>Ga0209598_10000002_pt1 | contig 399680 bp, 342 predicted proteins | sample M_140807_EF_Meta_FD_187317 | JGI IMG/M metagenome (GOLD analysis project Ga0209598, IMG submission 187317) | Freshwater microbial communities from Lake Montjoie, Canada to study carbon cycling - M_140807_EF_MetaG (SPAdes) (version 2) | ecosystem: Environmental > Aquatic > Freshwater > Lake... | reverse complement strand
TGCACGGTCGCCGGGTGTGGGACGAATCCTTCGGCGGGGCCGTGCCCGAGAATTTCGCCCTCAATATCGGCATCTCCGGCGACCGCACCGAGCACCTGCTCTTTCGGATCCTGCCGAAAGATCTAGGGGGTCTGGGTCAGTTGGATGCTGCAGATTTGTCGCCGGAGTTTTTGGTGCTCATGGTGGGAATCAACAACTCTTATGCAGCCGAGTCACCCGTGGCCGACAGCGTGTTCGAAGGTGTGTTGGCGGTGATGCGCTCGCTCCATGCGCGCAAGCCCCAGGCGCGGCTCTTGCTGCAGTCGATCCTGCCTACGGCCGAGCCGTCCAGAGATGAGGCGGTGGTCAAGCCCGTCAACAAACGGCTGATGGCGCTTGCCAAGAGCGCCGAGTTCGCCGGGTTCACGACGTGGCTGGACTTGTACCCGTCGTTCGTCGATGCCAAGGGTCAGCAGGATGCGGGGCTGTTCCTCGACGGGCTACATCCCAACGAGGCGGGTTACCGCGTTTGGCGCGACCGGCTGGTACCCGCGCTGGCGGCAGCGCGACAGTCCAGTCGGTGACGCTGGGCTCCGCGTTGGAGCCGGGTTGATGTGGTCCTGCCGGGGAGCGCCGGTCGGTATCTGGTTCAGGCGAGCCGCACCAGCGGCTTGCCGATGTGCCTGCCGTTCAGCAGGGCGCAAAGTGCCTGTGGTGCTTGCTCCAATCCCTCGTAGATGACTTCCTCGAGGTGCATACGGCCCTCTGCCCGCCAACGCAACATGTCTGCCACGAACTCGTCGTACCGATCGAGTGAATCCATGAACGGATAGCTCTGGATCGTCAGAAAGCGATCGAGTACGTACTCGAAATTTTCCGGCAGACCGATCTTGCTGCTGAGGTTGTAGGTTCCAACGAACCCTGCGATGAGTACCTGCTTTTGCAGATTCATCAGCGGCAGGCAGGCGCACAGGTGCTCCGGGCTCGCATTTTCCAGCAGCACGTCGATGCCCTTGGTGCAGGCCGCCTTGAGGGCTGCGCCTATGTCCTGCGTGCGATAGTTGAAGGCGTGGTCGACCTTGATGACCTTGCGTAGCCACTCGACCTTTGCGTCGCTTCCGGCGGAGGTCACGACGCGGGCGCCGCGAACCTTCGCCATCTGGCAGCCAAGAGAACCGACTGTCCCGGCACCGCTGGATACAACTACTGTGTCGCCTAGGTTGACGTTCGCCAGATGCATCATGCCGCGGTAGGCCGTGAGTGCCGCGACTCCGAGGAGTCCGACGTAGTCCTTGGTCTGTGCGCCGGGGGCGTTGCGTTTGGCGAGCGAATCGCTGGGCGACAGATACGGCACGAAAGTCCCGGCGTTGGAGACGAAGTGTTCCTGCCAGCCGGACATGCTCTCGACGATGTCGCCTACAGCAAACCCCGGGTTGCGCGACTCGAGGACACGTCCCACCGACGGACCATCCAGCGCTTTGTGCAGCGGCCACGGTTCCAGGTCGGTCGCATCCGGGCTCATGCTGCGACGCATGTACGGGTCGACCGACATCCAGAGGTTCTCAACCAGCACCTGCCCATCGACCAGATCGGGCAGGGTTACGCTGGCAACCGTAAAGTCCGTCGGCTGTGCCGTACCCTCCGGCCGACGTGTCAGGTGAACCTGGCGAGTCTGAATGCTCATGTCGATTACCGCAGTTTCGCCTTGTCGCGTCGTGTCAGAGCGCTCTGAGTCCCCTTCGCTCTCTGGAACACCATGATGCGCATGCCTTGGCTGCGATCTAGCGGGAAATACGCGTAGCGATCGCCGGTCGGCGTCGTGCGCGACTTGGCGCCAGCCGGAAGTGGGGTGTTGTCACCCGCCGTCATCACGATGCCCTTGGCTTTCATGGCGTCGTAAAACGCGTCGATGTCGGCAACTTCAGCGGCGAGTTCCATGATGTTGCCATCGCCAAATCGAGGATCTTTCAACACCTGTTCACCGGCGGAGCCAGTCGGTGCCACGAGGTTGACCCAGACGTTGCTGTTGCCGTGGATCCAGGTCTGACCGGTTTCAGTGACGCCCATCCAGTCTCGACGCAGACCCGGTGTACCGCGTGCGCGCTTCAACTCCAGAACCTTGGTGTAGACCTCTGACGTCTTCTCCAGATCAGCGGCAGCGACGACCACATGATCCATGCGGGGGGCGTTTTTGGGTGTCTGCTTTCCCGGGCCCCAGGTCTCGTCCCGGTAGAACACCACCCCGGACGGATACTCCCATCCCAACTCGATGCTGGTGCCGCGCGCCACGTCTATCGGCAGGTAAGCCAGACGTTCATCGGCGTTGCGGATCTTGCCGTCGATGTTCGCCCACTCCTGCAGCAGGCCGCCGTTCACCATGGGCTTACCGTCCATACCCATGGGCTGGATGCCTTTCGACTCGATCCATGCCACGCTTTTATCGAAGTCGTCGACAAAAAAATCGAGTTCCACGATGCTGCCGTCGCCTTTCTGCTTGAGGAATTCCATCCCCGGACCTTCTGTGGTCGGTTGCACCAGCTCGAGCCAAAAACCATTGGCGTCGACGAAAGCGAGTCTCATGCCGCCGAAGACGGTGGAGTCCTCCCGAACCCCGAAATCGAGCGGATGACGTCTCCAGCCGAGCGCTTCGGCGAGGAATGCGGCGCTCTTGTCGATATCTGCCGCCCAGATTGCAACGTGCTCGAGGTGCGGCGTGGTCGGCGAGCGGGCTGGTGTGGCCGGGGCGGCCCAGGTGCCCAAGGGGAGCATCAACAGCGACGCGAGAGCCAGCGAGCGACGTAGCAACATGTGAATCTCCAGTTAGGGGCACGGAAGTCAGGTGAGCGGGAGCAGGGGCTGAGACCGTCTGGGTGTGACCACAGTAGGCCGTTGGCCCAAAACAATACCTATGGATTTTCTGTTAGTAAATATCAATCAATGAAAACTTCATTTCTTGGTTGAAAAACATAGGCCGTCGGCCTATAAAAAGGACCGCCGAAGCCTCGGTGTGAGCGCGACGGTCATCCGTCGGTGCAATAAAAACGCTGTAGATCATTTACAAAGTGCATACCAAATGAAGCAAAGCAGTCCGATTTCGCTGAACGGTCAGGTTGCGTTGGTTACCGGCGCCGCACAAGGAATTGGTCGGGCGGTGGCAACCCGACTGGCCCAGCAAGGGGCCGATGTGGTCATCACCGACCTGCCCGCTGAGCGCCCTCTGTTGGAGACGCTTGCAGACGAAATACGCAGTCTCGGTCAACGTGCGCATGTGTTTGCGGCGGATTTGGCGCAGCAGGCTCAGATCGAGGAATTGGTTCGGTTGGCGCTGGCCGCGGGGGGGCGTCTCGACATTCTCGTCAACAACGCTGCGATCCATCTCTATCCCGCGTCTTTGCTGACGGTCAGCGAACCGGACTGGGACAGGATCATGGCGATCAATCTGAAGGGACCGCTTTTCATGTGTCAGGCCGTGCTGCGACACATGGTTGGGCGTGGCAGCGGTGCCATCGTAAATATCGCCTCTGACAGTGCATTTGATGTCATTCCCGACGAGGGACCGTACGGCATCTCTAAAATTTCACTCGTCCGGCTGTCGTCGTATTTTGCAAGGGAATTGGCCGGAACCGGCGTTCGAGTCAACTCATTGGCGCCCGGCTGGGTGAAGACGCGACTCACGGATGAATTTTTTATCGATCCGCAAGCTGCGGCTGCCATTCTCCAGGGCGTGCCCGCCCGTCGAGTCGCCGACCCCGCAGAGATCGCTGGCGTGGTGCTCTTCCTCGCCTCGGATCTTGCGAGCTACGTGAACGGCCACTGCATTGTCGTCGACGGTGGCCGCATCGCCGGAATTCCCGCCTGAACAAGAGGACTGAGCCATGAAGTATTCAAGTCGCCTGACGGTCACGAGCGGACTCATCAAGCGCATTGCCATTGCCGGGGGGCTGATCGCATTTGGCGCATGTATCGGTGCTGCTTTCGGCGACGTGAACAGATCGATGGCCATACCGCACGGACCGCTCAGTGCCTTCCATTGGGTCGATCTGCCGGAGTTCGGGGGGCGGGAGGCCATCATCTATCGGTCGCCTGATGGCAGGCGGGTGGCCGCGGCGTTCGAGGAATCGGGGCGGGCGACTTTCACCTACCCGTTCGACGAGTTTCTGGTGGTGACATCCGGCACCGTCACGATCAAGGTACATGGCGGTGAGACGTTAAATTTGCGTAAAGGTGACGTTGCCTATCTGCGCGAGGGCACGGCCGTCGATTTGGAATTCAGCAAGGACTTTTCGGATATCACCTGTCTGATGGCTGACCACGAGGTCAAATGGCGCTGAGCAGCGGCGCTAGTAACAACGGGCTGTGAGACCGCCATCGATGACGATGTCGGTTCCGGTGATCCAGCCGGCGGACTCCGACGCGAGAAATGCTGCCAGCCTCCCGATGTCGGCAGGCTCTGCCAGTCGACGTAATGGATACCGCTCGATCATCTCGCGCCGCGCGGCCTCGGGATCCGGGCTGAGCGCGAGATAATCCTCGAGCATCTGCGTCCGCACGTCACCTGGGCAGAGAGTGTTGCAGCGGATGCCATCGGGTCCGTGCCGTACGGCGATCGATTTGCATAGGGCAGTCAGCCCACCTTTGGTGGCGCTGTAAACCGGTATCGATGGATCGCCGACGAACGCGGCGACCGAAGCGGTCAAGAGAATCACCCCGGATTTGCGGCTGACCATCGCGGGCAGCACGGCTGCGCAACCATGAATGGCGCCCTTGAGGTTGACGTCGATCGTGTGCGCAATGCTTGCTTCGGAAGTCTCGAGCAGGTCTTCGAACGGCGCCACACCCGCGTTGGCGTGAAAGACATCGATTCGGTCAAAGGAGGCGAGAGCGCTTGCAACAAGTTTCTGGTTGCCCGCAAGCGTCGTGATATCGGTGACGCAGCCTGTGACGGTAAAGCCACGCTGCTGCAGTTTTTCCACAGCAAGCTCGAGTTCATGGGCGCGGTGATCGGCGAGCACGACGGTTGCGCCGTGAGCAGCCATTTCATTAGCCACTGCAAAACCGATCCCACCCGCGGCACCGGTGATCACAGCCACTTTGTGATCCAGATTCATGCAGTCCAATCCCCGTCCGGTTTGTCCATGGCGACGACCTTGCCAATCGCTCGTTGATCAATCTAGGCCAGCGGCTTACTATGCCACGAGACTATTTCGCAGAGGTGATGTTTGGCAGACCTCAAACGACTTGCGCCGCAGATCATGGTTGGCGTGATGGGCAACAGCGGCATCTACCTCATCCCGCTACTCGTGGGGGCGATGGTTGCGGATCGCGGATTGACTGACCGGCAGGCCGGTTTGGTCGCCTCAGCCGACTTGGCAGGCTATGCCGTCATGACCTTCGTTACGGCAATGTTCCTGATCAAGGTCAACTGGCGTCGGTTGGCCGTGATTGGGGTCGCGACCATGGTCGTCGCCAACATCGCCAGTACCTTCGTGACCTCCGCCACCATGTTCTCAGCAGTCCGCTTCCTGAGTGGTATGGGTGCGGGGATTCTCGCGGCCATCGCCACGGTCTCCCTCGGACAGGGCGAGAAGCCTGATCGAAACTATGGCTTGCTGTTTGCTGCATCGCTGCTGTTTGGGACTGCGGGCTTGTGGGGTCTGCCGCTCCTGCTCGAACGCGTTGGTCTGAACGGCGCCTACATTCTTCTCGCGCTGCTGGCGGTGTTGGTAGGTCTGCTGTCGAAATGGCTGCCGACCACAGGCTCTCCGCTGAACGACGCCGCTGAGAGTGCTTCGCGGCAACGCAGTTGGGCGCTGGCTGCTCTCGTCCTGTTGTCGATCGCTTTGTTCTGGGCGCAGCAAAATGCGCTGTACGCCTACATGGAGCGTATCGGTAACGCGTCCGGCCTGTCGGCTCAGTTCATTGGGTTCACGCTGGGCCTCGCGAACCTCACCGGATTCGCAGGCGCGTCATTGGTCGCGTGGGCCGGGGCTCGATTTGGCCGGTTCCTGCCTCTCGTTGTATCGACCGTCGTGCAACTCGCCTGCCTCTGGGCCCTCTCGGGGCACGTCGGTTCGTCGGTTTATCTGGTGGCGATCGGTTTGGTGTCGTTGGCATGGAACATCGTGAATCCCATCCAAATCGGCATCCTGGCTGGGGTCGATCCCAATGGACGTGCACTGGCACTCGCGAGCACCGTCATCGGCGTGGGTCTCGCGTTTGGTCCGGCACTCGGCGCTTTGGTACTGCGCGATGCCGACTACTCCAGGGTTCTGTGGTTGACGGCTGCTCTGGCTGTGCTGAGCGTCTTGGTCGCACTGCCGGCGATGCGGCGCGGTGATGAATCGATCTCCAGACCAAGTTAGATCCGCGGATCGCCGCCCGCTCGACAGCATCGAGTGGCGGCTTCACTTGATGTAAATTTCCTCTTGGAACGGGCTTGAGTTGAACTTATGGGACGCAAGGGCGACGCGAAGCGTCAGCAGATTCTCGAGACGGCAAAGCAGATGCTGCTCCATGGTGGCGTCGAGGCATTCGTTCTACGTGATGTTGCCGAGCGGCTGAATATCACACACGGCAATCTGCAGTACTACTTTCGCACCCGGCAGGACTTGCTGGTCGCGATTTTTGACCAGGAAATCGAGAAATACACCGCTAGTCTGCATGAAGCAGTAGCTGCTACCACCACGCGTCGCGGGCGTCTGGCTGCCATCATCGATGCCGGCATGACCGAACTGCGCTCGCCCGATACCGCGTTATGGCGCATGGTGATGTCCATGGCCGACCACAGCCCTGAAATGGCGGCGCTGTTGAAAAAGGAAAACGACCTATACGAAGCGGTCGTTGCCAAAGAGTTGAAGCAGATCGCGCCGAATCTGTCGCCGCAGCGACGGCGTCACATCGCGAAGATCATTCACGCCTTTCTGGACGGTCTGGGTATCCAGTTCGTGCACGAGGACCCGAACAGTCCCGACATGCGCGCGTTGGAGAGTGAGATCAAAGCCGCCATCGTGGCGCTCGTCGAGGCTGAATGAAAGAGGCGCCTCGACGGGCGCCTCTTTCTCCGTTTTCGATTACTTGAAATCGGCGTCCGAGAAGGTCTTCAGGACCTTGCCGTAGGGCAGGTCGGCATTGAAGCGCGCGTACTTGCAGGACAGCAGCTTTTTGATCGGCAACTGTGCATCCGAAGCGCATCCGAAGTCCAACGAGCCGGGTCCGCTATAGACCTCTGCTTTGCCGTCGCTACCGATCAGCGGGTTGGCGGAGAACAGCACGGAAACCAACTGGGCGAGCGCCGGGCGATCGCCGCCGGCAGCGTCCGGTATGACCCGCAAGCAAATCAGCGGCAGGGTACCGACGGCGCTGGCTGGCTCGTTGACAGATGGGCGTACCAAGGCGCGCATGGCGCGGTCGCCCGGCTTGACCTCCATGATGGCCTCGACCTGACCGTCCCCGTGACTTATCAGTTCGATGCGATGTGCGCGCTTTTTGCCGAAGCCATAGATCTCTCGGCCCAGGATCTGTGAGTTCTCCCCGGTGACGTAGACTCCCGGCACATAGGCATGGAGTTCGCCCTTCCACATGACCAGCACTCCGTTATAGACCTCGCTGTATGGGCCGATCGTGGTCCAGTGATTGGTCTCGATCACCATGAACGCTATGGCAGGTTCGACCAACTCGAGGTCGGACGGCAGGAGGCCAAGCACGTACTCGGGATCCGTTTCAAACTCGATCAGAACGCACTCGGTGTCCCGATAATAGTAGGGAGCCTTGAGCGACAGCGGGTTGTGCACCGGCATGAATGGGCCCCATTGCTTGGGGGTCAGTTTTCCGAATCGGGCCATGATGTGGGGCTCCTGATAAAAGTTCGTACGGCCTAAAAACTATAGGCCACCGGGAGTTCATTGGCAATCGCTCGCTCCTGAGTCAGAAAAAACGCAGAGAAAAACGCCCACAAAGCGTGCTGTGCGGGAATTCGCGAGTGTTGCTTAAAATAGGCCGCCGGCTTAGGATCGGTGCGGTTCGGTGTCCTTCAAACCGAGTCGCAGGATCTAGATGTCAAACGCAGCCACCGACATGCAGCGGGAAATCGCGGTTGATGCTCGTCAGAGCATCCTCGCCGAGTACCGCGCGCGGACGGCTGGATCGGCTGCGCTCTTCCAGCGCGCCAGTCGGGTGTTGACGGGGGGCACCACCGGCAACCTCAGGCATTTTTCGCCGTACCCGCTCTACTTCGGCAGTGGCACTGGCAGCACCATGACCGATGTCGATGGCAACGCCTACATCGACTGTTTTCTCTGTAACGGACCGCTGCTGCTGGGGCATCGGCATCCGAAAATCGTAGAGGCGCTGCGCCAGCATGCGACCGTCGGATCGATTGTCGTCAACCCCGAATTGGCGGTGCTCGCTGGCGAAATGGTCCAGAGAACAGTGCCCTGTGCGGAGCGCGTGCGTTTTCTGAACAGCGGGACCGAGGCGGTGATGGCTGCGATCCGCGTTGCGCGTGCCGCAACCCGCAAACCAAAGATCGTCAAATTTTATGGGCACTACCACGGGCAGGATGACCAGTTCCTGTTTGGCCTGGAGCCCAGTCCGGTAGCGTTTGGTGCCGGCATCCCGAGTGAATCGCATGCCAATACAGTGTTGGTACGCTACGGGGACATGGATTCCCTCGCGAGCGTTCTGGGGGATCATGACGATGTCGCGGCGGTCATTCTCGATCCTGCGATGCACTCGGGTGGCTTATGGGGCTCCTCGTCCGCCTATCTCAGAGAGGTTCGGGAACTGACGGCACGCCGTGGCGTCGTGTTGATTTTTGATGAGGTAATCACCGGCTTCCGTCTCGGCGCGGGTGGAGCCCAGGCCCTGCACGGAGTCACGCCGGACCTCGCAACATTCGCCAAGGCATTGGGTGCCGGTGAGAAATTGGCGGCAGTGGCAGGCCGCGAGTCATTACTTCGTTGTTTGGACCCGCATCGACCGGCGGGTACACCCGTGGTCTTTCAGTCAGGCACGGGGAATGACGGCACCGCGGCGCTGGCCGCTGGGCATGCGGCCGTGTCCGCCTATCGTGAATTGGAGCAGGACGGCGGATATGTCCGACTGAACGGGCTGGGCGAACGGCTGGCGCAGGGGCTGCGGCAGGCGTTCGCTGCACGGGGGGTGCCGTTCCACGCCAATCAGCTCGGACCCATGTTGCAACTCTTTTTCTCTGGCGAGACGCCGGGGTTTGAGAGGTTTGCGCGACTGCCCGTCGGCCCATTGCAACTTTTCTACCTCGCGTTGATCAACGAAGGGGTGCTGCTCAGCTTGCCCACCTCGAATCACATCTATCTGTCTTTCGCCCACACGAATGCCGATATCGAGACTGTGCTCGCCAAGGTCGGCACGGTGCTCGATCGCTACGACTTCCGCGAAATCATCCGGGCGGACTTGGTTGATCCTCTAGGGATCGCATGAATCGTCTGTCGTCCATCACTTGACCGGGAATCTGGAGACCACCATGAAAGAAACGTCGACCCAAGAACTCGATCGTCTGTTCGCTGTACAGAAGGCGGCGTTTGCTCAGGACCGTATGCCGTCGCTGGAATCGCGTCTGGAAAGATTGCGAGCCCTCGATGCGGCAATGATCGAATTTCGCGAGCCGCTGCGCCAGGCGGTCAGCAAGGACTTCCGGAATCATCATCCGATCGTCACTGACCTGTTCGAGAGTGGCGCAGTAGTGGCCCGCTCGCGCTACATCCAATCGCAGTTGGCCGAGTGGATGAAACCGGCAGCGCGCGAGCTCAATCCGCACGTGCATGGCACGTCGACCGCTTGGGTCGCCAAACAGCCCAAGGGCGTTCTCGGCAACATCGCACCGTGGAATTTTCCGATCGAATGCGCGCTGATCATGGTTGCGGACATGCTGGCGGCCGGAAACCGGGTCATCGTGAAGACGTCGGAGCTTGCTCCGGCAACCGCGGAAGTGGTGCGGGAGGCCATTGCCAAGCACTTCAAAGAGGATGTGCTGGCGGTCACCTGTGGCGGCGTCGAGTTGGCGCAGTATTTCGCTGGTCTGCCTTGGGCGCATCTGACCTACACGGGCAGTACACGCGTGGGTCGTCTGGTCATGCAGGCCGCCGCCAAGAACCTTACGCCGGTGACGCTGGAGATGGGTGGCAAGAACCCGACCGTGTTCGCCGACGATGGATTTGAAGACGTGCTGATCGAGCGCTTTTTGTTCTGCCGCGTCTTCAAGGGCGGCCAGGTCTGCACCTCGCCTGATTACGCATTGGTACCTGAACACCGTCTCGAGGAGTGGCTGGGCAAAGTCAAAGCCCTTTGGACGCAGATGTATCCAAAGTATGTCGGGCATCCGGAAGCCACTGGAGCCATCAACGAGGCACATTACAACAGGGTGCTCGGTCTGGTGAAAGAGGCAGAGGCGGCCGGTGTGCCGGTCATCTCCCTGAATGGCGATCAGCCGGACCCCTCGTTGCGCGAAATTCCCATGTACGTGATTGTGAAACCGCCGGAACACCTTGCCTGCATGACCGACGAGATCTTCGGGCCGGTCACACCCGTGGTGACGTATCGCACGCTGGATGAGGCCATCGACCGCATCAACGCAGGTCCGACACCGCTGGCCGCCTATATCGTTACCCGCAGCAATGATCTCGCTGCGAAATTCACCGATCAGGTGCTGAGCGGCGGCACCGGTATCAATGTGTTCGGCTTCCAGGCGGCCGACGCGACCTTGCCCTTCGGTGGGGTTGGCCCCAGCGGTATCGGCTGCCACTCGGGCTACGAGGGTTTTCTCAATTTCACGCACAGCAAATCGGTCTTCAAGTGCGAGGACGACAATGTGCTGATGATGGCGATTCGGCCGCCCTTTGGCGATCTCAGCAAAGCGTTTGCCGACGCCGTACTGACGCCGGTCGCCTGAAGTCAAAGAATCAAACTTGCTCGAGGAATGCACAATGATTACCCGTCGAAGCGAAAAATTGGCCGCCTCCGTCGCGCTGGCCCTTGGCATTGGCTCCGCCCTTCCGGTCGCCACCAGTGTGGCCGCAGAGAGCCTCGCGCTAGAGGAGATCGTGGTTACGGCTCAGAAGCGCGAGGAAAATCTGCAGAACGTCGGTATCTCGGTGACCGCTTTTTCGCAGGACCAGATGAAAGGCTTTGTATTCACCGATGCGGTCGATCTGACTGCGCAGACACCCGGCCTCACCGTCGTGCAGTCCGGTGCAGGAGCCATCAACGCATTCTCGGTTCGCGGTGTCACTCAAAGCGATTTCGCCGGCGTGCATGAATCCCCGGTAGCCGTTTACGTGGATGAGGCTTACATCAGCCAGAACACAGTCACCAACTTCTCCATGTACGATCTGGAGCGGGTGGAAGTGTTGCGCGGACCGCAAGGCACGCTGTTCGGCCGCAATGCAACCGGCGGTCTCATCAACTTCGTCACGGCGAAGCCTTCGCAGGAGTTCGATGCCTACGCTGAACTCATGTACGGCAGCAAAAACAGGTTGCGCCTCGAAGGCGCAGTCGGCGGTGGACTGACCGATACGGTTTCCGGGCGTCTGTCGGCCGTATACAACACCAGCGACGGCCTGATGAAAAACCGCATTGGCAAGGATGGACAGGCAGCCAACGATTACAGCGTGCGTGGTCAGTTGCTGTTTGAGCCGAGCGACGTCCTCAGCATTCTGCTCAAGGGCCAGTACTCCAAGGACGACTCTGATCGTGGCAATTACTTCCACCGTGTTGGCTACAACGGTGAATTCCTGCCCGCCCCGGCCACCGACTTCTTCGGCTATCGCAGCGCCAAGGAAAGCGATCCATTCACGGGAGCATGGGACTATCCCGGTTTCAACAAGACCGAGGTGACGCAATTCACGGCGAAGATGGACTGGGAGATCCTCGATCGGTTGACCCTGACCTACATCGGCGACTATCAGGATCTCAATGAGGGTTACGGCGAAGACTCGGACGTCTCGCCGGCCAATGTTTTCAATTACACGCAGGCCTCCAAGGTCAAACAGTGGTCACAGGAACTGCGCTTGGCGTGGCGTGGAGAGCGTGCAAACGCTGTGGGCGGCTTCTACTACCTGAATATCGACGGCAAGTACTCGATGGACTCGCTGGTCTTCGGTCAGGCCGATTTCGACTGGTCCGAAGCTTTCTTTGGTATCCCCGAGCCGGGTGGCTACAACCTGGTAAGCACGTTCCCGCAGACGACCAAGACCTGGGCCGCGTTTGGGCAGGTGGATTACGACATCAACGACCAATTGAAACTCACCGTGGGCGCGCGCTGGACGGACGACAAGAAGAACTACCATTTCCGTCAGAGCTGGGAGAACGTAGACGGTCTGTACGTCTTCTTTCAGGGAGTGGAGACCCCGGGCAGCGTCCCGTACATGGATTTCAAGGACAAATACAGCAACGGAGATTGGTCGGGCAAGATCCAGCTGGACTACAAGCCCAGTGACGATCTGCTGTGGTACGCGAGTATCAACCGCGGCATCAAAGGCGGTGGATTCAACGCCCCCGTCGATGCCTCCGGCCTGATCGGTGTCAATGAGTTCGGCCAGTTCATCCCATTCGACCAGAATGATGATGCGATGCGTTATTCCGGTGAGGTGCTGACCTCGTACGAGGTCGGTTTCAAATCCACGCTGTTCGATGGTCGAGCACGCCTCAACGCCTCGACGTTCTACTATGACTACGCTGACAATCAGATCTACAACATGGTCGGATTGACTCAGGTGGTCTTCAACAGCAATGGCAAGACCTGGGGTGGTGAGTTGGAACTGGCGGCTTCGCCGGTGGATGGCCTGGATCTGATGCTCGGGGCATCCTTGCTCGATGCCACTGTCGACTTGCCGGTCGGTATTCGACCCGACGGCAAGACCAAGAGCGATCCGGTGGTCTCGCCCAAGGTGACGTTGAACGGGCTCGCACGCTATCAATGGTCGGTGGGTGGTGACCGTACCGTGGCAGTGCAGGGCGACTTCTTCTGGAAAGACAAGCACATCTTCAATCTCTCCAACACAGCGGTCGTCAAAGAGGACAGCTACGCGGTGGTCAATGCCAGCGTGACCTACTCCTCAGGCGCTACCGGGTTGTATGCCACTGCCTTCGTGAAAAACCTGTTCGACGAGAGCTATCGCATGGGTGCGTTTGACACCACTGCGAGCTTCGGCAGCGTCGAGGGGGTGGCAGGACCGGAGCGTTGGTTCGGTGTGACACTGGGATACCGCTGGCGCTGATCGCCGGCGGGATCCGACCATGAACAGCGGTCTGAGCCGGGTAGCATTGACCCGACTCCAGGAGCATTTGTCCCTGCATTTTGCGGACGTCGGAAATATTCTGGCGTGTGACAAGTTTGCGGGCGGCCAGTCGAACCCCACCTACCTGCTGCGGTGTCGCGACCGGCGGTTCGTCCTGCGGATGAAGCCGTCGGGACCGGTGCTGAAGTCGGCGCATGCCATCGATCGTGAATACCGCGTCATGCAGGCGCTGGCGGGTAGTCGAGTGCCCGTGCCAGCGGTGTACCTCTATTGCGGGGACGAGTCGGTCATTGGCATCCCGTTCTATTTGATGGAATACGTGGAGGGTTGCGTCTATTGGGATCCCGCCTTGCCCGGTCTCACGGCAGAGCAAAGAGGCACGGTCTACGCATCGATGAACGAAGTGTTGGCTGCCCTGGCGTCCATCGATCCGAAGGAGGTCGGTCTTGGGGATTTCGGCAAGCCGACGGAGTTCTTCGCGAGGCAGGTGCGGCGTTGGACCGAGCAATATCGGGCCGCCGAAACTGAGCACCGCGCCGACATGGAATTGCTGATCGCCTGGCTGCCTGCCCATATGCCAGCGACGGATGGGCCATATGGGGTCATGCACGGCGATTTCCGTCTGGACAACATGATCTTCGATCCGCAGGGCCGGGTGGTGGCCTTGCTTGACTGGGAGTTGAGTACGTTGGGTCACCGCTACGCAGACCTCGCGTATCAATGTGCGCAATGGCGACTCCCGCAGGGCGCCATGCGGGGCTTGGGAGAGGCTGATCGAACTGCGCTTGGCATCCCGCGGGAAGCGCAGTACGTCGAGGCCTACTGTCGCACGCTGGGGATTGCTGCCATTCCTGATTGGGAGTTCTTGCTGGTGCTGAGCCTGTTCCGGCTGGCGTCGATCTGCCAAGGCGTCTACCGACGGGGCCTCGCCGGTAACGCCTCGGACGTCACGGCGCTGGAGTTCAGCGAAAGGACCGCGATCATCGCAAGGCATGCGGTAGGGATAGTCGCCGACCATTCCGGCACACAGCACGATACAGGCGGGAGATTGTCATGAATTTCGATCCTTCAGCCCGTGTGGTGACGCTGCAGCGGCAACTCGAGGAATTCATGGCGACGCGGGTCGTGCCGCGCATCGCCGATTGGCGCGAGGAGGTCGCGCGCGGTCAATTCCCGGTGTCCTTCATGGCCGACCTGAAAAAACAGGCGCGTAGTGAGGGCCTGTGGAATCTCTTCCTGCCTGCGTTGCGCGACGATGAGCCAGGCACGCGGCTCAGCAATCTCGAATATGCACCGTTGGCAGAGATCATGGGTCGGGTTTCCTGGGCATCGGAGGTCTTCAACTGCTCTGCTCCGGATACCGGAAACATGGAGTTGTTGCACATGTTCGCTACCGAGGAGCAGCGCGGTACTTGGCTGCGGCCGCTGCTGGAGGGCGAGATCCGCTCGGCTTTCGGGATGACGGAGCCGGACGTCGCTTCCTCAGATGCCACGAATATCCAGACTACGATCGTTCGCCAGGGCGACGAGTACGTAATCAATGGACGGAAGTGGTACGCGACCAACGCTGCCCACCCTGATTGCCGCCTCATCATCGTGATGGGGAAGACAGAACCAGATGGCGACCGACATCGTCAGCAAAGCATGGTCCTGGTGCCCATTTCAGCGCCAGGCGTGGAGGTCGTGCGCAACGTCACTGTCATGCACCATCACTCGCCCCACGGTCATTGCGAAATCGTGTTGCGCGACGTGCGTGTGCCCGTGGGCAACCTGCTCGGGAACGAGGGTGACGGATTCATGATGGCGCAGGCCCGACTGGGCCCGGGTCGTGTGCATCACTGCATGCGGGCCATCGGGCAGGCTGAGCTGGCATTGCAGCTGATGGTTGATCGTGCGCGGGAGCGCAAGGCATTCAATCGTTTCCTGCACGAGCACGGTGTCGTGGCGGATTGGATCGCGCAGTCACGGATGGAAATCGAGCAGGCCAGACTCTTGGTGCTGAAGACCGCGTGGCTGATCGATACCAAGGGTGTGCAGGGAGCCCGTCTGGAAGTGTCTTTGATCAAGGCCGTCGTCCCGACCATGCTGACGAATGTCACCGACCGCGCCATGCAGACGTTCGGCGCGATGGGTACCGGGCCGGACACGCCGCTCGCTGAGATGTGGACCGACGGTCGTGCCTTGCGTATCGCGGATGGTCCGGATGAGGTTCACAAGCGCACGATTGCCCGCATGGAGGTGGAGCGGTCCCGCACAGAACGCAGACGCGTGACCGAGACCTACATGTACCCGCCGCAACTCACTGGACACAGGGACTGAAGATGCAGTTGTTCGATCTGACTGGGCAGACCGCGCTTGTGACTGGTTCCTCTCGGGGAATCGGTCGAGCCATTGCCGAGCGTCTGGTGGAGCATGGGGCCCGCGTAGTGATTTCATCGAGGAAGTCAGACGCCTGCGAGGCCGTTGCGAAGGAGATCAACCAGCGCCATGGCGTCGAGGCATCCATCGCGGTTCCGGCCAGTATTTCATCGAAAGATCAGTTGCGAAATCTCGTCGATACCGCCAAGGCTGCCCTCGGCCGGATCTCGATCCTCGTCTGTAACGCTGCGAGCAACCCTTACTACGGTCCGATGTCCGGTATCGATGACGCGAGCTTCCGCAAGGTCCTCGACAACAACGTGCTGTCAAATCACTGGCTGATACAGATGGTGGCGCCGGACATGTGTGCCGTCCGCGATGGGTCGATCATCCTGATTTCGTCGATCGGCGGTCTGCGCGGTTCCGCAACGATCGGCGCTTACGGAATATCAAAGGCTGCAGACATGCAACTCGTCCGCAATCTTGCGGTGGAATATGGGCCGTACAATGTCAGGATCAATTGCATTGCGCCCGGCGTGATCAAGACCGACTTTTCCAGAGCGCTTTGGGAGGATCCGGAGATGACGCAACGGGTGACGGCGATGGCGCCCCTCCGCCGTTTCGGTGAACCCGATGAGGTGGCTGGTATGGCTGTCTGCCTTGCGGGACCCGCCGGTCGATTCATCACCGGCCAGACGGTGGTGATTGATGGCGGTGACACCATTTCCTGAGAGGTTGTTCAGGTATGCCAGTTCGAACCGTCAAACCTGCCGAGTCGGCCTATGAGTACCCGCTGCTGGTCAAGCAGTTGCTGCACACGGCACTTGCTACGGCCCCGCGGCAGGAAATCGTCTACCGCGACCAGTTCCGCTACGACTACGTGGGGCTCAACGAACGAATCGCCAGATTGGCAAATGGCCTGACCGCTCTCGGGGTGGAGCAGGGTACTACCGTCGCCGTGATGGACTGGGACAGCCACCGGTATCTCGAGTGCTTCTTCGCGATCCCGATGCTGGGTGCGGTCTTGCAGACCGTCAATGTGCGGTTGTCTCCGGAACAAATCGAATACACCCTGCGGCATGCGCAGGCAAAGATCCTGCTCGTGCACCGGGATTTTCTGCCCATGCTCGCAGGCATTCGGGCCCGTCTTGGTGAACTACGGGCGATCGTTCTGCTCGAGGACAGCCCGTCCAGTGATGCCTCGCCCGTTGCGGTCGCGGTCGAATATGAAAATTTGCTGAGTGCCAGTTCGCCCGCTCGCGCGTTCGAGGACTTCGACGAAAACGCGATCGCGACCACTTTTTACACGACGGGTACGACGGGTGATCCCAAGGGCGTCTGTTTCAGTCATCGAAAGATTGTGCTGCACGCGCTGGCTGTGATGGCGGCCTGCGGTGCAGGAGCCCATGGTCAGTCGTTCCGGCATGGGGATGTCTACATGCCCATGACCCCGATGTTCCACGTTCACGCCTGGGGTAATCCCTTTGTCGCAACCCTGCTCGGTGTGAAACAGGTCTACCCAGGTCGTTATGTTCCGGAGGAATTGCTGGCGCTGCGCAGCCGAGAAGGCGTGACCTATTCGCACTGTGTTCCCACGATCCTGCAGATGCTGCTCGACACCGCTGCGCGCAATGGCACCGATTTGCGTGGTTGGAAGATGTGCATCGGGGGTTCAGCGCTGTCAGCGGGGCTGGCGAGGGCGGCACTCGCACGCGGCATCGACGTCTATGCAGGGTACGGCATGTCGGAGACCGGGCCGGTCATGACCGTTTCCCGATTGATCGATCCGCCCGGCTCCATACCCGAGGACTTGGAGATCGAGCGTCGCTGCCGCGCCGGACTGCCGATACCACTCGTGGAACTGAACATCGTGGATGCTGAGGGGAGTTCAGTCATACGCGACGGGCAGTCGGTGGGGGAGGTCGTGATTCGCTCGCCGTGGACCACACCCTGCTACGTCGGCAACGACGCTGCATCTGAGGAACTGTGGCGAGGCGGATATCTTCACACGCAGGATATCGCCTCCATCGATCCGTTCGGCTATCTGCAAATCAGGGATCGACTCAAGGACGTCATCAAGACCGGCGGCGAATGGGTCTCGTCATTGCAGTTGGAGAGCATCATATCCATGCACCCGGGCGTTCAGGAAGTCGCGGTCATCCCGATCCGTGACGAGCGCTGGGGTGAACGTCCACATGCGCTGGTCGTGGCGAGGAACGACTGGCTCGATCGGCTGACAGCTGAAGACATCCGTGCCCAGGTTGCTTCTGCGGCGGATGCCGGCAAGCTGCCGAAGTATGCGGTTCCGGAAAGGGTGACCTTGGTTGCCGCGTTGGACAAGACCAGCGTCGGTAAGATAGACAAGCGATCCCTGCGGGCACGTTATTCCTGAGCTGTCGTTTACGAGAGGCTTTGATGCGAAAGACTATCGATTTTCTGCTCTACGATTGGCTCGAGGTCGAGTCATTGTGTCAACAGGCGCGGTTCCGCGATCATTCCCGCGACACCTTCGATTCCGTGCTCGACATGTGTGAACGGATCGCGAAGGAAAAATTCGCGCCGTACAACCGGATCGCCGACACTCAGGAGCCCCGCCAGGAGGGTGACTCGGTGATCCTGCCGCGCAGTTCGCTCGATGCTGCGTACGCCTACGTCGAGTCCGGCATGCTGGCCGCCGTTCAGGACCATGAAGTGGGCGGTATGCAGCTACCTTATGTGGTCGAACTCGCCGCCAACGTGTTCTTTGCCAAGGCTGGCATCGGTCTGGGGGGCGGCAGCATGCTGACCGTGGGCAACATGAACCTGCTCATGACCTACGGGACTGCAGCGCAGAAAGCGGTGTTTGCGCAGAAGCAGATGGATGGTAAATGGTTCGGAACCATGTGCCTCTCGGAGCCGCAGGCCGGCTCGAGCCTGTCCGACATTCTGACGCGCGCCGTTCCCGACGGTGCGGATCACGCGGAGGATCAGTTCGGTCCCCGCTATCGTTTGTTCGGCAACAAGATGTGGATCAGCAACGGTGAGCATGATGTCTCAGAGAACATCGTCCACCTCGTTCTGGCCAAGATTCCTGATGAGCACGGTCGATTGCCTGCCGGGACCCGCGGCATCTCATTGTTTGTCGTGCCGAAGAAACTCGTCGACGCCAAAGGGCAACTGACCGGCGTGCGCAACGACGTGGCGCTGGCGGGTCTGAATCACAAGATGGGCTATCGAGGCATGCCCAACACGCTGCTCAATTTCGGTGAAGGCCGGTATCCGGTCGAAGACCGACCCGGGGCGGTTGGTTATCTCATCGGCAGACCGGGCGAGGGTCTCAAGTGCATGTTCCACATGATGAACGAGGCCCGTATCGGTGTGGGTCTCGGCGCTGTCGGTATTGGTTATGCCGGGTACGAGGCGAGTCTCGATTACGCGCGCAATCGGCGGCAGGGTCGCCTGCCAGGTCCGGCTGGGAAGGACCCCGCATCCCCGCCAGTAGCGATCATCGAACACACGGACGTGCGACGTATGCTCCTGGCCCAGAAGGCCTATGTCGAAGGTGGGTTGGCGCTCGAACTCTATTGCGGACGGCTCGTGGACGAATGCAGGACCGTCGCGGATGAGCAGACCGAGGACCGGCGTCTGCTGCTCGAGATCCTCACGCCCATCGCCAAGAGTTGGCCTAGTGAGTGGTGTCTGGAAGCCAATAATCTGGCGATCCAGGTGCACGGCGGCTACGGCTACACACGCGATTTCCCAGTCGAGCAGTTCTGGCGCGATAACCGTCTCAACATGATCCATGAAGGCACGCATGGCATCCAGGCCCTCGATCTGCTCGGGCGTAAGGTGCTGATGGACGGGGGTCGTGCATTGACCGTGATCACGAACCTGATGGACTCGAGCGCAAAAGCAGCTGATGTGCATCGGGAACTCAAGGCGGATGCCTCGGCACTCGATCTTGCGGTGGCCAAACTACGAACGGCGACGCGCGATGCGTGGAGTACGGGCCAACCATTGGAAGCTCTCGCCAATGCGACTCCCTACATGCAGGCTTTCGGCCATATCGTGTTGGCGTGGCTCTGGCTCGATCTCGCTCGAGCCAGTATCGAGGCGCGGGCGAGCGCTACGCGATCGGCCTCGCTCGAGTTCTATCAAGGAAAGTTGCAGGCATCGCGATATTTCTTCGACTTCGAACTGCCGCGTGTCGATGCGTGGCTCGCCGTGGCCGGATCCCGTAACTCGACCTGCCTAGAGATGCGCAACGAGTGGTTTGAATCGTGAGAGGTAACGCCCTGTCGCTGTTTGACCTGAGTGGAAAAACGGCACTTGTCACGGGTGGGTCCAGAGGCCTGGGGCTGCAGATGGCAGAGGCCTTGGGTGATGCCGGTGCGTCGGTCTACCTGACCGCACGCAAGCGGGATGACCTGCGTGGTGCGGTGGAGCATCTGCGGGATCGGGGTATCGAGGCAGACTGTATCGATGGTGATTCCAGTAATCCGGATGAGATTGTCCGGATCTGCGGGGCTGCGCTCGAACGCTTGAAACACGTCGACATCCTGGTCAACAACGCAGGCGCAAGCTGGGGTGCGCCGGCAGAAGACTATCCCCTCGCTGCCTGGGACAAAGTGATGAACCTCAATGTGCGCAGCGTCTTTCTATTCAGCCAGTACATCGCAAAACACAGCATGATTCCTCGGCAAACCGGCCGCATAGTCAATATCGCTTCGATAAAGGGATTGTTTGGCAACGCAGGTGACGATGACATCGTCGCCTACAACACGAGCAAGGCGGCCCTGATCAACATGACACGGACGCTCGCGGGAGAGTGGGGCGAATTCGGCATCACGGTGAATGCCATCGCACCCGGCTGGTTCCCAAGCAAGATGACCGAAGGAATGATCCGCCGGCAAGGTGAGGAAAAAATGGCATCGCGCGCCCCCCTGAGGCGTCTCGGTGACGAACGTGACCTGCAGGGTGCGGTGCTGCTGTTTGCGGCCGACGCCGGCAAGCACATCACAGGGCAGGTGCTCGCCGTGGACGGCGGCGTCTCTGCCGTTGGCGATTGATAGCGGCACGCGCCTCTCCATCCGTGGTTTGACCGGATCCCAACATCTCAGACGCTGGAGAAATCAACGATGACCACAGAAAAGTCGAGCCCGTCGACTGGTGCTGAAACGGGTGCCGCGGCGCCTTGGATGCAGGATGCTGGGGTCGTCAAGTTTCTGGAGTTCCCGGTCCGACGAGCCGGCATGTCGCGTCGCGATTTCCATCTCTACTGGAGCCGACATCACTCGCCCCACGTCATGAACGTCACTCACTTCGCGCAGTTCATGCGGAAGTACATCACGGCACACGTCTATCCGGAACCGTTGCAGCATGTACCAACGCATTACCTGCAGCCTGCCCACCTCGAAGGGGCGTCCGAAGTATGGATCAACAGTCTCGATGAGGTCGGCGCATGGTTCTCGCACCCCTCCTATGCCGAATTGATTCAGCCCGACGAGGCCCGTTTCCTCGCACAAGACGGCAGGGGCATGCTGGTCATCGCCAAAGAGGAGCCGCTGTATGTTCCGGATATCGATCTGACCGAGACCGGACTGACCAAGGTATTGTTACTCACTCGCCGCAAGACAGGAGCAGGTCATGCCGCCTGCCACGCTGCGGCCAGTGAACATGCGCGAGGCATCCTGACGCAGCCGACGCTCCGTCAGCATCTCAAAAAGCTGGTTGTCAGCCACAAACTGGTCGATCCGCTACCGGCCGGGATCGCTCTTTCTGATATCGACGTCGTGCTCGAGTTGTGGTTCGCCGGGCGAGACAAGGTGGCTGCGTTTTTCTCAGAGCCCGCCTATGGCGTCGTTCGGGAAAGCGAATCCGACGTGTTCGACCGTGACTCCATACAGTTGTTGTGTGCCAAGGTTCAGGTCATCCACGACGAATTTTCATTCCAGCCGAGTACGACCCAACCTCAGTCGTTTAGCTGGCTGGGCTGACAGGCCTTGATCAGGAGAACGCCCGTCCGCCGCAGCGTCTCAGATAGTCACTCAGTGCGTGAGGATCCGCGGGCGTCCTGTGCGAGTTGCCAAAGCAGATTCGACCGCGCGCCGCTGCGGCAGTAAGCGAGGACCGGGGTCGGCAATTCGTCGAGCAGTTTTGCCATCGCGCCGCCGTGCTGGGCGTTGATCTCACCCGCAACGGCGGGCAGGTAGCGCGCCGACAGACCCGCCTCTCGCGCCGCCTGCTCCAGCCGTTGGAAGTCGGGCTGCCCAGGTTCTTCGCCATCAGGGCGATTGCAGATGATCGACTTGAACCCAGCCCGCGCGATCGCGGGGATCTCCTCCGGCAGGATCTGGCCTGCCACGGCGAACTCAGGTGTCAGATTACTGATTTTCATTTCGGTTCCTCCGGAGTTCACTTGATGCGTGCCGCAAGGCCTTGCGAATGAGACGGTCGCCATCTTCGGGCCATCGCGGCCAGCAGGTGGATCGCCACAGCAGACCCCTCGCCGGTCAGCCGCCGTCAGGACGATATCAGATCCGGATGGAACGCTGTCCTGACGCAACGCGCCACCGGACGCTTGCGCCGTGAGGTGCAATCCACCAGTATCGGGCGGCACTTTAATTCGAGGGGATATTCCATGACCACTGAACTTCACTTGCTCGTCTGGTCGGTTGGGCTGACGATCCTGCAGTTGCTGGCGGCGATCATCGGAGCGACCACCCAGTTTTCGATGCCGGTTCTGGCTGGCAACCGTGAGACGCCGGTGGAAGGCAAGGGCTGGGTGGGTCGGGCGCAGCGCGCGCACCGCAATATGCTCGAAAGTCTGGTGCTGTTTGCCATCCTCGTGCTGGCAGCTCATGCGGCCGGGATCAGCAACTCGACCACCGTGCTCGCGGCGCAATTGTTTTTCTTCGGACGACTCGCCTACGCGGTGATCTACGTGGCTGGTATCCCGTGGCTGCGCACAGTGGCGTGGGTGTCTAGCCTGCTCGGCATCCTGCTGCTGTTGTTCCAACTGGCCTGAGTTCGCGATCGGCCATGGCGACGGGGGTCGGCGAACATCAAGCCGACCCCTCATCCCTGAGGTGGGCGGGCTCGCCCGGAGAGGGAAGTTAGCCTGAGGGTTTTTTCGCGCGCTGCTCGGCACGCGCACGCGCGTATTCGCGCGCAAACTCGTCCGTAAATGGGCGTGGGATACCTTCCGTCGCATTCTGCTGGGTGAGCATGCGATAGAACTCCGTATAGTGGTCCCAGTAACGCGCTTTCGGATCCTGACCGGGCTGGACGGTGCGGGCGCGCCCCTGCTCGAACTGGTCGGCGACGTTGGCCGGGGAGAGTTGCTCCAGCAAGGCCAGCAGTCCGGCGCGCTGCGCCGCGGCCATCGCTGATTCGTGTTCCTTGATTTCCTGAAGCACGTCGCGCATGGCGTCGACCGGACCGCCGAACAGACGTCCGTGCGATTCAAACAGCCGTTGCAGCGCATGGTTCACGCTGCTGGATGATCGCAGCGGGTTGCTCATGCCGGCTGGGCTCTGCGCAGTCACTCCCAGCGTTTGCGCTCGTGACTGTGCGATATCACTGAGACCGACCACGGCTTCGCGCAACAGCTGGCCCGCCATCAGCGGCAACACGCTCTGGGCTTCTGGAGAGAGCAGGGAGGGGTCGATGCCGGCGCCGCGGCAGAACGCCTGCACTGCGGAGTTGAGATCGGCCCAGGTCGCTGCCTGCTGATGGAATGGGGTTGCGGTCTGACGCGCACGTCCGCCGCCGGCAGGCTTGCGCTTGGCGTCCGCACCCAGCCTGTCGATCGCCTCCGGAATCAAGTCGCGATCGAGACGCCGCGTGCCCAGATGCCAGTCTTCGCTGACGGCTTGAGTGGCATCTGGTCTTGGCTGCGGCGGGGCAACCGACTTGCGCTGCGCCGCGGAATCCTCCAACAGGGCCGGATTGGCAGCCTGCTTGAGCGCACGCTTCATCTCACTGCTGACCTTGACGCCGATATCCACCGCCGGTCCCAGCGTCTGCTCGCCGCCCTCGGGTGCCTCCCGCGGCACCTCGCGCGGGGCCAGCAGGCTGTCCAGATCGAGCATGTGCCCGATGTCGTCGTCGAGGTGCTTGGACGCCGAATGCTCCTCGGTTTGACCCGGCAGGAAATCGATACGGTCATCCACGATGACTGCAATCTCGTAATCACCGACACGCAGCCGATCGCCGTCGTGCAACTCGACGCGTTCCTGCTCGAACGCCGGCTCATCCGAGCCGTTGACGAACACCCCGTTGGTGCTCGTATCGCGCAGCCAGAAAGCCCCGCTGCGGTATTCGATCTCGAAGTGATGACCCGAGATGACTCGCCGGGGGTCGGGCAGGACCCAGTCATTGTCGGGGGCGCGTCCTACATAGCCGCCATTGACCCCGAACACGCGCGAGCTGTTCTCGCCCAGTTGACGATGGTGGTCGCTGATGATTTTCAGTCTGATCGCCATGAATCGGGCTCCGTGCCCCGTTTTTCCTGATCCAACAGCACCGCGGGTTACGGCTGACGTCCTGCAGGGACCCTTGTAATATGTCGGCCCTCAACAGGCAAGGTGCAGTGGTCCAATGGCCGCCAGTCACATATTCAAGGTCATTTTCCACAATCAGGGCAAAGTCTTCGAGCTTTACGCCAGAAAAGTGGGGCACGGGCAACTGTTTGGCTTCATCGAGGTCGAGGAACTGCTGTTCGGCGAGCGCTCGGCGGTGGTCATCGACCCGTCTGAGGAGAAGATCCAGTCTGAGTTTGCCGGGGTCAAGCGGACTTACCTGCCGCTGCACTCGGTCATCCGGATCGACGAGGTCAAGAAAACCGGCGTCAGCAAGGTGACCGCTGCGGAGGCCGGGTCCAACATCGCCCAGTTTCCCTTTCCGGTCTACACGCCTCCGGGCGGCCCCGGGTCAGGCGGAAGCTGACACCCCGCATGCTTATCCTGACCGGTGGCCCGGCGCTTTCCCACTTTCGGCTCGAGAAATTGCTGGCGGTGCTGCGGGAGCGCGTCCCGGCGATCACCGGCATGGATTCGCGCTACCTGCATTTCGTCGATCTTGAGGGTGAACTCAGCGAGACTGACGCCAGCAAACTGACCTCTTTGTTGCGTTATGGCCCGGCCGGCAGCGCGCAGGTGCCAGCCGGTCGATTGCTGCTCGTGGTGCCGCGGCTCGGGACGGTGTCGCCCTGGTCGAGCAAGGCCTCGGACATCGCACAGGTCTGCGGACTGACGCAGGTACGTCGCATCGAGCGGGGTATCGGTTACTACCTGCAGTGCGAGAGCCCGTTGACCGAGGCGGCGTTTTCGGCTGCAGCGGCCGTGCTCAGTGATCGCATGACCGAGAGCGTGCTGCGCGATGCTGCGCAAGCCGAGGGCTTGTTCACCCACACCGATCCGCAGCCGCTCGCCACCGTGCCGGTGTTGTCGCAGGGCCGTACGGCGCTGGTCGCGGCCAACGCCGATCTCGGGCTCGCCCTGTCCGAAGACGAGATCGATTACCTGGTCGATGCGTTCAATGCCCTGCAGCGGGATCCAACCGACGTCGAGTTGATGATGTTCGCGCAGGCCAATTCCGAGCATTGTCGACACAAGATCTTCAATGCTCAGTGGATCATCGACGGCGAACGCAAGGATCAGACGCTGTTCGGCATGATCCGCAATACCTACGACGCCAATCCCGCCGGGATCCTCTCCGCCTACAAAGACAATGCCTCGGTCATCGAGGGCTGGCCCGGCCAGCGCTGGTTTGCCAACCCGGCAGATGGACGGTACGCGGCGACGGGCGAGCCGATCGATATTCTGATGAAGGTGGAGACGCACAATCACCCGACCGCGATCTCACCGTTTCCGGGTGCAGCGACGGGCTCGGGTGGCGAGATCCGTGACGAGGGTGCCACCGGCCGCGGCTCCAAGCCGAAGGCGGGACTGGTCGGCTTCTCGGTCTCGAACTTGCGAATTCCCGGTTACGAACGGCCTTGGGAAGAGGATTTCGGCAAGCCCGAGCGCATCGTATCGGCCCTGCAAATCATGCTCGAGGGTCCGCTCGGAGCCGCAGCGTTCAACAACGAATTCGGGCGGCCGGGTATCTACGGTTATTTCCGAACCTTCGAGCAGACCGTACCGAGCCAGGGCCGCTCGACGCTGCGCGGTTACCACAAGCCGATCATGATCGCCGGTGGACTCGGCAACATCCGCCGTACCCATGTCGAGAAGTCGCGGGTCATCCGGGGCGCGCAGATCGTCGTGTTGGGGGGTCCGGCGATGCTGATCGGCCTCGGCGGCGGTGCGGCCTCCTCGATGGGCTCGGGTGCGAGTTCAGCAGACCTCGATTTCGCTTCGGTGCAACGCGGCAACCCCGAGATGCAACGCCGCGCGCAGGAGGTGATCGACGCCTGCTGGGCGATGGGCGAGGCCAACCCGATTCTGCTGATCCACGATGTGGGTGCCGGTGGGCTCTCCAACGCAATCCCGGAATCGGTCTCCCACGATGGCACGGGCGGTCGCATCGATCTGCGCAAAGTGCGCAGTGACGAACCGGGCATGTCGCCGCTCGAGATCTGGTGCAACGAAGCACAGGAGCGCTACGTGCTGGTGGTTGCGGCGGGTCAGATCGCCGCATTTGCTTCGTTGTGCGCCCGTGAACGGTGTCCGTATGCCGTCGTGGGAACGGTGACGGACGACGGATTGCTGCAGGTCGACGATCCGTTGTTCGGCAATGCGCCGGTGTCGATGCCGCTCGAGACCATTCTCGGCAAGCCGCCGCGCATGACGCGCGAGGTCCGCAGTCTTGCGCATGCCCGCGACGAGTTCGATGGCAGCGGCATCGACATGCACGAGGCGGTGCAGCGCGTGCTGCGATTGCCGGCGGTGGCTGACAAAACTTTCCTGATCGCCATTGGCGATCGCTCCGTTGGCGGCATGATCAGTCGTGATCCGCTGGTCGGGCCCTGGCAGGTGCCGGTCAGCGACGTGGCGGTTACGGTCAGCGACTACTTTGGGAGTCGCGGCGAGGCGATGGCGATGGGCGAGCGCACGCCGTTGGCGCTGCTCGACCCGGCGGCATCGGGCCGTATGGCCGTCGCAGAGGCGATCACCAATATTGCGGCAGCAGACATTGCACGCATCGAAGACATCCGCCTGTCGGCGAACTGGATGGCCGCCTGCGGCGAGCCGGGCGAAGACGCCGATCTGTTCGCCACCGTGCGTGCCGTCGGGCTGGAATTCTGTCCTGCGCTCGGTATCGCGATCCCGGTGGGCAAGGATTCGCTGTCGATGAAAACTGCGTGGAGCGCCGACGGAGAATCGCGCAGAGTCGTTGCGCCGGTCTCTTTGATTGTCTCTGCCTTCGCCCCTGTAATGGACGTGCGGCGCACGCTCACGCCCCAACTGCAAAACGCGCCGGGGCTGGCGACGCAACTGCTGCTCATCGATCTTGGCGGCGGTCGCAACCGGCTCGGTGGTTCAGCCCTCGCGCAGGTTTACGGTCGTGTGGGCGGCACTGCACCCGACTGCGAGGACCCGAAACTGCTGCGCGCATTCTTTGCTGCGATCGCGCGCTTGCGGGCGGCAGATTGCGTGCTCGCCTATCACGACCGCTCTGATGGCGGCTTGTTCGTCACGCTGTGCGAGATGGCGTTCGCTGGTCACTGTGGTCTCGAGGTGGACATACCCGCGGGCAACTCCGCTGCCGGTGCCATCGCGGCGCTGTTCGCCGAGGAGCCAGGCGCGGTGCTGCAGATCGCTGCCGATCGGGAAGCTGAAGTCATGCTGATCCTGCGTGAGTCCGGCCTCGCCGGGCACAGCCGGATCATCGGGCGTGTCACCGCGCAGGATCGCGTCGGTATCGCCGCGGATGGACAACCCTTCTTCGCTGCCTCCCGATCGGAGTTACGAGCCGCGTGGTCTGAGACCACCTGGCAAATGCAGTCGCTGCGAGATCATCCGCAGTGTGCGAAAGAAGAGTATGCGCGGGCCATCGATCCTCAGGATCCGGGGCTGTTTGCACGCCTCACGTATCAGCCAGACGAGGATATTGCGGCCCCGTTTGTTGCGACCGGTGCGCGTCCCGAGATGGCGATCCTGCGTGAGCAGGGTGTCAACAGTCAGTTGGAGATGGCGGCAGCGTTTCACCGCGCCGGCTTCGATCCGATCGACGTGCACATGACGGACCTGATTGAAGGGCGTGCTGCGCTGCGTCGTTTCAAAGGTCTGGTGGCCTGTGGCGGATTTTCTTATGGCGACGTGCTGGGCGCCGGCGAAGGCTGGGCCAAGTCGATCCTCTTCAACGATCCGTTGCGCCAGATGTTCGCCGAGTTCTTTGCCCGCAGCGACACGTTCTCGCTCGGTGTCTGCAACGGTTGCCAGATGCTCTCGGCTCTCAAAGTGTTGATACCGGGCGTCGAACATTGGCCGCGCTTCGTGCGTAACCGCTCAGAGCAGTTCGAGGGTCGCGTGGCGCTGGTCGAAGTGCTCGAGTCGCCCTCGTTGTTCTTCCGAAACATGACCGGGTCTGTGATGCCGGTGGCGGTGGCCCACGGTGAGGGACGCGCGGAGTTTGCCGACGAAGGCGGCGCGCAGACCTGCGCACGGCTCGGTCAGGTCAGCCTGCGCTGGGTGGACAATGAAGGTCGGCCAACGCAAACCTATCCTGCCAATCCGAACGGCTCGCCGGACGGCATTACCGGTCTGACCAGCCGCGACGGGCGGGTCACCATATTGATGCCGCATCCTGAGCGCGTTTTCCGCACGGTGCAAAACTCCTGGCACCCATCCGACTGGGGCGAGGAAAGCGGCTGGATGCGGATGTTCCGCAACGCCCGGGTGTGGGTGGCCTGAGAGCGGCCGCGGAGTGGGCAAGCGGCGGGCTCGATACGTTGCCCGCCTGACTCTTCTGACGGCTAGCTTGCGCGACCGAGCGGCGTGACGCGGTCCAGCGTTTCCTCCGCGAAGAAGCGCCGCACCATCATGGACTGCTGCAGCTTGCCTTTGCGGACGTAGCCCTGATAAAGCATGTCCTTGATCAACTCGAGCAGCACGCCCGCTTCACTCGATCCCATGTCGGGCAGCACGGATGCCGCGTCGGAGTCCGAACCAAAGATGACCTTGCGTACGATCCCGAACGTTTCCTGATCGATCTCGGCCAGTTCGCGCGCTTCTTTCAACTGGTCGAAGGCCCGCAATCGACCGCTCTCGCCGAGATCGCGGAACACGGCCTGCGAGGTGCGGCGGCACATCGAGGCGAACGCATTCAGGTATCCGGCTGAGTAGCAGCCCAAGGCCTCGCGAAAATGGCCCTCCACTTCATCAGGCAGATAGGTGAAGTTGAATTTTTCGCGGGCGCGTTCCAACTCGACAAAGTTGTTGCCGAGCTCGACGCGATTGGTGGCGTACATCTTGACCGCATATTTGACGAACACGGGTGCGTTGCACGAGTCGCAACGGTAGACGACCCCGACGTGACTAGGGCGGGTCGCCACGAGTTCGGAGAACTGCGGCACAGAGACGGGGGTGATGTGTGTGAACACCTCGCAATGCGGACACGTCAGGGCGAGACTGCGCTCCTGATCGTGACAAAGGCGGCTGCTGGCGTCTACGAACACGGACACTGCGTGATTGCCCCGGGCGTGATCTCGACGCCCGAATCATAGCCGAAACGTCTGTGGGCAACAGAGGAACTCGGTTCAGGGTGTCGGCAATGTGCTGGACGCGCGGGTCGCCGTTTCATTGGCCGGCTGTACCTTCAGTCTGGTTCCATCGACCAGCACGCGGTACCTGGCGTGCGGCAGCAAGCGCACCCATTCCGTGCTGACCAATTCCGCCGTCAGTTGGGACGACCACAATGCCCCGGTCCGCGCCCCCGCCCAGAGGTCCAGCCGGGTATCGGTACTGAGCGGGTAACTGGTCGAGGGTGCCTCGGCGGGCGGCCTGCCCGCGCCTGCCCCGTCGCCGTAGCGCGTGCCGAGGCGGTTCAGTCGTACCCGGTCCGTCAGACCCAGATCCACGGCCCGGTCGATAAAGCGCAGGGAGCGGGCATCGATCCGCCACTCCTGCCCGAGCACCTCGAATGTCTGAACCCGACCGCCGGGCAATCGGGTCAGGGTCAACCGGTGCGCTTGCGGGCCTGTTCGCTCGACGTGTACGTCGGCCACCACCCGGTTCATTTGCACCGTCTCGTAGCTGTCGAGATCAGCCGCTACGAGGTAGACGGTGCCGGACAGTGCCAACGCCCCGAGCCCGACCAGCGCGTTGCCGAGGGCCTGCCACGGATGACCCACGATGGCCCGACTGCTCGCCACCGCCAGCGTCAGTGACCCGAGCACGCCGAGGGTGAGCGGGACCCATTGCATGGGCAGTTCAGCGCGCTGCCGCAGCTACTCGGGAAGCGCCGGACGGTGCTTCAACCATTGAGCCCGCGGTAACGCACGCGATGGGGTTGCTCGGCGTCTTCGCCACGGCGCTTTTTGTAGTCCTCGACATACTCGGAATAGTTGCCCTCGAACCAGACCACTTCACTGTTACCCTCGAAGGCAAGTATGTGCGTGGCGATGCGATCGAGGAACCAGCGGTCGTGCGAGATCACCACCGCGCAACCGGGGAACGACAGCAATGCTTCCTCGAGGGCCCGCAGGGTCTCGACGTCGAGGTCGTTGGTCGGCTCGTCGAGCAATATCACGTTGCCGCCCGATTTGAGCACCTTGGCCAGATGCACGCGATTACGTTCACCGCCCGAGAGTTCGCCGATCACCTGCTGCTGCTGTGCACCGCGGAAGTTGAACCGTCCTACATAGGCCCGAGAGGGCGTTTCGTAGTTGCCGACCTTGAGCATGTCGAGGCCGCCGGAGATCTCGGCCCACACCGACTTCTTGTCGTCCAGCGCCTGCCGCGACTGGTCCACGTAGGCCAGCTGCACCGTGGGTCCGATGCGGAGCTCGCCGCCGTCCGGCGTCTCCTGACCGGTCATGATGCGGAACAGCGTGGTTTTACCGGCGCCGTTCGGGCCGATGATGCCGACGATGCCACCTTGCGGCAGGCTGAAGTTCAGATTGTCGAACAGTAATTTATCGCCAAACGCCTTGCGCAGACCCTTGGCCTCGACCACCAATTCACCGAGCCGCGGGCCGGGCGGGATGTAGATCTCGTTGGTCTCATTGCGCTGCTGAAATTCGCGTGATTGCAGTTCTTCGAAGCGCTGCATGCGGGCCTTGCTCTTGGCCTGTCGCGCTTTCGGATTCTGCCGCACCCACTCGAGTTCACGAGCGAGCATCTTCTTGAGCGCATCCTGTTGTTGTTCTTCCACTTGCAGGCGCGCTTCCTTCTGCTCGAGCCAGGAGGAGTAGTTGCCCTGCCACGGAATGCCATGGCCCCGGTCAAGCTCGAGAATCCACCCTGCCACGTTGTCGAGGAAGTATCGATCGTGGGTCACCGCGATCACGGTGCCCGGATAATCTTCGAGGAAATGTTCGAGCCAGCGCACCGACTCGGCGTCGAGATGGTTGGTCGGTTCGTCGAGCAACAGCATGTCCGGCTTCGACAGCAGCAGCTTGCACAGGGCCACGCGACGTTTCTCACCACCGGAAATCTTGGTGACATCGGCGTCCCAGGGCGGCAGGCGCAACGCGTCCGCAGCCACCTCCAGTTGCCGCTCGAGGTTGTGTCCATCGGTGGCCTGAATGATGGCTTCGAGTCGCGCCTGCTCGGCAGCGATCTTGTCGAAATCGGCGTCCGGCTCGGCGTACGCGGCATACACCGCGTCGAGTTTGGCCAGCGCGTCCTTGATCTCGCCCACGGCCTCTTCGACGTTGCCCCGCACGTCCTTGGTCGGATCGAGTTCCGGTTCCTGCGGCAAGTAGCCGATCTTGATGCCGGGCTGCGGTCTGGCCTCTCCCTCGAACTCCTTGTCGATGCCTGCCATGATCTTGAGCAGCGTGGACTTGCCCGAGCCGTTGAGACCGAGCACGCCGATCTTGGCGCCGGGAAAAAAGCTGAGCGAAATGTCGCGGAGAATGACGCGCTTCGGCGGTACGACTTTGCCGACGCGATTCATGGTGTAGATGAACTGGGCCATGGTGTATGCGCTTGGACCGTGCTGGTGGGTGATTGGGGGCCGGATCGCGCCGCGACCGGGCGAGAGGGCTGCCGGATTATCGGTCATGGAGGGACGCGGCGCTACCGTTGCCCGGGCCGTGCTGCTACGCTCGGCCGGTTGACAGTCAAGGGGGGAGGGTTACCGTGCCTGTGATGCCGCCCGTACTGCTGGTGGCCGGTGAGGGTCTGGCGCGCTATGGATTCGGGGACGGCCATCCGTTCGGGCCGGACCGGCATGAGGCGTTCATGCGTGAGCTGCGCCGCAGCGACGCTTACCTCGAGTTGCACCTGATGGAGCCGAGACTCGCCGAGCGTGCAGAGATCGAGTCGTTTCACCTGCCGCAGTTCATCGACATGGTGGAGCAGCGCTCGCGTGACGGTCGGGGGTTTCTCGACGGGGGCGATACGCCCGCCTACCGCGGCGTGTACGAGGCCACCAGTCAGGTGGTCGGCGGCACGCTGCTTGCCGTCGAGACCATCATGGCAGGCCGCGCCCGGCGCGCCTTCATACCCATCGGCGGGCTGCATCATGCCTCTCGTGGCGCGGCGGCTGGTTTCTGCGTATTCAACGACATCGGTGTTGCCATCGAAGTTCTGCGGCACCGCTTTGGTTTGCGTCGCATTGCGTACGTGGACATCGATGCGCATCACGGCGACGGAGTCTTCTATTCCTACGAATCAGATCCAGACCTGCTGTTCGCGGATGTTCACGAGGACGGCAGTACCCTCTATCCGGGTACCGGTGCGGCCAGCGAAACCGGGATCGGGGACGCCGTGGGGACCAAACTGAACCTGCCGCTGCCGGCCGGCGCCACGGACGAGGATTTCCGCGAGGTATGGCAGCAAATCGAGGGCTACCTCCGTGCGACCCGGCCGGAGTTCATCCTGTTCCAGTGTGGGGCCGACAGTCTCGCCGGCGACCCGATCACGCACCTGGCCTTCACCGAGGAGTCGCATGCCATGGCCGCGGCCGCCCTCTGCCGGATTGCTGACGAACTGGGGCATGGCAGGGTTCTGGGCATGGGCGGCGGCGGCTACAACCGCCAGAACATCGGGCGGGCCTGGACACGGGTCGTGGAGTCATTTGTCGCGTCGCAGGGCTGAGTCGGCATCGGCTACAATCGCGCCTCACCGATCGGGGAGAGCGTATGTTTCCTGCCAGCATGTCCATCAGCGAATTCGACCCAGAACTTGCAGCGGCGATGTCGCACGAGCGCGTGCGGCAGGAAGAGCATATCGAACTGATCGCCTCTGAGAATTATGCGAGCCCACGCGTGCTCGAGGCGCAGGGTTCGGTGCTGACCAACAAATACGCCGAGGGTTATCCGGGCAAGCGCTATTACGGTGGCTGCGAGTTCGTCGACATTGCCGAGCAGCTGGCCATCGACCGCGCCAAGAAACTCTTTGGTGCCGCCTTCGCCAACGTGCAGCCCCACTCGGGTTCGCAGGCCAATGCCGCGGCTTTTCTCGCCCTGATGAAGCCGGGCGACACGCTGCTCGGCATGAGCCTCGATCACGGTGGTCACCTGACCCACGGTGCCAAGGTCAACTTTTCGGGGAAAATCTTCAACGCGGTGCAGTACGGGCTCGATGCCGAGGGTGCCATCGATTACGCGCAGGTCGAACGGCTGGCCCACGAGCACAAGCCTAAACTCATCATCGCCGGGTTCTCGGCCTATTCACGGGTCATCGATTGGTCGCGCTTCCGTGCAATTGCCGATGCGGTGGGGGCATATTTTCTGGTCGACATGGCTCACGTGGCGGGTCTGGTCGCCACCGGCATGTATCCCAACCCGGTGCCTTACGCCGACGTCGTGACGACCACCACCCACAAGACGCTGCGCGGGCCGCGCGGCGGCCTGATCATTGCGCGGGAGAACGAGGAGATCACCAAAAAGCTCAACTCGCTGATCTTCCCGGGTACGCAGGGCGGTCCGCTGATGCACATCATCGCAGCCAAGGCGGTGGCCTTCCTCGAGGCCATGCAGCCTGAATTCGCCAGTTATCAGAAATTGGTGGTCGACAATGCCCGTACGATGTGTCGCACGCTGCAGTCGCGTGGTCACACGATCGTCTCCGGTGGCACGGACAATCACCTGTTCCTGCTCGATCTGGTCGCCAAAGAGGTGACCGGTAAAGACGCGGATGCGGCGCTGGGACGCGCGCATATCACCGTCAACAAGAATGCCGTGCCGAACGACCCGCGGCCGCCATTCGTCACCAGCGGGGTGCGCATCGGTACGCCGGCCGTGACGACCCGCGGCTTCAAGGAGGCCGAAGTCATCCAACTCTCGCACTGGATCGCTGATGTGCTCGACAACATTGGTGACGACGCCGTGATCACACGCACGCGTGAGTCGGTGCGCGAGATCTGCCGCCGGTTTCCCGTGTACGGTTGATCAACGTCGCGGCCGCCGTGCGGCTGCGTTGATTGACCTCGGACAGGTGGACCGCCGATGTATTGCCCATTCTGTGGCCACGAAGAGACGAAAGTCATCGATTCGCGTCTGGCTGCAGAAGGTCAGCAGGTACGGCGGCGTCGGGAATGCCTCAAGTGCGGCGAAAGATTCACCTCCTTTGAATCGGCCGAACTCGTCATGCCGAGGGTGATCAAGAGCGATGCAACCCGCGAGCCGTTCGATGAAGCGAAGATGCGTTCGGGAATGATCAAGTCGTTGGAGAAACGGCCGGTGTCCAGCGACGCCATCGACGCCGCCGTCAATCATGTTTGCCACAAATTACGCACGCTCGGTGAGCGCGAAGTGCCGTCGCGATTGATCGGTGAGCTGGTCATGGATGAGCTGCATCAACTCGATGAGGTCGCCTACGTGCGCTTTGCCTCCGTATATCGTAGCTTCCAGGACGTCGACGCCTTCCGCGAGGAAATCGAGCGGCTGCAGCACCGCAGACCGCGTTCGATCGAAGATGTTCAGCTCGGTCTGTGGTCGGCCGCTGAAAACGCCGAACCCGTCCAGACGGGCAAGCAGGGCAGCACGCCGGGTCGCGGTGGGACGACCGGCAAATGAATGCCCGTGGCGATGATTTCACCGCAGATGACGCGCGCCATATGGCGCGGGCCCTGCAGCTCGCTGAGCAAGGCATGTTCTCCACGCCGCCCAATCCGAGCGTCGGGTGCCTCATGGTTGATGCCGATGGGCGAGAGGTCGGTGCGGGCTTTCATGCGCGCGCGGGGGAGCCGCATGCCGAGGTGCATGCGCTGCAGGCCGCGGGCGCGCGGGCGCGCGGTGCAACCGCTTACGTGACGCTGGAGCCCTGCGCCCACCACGGACGCACGCCGCCCTGCGTGGACGCACTGCTGGCAGCGGGTGTGACCCGCGTGGTCGCGGCAATGAGCGATCCCAATCCGCGGGTCAACGGAGGCGGACTCGTGCGGTTGCGCGCGGCGGGTGTTGCCACCGCCGTCGGTCTGCTCGAGGCGCAGGCCACCGAACTCAATCGCGGCTTCATCAGCCGGATGCGCCGGAACCTGCCGTGGGTGACGCTCAAACTAGCAGCCAGTCTCGACGGGCGCACCGGACTCGCCAATGGGGTCAGTCAGTGGATTACGGGGGAGGCGGCCCGGGCCGACGTGCAGCGCCTGCGCGCGCGGGCCAGCGCGATCATCACTGGTGCAGGGACGGCCCTTGCGGATGATCCGCTGTTGACCGTGAGGGACCCGACTCTGCCGATGCGTGGACGTGCGCCGCTGCGGGTCCTGCTCGACCGTGACCTGCGCCTGCCGAGGACGGCGCAGCTCTTTTCTGCTGACGCACCGACGCGTGTGTTCACTCGCGAATCGGCATTGCATGCAGGTGCAACTCGCGTGATCGATGATCAGCTGACGATCGAGTCGCTGCCCGTCGTGCCTGCGAGCGGGCGCCTTGATTTGTTGCAGCTGTTGCGTCGGCTCGCCGAGCTCGAATGCAACGAAGTCCTGATCGAAGCCGGCTCCAAACTGGCGGGTGCATTCCTGGCAGAGAAACTGGTCGATGAGTGGGTGCTCTATCTCGCGCCGCACCTGCTCGGCGACGGCGCCCAGCCGATGGTACGACTGCCGCTCCTCGAGAGCATGGCGGACCGGCAGGAGTTCGACTGGATCGACGTGCGCCAGATCGGCCGCGACTTGCGCTGCACTCTGCGTCCCGCGCGCGGCGTTGGAGCGGGCCTTCGCAACTGAACGTCAGGGCTGTGCGAATGAGTGTTTTTTCCCCGTAGAGGTCTGCTGATGTTTACTGGAATCGTGCAGGGCGTCGGCACCGTGCGCGCCATCGAGCCGCGAGGCGGTGATGTGACGCTGGTCATCGACACGGGTGATGTTCGACTCGATGGTGTGGCCATTGGCGACAGCATCGCAGTGAACGGCGTTTGCCTGACCGCGACGTTGCTGGAGCCGCATGCGTTCCATGCCGACGTCTCGCGGGAGACACTCTCGCTCACCACCCTCGGGCAGTGGCAAGCAGGAACGCGGGTCAATCTGGAACAGGCACTGCGCGCCGGACAGGCATTGGGTGGCCATTACGTCACCGGGCACATCGACGGAGTGGGGCGGGTCCTGAGTCGCCAAGATGATGCGCGGTCCGTGCGCATGGAATTCGAGGTACCGGCGGAGCTGGCACGTTATGTCGCCCGCAAGGGATCCATCTGCATCGACGGTGTCAGTTTGACGGTCAATGGAGCGACTGGCAGCCGTTTTGACGTCAATCTGGTGCCGCACACCTTGTCGGTGACGATTCTGGGCGGTTTTGCCGCCGGCACGGCCGTCAACCTCGAGGTCGATATCATCGCGCGCTACGTCGAACGCATGATGGATGCGGGGGCTCGCTGATTTGTTATTATGAATCAATTAGATGAGCAGAGTCCTGCATGAGCCCCCTGAACAGCATCGATGAGATTCTCGCGGACATCCGCGCGGGCCGGATGGTCGTGATCATGGACGATGAGGATCGCGAGAATGAAGGCGACCTGATCATGGCCGCGACCCACGTGCGTGCGGAAGACGTCAACTTCATGGCGCGCTACGGGCGCGGACTCATTTGCCTCACGCTCACCCGCGAGCGCTGTCGGCAATTGCGTCTGCCGCTGATGGTCACCGATACCGACCTCGACCAGCGCACCAATTTTACGGTCTCCATCGAAGCCGCGGAGGGTGTCACTACGGGTATCTCGGCCTACGACCGCGCGCACACGATACGCACTGCCGTTCTCGCCGGCGCCCGCGCCGAGGATCTGCGCCAGCCGGGCCATATTTTTCCGCTCATGGCCCAACCCGGCGGCGTGCTCACCCGCGCTGGACATACCGAAGCGGGTTGCGACCTGGCGCGCCTGGCCGGACTGGAGCCCGCGGCAGTGATCGTGGAGATTCTCAATGACGACGGCACCATGGCGAGGCGGCCTGACCTCGAGACCTTCGCGCGGCAGCACGACATCAAGATCGGTACGATCGCCGATCTGATTCGCTACCGGCTCGAGAAAGAGCGCTCGGTAGAGCGTATCGCAGAGCGTGAGATCGACACTGATCACGGTCGATTCCGGCTCTACTGCTATGAAGACCACGTCAACAGCACGGTGCACCTCGCGCTGGTGCGGGGTGATGTGGCGGGACTGACCGAACCGCTGGTGCGGGTGCATCTCAGCGATACCGTTCGCGACCTGGTGGGTGAGCGCGAAGAGGTTCAGAGTTGGACCTTGCGCAGTGCCATGCAACGCATCGAGCGCGAAGGCGCGGGCGTCATCGTGCTGTTGCGGCCGGAGGAAAGCCCGCTCGAGATCGCCGAGGCCGTCCGCTCGCCCGGACGACCGAAGCTCGGCACCGCTGCTCAGGGCGCCCAGGTGCTGCGCACCTACGGTATCGGCGCCCAGATCCTGCGCGACCTTGGCATCTCGCGCATGCGGGTCCTCAGTGCTCCCAAGCAGATGCATGGCCTCGCTGCCTTCGGGCTCGAAGTGGCAGACTACGTAGATTGACGATCAATTTTCGGCTCGGGACGCAAGCGAGGAGAGCGCATGGACAATATCCGGACGACCCAAGGTGACCTGCTCGCGCGCGACCTGCGCTTTGCGATCGTGGCCGCACGTTTCAACGATGCCATCGTCGACAACCTCATTCGCGGCGCGGTCGATACGCTGCTACGCCACGGGGCCAGCGAAAAGCAGATCGAGATCGTGCGTGTCCCGGGTGCGTATGACCTGCCCTTGATTGCCAAGCGCATCGCGGCCGCGCGTCGCTGCGACGCCGTGGTGGCGTTGGGTGCCGTCATTCGTGGCGCGACCGCGCACTTCGATTACGTCGCGGGTCAATGCGCTGCCGGCCTGGCGCGTGCGGCAGAAGAAACCGGCGTGCCCATGGCCTTCGGCGTGTTGACCACCGACACGATCGAGCAGGCGCTGGAGCGGGCTGGCACGAAGGCGGGTAACAAGGGTGCTGACGCGGCTCTGTGCGCACTGGAGATGGCGAACCTGCTGCGTCGCTTGGACGTTTGAACATGACGCGACGCGTCGACCGGGCCGGCCGCGCACGCAGCCTCTCGCGGCGGCTTGCGATGCAAGCCTTGTATCAGTGGCAACTGGCCGGCCAGAGTCCGGCGGAACTGCTCAACCAGTACGCCGAGGACGAGGGCTATGCCGACGTCGACCGCGAGTTCTTTGCCGAACTGCTGCGAGGCACCATTGCCGGGGCAGATGAGCTCGATGCAGCGCTGGCCGAACTCATCGACCGTCCCGTGGCCCAGCTCGATCCCATCGAACGGGCGGTGCTGATGATTGGTTGTTTCGAGTTGCAGCACCGTCTCGACATTCCCTATCGGGTGGTCATCAACGAGGGCGTCGAGTTGGCGAAGAAGTTCGGTGCGACCGATGGCCATAAGTTTGTCAATGCGGTTCTCGACCGCGCCGCGCGCCGTTACCGCGCAGACGAACAGGCGGCCGCCGCGCGTGCCGCGCGGGACTGACCGGCTGCAAGGCCCGTGGCTCTCGGCGAATTCGAACTGATCGCCCGATACTTCAGCCGACCAGGTGCTGCGCGCGGCGTGCTGCTCGGCGTGGGCGACGATGCCGCACTGCTCGATGTCCCTGCGGGTCAGACTCTGGTCGCCGCGACCGACACGCTGGTCGAGGGGCGTCATTTCATGGTTGATGCGCCCCCGCAGTCGGTGGGCCATCAGGTCTTGGCGGTCAACCTCAGCGACCTTGCGGCGATGGGGGCCAGCCCGGCCTGGGCGTTGTTGTCGCTCAGCCTCCCGGATGCGGACCCGGACTGGCTGGCGGGCTTCGCCGAGGGTCTCTATGCCCTCGCCGAACGCAGCGGCACTACGCTGGTCGGGGGCGACACCGTGCGTGGCCCGCGGGTGATCACGATCACCGCGCTCGGTCTGGTACCGGTTGGCACGGCGCTGCTGCGCAGCGGCGCTCGCGTCGGTGACCGGTTGTTCGTGTCGGGCTCGCCGGGCGAGGCGGCCGCAGGGCTTGCGTTGTTGCAGGCGGGCGGAGCCGATCCTCTCGATCCTCTCGTCCAGCGTCACCGCTACGCCCAGCCGCGACTCGCATTGGGTCAGGCCCTGCGCGGCCGCGCCAGCGCCGCGATGGATGTGTCGGACGGTCTGCTGGGCGACCTCGGCAAACTGTGTGCCGCGAGCGGCGTCGGTGCCCGTCTGGCACTGGATCGTCTGCCCGTGTCCCAGCGCCTGACGGAACGTTTCAGTGCCGACCGATGCGAGCAGTTCGTGCTCTCCGGCGGCGATGACTACGAGTTGCTCTTCACGGTACCCGCCAGTGGCTGCGCAAATCTGGCGGAGACCGGTCCGGTGACCTGCATCGGCGAGATCGTCGCCGGTAATGTCATCGAGTGCCAGCGCGCGGGACGAACAGTTGCTGTCGCGGATGGTGGCTATGACCATTTCGGGTGAGTCCCGACGCGCTGACAAGCGCGAAGGGGTGCAGCCCACGCTGCAATCGCTGCGTGACCCGGTGCAATTCATCGCACTCGGTGCGGGCACGGGGCTCGTACCCTTTGCGCCCGGCACGTTCGGTTCATTGCTGGGATTGCTGCTGTGGTTCCTGCTGGCGCCTTTTGGATGGCATGCGCAATGCGCTGCAGCCGCGCTTGCCATCGCGGTGGGTATCCCGGTGTGCGGCGCGAGTGCCCGCAAACTCGGGGTGCATGATCATGCCGCGATCGTCTGGGATGAGGTGGCGGGCATGCTGATCGCGCTGCTGGCTGCCCCGCGCACGTGGTGGGGGGTGTTCCTTGCGTTCGCGCTGTTCCGCTTGTTCGACATCTGGAAACCGTGGCCGATTCGGCTGGCCGACCGGCGCGTGCATGGCGGCATCGGCATCATGCTAGATGACGTGCTGGCGGGTATCCTTGCTGTGGCTGTGCTGCTGTTTGTTCAGGTGTTCCGATGAGCCAATCCGACCCGCCGCCCGCTGCCACGCGACCCTTGCTCAGCACCGGACCGGGTGCGATGCCCGAGCGTATCGGCAAGTACTACGTCGTGCACGAGGTCGGACGGGGCAGCACCGGCTCTGTCTACCTGTCACACGATCCGTTCTATGGTCGCGACGTGGCCATCAAGGTCTACAACACCACCAGCGGTGATGATGCCGAGGCGCGCAACGCCCGACGCATGTTCCTGGGCGAGATGCAGATGATCGGCAAGCTGCAGCACCCGAACATCGTACCGATCTTCGACGCTGGCGAAGAGGACGGCAGCCGCTATGTCGTCTATGAGCACATCCACGGCGCACGCACCCTGACTGCCTACTGTCGGCAGGGGAGCTTGCTGCCCATCGATCAGGTGGTGAGCATCGTCTACAAGTGCGCCAAGGCCTTGCATTACGCCCACACGCGCGGCGTGGTGCACCGCGACATCAAGCCATCGAACATCCTGCTCACCCAGGACGGCGACGTGCGCTTGATCGATTTCGGTATCGCACTGGTGGCCGACTCATCCGTGTCACGGCTCGAGGGCGTTGCAGGCAGCCCGGCCTACATGTCGCCAGAGCAGGTGCAGGGCCTGGCACTCGATGCCCGTTCGGACATCTATTCGCTCGGCGCAGTGATGTACGAGATGCTCTGTGGTCAACGGCCTTTCCGGGCAGGCTCACTCGGCAAGCTGCTGCGCCAAGTGGTGCAGTCGGCACCCGAGCCGCTCGCCCAGATCCGCGCGGATGTACCCTCAGACATCGTGCAGATCGTCGACCGCTTGCTGCGCAAGGAGCCTGAGCAACGCTATGCGAGTGCCGCCGAGCTTGCCGCAGAGCTCACCCGTGTGCATCAGAAGTTGCGCGTCGCGCAGGGACAACTCGACGATGAGGAGCGCTTTGCGATGCTCAGGCGTTTGCGGTTCTTCATCGACTTCTCGCACGCCGAGATCCGCGAGGTGATGCGGGCGGCCCAATGGGTGGAATGTGGCGACGGTGAATCGGTGCTGCGACCGGATGACAGCGATGACCGCTTTTACATCGTGGTCTCAGGTCGCGTGCGAGTCAGTCGCGGGGGCAATCCGGCAGGCACGGTCGACACCGGTGGTTGTTTCGGCGAGGCAGCCTTCGCTGAAGCGTCACGGCGCGATACGCTGATCGAGGCGGATGGTAATGCCACGCTGCTGAAGGTGACCTCGACGCTGCTCGAGCAGGCTTCGATCTCCTGCCAATTGCGCTTCAATAAGGTCTTTCTGCGCGAGTTGATCGGCCGGTTGCAGCGCGGCAATCGGCCACGCTCGCCGTCGCGGAGCTAACCTTCGACTGATTCCTTGTCTTTCTCGATCTGTGCGTAGGCGCTGTGGTTGTGGATCGACTCGAAGTTCTCGGCTTCGACGACATATGAGCGGATGCGTGGGTCGTCATTGAGCCGCACCGCGACGTCGCGCACGATATCCTCGACGAACTTTGGGTTGTCGTAGGCGCGTTCGGTGACCCATTTCTCGTCAGGCCGCTTGAGGATACCGAACACCTCGCAGGATGCCTCCTGCTCGGCCATGTCGATGAGGTCCTCGATCCAGACATGACCGCTGATGCGTGCCTTGATCGTGATGTGGGAGCGCTGGTTGTGGGCGCCGTAATCTGAAATCCGCTTCGAACAGGGACAGAGGCTGGTGGCGGCCACCACGACGCGCAGCCACAGTTCTTCGCGGCCGTCGCGGATCTCGCCAATCATGCTGGCGTCATACTTGACCATGCTGGCCACGCCCGTGACCGGCGCGCGTTTGGTGACGAAGTAGGGGAAGGTCATCTCGACATGTCCGCTAGAGGCGTCGAGACGCTTGGTCATCTCAGACAGCATCTGGCGGAACGACTCGACCGAGATCTCGCGCTCATGTTCATGCAGCAGTTCCACGAACCGCGACATGTGGGTGCCCTTGAAGTTGTGCGGCAGCGCCACGTACATGTTGAAGTTGGCGACCGTGTGCTGGTCTTCCCCCGAGCGATCACGCACGCGTACGGGATGGAAGATATCCTTGATGCCGACCCGGTTGATCGGGATCCTTCTGGAATCCGCACGGCCTTGCACGTCCTCGATGGCCGTGACGGTTGCGGTGCCGTGGGTGGATGTGGAAGGGGAGGTCATGGCGGTGTTCTTGAGCTCAGTTGAGTGATCGTTCGGCGCTCCAGCCGGTGTGGATTCCGGCTGACGAGAGTGCCCGGTGTTTCATCCTGCCGAGTTGCGTGTCACGAGCCCGGTCGGCCGCAGCGGACGCGCACTCTCCCAGATCGAGGTCACCCTGGCTACGAGCGAGGCTGAATCGAGCCCCGCGCGGCGCAGGCAGTCCTCCCGCGAGCCGTGCTCGATGAACTGGTCCGGTATGCCGATGTGATGCAGTGCGCGACGGATGCCTGCGGCCGCGAGGCATTCCCCGACCGCGCTGCCGGCGCCCCCGGCCACCACGTTCTCCTCGACCGTGATCACACAGGCGTGAGTCTCGGCCAGACGGCATACCAGTTCCGTGTCGAGTGGCTTCACGAAGCGCATGTTGACCACGGTGGCATCGAGTCGTTCGGCCGCGGCCAGGCAAGGTGTGAGCAGCGTGCCGAATACCAGAAGCAGCAGGCCGGAACGGCCTTCACGACGAACCTGGGCCCGTCCGATGGGCAGGGCGGTCATCTTGGCTTCAATCGAGACCCCGGGTCCTTGGCCCCGCGGATACCGCACGGCGGCCGGCGCATCCAGTTTGACGGCGGTGTACAGCATCTGCCGGCATTCGTTCTCGTCGGCAGGGGCCATCACAACCATGTTCGGAACGCAGCGCAGGAAGGACAGGTCGAACATGCCCTGATGCGTGGCGCCATCACCGCCCACCAGCCCGCCGCGGTCGATCGCGAAGGTCACGGGAAGATTCTGCAGCGCGACGTCATGGATCAGCTGGTCATACGCGCGCTGCAGGAAAGTCGAGTAGATCGCGACCACGGGACGCGCACCCTCGCAGGCCAGACCCGCCGCCAGCGTCACGGCGTGCTGCTCAGCAATGGCCACGTCGAAATAGCGCTTCGGGAAGCGTTTGGAGAACTCGACCAATCCCGAGCCCTCGCGCATGGCGGGGGTGATACCGACGACTCGCAGGTCTGCTTCGGCCATGTCGCACAACCACTGACCAAAGACTTGTGAAAATACCGGACCGGAACTCTTCTCCTTGAAGATCGTGCCGCTTTCCGGATCGAAAGGGCCGGGTCCGTGCCACTTGATCGGGTCGGCCTCCGCAGGTGCGTAGCCCTTGCCCTTGCGGGTGACGACGTGCAGGAACTGGGGCCCCGGCAGATCGCGGACGTTCTGCAGCGTCTTCACCAGCGCGTGCAGATCGTGCCCGTCGATCGGGCCGATGTAATTGAAACCCATCTCCTCGAACATTGTGCCGGGCAACACCATGCCTTTGACGTGTTCTTCGGAGCGTCGCGCGAGTTCCCAGACTGTCGGCATGCTGCGGAGAATCTTCTTCCCGCCTTCGCGTAGCGCGGCGTAGGTGCGACCAGAAAGCAGGCGGGCAAAGTAATTCGACAGCGCGCCCACGTTCTCCGAGATCGACATGTCGTTGTCGTTCAGGATGACGAGCATGTTCGCGTCGAGTGCGCCGGCGTGATTGAGCGCCTCGAAGGCTTGTCCCGCGCTCATGGCGCCGTCACCGATCACGGCCACGACGCGACGCGGGACGCCGGCCTGCCGTGCTGCCAGCGCCATGCCGATGGCCGCGCTGATCGAGGTGCTGGAATGCCCGACGCCAAAGGTGTCGTAGTCGCTCTCGGAACGGCTCGGAAAGGGCGCGAGTCCACCCGCAAGTTTGATGGTCTGCAAGCGATCGCGGCGCCCGGTGAGTACCTTGTGCGGATAGGCTTGGTGCCCGACATCCCAGACGATGCGATCGTGCGGTGTGTCGTAGACATAGTGCAGCGCGACGGTGAGTTCGACCGTGCCCAGCCCGGCTGCGAAATGACCGCCCATCTGGCTTACGGTCTGGATCAGGAATCCGCGCAACTGATCCGCTACGGTCTGCAGCTGCCCTGGCGGCACGCGCCGCAGGTCGGCCGGCGACTGGATGGCAGTGAGGACGGGATACGGATCGGCGGCAGACATCCCGGAGATTCTACACGCCCGACGGCCCCTGCCGCCGGTTCAATGCCGCCTCGTGAGCAGCCAGTTCGACAGGGCGGCGAGCGGCCCGTCGGACCATCCGTGCTGCTGCAGCAATCGCACGGCGCGGCCGTGCAGGGCATCGACTCGTGCCCGGGCCGCATCGAGTCCCGCGATGGCCGGATAGGCGGGCAGCCCGCGGGCCTCGTCACTGCCGAGCGGCTTGCCAATCAATGCCTGATCGCCTGCCACATCCAGTATGTCGTCTTGCACCTGAAAGGCGAGGCCGATCAAGTCGCCGAATTCGGCCAGCGCAGCCAACTGCCCGTCTGGCAGTTGCGGTGCGCTGAGCGCAGCCATGAGCACGCTGGCCCGGATCAACGCGCCCGTCTTGAGGGCGTGTATCTGCTCGAGCTCTGCGACCGTCAGGCTGCGGCCCTCCGCCGCCAGATCCATGGCCTGACCGCCTGCCATGCCCGCTGTGCCGCTCGCCTGCGCAAGCACGTCGATGATGCGCACCCGCATGGCTGGCTCGGCCGGCCCGGTCGGGTGCGTTGCCAGCAATTGGAAGGCCAGCACCTGCAGGGAGTCGCCGGCCAGTATGGCGGTGGCCTCGTCATAGGCGATGTGGCAGGTGGGCCGACCGCGCCGCAGGTCGTCGTCGTCCATGGCGGGCAGATCGTCGTGAATCAACGAATAGCAATGGATCAGTTCGACCGCGCAGGCGGCCCCATCCACGCGTTCGATGGGCAGGCCGAGCGTGGCTGCGGTGGCGTAGACCAGTGCCGGACGGATCCGCTTGCCGGGGCCCAAGACGCTGTAGCGCTGGGCAGCGTGCAGGCGCTGCGGCGCCACGGCTTCGTTCGGCAGCCACCGCTCGAGTTCGGCTTCCACGCGGTGGCGCCAGTGTTCGAGTTGGACGGCGATATCGGCCGCGTTGGCCGAGCGTGCGCCCGTCATTCCGCTTCGGACTCAAAGGGTTCCGGTGCGGCCTCCGGCGTCTTCTGCAGCAGGATTTCCACCTTCTGCTCCGCCTGTTTCAGCGAACTCTCGCAGCTGCGTGCCAACTGCACGCCGCGCTCAAACTGCTTGAGCGCCTCCTCGAGCGGCAAATCACCGCGCTCCAGGCGTTCGACCGTGGCTTCCAGTTCGGCCAGCGACTGTTCGAAGTCGGGGCTGTTGTTGGCCGGTTTATCTGGCGACTTATTTGGCGTTTTGCTCACGAATTCCTCCACAGGAGGTGCAAGGGTTGCATTCGGCGGGTATCACGGTCAACGCACGAATCCGCGCGAGCCGTGGGACCGAAACAAGTCGACGAAGAAGTCCTCGACTGCGGCCGAGTACATCGGGCGCGCCGCTGCCCCCGTCGGGACCGCGGGTTCGGCCAGGGATAAGCGGGTCGGCAACGCGTTGACTTGGCGGCCCTGGCCGCTTAGAGTTCACGCCGGATTTAGACGCAGTCTAAATTCTAGGAGCCCCGCCCCTGCGGCGGGCCGGACAGCAACCGATTCCACGCTGGAGAGACCGAGCATGAGCAAGCTGAAGGGTACCCGTACCGAGAAGAACCTGAAGGACGCCTTTGCGGGCGAGTCGCAGGCCAACCGCCGTTACCTCTACTTCGCACAGAAGGCGGACGTGGAAGGCTTCAACGACGTCGCCGCCGTGTTCCGCTCGACGGCTGAAGGCGAGACCGGCCACGCCCATGGTCACCTCGAGTACCTCGAGGCGGTCGGCGACCCGGCCACCGGTCTGCCGATCGGCGCCACCTCGGACAACCTGAAGGCGTCCGTCGCCGGCGAAACCCACGAGTACACCGACATGTACCCGGGCATGGCGAAGACCGCGCGTGACGAAGGCTTCGACGAGATCGCCGATTGGTTCGAGACGCTGGCCCGCGCCGAGCGTTCGCACGCCAACCGCTTCCAGAAGGCCCTCGACGCCCTCTGATACGGCTGGATGGCAGGCGCCACGATATGGCGCGCTGCCGACATGGACCAGAGGAGGGCGAGCCGATGGCTTCGCCCTCTTTTTTTGCCGACGCGTTGCGTCGACGGGCGCAACAGGGCTGAGGAGTAGTGCGCATGACAGGTGAATCCGCTTCGGGGCACGGTGGTCGAGAGGGCAGTCTCGCGGCACCCACCCGCCATCCGCTCGCCTGGCGCGAGGCCGACTTCTTCAATGAGGACAGCCTGTTCAAGGAGCTCGAGCGCGTCTACGACTTGTGCCACGGCTGTCGCCGGTGCTTCAGTCTCTGCAACGCTTTTCCCCTGTTGTTCGACGCCATCGACGCCTCGCCGAGTGGCGAACTCGATGGGGTGGAGCGCAAGGTCTATTGGGATGTCGCCGACCACTGCTACCTGTGCGACATGTGTTACATGTCGAAGTGCCCGTACGTTCCACCACATCCGTGGAACATCGATTTCCCTCATCTCATGCTGCGCGCCAAGGCCGTCAAGTTCCGCAAGGGCGAGACGCGCCTGCGCGACAAGGTGTTGAGTTCCACGGACGTCGTGGGAACGATCGCGGGCATCCCGGTGGTCGCGCAGGTGGTCAATGCGGTCAACGGCACCAAATTCGGCCGCAGCATGCTCGAGAAGACGCTCGGCGTGCATCCAGAGGCGCCGGTGCCCGACTATCACAGCACCACCGGACGCACGCGGGTCGCGCGCGCTGACCGGCCTGTGTCCGCGCAGGCGACCGCCGAGACCCGCGGCAAGGTGGCCTTGTTCGCCACCTGCTACTGCAATCGCAACGAGCCGGCGATCGACGAGGATCTGGCAGCGGTGTTCCGCCACAACGGGATTCAAGTCTCGATCATCCCGCAGGAGAAATGCTGTGGCATGCCCAAGCTCGAACTCGGCGACCTCGAATCCATAGAGAAAGCCAAGAACGTCAACATTCCGGCCATGGCGGCCATGGTGGACCAGGGCTATGACATCGTGGCGCCCATCCCCTCCTGCGTGCTGATGTTCAAGCAGGAACTGCCGCTCATGTATCCGGACGATGCCCAGGTGCAGAAGGTCAAGCCGGCGATCTTCGATCCCTTCGAATACCTGATGCTGCGCCACAAGGCGGGTCTGTTCAGCACCGATTTCAAGGCGCAGCTCGGCAAGGTCAGCTATCACGTGTCGTGTCATCTGCGCGTGCAGAACATCGGGCTCAAGACGCGGGACGTGCTCAAACTCGTGCCGGGCACCGAGGTCGAGGCCATCGAGCGCTGCTCCGGGCACAATGGCACCTACGGCGTCAAGAAAGAGTACCGTGACGTGTCGATGAAGATCGGCAAACCCGTGTTCAACAAGGTCAAGGCGGCTGAACCCGCTTACTACTCGAGCGACTGCCCCATGGCGGGTCACCAGATCGAATCCGGGCTGGGCGCCGGGGCGAAAGAGCCGACTCACCCGCTGAAGTTGCTGCGTATCGCGTACGGCATCTAACAGACAGGGCGATACGAATCCGACTGACAGGTATCAACCCAGATGGCAGGCACTCAGATCATGCAGACCACCGGCAAGCTCACCACCGGAGACCTCTTCAGCCTCGAGCAGTACGCGAAAACGCGTCCGCAGTTTCGCCCGCAGGTGATCGCGCACAAGAAACACCGGACCCTGCAGGTCGGCCCGAACATGACCTGGTGTTTCGAAGACCGTCTGACGGTCCAGTATCAGGTGCAGGAGATGCTGCGGATAGAGCGGATCTTCGAGCAGGAAGGGATCGCCGACGAACTCGCTGCCTACAATCCGCTCATTCCGGACGGCGCGAATTGGAAAGCGACTATGCTCATCGAGTATCCGGATGCTGAGATTCGACGGGTCGCGCTGGCGGGTTTGAAGGGCGTCGAGGATCGGTGCTGGGTGAGCATTGCCGGTCATGAAAAGGTCTATGCCATCGCCGACGAAGACCTCGATCGCGAGAACGACGAGAAAACGTCCTCGGTGCATTTTCTCCGCTTTGAATTGACGTCAGGCATGGTGGCGTCGGCGAAACAGGGCGCCGCGATCAGCGCCGGCGTCGATCACGGCAACTACTCGCACGCGGTCGCTCCGGTGGCCCCTGCCGTACAGAGTTCACTGCTAGCCGATCTCGCCTGACCGCCCGCATCGGGCGAGAATCGCGGGGGGTTGCCAAGCCTTTCGGGTCATACCCAAATGGGTGTAGCGGAACGCTGACGGGTGTGTATGCTTCTTGAGGGGTGCTGCGTGCCGGTAACGGCGCCTTCACCTAAACAGGTGAAATAAGCTGCCGGACTTCAGCGGGCTCCCGCGATTTGGCGGATGCTCGTTGGGATCGAAAAAAAGAACGGTCGCCCACCACGGGCGGCGAATATAAAAACAGCGTCGAGTAAGGCGCGAGGGCGATGTATGAAAATTCAGGGTAGTTCAGCCATAGTCCGCTCGGCAAGCGTGGTGGCCGTCGCGCGCAGGTTGGCCGTGGTGTCGGGCCTCTCATTCGCCGGTTCTCTGTGTGCGCAGACCGTCCAGGTCTATGACATTCCAAGCGGCGGCCCGCCCAGCCCGCTGTTCGGTGCGCAGCCGTTCACGCAGCGATTGGTGGATTTTGAAGAAATCGGTCTGCGGCCCATGCCCAGCGCAGACTGCCCGGATTGCGCGCCGATGCCGCAGCCGGTCGATTGTCGCAGCAGCCCTGATTCGCTCTCGATCGATAATTTCCTGAGACAACCGCTGTCGACTCTACCCACACGCCTCGCCAACACCACGAAACCCAATCCCTGGGCAGCCAAGATTACCGCCTGCGTGCGTCCGCTCGGCACCACGGCCATGGAGGGTCGACCGCCCGGCGAGTGGTTCAGCCATCAGCGTTGGGACGAATTCCAGCCGCAGGTTTACGCAGTGACCATGCAGGCCGGCGCTCGGACCAACACCGGCCTGCGCGATTCCGAGCAACTGCATGGCTATCGCACGGGCGAGTTCGGGCCCGGCGGGCTCTACCACAACACCACGGGGTTCCCGGGCTTTGATGGCACTACCCGCGGCATCGAGGTGCGGTTGCATCCGAACATGCCGGTGCAGAACCCCAATTCCGTGTGGACCTTCGATGGCACGCTGCCCTACAAGCTGCTGATGGCGAGGACCAGCGAAACCATCCTGCTGCGACATTACGACGGCCTGCCGATCGATGCCGCCGCCAACAACGGCTTCGGCGCCAATACGCTCAGTACGCACCTGCACAACGGGCACAATCCCGGCGAGAGCGACGGCTTCCCGCACGTCTTTTTCTTTCCCGGCCAGTTCTATGACTATGTCTGGCCCATGGTCCTTGCCCGTCACGATAAGATCAACACGTCCGCAACTGACATCCGTGCCGGGCGGCCGGATCCCTCGCAGCCCGACGGCATCCGCCGGGTTCGCGGCGACTACCGGGAGACGGCGAGCACACTGTGGTTCCACGATCACATGCTCGATTTCACGGCCCAGAACGTCTACAAGGGCAATGCCGCGGCGATCAACATCTACAGCGCGATCGACCGGGGCAACGAGTCGTTCAATTGCAATTACGCCAACCCTGCCAATCCGAATCTCTGCCTCCCGAGCGGCAGTGCGTTGCCCTGGGGCAATCGCGATTACGATCACAACATCATGATCGCGGACAAGGCGACCGACAGCCGCGGCCAGCTCTGGTTCAACACGACCAATCTGGACGGCTTTGTCGGCGATATTCCGACCGTCAACAGCAAGTACAAGCCTTACATGGAAGTGCGCGCACGGAAATACCGCTTCCGCATCCTGAACGGCTCGATTGCGCGCTACTACAAGCTGGCGCTGGTCGATCAAACCGGCAAGACCGTGCCGTTCTACATGATCGGCAACGATGGCAACATCATGGAGCATGCCATTGCGTTCGATGGCACAGCCGGCACGCAGCATGGCGTGCTGCCGACGCTGGCGATTGCCGAGCGCTACGACATCATCGTGGACTTCTCGAAGTTCTCCGAAGGGCAGCGCCTCTATTTCGTCAACCTGATGGAGCACAAGAGCGGGCGCGGTCCCGAGCCTAAGCCCATCCCGCTGGCCGAAGCGTTCAGCGGCAAGTATGTGGGCGATCCCGTGGTCGGGCGCATACTGGAGTTCCGCGTGCGGGCCTATTCGGGCACGGATACCAGCATGAATCCGGCCGACTACGTGCCGGGCCGCAAGAAGATGATCGAGCGCAATACCTTCACGGCGGCGGAACTCGCGACCGCCCCCGCGCATACATTTACCTTCGGGCGGAGCGGCGGTACCGACGGAAAGCCGTGGGTGGTCAAGGCTGACGGCGGTGCTTCGCTGAGTTTCGACCCCAATCGCCTCACCACGGAGCCGACCCGCGGTGGCAGTCCGGAGAAGTGGACCTTCGTCAACGGGGGCAACGGCTGGGCGCACCCGATTCATGTGCATTTCGAGGAAGGCCAAGTGGTTTCCCGGGACGACCTGCCGCCGCCGGTGTGGGAGCGCTGGGCGCGCAAGGACGTCTTCCGGGTCGGTCCCGAGATCGACTCCAGCGTGAAGATGACGGTGGCTTATCGCTTCAGCGAGTTCAACGGCTCCTACGTTGAGCACTGCCACAACACCATGCACGAAGACCACGCGATGATGCTGCGGTACGACGTGAAGAACCCGAACCAGAAAATCGTCGTCCCCACGCCGTTCCCCGACTGGGATGGCGTGTATTACCAGCCAACCGTACTCGAGAAGTTTGGTGACACCGATGCGGACTACGTGCCCGATGACCGCGACAACTGTCTCACCCGTCCCAACATGCGGCAGACCGACGGTGATGGCGACGGGTATGGCAACCAATGCGATGCCGACCTGAATAACGACGGCCTCGCCAACGCCAAGGATCTGGACTTGCTCAATGCCCTGCTCACTCCCACGGTGGGTGCGAACGCGCTGCCAATCGACACCGTGCGTTCGGGCTGTGCACAGTGTGATTTGAACGACGACGGCGTGCTCAATCTCGGCGACATCGACCTGTTGAAAGGCCTGCTCGGTCTGCCGCTCGGACCGGCCGCCGGCAAATAGCTGCCGCCCGACCGACGGTCGCGCGCCACCGCGGCGCGCGACCGGGGCAGGTCGGGGCGCAATCGTGGCACCCGTGCGCCGAGGTGGGTCGGCTGCTAGAATCCGCGCGCCTGCACACGCACGCGAGCCAGCGGAACGGTCCCACGCATGAGTCAATCCTATACCGCTCAAGACATTGAAGTTCTGAGCGGACTCGAGCCCGTCCGGCGCCGGCCGGGCATGTACACCGATACCAGTCGACCTAACCATCTTGCGCATGAGGTGGTGGACAACAGTGTCGACGAGGCGCTTGCGGGCCATTGCAGCCGCATCGACGTCACCGTGCACAAGGACGGCTCGCTCGAAGTCTCTGACGACGGCCGCGGCATGCCGGTCGACATTCATCCCAAGGAGAAGGTCAGCGGCGTCGAGTTGATCCTCACGCGGCTGCATGCGGGAGGTAAATTCTCCGATTCCACCTACAAGTTCTCGGGTGGTTTGCATGGCGTTGGCGTCTCGGTGGTCAACGCGCTCTCGCGCCAGCTCGAGTGCTGGGTGCGTCGCGGCGGCAAGGAGTACAACATCTCCTTCCGTAACGGCAAGGTCCATTCCAAGCTCGAGATCGTCGGCGATGTGGGCAAGAACAACACCGGCACCACCGTGCGATTCTGGCCGGACCCCAGTTATTTCGACAGTGCGGACTTTGCGATCCCGCGACTCAAACATGTCCTCAAGGCCAAGGCCGTGCTCTGTCCCGGTCTCATGGTCCGTTTCACCCACGAGAAAACCGGCGAGAAGGAAGAGTGGCAGTACGCCGACGGCCTGTCGCAGTATCTGGTCGAGTCGCTGCAGGGCGGGGAGTTCCTGCCGCAGGACGAGCCGTTCACTGGATCTGTGGCGGGCGAGCATGAGGGCGTTGACTGGGCAGTCGTGTGGCGGGTCGACGGTGGATCGCGGATCGAGGAGAGCTACGTCAATCTCATTCCCACGCAGCAGGGCGGTACGCACGTCAATGGGTTTCGCATTGGTCTGACCGAAGCCGTGCGGGAGTTCTGTGAATTCCGCAATCTGTTGCCGCGAGGTCTCAAGCTGGCACCGGAAGACGTCTGGGACGACACGAGCTATGTGCTGTCGACCAAGATGCGCGATCCGCAGTTTGCGGGGCAAACCAAGGAGCGGCTCAGTTCCCGGGAACCGGCGGCGTTCGTCTCGGGCATCGTCAAGGATCACTTCGGTCTGTGGCTCAACCAGCATCCGGACGCAGGCGAGCGCATTGCCCAGATCGCCATTGCCAATGCGCAGCACCGTCAGCGGGCCAGTCAGAAAGTCGCCCGCAAACGCGTGGTGAGTGGTCCGGCGTTGCCCGGCAAGCTGGCCGATTGCACCAGTCAGGAGCCGCGACGGGCGGAACTCTTTCTGGTCGAGGGCGATTCGGCGGGCGGCTCAGCCAAACAGGCCCGTGACCGCGAGTTCCAGGCGATCATGCCCCTGCGCGGCAAGATCTTGAACACCTGGGAAGTCGATGCGGGCGAGCTGCTCGGCTCGCAGGAAGTCCACGACATCACGGTTGCCATCGGCGTCGAACCCGGCTCCGACGACATTTCGGCGCTGCGCTACCACAAGATCTGCATCCTGGCGGATGCAGACTCCGACGGACTGCACATCGCGACGCTCCTGTGCGCGCTGTTTCTGCGGCATTTCCGGCCTCTGGTGTTATCCGGGCACGTTTACGTGGCCATGCCGCCGTTGTACCGGGTAGATTACGGCAAGCAGGTCAACTATGCGCTCGATGAGGCCGAATTGAGCGGTGTGCTCGATCGTATTCGTGCCGAGAATCCGCGGGCCAAACCGATGGTCACGCGATTCAAGGGGCTGGGTGAGATGAACCCGCTGCAGTTGCGCGAAACCACCATGGCTCGCGAGACGCGCCGTCTGGTGCAGTTGACGGTCGAGGCGGCCGATCAGGCCGACCAGATCATGGACATGATGCTGGCCAAAAAGCGCGCAGGTGACCGGCGCGAGTGGCTGGAGACCAAGGGCAACCTCGCTACCGCGCTGCTCGACGCGCCGCTCGTCCCCGACGTCGGTGCCAACATGGACGAGGAGCCCACCTCGTGAGTTCCCAGGACGAGCTGAATTTCGAGGGCGTCGAGCGGCAGCCGCTGCGAAATTACACGGAGAAGGCTTACCTCGAATACTCGATGTACGTGATTCTGGACCGCGCCTTGCCGCACATCGAGGATGGCCTCAAGCCGGTGCAGCGCCGAATCACCTACGCCATGAGCGAGTTGGGTCTGGCAGCCAGTTCCAAGCACAAGAAGTCGGCCCGAACCGTGGGCGACGTCATTGGTAAATTTCATCCGCACGGCGATTCGGCCTGCTACGAAGCCATGGTGCTGATGGCCCAGCCGTTCTCCTACCGGTATCCGATCATCGATGGGCAGGGCAATTTCGGCTCGCCGGACGATCCCAAGTCGTTCGCCGCCATGCGTTACACCGAATCGCGGCTGTCGCGCTACTCAGAGGTTTTGCTCGCCGAGCTGGGGCAGGGCACCGTCGAATGGGTTCCCAATTTCGACGGTACGCTCGATGAACCGGCGCTGTTGCCGGCGCGCCTGCCCAATGTGCTGCTGAACGGCACCACCGGCATCGCCGTCGGTATGGCAACTGACATCCCGCCGCACAATCTGCGCGAAGTTGCGGCGGCCTGCGTGCGCCTGCTCGAGGATCCCAAGGCCACGCTCGACCAACTGCTGGAGCATGTGCAGGGGCCGGATTTCCCCACGGGTGCAGAGATCGTTACCCCGCGTGCCGATCTGCGCCGCATCTACGAGACCGGCAACGGTACCTTCCGTGCGCGGGCCCGCTTTGAGATGGAGGACGGCGAGATCGTCGTCAACGAGCTCCCGTATCAAGTCTCCGGTGCCAAAGTGCTCGAGCAGATCGCCGTACAGATGCGAGCGAAGAAGCTCCCGATGATCGAGGATCTGCGCGATGAGTCGGACCACGAGTATCCGACCCGCCTCGTCATCACGCCGCGCTCCAACCGAGTGGACGTGGAACAGTTGATGGCCCATTTATTTGCCACCACCGATCTCGAGCGCACGTATCGGGTCAACCTGAACGTGATCGCCCGCGACGGACGCCCGCGAGTCATGGGGCTCAAGCCTTTGCTCGAGGAATGGCTCACGTTTCGCGTCGATACGGTCATCCGGCGGCTCAATTACCGCCTCGACAAGGTCAAGGCGCGTCTGCACATACTCGATGGCCTGCTGATCGCCTTCCTCAATCTCGACGAAGTGATCCGCATCGTGCGCACCGAGGATGAGCCCAAGCCGGTGTTGATGCGGCGCTTTTCGATTTCCGACGTCCAAGCGGATGCCATCCTCGAGACCAAGCTGCGACATCTTGCCCGGCTGGAGGAAATGAAGATCCGCGGCGAGCAGCAGGAGCTGGCGAGCGAGCGCGACGCAATCGAGAAGATGTTGGGTAATCGCGGCAAGCTGAAGCGTCTGGTGCGCGATGAAATCGCGGCTGACGCCATAAAGTACGGTGATGACCGGCGCAGCCGGCTCGTCGAGCGGGCGGCTGCGCAGGCAATCGACGAAACCGAACTGGTTGCAGCCGAACCTGTGACTGTGGTGCTCTCGCGCAGCGGGTGGGTACGTGCGGCGAAGGGGCACGAGATCGATCCGCGCACTCTCTCGTACAAGGCCGGTGACGAGTTCCACGCCGTGGCACGGGGCCGCAGCACGCAGTTCGCGGTGTTCCTCGACAGTACAGGCCGAACTTACAGTCTGCTGGCGCACACGCTGCCGTCGGCGCGCGGGCAGGGCGAACCGCTCTCCGGGCGTATCGACCCGCCGGATGGTGCAACGTTCCCCGGCGTGCTGATCGGCGAGCCGGATGATCGCTGGGTACTCGCGAGCGGTGCCGGCTATGGCTTCGTCGTGAAGCTCGGCGAGCTGCACAGCCGCAACCGCGCCGGCAAGGCCATCCTCAAAGTGCCGGACGGCTCGACCGTGCTGGCACCATCTGCCGTGCCTGCGGTGGCTGATGTGTTGTTGGCGGCCGTCAACACCGACGGTCGTCTACTGACGTTCCCGGTCGCGGATCTGCCGGAGCTGCCGCGCGGCAAGGGCAACAAAATCTTCGGCATCGCGAGCAAGAAGGCGGCCAGTGGCGAGGAGTCTCTGATCGCCATTGCAGCCGTGGCGCCGGGCCAGACGCTGCGCATCTTGTCGGGTGAGCGGCACATGAGCCTCGCCTACAAGGATCTCGCCGAATACCGCGGCGAGCGTGGCCAGCGCGGCGCGGTGTTGCCGCGCGGCTGGCGCAAGGTGGATGCGCTCGAGGTCTCGGGCTGATCAGCCGAGCACGACCTGTTCGGGTTCGTTGACGAAATAGCCCTGTATGAATTCGACGCCGATCTGCCACAACACGGCCATCGTGTTGGCGTCTTCGACGCGCTCGGCAATCGTGTGCACGCCATGAGCGCGGGCCATGTCGACCAGTGAGCGCACCTGCTGCTGCAGTTGGTGATCGTTGGCGAGGCCCTGCATCAGCGAGCCGTCGATCTTCACGAATTGCAGGGGCACGCGGCCTAGCAAAGACGCAGGCTCGGCCTGTGTACCGAACCGCTCCAGAGCGAGTCCTGCGCCCAGTCCCGCCAGCACCGTCTGCAGATTGCGTGCATCGCGCGGATTCTGGGCGAGTACATCGCCGGTCAGTTCGATCACGAGCTTGTCGGGTGCAACGCCACTGGTGCGGATTTGCTGCGTCAGCCAGGCCGCCAGCGTGTGATCTTTCACCGAATCGGCAGACAGGCGGACGAATACGCGGTGCGGATCGCGTGAAGTGCAGAAAGCCAGCGCAGCCCCCATGACCCAACGGTCGATATGCTTGAGCAGGTCGGTGCGCTGCGCGGCCGGCATGAACTCGGACGGCAGCACCTCCTGACCGGATTCATCGAGCATACGGACCACCAGATCGAACATCGGCAGATCGTCCCCAACGAGGCTGGCGATCGGTTGTTGTACCAGCCGGAATCGGTTGGCCATGAGCGCGGATTTGATCTGGGCAGCCCACAGACGGTCGGCTTCCGCGAGCTCGCCGCCCGTCGTGACGGCGGGTGCCTGCCGTTGCAAACGGTTGCCGCCCGCAGCGCGCGCATTCTGCTGGGCGTTGATGGCCGCATCCAACGGCTGGCGCAGTGGCTCGCCCTGTGAGTTCAGTGCGGCAAGGCCCGCGCTGCAGGCGACTGCAACCGTCTCGCCGCCGATCTTGATGACGGCGGCGTCGAGCCGGTGCAGCAGCGCTTTGAGCCACGCTTCGAGGTCCAGCGTATTGCCGCGCTCGTAGAGCACCGCGATGCCGCGGCTCGTGATTCGCCCGGCCAGATCATCCGGTTGCAGGAGGCCATTGATCAGCTGGCCGACGGACTCCAGTGCTTCCTCGGCCGCCAGCGGGCCGTGATCGGTCTCGACCTCCTCGAATTTGTCCGGCTCGAGGTAAGCGACCGCGCGCATGCCGGCCTTCACCGGCTGCGCGGCGCGGGCCGTCGCCTGTTCGAGGAAGGAAGATCGCCGCAGCATGCCGGTTGCCGCATCGCGTCGCACGGCTTCTTCCAATTGCCGCGTCATCGATTCGAGGTCACGCTTCTGCGTTGCGACCCGCAATTGCACGGCGGCCTCGCCCTCGAATTCAAAACGCTCGAGGTGGATGTCGAGCGGCAGGCGGCCGCCGTTTGGCAACGCCGCCACGGTATCGAGGGCGTGCTTCGCCCAGCGCCCTTGTACCGCGGCCACCAGCGCGCCTTTGAGTGCGGCGTGACTTGCGACATCAAACAGATCCATCAGGGGCTGCCCGACGATGTCGTCGGCGTTGCGGTGTCCGAAGAGATCGACCCACGCTGGATTGACGTCGACGACGATGCCTTCCTGGACATTGGCGAGGGCGTCGGTGGAGCCGCTCATGAACGATTTCATCTGGTCGTGGTACTGGCGCGCGGAGGCAAGCGTGCCGGACAGCGCCTGATCCAAGTGACTCGCCTGCAATTCGCGGTCGGCGACCGCCTGTAATCGGCCACGGGCGTTGAGGGTCACGACGTCCTGCACGCCGAGTTCAATGCCGTGGATCAGGTCTTCCTCCGCGAGCTTGTCGCGCACCAGCAAGGTCGGCACGCGCGCAGCAAGCCTGGCCCGCGCCTCGAGCGCGTTGCCGGTTTCTTCCGGGTCCGCCAGGCAGATGAAGATCAGCTGGGGCGGATGCTGGATCAGCGCCTCACCGAATTCGGTGAGATCGCGTGCCCACTGACAATGGGCCGGATGGCCGGCGTTGCGCAGTGTGCTGTTGATGATCTCGACGGGGTCCTGCTGGCGCGACAGGACGATGATCGGGACGGCGTTCGATTCAGCCAACTTGCTTCCCCGCTGCAGGGCGCCGCATGTGCCGGCGTGTCCAGGTTAGATTCGCGGACGGGATGATAGCACCCGTCCAAGCGCCAGCGGCGTGACGCGGGTGGCAGGATTCCGCCGCTCCGGCCGCGCGTCGACCCCGTCGAACCCCCGATCGGCGGACCTAGGGGCTGACGGCTTGCGCGCAATACGGGTATCATCCGCGGCCTTTCCCGCGCGGTTGTCCGCTGCCCGCGGTCCCCCTCCGCCGTCCTACAGGCCAGGTTCATCATGTCGAGTTACAGCACCAACGAATTCCGCTCGGGTCTCAAGATCATCCTCGATGGCGATCCGTACTCCATAGTCGAGAACGAGTTCGTCAAGCCGGGTAAGGGTCAGGCGTTCAATCGTGTGCGTATACGTAACCTGAGGACAGGCCGCGTGCTCGAGCGCAACTTCAAGTCCGGCGACACCGTCGAGGCGGCAGACGTGGTCGAGACGGAAATGCAGTACCTCTACACCGACGGAGACTTCTGGCACTTCATGGTGCCTGACAACTTCGAGCAGTTCACCGCCGGCAAGGATGTGATGGGCGATTCGGCCATCTGGCTCAAGGACGGGGTGTCATGCACCGTCATGCTGTGGAACGGCGAGCCGCTCGGTATCACTCCGCCGGCTCACGTTGAATTGAAGATCGTCGAAACCGACCCCGGTGTGCGCGGTGATACGGCGACGGGCGGTCAAAAGCCCGCCAAGCTGGAAACCGGCGCGATGGTGCGCGTGCCCCTGTTCCTCAACGAGGGCGAAGTGATCCGCGTCGATACCCGCACTGGTGAATATCTGTCCCGCGCCAAGAGTTGAGTCGGCCCGAGGGCGGCGCTGCAGTGTCCTCAGGCTGCCGCGGCGTGGCAGTGTTGCAGGTAGATTTGCGCGAGTGACTCGAGGCCTCGGGCGTCATCCTCGTCGAAGCGGTGCTTGATCGGACTATCGAGGTCGAGCACGCCAATCAGACGCGTGCCGATCAACAGCGGCACCACCACCTCGGAATTCGACGCTGAATCGCAGGCGATATGGCCCGGGAACTCGTGTACGTCCGGTACCAGGACGGTGGCCCGCTGCGCCGCGGCCGTGCCGCAGACGCCCCTGCCCACCGGGATACGGACGCAGGCCGGTTTGCCCTGAAACGGACCGACGAGCAAGTCGCCGCTGCGCGGCTCGATCAGGTAGAAGCCGACCCAGTTCAGATCGGGCAGGCTCCAATAGAGCAGCGACGAGAAGTTTGCCGCACACGCGATCGGATCACGCTCGCCTGACAACAGCGCGTGTAACTGGTCCGCGAGTTCGCGATAGATCGCGGATTTGTTTCCGGACATTTTTTCAACGCTGTGCATGGTCGATTACCTGCGGTTCAGAGTGCCGAGAGCGGCGATATTTGCTGATGCCACGCGTCGCGGGTGCAGTCCGTCAGGCCCGCTCAAAGGGAAAAGCAGTCACCGCATCGATGTCTTGCGCATCCGCAGCGAGCATGACGACCCTGTCGAAACCGAGTGCAACGCCAGCGCAGGCCGGCAGGCCATGCGCCAATGCGGCGAGGAATCGACGGTCCATGTCGCGTCGCGCACGGCCAAGTGCTGCACGCGTTCGTAAGTCGGATTCGAACCTTGCCTGCTGTTCCATTGCGTCGTCCAGTTCGTGAAAACCGTTGGCGAGTTCGAGGCTGCCCCAGAACGCCTCGAAGCGCGCTGCAACCGGACCATGAACACGCGCAAGCGCCGCCTGGCTGGCGGGGAAATCGTGCAGGAAGGTGATGCGATCGCTCGGGAAACGCTCCGCGACCAGGGTGCTCATGGCCAGATCGAGCAGTTCATCGCGCGCGTCCGCGGCGATCGAGGCGGGTATAGAACCGCCGGCTCGTACGATCGACTCGCGCAGATCGGCGATCGAACACGTCAGAGGGTTGATTGCCAATGCCGCCTCAAATGCATCGGCATAGGTGATTTTCTGGGTCTGACCTACCGCTCTGTGCGGCTCGAGCAGTGTGCGCAGTAACTGTTCGACGTCAGACATCAGCGCGTGGTGATCGATGCCCAGCCGATACCACTCGATCATGGTGAATTCAGGATTATGACGTCGCCCGCGCTCGCCCTCCCGAAACACGTGAGTGATCTGGTAGATATCGGGTGCTCCGGCACACAGCAGACGTTTCATGCCGTACTCGGGCGAGGTGTGCAGATAACCGCAAGTGCCATTCTCGGAGTCGCGCACGGTGAGCGCCTCCAGATGTACGTCGCTGACGGCAGCGCGCACCAGGATTGGGGTTTCCACCTCCAGCGCTTCAGTGGCGGCGAAGTGTGCACGCGCCCGTTGCAGCAGTCCTGCCCGCAAGCGCAGCGTGTCGATGCTCGCGCTTGGGCGCCAGTCGACTGTGGTGCGTTCAGGGTCGACCATGGCGGATGGGCTCACCCTAGGGTGGCCAGCGTTTGACCGACCCGGACGGGAGTTCCGGCACCGAGACCTTCGCTGAACTGCAGCGGGCGCTCGCTGAGCACGATGACGGTCGAGCCCATGTTGAAGCGGCCGATTTCCGCGCCGCGAGCGTACGCGTTGCCGACACCGCTGCCGATCTCGCGTGGCGCCCCGCCTCGCCCCGCGGGCGGATTGATCTCACCAGCGAACACGGTCTCGATGCTGCCTACAAAGAGCGCACCCACAAACACCATGGCCAATGCGCCTTGCGGCGTGTCGAACTCACAGACCAGCCGCTCGTTACGTGCGAAGAGATTGTCTACCGTACGTGCGGTTGCCCCGTTGACGCTGAACAGCGCGCCTGGGACGTAACGGCTGCCCGTCAGGCGCCCCTCGCTCGGCATATGGATGCGGTGGTAGTTGTAAGGGGCGAGATAAATGCAGGCGAAACTACCTTGCTGGTAGCGGGCAGCCGCATTGGGGTCGGCCAGCAGGGCCGCGCTGGTGTAGCGCATGCCCTTGGCCTGCAACAGCCGATCTGCCTCGATGCGGCCCAGTTGACTGATCGTGCCGTCAACGGGCGACACCCACGTGCTTGGCGTCTGTGCGATGGGTCGCGCTCCAGGCTGCAACGCGCGCGTAAAGAATGCGTTGAACGAATCGAATGCGTATGGATCGCATTGCAGCGCCTCACGCATGTTGATCTGCGGGTACAGACGCAGGACGGTGCGGATGAAGGTGTTGCGCAGCAGCGGGTGGCGGTTGCGTGCCACTGCGTGCATGACTCTCGAGAGCATGTGCTGCGGCAGGTACTGCTGCAGCATGGCAAAGGCACGATCCTCGCTGCTTGCCGATGGGCCGGTTTCTTCCCGCATGCTCATGAACTCCCCGCGTAGGCCACCAGTTTCCGATAATCGCGCGCCAGCCGTGCTGAGTCGCCGGGAGCGGACGCGTAGCCTGCGATGGCGCCTGCCGGGTTCACGATGAAGATGCCCGGGCCATGATCCATGGTGTAGCCGCCCGTTGGCAGCGGTACTCGCGCATAAGGGGTTGCAAATGCCGCTGCTGCCCGAGCGAGTTCAGGTTCCGGGGCCGTAGCGCCGATGAACGCCGGGTCGAAGAAACGCACGTAGTCGGCCAGACGTTGCGGCGTGTCGCGTTCCGGGTCGACGCTGATCAGCAGCACCTGCGGTCGCGCCGCAGCCGGAAGATCCGTCAGCGAGCGGACTGTCCCGGCCAGCAGAGTCAAAGTCGTCGGGCAGACGTCAGGGCAGTGCGTGAAGCCGAAAAAGACCAGCGTCCAATGGCCGCGCAGACTGGCAGGGTCGACCACGCGTGCATCGGCCGCCCGCAGAGCAAATGCGGTCAGCGGCTTGGCAGGCGTCAGTAGGGTGAGCGCTTCGGTGGCGGGCGGCTGCGAACCCGAGCGGGACAGCAGATGCGCGACGACTGCGCCGAGCCCAGCCGCTACAATGAGGGTGATGAGTACGGGATACAGACGCGAATTCATGCGGGCGACATTCATACCTGAGGCCGGTGGGCGGCCGCGGATTATCCCACACGTCGGGCCCGAGCCATGACGCGTCGTCGCAGCGCCCGCCGTGTGCTGCCCCCGCAGGCAACGGTGGCCGACCTGATCCACTTTGGCGCGCGTGAATTCGAGGCGGCGCAACTCGTCTATGGGCATGGGACGGCGAGTGCCATCGACGATGCCGCTGCCCTGGTGTTCCATGTCCTGGAACTCGATCACGCCACTGCGGCCGCAGCCTATGACTGGATGCCCCCACCACGTGATTTGCAGCGGGTGCTCGATATCTTCGAGGAACGGATACGGCGTCGGGTGCCGGCCGCCTACCTCATGGGTCGGATGTGGTTTGCGGGGCTGGAATTCGAGGTCGACGAGCGCGTCATCGTGCCCCGTTCACCAATCGCGGAACTGATCGATGACGGCTTTGCGCCGTGGGTCGACCCTGCCCGGGTGCGGCGTATCCTCGATATCGGCACGGGTTCGGGATGCATCGCGATTGCCTGCGCACGCCGCTTTACCGCCGCTCAGGTCGATGCGGTCGATCTCTCGGCGGCTGCGCTGGAGGTGGCGGCCCGCAATGCGCACCGCCATGGGGTCGCCGATCGTGTGCTTTTCCTGCACGGCGACGTCTATGGCCCGCTGGACGATGAGTGTTACGACTTGATCATCTCCAATCCGCCCTATGTCAGCGTAGCTGAAATGACCGGATTGCCCGCGGAATACCGACACGAGCCGGACATGGCGCTGCGCGCCGGCATCGACGGTCTCGACATCGTGCGCCGAATTCTGGTCGGCGCAGCACGCCGTTTACAGCCGCATGGTGTCCTGCTCGTGGAAGTAGGCGACAGCGACGAGCGTCTGCAGGCGGCCTTTCCGTGCGTACCGTTTCTCTGGCTCGAATTCGAGCATGGCGGGGGCGGCGTATTTCTATTGACTCGGCGCGACCTGCAAAGGCACCGTGCCGCATTGTCGAAAAAGGCATAGGACATGGCGGGCAATACATTCGGACAATCCTTCACCGTAACCACGTTTGGCGAGAGCCACGGCCCCGCCCTGGGCTGCATCGTCGATGGTTGCCCACCCGGCATGGCGTTGAGCGAGGCGGATATCCAGCACGACGTCGAACGTCGGCGCTCAGGTACCTCGCGCTACACCAGCCAGCGCCGCGAACCGGATCAGGTCCGTATCCTCTCCGGCGTGTTCGAGGGTCGCACGACCGGTACCCCGATCGGGTTGCTGGTGGAGAACACGGACCAACGCTCCTACGACTACGAAAAGATCAAAGACCGCTTCCGCCCGGGCCATGCCGATTTCACCTACCAGCACAAATACGGCCTGCGTGATCATCGTGGCGGTGGTCGGTCCTCCGCGCGTGAGACGGTCATGCGCGTGGCTGCGGGGGCGATCGCACGTAAATATCTCGCGGAGCGTTGCGGCATCCGTATCACGGGTTACCTTACGCAAATGGGTCCAGTGCGGCTCGGTTGCACGGACTGCGCGGCCATCGATCAAAACCCGTTTTTCTGTGCTGATCCGGACCGGGTGCCGGAACTCGAGCAGATGATCGACGAGCTGCGCCGTCAGGGGGATTCAGTCGGAGCGCGCATCACGGTCGTGGCCTCCGGCGTGCCGGTGGGCCTCGGAGAGCCGGTGTTCGATCGGCTGGACGCAGACCTCGCGCATGCCATGATGAGTATCAACGCGGTCAAGGCGGTTGAAATCGGTGACGGCGTGGCCGTGGCTGAGCAGCGCGGCTCGCAACACCGGGATGAACTGACGCCACAGGGCTTCCTGTCGAATCACGCCGGTGGCACGCTCGGCGGCATCTCCTCGGGGCAGGACGTCGTCGTCAGCCTGGCCATCAAGCCGACCTCCAGTATCGTGCTTGCGGGGCAGACCGTGGATCTGGCCGGTCAGCCGGTGGAGGTCAGTACGACCGGGCGCCACGATCCGTGCGTCGGCATACGGGCGGTCCCCATTGCTGAGGCCATGTTGGCGCTGGTACTGATGGACCATTGGCTGCGAAATCGGGCCCAGAATGCCGATGTGCGTGTCTGACCAGCACCGGTCGACACGCCCGGCTGAGCACCGTCGAGATCGAAATGTGCAAGGATTCCTTTCGGAAAGGAACATAAATCGGTACAAGTCGTCAGAACTGCACGCCGGGTTTGGGTGGGGCCAGTCCAGTCGACTATAGTTATGTTCAATTTGCCAGACATGCATCATTACGCACCGGCGGTGGCCCCAGTCGGTTGCGCATGGATTTGCGCTGCTCGGGAGACACGATGAAGAATGCCGTCCGCCGCGTATTGATTTTGAGCGCCTTGATGGCTCCGCCCGCCTTGCAGGCGCTGGGTCTCGGTGACATCCGCCTGAAGTCCGCGCTGAACCAGCCCTTCGATGCGGAGATCGAACTGGTCTCGGCCACCCCCGATGAACTGAGCGCATTGCGCGCCTCACTCGCATCCTCCGACGCGTTCTCGCGTTACGGCTTGGATCGCCCCGGGTACCTGTCTGATTTCAACTTCCGTGTCGCCAAGGGGGCGGGTGGCCGCGACGTGCTGCGGGTCACCTCGGCGCGACCGGTGACCGAGCCGTTCGTCACGATGCTGGTCGAGGCAAGCTGGGACCGTGGCCGCTTGCTGCGCGAGTACACCGTGCTGCTCGACCCGCCGGTGTTCGCCCCGAATCCTCGGCAGGCCGAACAGGAGGTGGTTGCGCCGAGTGCAGCCAGCCGTGCGCCCGCCGTCACCCGTGATCAGGAGCCGCAGTACCGTGCCCCTGCCGAGCCGCGTCGGCCCCGACCCGCGCGCGCCACCAATGCTGTATCCGGCTCGACCTATCGCGTGCGCCCCAACGACACACTGTGGGCCATCGCTCAGAGCGTGCGGCCGGGCTCGCGCAGCGAGGTCAATCGGGCCATGGTTGCCCTGTACCAAAAGAATCCGGAGTCCTTCGACGGCAATATCAACGTGCTGCGCTCCGGCAGCGTGTTGCGCATTCCTGCGGCGGGCGAGATCGAGGCGATTTCCGCCTCGCAGGCGTCTGCCGAGGTGGCTCGCCAGTACCAGATGTGGAAGAGCGGAACTTCCGATGGTGCCGCCGCGAGTGCCGGGCGCCTGCGATTGGTTACGCCGGAGCAGGGCACGGCTGTGCCGTCCACGGCCACGGCTCCCACCGCGGCGCCTGCGCCGGCCCCCGCGGCCGCAGCCTCAAACGCGGCCAACGCCGATATTGCAGCCCGCATCTCCCGTCTCGAGACCGAACTTGCCGAAGCGCGTCGCTTGCTCGAGGTGCGCAACGCCGAGTTGAACTCGATGCAGAGTGCGACATCGAATCCAGCGCCGGTGCCTGCAGCTGACGCGACTGCGCCTGCCGTTGCCCCGGGTGCGACCCCGCCGCCGGCCGTGACCGAGAACGCGGCGGCAACGGCTCCGGCCCCAGCCGCGGTAGAAGCGCCCAAGCCGGTCGAGGCAACTCCACCGCCACCGGCGCCGGTGGCCGCAGCCGAGCCCTCACTCTTTGAGCGGCTCAAAGCCTTCTGGTGGGTACCGTTGGCGTTGCTGGCCGCCGCACTTGGCGCTCTGCTCCTCAAGCGGATGCGTGCGAACCGTGAAAGTGCCGAAGTCGACCTCGAAGAGGCCCTGGCCTCTGACCTGCGCAAGCGCTCGACCCTGGAGCCGAGGGCCAGCGTTGCCAGCCACATCGTGGTCGAGGAGAAGCGTGGGGAAGCGATCTCAACGCCGAAGCCGGCGATCGCGACGCCCGTTGCCAAATCCGCCGCGGTCGCGCCTGCCGTGGCGTCGGTCAAGCGCAAGCCCGGCAGCGACGAGCCCAAGTCGGCAGAGGCGGGCATTGGTGACGATGCCGGCGATGTCCTCTCCGAAGCGGACTTCCACATGGCCTACGGTCTGTACGATCAGGCTGCGGATCTCGTGCAGGTCGCGATCAAGCGCGATCCCCGTCGTCGCGATCTCAAACTCAAACTGATCGAGATCTTTTTCGTCTGGGGCAACAAGGAAAAATTCGTCGGGCTCGCGCGGGAACTGCATGCCAGCGCCGCACAGGGCAACGAGGGCGAGTGGGATCGCATCGTGATCATGGGCAAGCAGATCGCGGCCGACGATCCGTTGTTCAGCGGTCCCACGGCGGCGGTCGTGTCGGACACGTTGGATATGGAACTGCACGGCGGCACGCTCACCGCGGCGGTCGATCTTTCCGCGGAGACCACCCAAACACCCGTCAAGTTGCCCGAGTCGGCCGTGGCGCGCGCACCCGGCGATACGGGACTCGATTTTGTGCTCGATGAACCCGTCCGCACCGGCGGCGGTGTTGCGCCGACGGTCGAGACGCTGCGCTTGCCGCCCGAGGCAGAAGACAACACCGAAGAACTGCCAATCGACACTTTGGGTCTCGATGCCCGCACGCTGCAGGATCTCGAGAGTCTCGGCACCATGGAGATGACCATGCCGCCGACGCGCAAGGCGCGCACCGAGGAGACGGTGATCACGCCCGTGGTGATCCCGCCGGTGGAGACGCCTGCGGTGACCTCGCCATTGGAGGACATGCTCAGTCCCGCCAAGCTTGCGGGCATCGAATCCGATGCTACGGTGCAAGTGGCCACTGCCAAGACCACGCCGATGAAGATCAGTACCGAACTTCATGAACTGGCCCGGCAGCTCGATACCGTGGATGAGGTTCCTGAAATCCACATCGAGGGACTCGATCATGAAGTCGATTTCGCGGTGCCGGACGAACAGAACACGCTGAGCGAGGTCGGAACCAAACTCGATCTGGCCCGTGCCTATCTCGATATGGGCGATCCCGATGGTGCCCGCAGCATCCTCGAGGAAGTGCTCAAGGAAGGCCACGCGGATCAGCGTCAGGAAGCACAGCGCATGTTGGCCAGCCTGCCCTCTGCCTGACGGGTGTGCCTCGATACGCCATCGGCATCGAGTACGACGGCTCAGCCTATGCCGGGTGGCAGGTGCAGGCTCATGCCGCCAGTATTCAGGGTGAGTTGCAATCAGCGCTGGGTCGTATCGCGGATCACCCGGTCGAGTTGACTGCGGCGGGGCGCACCGATGCCGGTGTGCATGCGCTGCTGCAGGTGGCCCATTTCGACAGCGGTGCCGAGCGCCCCATCCATGCCTGGGCGCTGGGCGGCAGTGCGGTCACGCCTCCCGATATCACCGTGCTCTGGGCGCGCGAGGTTCCAGACACCTTCCATGCCCGCTTCGGGGCCTTGTCCCGCACCTATCTATACCGGATTCTAAATCGGGCCGAGCGTCCTGCACTCGTCAGGGATCGAGCCTGCTGGCAGCGGCGACCACTCGATGCAGTTGCCATGCACCGGGCGGCACAGGCTCTGCTCGGAACGCACGACTTTTCTGCCTTTCGTGCCTCAGAGTGCCAGTCGCGGACGCCCGTGCGCCGGTTGATCGCGATCGACGTGAGACGCCATGGCGAGTATGTGGACATCGTCGTCAGCGCCAACGCCTTTCTGCATCACATGGTGCGTAACATTGCCGGCACGCTGTTGGCCGTTGGCGTTGGTGACCGGCCTGAGACATGGGTTGCTGAGGTACTGGCAGCGCGTGACCGCACCCGGGCCGGCGTGACAGCCCCACCGCAGGGCTTGTATTTCGCCGGGGTCGAGTACCCCGCCGATTTCGCCCTGCCTTCGGTTAGACTGCCTGTCCCGCTGTCTGGAGCCGTCCCGTGAGTTGGTTCGAGAAAATCATTCCCTCGCGTATCAAGACCGAACGGCGCACGCGCTCTGTTCCGGAGGGTCTGTGGATCAAGTGTCCTGCGTGCGATGCTGTGCTGTATCGCGCCGAACTGGAACGCAACCTGCAGGTCTGCCCGAAATGCTCGCACCACATGCGGATCCGCGCACGAGATCGCCTCGAGCGCTTTCTGGACCTCGACGGCCGCCGCGAACTCGCCAACGAAGTCGAGCCTGAGGATCCCCTCAAGTTCCGCGACAGTAAGAAATACCGCGATCGTCTGACCGCGGCGCAGAAGCAGGTCGGGGAGAAGGACGCGCTGATCGTGATGGCGGGTTCGGTCAAGGGGCTGCCCCTCGTCGCCTGCGCGTTTGAATTTCGTTTCCTGGGCGGATCCATGGGATCTGCCGTCGGTGAGCGTTTTGTGCGCGGCGCCGAGTACTGCCTCGCCAACGGGCTGCCCTATGTCTGCTTCTCTGCCAGCGGCGGGGCGCGTATGCAGGAAGGGTTGCTGTCGCTGTTGCAGATGAGCAAGACCAGCGCGGTGCTCTCGCGCATGGCACAGGCGCGCTTGCCGTTCATTTCGGTCCTCACCGATCCGACCACCGGCGGCGTGTCGGCGAGTCTCGCCATGCTCGGCGATATCAACATCGGCGAGCCGCGTGCATTGATTGGTTTCGCCGGTCCACGCGTCATCGAACAGACGGTGCGCGAGACTTTGCCTGAGGGTTTCCAGCGCAGCGAGTTCCTGCTCGAACATGGCGCGATCGACATGATCGTCGATCGCCGGGACATGCGTGATCGCGTCGCGGCTTTGCTCGCCATGCTGATGCGCCGTCCGCCGCTGGAGTCGCCGGTCGAATCCGCCGGAGCCTGATGGGCCCGCTGTCGTCAGGCGCGCGGCTGGCCGACTGGCTCGACTGGCAACAGGGGCTGCATCCGGCCACCATCGAGTTGGGCCTCGAACGGGCGGGGCGGGTTCTGGCGCGGACGGGTTGGTTGGCACCGCGCCAACCGGTCATCACCGTGGCGGGCACCAACGGCAAAGGCTCCACGGTCGCGATGCTCGACGCCATTCTGCGTGCCGCGGGCTATCGCACCGGGACCTTCACCTCGCCCCATCTGATCGATTACCGAGAGCGCATTCGGCTCGATGGTCGCATGGTCTCTGCCCAATCGCTGGTGGTTGCGTTCGAACGCATCGCTGCCGTCCTGCAGGATGATTCGCTGACCTTCTTCGAGTTCAACACCCTCGCGGCGCTGCTGGTGTTCGAGACCTATGCGCCGGACGTCATCGTGCTGGAGGTGGGCATGGGCGGGCGACTCGATGCCGTCAATCTCGTCTCGGCAGATGTCGCCATCATCACCCCGATCGGTCTCGACCACATGGAGTGGCTGGGCAGCGACGTGGAAAGCATTGCGCGCGAAAAGGCCGGCATCATGCGGCCGGGTCGGCCCGCCATCTGCAACATGCCAGCGCCGCCGAGCACCCTGACGACTCACGCGGCAGACATCGGCGCCTTATTGAAGTTCAGCGGTCGCGATTTTTCGGGCATGCCGCTCGACGCGGGTCGCTGGGACTACCGCGGATTGCGGAACGTGTATCCCGGTCTGCCACGACCGGCACTGCCCGGGACTATCCAGATTGCCAATGCTGCGGGCGTGCTGGCCGCTTTGGAAGTGCTGCAGGAGCGTCTGCCGGTGACGCGTACCGCCATCGAGGCAGGCCTGCAGGGCGTGCGTTTGTCGGCGCGCTTCGACCGGCATACCGATCCGGGTGGCTTCGTATGGATAGTCGACGTTGCCCACAACGAGGACTCGGCTCGCGTACTGGCCGGCAACCTCGCCGAATATCCGGTCAGCGGCCGTACTCTGGCGGTCTGCGGCATGTTGGCCGACAAGGATGTCGAGAGCGCGCTCGCACGACTGCGCGATGGCGTCGATCTCTGGTTTGCTGCCGATACGGACGGACCGCGTGGCCTGCACGCTACGCAACTTGCGGCCCGGGCGACCGCAGTCGGGGTGGCCATGCGTCCGGCTGGCGATATCGGGGTCGCGATGCAGGCGGCACGGCAAACCGCCGCGCCCGGTGACCGTATCGTGGTCTTCGGGTCCTTCCATACCGCCGGACCGGCACTGATCTGGCTTGGCGATCACCTATAATCGGCACGCCATGGACGAAAAACTCAAGGCGCGATTGATCGGCGCGGCCATTCTGGTGGCGGTCGCCGTCTTGCTGATTCCTGAACTGCTGTCAGGCCCCAAGGCGACGCAGCCGCCAGAGGCGACGGGCGGCGATGGCAAGCGTGTGTTCACCATCGAACTCGACGCCAAACAGGCGTCGCGGGCCGATGCGGTACCGCCGGTGACCGAGGACAAGCCGGCGATGCCGCAGTTGCCGGCGCCCGAGGTGGCGCCCAAAGCGGGCGCGGCGCGGCAGGCCACTGAGGGCGGGAAACCGCTGGTCCGGGACTCGGTGGTGGCGGATATCGCGCCCTCCGACGAGACGATTGCTGGCCCGCCGCCAGCCACTGCGGTGAAGACGGCGCCCGACCAAGCTGCCGCAACCGCGCAGTCTGCCGCCTCAACCGGGACTTCGGGATCCACGACAAAGCCGCCACCTGAGGCAGCGGACGGTGCACCATCGCCCGAACCCAAGCGGACCTCTGGCACCGGGTCTGGTGGATGGTCTGTTCAAGTTGGGGCGTTCGGCACCTCGGCAGCAGCGAGCAAACTCGTCAGCAAACTGCGCAGCGATGGATTCAATGCCTATACCGTGCCGCCCACTCGCGGTGCCAAGCCGCTGTACCGCGTGCGCGTCGGACCTGAACCGAGTCAGGCAGCGGCCGATCGGCTGGCCGCTCGCCTCAAGAGTCGCGGCTTGCCCGCTGCGGTCGTCGAAAAGTAACCGTCGGGCTTTGCTAGAATCTCCACCCCGTTCGTCGTGAGGTCGTTGAGACACCGTATGACGCATGTCGACTACGTGCTCTTGGCTGTCGTGGCGCTCTCCGTGATCGTGGGTACGGCCCGAGGCTTCCTGCGCGAGTCCATCGCCCTGCTCGGCTGGCTGGTGGGTCTGTGGCTGTCGTGGCGGTATGCGGACAAGCTGCTGCCGTATCTCGGCGGCTCCCTCGTTGGAACCGAACTGCAGGTCTGGGTGGCGCGCTCTCTGGTGCTGGTGGGCGTGATCGCCACCGCGTGGATCATTGCCAGCCTGCTCGGTTATTTCGTGCAGCGCTCTGGTCTCACCTACGGTCTGGACCGTATTTTCGGTGGTTTCTTCGGGCTGGTGCGCGGCGTCGTCATCATTGGTTTTGGCGTGATGCTTGCCAAGGCCGCTCATCTGGATATTGAACCCTGGTGGCAGGCGTCCAAGCTGCTGCCGGTCGGTTCAGAGATGGCCATCGTGCTCGAGGGCTATGTCGACTCCGGCCGACGCATCGTCCAAGAAACTGGCATGGATCAACCCTGAGGCTACATTCATGTGCGGAATCGTTGGCATCGTTGGGTTCAGTCCGGTCAATCAACAGATCTATGACGCGCTGACGGTTTTGCAGCATCGCGGGCAGGACGCCGCCGGCATCATGACCGCCCATGATGAAGAACTCTTCATGCGCAAGGACAATGGGCTGGTTCGGGATGTCTTTCAGCAGCGCCACATGATGCAACTGAAGGGCAACATCGGTATCGGTCACGTCCGCTATCCGACCGCAGGCTGCGACAGTTCGGCCGAAGCGCAGCCCTTTTACGTCAATTCTCCGTTTGGCATTTGCCTCGCCCACAACGGCAATCTGACCAACGCTGCCGCGCTGGCCGATGCGCTGGTCAATCAGGACCGTCGCCACCTCAATACCTCGTCCGATTCCGAGGTGCTGCTCAACGTGTTGGCGAGCGAGTTGCAGCGATGCACCACGCCGCGGGCGTCGGCCGAAGATATTTTCACCGCACTGACGGCCACCTACCGACGGATCCGCGGCGGATATGCCGTCGTCGCGTTGATCGTCGGACATGGCATCGTCGGCTTCCGGGACCCCAATGGCATCCGGCCGCTCGTGATCGGTACCCGTGAGGGTCCGCGGGGCCGCGAGTACATGATCGCGTCGGAGAGCGTTGCGCTCGATATGGCGGGATTCAAACTACTGCGCGATGTCGGTGCGGGTGAGGCGGTGTTCATCGATGAGCAAGGGCGTTTTCACGCGCATCAATGCAGTGAGTCTGCCGGTCATACCCCCTGCATCTTCGAATACGTTTATTTCGCGCGGCCAGATTCCATCATCGACAACATCTCCGTTTACCGTGCACGGATGCGTATGGGTGACCTGTTGGCTGAGAAAATCCGACGCCAGCGTCCGGAGCACGATATCGACGTCGTGATTCCGATACCCGACACCAGTCGCACGAGTGCCATGCAGGTGGCTCAGCATCTTGGAGTGAAGTACCGCGAGGGGTTCATCAAGAACCGCTATATCGGGCGGACCTTCATCATGCCCGGCCAGGAGCAGCGCCAGAAATCGGTGCGCAGCAAACTCAACCCGATCGACCTCGAATTTCGCGGCAAGAATGTCTTGCTGGTCGACGACTCCATCGTGCGCGGCACCACCTCCGCGCAGATCATCGAGGTGGCCCGTGATGCGGGTGCCAGCAAAGTCTATTTCGCCTCCGCCGCACCCCCGGTGCGGTACCCGAACGTCTATGGTATCGACATGCCGGCCGCCTCCGAACTGGTGGCCGCGGGTCATTCTGAGGAGGAGGTCGCGCGCATCATTGGTGCGGACTGGCTGATCTATCAGGACATCGACGACCTGATCCGCGCCGTTCGACACCACGACGCGTCGGTTACTGACTTCGACACATCCTGTTTCTCGGGCCAGTACGTCACGGGCGATGTCACCGCAGAGTATCTCGCGCGCCTGCAGGCCGAGCGCTCGGACCAAGCCAAGTCGGAGCGTCGAACCGCGGGCGGTGGTGTGCTGAAGGCCGTCAGCTAACCTCGTCAAAGTGGAGCACGAACCGCGTCGGCTGCTGCTCGACTGTTATCGGGCTGCGCTGGCTGCAGTGGATGCGCGTGCCTGCGTGCGTGCACACCTCGCTGCGGCATCGGCACGGGGCCAACTGGACGGCAGCTGGCATCTGGTGGCGGTCGGCAAGGCAGCTGGTGCGATGACTGCGGGCGCCGTCAGTGTCCCCGGGCTGCAGATTGCATCTGGCATCGTCGTTAGCAAACCGCAGCACTTTCCCGCCGATGTGCTTGCCGATGAACGGCTCATCAAGATGGAGTCGGCCCACCCGACGCCTGATGAGCGTAGCCTCGCCGCCGGTGCTGCAGTGGCGGAATTCGTGACGGGTCTTGGCGTCGACGCTCAGGTTCTTTATCTCATTTCCGGCGGCGCCTCGAGTTTGATCGAGCAACTCGTTGCCGGCGCGACGCTCGCCGATCTTCAGGAACTCAATCGGCGGTCGCATGCCGAGGGCGTAGCCATCACCGAATTCAATGCCCTGCGCGGTCAAATCTCACGACTCAAGGGGGGCGGTCTGGGCCGACTCAACGGGCGGCGCCGCGCGCGGGCCCTGTTCGTGTCCGACGTACCGGGCGATGACCCGCGGGTGATCGGTTCGGGATTGCTGCATCCGCAGCAGGGGACTTTTGACATCGAAACCCACGTGGTGGCCAGTCTGCGCGATGCCTGTCGTGCCGTGGCGGGCCGGGCTCGTCAGCGTGGCTTGGCCGTGCGCTTGGCGCGGCGGCGCCTGACCGGTGACGCGGCCCTCGCAGGCAGGCGGATCGCCAGGCGGCTGCTTACTGCCACGCCGCTGCAGCTACGCGTCTGGGCGGGCGAGACCACCATGCGTCTGCCGCTCGATGCAGGTCGCGGCGGGCGCTGTCAGCATTTGGCCCTCTGTGCGGCCCAGGTGATGGCCGACCAGCCCGGCCTGTACCTGCTGGCTGCCGGCACCGACGGGATCGACGGTAACAGTCCGGACGCCGGCGCTCTGGTCGATGGTGAGACGCTGCTGCGTGGCTCGCTGGGTGGACGAGATCTCGAGCAGTGCCTCGATCTTGCCGATTCGGGTCAGTTTCTCGAGACGAGCGGCGATCTGCTGCATACTGGCCCCACTCTGACCAACGTGGGTGATTTGGTGCTGGGGTTGCGATGGCCAAGCCGGAGTTGACACTCAAGACGCTGATCGTTAGCGACCGCTCCGACTACCGGCAGTTGCTCGCGCATCACATCACGCTCGAATGGTGTGATGCCCTGCCGGCCGAGTATGAACCGGCCACCCGCGGGCGCCTGCCGGCGGGCTTCACCGGTGCGGCTTACGATGTCGTGCTGCTCGATCACGATGTGCAGCAGGGCAGGGGACTGGAGTGGTTGGAGGATCTGGCCTCGCGGCAGTACTTCCCGCCCGTCATCTACATGGCGCCCGCCGACTCCGCCGACCTGATGGCCAAGGCGTTTGAGGCTGGTGCCTCGCACGTCGTTCCACGCGTCGAGTTCGAGCATCAGCAGCTGTGCGCGGCGGTGCGTGAGGCGCTGGCAAACCGCCACAATGTGCTGGCCGACACCTCGCGCGCGGCACTGGCACCACTGCCGCCGGACCGCTTCGGCTCGGTGCGCATACGCGGCTATCGCTGCGTACGTCGCATCGCCGTGGGCGGTTCGGCAAGCGTCTTTCTCGCCGAGGACTCGCGCGGCTCGCTGCGGGTGCTCAAGGTGTTCCGTCAGGTGCCGGACACCGTCGAGGGGTCCACGACCTTCGATCGTTTCCTGCGCGAGTACGAGTTGGTGGCGCACCTCAACCATCCGAACATTGCCCGCATTTTCGACATCGGTGTGGCGGATGATCATCTGTTCCTCGCCATGGAATATTTCCCGGGTGGCGACTTGCGCAACCGCATGCGCAAGCCCATGCCCGTGCGTGAGTCGCTCGGATACTTGCGACAAATGGCCGCCGCGTTAGCGGCGCTGCACGCCGTCGGTGTGCTGCATCGGGACGTCAAGCCCGGCAACCTGCTCTTGCGCGAGGATGGCACGCTCGCATTCATCGATTTCGGCCTCGCCCGTCAGCTCGGCCTCGAGAGTGACATCACCGGCGCCGGCACGATCTTCGGCACGCCGCACTACATGAGCCCCGAGCAGGGTCACGGGGCAACGCTCGATGAACGCAGCGATCTGTACAGTCTCGGCATCATCCTTTACGAAATGCTGCTCGGCGAGAAGCCGTACACAGCGGAGACGCCGCTGGCGGTGATTTACAAGCACGCCCAGCAGCCGATCCCCCAACTGCCCCCTGCGATGGCCCATCTGCAGCCGCTCCTCGACAGTCTGCTGGCCAAGAAGCCCGAGGCGCGACCCCAGTCGGCGCAGGAGATCGTGCGGCGGGTCGACGAACTGCTGTCACGCGAGGCGGCCTGAGCATGACGCAGCGCGATCTGCTGCGGGCGCCCACCGACCCGCGCTGGTTCGCCACGGCTCGGGATCAATGGCAGACCCTGCTGCTCGATCACGCCAACTGCGAGAAAAAAGCGGCGTCGACCGCACTGGCCCTGATGTTTGCCTATCCTGAGGACACCGACACCGCTCAGCGTCTATCGCGCCTCGCCCGCGAGGAACTGCGGCATTTCGAGCAGGTGCAGCAAAAGCTGGTCGCTTTGGGGGTACCGTTTCGACGCATGAGTCCCTCGCGCTATGCCGAGGGCCTGCGTCGTCTGGTGCGGCGTGACGAGCCGCAGCGCCGGCTCGATCTGATGCTGGTAGGGGCGCTGATCGAAGCGCGCTCGCACGAGCGATTCATGGGACTCATCCCACACCTGCCCCCGCACCTCGGAGAGTTTTATGCCTCTCTGGCCGCGGCGGAGGCTCGCCATGTCGATCTGTACCTGAAACTTGCGCACCGCAGCGGACTCGCCGATGCAGAGACAATCGAGCGCAGACTGCTCACGTTGGCTGCTGCCGAAGCGGAACTCGCTACCGCACCGGACGGAGAATTCCGCTTTCATTCCGGCACGCCGGCCTGAATGCCCGGAGCGTCGACGCTGCCTCAGGCGCGCGGCAGCGAGCGCAGCGTCACGCTGTCTGGCGTCCACTCCAGCACGCTGCCTTGCGTGTACCAATCTCCCAAGACGATCCGGCGACCGGGACGACCCGCGACGGTCAGTGTATGGATTGCAGGTCGGTGAGTGTGGCCGTGTATCAATGTGGTAACGCCGGTCGCGGCAAGCGACTCTGCGACGGCCTCGGGATTGACGTCCATGATGGTTGCCGGCGTGGCAGTGGTATGCATGCGGCTCCCGGCGCGCATCCGCGCAGCGAGTCGCTGGCGCTGCTTGAGGCTCAGATGACGCAAGATCCATTGCACCAGCGGGTTGCGCACGATCCGGCGTAGCCGCTGGTAGCTGATGTCATCGGTACACAAGGCATCGCCGTGCATGAGTAGGACCTGCTCGCCGTACAGTTCGATCACGGACCGGTCTGCGATCAGGCGGCAACCGCTCTCGCGGGCGAACAGCTCGCCCAGCATGAAGTCACGGTTACCGTGCATGACGAAACACGGTACCCCGCTGTCCGTGAGCTCTCGCAATCGCTGGACGATGCGGCGGACCGGAGGATCCGGATCGTCATCGCCGATCCATGCTTCGAACAGGTCGCCCAGAATGTACAGCGCGTCGGCGTCGCGCGCCTCGCCCGCCAGCAGCTCCATGAACTGTGCCGCGATTGCCGGTTCGCCCGGGTCGAGATGCAGGTCGGATATGAACAGCGTCTTGTGCGCCACGTTGCGTGCTGTCTGGGGCTCGTTGCGATGCGGCCGCGGTGCGGCTGCCGGCCCTCATGGTAAGACGCGCGCGCGTGCGGAGCCAGTCGGATACGGCATCCGGTAAGATGTCGACCCATGACCCACCCTGCCTGCAATACGCGCTTTGCGCCCAGCCCCAGTGGCGGCTTGCACCTGGGTAATGCGCGCACCGCCTTTTTCAGCTACCTGGCCGCACGGGCTGCGGGCGGACGGTTCGTGCTGCGATCTGAAGACACCGACGCGGCGCGCAGTACGGAGCCCCTGCTGCAGGGCCAACTGGAGGATTTGCGCTGGTTTGGGCTCGAGTGGGACGAGGGTCCCGATGTCGGGGGACCCCACGGACCGTATCGCCAGAGCGAGCGCTCAGCCGTGTATCGCGATGCCATCGCGCAATTACGCGAACGAGGCCATGTTTATCCCTGCTTCTGCTCGCCCGAACAACTACAGCTGTCGCGGCGTGCGCAGCTGGCCGCTGGGAGGCCACCGCGCTATGCCCGCACGTGTGCGGGGATGACGCCGGCCGAGGTGGCGCACCGCGTGGCAGCCGGCCAGCAGCCGGCATTGCGCTTTCGGGTGCCTGATGGACAGGTCGTCGAATTCGTCGACCATGTCCACGGGCCGCAGCGGTTCGCGACGGACGATATCGGTGATTTCGTGATTTCGCGTGCCGATGGCAGCGCCGCGTTTTTCCTTGGCAACGCGGTGGACGACGCAACCATGGCGGTCACCCTGGTCATGCGCGGCGATGATCATCTGGCCAATACACCGCGCCAGATCCTGTTGCTGCGCGCCCTCGATCTGCCGGTACCTGAATACGCCCACTTGCCGCTGCTCTTGTCCCCTGCTGGGTCGCCTCTGTCCAAACGCGAGGGAGCGGTGAGCCTGCGCGATTTGAGAGTGCAGGGTTATTTGTCCGCGGCGCTGCGCAACTACCTGCTGCGCCTCGGTCATGCCTGCGGCGAGGATGGCTGGCTCGGGTCGTCAGCCATGCCCGCGCATTTCCACTTGCAGAAAATCAGCCGCTCGGCCGCACGTTTCGACGAGGCGCAGTTGTTGCACTGGCAGCGCGAGGCCATCGCCCGGGCAACCCTCGACGAGTTGGATGCATGGTTGAGTCCGCGCCTCGCTGCCCTCGAGCCGGGCGCACGGCGTGCAGCGTTCATCGCGGCGGTACGCGGCAATTTGTTGTTTCCTGCGGATGTGGAACCGTGGCTGCAGGCCGTCACCTCGGCGTCCCTGTCGCTCGATGCGGATGCAACCGGAGCCGTCACGGCGGCGGGAGCCGGGTTTTTCCGCAACGCCCTTGCGACTTGGCAGACCAACGCCGATGACTTCAAAGCCTGGACCCGGGCACTGGCGACGGCTACCGCCTGCAAGGGGGCAGCGTTGTACATGCCGCTGCGCGCCGCCTTGACCGGTGCAACGCACGGGCCGGAGCTCGCGCCGCTGGTGTCCCTGATGGGCTCCGAGCGCGTGCAGCAGCGTCTGCAGGCCGGTGAGCGCATCGCAGATGACCGCGGAATTTCCAGCCGCAGCCAGTAAAATCCCGACATGTTGCACATCCACAATTCGCTCACGGGGCGCAAAGAGCCTTTCCGTCCGATCGTCCCCGGTCAGGTCCGCATGTACGTTTGCGGCATGACGGTGTACGACTACTGTCACCTCGGTCACGCGCGCATGCTGATCGCCTTCGACGTGATCCGCCGCCATTTGCGCGAGTCCGGCTATGCGCTCACGTTCGTGCGCAACATCACCGACATCGACGACAAGATCATCAAGCGCGCGCAGGAGAACGGCGAGTCGATGGGTGCGCTGACCGAGCGTTTCATCCGCGCCTACCACGATGACTGCGAGGCACTCGGGGTCGAGCGCGCCGATCACGAACCCCGGGCGACCGAATACGTTCCCCAGATCATTGCCATGGTCGAGACCTTGATCGCCAAGGGCTACGCCTATGTCGGTCCGAATCACGACGTGTATTACGCGGTCGCGCGTTTTGAACCCTACGGCCGATTGTCCGGCAAGCGGCTGGCAGACTTGCGCGCCGGTGCGCGTATCGAGGTCGATGAGGCCAAGCGCGATCCCCTAGATTTCGTGCTGTGGAAGGCAGCCAAGCCGGGCGAGCCCGCGTGGGACTCGCCGTGGGGCGCAGGCCGACCGGGGTGGCACATCGAATGCTCAGCCATGTCGGTGGAAATTCTCGGTCCGCATTTCGACATCCATGGCGGCGGCATGGATCTCAAATTCCCGCACCATGAAAACGAGATTGCGCAGACCTGTGCAGCCTGCGATTCGGCGTTCGTCAACACCTGGATGCACAACGGATTCGTACGGGTCGACGACGAGAAGATGTCCAAGTCACTGGGCAACTTTTTTACCGTGCGCGAAGTGCTGGACTGGGTGCGTGACCCGGAGGTGATCCGTTACGTGATGATCAACAGTCAGTACCGCGGTCCCATCAACTACACGCAGGACAATCTCGTCCAGGCCGACGCCGCACTCGAACGACTGTATCTGGCGCTACGGGGCCTCGATACGACGCAGGGTGTTACATCGGGCACCTCGACTGCGAGGTTCATCGCTGCGATGGATGATGACTTCAACACGCCCGTGGCGATCGCCGAGTTGCAATCATTGGCACGCGAGATCAATACGGCACGGGCCGCCGGGGATCTAGAAAAGGCGCGCAACAGCGGGACCGAACTGCGCATGCTCGGTGCCCGGTTGGGTTTGCTCGAGCAGGATCCGGAAACTTTCCTGCGCAAACAGGCCAAGCGCGGCTTGATCAGCGCGTCAGCCGCTGGCGCATCGGCGAATGTGGGCGCGACGCTCGCCGATGCGCAGATCGAAGAACTGATCAAACAGCGCGCCGCGGCCCGCCAGTCCAAGGACTTCAGGGAGTCTGACCGAATCCGTGATCTGCTGCTGGCCGACGGGGTGTTACTCGAGGACCAGCCCGGTGGCAAGACGCTGTGGCGTCGCTGAGAGTCGCGGCCAGCGGCCATTCCGGTAAATTGACGCTGAGGGGGGCGGTCCGTATGATTCGCCCTCCCGTGAGAGCTTGGGCCGGTGTCGGACCGGGCTGGCGACGACGGAAAGTCGGTGCAGGGCGGGGCATGGCGCAGTCTGGTAGCGCATCTGCTTTGGGAGCAGAGGGTCGGGGGTTCGAATCCCTCTGCCCCGACCAACCGGGTGTTGAGGCGTACTCGAATGCGTGCGCCCGTAGCTCAGCTGGATAGAGCATCGGCCTTCTAAGCCGAGGGTCGCAGGTTCGAGTCCTGCCGGGCGCGCCAGATTTTGCGGGCGGAATAACGCCGGACGATGGTGGACGTAGCTCAGTTGGTTAGAGCTCCGGATTGTGATTCCGGCGGTCGTGGGTTCGAGTCCCATCGTCCACCCCAGATTGAATTGTGGGCCGTTAGCTCAGTTGGTAGAGCTGCTGACTCTTAATCAGTAGGTCGTAGGTTCGAGTCCTACACGGCCCACCACTTTCCCGCACTCAAGAGTGCTTCCCCGGAAAATTCGTAACCGCGATCAAATTGCCGGCGGCCGGTAGTGCCTGCAAGTCACGTCGTCCTTCTTGATCAGGACGTCGGAGCCGGTCACGAACCGAGACTTATCAGATGTGAGAGGCAGCACGAGGGGCGCAATGTCCTTCAGAGCTCCGGTGGCGCCTGGGGGCCGCGGTCCTTCAGCGATGGTCGACTGGTCGTGCTGCCCTTCGCCGCACGGGGCAGGTGCGTCTCGATGCAACCCGCGTGTATGTGGTTGCAGCGAATCGGATACCCCTTCGCCGGGCGCTCCACGCATGCTTGCTCCGCTTCCGGAGGGCCTGCTTCGCGGGATAAACGTGTATCGGATTCGGTTGGTTTCGCAAGCCGCTCGAGCGGGCTGCAGACCATCGCTCTGGCCAGCCAACGCATCGTGGCCGGCGAAGGCGACGTGTTTGTGGCCGGCGGTGTGGAGAGCATCTCTTGCGTCCAGCAGGAGGCGAATCGACACATGACCATCGACCCGGCCGTGCATGCAAAAAAGCCGGAACTGTACTGGACGATGCTCCAAACGGCGGAGAATGTTGCCAAACGCTACCAAGTTGCGAGGGAGCGCCAGGATCATTACGGCGCCCAAAGCCAGCAAAGGGCTTGCGCTGCTCAGGCGAACGGGCTGTTCGATGATGAGATCGAGCCGATCACGGTGACGGCCGGGGTGATAGACCCCCTGCGTGGTATGTGCAGCAGGGAGGTGACGGTCAGTGCGGACGAGGGTCTGCGTCCCGGAACGACTTACGACAGCATCAAGGATCTGCGATCGGCCTTGCCGGGCGGCGTCGTGACCGCCGGCAATGCCAGTCAGTTTAGTGACGGCGCGGGTGCCTGCGTCGTGGTTCACGAAAACTATGCGCAGCGAAAAGGACTGCAGCCGCTCGGACGCTTCCTTGGATTCGCGGTGGCTGGTTGCGAGCCTGACGAGATGGGTATTGGCCCCGTATTCGCCGTACCCAAGGTGCTGAACCGTCTCGGTCTCACCATCGATGACATCGATCTTTGGGAACTCAACGAAGCTTTCGCCGTTCAGGTGCTCTACTGCGTCGATCGCCTCGGCATTCCCATGGATCGTCTCAATGTCAACGGTGGTGCGATCGCCGTGGGACACCCTTATGGAGTCAGTGGTCAACGCCTGACGGGTCACGCCTTAATCGAGGGCAAGCGCCGTGGGGCAAAGCGCGTTTGCGTCACCATGTGCGTTGGTTTCGGGATGGGTGCCGCAGGTGTGTTCGAAGTGCTTTGATACGGCGGGCCCGCGCGACGACGCGGAGAGTGTGGGCCGATGAGCTTCGCCAAAAGTAGCATTCCTGAGATGACGTTCCTGAAATAACGACGCTGAACTCAACGCCTCTGAAAAAAGTCCCTGGAATAAAGCCATCGCGATCTGGAGTTTCTTTATTCATGTCTGGCTCCGAGCAAACACCCGCTGTCCGAGCGAATCCAACTGAACTGTCCAGCGCTTTCGGTAAGGCCTCTGATGAGGCGGCCGCCAAAGCACGTAACTATTACGCGAGCGCGGAACGCATCACCGATCAACTCGCCGACATCGGGCCCGAGATCACGCCCCGGCCTGTCGGTCGGGTCGGCGTCATCGGTGCGGGGACGATGGGTGGCGGTATTGCCATGAATTTCCTCAATGTGGGTCTGCCCGTGGTTCTGGTCGAGACATCGACGGAGGCATTGGCTCGGGGCCTGGCCACCATTCGCAAGAATTACGAACGCAGCGCGCAGAAGGGAAAGTTGACCGCGGCAGACGTGGAAGCCCGCATGGGTCTCCTGGCGCCGACGGTCGAACTCGACCAAGTAGCATCGTGTGATCTGGTGATCGAGGCTGTGTTCGAGAACATGGCCATCAAGAAAGAGCTCTTCGCGCGTCTGGACGGCATCGTGCAGCCCGGCGCGATTCTGGCTACCAACACCAGCTACCTCGATGTCGACGAGATTGCGCAAAGCACGCGGCGTCCGCAGGACGTCATCGGGCTGCATTTCTTCAGTCCTGCCAACGTCATGAAGCTGCTTGAAGTGGTCCGTGGCAAGACCACCGATAAGGCGGTGGTCGCCACGTCGCTGGCCATTGCCCGGCGGATCAGAAAGGTGCCGGTGGTGGTTGGCGTCTGTCATGGTTTCGTCGGCAACCGGATGCTGGCAGCACGGCGTATGCAGGCCTTCGCACTCATTCAGGAGGGCGCGATGCCGTGGGACGTCGATCGTGTGCTTGAGCAATTTGGCATGCCGATGGGACCGTTCGCCATGACCGACTTGGCTGGTCTCGACATCGGCTGGTCTGCCGAAACCTCGCGCGGTGACTCGATCCTGCGCGACCGACTGTGTGAGTTGGGCCGTCGCGGACAGAAAACCGGCGCGGGGTACTACAACTACGACCCCGTCTCGCGGGAGCGCAGCGTTGACTCGAGCGTCGGCGCTTTGGTGACTGAACTTGCACGCAAATCGGGCAGCTCGCAACGCGTGGTGACCGATCAGGAGATTCTCGAGCGCTGCCTGTACTCATCGGTGAACGAGGGTGCCAAGATCCTGGACGAGGGTATTGCACGGCGTGCTAGCGACATCGACGTGGTCTGGGTCAACGGCTACGGCTGGCCGCTGGATCGCGGCGGTCCGATGTACTGGGCTGATGGCGTCGGGTTACACAACGTACTTGCCGCAGTGCGTCGCTACGAGCAGTCGATTGGCCCGGACTGGCGTCCGGCCGACCTGCTCTGTCGGCTGGTCGATCAGGGTCGCCGTTTCACGACCTGACTGCGTCGCGCGTGACCTGCGGCTGCGCCGATCTAGCCGCGTTTGCGTGCAACCACCACGACGTAGGGCGAGGTCACGCCGTTGCGCAATTCGGGCAGCGGTAGCTTTTCCATCATCCAGATCGCCTTGCTGGCCCAGGACGCGAAACGCAATCCGACACCTTCGGGCACGCGGCTGTTGGGGCCACTGAAGTTGACTACGCTGAAATTGGCAGACATCAGGTACTCGGTGCGGATGATCTCCATCCCGCAGGCGGCGTGAGCCGCAGCGAGTTCGCGCGGTGACAGCGGTACATGGACTTTGTAGACCGATGGATCGGCCATTCTCTGCAGTAGACCCGGCGCACCATGCATGTTGGGCACCAAGGTGACGAGGTAGCCGCCAGCTTCAGTCAACGCTTGCAATGCGGCGACGATGGTAGTCGTGGGACGGAAGTGCTCAGCCAAGCCCATGCTGAAGACCACGCGATAGCGTTCCCGCAGCAGATCCGGTGGGTTGAGTACATCGCCCAGAAACACGGGCGTCGATATGCCGGATCTTTCAGCTATGGCGCGTGATAGCGCGCAGCCTTCCTCGGAGTTGTCGAGTCCCTCGGCGACCATGCCGAAGTGGCGGGCGAAGTAGGGCAGCACGATCGAGCCGCCACAGCCGGCCTCCAGAATCCGCTCGCCCGGCTTCACGCCCAGCGCACTAAAGAGACCGGAGAAGAAGCGGTGCATCGCCCGCGGCACCGTCCCGTTGAGGCCTACTTGCGCAGGATCGAGCGGACGCGGAACCGTCCTGTTGGCCCAGGTCCGGTCCCAGTACTGCGTGTCGGTCAATGACTTGGTGGCGTCATCTGCCACTGGGGCATCCTTTGGTGTCGAGCGGCGGTGCGGGCGGGGCTTGGCGCGTCGCTGCCCCGCTCTCCGGGCGGTAGGGTAACGGATGATCGTGTCACAGTGGCAAGGTAAATCCAGCCGGATGCATTAAAGTGCCCGCCAATGCCCAGCATTAGTCACGTTCGTCGCAGTTTGGCCGTGCTGCTGGTTGCCCTGTTGCTCAGCACCGTCTTCGTGCTGCGGATTCCCGATACGACTGCATGGCAGCGAGTGCTGCAGGACTCCGGCCACGGTCCGGTTTTCGCCGCACTGGCTGCAGTGCTTGTTTGGTGGCAAATGCGCTCGGCCATCGCCCCAGGTGCGGCAGGTCAGTCTGCCCACAGCGGCGACTCGATCGTTTACCTGCGTGCATTCAGTGCTGCCGTCCTGCTCGGCATCACGACGGAATTGATACAGCATTTTCTACCTGATCGCAGCATGTCGCTGTCGGATGTCGTGCACGACACCGCCGGCGCAGCGGTCGGTATCAGTGCTATTGCGCTGTTGCGTCAATCCGGACGTGAGCGCGGCATCGCGCTTGCGATTGGGCTGATCGCGCTGACCGTGCTGCTGTGGGCGCCTCTGCGGTGTGCGCGCGGTTACGCGGAGCGGGGTGCGGCCTGGCCTGACATGGTGCGCTCCCAGTCCCGTGCGGAGCGCTACTTCATGCGCGCACAGGCTGCCGAGCTGGAATTGAGTTCGTTGCCTGCTGCCTACGCCCGTCAAACGAGTGAACGGGCATGGCAGTTGCGCTTCCGCCCCGGTACCCATCCGGCGGTCGAATTGTTCGAACCGATGGCCGATTGGCGTGCTTACCGTTATCTGGTGCTGGACCTGACCAACCCCGGACAGTCGGACATGCCGCTGACCCTGCGGATTCTGGACCGCGGCCACTCCTGGGAGTCGGCCGACCGGTTCAATGGTCCGATCGTGGTTCCGGCCGGGCGCCGGGTGACGGTGAGGGTCGCGCTGGCCATGGTCGAGCGGGCGCCGCGCGGCCGACTCATGGACCTGTCTCACGTTGCCAACCTGTTGCTGTTCAGTGCCCTACCTGCCAGCGGGGAGACGCTCTATTTATCCCGCATCGGTCTCGAATAGACGGGGTGGCGACTGGGTTGGGGTAGAATCGCGCCGCTGTCTTGCCCAGGTGGCGGAATTGGTAGACGCAGCAGGTTTAGGTCCTGCCGCCTTCGGGTGTGGGGGTTCGAGTCCCTTCCTGGGCACCAATTCGAGGTTGGGAAAGCCCGCCCCGTTGGGTGGTGACCCGCCCAGATTGCCCGGGCGGTCACGCCGATTCCGTGGCATCATATGCGGCTTTTCCAGTTCGGCTTCGCGGCCCCGTGCCGTGGCAGCTGTCTACCACCACTGAGGATTGCCGAGCGTCATGCAGGTCTCCATCGAATCAGCCGGTCTTGAGCGCCGGATGGAAGTAAGCGTTCCCAAGGACGAGATCGAACAGGCGGTCAACGCCCGTCTGCAGCAGGTCAGTCGGACGGCCAAATTGAAGGGTTTCCGCCCCGGCAAAGTGCCACTGAAGATCGTGCGGCAGCAGTTTGGTGCCCAAGTCCGCCAGGAAGTGCTCTCCGACATGGTCCAACAGAGCTTTTCGCGGGCGGTCAGCCAGCAGAATCTGGTTCCGGCCGCGGGGCCGCGCATCGAGCCGCTGCCCACGGAGAGCGGCGATGATCTGCGTTACCGCGCCACGTTCGAGGTTTATCCCGACGTAGAGTTGAAACTGATCGAAGGCTTGGCGGTGAACCGTCCCGTGGCCGACGTCAGCAACGTCGATATCGAAGCGATGGTGCAAAACCTGCGCGAACAGCGTCCGCGTTTCGAACTGGTCGATCGGGAGAGCCGCGAAGGCGATCGTGTCACCATGGATTTCAACGGGCAGATCGATGGTCAGCCGTTCGAGGGTAGCAAGGGCGATGAGGTCGCCGTGGTGCTCGGTGGCGGACGCATGCTGAAGGATTTCGAAGCAGGTATCACCGGGGCGCGCGCCGGCGAGTCGCGCCAGATTCAGGTGGGCTACCCGGACGGTTATCACGTCGCTGCACTGGCCGGCAAAACCGCCACTTTCGACGTGCAGGTCAAGAAGGTGGAGGAAAAGTCGCTCCCGCCGCTCGATGACGAATTTTGTCGGGAGTACGGCGTCGCCGAGGGCGGCATGGAGCAATTGCTGAGTGAAGTCGCTGACAACATGCGGCGCGAGCTCAGTCAGAACGTCCGCGCGCGGATCAAGCAGCAGGTCCTGGATCGGTTCTTCGAGGCCAATCCGGTCGACGTACCGCGCAGCCTCGTCGAGCAGCAGGTGCGCGAAATGCAGATCGATGCGGCGCGTCGCATGGGTGCCAAGGATGCCTCGCAGATTCCTGCGCCGGAGCCCTTCGTCGAGCCGGCTCGGCGGCGTGTAGCGTTGGGGCTGCTGGTCGGAGAACTCATCAAGAGCCGCGCCATTGGTCTCGACCGCTCCCAGGTGGAGGCTCGCCTCGCGGAAATGGTTTCCATGTATCCGGATCCGGATGTGATGCTGCAGTCCTATCAGCGGAACCCGGACGCCATGCGACAGGTCGAAAACCTCGTGCTCGAAGATCAGGTGGTGGACTACCTGCTCGAGCGGGCTCAGGTCACGGACCAGCCCTCGTCCTTCAAGGAACTGATGAATTTCGGAGGCTGACGCAACATGAGCATCTCACCCCGCGCACTGAACCTCGTACCCATGGTCGTCGAACAGACGGCTCGCGGCGAACGCGCCTACGACATCTACTCGCGCCTGCTCAAGGAGCGGGTAATTTTTCTGGTCGGGCCGGTCGAAGACTACATGGCCAATCTCGTGGTGGCCCAGCTGCTGTTTCTGGAGTCCGAGAATCCGGAAAAAGACATCGCCATCTACATCAACTCGCCGGGCGGTTCAGTGAGCGCGGGTCTCGCGATTTACGACACCATGCAGTTCATCAAGCCCAATGTCAGCACGATCTGCGTGGGCCAGGCGGCCAGCATGGGTGCGGTGTTGCTGGCGGGCGGCACCAAGGGCAAACGCTTTTGCCTGCCCCACTCGCGCGTGATGATCCATCAGCCGCTGGGCGGCTTTCAGGGTCAGGCCACGGATATCGAGATCCATGCGCGGGAGATTCTCGACGCGCGTGACCGCTTGAATGCGATTCTCGCCAAGCACACCGGCCAGTCGATCGACCGGATCCGTCAGGATACCGATCGCGATAATTTCATGACCGGCGAGCAGGCGCAGACCTACGGCATCATTGACGCCGTTCTGAAGGAGCGTGGTGACAGCGGGGCAGCGCAGACGACCGCTGGGGCGTAAATGTGACCGACTCGGTGGACACAGTGGAGGCAGCGCTCTGTGCAGTCTCCGATGCCACCGCCGAGGCTGCCGGACCTTACCCGTTTAGGGGTAATTCCGTAGGTTAAGTCACTGTTGAGGCATGGCTTTTTGCGCCCGACTGGGGTGCGTGGTATAAGCAACTGAAGTCGACCAACAGGGCGTCGTAAGGAGACGGTTTCCAGACATGGCTGACGATTCACGCGGCAAGCACGACGACGGCAAGCTTCTCTACTGCTCCTTCTGCGGCAAGAGCCAGCACGAGGTACGCAAGCTCATCGCAGGGCCGTCCGTTTTCGTCTGCGACGAATGTGTCGAATTGTGCAACGACATCATTCGCGAGGAACTCGAGGAAAAGGCGGAGAAGACCCGCGAGAAACTGCCTAAGCCGCACGAGATCAAAAAAGTGCTCGATGAGTACGTCATCGGGCAGGACCGCGCCAAAAAGGTACTGTCCGTGGCCGTCTACAACCACTACAAGCGGTTGCAGACCCGTGGTACGGAAGGCAAGCGCGATGAAATCGAACTCGCCAAGAGCAATATCCTGCTGATCGGACCGACCGGCAGTGGCAAGACGCTGCTCGCGGAAACCCTGGCGCGCCTCCTCAATGTGCCGTTCACGATCGCCGACGCAACCACCCTCACCGAGGCGGGTTATGTGGGTGAAGACGTCGAAAACATCATCCAGAAGTTGCTGCAGAAGTGCGACTACGACGTCGAAAAGGCGCAGACGGGCATTGTCTACATCGACGAGATCGACAAGATTTCCCGCAAGTCGGACAACCCCTCCATCACCCGCGACGTGTCGGGCGAGGGCGTGCAGCAGGCGCTTTTGAAGTTGATCGAGGGTACAGTGGCGTCCGTGCCCCCGCAGGGCGGGCGCAAGCACCCGCAGCAGGAATTTCTGCAGGTCGACACCTCCAACATCCTGTTCATCTGCGGCGGCGCGTTTGCAGGCCTCGAAAAGATCATCATGAACCGCACGCACAAGAGCGGTATCGGTTTCGTGGCGGAAGTTCGTGACCAGACGGCCCGCCAGCACGGCACTGACCTGTTCCACGACGTCGAACCCGAGGACTTGATCAAATTCGGGCTGATCCCGGAGTTCGTGGGGCGTCTGCCGGTCGTAGCCACGCTCGACGAACTCGACGAAGCGGCGTTGATGCAGATCCTGATGGAGCCGAAGAACGCCCTGACCAAGCAGTACCGCAAGCTGTTTGATATGGAAGGCGTCGACCTCGAGTTCCGCGAGGACGGTCTGCGAGCCGTGGCCCGCAAGGCCATGCAGCGCAAGACCGGTGCCCGCGGCTTGAGAACGATTCTCGAGAACACCCTGCTCGACATCATGTACGACCTGCCTGGCATGAGGAATGTACAGAAGGTCGTCGTCGATGAGGACGTGATCCGCGGGGACAGCAAGCCCTACCTCGTCTACGGTACCGAAGACTCCTCGCGTCTGGCCGTGGTCGAGGAGCGCCGTACCGGGTCCAACCACTGAGGTCAGCGTTGCCGCGCGTGCTCCCGGCACGCAGGCCGCGCCAGCGATCGGCTTTATCGCTCCGACGTGGCTGGAGTTGCGACCATCCCCCTTGCATCTGGCCCCAGTCTCCCCAACTATGGGTGCTGAACCCTGCGTTGCATCTGCAGCGCTGTGTCCAGCCGAATTGAACAACGTCCGACTGCCTCAGGTCTGGAGTCCCCCGTGACCAACACCCCCGAAGTGCCCGTGCCCGCCACCCCTGTCGGCGAGGGGCTGCCCGTATTGCCGTTGCGCGACGTGGTGGTATACCCGCACATGGTCATACCGCTGTTCGTCGGCAGGGAGAAGTCCATCCTCGCGCTCGAGCAGGCGATGAAGGTCGACAAGCAGATCCTGCTGCTCGCGCAGAAGCAGGCAGACGTGGATGAGCCGCAGGCGAAGGACCTCTACGAGGTCGGGACCATCGCCACGATCCTGCAGTTGCTCAAGCTTCCGGACGGCACCGTCAAGGTGCTGGTCGAGGGTGTCGAGCGCGCGTCGGTCGCCGCCCTGCACTCGGCGGACTATTTCACCGCACAGACCGTGCCCCTCAAGGATGGGGAACGGTATGACGAGCGTGAAATGGACGTGCTCGTGCGTTCGGTGGTCAGTCAGTTTGAACAGTACGTGAAGTTGAACCGCAAGGTACCGCCCGAGATCCTGACCTCGCTGGCCGGCATCGAACAGCCCGGACGTCTGGCCGACACCGTGGCTGCGCATATGTCCCTCAAGCTCGACGCCAAGCAGAAAGTGCTCGAGATCCAGGACGTCCGCCGTCGGCTCGAGCACATCCTCGCGATGATCGAGGGCGAGATGGACGTGTTGCAGATCGAGAAGCGTATCCGCGGCCGCGTCAAGCAGCAGATGGAGAAGAGTCAGCGCGAGTACTACCTGAACGAGCAGATGAAGGCCATTCAGAAGGAACTCGGTGAACTCGACGATGCGCCCAACGAACTGAACGAACTCGAGAAGCGCATCGCCCGTGCTGGCATGCCCAAAGAGGCGCGTGAGAAGGCGCGCTCGGAACTCGCGAAACTGAAGCTGATGTCGCCCATGTCGGCCGAAGCAACCGTGGTGCGAAACTACCTCGATTGGCTGGTCAAGTGCCCGTGGCGCAAGCGCACCAAGGTCAAACACGATCTGGCGGGTGCTGAGCGGGTCCTGAACGAAGATCATTATGGTCTCGAGAAGGTCAAGGAGCGGATCGTCGAATATCTCGCCGTGCAGCAGCGCGTGCAGACTCTCAAGGGCCCCATCCTGTGTCTGGTGGGCCCGCCGGGCGTCGGCAAGACCTCGCTCGGGCAGAGCATCGCCCGTGCCACCAATCGCAAGTTCGTCCGCATGTCGCTCGGCGGCGTGCGCGATGAAGCGGAAATTCGCGGTCACCGCCGTACCTACATTGGTTCGATGCCAGGCAAGATCGTGCAGAACATGGTCCGCACCGGCGTGAAAAACCCGCTGTTCCTGCTCGATGAAATCGACAAGATGGCCATGGACTTCCGCGGCGATCCGTCCTCGGCGCTCCTCGAGGTCCTCGACCCCGAGCAGAACACGTCATTCAACGATCATTATCTGGAGGTCGATTTCGATCTCTCGGATGTGATGTTCGTCTGTACGGCTAACAGCCTGAATATCCCGGCCCCGTTGCTCGACCGTATGGAGGTCATCCGCCTGCCGGGTTACACCGAGGACGAGAAGGCCAGCATCGCGCGCCGCTATCTGTTGCCCAAGCAGGTGAAACAGAACGGACTGCGCGAGGATGAACTCAAGGTGTCGGACCCGGCCATACTCGAGATCATCCGGCACTACACCCGCGAGGCGGGGGTGCGCAATCTGGAGCGCGAGCTGTCGAAAATCTGCCGTAAGTCGGTCAAGGAACTGCTGCTCGAGAAGGACCGCAAGCAGGTGGCAGTGACGCCGAAGAACGTGCCGAAGTATCTGGGTGTCAAGCGTTTCCGCTATGGACGTGCCGAAGAGAACGACCAGGTCGGGCAGGTCACCGGTTTGGCCTGGACCGAGGTGGGCGGCGAACTGTTGACCATCGAGGCGGCCGTCATGTCCGGCAAGGGCAAACTCACCCACACGGGTCAGCTCGGTGAGGTGATGCAGGAGTCCATCCAGGCTGCGATGACCGTGGTACGCAGCCGCGCCGCGGTGCTGGGTCTCGATCCTGAGTTCCACCAGAAGACCGACGTCCATATCCACGTCCCGGAAGGTGCGACGCCGAAAGACGGGCCCAGCGCGGGTATTGGCATGTGCACGGCGCTGGTCTCGGCCCTGACCAAGATCGCGGTCCGTAGCGATGTGGCCATGACGGGTGAGATCACGCTTCGCGGTGAAGTCCTGCCGATCGGTGGTCTCAAGGAGAAACTGCTCGCGGCACACCGTGGCGGCATTCGCACGGTCCTGATCCCGGATGAAAACGTCAAGGATCTCGCCGAGATCCCGGACAACATCAAGGCCAACCTCGAGATCAAACCCGTCAAATGGATCGATGAGGTGCTGGCCGTCGCTTTGAGGAACATGCCGCAGCCGGTGGCTGTGGAGCCCGCGAGCACCGAGCAGGCCAAGCCTGCGAAGCGCCCTGGCAAGCGGACTGGCAAACAGGTGCATGCGCACTGAGGCGTTGAGCATCGTGCACGCTGACAATGAACTCTAGGGAGGATTACAGATGAATAAATATGACTTGATTGATGCCGTGGCTGAGAGCACTGGTCTCGCCAAGTCGGACGCGGGTCGGGCGGTCGAGGCCGTGCTCGCGACCATCACCGACGCGCTGAAGAAGGGTGACAGCGTCACCATCTCCGGGTTCGGCGCATTCCAGACCAAGACTCGCGCTGCGCGCAGTGGACGCAACCCGCGCACCGGGGAGACGATCGCCATCCCTGCCAGTCGGGTTCCCGGCTTCAAGGCTGGCAAGGGACTGAAGGATGCCGTAAACTAGGCGGCTACCAGAGAGGCAGGGTGCTTAGCTCAGCTGGTAGAGCGACGCCTTTACACGGCGAAGGTCGGGGGTTCGATCCCCTCAGCACCCACCAGACGCACGCGGAGCGGTAGTTCAGTCGGTTAGAATACCGGCCTGTCACGCCGGGGGTCGCGGGTTCGAGTCCCGTCCGCTCCGCCATTTCTGGATCGACCACGAAGGCCCGCGCGAGCGGGCTTTTTCGTATTCAAAGGGACGACACGCGCCATGCTGCAGAATATTCGTGACCGGATCTCAGGTTGGTTTGCTGCCGTGTTTCTGGGCGCCATTGCGGTGGTGTTCATTTTCTGGGGCATCCGCTTCGAGTCGACGCTGGACAAGCCGGCTGCCAAGATCAATGGCGAGAAGGTCTCGCGCGAAGTGGTGCGCAGGGCCTGGCAGGAGCGGCAGAGTGAACTGCAGGCCCAGTTGCGCGACGAGCTGCCGCCGGCGCTGGTCAAAGACGAGCAAGCGAAACTGCTGGACTCGTTCATCGAGCGGGAACTGTTGTTGCAGCATGCCCGCAAGCTTGGCTATCGCGTCAGTGATACCGAACTGGCGACCGCGATTGCCGCGATCCCGCAATTGCAGGTGGAGGGTAAATTCTCCCGTGACCGCTACGCTGCGCTGCTGCGTCAGCAGGGTCGCAGCGAGGCCCAGTTCGAAACCGAGTATCGCCGCGATCTGGAGTTGCAGCAGCTGACCAACGCGCTGCTGGTGTCCTCGTTCGTCACACCCAAAGAATTGCAGCGCCGGGTCGGTATCGAGGGCGAGACCCGCGATGTGGAATTCGCGACGTTCAAGGCTGAATCCTTCGCCAACACGACGGCGGTCTCGGCGGCTGATGTCGCGGCCTGGTACGAGAAGCACAAGCAGGATTACAAAACCCCGGAGACGGCGAACCTGCAGTACCTTGAACTGACGCTGGCCGATGTCGCCGCGGGTGTGCAAGTGACTGAAGCCAACCTGCAGGCCTACCACGATCAGGTCGCGGGCGAGCGGTTCTCCGAGCCGGAACGGCGCCGCGCCAGTCACGTGCTCATCGATGCCAGTGGCGATGATGCGGCAGCACGCCAGAAGGCGGAGGCGCTGCTGGCACGCATCAAGGCGGGTGAGGATTTCGCGGCCGTAGCGCGCGCCAATTCAGACGATCCTGGATCCAAGGCGGCGGGCGGTGATCTGGGGTGGGGAACCCGCGAGGCCTATGTGCAGCCGTTTGCCGAGGCCCTGTTTGGGATGCAGAAGGGCGAAATACGCGGTCCCATCAAGACCCAGTTCGGCTACCACATCCTGCGTCTCGATGACGTCGAGCCGGGCAAGCAAAAGCCCTTGGCCGATGTCCGCGCCGAACTGGAAGCCGATTACCGGCGTGATCAGGCGCAGAATGCCTTCTACGAGAAGTCGCAGCAGTTGGCCGACGAGTCATTCGCTGCATTGAGCGAACTAGACAGCGTAGCGAAGTCGCTTGGCCTGCAACTCAAGACCGTGGAGGGCTTCACCCGCGCTGGCGGTGGGGAGTTCGGTGCTGAGAAGGCCGTCATCGATGCGGTTTTCAGCCCCGAATCGCTGGAACAGCGTCAGAACTCGGCGCCGGTCAAGATCGGTGAAGACAAAGTGGTCGTGCTGCGCGTGGTGGACCATCAGTTGCCGAAGGCCCGTACCCTGGCTGAAGTTCAGCCGCAGGTTGAAACCGCGCTGCGTCAGGATGCGGCGCGTAAGGCTGCCGGGATGGCGGCCAAGGCGGCTGCACAGAAAGCAGTCGACAGCGGCTCGCTTGCTGCCGCTACCGGCATGGTCACCATCAGCAAACCTGCCTTGGCTCGTGCGGGTGAGGATGGCGTGCCGCCGGAACTCGCCAAAGCTGCTTTCGTCGCGGGCCGCCCCGCTGCGGACGGCAAGCCGGTGGCTGGTACGGTGAGTTTGGCGAACGGGGACACGCTGGCATTCATCGTCAAGAGTGCGCAGGCGGGTACGCTGCCGTCAGGTGGTGAAGAACTGTTGATCGCGCGGCGCCAGAACGCTCTGCAGGGCGCGCAGCGCAATGCAGCGGCCGAATTTGGTGCCTACACCAACGAATTACGACGCACGTCCAAGATCGAACGCAACCCAGCTACCTTTGAGTGACGCTGAGCGCGGGGCCCGAGAAACTCGGCGCCCCGGTACGTTCGTACGGCCGGATTGATCAGTCGGGGAAGTACATGCCGACGTGGCTGTAGCCCGCGTCAACGTACACGATCTCGCCCGTGATCCCCGAGGCGAGATCGGAGCAGAGAAACGCCGCCGCATTACCGACTTCCTCGGCGGTGACGTTGCGGCGCAGCGGCGTAGCGGCCTCGACGTGTGTCAGCATCTTGCGGAATCCACTCACGCCAGCGGCAGCCAGGGTCTTGATGGGTCCCGCGGAAATCGCATTGACGCGAATGTTGTTCGGCCCGAGGTCGGCGGCGAGAAACCGTACGTTGGCCTCGAGGCTCGCCTTTGCCAAGCCCATGACGTTGTAGTTCGGTACCGAGCGAACCGCGCCGAGATACGACAACGTGATGATCGCGCCAGCGCGGCCGATCATCAGCGGACGTCCGGCCTTCGCCAGCGCTGCCAGACTGTAGCTCGAGACGTCGTGGGCGATCTGGAAGCCTTCGCGCGTGACGCTGTCGAGATAGCTGCCGGCGAGTTGATCGCGCGGGGCGAATGCCACTGAATGCACAATGATGTCGAGGTGACCCCAGGCGTCCTTCAGTCGCGCGAAGACGGCGTTGATCTGCTCATCGGAGGTGACGTCCAACGGCATGATGTGCTCGGCGCCGAAGCCGCGTGCCATTTCCGCGACGCGATCCTTCAGGCGCTCGTCCTGATAGGTGAAAGCGAGTTCGGCACCTTCACGCCGCATCGCCTCGGCAATGCCATAGGCGATGGAACGGTCTGAGAGCAGACCGACGATGAGTGCGCGTTTGCCTGCAAGGAATCCCACGATATCAGCCTCCGTTTTGCCGACTGGCGTCCACATGCAGCACCAGTTTCTGGCCTTGCTGCAGCGGCGACGACGGACTCAGCTTGTTCCAGGCGCGCAGATCGCGCACCGATACATTGAACTTGTCAGCGATCTCGCCGAGCGTATCGCCCCGGCGAACGCGGTAAGTGACCGTGCTCGATTCGCGGCGTGAGCCGGACTTGCTGCCGGTTGACTTGCCCGGAATCTCGAGCCGTTGTCCCGCGTCGATGCCGGCACGCGTGCTGAGGTCATTGGCTGCCGCCAGTGCCGGCACCGTCACATCATAGCGGCGAGCCACGCTCCACAGTGTTTCCCCGGGTTTGACGACGTGCGTCCGGCTCTTGGCGGGAGCCGATTTCCGTGGCGGCGGCGGTGCCTGTCGTGCAGGCGGTTGCGCCTCGCTATCGGCATCGTCCTGAGCGGGGTCGTTGGCGGCGACCGAGAGTCCCGTGCTCGCAGGTATGACCAGCACGTCGCCCGGGTGGATATTCGAGTCCACCATCCCGTTGGCGCGTCGAATCGAATCGACCGGTACGTCGTAGCGCCGCGAGAGTTGCATGAGAGTTTCGCCCCGCTGGACCTCGTGGCGTAACGGCGCGCGGCTCTCGACCGGCGTCGTGGTGGCGAACGACTGCGTCGGCGCAGGGGTCGAGTTCAACAGGGCCTGCTGAAAGGTCGCACCCTTGCCGACCGGGAGCAGTAGCCGGTGCGGACCACCCGGCGGCGTCGACAGGCGATTGAAGGACGGGTTGAGTGCGAACATGTCGTCGCGACTGATGCCAGCCAGGTCTGCCGCATCGTTGATGTTCACCTGCCGGCCTGCATCCACGATCTCGAAGAAGGGCGCATTGGGAATCTGTGAGAATTCCAGTCCGTAGCTTTCGGGGTTGCCGACGATGCGGCTGATCGCCAGCAGCTTCGGTACGTAGGCGCGGGTTTCGGCGCGCAGATTTAGGCTGAAGAAATCCGTCGGCAGGCCGGCGGCGGCGTTGCGACGCACTGCCGCGCTGACAGTGCCTTCGCCGCCGTTGTAGGCGGCGATCGCCAGTAGCCAGTCGCCGTTGAAATAGTCGTGCAGATACTGCAGGTATGTCAGTGCGGCGTCGGTGGCTTTGAGCACGTCCCGCCGTTCATCGACCCACCAATTCTGCTCGAGGCCCCAGTGCTTGCCAGACGAGGGAATGAATTGCCACAACCCTGCTGCGCGGCTGCGCGAATAGGCCACGGGGTTGAATGCGCTTTCCACCACTGGCAGGAGCGCGAGCTCCATCGGCATTCCACGCTTGTCGATCTCACCGACGATGTGATGCAGGTAGCGTCTACCCCGCGTGAAGGTCCGACTGAGGTAGTCGGGTTTGGCCGCAAAACCCTGCGCTTCCCGCTCGATCGCGTAGTGTGAGACGTCTGGCAGCGCAAAGCCCGCGCGCATCCGGTCCATCAGGTCGGTGTACTGATCTGCTGGCAGTTGCGGTACCGGCTTCATCCACGGGTGGCTCTGCACCATCGTCGGCGCCGGCTTGGGCGGCGCGCGGTTTCCCGACGGATGTTGCGGAGCAGGCGGCAGGCTGGAGTAGTCGGAATTGCCGGTGGTGGCGCAGCCGGCGAGCGCGAGGCCGATCAGGCCGAGCAGTGCTGCGAGTCGCAATGTTGCGTGCATATCAGCGGAATCCATCCTTCCAGGCCCGCACTGCCGCAAAGACATCGACGTCGGCAGTCAGGGGTCGACCGCACTGCTGCTCGGCAGCGGCACGGACTGAGGGTTCGCGGCAACGCAGGAAGGGGTTGATCCTGCGTTCGCGGCCAATGGTCGAGGGCAATGTGATCTCGTCCCGGCTGCGCATGTCGGTGACCTCGCTGAGTGCGGCTGCAACGGCCGGATTGTGCGGGTCGGCCGCGTTCGCAAAGCGCAGGTTCGACAGCGTGTACTCGTGCGCACAGTACACGCGGGTTTCTGCGGGCAGTGCGGCGAGTCGGTCCAGCGAACTCAGCATCTGTTGCGGACTGCCCTCGAAAAGACGCCCGCAGCCGCCGCTGAACAACGTGTCGCCGCAGAACAGTGCGCCGTGACCGACGTAGGCGATGTGCCCGAGCGTGTGTCCAGGCACCGCCATCACGCTGAATTGCAGGCCGAGTGATTCAAGAGCGAGGGTGTCTCCATCGTCCAATGTGTTCACCGCGCAGGGCAGCGGGTCGTGTGCCGGTCCCCATGCTGGGACTGCATGGCGATTCGTCAGTTCCTGAACGCCACCCACATGGTCGCCGTGGTGGTGCGTGACCAGAATGCCGCGCAGTCTGAGCCCCAGACGATCGAGAGCGTCGTCGACCGGCCCCGCCTCGCCAGGGTCAACCACCAAGGCGTCGGTCGGTTCGACCGGGGAGCGAATCAGCCAGAAGTAATTGTCCGAAAATGCCCGCACCGGGCTCACATCCAGCATTGCCAACCTCGCGCGACGAGCGGGCATGAGTCCGGGCGCGCGTATTACACCCATTTGCAGCAGAAAATTCCACCTCCGGATGCACGATTTTCCAACCGGATCGGGGCTGGTTGCCGCTATGCTTGGCGAACATGCCGAACGATCAGCAACTCGTGGACCACTGGCTGGAGTCGCCGCTTGGCACCGCTGTGCTCGAGCGCGAATCGGCGCTGATGGAGCAGGTACTCAGTGATGTCTTCGGGTTCCAGTTGGTGCAGGTGGGACAGTGGGGCTGCGCGGGCCGCCTGACCGAGGCTGCGCGCACCCAGCATCGCAGTTGGCTGTCCCCGCGCGCCAATGGTCCGGGTGCGATCCGGGCCGAGTATCACTTGCTGCCGATCGCTACCTCATCAGTCGAAGCCGTCGTGCTGCCGCATACGCTGGAATACGCACCTCATCCACACGAAATGTTGCGTGAGGTGGAGCGGGTGTTGGTCGGCGAGGGCTACCTGATCATCTGTGGATTCAATCCGCGCGGGCCGTGGGGCGCTCGCCACCTGATGTCGCGGGGCCGTTTCCCTTCGTGTGCTGCGCGACTCATGAGTGAGCGGCGTACCCGAGACTGGTTGCGTCTGCTGGGGTTCGAAGTCGTGCATGCTCAGCGTTACCTCTTCACTCCTCCGTGGACGCAGTCCTTGCCCGGGCGCAGTGGGCCCTGGCTCGAGCAGCGCGGTCCCATGGTGGCGTCACCGTTGGCTGGAGCCTACCTGCTCAAGGCGCGCAAGCAGGTTCATGCGATGACGGCGATCCGGCTTGCGTTTCCACGGCGCGCAAGGGTCGTGGTGGGTGCCGTCAAACCGACATCAAGAAACGCGGCATGAGGCCGCACGTGACGGTCTACGCGGACGGCGCCTGCAAGGGCAATCCGGGTCCCGGCGGCTGGGGTGCACTGCTGTTGTCCGGCGATCACCGCAAGGAGCTGCATGGTGGTGAGCCGCACACCACCAACAACCGTATGGAGCTGACGGCGGCCATCGAGTCCCTGCGCGCGTTGCGCCAGCATTGTCAGGTCGATCTCTACACGGACTCCCAGTATGTGCGCAACGGCATCACGGAGTGGCTCCCGCAGTGGAAGCGTCGTGGCTGGAAGACGGCCGACAGGAAACCGGTCAAGAACGTCGATCTCTGGATGCTGCTCGATGAGCAGATCGCCCGTCACGACGTGAAGTGGCACTGGGTCAAGGGTCACTCGGGTCATCCCGGCAATGAGCGGGCGGACGAGCTGGCCAATTTGGGTGTGGCAACCACCCGCTGAGGGCGCCGCGCGACCGATGTGCCGGCCGAGGCTTGCCGCGCAGGGTCGCGTCGCAGGGGGCTGGCCGCCAGGCTGAGGTGTCGGCCGCGGGTCCGTTCAATGTAACATTGACGCTTGGACCGCAAGGGAGTGCCGCGTGGACTTCATCGATCTCAAAAGTCAGTACCGACGCATCAAGCCAGCAGTGGACGCCGGCATTGCGCGTGTCCTCGAACATGGCCAGTACATACTGGGACCGGAGGTCGCCGAACTCGAGCGCCAACTGGCCGAGTACGTGGGGGCCAAACATTGCGTTGCCGTCTCGAGCGGCACGGACGCGTTGCTGATTGCCTTGATGGCACTCGACGTTGGGCCGGGCGACGAAATCGTCACCGTCCCGTTCACGTTCTTTGCTACGGCTGAGGTGATCGCCCTGCTGGGTGCCAAACCGGTGTTCGTCGATATCGACCCGGTGACCTACAACATGAACCCCGCCCTGGTTGAAGCGGCGATCACGCCGCGCACCAAGGCCATCATGCCGGTGTCCTTGTACGGTCAGTGCGCCGATTTCGATGCGATCAACGCCATCGCCTGCCGCAATGAGCTGCCCGTGATCGAGGATGCCGCCCAGAGCTTTGGGGCAACCCGCGGTGGCCGCCGGTCGTGCGCGTTGTCGGCCATCGGCGCCACTTCGTTTTTTCCCTCCAAGCCGCTCGGCTGTTATGGCGATGGCGGCGCACTGTTCACCCATGATGATCGTCTCGCCAAGCTGATTCGCGAAATCCGCGTGCACGGGCAGGACCGCAGGTACCACCATCCGCGCCTTGGCATCAGTGGCCGCCTCGATACCCTGCAAGCGGCGGTGCTGCTGGCCAAATTGGCGGTTTTCGATGAGGAAGTCGCCGCCCGAACTCAAGTGGCCGACCGTTACGCAGCTTTGATCGGCGCACGGTTCGGTACGGGCGCGGACGCACGAGTCCGTGCACCAGTGCTGATCGCCGGAAACACCAGTGTCTATGCTCAGTACACGGTGGAGGTCGATGACCGCGCGACTGTCGAAGCGCGCATGAAGGACCGGGGCGTGCCGACGGCGGTGCATTACCCGCTGGCGATGCACATGCAGCCGGTCTTTGCGCATCTGGGTCACAAGCATGGTGATTTTCCCGTCTCTGAAGCCGCTGCTGCGCGCGTGATCAGTCTGCCCATGCATCCGTACCTGACTGAACAGCAACAGGTCACGGTGATAGACGCGCTGGCCGAGGCTATCAGGTAGAGAGTCATGCGGCAGATCATTTTTGACACCGAAACCACGGGTCTCGAGCCGGAGCAAGGCCATCGGATCATCGAGATCGGCGCCATCGAAGTCATGAATCGACGCCGCACCGGACGGCAGTTCCATCGCTACCTGTGTCCGGATCGGGAAGTCGACCCTGGGGCGGTCGCGGTGCATGGCCTCACCAACGATTTTCTGAGTACCCAGCCGCGCTTCGATGCGGTCGCAGCGGAATTGCGTGAGTTCATTGCGGGCGCCGAGTTGATCATCCACAACGCCGCATTCGACGTCGCATTCGTCGATGCCGAATTCAAACGCCTGGGGGCCGATTGGGCCGGCGTCACTGTGGTCGAACTATGCTCGGTGCTGGATACGCTCGCGCTTGCGCGGCAGTTGCACCCGGGACAACGCAACAGTCTCGACGCTCTGTGCAAGCGCTATTCGGTGGACAACTCGCATCGTGACCTGCACGGTGCGTTGCTGGACGCCGACCTGCTGCTCGAGGTGTACCTCGCTATGACGGGCGGGCAGGGGGCCTTGACGCTGGATACCACCAATCCTGCCGCGGGCGGCATCACGGCTGTCCATCGCCGCGCGGGTCGGCCCGCCGGGGAATTGCTGGTTCGACGTGCCACGCACGATGAAGCGCTCGCCCATGAGCAGCTGCTGGCCCGGTTGGACAAGAGCAGCGGCGGCAAGACCGTCTGGCGACGACTCGACGCCGCTCCCACCGCGGGGGCCTCGTCGTGACGGCAACGGTTGCTCAGGCGTTCGCGCGCAATTTCCTGGGTCATTCCCCTGACTGGTACAAGCTCACGATCGTCGGGTTCCTGCTGGCCAATCCCATACTGCTGGCCCTGTTTGGCCCGACGGTCACGGGCTGGGCCATTCTGATCGAGTTCATCTTCACCTTGGCGATGGCCCTGCGCTGTTACCCCCTGCAGCCAGGCGGCCTGCTGGCCATCGAGACCGTACTGCTGGGCCTGACGACACCGGAGAGTGTCTATCAGGAAGTCACGCAGGCGTTTCCAGTGATCCTGCTCCTGATTTTCATGGTGGCCGGCATCCACTTTCTGCACGACTTGTTGTTGTTCGTGTTCAGCAAACTGATTCTCGGTATCCGCTCGTCGACCGCGTTGGCATTGGTGTTCGCGGCCTCGGCGGCAGTGCTCTCGGCCTTTCTGGATGCATTGACGGTGGTCGCGGTGGCCATCACCGTCGGCGCGGGCCTGTACGAGGTATACCACAAGGTGGCGTCCGGCAAATCGCATCACGTCCCCGGGCACGATGCCAAGGATGACGCCCACGTGCATTTGCTCCATCGGGAAAACCTCGAGCAATTGCGCGGTTTTTTGCGCGGACTGATGATGCACGCGGCAGTTGGTACTGCGCTCGGCGGGGTGGCTACTCAGGTCGGTGAGCCGCAGAACCTGCTGATCTCAGAACAGGCGGGTTGGAACTTCGTTCAGTTCTTCCTCGAGGTGGCGCCTGTCTCCTTGCCCGTGTTCGTTGCCGGATTGCTGACCTGCTTTCTGGTACAGCGTTTCAAGCTGTTCGGTTATGGCGTCGAATTGCCCGACGCGGCACGGGCCGTATTGGAGGATCACCAGCGCGAGCAGGCGGCTCGTTCAACGCCCCGCGACCGTCAGGTGCTGGTGGTGCAGGCCATCGTCGTGCTGATACTGGTCGCCGCCCTGGCATTCCACGTGGCGGAGGTTGGGCTGATTGGATTGCTGGTCATCGTGCTTGCGACGTCGTTCACCGGCATCGTGGAGGAGCATCGTATTGGCAAGGCGTTCGAGGCCGCCCTGCCATTCACCGCGCTGCTCGTGGTGTTTTTCGTGATCGTCGCGGCCTTGCATGACCTGCACCTGTTCGAACCCGTGATCAGGTGGGTGCTCGGGCGTGATCCACAGGACCAGGCATCGCTGCTCTACCTGGCGACGGGAGCGCTCTCCGCCATCAGCGACAACGTGTTTGTGGCGAGCATTTTCATTACTGAAATCAAGGCGGCGCTACTCAAGGGGTTGGTCAATCGAGAGCAATTCGATGCGCTTGCGGTGGCAATCAATACAGGAACCAACATACCGAGCGTGGCGACGCCCAATGGCCAGGCCGCGTTCCTGTTCATGCTGACCTCGACGCTGGCGCCGCTCATCCGTCTGGGCTACGGGCGCATGGTCTGGATGGCTCTTCCGTATTTCGTCGTGATGACCGTCACAGGATTGCTGGCGGTCAAATACCTGTTGTGAACCCCGAGGGATCGACAGGTTGACGGATGTCTCATTTGGGAACTGCCGCCTGTGGCATCCTTGCGGCCCGCGAAAGGACAACTTGCATCACAATGAAACGCAGCAAATCACCAGAAAAGCTCATGCCAAAATTCAATCTGCGCAACCTGAAGATCGGTATCGTCGGTCTCGGTTATGTCGGCCTGCCCCTCGCCGTCGAATTCGGCAAGCGCTTTGCCACAGTCGGCTTTGACATCAAGCCCGACCGCATCGGCGAACTGCGACGGGGTCACGACAGCACGCTGGAAGTCGAGGACCACGAACTGGCAGAGGCGCGGCTGCTCAGTTACTCCTCCAATCTGGCTGATCTGAAGCCTTGCCGGGTTTTCATCGTCACCGTGCCGACGCCAATCGATGACTACAAGCGGCCGGATCTGACGCCGCTGGAAAAGGCGAGCGAATCGCTCGGCAAGGTGCTGAAGAAGGGTGACGTCGTCGTATACGAGTCGACCGTCTATCCCGGTTGCACCGAGGAAGTCTGCATTCCGATCCTCGAGAAGGTTTCGGGTCTGCGTTTCAACAAGGATTTCTATGCAGGCTACAGCCCCGAGCGCATCAATCCGGGTGACAAGGAACACCGCGTTACCACCATCAAGAAGGTGACTTCGGGCTCGACCCCGGAGGTAGCGGAGTTCGTCGATTCGCTCTATCGCTCGATCGTCAAGGTGGGTACCCACAAGGCGTCCAGCATCAAGGTGGCTGAAGCCGCCAAGGTCATCGAGAATACCCAGCGCGACGTGAATATTGCCCTGATCAATGAATTGGCGCTGATCTTCAACCGCCTCGGCATCGATACCGAGGAGGTCCTGCTGGCCGCGGGCAGCAAATGGAACTTTCTGCCATTCCGCCCCGGTCTGGTCGGTGGTCATTGCATCGGCGTCGATCCCTATTACCTGACCCACAAGGCTCAGGCAGTCGGATATCACCCGGAAATGATCCTCGCCGGTCGTCGTATCAACGACAACATGGGGATGTATGTGGCCCAGCAGGTCACTCAACTCATGATTCAGCGGCGCATCGGTGTGCGCGACTCGCGCATTCTGATGATGGGTCTGACCTTCAAGGAAAATTGCCCGGACGTGCGCAACACCAAGATCGTCGATGTGGTGCGTGAACTGGAGAAGTACGGCGCCAAGGTCGATGTCTGCGATCCGTGGGCCGATGCCGACGAGGCAGAGCACGAGTATGGCCTGCGGCCGATCCGTAAGCCGAAGGCGGGCACCTATGACGCGATCGTCATGGGCGTTGCACATCAACAGTTCCGCGACATGGGGATTGCCAGCATTCGGGGTCTCGCCCGCAAGAACCACGTCCTGTACGACATCAAGTACGTGTTTCGTGCCGACGAAGTGGATGGTCGCCTGTGAAGATCCTCGTCACGGGTGCCGCCGGATTCATCGGCTTCCATACCTCGCGCAAGCTGTTGGAGCGTGGCGATGAGGTGGTCGGGCTCGATAACCTCAACGACTACTATGACGTGCGCCTGAAGTACGCGCGGCTCGAGATTCTGCAACGCTTCCCGAACTTCCGCTTCGTCAAGCTGGATCTCGCCGACCGCGCAGGCATGCCCGAGTTGTTTGCCAAGGAGCGGTTCAATCGGGTCATCCATCTCGGCGCCCAAGCGGGTGTGCGGTACTCCATCCGGAATCCGCTTGCCTACGTCGATAGTAACGTGGTCGGCACGGCCAATGTCCTCGAGGGATGCCGCCACAATGGTGTTCAACATCTGGTGTACGCCTCGACCAGTTCCGTCTACGGCGCCAATACCAAGATGCCGTTCTCGGTCCACCAGAACGTCGATCACCCGCTGTCGTTCTATGCTGCGACCAAGAAAGCCAACGAACTGATGGCCCACACGTACGCACAGCTGTATTCGCTGCCCGTCACAGGGCTGCGGTTCTTCACGGTGTACGGTCCGTGGGGTCGCCCCGACATGGCGCTGTTCCTCTTTACGCGCAGCATCCTCGAAGGCAAGCCCATCGATGTATTCAATTACGGGCACCATCGTCGCGATTTCACCTACGTCGGTGATATTGCCGAAGGCGTGATCCGCGCCTGTGACCGCCCGGCGACCCCGAACTCCCAGTGGGACAGCGATGCCCCGGACCCGGCGACCAGCAAGGCGCCTTACCGTCTCTACAACATTGGCAACAACCAGCCGGTGGAGTTGTTGCGGTATATCGAGGTCCTCGAGGAATGTCTCGGTCGCAAGGCCGAGCGCAATCTGCTGCCCTTGCAGGCGGGTGACGTGCCAGACACCTGGGCCAATATCGACGATCTGACCCGCGACGTCGGCTACACGCCAGCAACGCCGGTTGAGAAGGGAATCCGCGCTTTCGTCGACTGGTATCGGGATTATTACAAGGTCCAGTAAGGGCAACGGCCACGACCTTCGCCGGTAGTTGCACGCCGGCCAGTGCACCTGATTACAATCGGTCCGCGCACTGCGGCGCTTGACAGCAGCTATTCGGTGTCGTCCGTGTCAGCCAAAGGTCCCATCGTCGATCGACCGATTCGCGCTGCAGTCATCGGCTGCGGCCGTATCGCGGAGAACCATTTCGCCGCAATCGAGCGTCACCGCGACCGCATCGAGGTGTCCGCGGTATGTGACAACGATCCTGTCGCACTGGCCAAAGCGGTTGAGAAGACGGGCGCCCGCGGGTACGACGACTTCGCCGACCTGCTCAAGGACGGCAACTCGACCGATCTCGTTGCGCTGTGCACGCCGAGTGGGCTGCACCCGACGCAAGCCATCCAGGCGGCGCGTGCGGGCCTGCACGTGATGACCGAAAAACCCATGGCCACGCGGTGGACCGATGGCATCGAGATGGTGCGCGAATGCGATCGGGCCGGTGTCCGTCTGTTCGTGGTCAAGCAGAATCGTCGCAATGCGACGCTGCAGTTGGTCAAGCGCGCGGTCGATGCCGGACGCTTCGGCCGGATCTTCATGGTCACCATCAACGTCTTCTGGTCTCGCCCGCAGGCCTATTACGACAGCGCCAAGTGGCGCGGAACCTGGGAGTTCGATGGCGGCGCTCTGATGAATCAGGCGAGCCACTATATCGATCTGGTGGATTGGCTGATCGGTCCGGTGGAAAGCGTGCAGGCGTACGTGGCCACACTGGCTCGCAATATTCAGGTCGAAGACACGGCCACGGTCGGTATTCGCTGGCGCTCGGGAGCCCTCGGTTCCGCCAACGTTACGATGCTGACTTACCCGCAGAACCTCGAGGGTTCGATCACGATCATCGGCGAGCGCGGTTCGGTGCGGGTAGGGGGTGTCGCGGTGAACGAGATCCAGCATTGGCAGTTTGCCGACCAGTCTCCGGACGATGATCTGGTCAAGGAAGCCAGCTACCAGACCACCTCGGTCTATGGCTTTGGGCATCCGGTTTACTATGACAACGTCATCCGCACGCTGCGCGGTGAGTGCGAGCCAGAGACCGACGGGCGCGAAGGCCTGCGCTCTCTGGAAGTTTTGATCGCCAGCTACATGTCCGCGCGTGATCAGCGTCGCGTGGCATTGCCACTGCAGTACTGACCGTGGCGTCCCCCGTCCTGCATCCGTCTGCAATCGTCGACGACGGCGCGGTCATCGGCGACGACAGCCGCATCTGGCATTTTACGCACGTCTGTGCCGGTGCGGTCATCGGCAGGGGATGCTCACTCGGACAAAACGTCTACGTGGGCAACCGCGTGGTCATCGGCAACAACGTCAAGATCCAGAACAACGTGTCGGTATACGACAACGTGACGCTCGAGGATGATGTCTTCTGCGGACCGAGCATGGTATTCACCAACGTCTACAATCCGCGTTCGGCGGTTACACGCAAGGCTGAGTACCGCGATACCGTGGTGCGACGGGGTGCCACGCTCGGGGCGAACTGCACGATCGTCTGCGGGGCCGAGATCGGCGAATACGCTTTCGTCGGTGCGGGTGCCGTGGTCAATCGCAGTGTCCCAGCGTTTGCGTTGGTGGTTGGGGTACCTGCCCGTCAGGTCGGTTGGATGAGTCGTCATGGCGAGCGCCTGGCATTGCCGTTGAACGGGTCGGGCGAAGCGATCTGTCCGCACACGGGTGATCGCTACGTGCTCGCCGGCAGCACGCTGCGTCTGGGGTAGAATCGACCGGCCCCATGCCGGCCTGCATCACGTGCGTCGGCCTCGTATTCAATCACCCGGACCGACAGCATGAACTCAACACCGGATCTCCCACTCACGAATCAGCCGACCTGGCGTGCCCTGTACGATCATGCGCGGATGCTCGAGCCTGTCACGACCCGCCAGCTGTTTGCGGACGATGGCCAGCGTTTCCCCCAATTGAGCATCGAGGCTCTCGATTTCGTCTACGATTTTTCGCGGCAACGGGTGACGCCACAGACCATGGTTCTGTTGCTCGAACTGGCGCGCTCGCGCGGTCTGGACGGTGCGATCCAGGCGCTCTTCAACGGCGAGCCGGTCAACCACACCGAAGGCCGCGCGGCAATGCATATGGCGCTGCGCAACCGCTCAGACCGGTCGATGCATGCTCAGGGTCGCGACGTCATGCCCGAGGTGCGCTCTGAACTGGCACGCATGCGCGACTACGTCACCGGCGTGCACGAAGGCCGGATCCTCGGCAGCACGGGAGCGCGGTTCACTGATGTGGTGAACATTGGGATCGGTGGATCCGATCTCGGCATCGTGATGGCAGTGGAGGCGATGGGTCGCTATCGCAACAAGTCCATCCGCCTGCACTGCGTCTCCAATGTCGATGGAGTTGAGCTGGCCGACACACTCGAACAGGTCAATCCGGCCACCACGCTGTTCGTCATCTGCTCCAAGACTTTTACCACGCAGGAGACGCTCGCCAATGCCAACGCCGCTCGGGACTGGTTGATTCACGAACTGGGCGAGCGTGCGCTCGGCAGTCATCTGGTGGCCGTCTCCACCAACCATCCGGCGATGGATGCGTTCGGTATCTCAGCCGAACGGCGTTTCACCATGTGGGATTGGGTGGGCGGGCGCTACTCGCTCTGGTCGATGGTGGGCCTCTCGATTGCGCTGGCGCTGGGCATGGATCAGTTCGAGTCGCTGCTGCAGGGCGGCTACGAGATGGATGAGCATTTCCGCTCTGCACCGCTCGAGCGGAATCTGCCGGTGCTCATGGCATTGCTCGGGATCTGGAACGGTAACTTCCTGAATCACCCGTCGCTTGCCGTGCTGCCCTACGACCGCCGGCTCCATCGGTTTCCTGCATATCTCCAGCAGCTCGAAATGGAATCCAATGGCAAGCGTGTGACCCGTGCCGGAGTCCCCGTTGATTACGCCACCGGTAACGTTGTCTGGGGGGAGCCCGGCAACAACGCGCAGCATTCATTCTTTCAGCTCCTGCATCAGGGAACGGCACGGGTGGCACTCGATTTTCTCGTACCGGTGAACGGCTCCAGTCGTTTCAGCCGACAGCAGGATCTCGCGATGGCCAATGGGTTTGCGCAGGCCGAAGCGTTCGCGTTCGGTCAGACTGCTGACGAAGTGGCTGAGGATTTGCGGGCGCGGGGAGCCGGCCAAGAGGAGATCGAGCGATTGGTCCCGCACAAGGTGCACGTGGGTAACAGGCCAGTCAGCCTCATCCTCTTTCCGCGCCTGACGGCGCAGGTCTTGGGACGTCTCGTGGCGTGGTACGAACACAAGGTGTACGTGCAGAGTGTGATCTGGGGTATCAACCCATTCGATCAGTGGGGTGTTGAACTCGGCAAGAAGCTCGCGAATTCTCTGGCCGAACCAGTTCGGACCGGGGCATGGCCGGGTGCTCCGGCGCACATGCTGGCTTTGTTACAACGCGTCCAGCGCTGGCGTGGAGCGTGACGGGCCCGATCAGTTAGACTGAGCGGATGAATGGATGCCCCGCACCGCGCCTGGTGGCAGCGGTTCTTGCCTTGGTCGCCGCTGTTTGTCCTGATCGTGTCATCGCGGGTGAGCCGTGGCTGGCTGCGGGAGACATGCAGGTGCGGCATGACCTGCAGTTGCTGGTGGACGATGGCATCCTCGACCTGCCGGTCTCGGCTTGGCCGATCGCCACCTCGGATCTTGCGGCCGCGCTCAGTGCCGTGAGCGATCCTGACGGTGCGGCTGTCGGCGTCTCCGGTGATACACGGGCAAAGGCTGGCGCAACCCACACGCCGGGGCAACTCGCCGCACTGCAGCGGCTGCGGAAGCTGGCGCGCGAGGGGCGGCCGGTGCTCAGTGTCGAGGCTCGTGCCGCATTGCGACCCACCACTTTGCGCACCTTTGCTGATGATCCGCGCGAAGAGGGCGAGTTGAGTGTCGCGGCTGCAGGGTTTTTCGGCGAACGCTTTGGTGGTCGCCTCGAGGTCGCCGCAGTGGCCGATGCCGACGACGATCAGTCCCTCCGCCTCGACGGCTCTTACATCGCAGGCCGGTTTGGCAACTGGGTTGTCACCGCCGGGGCTCAGGATCGCTGGTGGGGGTCCGGCTGGGAGGGCAGTCTCATCCTCTCCAGTAACGCGCGTCCGGTACCCGCGATCGCCCTGGACCGCGCAGTTTCCAAGCCGTTCAAAAGTCCGTGGCTGAGTTGGATCGGTCCCTGGCGTCTGACGACCTTCATGGGCCGAATGGAGAATGGTCGCGGTGATTACGATCACCCGCTGCTATTCGGCATGCGCGTTTCAGCGCGCCCGCTGGATGGTCTGGAGATCAGTCTGGAGCGGACGGCGCAGTGGTGTGGCGAGGGCCGGCCCTGCGGCATGAAGGAATTCTGGAACCTGTTTACCGGCCACGACAACCGCGGCGAGAACGTCAGTGCCCAGGACGAGCCGGGCAACCAACTCGCCGGTTGGGACGTGCGTTGGGCGAAACCCTGGGGCAGTTGGAACTATGCCATTTACAACCAGCACACGGGCGAGAGCATAGACAACAACATCCCGCGGCCCTATCGCAGCTTTGACATCGTCGGAATGGAGACCTGGGGCGCATCCCAGACCAACGGCAGTTCATGGCGGGCGGGGGTCGAATATGCGATGACCCGCTGTGGTGGAACGGAGAACGGTCTGAAGCTCTGGGACTGTGCTTACAACAACGAAATTTTTAGCGACGGGTACCGGTATCGGGGTCGCGTGATGGGTCATGCGATGGACGGTGATGGGCAGATGGTTTCGGTGCGCTACGTGCGCACCGGGGTAGCCGCCGATACGCTCACTGCCGTGGCGCGTTACACCAAAGTCAACGAGAACGGTGGCGAACCCGACCAGAAAAATTCGGTGGCTCGCGGCCACGAAAACTGGACCAGTCTGGATCTCAGCTACCGTCGTCCCCTCGGCAAGGGGTGGGTCGAGGCTGCCGTCGGCGTCGACCAGATCGACCGCGTATGGAAAGCGACGGATGCCACGCTACCCCGAGCTTCGGTGACTTGGCGGCAGCCTTTCTGATGCCGATTCGGCTGGCGATCCGGCGCGTGGCTGCGGCGACTGCGCTGGTGTCTGCCCTCAGCACGGCGCCGATGTCACCGTCGATGGCCGCACCTTGGATCAGCGCGGGTGACCCAGTCGTCCGCAGCGACTTGCAACTGCTGGCCGATACCGGCGTACTGCCAGGGCCTACCCTCAGTTGGCCGATCCCTTGGGCAGGGATCATCGATGTGCTCGACGGGCTCCAGGATCGTCCGCTGTCGGATGCCGAGCGCGCCGCAGCGGAGCGGTTGCGCGACCGCGCCCGCGAAGCGCTTCGGCTCGACCAAGTCGTAGTCAGTGCTCAACTTGCTGCAGCGGCAGACCCGCTGCAGATTCGTACCTTCGATGACACACCGCGAGAGTCGGGCAGTGCGACGGTTGCCGCCGACTGGCTTGGCGAGCGGTTGTCGGCGCGAGCCGAACTCACCGTGGTCGCGGATCCGGAAGATGGCCAGACGGTGCGACCGGACGGGTCGTATGTGGCGATCACGCTCGGCAATTGGGTCGTCTCCGCCGGGTACCTGGAGCGTTGGTGGGGGCCAGGGCTGGACGGCAGCCTGATCCTCTCGACCAATGCGCGACCGGTGCCTGCAGTCGCTGTGGATCGACTGGACCCGCGCCCATTCGAGGCCCCCGTGCTGCGTTGGCTGGGTCCGTGGCGGTTCAGCACGTTCATGGGTCGATTGGAAGCGGATCGCGATCACCCGCACGCACTCTTGTTTGGAATGCGTGGCGAGATACGCCCGCATCCGTCGTTGCAGTTGAGTGCCTCCCGCACGGCGCAATGGTGTGGTTCGGGCAGGCCATGCGGACTCGACACGTTTTGGGACCTGCTGGCGGGCAAGGACAACGGCGCCGACCTCAGTCAGCAACCGGGCAATCAACTGGCCGGCTTCGACGCTCGCTGGTCGTGGCCCGCTGGCCGAGTGCCGCTCGCCGTCTACGCGCAGGCAATTGGCGAAGACGAGGCGGGTTTCATGCCGTCCAAATACCTGGGCTTGTTCGGCGCCGAGATCTGGGGCGCAACCTCCGGCGGGCAATGGCGTGCCCATGTCGAATATGCCGACACCGCCTGCGACTTCGTGAATTCCAATCCAGAGTTCGGCTGCGCCTACGGCCATACGATCTACTCCTCGGGCTACCGATACCGCGGCCGTCCGCTCGGCCACGCCATGGATGCCGACGGTACGTCGCTCGGACTCGGCTTACTGTGGGTCACGGCGGCCGGGTCACGTTGGGAACTGCTGGCCCGCGACATGGAACTCAACCGCGCGGGACTGGCCGCCGGGCATACGCTGACCGCTGCCCCTGTCGATTGCCGCGATCTGGCGTTGACCCACGAAAGATTGCTGCCGTGGGGTAAACTGACGGTTTCTGTCGGGTATACCGAGGTTGGATCCGGGCCGGGGGTGCGGATCGACGACGGCGTACGCGGTTCCGTGAAATGGCAACATCGGCTGCGCTGAGGCAGTCTGGCGAGCGGTCCTACGCTACCGCATAGGGTATGTCATGCAGGCAATGGTTGAATTCGAACGCTGGCTGCGGCGCCAAGGGGCTGTAGTCGCCCTGTGCAGCGTGCTGTTGCTGCTATGGGCTGCCCCGGGCCATGCACAGAGCGCCGCGCAGATCGATGCCTTTCGCAATCTGCCGGCCGACCAGCAGCAGGCCATCCTCGAGAGCATGGGCGCGTCGACAAGCAAGGACGGCGTGCGTCGGGATCGTGACCTCGCTGCGCCAGAGACCGTGCAACCGCGTGCTGTCGATACTAGCGAGCAGCCGATGGTCCGCCGCATCGGTGCGGGCAACGGGGCCGGGTATCCCTCTCAGGATTCGATGCTGGAGGCGCGCGAGCCTCGTATCCGCGTCAACGATTCGGTCTTGCTCGACGTGACTCTGATTCCGGTCGATCGTGCGAATGGGCAAGCCGATCGCAGCGTCGATGAAACCCAGCGCCTGCGAGGGCAGATCGATCGCGCCTTGCGCGCCAACCCCTACCGTCTGGACGGCAGTGGCACGCTGCGTATCCCAGGGATCAACCCAATCCCGCTGGCGGGCCTCACCGAAGCGCAAGCCACCGAGCGGCTCAACCGCGATCCGGCCCTGCGCGAGTTCAAGGTCAAGTTGACCTTGCTGCCTCTGGAGAGACTCGATGCCGAGGCATTGAAGCCATTTGGCTACGACCTGTTTGCGGGCGTTCCCTCCACCTTTGCGCCCGTCACGGACGTGCCGGTGCCCTCCGAATATGTCGTCGGTCCGGGCGACCGGCTTGAAGTGCAACTGATCGGCAGTACCAAAGGTCGCTACTCACTCACGGTCAATCGCGACGGCCGCGTCATGTTCCCGGAGTTGGGCCCCATCGCGGTGAGCGGCATGCGCTTTCATGAAGCAAAGGCTGCGATCGAATCCCGAGTGGCCGAGCAGATCCTAGGTACGCAGGCGATCGTCTCCATGGGGGATCTGCGCTCGATCCGTGTTTTTGTCCTCGGTGAGGCAGAGCGGCCGGGTTCGTACACGGTGAGCGGTCTGGCTACCATCACCAATGCCTTGTTTGCCAGCGGCGGCGTCAAATCCATTGGTTCGCTGCGCAACATCCAGTTGAAGCGCAACGGGGCGTTGGTGCGTCGACTCGACCTGTACGACCTCCTGCTGAAAGGCGACACTTCCAACGATGCGCGTTTGCTTCCCGGCGACGTGATTTTCATTCCCCCGGTCGGCAGCACGGTGAGTGTCACGGGTGAAGTGCGCCGGCCAGCCATCTACGAACTCAAGGGCGAGAGCAGCGTAGCCGATCTGCTGTACCTGAGCGGAGGACTGTTGCCGCAGGCCGACCCGAAACTCGCGACCATCGATCGCATAGATGATCGTCGCGAACGCGTGGTGCTGGGCGTCGACCTCGGCTCGTCGCAGGCGCGCTCCCTCAGGTTGCGCTCCGGCGACTTGTTACGTGTGCCAGGGGCGCGTCCGACGTTCGCCAACAGCGTGCAACTGACAGGACATGTGTATCGTCCCGTTGCGCACCAGTATCGCAGCGGTCTGCGACTGACCGACGTGCTGCCCTCGATCGACGAACTCAAGCCCAACGCGGACACGCACTACGTACTGATCCGTCGTGAGCAGCAGGGTACGCGTCGCGTACAGATGTTGTCGGCCGATCTCGCTCAGGCCTGGCTCTCGCCGTATTCGGCATCCAATCCGCTCATCATGCCGCGTGACCAGATCATCGTCTTCGATCTGGAGACAGGCCGTCGCCAGTATCTCGATCCGATCATGGATCAGCTGCGCCTGCAGGCGGTCAGCACCGAGCCCACACGTACGGTGCGCGTATCCGGTCGCGTGCGCGCCGAAGGGGAGTACCCTCTCGAGGCGGGCATGAAAATCAGCGATCTCATCCGGGCGGGCGGTGGTCTGGCTGAGCAGGCCTTCAGCGGCGATGCCGAACTGGCGCGCTATGAGATCGCCAATGGCCAGACGCGGCGCACAGATGTCGTCAAGGTGGAGCTCGCGCGGATATTGGCCGGTGACATCGACGCCGATCTGGTGCTCAGACCGTTCGACACGCTGGTGATCAAAGAAATCTCCGAGTGGTCCCAGCAGGATGTGGTGCGACTCGAGGGTGAAGTTCAGTTTCCCGGCAATTACCCCATCGAACGGGGCGAGACCCTGCGGTCGGTCATTGCTCGCGCCGGCGGCCTGACGGCGCTCGCGTTCCCGCAGGGCAGCCTGTTCACCCGCGAGTCGCTGAAGGAGCGCGAGCGGCAGAACATGAAAGTGCTGGCTCAGCGCATGAAGCAGGATCTGAGCACGCTGGCGCTGCAGTCGTCCCAGACGGGTGGTCCAGGCGCCAATCAGGCCGCTGAGACCTTGTCGATTGGGCAGCAGTTGTTGCAAGACCTCGAGAACGCGCAACCCACGGGGCGCTTGGTAATCGATCTGGACCGAGTGATGGTGGCCGAGCCGGGCTCCGCCAATGATGTCATCCTCAAGCCCGGCGACCAGCTGCGTATCCCCAAGCGCTCGCAGGAAGTGACGGTGATCGGCGAAGTACAGAACGCGACCTCGCACCTCTACGATCCTGCGCTGCAGCGTGATGACTATCTGAGCAAGAGTGGCGGCACCACCAAGAAGGCGGACAAGAAACGTATCTACGTCGTTCGCGCGAACGGCAGTGTCGAGGCCGGCTCTGGCAGTCGCTGGTTCGAGTCGGACTCGAATATCAAGCCGGGCGACACCATCGTCGTGCCACTCGACGCCGAGCGGATGCGACCGTTGCCCCTGTGGTCGGCGGTCACACAGATTCTGTACAACATTGCCGTCGCTGTGGCGGCGGTCAATTCGTTCTGACTCGGGGATGCCGTCTTGAGCGATACGTCCGCATCGAGCATGTTCGACCTGATCATGATGGCATGGCGGCGGCGCGGCATTTTGTTCGCCTCCACGCTGTTGGCGGGTGCCATCGGTGTGGTTTTGGCACTCAACATGCGTCCAGTCTACCGCTCTGAGGTATTGCTCTCGCCGGTCAAGGAAGACAGTGGATTCGGTGCCTTGGGCGGGTTGACCGGCCAGTTGGGTGGGTTGGCGGCTTTGACCGGCGTCTCCCTCGGCTCCGATCGCATGAAGGCCGAAGCCATCGCCGTACTTCGATCCCGCGCTCTCGCGCAGGAATTCATCAGCGATAACAACCTCATCCCAGTGCTGTTTGATCCGACGCTTGGGCACAAGCCGGGCGGACTCACGGACTCGTCTCGCCAGCCCACGATGGGCGATGCACTCAAGTTGTTCGATGAGCAGATACTCGATGTACGCGAGGATACGAAGACCGGCTTGGTCACGCTGCGCGTCGATTGGCATGACCGGAATCTTGCGGCGCAATGGGCCAACGAACTCGTCCGCCGAGCCAATGAGCGCATGCGCAAAACGGCCATCACCGAGGCTGACCAGAGCATCGTCTATCTGAATCGCGAAATCAGTCGCACGCAGAGCCTCGAGCTTATTTCCGCCATCAACCGCCTGATAGAAGCCCAGATCAAACGCAAGACGCTGGCGAGCGTGCAGCCGCAGTTCGCGTTCAAGGTGATCGATCCGGCTCTTGCGGCCGACGCGGATAAACGTGTCCGGCCGAAGCGCACTTTGATCGTTCTATCTTTCGCGCTGGCTGGTTTACTGCTGGGAGCATTGTTGGCGCTTTGGTTGGACTATCTGCGCGAAGCGCGGGTCCGGGTGGCAGGCGCGCATGACGACGCCGGATGATGAGGTCGTCATGGTGGGTCAGGGCTGCGCGCCCGTTCGGTGATTTCGGCCGAGGCTCCACCAATCGCCGCATGCTCGACGCGGCCTTGCTCGTCGGTGTCGCCACGCTGCTCGTCAAAGCCCTGTCGGCCGGCAAGGAACTGGTGGTCGCCTACAGGCTCGGCACATCCGCCGAGTTGGACGCGTTCTTGTTTGCCTATATGTTCCCGCTGTTGCTGGTCGGGGTGCTGTCCGGCGCACTGCAGTCCGCGTTTGTGCCCCGCTACCTAGCGACAGCGCAGCAGCTCGGTCAACCCGCTGCTGATCGACTCGCGGCCTCGTTTTCGACGTTGTTGTCAGTGATTTTGCTCGCAGCCTGCTGTGTATTCGTCCCGATCGCTCTGGCGCTCATTCCAAGGCTTGCGCGGGGGTTCACGCCGGTCGCGGTGGGCATGGCCCGCAACTATCTTTGGCTGCTAGCCCCCGTGATTTTCCTCAACGGTCTCGCAGGATTTTGGGTCGGCGTGCTGAACGCTCGTGAGCGATTTTTACCGGCTGCCATGGCGGGAGCCATTACTCCACTCGTTTTGATGCTGCTCCTGCTGGTTGGTTGGGCGTCACTCGGTAGCCGGGCTCTCGTCTTCGGAACCGTGATCGGCGGGGTGATCGAACTGCTGGTGGTGCTGGTCCTGGCCGCGCGTCTGCGGACGCCACTCTTCGCCGCGCGATTGTCGTGGAACGCTGAACAGCGCGCCGTCATGGAGCAGTTCTTGCCGGCCGCAGCGGGCAGTCTGTTGATGGGCGGCACGTTGGTGGTCGACCAGACCATGGCATCCTGGCTCGAGCCGGGGAGTGTGGCCGCGCTCAGTTATGGTACGCGTCTGACGCTGGTCTTGGTCAGTGTGACCACCATGGCCCTCGGCACCGCGGCGCTGCCGTTTTTCTCGCGCATGGTTGCGGAGGGTGACGTCGCTGGAATCCGTGCCACTTTACGCTCCTATACCCGCCTCATCGTTCTGGCTGGCATGCCTTTGGTCGTTCTGCTCGTGGCACTGTCGCCCTGGTTGATCCATCTGTTGTTTGAGCGTGGTGCATTCACGGCGGAAGACACACGCACCGTCGCGCTGGTGCAGGCGCTTTATGCTTTGCAGATTCCCTTCATTACATGGGGCATTCTGGCGGTTCGTCTGATCTCGTCGTTGCAGGCGAACAACGCCCTGCTGTGGGGCTCGATCATCAGTCTTGCACTCAACTGCGTTCTCAATCTGGTGCTCTCGCGCTGGCTGGGTGTCGCAGGAATTGCGCTGTCCACCTCCATCGTCTACATGGCGTCGTGTGTTTTCTTCGCGTTCGTGATCCGGCGCCAATTGGTAACGCTGCAAGCAGCGGGTCCCCGCTATGGTTGAGCGCTCGTCAGGTCGTCGGTCGATCGACTGGGCGTTCGTCATTTCCAGTCTGGCAGCGGGTGGTGCCGAGCGTGTGGTGATACGGCTCAGCCAGCAACTGGTGCTGGCGGGGGATCGTGTGACGATCGTGACCTTCGAGCCGGATGGCACCGATTTTTTCTCGCTGCCCGAGGGCGTGGACCGGATCAGTCTGGAGTCGTCGAGTGGCGCCCTCGGGATTCGTGGCAACGTCGCGCGGGTGCGGCGGTTGCGGCGCGCGCTGCAGCGCATTGCGCCCGGTGTGGTGGTTAGTTTCATGACCGAGAACAATGTGCTCTCTGTCTTGGCGTCTCTCGGCACTTCGATTCCGGTGATCCTCTCTGAGCGCACCGTTCCCGGCATCCACCCGGAACGTCGGGTGTGGCAGATGTTGCGTTCCCGTCTGTATCCGCTGGCCGATGCTCTGGTGGTACAAACTCGTACGGTGGCAGGTTGGGCCGAGGCGCGTGGTCTCAACCGCAGGATCCTCACGATTCCTAATCCTGTCCAGAGTGGCTCTGCGACTGATCGCGTCGCTGACCGCAGCATCGACCGGATCGGCCAACCAGCTGTGATTGCTGGCCTGGGACGATTCACGCGGGAAAAAGGGTTCGATCAACTCATCGCCGCATGCTCATCGTTGCGCGATCGGTCAGCGCGGTTGGTGATTGCGGGCGACGGCCCTGAGCGCGATGCGTTGGGACGGCAGGTTGACGGCCTGGGCCTCACCGGGCGCGTGGAATTCCCCGGGCGGATAAGGGACACCACAGAATTTCTCTCCCGAGCGGACATCTTTGTGCTGCCGTCGCGATACGAAGGTTTTCCCAATGCGCTGCTGGAAGCGATGAGTATCGGACGCGCGGTGGTCGCGTTCGATTGTCCAGCGGGTCCTCGGGAGATCGTGCATGACCGGGTGGACGGACTGCTGGTGACCGCCGGCAATGTTCCTGCTTTGACTGAGGCCATCGATGAACTGCTGGCAGACGCCGATCTGCGGCAACGTCTTGGCGCTGCGGCACGCGGTGTTTGCGACCTTTTTGCGCCGGAAGTGATTACCCGAGCCTGGCGCTCACTCGCCATGGAGGTGGTCGATCATGCCGGGCGCTGATGGAGCCGCATTGCAGCCAGAAGGGAACGTGCCGTGGGCGGCGACTGAGTCCGGTAGCGGCAGTCGCTATTTGGCCCCACTGTCGTTTGCAGTGGTTCTGGTCTTCTTCAGTGCCCTGCCGATGTATGTTTCCCTCGAGGTGAATTCAGCCCTGCAACCGCTGCACTGGCTGCTGCTCGCGTTGGGTTTGTTGATTCCGGTCGGGCTCAATTTTCACATCCGTTGGCTGCATGCCGGATCGCCGTTGCTGGTTTGGGTGGCCCTCTATACGGTCCTTTGCCTGCTGTGGTTCGCACTGTTTGGCGCGGATGCCGACTTGATTCTGCGCAAGCGACTGGTGGCGTTGGTCGTTTTGGTGACTGTTTTCGCAACGGTGTCGAGTAGTCCAACTGCGTTGCGGGCTGGCTTGTTCGCACTGGTTTGCGGTGTTTTGCTGGCCATCTGCAATAACCTGTACGAGATGACCCATCCGTTCTCGTTTGTTCCCTTGTCGAGCCCTTATGCCAATCCCGGCCGGGCCGCTGGGCTGTACCTGAACGCCAATGCTTCGGCAGGTGCTTTGCTGTTCGGCATGGTGCTCACCGTTACGCTCGTGCCCTCGCGCTGGCGATGGTTGTATGTCGCGGCCGTGGGACTCGGCGTCGGCTTGACCTTTTCGCGCGCCGGTATGCTGGGTATGGTGCTGGCAGTGGCGGGGTTGTGGTACCTGCGAGTGCTGCGCGGTACTGAAGTCCTTGGGTTCGTGTCGTTGGTTGTAGCGGCTGCCCTGATTGGATGGTGGTACGTGCTGCCGCAACTGGCAGAACGTTTCGGTATCAATCCCGAGGTGCTGGCCGATCGCGTGACGTGGATCCTGGCGCCCAGGGGCCACGCCGATTTCAGTCAACAGGAGCGATTGGATGTGGCGGCGTTGGGTTGGCGGCAGTTTCTCGAACATCCATGGGCGGGAAACGGCATCGGCTCGACCGAGACCTGGCTTGCAGATGCCTCTCCGCACAACGTCTACATCATGCTGGCCAGTGACTTCGGTGTCCTGGGTCTTTTGATCGTGCCCGCGCTGGTGCTGGCGCTCTGGCCGGGCGCCCAAACGCGCCGTGTGCCCGGTTCGCTGTTGCTGTTGCCTCTGCTGCTCTTTTGGGGTTTTTTCAGTCACAACCTGCTGGACGATTTTGCCCTGATGACCGTGATTGCGGTGGCCGGCGCTCTTTTGCTCTGGCGGGTGAGTGAGTAGCCGCCATGCGAGTCCTGTTTCTTGCCCGCTCATTGGGTCTCGGTGGTGCTGAAGGGCAGTTGGTCGCCTTGGCCGACGGCCTGCGACAGCTGGGCCATGAAGTGCTGATCGTCACGTTCTATCCCGGCGGACCTGTCTGGGAGCGGGCCAGCACTCTTGGGCTACCATTGATGTCCATCGATAAGCGAGGTCGCTGGGATCTCTGGGGCGCAGCCGGCAGGTTCGGCAGGCTGGTCAGCGCCGCAGCACCCGATGTCGTCTATAGTTTTCTGCAGGGACCCAACATCTTCGCGGCGTTGTTCCGTCGCCAGTTAGGTGGTCGGCCGCTGGTCTGGGGTGTGCGCGCCTCGAGCATGCTGTTCGATTTCTACGGGCTCTCCGCCAAAGTGGCATTGGCTGCAGAGTGCCGGCTCGCGCCGGCCGCCTCCGCCGTTGTCTGTAACTCGCGAGCCGGGGCGTTGTTCTACGCGGGTCGAGGCGTGAATCGTGAACGGCTGCACGTCATAGAAAACGGAATCGACACCCAGCGATTTTATCCGGATGCCGAGGCGGCGAAGCAGTTGCGCGTCGACTTTGCAGTGCCCGTCGGCCGCCGCGTGATTGGTCTGGTGGGGCGACTGGATCCGATCAAGGACCATGCTACCGCGCTGGCCGCCTGCGCCGAATTAGTGGCACGCGGCTGGGATATCGAGATCTGGGTGGTGGGGGCTCGCGAGGCCAATGCCGACGATCCACTGTCGGGTGTAGTTCGCCAAAGCTCGTTGCAGGAGCGCGTGCGTTGGCTCGGCGTGCGTCACGACATGCGGGACATTTATTGTGCTCTGGACGTACTGCTATCGACCTCTCTGTCCGAGGGGTTTCCGAATGTCATTGCGGAGGCGGCGAGTTGCGGAACACCCTGCGTGGTCAGTGACGTCGGTGATTCGGCACGCATCGTCGATGATCCGAAACTCGTGATACCCGTGCGGTCGCCGGCAGCCGCTGCCGATGCCGTCGAGCGGGTGCTCAGCGGTGAAGCGGGTGACCCGCAAAGCTGGCACGCGCGGATAGCCGATCGCTTCGATGCACGTAAATGCATCGTTGCGACGGAAAATCTCCTCGCGGGATTGATCCGCGGACGGACATCGTCATGACTCGCGTAACCCCGCCCCCGGGAGAGGGCGTACACGTGCTTCACGTCATCACCAGTACGGATACGGGGGGTGCCGAGCGGATGTTGGAGCGCGTTTGTCGATACCTCCGGCAACGAGACTGGACGACCTCCGTGATCTGCCTGCGTCACGAGGGTGTGATCGGAGCGCGTCTGCGCGATGCGGGTGTGCCCGTGGTCAGTCTCGATATCGGCAGGGGACGACCGACGTGGGCAGCCTGGCGTCGCTTGCGTCAGGTGGTGGCGCAGGCGCGCCCCGGTATCCTGCAAGGGTGGATGTTTCACGGCGATCTTGCGGCGCTGCTGACTCGTTCGGTGCCGAGGCAGCGACCGGCGCTGGCGTGGAACGTGCGCGGTTCACTGGCCGATCTCAATGGGGTGCCGAGACTCACCAGAGGGATCATTCGTCTGAATGCGCTGATGTCGTCGCGCGCCGACGCGGTGATCTACAATTCGCATGCCAGTCGCAGCGAATTCGAGCGTATCGGGTACGCGCGCGAACGCGGCATGGTCATTCCGAATGGCTTCGACACGAGCGGCTTTGCGTTTGACGAGGCCGGCCGTAGTCGCTATCGCAATGACTGGCGAATCGATGAGGACTGCTTTGTCTTCGGGTGTGTTGCCCGCTACGATCCGCTGAAGAATCACCGGGGCCTGATCGAGTCGTTTGCCGCGGTTCACCGCGATCACGCTCGCAGCAGGTTGGTGCTCGTCGGCCCTGGCATTGCTCCGGACAACCTGCAGTTGCGCATCGATTTGGAGCGGTGTGGTGTGCGTGATTCGGTCATTCTGGTCGGCGAAACGAATGACGTGCCGGCACTGCTGTCGGCTATGGACGCATTCTGCCTCGTCAGCACTGCAGAGGGGTTTCCCAATGCGCTTGGTGAGGCCATGGCCTGTGCCCGGGTCTGCATTACGACCGATGTCGGTGATGCCGCTCTGCTGGTGGGCAACGAGGGCCGGGTGATCGCGCCGGGTGATGCGACTGCATTGACGGCGACCATGCGGTCATTGATCGGCATGCCGAGCGCCGAGCGGACGGCCCTCGGTCTGCGCGCCCGTGCACGCGTGGTCGAGCATTTCACTATCGAGCGGGTAGGTGAGCGTTACGCGGAGTTGTACCGGACTCTGCTGCGTTCGCGGCGCGAACGTCTTTCGGGAGGCTGAGCCGGACATGTGTGGCATTGCTGGATTTGTCGATTTGACCGGCTTTCAGGGTCAGGCGGAGCGTGTGCTCCGCAGTATGACCGCGACCATCGTTCATCGCGGACCGGATGGGGATGGTCATTGGCTGGAGCAATCCGGGAGAGTGGGCCTCGGGCATCGTCGGCTGGCCATTGTGGATTTGAGTGAGGCCGGGCGACAGCCGATGATCTCCCGCAGCGGTCGGTTCGTGATCACCTTCAACGGGGAAGTCTATAACTTCCTCGAGTTGCGTGCGGAGTTGACGGATCTGGGACATGGCTTTTCCGGCCACAGCGACACGGAGGTCATGCTCGCGGCATTTGAGCAATGGGGGGTTTCCGGCGCCACGCGGCGCTTCAACGGCATGTTTGCTTTTGCCGTCTGGGATCGCGATCAGCGCTGTCTGTCGATCGCGCGTGACCGGCTGGGTAAAAAGCCACTGTATTTCGCGCATGCCGGATCACGACTGCTGTTCGGATCCGAGTTGAAGGCGCTGCGCGTGGTGCCAGGGTTTGATCGCGGCATCGACCGTTGTGCGCTTGCGCTGTATCTGCGCCACAACTATATCCCAGCCCCGTCATCCATTTATCTTGGAGTACGCAAGCTCGAACCCGGGGTGATTTGCACCTTCGCCGTGTCGGAACACGCGGTCACCCAGTCGGCCCGCGACACCTATTGGGACGGCGGTGAGGTCGTGCTCGCGGCACGCCGGTCAAATCGTGACGTGACTGCGCAGGAGGCGCAGTCGCAGCTCGAGGCGCTCCTGCTCGATGCGGTGCGTATCCGAATGATTTCCGATGTGCCGCTGGGTGCCTTCCTGTCCGGTGGCATCGATTCGTCGCTGGTGGTCGCGTTGATGCAGCGGCTGAGCGGGAAGCCGGTACGCACTTTCACCATCGGTTTCGAGGAGGAGGGTTACAACGAGGCCGTCCATGCAGCTGCCGTCGCCCGTCACCTCGGGACCGATCATACCGAGGTCTACCTGACCGGCCGTGATTCGCTTGATGTGATTCCGCGCCTGCCTGCCATCTTCGATGAGCCGTTTTCCGATTCTTCGCAGATACCCACCCTGCTGGTCTCCCAGATTGCCCGTCGCGATGTGACGGTTGCGTTGTCGGGAGACGGCGGAGATGAGGGATTCCTCGGGTATTCCCGCTATCTCTGGACGCGCGATCTCCTGGGTCGTCTGCGCAGGGTGCCCGGTCCCGTGCGCGGTGCGCTGTCGCGCGGCATTCATGCCATCCCAAGCCGACAATGGGATCGGATGTTCGGCATGGTGAAGCACGTGTTGCCAGACAGGCTCCGGTTCTCATCGTTCGGCGATCGGCTGCACAAGCTGGCGGGTGTGATGGCGATCAACGAGGGGCGCGATCTCTACCGGTCGTTTATCTCGCACTGGCCGGACCCGGCGGCCGTCGTGGTGGATGGTCACGAGCCCTTTTCCGTCGTGGACCGTGCGGTACCAACGGCGACGATGGAGGAGTTCGTGGAGGAGATGGCGCGCATCGACCTCCTGACCTACTTGCCGGATGACATCCTGGTCAAGGTCGATCGGGCCAGCATGGCCGTGTCGCTCGAGACGCGGGCGCCATTGCTTGATTATCGGGTCATCGAGTTCGGCGCGCGCCTGCCGTATTCGCTGCGTCTACAGGGACGCGAAGGAAAATGGATTCTCCGGCGCTTGCTGGATCGATACGTGCCGCGCGAGTTGACCGAACGGCCGAAGATGGGTTTTGGGATACCGCTCGATGGCTGGCTGCGCGGTCCGCTACGGGACTGGGCTGAGGCCTTGCTCGATGAAAATCGCTTGCGTCGTGAGGGTTACCTGCGCCCGGAACCCATCCGTCAGCTTTGGCAGGAACACTTGAACGGCCAGCGCCAATGGCAATACCACATCTGGGACATTCTCATGTTTCAGGCCTGGTTGGAGACCCAGTAAGTGGTGCATCGCGATGATCGGTAGCGGACAGCGACTGCTCTTCGTGGTCAACGTCGGCTGGTTTTTCCTCTCCCATCGTCTCGTGCTGGCGCGCGCCGCACGTGAGCAGGGCTTTGAGGTCCACGTGGCCTGTGACATCGAAACCGCCGCCGAGTCCGCTGCAATCGAGGCCGAAGGTTTCACTTTCCACCGGCTGCGCGTGCAGCGTGGCAGGGCCAATGCGTTTTTCGATGCGCAATTGCTGGTCCGATTGACCGGCTTGTATCGTGAGCTGCGTCCCAACATCGTGCACCACGTCACGGTGAAGCCCGTCGTTTATGGCGGACTCGCGGCGCGCATGAGCGGCATCGGTCGGGTAGTCGCGGCCGTCTCGGGGCTCGGTTACGTATTCACGGCGGGTGCGGGATCACGACGCTGGCTGCGAAGTCTGGTTACCACGCTGTATCGCATCGCGCTCGGTGGGCAGGGCGTTCGCGTGATCTTTCAAAACGCAGCCGATCGGCAGGTGTTCATCGATCGCAAGATCGTCAACGAGTCCGCCTGCGTCCTGATCGCTGGCTCCGGCGTTGATCTCGCCGCGTTCCACCCCGAGCCCGAGCCGCCCGGCATGCCCATCGTACTATTACCCGCTAGATTGTTGCGTGACAAGGGCGTCATTGAGTTTGCCGAGGCTGCCAAGAGGTTGACCGATGCGGGTGTCGTGGCCCGGTTCCAGATCGCGGGGCGGCTCGATGAAGACAATCCGGCGGGCATGTCCCGCGCTGAGATCGACAGCCTGTGCCAGCGTACGGGTGTGGAATGGCTGGGTCAGCGCGATGACATGGCGGGCCTCTATCGGGCTTCCCACGTGATCTGTCTGCCATCCTATCGAGAGGGCCTTTCCAAGACACTGATCGAGGCAGCAGCGAGCGGACGTCCCATGGTGGCATCGGACGTCCCCGGTTGCCGTGAAGTGGTGCTGGATGATGTGACGGGCTTGACCGTGCCGCCGCGAGATCCATGGGCCCTGGCCAAAGCATTGCAACGGTTGCTGATGGACCCGGCGTTGCGCCAGCGTTTTGGTCAGGCGGCCCGTCGCCTGGCCGAGTCCGCTTTCGATGAGAGGCTGATCGTCGAGCAGACGCTTGGGGTCTACCATGAGTTGCTCGCCGGTGCGGTTGCTCCGCAGGTCGACGGCCTTGCCGACACGAGGAGGTCGCGATCATGACGGCCAGGCGATTCGCTGCCGCCAGCGGCGGGTGTACGAGGGAGTCGGTGCGATGAAGGTGCTGGTGACCGGTGCGAATGGTTTCGTAGGGCGCTGCGTGGTCCCCGCGCTGCAGCGGGCCGGTCATGAGGTGCGTATTGCGCAACGTGGCGCGGAGGCGGCTCTGGCGATGACGGCAACGCCTCCGGTCGAGACAGTGACCGTCGGCGATATCGGTCCGACGACTGACTGGTCGGGTGCATTGACGGGGATCGACGCGGTCGTGCACCTGGCGGCCCGGGTTCATGTGATGCGTGATCATCCGGAGAGTGAGGTCGAGTTCACACGAACGAATACGGCTGGGACTCTGGCGCTTGCTCAGGCGGCAGCCCGGCAGCGGGTCGCCCGACTGATTTTCGTCAGCACCATCAAGGTCAACGGCGAATACACCCTAAATCGTCCTTTCAATGCAGACGACGAGCCGCGCCCGATGGATGCCTACGCTCGCTCCAAGCATGCAGCTGAAATCGCATTGCGCGAGATCCAAGGTCTCGCGACCGTGATCATCCGTCCCCCCTTGGTGTACGGACCGGGTGCCAAGGGCAATCTCGAGCGCTTCTGCCGATTGGCCGAGCGCGGGTGGCCGCTGCCGATCGGTGCCATACGTAACCGTCGTGATCTGGTAGGCGTGGACAATCTGGCGAGTCTGATCGTGACTTGTGTGACTCATCCCGCTGCGGTGGGACAGGTCTTTCTTGCCGCCGACGGGCAGTCGTTGTCGACACCGGCGCTCTACCGCGCGATCGCTGATGGGATGCACAGACCGGCTCGGGTTTTTCCGGTGCCCGTCACCTTACTGCGCGGGCTGGCGAGACTGTTGGGCATGGGATCTGAGATCGATCGTCTTACGCAATCGCTGGAAATCGATTCCGGCAAGACTCGCCAGGTACTGGAGTGGCTGCCACCGATCCCGGTACGTCAAGGATTGGCGCACATGGCGAATGACTACCGCGAACGACGCCGTACCAACTCATGATGTCCACATACATATTGTTCGCGTTGGCTCTATTGGTATTGATGTGTACCTGGGCCGGTGTGGGCTGGGTCCGGCGTTACGCGTTGCGGCGTCTGGTGGACACGCCGAACGAACGCAGTTCACACAGTGTGCCCACACCCCGCGGAGGCGGTCTTGCGGTGTCGGTGGTCTATCTCGCCAGTGTGCTGGTCGCGTGGGTCTTCGGTCTGTTGTCTGGCGAGGTGGCCGCTGCCGTGGTGGGAGGCGGACTGGCGGTCGCAGGGATTGGTTTTCTGGATGACCACCGATCGGTGTCGGCCACGGTAAGACTGATCGTGCATGCCCTTGCCGTTTTTTTTGGCCTCCATTGCCTTGGCAACCAAATGACGGTTGATATGGGTTGGGGTAACGTCGAGATGGTCGGTGGCTGGCAGGTGCTGCTGATCCTCGGCGTAGTCTGGTTCCTGAACCTGTTCAACTTCATGGATGGCATCGATGGCATTGCGGGCTCACAGGCCGTGTTCATGGCGGCGCTCGCGGCGCTGCTGCTGGCCAGCAACCCTGATGCTTCTGCCAAGGTGCCGTTCATACTGCTGGCCTGTGCCGCGCTCGGTTTCCTGATTTGGAACTGGCCGCCCGCGCGGATCTTCATGGGCGATGTCGGCAGCGGTTTCCTGGGTTACGTGATCGGCATGCTCGCTATATGGACCATGACCCGAGGCTGGCTGAGCCTGTGGGTCTGGGTCATCATGGGTGGAACGTTTCTGGCGGACGCCACCGTGACGTTGCTGGTGCGCAGTCTTGCGGGTGTGCACATCACAGTGGCGCATCGCAGCCATGTTTACCAAAGGCTGGCTCGACGCTGGGGTAGCCATGGCCGCGTCAGCTTGCTCTACCTGGCAATCAACCTGCTGTGGCTTGCGCCATGCGCGTTTCTTGCCCATCGCCATCCCCACCGCGGCGCGCTGCTCGCGGTGCTGGCAGTGCTCCCGTTGTGCGTGATTGCCTACGCGCTCGGTGCGGGCCATCAGGATCAGTCGAAACCGGAGTAGTTCGCGCCGAAACGGATGCGAATCGAGAGCTGCTGCTCGTCCTCGGGTGATTTGATGGAGTAGCGTCGCATCCCGAATGTCTACTCCGACCCCGACCTTTTGGGAAACACGCGCGTTCAGTCCGGCAGCCGGCTGGGTGGCAGGGTCGATCCTTGCCCTAAGCCTATCGGGCTGCGGGGGTGGGGGCGGGGGCGCGACGAACTCGCCGCCCGTGGCCAGTGCTTTGGCGGCGCAGATACTAGAAGATCATGCTGCGAGCGGGACACTTATCGGCAGCGACCCTGATGGCAAACCGGTCACCTATGCGGTTGCGACCAAGCCTGCCCACGGCACGCTCAGCATCGCAGCCAGTACCGGCGCGTTTGTTTACACGCCCGATGCCAATTTCAACGGCACCGACGCGGCCACCTTCCGCGTCAGCGATGGCAGTCGGCTGTCCACCCCGGCAACACTCAGCTTCATGGTTCAACCGGTCAATGATGCGCCGACATTGGATGCTCCCTCCGTAGCCTACAACTCGGCAGAGACACTGGAGACTGTGATTCCGCTCCACGTCACCGATGCAGATGGTGATCCAGTCATCCTCCCGAGCCCAGTGCAGGTTTCCGATCCAAGTGTTGCGGACGTTCGAATCGACACGACTGCCGGCGCACTCATTTTCACGCCGATCCGGCGCGGTGAGTTCGATGTCACTTTTTCCGTCAGCGACGGTCAAGCCAACGCCAGCGGTCAGGTGCACATCGTCGTCACGGAGGTCACGAAGCACCGCGCGTGGACCATCGGCGCACCCATCACCAAGGCGATCAGCGTGGCCAACACGAGCGGCAGTCCGGTCAGTTTCAGCTGGACTCACGCCGGCAATGCCGTCTTGCGCAACCGCGCCGATATCCTCGCCCGAGCCGCGAGCGTCAGCGGTGCCTACGCCGCCAAACCCTTCGAGGTACAGTTGTGGCGTTTCCTGACGGACAATACCTACCATTGGTATCCAACCACGGAGGCGTACTGGATACACGACCCGCTGGTGCTGGTGAACTCCATCGGTTTCGGGTTCTGTGACGACGTTGCCAAAGCCTACGCTGTGCTGGGTCAGGCGGCTGGCTATGCAACGCGCGTATGGTGGCTGTATGGCCACGTGGTGCCTGAGATTTTCGTCAACGGTCGATGGGAAGTACTGGATCCCGATCTGGCTACCTATTACGTCGATACGACTGGGAACATCGCCGGGGAGGCGCAATTGAGCACCGATGCCACCTTGATCACGGCGCCCATTGCCCCGCATTTTCCGTTGACTCAAAAATCCTACGCTTACACCCCTGAACTCGCCGCCATGTATGCGTCTACGGCTGATAACCGCATTGAAGAGCAGGATCTTGCCGGCCCGAGCCAATTGTCTGGCGAACTCACGCTGCCCGCGGGAGCGCGGATCACCTACCCGGGTAAATGGGCGCCGGCACCGGTGGGTTTTGAAGGCACGACGGCGTTTGAGGCGCCGTTGTTTGCGCAGATGCGTCTGGACTTGCCGGCAGGTTTCAGCGGTCCGGTGCAACTGCCTTTCCTGTTGTGGTCTGGTGAGGGCACCGGCCGCATCACGATCGACGGTATCGACTATGAGTTGGGATCGGCTGACCTCGCCGCGCGACTGCAGTCGTGGAGCGGCTTGCCCGGACAAATTACGGTCTCAGCCACTGGGCCCGTATCCCTCGTCTATCTGATAAATCCTTTGCGATACAGCATGCTCACCGACACCGCCGTGGACTTTCAATCGCTCGACGCTTGGGCCCTGCGGGTTGAGATGATCGACCTGCCTGCTGCGAATCAGTTGCCGGCTGCCATGGTTCAGGACTACCAAAAGCCGCACTGACTCGACAGAAAGCGGTCAAAATGGTAGTATTCTGTCGTTGACTGTGAGTCGACGTGCCTTAAGTCCGTGTGCTCTGGCGCCTCCGTGCCGTCCGGGAACCTCCACCGTGTTCAGTGTAATCCGCAGCTTGCCTCGTAGTGCCAAGCGCTCCGTCATGATGGCGGCGGACGCATTGGTCGTTGCGTTTGCGTTGTGGGCGTCTTATGCCCTCAAGAACGACACGCTGGAACATGACCTGCTGAAAGACAGTCTGCTGTATCTCTGCGTGGTGGCGACCAGTATCACGGTGTTTGCCGCAATGGGCCTCTACCGGTCCATCATCCGTTACATCGGTCCGCGGGCGCTCAATACCATTGTGGCCGGTACGGTTGCCTCGGCTGTGGCACTCCAACTGGCGGGCTGGGCCTTGGGAAATGCTCAGATCACACCCTCGCTGGTGGCGATCTACGGTCTCCTTTCTCTGCTGTTGGTCGGAGCGAGTCGCTACGTTGCCAAGTGGGTGCTGCTGCGGGGTGGCCAGGCGGGTGCGGCGGTCGTCATTTACGGTGCCGGTGATGCCGGCATGCGTCTGGCGAGGGCGCTCGAACTCGGCAGTGAAATGCAGGTGGTGGCCTTCCTCGACGACAAGAAATCGCTGCATGGGTCGTTGATCGACGGCATACCCGTGTTATCGATTGCCGAACTGCCGCGGCTGGTGCTCGAGCACAGCGTCTCGCGTGTGCTGCTGGCCGTGCCGAGTGCATCCCGGCGCAGACGCGCCGAGATCATACGCAAGGTCGAGACCAGCAATGTGCAGGTACTCACCATTCCGAATCTCGCTGAGATCGCAAGCGGCAAAGCCAAGGTCAGCGAACTGCGCGAAGTAGATATCAGCGATCTGCTGGGACGCGATCCCGTGCCCCCGCATGTCGACCTGCTGGACTCCTGTATCCGCGGCAAGACGGTCATGGTGACCGGTGCCGGCGGGTCGATCGGTTCCGAGTTGTGCCGACAAATCGTCCAACTCGAGCCGAAGCGATTACTCCTGTTCGAGATGTCAGAGTTCGCGCTGTATCAGATCGAGCGCGAACTGCGCGAACTGATGGCTGAGGCGGGTATCACCCTCGAATTGTGCGCGTTGCTGGGTAACGTGCAGCACAGATACCGTGTACGTGAGGTGCTGCAGACCTACGGCGTGCAAACCGTCTACCACGCCGCGGCCTACAAGCACGTGCCGATCGTCGAACAGAACGTGGTCGAGGGTGTGCACAACAACGTCATCGGCACCTGGTATTCGGCTGAGGCTGCCATCGAAGCCGGTGTCGAGACGTTTGTGCTCATTTCGACCGACAAGGCCGTCAACCCCACGAATGTCATGGGGGCTACCAAGCGCATGGCGGAGATGGTGCTGCAGGGGTTGCACAACCGTGGTACCACCACGCGCTTCTGCATGGTGCGTTTTGGCAACGTACTGGAATCCTCGGGTTCGGTGGTTCCGCTGTTTCGCGAACAGATACGTCGCGGCGGACCCGTCACCGTCACGCATCCGGATGTCATCCGTTATTTCATGACCATTCCCGAAGCCTCGCAGCTGGTGCTTCAGGCGGGTGCCATGGCGGAAGGCGGCGACGTCTTCGTGCTGGACATGGGTAAGCCGGTGCGGATTGCGGACCTCGCGCGCCGCATGGTCCACCTGTCAGGTCTGACGGTGCGCGATGAGGATGACACCGAAGGTGACATCGAGATTTGCTACACCGGTTTGCGACCGGCCGAGAAACTCTTCGAGGAACTGCTGATCGGCAGCAATGTCAGCGGCACGGAGCACCCCTCGATCCTGAGGGCCGTCGAGCACTCGTGGGCCTGGCACGACATGCAGTCGTCCTTGCAGGAGATACTCATGGCCATGGGGCAGTTCGACGTTCAGGCAGCGCGTGACGTACTGGGCCGCTGCGTCCGGGAGTACAAACCGGCAGCGGATCTCGTCGACCTCGTCTGGTCCCGCCGTGAGCGGGTCAAGGCAGAGCAGGCGCCGTCCAATGTGACGCCGTTTCCACCCAGGCGGCCGGCGACCGGAAAGTAGGGCTTTTTTTCCGAACTGGCTCTCACAATCGCGGGCCGCTGGCGCCATGGTAGCCACCAAGCTCTGGATTCCCGTGATCCATCTTGAGGCGGGCCTGCGCAGCGGTGATCGGCGCATGCCGGAGGAGATCAACCGCTTGGTCACGGACGCGATCAGCGACGTGTACTGGACGCCGTCGCCTGATGCGGACGAGCACTTGCTTCGTGAGGGTGTGCCGCCGTCCAAGATCGATCACGTCGGCAACATCATGATCGACTCGTTCGAGATGATGCGGGGTGCCATCGAGGCTGATGGGACACGAAACTCGCTTGGATTGCAGCCCGGCGGCTATGCAGTGGTCACGTTGCATCGCCCCTCCAACGTCGATCACCGCGAGAGCCTGGGTTTGCTGGTAGAGCAGTTGCTGGCCGTTTCACGGCAACTACCGCTGGTGTTCGCCATCCACCCCCGTACCCGCAAGAAACTCGAGGAGTTCGGTTTGCTGGCGTCGCTGGTCGAGGCTGGGACCCGCACGACGGCCGGCAGCAGGGCCGTCACGCTCACCGACCCGCTGGGGTATATCCAGTTCATGAATCTCTTGCGCGACGCCAAGGCGGTCATCACTGATTCCGGGGGCGTGCAGGAAGAAAGTACGTACCTCGGTATTCCCTGTCTGACCCTGCGAGAGAATACCGAGCGGCCGATCACGGTGACCGAGGGCTCCAACCGACTCGTCCGACCAGACAATCTGCATGCATCCGTCGAGACCGTGTTGGGCGGTCGCTGGCCCACCGGTCGCAGACCGGCGCTCTGGGATGGCCACACCGCCGACCGCTGCGTGGCGGCCTTGAAGCAGCGCGCCCGGATCTGAGCGGACATTTCCGTCAGGTCAACGGGCCTCCCTCGTCATCTGTTAAAATCCCGCCGCGCCATCGGAGGAGGGGTCCGTCAGGCGTCGTCCAATCAAGGGATTACGCGTGAAAGTAACAGTCTTTGGCTCGGGCTATGTCGGTCTGGTGACCGGGGCGTGTTTTGCCGAGGTCGGCAACAACGTGCTGTGCGTCGATATCGATGCCAACAAGATCGCCCGCCTCAAGCAGGGCGATATCCCAATCCACGAGCCGGGACTCGATGCCGTGGTCAAGCGCAACTTCGACGCGGGCCGGCTGCGTTTCACGACCGACGCTGAGGAAGGCATCAAGCACGGACTGTTCCAGTTCATTGCGGTCGGCACACCCCCGGAAGAGGATGGTTCCGCCGACCTCTCGCACGTGCTCGCGGTGGCCGAGACCATCGGCCAGCACATGAATGAGTACCGCATCGTGATCGACAAGTCGACGGTGCCGGTTGGGACGGCTGATCGGGTGCGTGAACGCATCGATCAGACACTGGCCGCGCGCGGCGTGAAGATCGAGTTCGACGTGGTTTCTAACCCGGAGTTCCTCAAGGAAGGCGCAGCCATTGCCGACTTCATGAAGCCCGACCGGGTGGTCGTTGGCACGGACAATCCGCGAACCGCTGAATTGCTCAAGGCGCTCTACGACCCCTTTACGCGTAATCGCGACCGCATGATCGTCATGGATGTCAGGTCGGCCGAACTCACCAAGTACGCGGCCAACGCCATGCTGGCGACCAAAATCAGTTTCATGAACGAGATTGCGAACCTCGCTGAACGCATGGGTGCCGATATCGAGAAGGTCCGCGTCGGCATCGGTTCAGACCCGCGCATCGGCTACAGCTTCATCTATCCGGGGCTCGGTTATGGTGGGTCGTGTTTTCCAAAAGACGTCAAGGCGCTGGTGCACAGCGCAGGCGAGCACAGCTTTGACCCGCAACTGCTGAAGGCCGTGGAGGCGGTGAACAAACGCCAGAAGCAGGTGTTGTTCCAGAAGATCCAGGCATTCTTCGGCGGCGATCTCGAGGGGCGGACCATCGCAGTCTGGGGGTTGGCTTTCAAGCCCAATACCGACGATATGCGTGAGGCTCCGAGCCGCGAACTGATGGAGGCCCTCTGGAAGGCGGGTGCGAAGGTGCGTGCGTATGATCCGGTCGCCATGGGCGAAGCTGCCCGGCTTTACGGATCGCGCGAGGATCTCGTATTGGCCAAGAGTGCGGAGGATGCGCTCAAGGGTGCCGATGCCCTGGCCATCGTGACGGAGTGGCAGGAATTTCGCAGTCCAGACTTCGACACCATCCGTGACACCCTCAAGACGCCGGCGATTTTCGATGGCCGTAACATCTACGATCCCCAGCTGCTGAAGACCTTTGGCTTGAGGCATTTCGGGATTGGGCGCGGCGAACCGATCGCCTCGTGACGGCGGTCACGAACTAGACTTGTGACACCCCTTAATATTCCACGATTGCCAAGTTGAGTTCTAACGCATAACTAGCTGTACAAGGACAAGTATCGCATGCTGTTGCCCGTTGTGTTATCCGGGGGGTCTGGTACCCGACTCTGGCCCCTGTCGCGCGAACTGTACCCGAAGCAATTGCTGCCGCTGGTCGGCGAGCGTTCGATGTTGCAAGAGACCGTCGCGCGCCTATCAGGCGTAGCGGGTCAGTTGGCCCCGATCGTGGTTTGCAACGAAAGTCATCGTTTCATGGTGGCAGAGCAACTGCGTGGTTTTGGCGTCGCCCCCCAGGCCATCGTGCTCGAGCCCATGGGTCGTAACACGGCGCCAGCGGTCGCAGTCGCGGCTCTGATTGCCGTAGAGCAGGCGCGTGGCCAGGCAGATCCCGATCCGGTGCTGCTGGTGCTGCCTGCTGACCACGTGATTCGCGACGTTGCGATTTTTCAGTCGGCCATACAGGTCGGTGCTGCAGCCGCCGCCTCTGGAAAGCTGGTGACCTTTGGCGTGGTGCCCGATCGCGCAGAGACGGGTTACGGCTATATTCGTCGGGCACCAGGCGACGGCCCTGCGTTTGCGGTCGCGCAGTTCGTCGAGAAGCCTGATGCCTCGACTGCTGAGAGATATGTCGCCTCCGGGGAGTATTACTGGAACAGCGGCATGTTCATGTTCCGTGCGAGTGTTTATCTCGCTGAATTGAAGCGTCATGCACCAGCGATGCTGGCAGCATGTGAGACTACCGTCGCGGCAGCCGCGCGGGATCTCGATTTCACGCGTTTGCCCGCCAATGAATTTTCGGCCTGTCCGAGCGATTCCATCGACTATGCCGTCATGGAGAAGACCATGGCAGCTGTTGTGGTGCCGCTGGCGGCTGGTTGGAGCGATGTGGGTTCATGGTCGGCCCTCCAGGATGCACTGCCGACGGACGAACGGGGCAACGTCATCACGGGCGATGTCCTCGTCGAGGGATCCACGGGCTGCTACCTGCACTCGACCAGTCGTTTGATAGGCGCGGTCGGACTCAAGGATGTCGTCGTGGTCGAAACCAAAGATGCGGTCCTGGTCGCTCCGCGCGACAAGGTCCAGGACGTCAAGCAGTTGGTTGCTCAATTGAAAGCCCAAGGTCGCTACGAGACCTCCTTGCACCGCGAGGTCTATCGTCCGTGGGGTTACTACGACAGCATCGACAATGGCGAGCGCTTCCAGGTGAAGCGGCTGGTGGTGAAGCCGGGCGCCTCGATGTCGCTGCAGTTGCATCATCATCGCGCCGAGCACTGGATCGTCGTCTCCGGCACGGCACGCATCACGCGGGGGGAGGATGTATTCCTGCTTGGGGAAAACGAGTCCACCTTCATCCCGATGGGTGCCAAGCACCGGATCGAGAATCCAGGCAAGGTCATGCTGCACATGATCGAGGTGCAATCGGGCAGCTACCTGGGTGAGGACGACATCGTCCGCTTCGAAGACGTTTACGGACGCGATAACGCGATCAGGTAACCATGAACCCCATACACATCAGCGGCTTCAAAGCCTACGACCTGCGCGGTCGGATTCCCTCCGAACTCAATGAAGACGTGGCCTACCGGATAGGTCGTGCTTATGCTGAGTTTCTGAAGCCACGCCGGGTCGTCGTCGGTCGCGACATCCGTCTCTCCAGTGAGGAGCTTTGCAAAGCGCTGGAGCAGGGGCTGCTCGATTCGGGGGTAGACGTCTACGACATTGGTTTGTGTGGTACCGAGGTTGTCTACTTCGCTACCTTCGCCAAGGAAATGGACGGGGGCATCATGGTGACCGCCAGCCACAACCCGACCGACTACAACGGCATGAAATTCGTGCGCGAAGGGTCCCGCCCCATCAGTGGCGATAACGGCCTGCAGGACATACGGCGTATTGCCGAGTCGGGCGAATTCACGCCGCCCGTACGACGCGGCGAGCGCTACGCGGTAGACATCATGCCCGAGTACATCGAGCATCTGCTGTCGTACGTCGATCGCACCCGGCTCAAGCCGCTCAAGGTCGTGGTACATGCGGGTAACGGGGGCGCCGGGCTCATCATCGATCGGCTCGAGCCGCTGCTGCCGTTCAAGTTCATCAAGGTTCATCATGAGCCGGACGGTACTTTTCCCAACGGCGTGCCGAATCCGATGCTCGTCGAGAACCACCGCGCGCCGGTGGCTGCGCTGCGTGAGCACGGAGCTGACTGCGCGATTTCATGGGACGGCGACTACGACCGCTGCTTTCTGTTTGACGAGCACGGTACGTTCATCGAGGGCTATTACATCGTCGGTTTGCTCGCCGAGGCCTTCCTGCAGAAAGAACCCGGTGGGCGCGTGGTTCACGATCCGCGTCTGACCTGGAACACGCTCGATATCGTCGCACGTCATGGTGGCCAGCCGGTTCTGTCGAAGTCCGGCCATGCGTTCATCAAGGCCCGCATGCGCGAGGTGGACGGCGTGTACGGTGGGGAGATGAGTGCGCATCACTACTTCCGCGATTTCGCCTACTGTGACAGCGGCATGATTCCCTGGTTGCTGGTGCTGCAGTTGATCTGCACCAGTGGCAAGTCACTGTCGCAATTGGTGGGAGAGCGGATGCGCCTGTTCCCTGCGAGTGGCGAGATCAACCGCAAGGTGCCGGATTCCAAGACCACGATTGCTGCCGTACTGGAGCGCTATGCGCCGCAGGCCCGCGCCATCGACCACACCGATGGCGTCAGTGTCGAGTTCGATGACTGGCGGTTCAACCTGCGGTCCTCCAACACGGAGCCATTGATCCGCCTCAATGTCGAGAGCCGGGCAGACGAGTCTCTGATGCGGGCGAGAACCGCCGACTTGCTGGCGCTGATCGGTGGTGAACCGGGTTGACTCCTGATTGGGCGTTGGACCCTTCCACATGGCTCTCGTAGTGGTTACAATCTCTGTCCCAAAATTGGGCGGTTAGCTCAGCGGTAGAGCACTGCTTTCACACGGCAGGGGTCGTAGGTTCAATCCCTACACCGCCCACCAAATCCCGCGAACAGGCCCGGTCCCTGCAATATCATGCGCAGATCAGCGCAGATTTGCGGGGAGGTCAGTCATGACGGGCAGCGTGTCCACCAGAACCGACGGCAGCGTGATGATCGCGACGGTGGAGAACCCGCCGGTCAACGCGCTCTCGTACGCAATGCGTGTCGGACTCGAGTCCGCCATGACCGCTGCCGAGGCGGCGCCCGACGTGCGCGCACTCATCATCTGCTGTGCGGGTACGGGCTTCATGGCCGGTGCCGACATTCGGGAGTTCGGCCAGCCCATGCGCGAACCCCAGCTTCCGGAATTGGTGCTGAAGATCGAAGCCTGCGCTAAGCCGGTGATTGCTGCGATCCACGGGAACGCGCTGGGGGGCGGTCTCGAGGTTGCCATGGCCTGTCACTACCGTATTGCCACGGGCTCGGCAAAGCTTGGATTGCCTGAGGTCAAGATTGGGCTCGTGCCTGGCGCCGGAGGGACTCAGCGGTTGCCGCGTCTGGTTGGACTGACGGCCGCGCTCGACATGATCACGACCGGTCATCCGGTGGCTGCCGATCGGGCGTTGGAACTCGGTCTCATCGATCGGATCGCCACAGGCGATCTGCTTGCGCAGGCGTACGACTTCGCCGTCGAACTCGCCGCGTTGGGTGGCGAACCCCGACGTGTCGGTTCACTGGATTTCCCAGTTCGTGACGCGGTGGCACTGGAAGCGACGCGGGCAACGATCGCGCGGCGGCAGCGGGGGCTGGAAGCGCCGCCGCGGGCCGTCGAGGCCGTTGAACTGGGATTTCAGTTCCCGCTGCGTGAGGCGTCTCGTCAAGAGAGCCTCATCTGTCACGAGTTGATGGCAGGCTTTCAGTCGCGTGCCTTGCGTCACGTGTTTGCCGCCGAGCGGGCCGTCTCGCGACTGGATGCGTTGCCCGGAGTCGAACGTCCCATCGCTATGGTTGCGGTAGTGGGTGCGGGTGTCATGGGTCGCGGGATCGTCACCGCAGTGGCGGAGGCGGGGATCCCTGTCATGCTCATCGGGCGGTCACGCGATCGCGTCGATCAGGCGTTGGCGCTGGTGGGCAACGCTTGGCGAACTGCGCTGGAGCGCGGCAAGTTGAGCGATCAGGTATTGCATCAGCGCCTGGCTCTGCTGCGCGCTGGCGACGGCCTGGCCGACGTGAGGCACGCTGACCTAGTGATCGAGGCGGTGTCAGAGAGCCTCGATGAAAAACGCGACGTGTTTACGCGTCTCGGACAACTCTGCAAGCCGGGAGCAACCCTGACCAGCAACACGTCCTATCTCGATATCGATTTGCTGGCGCAGGCCTCACATCGGCCGCAGGATGTGTGTGGCTTGCATTTCTTCAACCCCGCCAACGTCATGCGGCTGGTCGAGGTGATCAAGGGGCGAGTCACGGGCGATGATGCCGCAAAAACCGCCTTTGCCTTCGCCCGTCGCCTCGGCAAGCTGCCCGTGCTGGCCGGTAATTGTGAGGGCTTCATCGTCAATCGTCTGCTCGCCAAACGCTCGCGCGAGGCGTATTTCCTGCTGGAAGAAGGTGCGACGCCGATTCAGATCGATCGTGTGGCGACTCGATTCGGTTTCCCCATGGGGCCGTTCGCGCTGGCCGATCTTGCGGGTATCGATCTGCAGTACGCAGCACGCGAGGCACGCAGTGCACGATTGACGCCCCGGGAGCGGCGAGCCGATTTCGTCGAGCAACTGTACGCTTTGGGTCGCTACGGTCAGAAGAGCGGTAAGGGCTGGTACCGCTACGCCGCGGACCGCAAGGCCAGCCCCGATCCCGAGATTGATGAATTGATTCTAAAGCACTCGCAGGTGCACGGCGTGAGCCGGGGTCCTATCAGCGACGAAGAAGTGCTCGATCGACTCCTGCTCGCGATGGTCAATGAGGCGGGCAGGCTGCTGGATGAAGGCGTGGTCGCGCGGCCCGCCGAGATCGATGTGGCCCTGATCAATGCGATCGGTTTTCCTGCCCATACGGGCGGTCCGCTGTTCTGGGCTGACGAGCGTGGACTCGCGCAGGTCGGTGCCATGCTGGCGCGCTTTCGGGCTGAACAGGGCAGCGATTATTGGCCGCCTGCTGCCAGTATTACTCGCCTTGCCGCCGCTGGCGGCCGGTTCTACTCCTGAAGCCATGGACTTCGATCACAACGGCCGAACGCGCGATTTGCTGCAGCGATTGCGGGCATTCATGGATCAGCACGTGTATCCGAATGAGCGTCTGTACCATGAGCAAGTTAGTGCTGGTGACCGCTGGGCTACCGTTCCCATCTTGCAGGACCTGATGCCGCGCGCGCGTGCCGCGGGCCTGTGGAACCTGTTCCTCCCGTCGTCCAGCCATGGACCCGGTCTCACCAATGTCGAGTATGCGCCGCTGTGCGAGGTGATGGGCCGCGTGCATTGGTCGAGCCAGGTTTTCAATTGCTCGGCGCCGGACACCGGCAACATGGAGACGTTGGAGCGCTTTGGCACGCCCGCGCAGAAGGAGCGCTGGTTGACGCCGTTGCTCGAGGGGCAGGTCCGCTCGGCCTTCGCGATGACCGAACCCGGTGTTGCCTCGTCGGATGCCACCAACATCGAGAGTTCGATCGTGCGGGACGGTGACGAGTACGTACTGAACGGGCGCAAATGGTGGACCTCTGGTGCGGGTGACGAGCGTTGCCAGTTGTTCATCTTTATGGGCAAAACCGATCCAACTGCCCCTAAGCATCGGCAGCAGTCGATGATCCTCGTGCCGCGCAATACCCCGGGCATCAAACTGATGAGGCCGCTGACCATCTTTGGCTATGACGATGCGCCGCACGGGCATATGGAGATCGTGTTCGATCAGGTGCGCGTACCTGCGGATCACCTCTTGCTGGGCGAGGGACGCGGTTTTGAAATCGCTCAGGCCCGTCTCGGGCCGGGCCGTATCCATCATTGCATGAGGCTCATCGGACTTGCCGAGCGGGCGCTGGAGGCGATGTGTCTGCGCGTCAAGTCGCGCGTCGCCTTCGGCAAATCACTCGCCGAGCAAGGGGTGACGCTGGAGCGCATCGGAGAGTCGCGCATACTGATCGATCAAGCCCGACTGCTCACGCTGCGCGCAGCCCATCAGATGGACACCGTCGGCAACAAGGTCGCCCGCGCCGAGATTGCCATGATCAAGGTGGTTGCGCCCGGCATGGCCTGCAAAGTCCTCGATTGGGCGATCCAGGCCCACGGCGCCGCGGGCGTAAGCAATGACTTTTTTCTCGCTAATTACTATGCCCACGCGCGCAAGCTGCGTTTCGCGGACGGTCCCGACGAGGTTCATCGTGAGCAGGTGGCACGCCTGGAGCTATCGAAGTACGTCTGATCCGTCGCACTGACCTGGATCAGCGGGGCAGGGATGGTTCACTGAATCAGGTGGCATGCCCGGTGGCATGCAAGGCCGCCACGTGGCCAAACGTCATCGCCGGTCCGAGGGTTGCGCCGGCGCCCGGATAGCTGTCACCCATGACGGAGGCTGCGTTGTTGCCGGTTGCGTACAGACCAGGAATCACCTTGCCCTCGCTGGTCAGTACCCGGGCATGCTCGTCCGTCATCAAACCTCCGTTCGTGCCGATATCCCCGGGAAAGATGGGGAAGGCATAAAAGGGTGGCTGGACGATCGGCGCAAGGCAGGGGTTCGGCGTGACCGACGCATCGCCATACATCCGGTCATAGGCGCCGCTACCTCGTCCGAACTCCGTGTCAACCCCGGTGCGGGCGTCGGCATTGAACTGGGCGACGGTGAGCGCAAGAACCTCGGGCGGCGCGCCGATGGCCGAGGCGAGGCCCTCGATGGTCGAAGCCTTTTTGAGTATCTTGCGGACGCCGCGAGACTGCAGCCAGTCGGGTATCAGTGGTACCACCGGACCCATCGGATACTTATGTCGGAAGCGATGATCGAAAATCACCCAACTGGGGATGGTAGAGGCGTCCGGTCGGTCCATCGCCAGCATCTTCTGACCCACGATGTGGTACGAGGCCGCCTCGTTCAGATATCGACGACCGCCTCGATGAACCATGATGCAACCGGGCAGCGCTCGCTCGATGGTGGATAACCGGCCGCGCTCCTCGCCGGGCACTGAGAACACCGGCCCGGCCCATGTCGAATGCATGTTCATGACGCCGGCACCGATCGCCTGAGCTGCCCGGATCGTATCGCCTGTGTTGTTGATCTGGCTGCCGCTGAGGCGAGGTTCTTTTTGCTGAAGGTAACGTTGCCTCATCTCGGCATTACGCTCGAAACCGCCTGCCGCAAGTATCACGCCACGCCGTGCCTGGATGCGCTGTGGTCGTCCATCCAGCAGCACGAGCGCACCGGTCACGGCACCTGAGTCAGTCAGCAGTTCGACGAGCGGACTGCGCAGAGCGAGCGGTACGCCGCGTTCCTTGAGTGCAAGTCGCAGACCACCCGCCAGTGTGGTGCCCAGCGTTAGAAAGCGGTCCTTGCGGCTGCGCAGACGTTGACCGATGTCGCCCGCATAGCGCAAGAACATCTTTACCAGCGTGATCCACCAGCCGTGCGGGCGAAACAGCAGCGCATAGGTTTCGGTAAAACGCCAGTTGATCAGCCCGAACAGGCTCGCTGCGGGGGATGCGGTGCGCATCTGGTTCATGTCACTGCCCAGCAGGCGCCCGTCCAGTTCACCTGGTAGGTGGGTTCGAAAGCCCGCTGCTTTGCCGCCCGGGAGTTCTGCATGGTAATCCGGGTACGGGAGCGCCATGTACGTTACCCGCGTGTGCCGCTCCAGCCACTCCAGCATGCGTGGCGCCCAATCGATATAGGCGCGGATATTGGCGTCTGGTACGTTGCTGGCGCTGAGTGCGCGGACGTAAGTAAACGCCTCTTGGGCACTGTCGTTTTGTCCCGCGGCGGCAGCATGGTGGCTGTTTGGAATCCAGATGCCGCCACCCGAGGTTGCCGAGGTCCCGCCGTACTCGTCGCTTTTCTCCACCAGCAGGACGTCCGCACCCTGATGCGCGGCCGTGAGCGCTGCCAGCATGCCGCCCGCACCGGAGCCTACGACCAGCACGTCAACCGATCGATCCCATGCCTCACCCTGCATCGACCTGTGCCCTTGCGCTTTGTGCGGGATTGCAGCCCCAGTATAATCCGCGCCCCCTGACGCCGCGGTACGGCGTGCAAGTTCGAAGCGAGGCCCCATGACCGTTCGTACCCGTTTTGCCCCGAGCCCGACCGGCATGCTGCACATCGGTGGCGTGCGCACGGCCCTGTTCTGCTGGCTGTACGCCCGTCGGTTTGGGGGCACCTTCGTACTGCGAATCGAAGATACCGACCGTGAGCGCTCCACTCCCGAGGCGGTGCAGGCCATTTTGGAAGGCATGCAATGGCTGCAGTTGAACCACGATGAGGGGCCCTTCTATCAAACGCAGCGCATGGAACGCTACGGTGAAGTCATTCAGCAGTTTTTGAGAGAGGGTAAGGCCTACTACTGCTACTGCTCGAAGGATGAACTGGATTTGATGCGTGCGGAACAGACCGCGCGCAAGGAAAAGCCCCGCTATGACGGGCGCTGCCGCCACCGCACCCAGCCGCTCGAGGGTGTCAGTCCGGTGGTTCGCTTCCGCAACCCCGACACGGGGCAGGTGATCGTCGATGACACCGTGCACGGTCCGATCACTTTTGAGAGCAGTGAACTCGACGACCTGATCATCGCGCGTTCTGACGGAACGCCGACCTACAACTTTTGCGTCGTGGTCGATGATTACGATATGCAGATCACGCACGTGATCCGCGGTGATGATCACATCAATAACACACCGCGACAGATCCAGATGCTGCGCGCGCTCGGCGTGGAGCCACCGAAGTATGCCCACGTGCCAATGATTCTAGGCCCAGATGGTGCCAAGCTGTCGAAACGTCACGGTGCAGTGAGCGTCCTGCAATACCGAGAGGACGGATTCCTGCCTGAAGCGTTGCTCAATTATCTCGGTCGGCTCGGTTGGTCGCACGGCGATCAGGAAATCTTCTCGATCGACGAGATGGTGCAGCTCTTCGACATTACTGATGTCAACAAGGGTGCTTCGGCTCTCAATGTCGACAAGATGCTGTGGATCAACCAACAGCACATCCTTCGCTCGAGTCCCGAGCATCTCGCACAGTATCTCCAGCCGCAGTTGGCAGCGCTCGGTGTCGAGACTGATGATATGAGCAAGCTGGCCTCGGTCGCGAAGGCTCAACAGGAGCGCGCGAAGACGCTCAAGGAGATGGCGGAGAACAGCCTCTTCTTCTATCGCGATGTCACTTCCTACGATGAAAAGGCAGCGAAGAAAAACCTGACCGACGAGTCACGCCCACTGCTGCAGGCAGTGCACGACCGACTGAGTACGCTCCCGGTCTGGACTGCGGCGGCCGTGCATGAAGTCATTCAGTCGGTTGCAACGGAGCAGGGCGCGGGACTAGGCAAGGTGGCGCAGCCAATTCGCGTGGCGGTGTCCGGAGGATCGGTGTCGCCCCCGATCGACCAGACGCTGGAGATTCTTGGACGGGATACCACGCTGGCACGGCTCGACCGTGCGGTTGCCTGGCGAAGCTAGCAGTTCACAGAGCCGCGGAAACCTCGCCTGAGCAGTCGCTTTCAACGCCTGCAGCGTTGATTGCCGTCACGATGAAGTACCAAGTCCCTGCCGACAGCCCCTCCAAAACTGCCGACGTCAGTGCCGCATCTGCCAGACTGACGGTCCGCGTGTACTGCCCTGACCTATTGCCGTAGGAAATCCGATAGCCGGCGAGATCGCCGAGAGCCGTGCCGTCGGTATTCGCGACGGGTTTGACCCAGCTGATGGTCACCGCTTTGCTGGGCGCCGGTTCGACTGAGATCGCGAAGGCGGGCAGTGAACTGCTGGCCTTGCCATCGCTGACGCTGATCGTGACATTGGCGTAATTCCCCACGTTGTCTGCCGTTGGCGTGCCATACAGCGTTCCATACAGTGGATCGAACGTAGTCCACGCGGGCTGATTGCTGATACTGAACGTCAGAGGATCGCCGTCCGCATCGCTCGCCACCGGTTGGAACGCATAGGGTTGCCCGGCTTTGGCGCTGGTGACTGCGCTGCCGGTAATGGTCGGTGCCTGATTCACGCTGGGCGTTGCCGGGACCGGATCGGGCGGTGGCTGCACCGGGGCCGGCGGGCTTGGATCGGACGGGGTCGGGTCAGCAGTTGGGACATTGCTGGCAACCACCGAAAACACGGGTAGAGCCGACACCAGTTTGCCGTCGCTGACCCGAATCTCGATGTTGGGGTAGGTACCGGTTACCGTCGGGGTGCCGGTGATCGCCCCGGTCGACTTGTTGAAGGATGCCCATGTAGGACGATTACGGATGCTGAACGTCAGTGCGTTGCCATTCGCATCGCTGGCTGCCGGGCGGAAGTTATAAACCTCGCCGACGTAGGCAGTGGTCGGAGCATCACCCGAGATCACGGGCGCAACGTTGACGACCTTGTTCCTGCGTTTTCCTGCGTCTGCGACTGGGGCGATCAGCACAGCCAAGATGCCGAACGCGACGGGTGCGGAAAGTGAAAAAGCACGTGACAGGCGAGTGCGCATGACGAAGCCCTCTGGTCGGTAGCCCCGCTGTCCCGAGAGTTCAGTCACTGGACCGGAGGCTTTGCGTCCCCGCCTTGCGACGGGTTTGCCCTTGATTACTAGCGACCTGAAGTGTTGCTCGGAAGCTCATGCTCCGGCAATGCTGCACGCGGAACTGCGTCACGAATATGTGAGAAATACAGCGCCAGATTCGGCGGGAAGACAGTTGTTGCGCCGAGCGATGCGGCGACGATCAGGTGAGGTGAAATGACCGGCCGGTATTCGTCATCCCCTCCCGGAAGTTTCCGGGAGGGGATGAGGCCGCTTACAGAAGTACCGTCGACACTTCGCCGGAGTAGTCGCTCTCGACACCCGCGCTGTTGACCGACTTGATGCTGAAGTACCACGTGCCGGCCTTCAGGCCCTCGAGTACTGCAGAGTTCACGCCCGCTCCAGGCAGATCCACCGAGGCGGTGTACTGGCCCGACGCGCTGCCGTAGAACACCTTGTAACCGGTGAGGTCGTTGAGGATCGTGCCGTCCGTGTTCGCCACCGGTGCAGTCCAGTTGAGCGTCACCGACTTGGTCGGCGACGGGTTGATCGTGATCGCGAACGCGGCCAGTGCGGTGGTGTTCGTACCATCGCTGACGCCGATCACCACATTGCTGTAGGTGCCGACGCTGGTGCTGGTCGGCGTGCCATACAGCGTGCCGAACTCGGCATCGAAGGTGGCCCACGACGGCTTGTTCTTGATGCTGTAGGTAAGCTTGTCACCATCTGCGTCGGCGGCAGTCGGCTGGAAGGCGTACGGCTGGTCCACCTGACCACTGACCACGGCAGTGCCGCTGATGGTCGGGGCATGGTTCACCGGGGCCGGTACCGGATCGGGCGTCGGCGTCGGCGCCGGCGTCGGATCCGGGGTGGTTGCCACGACCGGGGTCGGCGTGCTGCTGGCCGGGGGTGTCTGCGTGACCGGCGTCGGATCCGGAGTCGGCGCAGGAGCAGGAGCCGGGGTCGGAGCAGGCGAGCTGCTGGCCGGCGGGCTCTGCGTCACCGGCGTCTGTGCGACCGGTGCCTGCGAACTCGGGGCATTCACCACAGTGATCGTGAACACCGGGAGGAAGGCCAGGAACTTGCCGTCCGTCGCGCGAATCTGGATGGTCGGGTAAACACCGGCCACCGTCGGCGTGCCGGTCAGCGCGCCCGTTGCCGGGTCGAAGCTCGCCCATGCCGGCTTATTGCGGATGCGGAAGGTGAGGTTGTCACCGTTGCCGTCGATCGCAGTCGGCCGGAACGAATAGCTGGCGCCAACGTAGGCCACTTTGCTGGGCGTCCCGGAGAGCGCTGGAGAAAGGTGCGCCTCCGACTTCTGCTCGACCTTGCGGCTGGCAGCTGCGCTGGCGTGGGGTGCGAAAAGGCTGAGTGAGGTGGCAAGGACGGTTGCGATGGCAACCTTGGAACGGACACGGTTCAGTCGAGTGAGCATAACGAAGCCCTCTGGTCGGTAACCCCGCTATCCCTCGACTGTGAATCGGTGGACCGGAGGCTTTGCGTCCCCGCCTTGCGACGGGTTTGCCGTTGGTTGATCTACGGGGAGCAGTGTCTGCCCGCACGGGGCTTGCGGCAATCAGTGGCGCGGACCTGCGTCACGTTTGTAAGCATGCGGATGCAGCCGATTTGGTTGTACCGCCCTGCTTCTGCGCATATGTGAAATTCCCTTTGGAAAAGGCGAAACTGCGCAGGCCATTTGCTAGGTACTTTTACGTGGCTTGACCGAGCCTGATGCCTGCGGAATCATTGGGGCCGCAATTGAACAGAACGACGGCGATGACCCGGCAGAACGGCGACCAACTGCTCGACTTGAAGGGAAACGCCGCACGGGAGGCCGTGGCGGATCCCACTGTTGAATCCTCGATCGAGGATCGCCGCGTTCCGGCGCGTCACGAGGCGATTTTTTATGCGGTTCCGGTCGGCATCCTGATCGTCCGCTTTAGCGACCGACGCATCGTCGATGTCAATCCAGCGTACCTCGCCATGAACGGCTTGCGACGCGATCAGGTCATCGGTTTTACGCTCAGCGAGATCGGCACCTGGCTGGATCCGACCAAGATCGACGAGTATGCGCAGCGTCTGCAGCGCAACGGGCGACTCGACAACGTGGACATCCGTATCCGTACGGGCAGTGGCAGCGTCGAGGATCGGCTCGGCTCAGCAGAGCTTGTTGAGCTCGATGGCGAGACGCATGCCGTGCTCACCGTAGTCGACGTCACTGAGAAGAAGCGGATGGAGGCGGCGTACGCTGCCAGCGAGCAGCGCTGGCGGCAGCTGGTCGAGAGCATGCCGCAGATGGTCTGGACCGCCGACCGGACAGGCCTCACCGATTACCTGAGTCCGCAGTGGTATCGCTATACCGGTCTGCCTGAAAGCACAACGGCGCCTGGAGTCGCGCCCAGCGCGCTTCACCCCGACGATATGCGACGCGTCTATCGGTCGTGGGACGACGCCTGCAAGACTGGCCAGACTTATCGCGCCGAGTACCGTCTGCGCGCAGCGGACGGCAGCTACCGCTGGTTCGATTCACGCGGCGTGCCGGTACGCGACGCGGATGGGCAGGTGGTCAAGTGGTTGGGCACTGCAACTGACATCCAGACCATCAAACTCGCCGAGGAAGCGCTGGCACGGCATGGAGAGTTGCTCGAAGCTCAGGTGCGTGCACGTACCGCGGAACTCGCCGATGCTGCGACGCGAATGCGGCTCACCATGGATTCCACGGCCGACGGCATCCTGGGCGTTGACGCGATGCAGCGGATCACGTTTGTCAATCGGGCCGGCACACAAATGCTGGGCTATGCGGAAGAGGAACTGGTGGGGCGCAGTGCGCATGAAATGCTCTTGCACAGTCGCAGCGATGGATCGCCTTATCCCGGCAACGAGTCACCGATTCTGCTTACCCTGCTGACGGGTCGCAGCGCGCGTGTCGACGGTGAGGTGTTCTGGCGTAAGAACGGTCAGCCATTGCCGATCGCCTACGCGGCTCACGCTCTGCTCGAAAACGATCGCCCGGTGGGAGCAGTCGTCAGCTTTGCGGATGTCTCCGTGCGTCGGGCTGCCGAGATGGCCCGTGACCGGGCGCTGGTGGAAGCGCAGCGCCTTGCGCAGATTCGCAGTGAGTTTCTCGCGAACATGAGTCACGAGATCCGCACGCCACTCAATGCGGTGCTTGGGTTTGCTCAGTTGGGTGAACTCGAGGCGGCAGATGCCGACGGCAAAACACGCTATGGCCATATCCTCGATGCCGGGCAGCATTTGCTGGGTGTGATCAACGACGTTTTGGACTATTCCAAGATCGAGTCCGGCAAACTGGCGTTGGAATTACGCCCGGTTGCCTTGGATCAGGTCCTCGAGCGCTCAGCCGGTGTCGTGCGGGATTTGGCCCGCGCCAAGGGGCTGGCCTTCCGTATCGAACGCGCCGACGGCTTGCCACGGACCATCGTGGTGGATGAATTGCGACTCACGCAGGTCCTCATCAATCTGATGTCCAACGCGGTCAAGTTCACCGCTTCCGGAGAAGTGGTGCTTGGCGTATCGGTTTTGGAAAATGGCTTGCGCTTCTCGGTCAGCGATACCGGTCTGGGTATGACATCCGCACAGTTGACGCGGGCATTCGAACCATTCGAGCAAGCGGACGGGTCGATGACGCGGCGGTTCGGCGGCACCGGCTTGGGCCTTGCGATCTGCAAGCAGTTGGTCGGTTTGATGGCTGGCGAGATACGCGCCCACAGTCAGCCGGGCAGGGGAAGTCGGTTCGAGATTGACTTACCGCTGGTCAGCGCAGGTGTTGATATGGATCAGCACGACATCAGCCCGCCTCAGGAATCGTCGCCCACTGCTGGTCGCCCGACCTCCGTATCGCGCGGGGATCATGCGGGGCGACTTGCAGGTGTGCGGGTACTGGCGGCCGAAGACAATGCTGGCAATCGTTCGGTGCTGGAACAGTTACTGAAACTCGAGGGTGCGTCGGTACTGTTTGCCGAAGATGGCGTGGAGCTGGTAGAGACGCTCGAAAAAATGACGCCGCAGGCTTTTGACGTCGTGCTCATGGACGTGCAGATGCCCCGCATGGATGGCTATCAGGCCACACTGCGGTTGCGGCAACTGTCGTGTGATCTGCCGGTGATCGGCGTGACGGCCCATGCCATGGCAGAAGAGCGTGCCAAATGTCTGGCGGCCGGCATGGTCGAGCACATCGCAAAGCCAATAGAGCTCAACCTGCTGGTGCGGGCGATACTCCAGCACGCGGTCTCTGCTCGCCAGCTTGAGGCGACTTCAGGCAGGGCCTCTGGTTGAGATGGCGTCCCCACGGGGATTCGAACCCCGGTCGCGTCCGTGAAAGGGACGTGTCCTAGGCCTCTAGACGATGGGGACGTCTTGGTGGAGCCAGGCGGGATCGAACCGCCGACCTCCTGCATGCCATGCAGGCGCTCTCCCAGCTGAGCTATGGCCCCACGAGGGCCGCGAATTCTCCGAAACATTCGTCAGGAAGTCAAATCGCGCGCAGCTGGCCTGAGAACGGATGCGGTTTACATAACTGCGACCGAGGTCACGCCCCGCCCTCGGTGCCGTCCCTACACTGGACGCCGGTCGAAGAAGCGTTCTAGTTGACGTGAATTTTCACTCGCAACTGGCAGATAAAACTGAGAAAATTCAGTCTCTGCAGGGACGCATCTGGGGCGCGGCAGGCCGCACCCCGCGACCGAATGGCCCGCTCCAGTTGCAGACTTGAGGACCAACCGTGTCGATTCGCCTGTTTCAGATGTACCTCAAAGTGCCCATTGTGCTGCTGGCCCTGATCGAGGGTTCGCTGCTGGTTTTCGCGCCGTATCTCGCGGCGGCCATTTACCAGAATGGGGCAGATCTCCAGAGCATTACCCCGAGCGGACGGCTGCTGCCGGCGGTGCTGGTTTTCGCCTTGTGCGGGTTGGCCGCGTTGTTCGCGGTGGGTTTGTATTCGACCCGCCAGCGCTCCGGCGTGGCGGGCATCATCGTGCGCATCGTGGCGGCCATCTCGGCCGGTGCGGCCTTGTCGGGCGTCGTGTTCTACTTTTTCCCCGCAATTGGTCTCGATCGACGCCTGCTGGTGATCACGACCGTCGTCGGCATCGCCGCCAGTGTGCTGGCCCGCTTTCTGTTCGAGCGCATCGTCGATGAGAGCGTCTTCAAACGCCGAGTGCTGGTCTACGGGGCAGGCAAGCGCGCGCAGACGCTGCTCGAATTGCGCCGCCGTTCCGACACCCGCGGTTTTGTGCTACTGGGCTTTGTTCCAACGCCGGGCGATCTGGTCGCGACCTTGGCCGACCGTACCGTGGAACCGCCGGCCGATCTGTTCCATTACGCGGTAGAGCAGGGATTGGATGAGATCGTCATCGCGATGGACGACCGCCGGCAGGGTTTCCCCATGCACGAACTGCTCGAGTGCCGGTTGGCCGGCATCGAGGTCTTGGAATTGCCGAGCTTCCTCGAGCGGGAGACGGGTAAGGTCCGGCTCGATGTGCTGAATCCCAGCTGGATCATCTTTGGCGAAGGGTTTCGGGTCTCGCCGCTGCAGCGGCTGCTGGAGCGCGGTTTCGACGTGCTGGCCAGTTTTTGCCTGCTGCTCATCGCGCTGCCGGTCATGCTGCTCGCGATGTTCGGCATCAAGCTGGAGGAGGGTGCGGACGCCCCCATTTTCTACCGGCAGCGCCGGGTCGGCCAGCACGGTCAGATATTCGATGTACTGAAGTTTCGCAGCATGCGGGTGGATGCAGAGAAATTTGGGGCGCAGTACGCAGCCGCCAAGGATCCCCGCGTGACCCGTTTGGGCGGGTTCATGCGCAAGACCCGTATCGACGAATTGCCCCAGCTCATCAACGTGCTGCGCGGTGACATGAGCTTCGTCGGGCCCCGGCCGGAGCGGCCAGAGTTTGTCGTGCAGTTGGAGCAGCGCATCCCATATTACCGGGAACGACACACCGTCAAGCCTGGCATCACTGGGTGGGCCCAGCTGTGCTACCCGTACGGGTCGTCCGAGCGCGACACCGTGGAAAAACTGCAGTACGACCTGTACTACGTCAAGAATCGCAGCCTCCTGTTCGATTTGGCCATCCTGCTGCAGACGGTGGAGGTGGTGCTTTGGGGCAAGGGCGCGCGCTGACGCGTCCGCATGATGCCCTCGATCGGTTTACTCTCTTACGGACTCGCTGCAACGGGGTTCCTGTTCCTGACGTTGCTGCTGGCCACGGCCTGGGAGGGACGCGGCCAAGGGGTCCGGCTGATCGCCGCCTGCGCCGTCACGACGCTCTGGGCGGCCTTGTTCGCCTTGGGTGCGGGCCACATCAGCCTGAGCCCGTCGACAGTCGTCCTGGCCGAGTTGCTGCGTTACGGTGCGTGGTTCGTGGTGCTCACCGGACTGACTCGGCCGGCCGGTATCGCATTGGGGCTGGCACGCGTGGTGCATGGGCTGTGGATGGCGGCCACCTTGCTGCTGTTGTTTGCGCCGCTGCTCTATGCCGCCGGCGTCGTCCTGCCATCGCCGATGACGCTCCTCACCGTCGTTGGCCTGACCATGTCTTTGCTCGGACTCGTGCTGCTCGAGCAGGTCTATCGCAACAGCCGTGAGAGCGGACACTTTGCATTGAAGTTTCTGGTCATCGCGCTCGGCGCGATGTTCGTCTATGACCTGTACCTATATTCGCAGTCGCAGCTGATCAAGGGAGTCGATCTGGCCTCGTGGGATGCGCGCGGCTTTGTGATCCTGCTGATGGTCCCGTTGCTTGCCATCGCTGCCCGGCGCAATCCGCAGTGGTCGTTGAACGTCTTTGTTTCTCGGCACGTCGTTTTCTACACCACCTCGTTCGTTGCGGTGGGTGGCTACCTGCTGCTCATGGCGCTCGGAGGCTACCTGATTCGACTGTACGGCGGCACGTGGGGCCGTGCGGTGCAGCTGGTCTTTCTGGCAGGTGCGGCCATCACGCTGCTGGCGCTGATTGCCTCAGGTGCATTGCGCCGCCGTTTGCGCGTGTTTCTGAACAAGCATTTTTATCGCAACAAATATGATTACCGGGTGGAGTGGTTGCGCTTCATCCAGACCCTCTCCGAACCGGAGGCGGGCGTCGAGACGCGCGACAACACCGTGCGGGCGATCGCGCAGATCATCGACAGTCCGGGCGGCGTGCTGCTGCTGAAAAACGATGAAGGGGAGTACAAGGCGTCGGCGGCCTGGCCGCGCGGTGACTTCACCGAGATGCGCCTGTTCCCCGTGCTGACGCAGACCGAACCCTTGGTGGCTTTCATGGCCCGCACCCAATGGGTGGTCGATCTGGAGGAGTTGCGCGATGCGCCCGAGCGCTACGGCAAGCTCGAACTGCCTGCCTTTCTGCGGGGGGATGAGCACCGCTTCCGGCTGGTCGTGCCGCTGGTACATCTCGATACTCTGGTAGGTCTGGCGCTGCTGGCAAAGACGGCGGGTCCGTTCAGTCCAAATTACGAGGACCGCGATCTGCTGAAGACCGTCGGCCGGCACGTCGCGGTCCATCTGGTCCAGATCGATGCGGACCGGCAGCTGGCCGAGAATCGTCAATTCGAGGCCTACCATCGGCTGACGGCCTTCGTCATGCACGACCTCAAGAACCTCGCTGCGCAGTTGGCGCTCATCGTCTCCAACGCGGAAAAGCATCGCCGTAACCCCGAGTTCGTCGATGACGCCATCAGCACGATTGCCAACTCCACGGAGCGTATGCAGCGTCTCATCGATCAGTTGCAGCGGCGTGAGATGCAGGGGCAGACGCGGCGTCTGCGCTTGGCCGAGGTTGCCCGCAATGCCGCTGAGCGGTGCGGGGCCCGCGAACCCGCACCGGTTTGTACCGAGCTCGATCCCGGCGCCTGGGTCGAGGCCGACGCCGAGCGTCTGACCATGATCGTCGAGCACGTCATCCGCAATGCCCAGGATGCCACCGCCGAACAGGGCAGGGTCAGCGTGCACGTCGGTATCGAAGTCGGGGGCACGGGTGGGCAGGATGCGGGACGGGATACCGTCCGGCTCCAGGTGCCCACCGCTGCCCTGAGTGTGACGGACACCGGCATCGGCATGTCGCGCGAATTCATCCGGGAGCGGTTGTTCAAGCCTTTCGACACCACCAAGGGCAGCAAAGGCATGGGGATCGGGGCTTATCAGGTCCGAGAGTACATCCAGTCCCTGGGTGGGCGGGTCGAGGTGGTCAGCGAGACGGGGCAGGGCACCCGGATGACCCTGCGTCTGCCGCTCGCCCTGCCGCCGGACGACTTGCCCAAGACCTAACCTATTTCACAATATCTGGGACTATCTGCTTGTATCATTTGCACTTCAATCGAATCGGCCGCCCCTTCGGGTGGCTGGACGGCTGCACAGGGAGTGTCCGTGGCTGAGGAAAAGCCCAAATTGCTGATCGTCGAGGACGACCCCGGGTTGCAGAAGCAGCTCAAGTGGTGTTTCGACGAGTACGAGACGATCGTGGCCGGCGACCGCCAGGCCGCGATCGCCGCAGTCCGTCGGCACGAACCCGCCGTGGTGCTGCAGGATCTGGGTCTGCCCCCTGACGCCGAGGGCGTCGCCGAGGGCATGAACACTCTGCTCGAAGTGATGAAGATCGCTCCGCACACCAAGGTCATCGTGGTCACGGGGCAGCTCGACCGGCAGAACGCCGTCCGCGCCGTGGGGCTCGGCGCCTACGATTTTTACCAGAAGCCCGTCGATACCGACGTGCTGAAACTGCTCGTGCAACGTGCGTTCACCATCCACGCGCTCGAGGAACAGAACCGGGCCCTCATCAATCGTTATGCCCAGATGCCGCTCGCCGGCATCATTGCGGTTGGCGAGTCGATGCAGAAAGTCTGCCGAACCGTCGAGAAAGTGGCGCCGACGGGTGCGACCGTGCTGCTGCTCGGTGAGAGCGGCACCGGCAAGGAACTGTTGGCACGTGCAGTCCACACTCAAAGCCCGCGGGCCAATCGGACGTTCGTGGCCATCAACTGCGCCGCCATTCCGGACAACCTCCTCGAGAGCGAGTTGTTCGGCTATGAGAAAGGAGCCTTTACCGGGGCGGTCAAGCAGACGCAGGGCAAGTTTGAGATGGCCGACGGCGGCACGCTGTTCCTCGACGAAATCGGGGACATGCCGCTCGCATTGCAGGCCAAGCTGCTGCGTTTCCTGCAGGATCGGGTGGTGGAGCGGATCGGCGGTCGTGACCGCATTCCGGTTGACGTGCGCATCGTTTGCGCTACCAACAAGGATCTGCCGACCATGATCAAGGACGGCAGCTTCCGCGAGGATTTGTTCTACCGGATCAGCGAGGTCACGGTCAGGATTCCGCCTTTGCGCGAACGCCGCGGCGATTCGGTCGTCATTGCGCAGGCGGTACTCGATCGCCGCGCGCGAGAACACGGGCGGGCGATCAGGGGCTTCACGCCCGAGGCCCTGCAGGCGGTCGAAGGTTATCCCTGGCCAGGCAACATTCGTGAACTGGAGAACCGCGTCAACGGCGCGGTCATCATGTCCGAGGGTAAGTACGTCACGGTCGAAGATCTGGGCCTGCCCGAGTCGGGTGCGGCGGATCTCGACTGGCTGAATCTGCGTCTGGCACGTCAGCGTGCCGAACGCGATGCGATCCATCAGGCGCTGGCCGTGGCCGGTGGCAACCTGTCGCGTACGGCCGAGTTGCTCGGGATTACCCGGCCGACACTCTATGACCTGCTCGACAAGAACGGAGACCTGCTCGACAAGAACGGAATCGCGGCCCCCGATCGGGCTGCTGAGGGTTGATGAAGGTGCGCAACACAATGCGGAAGAATAAATCTCTGGTCTCGGTGGCAGTGCTGGTCACGCTGGCAGCCTGTTCGCCGCGGGGCGAGGCTTTGTATGCCCGTGCGGAAACCGCCGTCAACAAGGGCGACTACCGTGCCGCGGTCATCGATCTGAAGAATTTCCTGCAGAAATCACCGGACAACGCCAAGGCCCGCGCGCTGCTCGGTCGCGCGCTGGTGGCTTCAGGTGACATCGAGGGTGGCAAGATCGAGATCCAGAAGGCAAAGGAACTCGGCGCGCCGCGCGAGCTGACGCTGGTGTCCGAATGTAAGGCCATGGTCGCATCGGGCGACTTGCAGGCAGCTTTGAACCAGTGCAAACCGGACGGCGCCTCGGCGGCAGCCAAACCCGAACTGCAACTGGCCCGCGCGAGCGCATTGCTCGGCACCGGCGACAAGGAAGGCGCCCGCGCCATGTTTGCAGAGGCCTCGGCCGCGCGGCCCGATAACCTCGAAGCACTGGTGGGTTTGGCCAGTGCCACCGCAGCCACCTCGGGCAAGGAAGCTGGCTTGGCCGTCATGAATAAGGCGCCGGCCTCGATGCAAGGTTTGCCCCGCTACTGGCTCGCCTTTGGCGGGCTGCAGATGTCGGCCGGGGATTTCGCGGGCGCCGAAAAGTCTTTTGTCACTGCGCGCGAAAAGGCAAGCAATGACACTCACAGCAACGATTATCTGGTTGCCTATGCCAGCATCGCCGAAGCACAGGTGCGCCAGAGCAAGCTCAAGGAAGCCATGGAGTCGAGCGCCGCACTCGGCAAGATTGCGCCTGACAACGTGATGTTCAAGCAACTGCGCGGGCAAATCGCCGCCGCCGGAAACCAGATGGACGAAGCGCGCTCGCTGCTCGAGGAGGTCGTCACGGCTCAACCCGACAACGCTCAAGCGCGGATGATTCTCGGCATGATCAATCTGCAACAGGGCAATCTGGGGCAGGCCGAGATGCACCTGTCCAACGTGGTTGCCAATCACCCCGATGATGCGCGGGCCAAGCAATTGTTGGCGCAGGCGCGTGCCCGGCAGCAGACGCCGGAAGAATCCCTCGCGAACATCAAGAAGGCGATCGCTGACAATACCGCTGACGCCTCGACGCTGGTCGCTGCGGGCCGTTTGAGTCTTGCTCAGGGCGACAAGGCGCAGGCCCTCAAGTACATCACTCAGGCTGCGGCACGGCCGGAAGTGGCCGGGTCGGTCAATGCGCAGCTGGAAGTGGCCAACGGCTACATGATGGCCGGCGAATATGCGCGGGCGATCGAATTGCTGAAGACCATGCCCCCGGACGGGGCCACAAGTTATCAGCGCGAGTACATGCTGCTGCTTGCCATGCTGCGTAAGGGCGACAAGGATCAGGCGATGGCCGAAGCGCAAGCGCTGATTGCGCGTTCCGGTAACGATCCTCAGGCGCGCAATCTGGTTGCCGGTGTCTATGCGGCAGCGGGTAAGCCCGACCTGGGACGTGAGCAGTTCAACGAAGCCTTGAAACTCAAGCCCGATGATGTGGATACGCTCATCAACCTTGCGCGTCTCGATCTCGCGCAGGGCAAGCCTGAGGCTGCCGAGCAGAGTTTCAAGCGGGTTCTCGAAAAAGATCCCAAGAACCTGACGGCCCAGTTGGGCGCCGGTCTCGCGGCGAGTTCCCGTCGCGACAACAAGGCGGCCGAACAGTGGCTGATCAAAGCGCGTGATGATCACCCCCAAGCCGTCGAGGCCCAGCTCGCGCTGGCCCAGTTCTACATTGGCACGATGGATGTCGCCAAGGCCCGCAAGACCATCGACGATGCGATCAAGGTCAACCCCAAGAATGGGGCCCTGATGAACACCCGCGGATTGACGCAACTGGCAGGCAAGGATCTCAAGGGCGCCGTCGACAGCTTTGCTCAGGCAGCGAAACTCGAGCCCAAAAATTACAGCTATTCACTGAATCTCGCGCGAGCCTATCAGCTGAACCGGGACCTCCCTTCGGCCATGGGGGTCATCGACGAGGTGCTCAAGCAGCAACCTGCGCTGCCGCCAGCGCTCTTGCTCGGCGCGACCATGTCGTTGCAGTCGAACAATGTCGAAAAAGCCGCCGGCTATACCGAACGCTTGCGTCGCGCTGCGCCGGACGCGCCGACCACCTTCCAGCTCGAGGGTGACCTGGCCATGGCGCAGAAACGCTACAAGGACGCCCTGCAGCAGTATGCAAAGGCCGACCCCAGCCAAAAGAATCGGGCCATCCAGCTGGCTCGCTTCAATGCGGCCCGGCTCTCGGATTCGCCGCAGGCAGAGAAGATCCTGCTCGATTGGGCTGCAGCCAGCCCCAACGACCCCGTGGCGGTTACCACCTTGGCCGAATGGCACCGCGCCAACGGGCGTACGGCCGCAGCCATCACCGAGTATGAGAAGGCCGTGCAGAAGACGGGCGGCAACGCCGTACTGCTCAACAATCTGGCGATGCTGTACGACGAGAAGCAGGATCCCCGTGCACTCGCCACGGCGGAGAAGGCGTATCTGGCCTCGCCGAACGCTTTCGAGATCCAGGACACCTACGGTTGGCTGCTGTTCAACTCGGGCAAGACCGACAAGGGACTGGAACTGCTGCGCTCGGCCGCCAAGGGCGTGCCAGACAATTCCGAGGTGCAGTATCACCTCGCCGCTGCGCTCGCCAAGGGCGGCGAGAAGCAACAGGCGGTGGCCTTGCTGAGGAAGGCGCTGGCGGGCAACATGCCGGCCGCGCCGCGTGAGGCGGCGCAGAAGCTGCTGGCTGAGCTCACCAAGTGAATCCCATGAACCAGAGTCAATTGCTGAACCGGAACACACCCATGAACGCAATCCGATCGATGATGGCCGTGACCCTTGCCCTGATCGTGGGCCTGGTCGGCTGCTCCAGCCAGCCGAAGGTGGTCAACGTGCCGGCCCCGGCCGCGCAGGCGCCCCAGTCCGAATACCGCATCGGCCCCGGCGACACCTTGCAGGTGTTCGTCTGGAACCAACCTGAGTTGACGGTGACCGTTCCGGTGCGTCCGGACGGCATGATCTCGACGCCGCTGATCGAGGGCGTGCCAGCCGAGGGCAAGACCGCTGCACAGCTCGGCAAGGATCTCGAAACCGCGCTGGCCGAGTTCGTACGCAACCCGAAGGTCAGCGTCATGGTGACCAGCTTCGTGGGCGCCTATGCGGACCAGATCCGCGTGGTCGGGCAGGCGGGCAAGCCGCAGTCATTGCCGTACCGCGCCAATATGTCGCTGCTGGACGTGATGATCGCGGTGGGTGGTTTGGGCGAGTTTGCCGCCGGCAACCGTGCCGTACTGGTGCGGGCACAGCCCAACAACAAGCAGCTGCGCATTCCCGTGCGCCTGCAGGATCTGCTCAACGACGGTGACATCAGCGCCAACCTGCCCGTGCAGCCCGGTGACGTGCTGATCATCCCGGAGAGCCGGTTCTGACATTCGTTCTCATTCTGTTAACTGACTCACGCCCCTCGAGATGCTGCCTGAACTAAAAAGCAGCGAGCAAACGGATAGGAAGCCATGCAGGAATTCATCTCACAAGCTTTGACGTTGTTGCGCGGTGCCTGGCGCTACCGCTGGCCGGCGGTTGCCACCGCTTGGGTGCTGGCGTTGGCCGGCTGGGCCGCCGTGCAGCTGATCCCGGACAAATACGAGTCACGCACGCAGGTCTACGTCGACACGGAGTCCTTGCTCAAGCCGCTGCTCACCGGCCTCGCGGTCAATCGCGACGTCATGAGTCAGGTGGCGATGATGCAGACGGTGCTGCTCAGTCGCCCCAATCTTGCCAAGGTTGCCGAGAAGAACGACCTCTTCCTCAAGGCAACCACCCGCCGTGAGCAGGAAGAAGTCATCGACGAACTGGCGAAGAAAATTCAACTGAGTCGTCCCACGGGCATCAGCCGTCAGGGTGATAACACCTTCGTTGTTACCTATGCCAATAACGATCCAAAGGTTGCGCACAACGTCGTACGGACGCTGCTCGATACCTTCATGGAAGATACGCTCGGCATGAAGCGCAGCGATGCGGGCGTTGCCCAGCGCTTTCTGCAGACTCAGGTGAAGGACTACGAAACGCGTCTAAACGAAGCCGAGCAGCGACTCGCAGCCTTCAAGCAGGCCAATGTGGGGCTGCTCCCGGGATTCGGAGGCGATTATTATCAGCGCCTAGAGTCGGAAATGGGATCACTTCAGCAGCTGCGTCAGCGCAGCAACCAACTTGCAGAGCGGCGCAACGAAATTCAACGGCAACTGAATGGCGAAGAGCCGACCTTTGGTATGATGGGGTCGCCTGAGGGTAGCCCGATCGATGGCCAGATTGCGCGCTATCGCGCGCAACTCGATCAGCTGTTGTTGCAGTACACGGACAAGCATCCACAGGTTCAGGCGATTCGGCAGACCATCGCGCAGTTGGAGAAGGAAAAACGAGCGGGAGCCAAGATCTCCTCAGTCGTAGCGCCGCCGGGTGCCGAAACTACCAGCGATCAGGCATTGGTGCGTAGCCTCGACATGAACCCCGTCTACCAGAACCTGCGCCTTTCGCTCAGTCAGGCGGATGCGGATCTTGCCGAATTGCGTGGTCAACTTGCTGCCCAGCAGGGTGTTGTTAACGAGCTTCGAAATCGAGTGAATGCAATTCCGGAGGTTGAGGCTGAGCTAGCTCGGCTCAATCGCGACTACGAAGTGAACAAGGATCAGTACGATCAGCTGTTGAAACGGCTGGAATCGGCCAAAATTTCCCAGCAGGCCGAGGACAACACCGAGAACGTCAAGTTCCGCGTCGTTGAACCGCCCACCCAGCCGGAGAAGCCGAGCGGCCCGCTGCGTCCGTTGCTCGATTCCATGGTCCTGCTCGGGTCGCTCGCGGCGGGTATCGCCCTTGCCGTGCTGCTCTCGCAGCTGCACCCCACCTTCAGCACGCGGGACGTGCTGCGTAAAGTCGCGGGCGTGCCGGTGCTCGGCGCAGTGACCGCGGCGTTGCGTAACGAGGTCCTGCCCTGGTACCAGCGGCAGACGGTGCTGGTGGGTGGTGCCGTCGCGGCACTGCTTGCGGTATTCATTCTCAATATGCTGCTCACGGAGCCCGTCCGGGCTGCGCTGCGCAACTTCATAGGCTGAGGTCTCCCATGAGCATCGTCGAACGAGCCTTACAGAAAGGCAAGCAACAGGCCAAGGCGCTGACCGCAGAGTCGGAGCAGGCGCGGGTGGACGCGGCTGCCGCTCCGGCGGTGGCGCAGCCGGTTCAGACTGCGCAATCGGTCACGGCGCCCCCCCCGGTTGCCGCACCCGTGCCACCGCCGTCACCTGCGGCCCCGCTTGTTGGGAGCACCGCCCCGATTGCCCATACCGTCGTGCAGATCGATCTGGACATGCTGCGCTCGGAAGGTCGGCTGCCGCCGCCCGACATGGCGCTGCAGACCGAGGAGGAGATCCGCCGCATCAAGTGGCCGCTGCTCAATGCGATCACGGGCCGCAGCGGCGCAGTGACTGCCCGCAACAACGTGGTCATGGTCACGAGTGCAGTCCCGGCCGAAGGTAAGACATTCACCTCGCTCAATCTGGCTCTCAGCATCGTGCGTGACCGTGAAATGAGGGTGATTCTGGTTGATGGTGACGTGGCTCGCCCCGGGATCACACCGAGTTTCCGTTTGGATGGGGCGCGCGGGCTCAACGATCTGCTCGATGACAATACCTTGTCGGTCGATGACGTGATCTATCCGACCAACATCGATGGCCTCGATTTCGTACCGGCCGGCAAGTGGCATGAGCATTCTGCGGAATTTTTTGCCGGCAGCCGAATGCAGCAGATCATCAATTCGCTGAGTGCTCGCGTTGGGAATGGGGTGGTGATTTTCGACTCCTCCCCGTTGCTTGCCACCAACGATGCTCAGGCCGCCACGCGGTTTGCAGGTCAGGTGCTGCTGGTCGTGCGTGCCGATCACACGGAGCAAAGCACCGTACTCGATGCACTGTCGCTGGTGGACAAGGCCACGCCCGTGAGCGCAGTACTCAACCGGGTTGAGAACTCGGTTGTGAGCCGCTACTACGGACAAAATTATTACGGATATGGGGAAGCTGGCGGCTACGGTCGGCGCAGCAATAAGGGAAAGGGCAGTGCATGAAACTCGTCTCCTCGGAAGGAGTTTGCCGTCAGTGGTGTTACGGCTGCGGTCGCTCGCTTAGTTACGCCGTCGCGGCGTGTCTGATGCTCGCTGCAGGGAACGCCCATACACAGACGATTCCTTATCGATCGCAGCAGCGATCTTTTACTGGTTCGGACGTAGGCGAACAGCCGCGACCAGATGGTTTAATTTTTGAGCCGAGACTCGAGACCAGCGCGCAATATTTCGATAATCTGAATCTTGCTGAAGCGACGCGAGATCGCGTCAGTTCGGCTGGTTTTGAACTTGCGCCGGGATTGTATGCGTCATACAAAACGCCTCGATTCAACGGCGCAATAGACGCATCACTAATAGGGCGGCTTTGGGAAGATAGTGACTACAATGACTTGACCGGTCTTCTAGACGCGTCGGCAAGGTGGTCTGCAATTCAGAATGTGCTGTTTATTGATGGTACAGCCTCCTACCAGACCGTAGTCGTTGATCCTGCGCAGGGAGCGAACTACGGGGGCATAGGGGTCTACCGAAACAGCAGCACTTCAGATGTCGTTGCCGCGTCAGTAACGCCCTCTTTTCAGAAACGCCTCGGCGATTTCGACATCCGAAGCAGTTATTCTGCCGGTGCTGTGTGGTATCTGGATAACCAGAACGTCGTCACCGACGTGTTTAGTCAGGATGACTCCTTCGATCAGCGATTTCAGGTCAGCGTCGGCCTTGCTGATACGGGCAGGCCATTGAGTGCCCGGGTTTTCTACGAATGGAACCGGTCGGAGTATGACGTCTCCTTGCCCTACGAGTTGGAACGCATCGGCGCAGATGCGAATTGGCGGATGACGGAATCATTGTATCTCGTCGCGGATGGCGGCATAGAGAGCGATCTATTTGCAGATATTTCCGCCGGCGGCCTAGATTCAGACTTTTGGCATGCAGGATTCAGGTGGGTGCCCAGCAGCCGTACTTCGGTCGAGTTCCGCTTCGGCCAGAGATTTGACGACGACAGTTATTCTGCATCGGTAACCCACAAGGCGAGACTGCTCCAATTCAATGCAAGTTATTCGGAGGAACCGACAGTTGAATCCCGAAGACGCAGTCTGGGGGACGGTGGTTCAATAGACCTCGATCAGCCGCCGATCGATTTGGATAATCAACCGCAAACCCCTCCGGGTTTTGATTTTGGCGCATTCGACTCGACGCCATACATCAATAAGGATGGTCGTGTTAGCGTGCGCGCAGCGGGCGCAAAGACCGTTTTGGAGGCGACTGCCTACCGAACCAGACGAGAATATATCTCGGCCCTACGCCCGGACGAAAATGAGGAAGGCGTCATTCTGGCCGGAAGTCGGCGTTTTACCCCCGACTTTTCAATGGACAGCCAGTTGATCTATCGAGACTATGACCGGGCTTTCTTCGTCGCGCCTCCGGGCGAACCGGACCTGACCCATTTGCGCGAGACCCAGTTCGTGCTGCGAGCGAATCAGGGATTCATGGAGCGACTCACCGCTTCGGCGGAACTCGGTTATTTCAACCGCAGTGGCGATTTGAATACCGATGGCTGGTGGGTGGCGTTGCGTCTGCGTTATTTGCCGAAATTCCGATAAAAATCACTGATGGATTGCCCATGGATGCCGTTGTCAACCCAGCGTCTGCCCGGTCGGGGCCGGGCGTCCCGATGACGCTGCGTAATGCGCTCAGCGTAGACGTAGAAGAGTATTTTCAGGTGGCCGCCTTCGAGCGGACCATCGACCGAGCTGCATGGGACAGTGCAAAGTCGCGGGTCGAGTACAGTACCCACCGGGTGCTGGATCTGTTCGCCGACCGCAGCGTCAAGGCCACGTTCTTTGTGCTCGGCTGGATCGCCGAGCGCCATCCATCGCTGATCCACCGCATCGTGGCGGAGGGGCACGAGCTGGCCAGCCATGGTTATGATCACACGCGGGTGCATCAGTACACCCCGGTACAGTTTCGCGACGATGTGACCAAGACCAAGGCCATACTCGAGGACTTGGGTGGCGTAGCCATTCGTGGCTATCGGGCGCCCAGTTACTCGATCAACGGCCGCAACCTGTGGGCACTCGACGTGCTGCACGAGACCGGGCACGTCTACAGCTCCAGCATCTATCCCATCCGGCATGATCTCTACGGCATGCCCGAAGCGCCTCGGTTTGCATTCCGGTTCAAGCCAGACGGGATTCTCGAGATCCCTGTGACGACCGTGCGCTGGGGCGGCAGCAACTATCCGTGCGGTGGCGGCGGTTACTTCCGGTTGCTGCCGTACCCGCTGTTCCGCTGGGCTCTGCGGCGTGTCAACGAGATGGACCGGCAGTCGGGCTTGTTCTATTTCCACCCGTGGGAAGTCGATCCGGCTCAGCCCCGCGTGCAGGGCGCCCCGCTGAAGTCACGTTTTCGTCATTACCTCAACCTCAACTCGATGCACGATCGGCTGGGACGCCTGATCGATGATTTCGAATGGGATCGCATGGATCGCGTTTTCGATGTCGAATGATCTGAGCTGCACAGTGCGGGCGTTCACGCCTGCCGATCGGGATGCCTGGAACAGCTTCGTCCGCCAGCAGCCGGAGGGAACCTTCTTCCATCTGGCGGAATGGCAATACGTGTTGAAGCAGGCCTTTGGTCATCGCTCCCATTATCTGATGGCGCTCGGCCCGTCAGGGGAGATCGTCGGGGTGTTGCCGCTTGCTCAGGTCAAAAGCCTGTTGTTTGGCAATGCGCTGGTTTCCACGCCTTTTTGCGTCTATGGCGGCATCGTGGCCAGCTCTCCTGACGCTCACGCGGCATTGGAGAGCGCCGCCTGCGACCTCGCTCGTAAACTCGGTGTCGACTACCTCGAGATGCGCAACCGCAAGCGTGCTCATCCGGACTGGCCCTGCAAGGAACTCTACGTCACCTTTCGACGTGAGATCGACGCTGACAGCGAGAAAAACATGCTCGCCATACCGCGCAAGCAGCGCGCCATGGTGCGCAAGGGTATCAAGGAAGAACTGCGCGGCGTGATCGACACTACGGTAGACCGTCATTACGACATCTACTCCGAGAGTCTGCGCAACCTCGGAACGCCGGTATTCAGTAAGCGTTATACGCAGGTCCTGAAGGACGTTTTTGGCGATGCGTTCGAGATCATCACCATCATGAAGGGCGAGCGGGCGGTTGCCAGTGTCCTCAATTTCTACTTTCGAAACGAAGTGCTGCCGTATTACGGCGGCGGGACCAGCGAGGCTCGTGGGGTGGCCGGCAACGATTACATGTACTGGGACGTGATGGAACGTGCCAGAGAGCGCGGATGCCGGATCTTTGACTACGGTCGTAGCAAGAAAGGGACCGGTGCTTACGATTTCAAAACCCACTGGGGTTTTGAGCCAGAGCAGCTGTATTACGAATATTTTCTCGTCCGGCAGAAAGAGATGCCCAATCTCAGTCCAACCAACCCGAAGTACGGGAAGGCGATCGCGCTATGGCGCAAGCTGCCGCTGCAGTTTACGCAGATGATCGGGCCCATTGTGGCGAAGTATTTGGGCTAGGGGGGCGCGGCATGTGCGGCATCTATGGCGTATTGGGTTTGGCTGGCGCAGCGAGGCGTAGTCCTGACGTTCTGAAAATGATGGGTGATGCCATGGTGCATCGCGGTCCGGATGACTCAGGTACGTTTGTCGACGACGAATTGCTGCTGGGCATGCGGCGGCTGTCGATCATCGACGTGGCGGGTGGTCATCAGCCGATCGCGAGCGAAGACGGTCAGGTAGTCGCCGTCTGTAACGGTGAGATTTACAACTTCAGGGAGCTGCGTCGGCAGTTGGAATCATCGGGTCATCGGTTTTCAACCCATAGTGACTCCGAGGTAGTGGTTCACGGCTATGAGCAATGGGGTGATTCCTTTCTGAGGAAGCTGGACGGCATGTTTGGTCTCGCTGTATGGGATCGCCGCCGTCGCAGACTGATCGTCGCCCGCGATGCGATCGGCATCAAGCCGATTTACTTCAGGCAGGACGCGAATGAGCTCGTTTTTGCTTCGGAAGCCAAATCGATCCTTGCATTGCCTGGCAGCCGTACGCAGTTGGATATGGACGCGCTCGCGCAGTATCTGTCCGTAGGCTACGTTTGCGCACCGAACTCCATCTTCCAAGGAGTCCGGAAGCTGGAGCCCGGCACTGCACTAACAATAGAAAACGGCAAGGTCACCAAAGAGCGTTACTACCGTTTGCCCGCAGCAATAGATGCTGCTCGCTCCGAATCTCAGTGGGTTGAGGCTGTTCGTTCGGAATTGGAACGGTCTGTGCGTGACCAAATGGTCTCCGACGTCCCTATCGGTGCATTTCTGAGTGGCGGAATCGATTCAAGCGCGGTGGTTGCGTTCATGAGTCGGGAGAGTGCGCGACCCGTCAAGACGTATTCAATCGGCTTTCAGGGTTCCTCAGGCGCCCAACTTTACAATGAGTTGCCATTCGCTCGGCAGGTCGCAGAGCAGTTCAAAACGGATCACCATGAAATCGTGGTCCAACCCGAGGTGGCAACCCTGCTGCCGGAACTGCTTTGGCATATGGACGAGCCGATTGCCGATGCGGCATTCATCACAACCTACCTAGTTTCCAAATTTGCGCGTCAGGATGTCACGGTCATCCTCTCCGGCGTCGGCGGAGATGAGTTGTTTGGTGGCTATAAGCGCTATTTGGACGAGCACTACCGGTCGATGTACAGACGTATCCCGTCCGGAATCCGTTCGGGGGTGATCAGCCCGATTGCACGTTTGTTGCCAAGCGATCGGCACAGTCGGCTGCTGAATCAGATGCGGCTAGCCAAGGCCTTCGTTGCAGCGGATGCGTTGCCCTTCGCGGAGCGATATCGGAGTTATATGCAGGTGTTCGATGCGTCAGAGCGCGGTGGTCTGCTCAAGGGGCGGTCGGTCAATTTCGATGATTGCATTGCCAGGGGGTTTGCCGACGCCCAGACGGATGACCCCCTACGCCAGTTGATGGACGTTGATTTCGCGACCCAACTCCCGGATGACCTGCTGCTGCTTACCGATAAAATGAGTATGGCGGTGTCGCTCGAATGTCGCGTGCCCCTGCTTGACCAGCGGCTGGTCGAGTTGGCCGCGACAATGCCTGGTCGATTGAAAATGCGGGGGGGTGTTCTCAAGAGCATCATGAAGCAGTCGCTCGAAGGAGTGCTCCCGCATGGGATTCTGCATCGTGAGAAGCGGGGATTCGGCGCTCCCATGGGCGCATGGTTGCGTGCTGAGTTGGCCCCGGTGCTGCGGGACGTGCTCTCCCGTGAGAGCGTGACTCGGCGGGGATTGCTTGATCCGAATGCAGTAGAGACCACCATCCGCGAGCACGAGCAGCAACGGGTGGATCGTACCGATCATTTGCTGTCGCTCATCAATCTTGAAATCTGGTGCCGAATCTATCTGGACGGAAAAAGCGCCAGTGAGGTGGCCGACGGGTTGCGTGCGAGCCTCGCAGCATGAAAATCCTGTTTGTGTGTCATCGGGTACCTTTTCCACCCAAGCGTGGTGGCAAGATTCGGCCCTTCAACATCATCCGGCATCTCCAGTCGCAGGGCCATGAAGTCACTGTGGCATCTTTGGCGCGAAGTCAGGCTGAGTTGGACGAGGCGGAAGGGCTGGGGCAGTTCTGCAGTAAACGGCTAATCGAAATCGTTGACGACAAAATGGCTTGGCCGTTGATGGTTGCCTGGTTGCCGACGACCAAGCCATCCAGTTTCGGCTATTTTCACTCTGCGCGACTGAAGCGTCGAATCGATGCTGAACTTGCATCCAACGATTACGGGATGGTCTTTGTGCATTGTTCTTCAGTCGCTCCGTATGTGGCTGATGCCAACGTGCCGGTCAAGATCATCGACTTCGGCGATATGGATTCGCAGAAATGGCGCGAATATTCCCTGCACCGTTCCTTCCCTCTATCGGCCGGGTATTGGCTGGAAGCAGTCAAATTGGAGCGCACAGAGCGTCTCTTGGCGGCCAAGTTCAATCTGGCAACCTGCACGACGCGGGCCGAGATGGAGTCGCTGCAGGCGCTTGGTGTCACGTCCCCTACCGCCTGGTTTCCAAATGGGGTCGATTCTGAGTTCTTTAAACCGGTTGATCATCCGTATGATCCGGATCTAGTCACCTTTGTTGGGCGGATGGATTACTTCCCGAACCAGCAAGCTGCTGTGAGTTTTTGTCGCGATATCCTTCCGGAATTGCAGCGGCGTAGGCCGGGCACACGGTTCGACATCGTCGGGGCAGACCCCTCACCCGAGATAAGAGAATTAGGAAGACTGCTAGGTGTTCGGGTGACCGGATCGGTTCCCGATGTAAGACCCTTTGTCACTCAGGCAGCACTCACCGTTGCGCCGCTTGAGATCGCGCGCGGCACTCAAAACAAGATTCTTGAGTCTATGGCCATGGGGGTGCCGGTGGTATGCAGTCGGCAGGCCTCCGGCGGCGTAGACGCGGTCCCCGGGGAACACCTCCTCACCTACGACAATCCGGAGCAATTGATTGAGGCGGTCCTCTCAGTTTTGGACTCAAGGCAGCTGCGAACGCGCCTGGCTGAGGCTGGTCGGTCGCGCGTCATGAATAACCACAGCTGGCCGAGTTCCATGCAGAGGCTCGATGCGTTGATTGCCTCACAGTTTCATGGCGCAAATGCCTCCTAAAATTTGACGTTCTTTATGGGAAAATAAATTCGATGAAAATAAGCATTTTTGGTCTCGGGTATGTTGGCGCGGTATCAATGGCTTGTCTGGCCAGAGATGGTCATGAAGTGGTCGGAGTGGATTTGGATCCGGTTAAGCTCGACCTGATTCGCAGTGGCAAGTCGCCGATCGTGGAAGAGGGCATCCAAGAGCTTACCGCCCAAGTGATGGCATCGGGTCGAGTCCGTGTCACCAACGATGTGGTGGAAGCGGTCAAGTCCACCCAGTTGTCTTTTATCTGCGTGGGGACTCCGTCCAGTCCCAATGGGAGCCAGGATTTGTCGGCAGTGCGGCGCGTGTCTGAGCAGATTGGCGAGGCGATCAAAGACAAGGTCGAGTATCACACCGTGGTCATGCGGTCCACGATACAGCCGGGCTCCATGCACGATGTAGTGAAAGCAGGGATCGAGTCCACCAGCGGAAAAATCGCGAACAAGGATTTTGGCTTGTGCTTCCAGCCGGAGTTCCTCCGCGAAGGAACATCGATCAAGGACTATGACAACCCGCCATTCACCGTCATCGGAGTCGAGGACGAACGGGCGGCCAACGTGTTGCGGGAAGTCTTTGGGCACCTGCCGTGTGAGTTTCTCACAACGTCGATCGGCGTAGCGGAGATGCTGAAATATGCCTGCAATGCTTTCCACGCAGTGAAGATCACCTTCGCCAATGAGGTGGGGCGTTTGTCCCAGTCAGTTGGCGTGGATGGGCGTCAGGTGATGGACTTGGTCTGCAAAGATACTCGCTTGAACATCTCCCCGGCGTACATGCGGCCCGGCTTTGCCTTTGGCGGTTCGTGTCTGCCCAAGGACCTGCGAGCGCTGACCTACGTTGGCAAACTGAAGGATGTGAATACGCCCATGTTGACCAACGTCATGGGCAGTAACAGGGCCCATATCGACCATGCGCTAGATATGGTCATGGCTTCAGGAAAAAGAAAGGTTGGTTTGATCGGGCTCAGTTTCAAAGCTGGGACAGACGATCTGCGGGAAAGTCCATTAGTGACTGTCGCCGAGAAACTAATCGGGAAGGGCTACGATCTCAGGATCTTCGATCCCGATGTCAATCTCTCGCGCCTGCTTGGCGCAAATAAGCGATACATCGACACCGCAATTCCGCATATCGGCAATCTTATGGTGTCGACCTGCCTTGAAGCTGTCGAGCATGCAGAGGTTTTGGTGATCGGTTTGGGTGGCAAGGCTATCGTGGCCGAGATCAATAGGAGTCTACGGCCCGACCATGTAGTGGTGGACCTAGTAGGTAAAGTCATTTCCGAACAAGAAAAATCCGCTGTACAGGGAATTTGTTGGTGATCGGAACGAATCTTAAGGTATGAGTCATGCTGCGGCGTCCGGCTGACATCGCAAATTCCTGGTGGTTACGTCTTCTTGGGATGTTGACCGGCGTCGCTGTGCCATTGATGTGGTTTTTTTCGACTCTTACTCCCGGCGAAGATGCCGTTAAGATTCGTAACGGGTTGGTAGCTGAACTCGGGGTCAATGCCGATTTTTCTTGGAGTCCTCGGAATGTCCCGACGTCATATCTGCTCAACCTGCACTCCCCGTTGCCGAAATACAGTGCTGTCGCAAAGCAGATCGGTAAAGACCTTAGGCTGACGCCCGCAAGAGGTTTGGAACTCGGGGTGGCCATTTCTCAGCATCTGATGTCAGCAACGGCCAGAAATAATACTCCGATACAATCTGATCTATCGACCGCGTACCACAACATAGTTTTTAACGGTATGGGCTATTGTGCCGATTTCACGCAGGTGTTTACCGGTTTGGCACTGGCCGCTCACCTGCCGGTAAGGGCTTGGTCGATTTCCTTTGAGGGGTTTGGAGCGGGGCACATCTTCAATGAAATCTACGACGAATCCAGAAAAAAATGGATACTGATCGACTCCTTCCACTCTCTCTATTTTGTCGACTCAAAAACCAACGAGCCGCTGTCCGTTATTCAGGTGCACGATCGGCTTTTAGGCCTAGAAAGTGACCATGGGCCTATGGTGGTCAGAGCGATCGTGCCAGAGAGGTTCCCGTTTTCAAATCAGGAAATGGCGTTTGACTACTATCGTCGTGGTATGCCCCAACTGGCGCTGAATTGGGGCAACAACGTTTTCGACTATGACCATTCCATAGCGGTCCGTTATGCTGCAAAAATTTCCAGACATGTAGAGCGACTGGTGGGGATTCTCATTGGTGAATATCCTCTGCTGAAGGTCTATCCGGTTGCCTTTAGCCACCGAGATTTCGATTCACTCCGTAGGACCACCCGGGAATTTTTTGTCGCGAGCGCTGCCCTGGGTTTTTCAACCATTTTGTTCGGATTCCAGTTGTTTTGCCAAATTCGGCAGAGAGTTTCAGTGCGAAGCGAGCTCGAAGAGTTTGCAGGGAACCAACAGGGAAATTCGAGATGAATTCGCACGATCGCCGCTCAGCCATAAGCGGCTTTTTCGCGCAGCCTTTGGTATCGCATACCTGTATGCTTGTGCTCTTGTGTGTAGGAATCGTCTGCTTCCGGTCCACGCTGGATCAGCTTTTGCGGACTTGGAGCAATGACGCGACGTTCTCTCATTGTTTTCTCATCTCCCCGATCTGCGTCTGGCTGGCGTGGCAGCGGCGTGAAGTTCTCAAGAAAACTCCCGTTTCGCCTTCCGTCATAGGCGTTAGTAGTCTCGTTGTATGCGTGGCGATCTGGGTTTTGGCTCAGCTAACCGATGTAAAGGTTGTTTCGGAACTAGCGTTGGTCGCCATGGTCCCTGCGCTGATTTACTCGGTTTATGGCTTGGGGATTGTTCGGGCATTGGTTTTCCCGCTTGGATTTTTGTTTTTTTTAGTCCCATTTGGGCGCGGTTTGGTTCCTCTTCTAATGGAGTTTACCGCCGATATCTCCACCACACTTTTGCGGCTAAGTGGTATCCCAGTTCACCGCAGTAACATGTTTATTAGCATCCCTGTCGGCGATTTCGAGGTTGCAAAAGCTTGTAGTGGATTGAATTACTTCGTGACCGGACTGGTTCTGGGAGTACTGTACGGCTACCTGACTTACGGAACGTTTCGGAAAAGACTGTTATGTTTTTTTGCTTTTCTAGTCATACCTATCATTGCAAACGGCCTGCGCGTCTATTTTACGATATTAGCCGGTCATTTGACCAACATGCGGTTCGGGCCTGGTTACGAACATATAGTCTTCGGTCGGATCTTTTTTGTCGTGATGATCGGCTTTATCTTTTGGATCGGTCTGCAGTGGAAGGATTCGTTTGAAGGCCCACCGGCTCTGGAGGCCGGGTCGGTCAATGTTGGATCTAACCGCGGGTCCCTCGTCATTTTCGTGGCATGCATAGCTACGCTTGTGGCGGGCCCTTGGGTTTTGGGTAAGGCTACAGGCCGGGCTCCGACAGACTCTACCGATCTCCTGGGGATGATCCAACTGCCGTCGGCCGCTCAAGGTTGGGATGGGCCAATTGCAAGAGTCAGCGGGTGGCGTCCGGCCTATCTCGGTTCTATGAGGGAAGAGAACGTATCCTATTCACCGCTGAATGGTGATCCGCCTGTCGAGGTTTATGTTGCTGTTTACGGGCTGAGAAAGGCAGGCGGTTCGGAGATGATTTCTTACCGAAATCAGATTTCAGCCGACGATTTAAAACACCTGAATGCGTCAGAGAGAAAATCAGTAGATCTTGGGGCCTACGGCAGATTGGTAGTTTCTGAGCAGGTGATTTCCAATTCATTTGGGCAAAGACGGATTTGGAGTTGGTTTGCAGTTGGCGGGGAAATGGCTGGTTCAGGGGTAGAGGTAAAAGTAAGAGAGGTACTGGCCCTCCTGGTTGGAAACGCTGATAACGAACGGATCATGGTGATTTCGACAGAAGATATTCGAGACTCAAGTGCCAGGCTTGAGCGATTCGTCAGGGCTCATGAACAATGTGTATCAGCCGCATTCTCAGGTAGCCCGTGCCGATGACCTGCGAACTGTTAACACGTATTCACATCGTCCATGTGATCGTTCGCCTAGATATCGGCGGACTGGAGAACGGCCTGGTCAATCTCATCAACTCCATGCCGGTTGACCGTTATCGACATTCGATAATCTGTCTAAGCGGTTTCTCTGATGAATTTCGACGGCGTATCAAGACGTCGGATGTAGAAGTCTTTTCGCTCGGTAAGCGGCCGGGTAAGGATCTCCGCGTGTATGTAAGAATGTGGCGGCTGCTGCGTAAACTGAAGCCAGATATTTTGCACACCAGAAATTTGGGCACCATAGATATGCATCTTCCGGCAGCGCTGGCGGGTGTCAAAGTACGAATTCACGGTGAACACGGATGGGACGCTAGTGATCCTCGCGGCCTCAAGAAAAAAAATATCGTCTTGCGCAAGCTATTTTCGCCCCTTGTGCGCCGGTTCATCCCGATGTCCCGCGATCTAGCAGATTGGCTACAATCCGTGGTGGGAATCAAGAATAAAAAAATTACCCAGATTTACAGTGGTGTAGATACTGGGAAATTTTTTCCGATTTCGAGCAACGAAGAGGCGTTTCGGACGGAGGATAGGGCCCTCGTTATTGGTACGATCGGTCGGCTTGACCCGGTTAAAAATCAGGTCTCTCTCTTGAAAGTATTGAGTGACTTGCGGCGGTCGGGGAGTTTCCAGCACCGCGGGGTCTCACTGATTATCGTCGGGGACGGACCCTCACGAGGCTGCATATCGAAAGCGATCGATGAGCTTGGTTTGGGTGATATCGTCGAATTAACCGGTGCTCGCGAAGATACGCCCGATCTTCTCAGACGAATGGATCTGTTTGTACTGCCGTCGCTCAACGAGGGTATTTCAAATACGATTCTGGAGGCCATGGCCACCGGCCTGCCCGTTATTGCTGCTGAAACCGGGGGTAATCCCGAGCTTGTCGTCAGTGGGAAGACGGGGACCCTTTATCAGTCCTGTGGAGATGGGTTGCGGCGGGCCATTGCGGGGTATTTCGGCAACTGGGACTTGATCCGAAAGCAAGGGTATGAAGGGAGAAAACGAGTGATCGAGAAATTCAGTATGGCTGCAATGGTGGCGTCTTACTGTCAGATCTACGAAGAAGTGATCTGTGAAAAAGGCTCTCTTCACGAATCTGAGTTGAAGAGGATTTCCTGATGTGTGGAATCGCTGGAATGTTCGCGATGACGCACGGTCGTGAGTTGGATCGCTCCCTCCTGCGGCGTATGAATGACTCGCAGTCCCATCGGGGGCCAGATGGAGCCGGGGAACATCACGAGCCGGGTCTTGCCTTGGGTCACCGACGACTGGCTATCATTGACGTTGCTACTGGGCAACAGCCGCTCTTCAATGAAGACAGTTCTGTAGTCGTTGTTTTTAACGGGGAAATATACAACTATCAGGAACTCATTCCAGAACTTCAGGCTCTGGGTCATTCCTTTCGTACACGCAGTGACACGGAGGTCATCGTCCACGCGTGGGAATCCTGGGGTGAACGTTGTGTGGACCGATTCCGTGGAATGTTCGCCTTTGCTCTATTTGATCGAAACAAGGATACGCTCTTTCTGGCTCGCGACCGGTTGGGTGTCAAGCCACTTTTCTATTCCCTGCTTTCCGATGGCACATTGATTTTCGGCTCTGAACTCAAATCGCTTTTGGTTCATCCCCTGTTCGGTCGGGAGACAGATCCCTGCGCCGTGGAGGAGTACTTTGCATTCGGGTACGTTGCCGAGCCTCGAGTTATATATAAAAACGCGGCAAAACTGTCCCCTGGACATACACTCACCGTGAAACGTGGTCGGCAACTACCTGAGAGTGTTCCGTACTGGAACCCGTTATTCAGCCTAGGTAGCAGCATAACGCTCGAGGAAGCCTGCGAGGAGTTGAATCGACGGCTGGAGGAATCGATCAAACTACGGATGATTTCGGAGGTTCCCCTCGGCGCCTTTCTTTCCGGTGGGGTGGATTCCAGTGCGGTTGTCGCAGCCATGGCGCGAATATCCAAAGGGCCGGTCAATACTTGCTCGATTTCTTTCGATGACCCGGCATTTGACGAGACCCGTTACGCGCAGGAAGTGGCTGATCGTTATGGGACGCGCCATTTTGTAGAGAAAGTCGCGAGCGACGATTTCGAACTGGTGGATCAATTGGCCGGCATTTACGACGAGCCCTACGCCGATAGCTCGGCCATACCCACCTATAGGGTCTGCCAACTGGCCCGTAAGCACGTGACGGTCGCCCTGTCAGGTGATGGTGGCGACGAAGCTTTCGGAGGGTACCGAAGGTACCAGTTTCAACTCGCTGAAGACCGGTTGCGTCGTTTTTTACCTTTGGGAATCAGAGCTCCGTTATTTGGTGCTTTGGGAAGCCTATACCCGAAGGCGGACTGGGCTCCGCGGTTTTTTCGAGCAAAGTCAACCTTCGAGTCACTCGCAAAATCGTCGATAGAAGGGTACGCGAGCAGCATGTCGTTCGTCCGCGAGCCGCTGCGCCGTAAGCTATTTTCCGTAGGATTCCATCGTTCACTCAATGGGTATGATGCCCTTGAAGTCTTTAAGCGACACGCAGCGGCAGCAGACACCGATGATCCATTGGCTCTAGTGCAGTATGTCGATATGAAGACCTATCTGGTGGGAGATATCAATACCAAAGTTGACCGGGCCAGCATGGCGCACTCATTGGAGGTGCGAGAGCCACTAATGGATCATCCGCTTGTCGAATGGCTGGGAGCGTTGCCGTCCAGCCTAAAGATTCGGCAGGGGCAAGGAAAATATTTTTTCAAGAAGTCTCAGGAACAATATCTGTCGAAGAACGTTCTTTATCGGCCCAAGATGGGGTTTGCTGTTCCGTTGGCTAGGTGGTTCCGCGGGCCATTGAGACAAAAGGTACGTATTGCGGTCACTGGCGATCGATTGAGCGGTACCGGTATGTTCGATCCAGTCATGCTGCGCCGCCTTGTCGAGGAGCATGAAAGCGGTCATCGTGATCACAGTACGCCCCTGTGGACGCTGTTGATGTTCGATGCATTCCTTGGCAAGACATCTGCGTGACTCTACACGTTGTCTCCGTTTGCAAGTCTCTTCCAACGGCGGATTCGCCGGCTGCCGGGGCTTTTGTTATGCGCCGACTGGCGGCCATGGCGCAAATTGCAAACATGGATGTTGTGCAGCCTGTCCCTTATTTCCCGCTGGTTCGACCGTTGCCCGGTTGGGGTCGCGACGAGTCGTATAGTGCCGACGGTGTATCGATTTCCCATGCGCCCATGCTTTACCTGCCTGGCATCTTGAAACGGCTAGACGGCAATTTCCTGGGGTGGTCTATCAGGAATCGTCTGGCAGCCATCCACCGTGAAAAGCCGATTGACGTCATTGATGCTCATTTCGGCTACCCAGATGGGGTGGGTGCGCTGCAAGAAGGAAAACGCTTGGCGGTGCCGGTTTTCATAACCGTCCGCGGTTTAGAAGTTGATTATCTGCGAAAGAATGACATCAGACCGCAACTACTCTCAGCGTTTCACGAGTCCGCTGGGATCATCAGTGTTAGTCAATCATTGCGTAGAGTGCTTGTCGAAAATGGCATTCATGCAGATAAAATACAGGTGATCCCCAACGCCGTTGACAGGACCATGTTTCGAGTACGATCTCGCAAGGAATTTCGATTTCGGCTTGCATTGGATCCTGACGAGCCGTTGATAGTTAGCGTGGGAACCATGATCGAGCTCAAAAGACACCATGTTTTGCTTGAAGCCTTGGCTGCAGTGCGACTCCGTCTTCCCAATGTAAAGCTCGCGATTATCGGCCTTGAGCGAGACGAGCCCGATTATCTTCCACGGCTAAAAAAAATGACGGTCGGCCTCGGGCTTGAGGGGTCGGTGAAATTTCTGGGTAGTCTTGCGCCAGTTGATGTCGCTAGTTGGCTATCCGCAGCTGATGTTTTCTCGCTCGTTTCGGCACGGGAAGGTTGCTGTAATGCTGTTCTCGAGGCGTTGGCCAGTGGTAGGCCAGTAGTAGCGAGTCGGGTTGGAGATAACGAGAATTTCGTCCACCCCGACACGAACGGGTATTTAGTTGAGGTGGACGATCCGGCTGGTACCGCCCGTGCTTTGCACCGGGCATTAGAGCGACGGAATTGGGATGGTGACGCGATTTCAGCCGGGCTGACTGTTGGAAACTGGGCCGACGTGGCAAGAAAAGTACTCGGCTTTTTCGGCCAGCAGCTGGAGCGGCGCAACGACATAAGTCATCCAGTTGGAGGCGCGAAGCATTGAATGAACACGAAAAGTTTAAAGCCGAGGCTGCTTTTCATCTCGCCGCGGTTTTTATTTCCAGTTGATTCAGGTGGAAAGATTCGTACCACGCAGATCTTACGAGGACTCAAGGGTGGGCAGTTTTCAGTTCATTTATTGTCTCCGGCGGAAGCGGATCTGTCGGTCCGATTCTCAAACGAAATCGCATCGGTCTGCGATGAGTTTTCATGGTGGCGCATTAAAGATTCCGGAAATGTCTCAAGTATTCGTAAGGCCCGATATGGATTTGGCAAATTGCCTATTCCGGTGCGGACCGACTGGAGCCAAGCCGGTGAATATGCGGTCAAAACGGCGTTACTCGATAGGCCGGACGTCGCCGTTTTTGATTTCGTACATGCCGCCGTGCTTGCGCCGGGAAGGATCAATGTTCCCTCGGTGCTGTTCACTCATAACGTAGAGACAGAGATTTTTCAGCGGCACGCCAAAGTCGCTACCAATCCGGTATCTCGCTGGATCTGGTCGAATCAAGCCAAAAAGATGAGAGTATTCGAGTCTGCCGCGTTGGCGAGGTTTGATGTGACGGTGGCCGTTTCTGATCGTGATGCTAAAAAATTCCAAGTCGAGGAGCCGCAAGTCCGTACCGCTGTGATTCCAACTGGCGTTGATCTCGACTATTTCGGATTCCATCCGCCTACGGAAGATAAACGGGTTGTCTTTTGCGGATCGATGGACTGGCTAGCCAATCAGGATGCGATCAAATTCTTTCTGGAGGAGGTCTGGGATCTGATTTCGGCGCAGGTGCCCGACGCAAAGATGACAGTAGTCGGTCGATCGCCGCCCGCGAATCTGGTCGATCAGGCGCGCAGACGCAATCTTCGGTGGGATTTCACCGGTTACGTCGATGATGTTCGTCCTTATATGCAGGGGGCCGCAGTCTCGGTTATACCGATTCGTGTCGGCGGCGGCACTCGGCTAAAAGCCTACGAGGCGATGGCAGCGGGTAACCCCATTGTTTCAACGGCCATCGGCATAGAGGGTCTCCCGATTGTCGATGGGGAGCATTATCTGCGTGCCGATGAAGCCAAGCCTTTTGCAGCTGCCGTCGTGAGCCTATTGAGAGATGTCGACACTAGAATGCGGATCGCTACGCAGGCCCGTGCTTTGGTCGAAAGTCGTTTCTCGTATGTTGTTGCTGCGCGCGTATTTGAGGATGCCTGTACCGATGCAGTATCGCGATTTCACTCGACTCGAGCGTAGGCGCGTTGCCGGTAGGCACGCAAAATTCGTGCTGAAAAGCGCCGCGCAGTCTTGTCCCATGGCGCAATGCGCGGTAGTTGCAGCATATCGGCGCCCCTGGCTGCGCACCCCCACGCGGTTGTGACACTCGCCGTGAAACCTGCCTCTCGAACCATTGCTACATGACGCGCGTCATAATCGCTGCCTGGCCGCCCGTTCGGGTAAGCGAAGTTGGAAACAGGCTGCCCTGTTATTTCTCTGAGGATCCCACGACTTTCCACTATCTCCCGCCGGGCGAGGTCATCATCGGTATTTCGGAGTATTGGATGTGTCATTGTATGAGCACCGATTTCTAAACCACGACGTGCCGCATCCCGTACCTGCTCTTTCGACATCATTAGGTTGAGGGCGGGCGCTGCCCCGACGTGCTCGACAATGCGGGACGCCATTTCATATCGGAAATCCTGATGGAGATATTTCAGCTGACCGATCACCCGGCTTGCGGCATTACGGCGATCGAAATCATTAACAAGCGGATAATATCCTAGGCCGAGCGCGTCCAGATCCAACGCTGGCGCAGGAGCAGACCGAATTGCTTCAATGATGAGGTCGTTAAACATTCGACCGCCGTCCAGCAAGCCCGGTGCAACGAAAATCGTAGCCGGAATTCCTCTCTCCTCAAGTAGAGGCAAGGCATTTTGATAATTGTTCGCGTAGCCATCGTCAAAGGTGATGCTCAATGCTCGAGAGGGCAGGGAATTCTTGGCAAGACGTGCCACTGCCTCTGCGAGCGGCAAGATGTTGAAGTTCGAAGACAACAGATCAAGTTGCCCGGCGAATTGCTCTACTGACGGTTCATTCTCTAGTAGCGGGTCGTATGCTGGAAGAACGCGATGATAAGTCAAAACGATGAGCGAGCCCCTGCGTCCGGACCCGGAGGCAAAGGCCCCGATTGCCCTAACAACCATGGACTCGATTGGAAGCATAGATATCACGATGAGTACTAGAGGTCAGCGTCAGACGTCAAAGCCGGTTTCTTCAAACCACTGTTCGAGGACCGCCAAAACCCAGATGAAGACACCGTAGAATTTGGCATCCTCCGAGGCATGCAGCCTCAGTATCCGATCGATGAAATCGGCTCGGATGATTCCTCGGCCACGCAGCTGGCTCAGATTGCCATAGACCATATCCCTGAGTTGAGACGATTCCTGGAGCCACAGCCCGAAAGGCAGTCCGAATCCATGCTTCTTTTTATGAATGATCTCATCTGGCAGAAAGCCGGCAACAGAGCGCTTATAGAAATCCCGCAACTTGTCTCCGGGCATCATCAGATCCGGCGGAATGCGGGTCGACAAATCCACGACCCGATTGTCCAACATCGGGTAAGAAACCCTGATCCCCGCCAACGCCGCGGTTACCTCCACCTTTCGGAGGTCATTGTCAGCCAACGTGTAATGCCAGTCGTACTGGAGCATTTTCTGCAGATACGATGGTGTTTTGCAGGCATCCCATACGGCCTGCATCTGGCTAAATGGCGCTGCCGGGTCGATCGAAGCGAGAAAGTCCGGTGCGATGATGGTTTCAGGACCCAGCATGTAGACGAAATTCCATGTTTCGAGTCGAGCTGGCAGCGGTATTTTTGCCTTGGTGATATAGCCTTTGGCTTTGCGCGACAACCAGAATTCCATGCCCTTCGGCCAGTGCCCGACTAGAGGCTCGAGCAGGGCGTGGCGTATCAAACCGGGTACCGACTGATAGCGCTCAAACACCCTTTGTTCCACATAACGGGTGTTGCCGGCAAACAACTCATCGCCGCCGTCGCCAGCCAACAAATGATCCACCCCAGATTCGCGAGCCAAGACCCCACAATGGTAGGCTGGAAGCGCGGACGAGTTGCCGAAGGGCTCATCAAACGCCCCCGCAATCAGCGCGAAAGAGTCGGCGATGTCTTGGCCTCGGATGACATACTCGTGCCCCTGACAGCCAAAACGACCGTTCGCAGCTCGGGCGAAGGGCAGTTCGTCGTAGTCCGGATAGCCGAATCCGATGCTAAAAGTTTTGGCGCCGCGGCCTTGGGTTTGGCTCAGCATGCCTGCGACGCTGGAACTGTCCAGGCCGCCACTCAGAAAGGCCCCGCTCCTGGCGTCAGGCATGCAATCAGACACGGCCGCGGACAGAGTGCCGAGGAGTTGTGCCTTTAGGGCATCGAATCCTTCATCGGTCTTCTGGCAAAAAGCTGGCTCCCAGTGCGGTTCCGTTTTCGCCTGGCCGTCCGATACCTCCACATATGACGCCGCCGGAAGTTTGTTGACCCCCTGAAATGCCGTTCTAGGTGCCGGGATCATGTGGTGCAGGAGGTAGTCGAACATGGCCTGCCGGTCAATCCGTGCGTTTATGCTAGGACACCGGGCCACCGCCGCGGCAGAGCTCGAGAAAACAGTAGCTGGACCCTTAAGTACATAAGTCAAACGCTCGATTCCCATGCGATCAATGGCCAGGGTCAGCTGTCCAGACTCCAGGTTCGCAACGCTTAGGGCGAACCGCCCCCCGAGAGATGCCAGACAGGCGGGGACCCCGCGGGTAGCCAGCTTCCCAGCGATTGCCTCTGCCGTAGCTGCTTGTCGGTCTCCTTCATTCCAGACCGGAGAGCCATGTAGGAGGACCAACCACGGGCCGTCTCGGACAATCTGCTCTGCTGCCCCTACGAAGACTCGCCCGGGTGAGGCAGCGGTGACCACAACCGTGTCTGCGGTCGGGACCGTCTTGCGGGAATAGGCCTCCAAATCAGACGAGTGGGCCGAATTGGCAGGGCCGAAAAAACCGAACAGGTGAGGCGTGGGCACGGGCTGGCTAGGTCCAGAAAGTAAACGGAGTCGGATTGTAGGGTGACTTTATCAGTTAAACTTTGAACTGTGGCACCAGAACTCTCTGTCGTTTGTCTAGAATTACACCCCATGGACACTATCTCTCGCACTAAGAAAATTCTCCGTGACACCCTCAATTTGGGTGACCGTGCCGACCGGCTGACCGCTGACACCCCTCTGTTGGGCGGACTCCCCGAATTCGACTCAATGGCGGTCGTCTCAGTCGTCACCATGATTGAAGACGAGTTCGGCGTCGCTGTTGACGACGACGAATTGTCCGCAGACATCTTTTCAACCGTCGGTTCTTTGGCTGATTTCATTTTCGCCAAGACCGGTGGCTGAGTCTCGGCGCTGTGCTGGGTCGGTTTATATCCGGTAAGGCGGGGCCGTTATTCCTGCTCTCGAGCGAGAATTATCAAAATTGCGATCGATGCGTTTTGGTGATTCCTCCCTTCGCGGAGGAAATGAACAAGACGCGTAAGATGATCTCCGATCTTGCGAAACGTCTGGAGATAAAAGGGATAGCCGTTGTCATTCCTGACTTGTTTGGAACGGGGGACAGCGCGGGCGAGTTCGCCGAAGCGACGTGGGATATCTGGATCGACGATCTGCAGAGGGTAGTTCATTGGACTGAGCATAACTTGGGTCCGTTAACGGGGATTGTGGCCACGCGACTGGGCTGCGCGATTGCCAACGAACTGGCTCGACTTAGGGTCATCAGCAACATCAGTCGAACTGTTTTCTGGCAGCCTACGCTGGATTGCAGCCGCTATATGAATCAGTTTCTGCGTCTGCGCACGGCCGCATCGATGATGATTGATAAGCCAGAGTCGCTCAATACGCTTCGAGCGAGACTATCTGGGGGCGAGGCTCTGGAGATCGCTGGCTACGAGTTGAGCGGGGTACTGTTCAATCAGCTAAGCAATTTGCCTCACCCGCAATCCCTGGCCTTAGGATTGGGCGAGGTATGTTGGTTTGATATCGTCCGCGATGCGTCCGGTACGGACGTTTCAGCCGCCGCTGCGAAATTTATCGAGATCAGTGCCGCGGATGGTCATTCTATGCGTTACCAGACCATCTCGGGAGAGCCTTTTTGGTCGGCTACCGAAATCGTCGTCAACGAAGAGTTGCTGGACCGCACGGCCGAGTTTTTGATTGGTACGCAGAAAGAGATTTCTGATCGGCCAGTCCCGTGACCGAAAAATTTGTCAAGTTTTCCTGCGACGGTGCGTCCTTGTCTGGCATCTTGCACCTGCCTGCTAACCATACGGTAAGGCTGGGTATCGTTATCATCGTGGGTGGGCCCCAATATCGCGTAGGCAGCCATCGCCAGTTCGTGCTGACCGCCAGAGCCCTCTCCGCCGCAGGGTATCCGGTATTGCGTTTTGATTATCGCGGTATGGGAGACAGCGATGGAGTCGGGAGAACCTTCGAAGATGTTGGAGTAGATGTGGCCTCGGCAATCGACTGCGTGTGCCGTGAGGCTAGAGTCGATAGCGTTATTTTGTATGGCCTATGCGATGCTGCTTCCGCGGCAATGATGTATGCGGTCACTGATCAGCGTGTGCGTGGTCTTGTTCTACTAAATCCGTGGGTGCGAACAGATCAGGGTCACGCCAAAGCCTTTGTCGAGCACTACTACCGGAAGAGATTTTTCCAAATTTCGTTCTGGCGAAAATTGGCTTCAGGAAGATTGGCCTGGCGGGCCACATTTGCCAGCCTGAGCCGTAACCTCTATTCGGCATTTGGGCGAGCCGATCATTCAGGACAGGCGGCAGGCGTGTCGTATCTGGACCGAATGTTGAATTCTATGAGCCGTTTTGACGGAGCGTCCCTTGTGATCCTCAGTGAGAACGACTTGGTTGCCCGAGAGTTCGACGATTTATGCAAGACCGCGCCGGAATGGGTGCGACTGGCAAATTCAGAACGTGTGACCTTCGAACGTCTGTTGGGGGCTGATCATACGTTTTCAGGCAGACCTGCACTTGACCGGTCGATAGCCCTAGCATTGCGGTGGATACCTACTCTACCGCCTTGAGGTGAGCCCCTTTTTGTGACCAAAGTGTCATTTCTATTTCCCGCGAAAATGCTAGCATTTTGAAAAGAGTCGCCTTGAAATTTGGATGGCCTGACATAGTCCCAGTGGAGTCTGCGCAATGAAACGTCGAGATTTCCTTTCCAGCTCGGCTTTTATCTCAGGGATCCTGCTTCCCGCGTTTGCTCGAGCGCAGGCAAAGCCCTGTCCGCCAGGAACCTTCGGCGTGCAGGGTGGTACGAGTGTTGCGCAAAAGTGCGGCGTCGGCGGTGGGTCGGCCGATTGGGTTAAACGATCAACTGGTCCGGGCGTCATTTGGGCGCACGATTTCAGTAATGCGGAGGAGGTGACTCGACATTTAAAACCGATCAAGCCAAAGTCAACTCCTGTTCCCTGCTCCCAAGTCAAAGATGGCGATCTGTTTGCACTTCAACAGGTATGTATTGGAGCTAAGCTCGCTGCTGACTTTCCGGCGGCGGACGGGGCGGGGCCCCGTACCATGGTTATCGATAACGCCGACGATTGGCCAACCGGTAACTTTTATTTCATGGTCTGTAAGCAGTGGCCGAATATCGGAAGCAAGAACCTGTTTCTCTGTTCTGGTCGGGAAGGAAATTCTCTAACTGTCACCTACGTTCCAGATAAAGACAGTTGGTTGGCAGCTACGCAACAGGATTACGTGATAGGGGACTACGCTGGAAACGAAAACGAATCAGATTGGCGTCGCACCTTCAGTGCACTGCCGGCCGGCGAAAACGGGCTTCCTAACAACGACCGTGCAGCCGCGGGAGAGCCGTGGGAGGTTCCGGTTCGATCGAAGCAAGCATCGGGTATCTACGGCGTGCCAAGGGATCCAAGCATTTGGCAGTACGGCTGGTATGGTCACCCCAGTAACCAAGCCACATGGGAGAATTGGCGGGGTTGGACTTACGGAGGCTCGAACCCCTCGTACATTACCCAGCGGGGCCCTATCAACGGCTCTGCCCCGAAGTACCGACTGTGGGACGGAAGCGAGTTTTGGCTGCAATTCCGAATGAAAGTCGATCCCCGATTCTGGCGATACCACATCCACCCGACGCCCACCGGTAGCTACCCGAACGATGGATTGCTTTGGTATCGGAAAGTTTTTGCCATCCAGAGTGAGGTCAGTTCTTTGAACCAATTAGTGGCTCAATTCGGACCAAGTAACCGTTATCAGATCCCCTCGACCAACCCCAGCCCGTTCACCCTCGCTACGTACAAAGCTACAAAGCTGATTACTCAGCCAGGCACGGGTCAGGCGGGCACTTCGTTTCAACCCGGTAGTCAATGGGCATCGACTGCTATAACTCCGTCGAGTATGTCCCCAGCCGGTTCGGCTTGGGAGTGGATCGATAATGAATGGATTACATTTTTAATTCATGTAGTGCCGGGTAGGAGTGGAGTTGCAGAGTCTAAGATAGAAGTAAGCTTTGCAAGGACCGACCAACCGGGATACGACGGCACCTACACCCCTCTGATCTCGACATCCACATCAACGATTGTTTACTCGGGTTCAGGCGATTACGATTATCCCGATGGACCCTTCACTCCGAGCCAGGTTGGTCGGATGGATGCCCTGCCGGGATTTCAGTCCTTCGGCCCGATGGGGTTCCTTAACATTAGCCAGAAAGCCGATGAGCCTGTCCCCGTCCATTCCTACTGGATTCGTTACACTCAAATCATATTTAGCAAACAATCAATTCCCGCGCCAAGTCGTGGGTCGTAAGTCCTCTCCAATTAGCGTCGTGCTGCGTCGCTGGCGGTGAATCGGCACGGCCGAAAAAATAGGCTCTCAGTCCCGGTATCAACTCAGTGATTTAATTATTCACTACCGTGATATTTCAAGCGATAAGCCACCATTTTTCGGACGTGAAATCTTTGGTCTTTGCTATGGAAAAACTACGGCAATTCTTCAAAAGTCATGCGCCAGAGAGCTTGGTACTGCATCTTCAAGCGCTCGATCACTATTTTAATGGCGAGCAAGAGCTTAAGTTCATTCGTTCTCTCTGTGATCCTCATAGGGACGCCGTTGACGCGGGGGCAAACATTGGGACGTACTCTTATTTTCTGAGGCGCCATGCGCGCAAAGTGTACGCTTACGAACCGAATCCTGTATTGGCTGCACGACTACATCGACTTCTGGCAGATGTGACCGTTAGGCACGCCGCCTTATCAGATCGGACGGGAAGGGTTGTTTTGCAAGTCCCTGTTAATGCGGATGGCGCTGTACAACATGAACTTGCCAGTATTACCCAGCAGTTTGGTGTCAAGACTATTGATTATCCGGTGGAAGCAATAACTCTGGATAGCGAGCATCATTCCAACGTCGGTTTCCTAAAAGTGGATGTGGAACAACATGAACTGGCGGTTTTGAGTGGAGCTCTCGGTACGATACAAAGATGTCGGCCGGTGGTGATGACTGAGATTTCGCCTCTCAAGTATGCCGAGGGACTTGTTAGGGCGTTCTCGTTCATTACTGAACTCGGTTATGAGGGCTGGTTCAGTTTTAATGGCTCGTGGGATCGGCTTACGAATTTCCAGCCAAATCTGCACGCGTCAGCGTCGAATTTCGGAAAGGGTCGAGATTTCATCGGGGGTAATTTGCTTTTATTTCCGTCAGAACATTCCTTGGCTCATATCGGGCCCCATCAAGGGCTTAGGTAAGGCGTGTTTAGTTAAATTGCTTAGTGGGGAATTCAGGGTAACGGTTCCCGTTCGGTCTCCAACAGCACTAGCCATCGTCCTTAAACTAATCTGCCTGATCAACCTTGAGGTTGCTTTGTGAAAAGACGTGAATTCCTCTCTGGCCTTGCAGCAATAGCAAGCGTTTTAGAAGTGCGACAATCCGGAGCCGCGACCGTGCCATGCCCCCCCGGTCGTCTGTCAGTAGCGGGTGGTACGCCAGTCTCTACCGCATGTGATAGCGCTCTCGGCGTCATTTCCCCGGCGTGGGCATCCGGGTTGAGCGACTTCTCGGTCCGGAGCATGACCGGAACGGCTTTTGGCCCTGTCAACGGTAAAGAGACCCTTTTAGATGTGCTGCCAGAGGGTTGGCGAGATCCGTTTAGCGTAAGTGGTGGTGGCCAAGGTGCGAGCCAGATAATTTCCGCCTGGAGTGGTGGGAAAGGCGATTCCGAGTCCGGTCGGCTTTTTGTTCAGGGTGGTGGCCATGGTGATTCGGCGAACAATGGCATTTACGTATTTTCCTTCGGCACAGGAGACCGACCTATTGGCTGGTCTTTAGCCGGTGCTCCGTATCCGTCGGACGAGTGTAGCTTGAGTAATAGTTCGAGCGTCATAAGTTCTCAAACGACCTATCTGGACGGCAAGCCTACATCTGTTCATACCTATGACCAAACATGGTTTGATAGCGCTCGAAATCGGCTTTATCGGATAGGTGGAGGAGCCTACAAATCGGGTTCGTCTTGTACGGCCGGTTATTTTTGGGACTTTAACGCGAACCGTGGGTGGGCTAAATACGTCGATGGGCTCAGCCCTGGGGGTGTCTATTACGCTGGGAGCTTAATCGGATCGCAAGACGGGCAACTGCAGTTTTTTCTCTGCTATGGGGCTTCGTTTTTTATTGACTGCTCGACTGGCGAGCGCACTGCCGTTGCTCAACTGGGCATTCCCTCCGCAACTGTGGAACCGGTGTCGGCCTTCGATTCTAAGAACCAAAGATGGATTTCCATGGCTTCTTATGGCTCCGTACCATGGGTCTACACATATTCAATTGATTGGTCGAAAAAGGCGCTTAATAGCGTCGTGGATCGATCCTCTTCAGGCTCGCTACCCGAATTTTTTAAAACTAATAAAAGTAGTGGCTCACTAGTTTATGACCAGAAGCTTCATCGGTTTTGGTATTTTGGCTTCAAAAGCGCGACCCAGATGCCAGGCCTAATGAGCGCGGTCGTTTTGGAAATTGACCCAGACACTTTTTCAATTGTTCAACACGAGCTTACAGCAGAGCCGGGTTCTTCTTTGCCTTCGGTTAACAAGGGTTCTCAAGGGTCCTTCAACCGACACGTGTGGTTTCCAAAATACAGAGTATTTGCCACGGTGCAGAGTTATAACTCAGCAGTTTCGGTAGTAAAACTTCCCGGTTGATTTTTTGGGGACTGCTTCCGTCTTCAGGCGGTAACTGACCCTAATGGTAATAGACATTAAAAATAAAGTGTTGGAATGAGAGACTACTTTTTTACGCTTCTCATTCTATGTGTGGTGCCATTCATAGTCTGGCGGCCGTATATCGGTATTTTGGCGTGGTATTTTCTCGCATACCTCAATCCACATAAGTTTCTATACGCGTTTGGTCGAGGGTTCCCATATTCCGAAGTGATTGGCGGTGCGACCTTAGTTGCGTGGCTTGTGCGTCCGGAGCCAAAAAGATTTCCGCCATCGCTAACCTTCTGGCTGTGGATCTTTTTCATTTGTTGGATGGCATTCACTTCTATTTACGCGGAAGTACCAGACTTTCGCGACTACATGTTGAACCGGACGCTAAAGGTCGAATTCTTTGCGTTATTTACAGTTATCGTGACCACGACCTGGGACAGACTTAGGTCGTTGATTTGGGTTACTTGTTTTTCCCTGGGATTTTACGGCGTTAAAGGCGGCGCGTATGTAATCGGCACCGGTGGGGGCAGTGGCAAAGTATGGGGGCCAGCCGGGACTTTTATCGAGGGCAATAACGAGCTTGCGCTCGCACTGCTCATGATCGTTCCGCTGATTCTGTTCTTGATAAAAACAATAAATAGAAAAGTAGGTCGATATGTTTTGGGTGGCTGCCTTTTTCTTGTCGCGGTATCTATCGCCGGTAGCTTTTCACGCGGAGCGCTAGTTGCATCGTTAGCTCTAGCCGTGTTTTTGATCGCCAGAACGCGTAGAAGCAAAGCCTTTATCCTCTTGGCAGCTGTGACTGTAGGGTTCATTGCAGTTGTGATGCCGCAAAGTTGGTACGATCGGATGGGGACCATCCAGACTTATGAGGAGGATTCCTCAGCTCAAAAGAGGCTGAATAGTTGGCATTTCGCATGGGAATACGCCAAGGATCATCCAATCGTTGGAGGGGGATTCGGCGTTTTTCGCTCGGAGGAAGCGTATCAGAAATATGCTCCCAGATCAGACGAGGGGTGGGTTGGGTTGGATGCCCATAATATTTACTTTCAAGTTTTGGCTGAGCATGGGTTTGTCGGATTAGTGCTTTTTGTTCTTGTGCTTTTTAGTGCATGGCGCGATCTGGGGCGTGTCATTCGCCAACATCAAAAGGATATCAACGAATGGGCTCTCAACTCGGAAAATACGGCAGCGCTAGCAACGGCTTTGCAGGGTTCGTTGCTGGCTTTTTGTGTCGGCGGTATGTTTCTTAGCCTCGCTTATTTTGATTTGCCCTATATGATTATCGGTATGGCGGTATCTTTGGCATTTCAGATAAACCGGGCATCCCATGAGAAACCAAGGGTTCCGTCGCGGTTTTGATCTACCAGTTAGGGCAATATCACTTCTACCGCTTGTGCAAGCGATGGTGTGATGGCGGATGCTCAGTTGGGTTATTAGGAGGGTAAATGGGATATTGGGTGCGAAACGTATTCTTGTGTCTGGCTCTGTGTATCCTTTGCGTTCCCGCCTCAGCTTTCGATTTCACCCCGAGCGAGACGGAGTGGCAAATGTGGCCTGCCTATTGCAAGGCGAGATATGTCTCAATTCCGCAAGGGGCAGCATTTCGGAGCAGAGTTCCGAACGAGGAGATTGAGCGCTGGAGTTCCCGCTTGGGCTCTTGCTGGGTGCACGTTCACCACTACTGTGGCGGCCTTGCTAAGCTGGATCGATCCACAACTGGAACCAAGCAAAGCCGAGATTATTATCTTCAGAGCGCAATCGGCGAACACAACTATATGGCGCGCAATTGTCCTCGGGATAACCAATTCTGGTCAAACAACCAAGCGCATCTGGCGGCAGCCCTTTCCGCCAAGGGTGATGTTGGCTTGGCTCTTAAGGCGGTTGATGACGGAATTGAGCAACATCCGACGTATGATGGAAGTTATATCGTTAAGTCGATGATTCTCTCGAAAAATATGAAATTCAGCGACTCATTGAGTGCCTTGCTTGCTGGAGACCTCGCAACAGACGGGTCATCCGCTGAGATGAAATACGCTCTAGGGTTGGCCTATTTCCAAGAAAAGGACTACAAAAAATCGAGAGACTATGCTCGGCAGGCATACGAACTTGGTTACCCATTGCCCGGTCTAGTTAAGAAACTTAAAGAGGTTGGATATCCACTTTGATTCGACGGTTGGCTACCAGCGGTCCGGAAGACACAATCGACTTGATGGTATCCGCAAGCCAAGTAATCTCTTCGACAGATAAATCTTGATGGCATGGAAGGTGGATAAGTTTCAATCTGTAATCCGCAGCTACGGTACAGAATGAGCGCGCCATTTCGTCCCACCTCCATGTCGGAATATAAGCTCGCTTTATCGGTGCAAAATGCTTTTCGGGGGTTTCAAGATAAAGCGGAAACATATAAGGAACGACCTCATTCGGTAGTTCAGGGAGTAGAGGACGGCATTGCGGGACGTTGGAGAATAGATCAGTTAGTTGAAGGTAATTTCTTCTGCGCACATTCGCGATCTTCTCTGGATCGCACAAGCGAATCAATAATCGGGAATTTCGATGTCCTGCGGTGTTTTCCTGATTTCTATCGTACAAACTTGAGAGACAATTTCCCGGGAGCGTTGTATCGGTCCCGTTAGACGCGGTGGGGTCACTGTTCTGTTCGGTTTTTTTTCGTGAGGAGGACCCTCTTGGTCTGGCATTCCGGAAAATCCGAACGATGGCGCGAATTTCCGAATTGATCCTAGCTTGGATTAGGGGACCTGCGGTACTGAGTGGTCGGTTTCCAAAAAGTTCGCCGCCGTCATCACAAGGAACGAATTTGTAAGGGCTTGTAACAGCGAAATCACTGAGATCACCAGGGGCCGGCCCATTCATCGCATGGACATACGCGTGTGAACAATCCTCAATCAAGTACAGGCCATGCCTAAGGCAAAAGCTCCTTGCGGCTACGACGTCCTGCCAAAAACCAAAAAAATGAGTCAATAACAGCGCTTTGATGGGGATTGAACTGCGATTAACCAATTCATCCATAGATTCCCAAACAGGTGTCAAGTCGGTCGTCACCGGATATAGGGTAACGTCCGCCCCCAAGGCGACCGCCGGATCGATCATCGTGCGGCAGTGGTATGAAGCGATAAGAATTGACGTCCCTGGTTTTACACCGCTCAGTCGATAGGCTTCGCGGAGGGCGTAGCGACCCTTGGTAAAAAACAATCTCTGGTGCCGCCCTCCTGAAAAACCATATGTCTTGGTACGCCTAAGTGAGAATGACCGGCTTGAGAGGCGGGGTAGCAATGGCACTATTGGTCTTGGAAAAGCACATCCCAAGGGGTCGAACCTGTCGAATACAGTTATCAACTAGTAGTCCTCAAATTCGGCAGGCAATTAGTGGCGAAGTATCAGTTTCCACATTACCAAACATGTGGGCGCTGACGCATTTATTCCCAATTAGTCTAATGCCTCGCCAGTGATGCGAGAAGTCCTACCAATATCCCTTCATCTGCGCCTTGGAGTTTCGATCAGGTTTCGGTAAATAGTCAAACATTGTTGAATTCCTGAACTTTTTGTATTCGTACCGAGTCTGGATTTTCTGGGTAGGCATATCTTTCGTGGGTTATAAAAGGGGGCTCAGCTCGTAAACTCGAATTGTCGCTAGCTGCACGTTATTTTGTTCGACGCTGGATTGGAATCGAGTTTTGTGTATCGTGCGACGAGACGGTTTACCAAGCGAGGCGTTTGTAAGTCAGCATGTTGCTGCGCGGCTTCGTCGAAAGAATTTCCGGGTCAATATTCGAAGTTCGTAGTCAACACCGTGATTACATTTAGCTGCCGTGGGCACAGTGCATCCCGGTATAAAATTAGTAATAAGTCGTAGGTAAATATGAAAGACGACGAAATGGTGTTTAGTCTCATGCCGGCCGCTATTGCGTTTAACGGCATTGATTTTCGAAGAGAATGGGATTCTCTGAATGCTTACAACTCAAATATGCCGTTTCTAGACTCAGTAGCGGTGAAGTCGTCCTTAAAGTATTTCGGAAGCGGCCAGGAGAAGGTGTTGGTCGGCGCGTTATCTGGCTGTATCAAATTGGCAATTGTGGTTACACCGTGCGGGATGTTTAGGTGGCAGACTTTTCAGCCCTCCCAGATTCCACTCGGACTCTGGGTAACCGATTTAGGTCCGGAGTTTTTTCCGGCACTACAAAAGGCAATAAAAGCGCTGTTGCCGAACTCATGGCTGGTTTTTTCTTTGCTTCAGCTGGATCCACGCTTCTATTTAATTCCAGACAGCAGTCGTCAATGGGATGTGGCGGAGTACATACAAACAGCATGGATCGACCTTGTCGGGACCTACGAAGACTACATGGCGAATCGAGGAAAAAATTTGCGCCAAAATCTCCGTAAGCAGCGAAAAAAATTGGAAACTGAGGGTCGGGCATTCCAAATTAAACAATACTCATCGCTGGCAGAAGTTCCGCAAGCCGTTTCCTCGTACGGCATGCTTGAAGCAAAAGGTTGGAAATCCAAGTCTGGTACGGCCATATCGCCATCCAACGCCCAAGGAGATTTCTATGCTGAGCTGCTGTCGGAGGCGGCCAAAAAAGGAGAAGCGTATGTTTACGAGGGATTTTTTGGCGACCAGTTGGTTGCAAGTAATTTGTGCCTGGGACGGGAAGGGACTTTGACCATTCTGAAAACGACCTACGATGAATCAGTGCAGCCTTTCTCACCAGCCTTCCTACTGACTGAGGAATTGATCGAATCTTTTTATCTTAGCAAACAATGGATCAGAATCGAGTTTTATGGGCGAGTGATGGAATGGCATACCAAGTGGACTCACGCAAAGCGCCCATTGCACCACATGACTCTTCATAGAGTCCCGATGCTGCGGAAGCTTAGGCGCCTAGCAGCGTCCAGATCAAATAGCTAGAGTAGGAAAAAGACACAAACTCAATGGTTTTTCTTTTCATCGCGTTTCGATCTCAAATTGACTCGTCGGGCGAAAACTTTAAGACCGGAAATTATTGCCAGCAGCAACCCTATTGGTCTGGTGGTATTGAATGCGATCATACCCCACCTTTCGCGTCGGTCGGTCATCCAGAGTTTTTTGTATGAGTCATCTCCCAAAAGAAAATCAATCTCCGAGACTTTGTCTGTATCCAGCACATGCTCCAATAATTTTCCGGTCAGAAGAGTGCCCGGTGAGTAATGCGAAAATTGCTCTGAATAGGCGACTTTATAAATAAATGCCTTTCGGTTCTTGACGAGCCAGATTTGTGTAGCGACCGGTTTGTTGTTGGAATATGCAATGCCTAATCTAAGCCACCTGTTTTCGGCAGCCAGTTGAATCAAGCCAGGAACAAAGTCGGAAAACGGCTCAGGCACCTTCCAGCTCGACTCGTACACCGAAGTGTAATCAACGATCGCGGCAGCAAGATTCGCCCCTGGCGTGGAAAATACTTCGAATTTACCATCGGCCTCCTGCTCGAACTTTCGTCCGAGCCGCTTCAATGTATTTCTAACCTTCGGCGCAAGTGATCGAAGATACTCCTCCCAACTGACGCCCTCGGTTGGCCGAAACCAATTCCCGGTATAAAAAAATCGGTAGGGACTCATGTGAGCGGCTTTAAAAGCAGTCTCAAGCGCCTCGAATGAAAGGTGTTCTGGATCGAGTACATCTAGACGAAAAGTATCTGCGCGCGTCTTTTTCGCGATTTTTTTTAAAATAAGTACAAGTTGAGCTGGTGAGATCGTTCCTGAAATATACGGTCGGAAAAGAGTGGTGTAAAAGCACGTCATTCCCGTCACAGACCTTGTGAAGAAGCTATCCAAATGAATCATTAACGGCAACACAAAGACCAGCGTTCCGTTTTCTTCTGCAAACGCAACGGCAGTCGAAGAGTGTGCTGTTGTAGCCGTTCTATTGACGAGGCAAAACCATTCTGGCTGAAGATCAAAAGGCTCAGAAGCTAGATTGGGTAGTGAACCGGAAAACTGGTTGCAAAACTGTTCGAACGGCAAAACATTTATATTCATGTCATCAATTTTAAAAAGCGTTAGGGGGAATTGGGTTCAGCTGGCGGGGTGGCTTCAACCAAAAGTTTCTGGGTAGGTTTTAATGGTCTTTCACTGAACTTTTGTTGCTTTTCATTTCTGCGGTTTAATCAAACTCTTTTTCAGAAAAGAAAGAACGAAACTCTCAGGCCCTTTAGGCGATCCTGCGCCGCGCCAAATTAGGAAATCGACCGTAGTGAAAACCACTATACCCACCGCCAATTGCCAGAAGAGCAATATGGCCAATCCCCGAGTTCCTTCTACCGAAGGCGATCCGGGCGTAAGGTAATGGATCGAAAGGATCATGATAAATGCTGAAAGCGCCGGTCTGAGGAAACACGATAGGATTTCCGTCAAATTTATATTAATTAGTCTGCACACTCGGGTTAGGTTCACCACGCAAACTATCAAGGATGTGATCAGATAAGCAGTAGCGGCGCCCTTAACGCCGTACGCCCGGGTAAGCCAAAACGCTAGCGGCAGCATTAACATCACTTGAAGTGCCGTTATCTTTGCCCGGCTTCTCGTCAGCCCCTTCGCGAAATAAACTGATTCTACATTGGCTTGCAGAGCCGAAATGGACCCGCCAATCGCGAGAATCTGAATGAGTGGAATTGCGTCCAACCATTGGTTTCCCAGTAGAAGCGGAACTAGAACGGGAGCGATCGCAGCTACGCCCAATCCTGCGGGAAATGCGACTAGTGCGACGAAGCCAACTACAGACAGAAATCCCCATCTCATGAGAGCGTCGTCGTGTTGAACTTTGGAATAACTCGGGAACACCGCTCGGTTAATTGGCATGGCAAGTTCGCTGGTGGGGAGATTCGCAAGATCGAAAGCGACCGCGTACAGCCCAAGCGCCTTAGCGTCAGCAAATTTTCCAAGGACCAGATAAGTACCACGGGAATTAAGGAACGTTAGTGCGTTGTTTATCATGATCCATTTCGCGAACCGCCAAATACGAGTGGCGGCGGTTAAGCACCACCTTGGTCGAAACGGGTGGAGAACATACGAGGCGGCCAGAGACCCCGCCCGTCCGGCTAGCATTCCGCCCACCAGGGCCCAATGGTTTCGGAAAATAAACGCGAGAGGAATGCAAATGAAGAAGCCGCTTAATTTTCTGACGACTTGAAATACGAAGTCCTTTTGAAATTCGAGATTTTTTCGAAACTCGACACAACCGACGTTGTAGAAACCATCTAATAACGGGTAGAGGGCTAGAACCAGAAGAACTGAAACTAATCGGGTATCGTCAAAGTAGATTGATGCAGGTACAGCAGAAGCTGCCAAGACCGCGGAAGCGCCAATCGATAGTAAAACCTCCATCGACCAAGCCGTGTCATAGTCCTCGCGGGTAGCGTTCTGATTTTGAATGATTGCACTCCCGAAATCGTTCATTGTGAATATCTCTAGAAATGCAATGACGGTGACTGCCATTGCCACCAGCCCGAAATCGCTGGGTGTTAGCAGGCGGGCCAATATGACCGTACTGATCAAACCGATAAGACGCTCCGTGATTCGAAATGAGATCATCCAGAACGCGCCCGCGGCTAATTTGTTGCTATGTTCTGTCATTCCAATTCTCGACAATCCGAGAACGGTTGGGTGTGAATAGTGGAAATCGATGTCATTGCATCACTTTGTTCAGTGACATCAGCCAATAGGCTGCGACACGTTCCAAGCCGAGGTTGCGGAAATGGCACCCGTCTTTACGTAAAGAGGGTCCTATTGAGTTAAGGTCGGGCCCGGGAAGAACGTAGGGATCATTCCACAATTTCTGTTGAGTTCGCGCTATTACATCCGGGTTGGTTTTGCCGCAAACGCTCGATATGGAAATGATGATTGGAGTTTCCGGAAAGAATCGCTCTACCTGTCTGGCCATAGAACGGAATTGGTACATATAGTCTTCTGCTGCAGTGCTCAATTGTGCATCTGCTTCGCCCTGCTGCCACAAAACTGCAACTACTTGTAACTGGCTTTTTTTCAGTTCAGATAAAATCGTGAGAAAGCTATTGTTAAGTGGGCCTGGTGAATTCCAGGCGGCAATTTGCGCGGAATCGACTGCTAGGATGGCAAATATGATTTGGCTAGAGGGGTGCGCGTCACTCAGGAGATTCGCCAAAATTGGCCAGGGACTTGCTCCGGTTCCCGTTGCTCCTGGTACGGGATTACCGGTCCGGAAGCATTTTCCTCTGAAAAAAAAGACGGCCTGGCTATCCAAATCTGTCGGCTCGCCATGGTTTGCTGCATTACTTTGTCCGAGAACCAATACGACCTTTGGTGGATTTTTTTTATTATGGATGCACTCTTCGGAAAGCACTCTCGCGCGCTGAATTCGCCCGACATTTTCGTTTCCGTGCAAAAAATGCGGTTGGTCGACGGGGCGGCTTAGTGCGACATTCGCGAGAAGTAGGCTGATTAAGCTACCCGAAGTTATCCCGATCCAAAGCGTGGATGACCATGCCTCCCGTATTTTGGAACTCTGCTTTTTTCTATGGTAAAAGGCTCTGATCTTTTTTGTCGCTGGGATTTCAACCGCTTTATTTAGGGAAAATGCAAGGAAAACGGACAATACAACAGCAATAACTATAGCTAGATTAGAATTAATGCCGATCTTCTCAAGATTAAAAATCACGCCCCAACCGATATTCTCGTGAATTAAGTAAAGCGGGTACGACAAGATTCCTAGCTGTATTAGTCCCCAGCTTCTGAGTAATTGAGGTTTGAGTCTCAGTGCGGTCCAAAAAAGCAGGGCAAGAAAAAAAGACACAACCGCCTGTCCGACACCTTCGCCGGCCCCAATTGCTACCAGTGATAAGAATGCCAATCCGAAATTTAGCGTCGTCGATTGCTCTCTCCCAGAGGTCGATAGGTAGAGGGAAATTCCGATGAGAAAATAGGGTATGTATTTAAGGACCAGAAAGCGTGTGAACATGTATGGTAAATCGATTCCAGCACCATACTCTGCCAGCAAATAGACGCCACGAAATCCAAGCCATACATAAGCTATAAATAGGGGTCGCCGGAGAAGTCCGGCACACCATAGGGTCAACATGATCAAATAAAAAATCAGTTCAATCTCTAATGTCCAGTAGACGTTGTCTACGTGCTTTACTCCGAAGAGACCGTGGAACATCAAGAAATTTGCTGCTGCAGTGCTTACATCAACCTTCTTACCAGGGAGTTGAAGTGCAATAACGAGAAAAAATGTTGTTATTACTGCGCACCAATAGACTGGGTATAACCGGGAAAAACGTGAGATAACAAAATCAAACGGATGTTTAGTGCGATCCAAGGTCATGAAAATGACAAAGCCGCTGATCATAAAAAAAAGATTTACCCCAAGGTAACCCCATGGAAATGACAGAAACGGCGGAGTTGTATGCAAGAACAGTTGATCGTATCGGGTAGTATAGTGAAACAGCATCACCATGAACGCGGCGATGCCGCGCAACGAATCTACTTCTGCGAGACGACCGTCGAGATTAGGCGTCTCGCCATTAACTTGGGCCCGAGCTGTAGCGGGGGATTGGGACGAAGTCATGCGATTCATCTACTGAAGTGCATCGGATATTGAGACAGATCGACGCCTGGCATAGCACGTTGTCAACATACGTACTGCACCGGCTCCGGATGACTCAGAAACCCGCGCGGACTCGCCGTATATCCATAGGCACCAGACATGAACACCGCTACGAAGTCACCGACCTGAGCCGTTGCCAACTCAGCCTTGTCGGCCAACAGGTCGAGCGGCGTGCACAGCGGGCCAACCACGGAGGCTACCTCGTGTTTCGCCGCGCCGATGCGGTTCGCAATCAGCACGGGATAATTTTTCCGGATCACTTGACCGAAATTGCCAGAAGCCGCCAGATGGTGGTGCAGGCCACCGTCGGTGATCAGATAGACCTGACCACGAGAGATCTTGCGATCGACGATCTGGCATACATAGACGCCCGCTTCACCCACCAGATATCGGCCGAGTTCGATGGCCACGGTGGCGGAAGGGAGGGCCGCTTTGATTTTTGGCAGCAGCTCACGCAGGTTGGCGCCGATGGGCGCAAGGTCCAAGGGCTGTTCCCCGGGAAAATACGGGATGCCAAAGCCACCGCCCAGATTCAACGACCGTATCTCGCTCGGCGCGTGTCGTGCAAGTTCCATGGCCAATGACGCCGACTTGTTCTGTGAGTCGGCAATGATTTCCGGGCGCAGGTTTTGCGAGCCGCTGTAGATGTGAAACCCCCAGAAAGTCAGCGGCAGAGCGCCCAATTCGCGCAGCATGGCCGGGACGCGTTCGGCATCCACGCCGAACTGCTTGGGGCCGCCGGCCATCTTCATGCCCGACGTCTTGAGCTCGAAATCAGGGTTGACGCGAATCGCGACCTTGGGGCGGGCGTCCGTGCGCCGCGCAATGTCTGCGATACGCCGCATTTCGAGCTCGGATTCCATGTTGATCACGATGCCGGCGGCGACCGCCCGCTCGAGTTCCTCGGGCCGCTTGCCCGGGCCGGCAAAGCTGATGAGTTCCGGCTGCATGCCGGCTGCGATCGCGACGTCCATCTCGTTGGCAGAGGCGACATCGATGCCATCCACCAACCCGCAGTAGTGCTTGACCACCGCCGGCAGGGGATTGGCCTTCATGGCGTAGTGGATTTCGAGTTCGCGGGGCAGGGCGGCACGCAATTCCTCGACCTTGCGCCTCATCACACTTCGGTCGTAGATATAAAACGGCGTACGCCCTATCGTTTTCGCATGTTCGCTGAGCCGGCGGCCTGCGATGACCAACTCGCCATCGACCGCCGAGTAATAGGGCGTTGGTGCGTGCTGGATGAATTCCGTTAGCGCCATCTTCAGGTACCTTCCCCGAAAAGATCCTGATACTGCGCGGCCAGCGCCGGCCGGTCGAATTTGCCGTTCGGGTTGCGCGGCAGTTCAGACAGCCATTCGATCCGTTGCGGCACCATGAAATTTGGCAACCGTTGCTTGCAGAACGCGACCAGTTGCTGCGACCACTCAGCCAGATGCTCCGCCTGCGCTAGCTCTACACCGGAGGGTGGCGACGCGATGACGACGATGGCCTTTTCGATCTTGGGGTGGGGCACGCCGATGGCGACCGCGTCACCCACCAGCGACGATGCGTAAACCACTTCTTCGACTTCCGTCGGACTCACCCGGTTTCCGGAGGTCTTGATCATCTCGTCCTTGCGGCCGATGAAGTACAGGAACCCATCTGCATCTTTCCTGACCGTATCGCCAGACCAAACCGCCATTTCGGTGAGGGGTTGTTCCTTGGGCTGTCCTGGCGCGGGTTTGAACCGTTCCGCGGTCTTGGCCGGGTCGTTCCAGTAGCCGAGTGCGACCAGCGAGCCGCGCTGCACCAGTTCGCCCGGCTCCTCCGGGTCGCAGGGTGTGCCGTCCGGGCGCACCACCATCACTTCGGTGTTGGGGATCGCTTTACCCATTGACTCGGGGCGGCGGTCGACTTCCTCCGGCGGTAGATACGTTGCGCGAAACGCCTCCGTGAGCCCGTACATCAGATATGGCTTGGTGCGCGGCCACGCAGCCCGTAGCTTGGCGAGCGTGGTCGTGGGCATGGCACCGCCTGAGTTCGTGAAGTAACGCAGGTGGTCGGTCACTGTGGCAGGCCAGTCGAGTTCCGCGAGTTGGATCCAGACCGGGGGCACGGCCGCAAGGCCGGTGATCCGTTCATTCACGACCAGATGGAGCACGTCGCGAGGAAACAGGTAGTCCATGAGCACCACACTGGCGCCGACGCTGAATGCGGTGGTGAGTTGACTGAACCCATAGTCGAAACTGAGCGGGAGCACGGCGAGCAGTCGGTCGTCGGCACGATTCTCGAGGTATTGGGCAACACTCTTGGCACCCGTGACCATGTTCCGGTGGGACAGGACCACGCCTTTCGGTTTACCCGTGGAACCCGAGGTATAGAGAATGGCTGCCATGTCCGTATCGATGACGCGGTGCGTTCTGCCCGCGCTGCCCGCCATGAATTCGCTCCAGGTGACTGTCTGCCACGGGGCACCGCGCGGCGATGGGGTGGCGTCGGCATCGAGCAGCACCAGCCAGAACAACCCCGGACATTGCGCGAGCTCATCTGCGAGTTCGGCAGCTCGTTGTGCAGTAGTGACCAGCACGCGGACGGTGCAGTCGCGCAGGATGTGTCCCACCTGCGCCGGCTTGAGCAGGGGATTGACCGGCACGAACACACAGCCCGCCAGGGTCGTGCCAAATATGCTGACTACCGTCTCGAGACGCTTCGGAAGATAGATGGCGATACGTTCCTGGCGATCGAGGCCGGACCCGGCTAGGGCGCCAGCAAATTGCTCAGCGGCAGCGCTGAGTTCAGCATAGCTTGTCTCGATGCTGCGATGCTTGATCGCCAGGGAGGTCGGTCGGCGCTCCGTCGAAGTGAGCAGTAATTCTTGTATCAAGGATGCCATGGGGTGATGCCGTCCGTAAGCATAGCATTAGGGTCAGGTATTGATCGCGATGCGCAAGAATACGGCATCGACAAAGCCAAACTCGTGACGCAGTCCCGTTTGCGGCAATTTGGGTGGAGTCGGTTAGCTTGCTAGACATTGAACCACGAACGTGAAAGTGTTCTCAATTCGGTCTCCGACGTGCTGCTAACCTATCAGGGTTAAGTCTGGACGGGAAAGGGCTTTTAACTGGATCGACGGGAAATATGGATGTCCTATTTTGTTTTCCCAGAGGTTGCCCGTGCCGCATGGCAGTCGATGTCCGCCCGTGGCGTGGTGGATGGGCTTGACGCGGACCAACTGATCTCTGCAATAGCCCGCCACGACCCGCCTGGCGCAAAGTACTCTGTGCTTGCTCCCGCATTGCTCGGCGTGCGTGCTCAAATAGCTGAGAGTGATGAAGACCTCAAAGCCGCTTTGGCGCGTTTTGCGGTTGCTGGACTTGTTGCCAATTTTAATCCTGCGGAATCTAAATTGTGTTTGCCGGCCGCGATTGTAGGCCTATACCCGCGCGAGTTGGAGCGGATGCGTCGGCACCTGCAATCCGTCGATGGTTATCACAATGACGTGTTGAGTGATTCGGTTTGCAAGGATATTGCCATCCTTAGTCATCGCATGATTCCCGTCGGAGCCGAGTATGCCCAGCCGGGCGCCGCTATCCCGCGCGCAGTGTTGCTCAGGGGTGGTCCGGGGCAACTGCTGCGTGGGCTGCGTGCAATCTTCATGGGGGGCGGTAGGACGGGGTATCTCGAATTGCACGCCCATACCGACGCGCTGCAAGACTTCAATCCGGATGGCTGGCAGCTAACCTACCGCAATCTTGCCGAGTTGATCCAGCTCAATCCGGAATTGCGCGGATGGTACAGCTCGAGTTGGTTTTTGGATCCGGCGGTGTCCGAGATAAGTCCTCGGTTGGCTTATCTTCGGCGAACACCCGGTTCACTCCCGCTAACCTACCTTTATGTAGGTGAAGACCGTGAAGGGACGTCAGGGGCTTTATCCCGCTCGCCTACCCGGCAAACATTGTTTAGAGAGGGGCGCTATACTCCCCGCATCTTTATGAGGATCTGTCCGCGCTCGATTGCTCTTTCTCGCCTAAGGACGCGGGACGACACTAGCCTTGGGGATTTGAATTGAAGGAAGGTATGTTACGCGTCAGCCGGGCAATCGGCTTGAACCGATTGGCTCGACGTCTGACCCGGCGGGGTTTGCGAGTGCTGTGCTACCACGGTATCTGGAGTGGCCATTCGAAAGAAAATCGATGGAATTTTCTCTACATGTCTCCCCAGAGATTTGCGGGGCGCATGCGCAGACTCACCGAGCTGGGCTATCCGGTTTTACCTTTGGGAGAAGCCCTCCAGCGGGTGCAGCAGGGCACGTTGCCCGCCAATGCGGTAGCAATAACAATTGATGACGGTTGGCACAGCACTGGCGAATTTATGGTGCCAGTCCTGCAAAAACTTCAACTGCCAGCCACGATCTATCTGACCACTTATTATGTGGAGAAGGGCAGTCCAGTATTCGATGTGGCATTGGCCCAGCTGGTGTATCGGACTTCCAAGCTAGCGCTGCGACTGAGCGATATCGGCTTTTCTTCGGAGGTCATGTTTATCTTGAGCGATGGCATTCAACGGACCCTGTGTGTTGCCCATATCAAGCGTCTTGCCAATGCCCTGCCGTCTGCCGAGGCACGACTGAAGTTGCTGGGTATCGTTGCCGCGCGCTTGGAGGTAGATTTGGAGGCAGTGTTGGCAGGGCGGCCGTTCCATTTAATGTCGCCAGAGGATGTGCGGCAGGCAGCATCGGGGTTCATTGATTTTCAGTTGCACACGCACCGTCACCGTATCAGCCTTGGAGACCAGAACACACTCGCTCAGGAAATTGAGGATAACCGCCAAGCTTTGGATCGGCTGCTGGGTCCATCTTCGCAAAGAGTGCATTTTTGTTATCCGTCCGGCATTTTTAGACCGGACTGTGCGGATATTCTGAGGCAGGCAGGGGTCGTTTCTGCGACAACCACCGACAGCGGTTTTGTGTGGCAAGACTCGAACCCTTACGCGCTGCCTCGAATACTGGACGGCGAGAGCGTCAGCGACGCTGAGTTTGAAGCGGAACTGTCGGGTTTACTTGAGATTAGCCGTATTATCGCCCGAACATTTAAGCGCTTTTTCCATAGAGATGGTGGATAGGGCTTCCCGAAATGCCGTTTAGTGTTGCGCGAGGTCGGTGGGCCAGTCTCAGGGGTTTCTGGACTATGACCCAGCTCCGTGCTCGATCGGGCGGGATTCCGTTGGCGCAGCAAGTGGCAGAAATGATCGCACTGTCGCTGCTACGTGGCCATGGGCCGGGTTACTACCACACCGCGGGTTTTTGGCGTCCTGAGATCCTGTGGCGTGACAAATTGGACCACATGAGCAAGTGGGCCTACGAGCGTCGTGTGGCTGAGCTCAATCCGAAGAGCTACAGGAAGATCTCGCAACATAAATTGCCTGAAAAGGCCTTGTTGTCGCTTTGCGGAGTGCCGACCCCAGCGTTCTATGGATTCCTACACCAGCGTAATGGCCGCGATTTGTTCGGGAAGCCCCTTCGTGATGCGCAGCAGTTGTTGGATTTGATAGAGCGACTATATCAAGCTGGGCGGTTTAGCCGCTTTTGCATTAAGCGCATAGAGTCATGGGAAGGGAAGGGCTTTGAAGCTCTGGAGATACATCCGAGTGGCGTCAGGAGCGGTGTACGTCGAGTGGGAGATAGCCCATGGCTTGGGTGGCAGGATTGGTGCAATCGCTCTCTTAGTCTACCTGACCCGGACGGCCTTCTCATCGAGGAGTATCTCGAGCAGCACCCTTGGTACGCCGCGTTTAATCCTAGCAGCGTCAATACCTTTCGAATCTGGGTGGTGCGCGACGCCTTCGGCGTCATTAGCCCGAGGCTCGCGATATTGAAATTTGGTCGTTCCGGAAGTCTGATCGATAACACGTCTGCAGGTGGAATCACTGCGCCCGTCGATCTCGATTCCGGAATCCTTGGGCAAGCTGTGGACGGGCAGCCGACGCGACTGGCGTTTGACCGCCATCCGGATAGTGGTACTCTGATTGTGGGGCAACGTGCGCCGCTGTTCGATTCAGTTCTCGCAACGGCAGCCCGCGCTCTAGCGGTGTTTCCTCACCTCAACTTTGCCGGCGTCGACGTGGCAGTCACCTCCGAGGGTGCCGCCATCATTGAACTGAATGTTCTACCGAGCCGTTTGGCGCCTGCCCTAGCCGACATCCCGACGGCACGCGCATTGCGCTGAACGCTGCCTATTTGCCGCATTATCCCGCTGGGGTAGACTCGTCAGCGTCAGGCGCAGGGCGGGGGATATCCGCGCGCTGATCCACAACAAAGCCAGGGACGCGCGGGAGATCTGCCTTGCCTTCCCAGTCAGCCGGTTTGCAGCGCCTCAAGATGTATGTCCAGCTCACGGCCCAGCGCGAGCGGGAGGGCAATCTGCCTGCTTTGCGCCAGATGGGCGAAATGCTGGCATTGGGCTTGTTGCGCGGTCACGGGCCCGGCTACTACCACGCCGCTGGGTTTTGGCGCAGAGATGTTCCATGGCAGGTCAAACTGGGCCACGTCAGTGCCGAGGAGTACCGGCGCCGGGTCGATGCGCTGAACCCCACGCCCTATCGCAAGATTTCCCAGCACAAATTGCCTGAAAAGGCCCTGCTGACCCTGTGCGGCGTGCCGACCCCGCGGTTTCTAGGTTTTTTGCACCCACAATTCGGGCGGGATCGAAACGGCGACAATTTGCTCGATGCGGTCGACCTCGCACAACTGTTGTCCCGCGAGGGTACCCGGCGTTTCTGCATCAAGCTGGTCGAGTCCTTCGAGGGCAAGGGATTCAACGCGTTGGAGGTTCATCCGGACGGTTTGTCGGGCGGCGTGCGGCGTTTGGGTGCGACGGGCTGGCTGCCGCTTGCCGAGTGGTGCGCAGCCAATCCCCCGGCCACGGATGGCTACCTGGTCGAGGAATACGTCGAGCAGCACCCTTGGTACGCCCGGTTGAATCCCTCCAGCGTCAATACCTTTCGGGTTTGGGTGCGGCGGGGCCCCGCTGGATTCACCACCACGCTGGCGATCCTCAAGATGGGCCGTGCGGGCAGCCTGGTCGACAACATGTCCGCGGGAGGCATCGGGGCATCCGTCGATCTCGGGACCGGCACCCTCCAGCCGGCGTTCGACGGATTGCCTACCCGCATCCGTTACGACGTTCATCCGGACTCGGGGGCGGCGATCACCGCGGAGCGCCCCCCCATGCTCGCTGACGTGTTGGCGATAGGCGAGCGCGCACTGGAGGTCTTTCCGCACATGGATTTTGCGGGCATCGACGTGGCAGTGACCGCCGCCGGACCGCTGGTGATCGAGCTGAATGCGTTGCCCGGCCGCAGTGAGATGGATGCGGGCCTGCCCACCGATCAGGCTCTGGGGGCAGGGTGTTCGGTAGCCGAAGGCCGCAGAGAGCGATAGCGTGACCGTGTTCACGGTCTTTCGCGCCCCACTGACTAACATGCGCCGAAGTTGTTTACACCGACGCGCCTGAAAGTCATTTAACAATTGCCATGATATTGAATTTATTAGGAAAAATAGGGTTGGCACGGGGCGTGCATTGTCCTGGCCGTCGGAATCACTTTTTTTAGATGAGGGACCATCCAATGAAGAAGCAAATTTTTACCGCCGTTGCCTTGCTCGGAACGGCTCTGGCCGCCCCGGTCGCCAAGTCGGCACCCATCGTGCTCGACCCGACTTTGGGCGATGGTAATTTCTACTTTCACTCGGTCTGCACCTTGTGCATCAAGCCCAAGACCTACAGCGGCCCGACGGCAATCCAGCTCCAGTTCACCAATCCGGGCCTTCTGAACAGCTCCGGGAGCTGGTCGAACTCGCCCTCCGCGGGCGGCAGCTGGTTGTTCAGCTACGAGGTCCGCGACTCACTGAACAACCTCGTGGGTACCAGCACGCCGGGCTCGGGCAACGCCGTGGACCAGGTCCCGGCCGACATCGCCGTGCTGCCGGGTCTGTACACCGTGAACGTGTTCTGGACCTTCACCAACCGGACGTCCTCTTCGGCCAACTGGCAGATGGTGTTCACCACCAGCCCGACCCCGCAGGTGCCGGAGCCGGGTTCGCTGGCACTGCTCGGCCTCGGCGTGGTCAGCCTCGGCATGTTCCGTCGCCGCAAGGCGTAAGACCGACGGCTGGACCTGTGCGTCTCGAATGGGTCCTCTGCGGTAAACGTCAGGTCTGGCCGCTCGACCGCAAAACAGCCCCGTCAGCAATGGCGGGGCTGCTTGCGTTTAGACCTGGTCCAATTCAGAGCCAGTCGCGGTCCGTGTTTGGTCCCGATTTGCCAGACTGCGCCAGTTGGAGAATTCGGGTGTGGGGGCAGGCATTGCGGGCAGAGATTCGCCTGAGTTTTATAAGTCCGGCCTGAGATCGAGTGGTACATGCGTCACAAAAACTGTCGCGATTCTTTACAGGTTTACCTTAATACGGCTCGGCCCGATCTGCAGAAAAAACTGTAACCTACTGAAAAATATAGCGTAAGCAAAAGATGGCATGAGTCGTGCATTGTCTCAGGCAGGAAGCCGCGGGCGCCAAACGGAACACGTGAAAGCCCGCGGATGTTGAAGGTCGGAACTGAAGTCACTGCTAGGGGATAATAAAATGAAGTCTAATTTTTTGATGGGTGCCCTGGTTGCGTTGGCCGGACTTACGTCGGGCGGTGCACAGGCGGCGGATATCACGCTGGACCCCACGCTCGGCGAGAATGCGTTCAAGTTCAATTCGGTGTGCACGCTGTGCAGCGCCGGCACCGTCTACAACGGCCCGACCATGTTCACCGTCGAATTTCTCAATGCGGGGTTGTTGAACTCGTCGGGTTCGACCTCGAACTCGCCGTCCGCCGGCGGTTCGTGGAGCTTCTCCTACAAGATTCTCGATCCGAGCAGCAACGTGGTTGCCACCGGCTCGCCGCAGAGCCCGGCCGACCTCGAAGTCAGCGCCGGCATCTACACCGTCATGGTCGATTGGAAGTTCACCAATCGCACCGCCAGCTCGGCTAACTGGCAGGTCATTCTGACCACCAGCCCGAAGGCGGTTCCGGAACCGGGTGCGCTCGCGCTGCTGGGTCTGGGTATTGCGGGCATCGGTCTGGCGCGCCGTCGCAAGGCCTGATATAGGTCGTCAAGTTTTCGGGCGCCACACCCATCGCGCCCGTCTTGAAGCCCGCGCTCTGCGCGGGCTTCTTATTTTCAGCTGATCGCTTTTGAGACCACGCCTGTCGGGCGGCTCTCGATGCCCTGCCCATTCAGCGAGCTCAGCGAGAAAAACCACGTCCCTTCGATCAGGTTGTCGACCACGTAGCTCGTCATGCCCGGATTGCCGATCCGGATCTGCTGATCGAGACTGGCCGGATCACGGCCGTAGCGAATGACATAGCCGGACAGATCCGTCATCGGCGAACCGTCTTCGTTGGTGGTCGGTGCCTCCCAGTTGAGCGCAGCTGAACCGATGGAAGGCGGGACGACGCTCAGCGTGAACGAGGGCAGCGCCGTGGTCGTCTTGCCATCCGACACGGTGATTTGGATGTTGGCGTAGGTGCCGACGAGGCCCTGCGGTGGTGTGCCACTCAGCAGGCCGGTAGTCGCATCGAAGCTCGCCCAGTCCGGTTTACCTTGGATTTGAAAGCTCAGCGGATCGCCGTTTGGATCGTTGGCGTCGGGCTTGAACGAATAGGGCAACGAGCTTTTCGCGGTGGTGGTCGGTGTGCCGTTGATGGTCGGAGCGGCGTTGGTGTTCGACGTGCCCGGGGCGGGTGTGGTCGAGACCGGCTGGGTCACGCTGTTTCCGCCGCCTGAGCCATTGCATCCGCCGAGGGTCAGTGTCAGTAACAGCAGCAGCGCTGCGCCGACAAAGCGGAGTGGGTGGGTCTTAGTCCCGCGTCCGATCGCAAACCGTGCACTCATTTGCTTGCCGTCCCCATGCTCGAGTGAACCGAAACCGTTCCTCGCGGGCCGGGGGCTCAGTGGGGTGCTGCACGGGTTGCATGCGGAAAGTTGCGTCAGTTCATGACGGCGACGGCGCGGCCGCGGCGGTCCCGAATCTGGCAACCCCGCTATCCCATGGCGCTCACCGCGTTCCAGGACCGGAGGCTTTGCGTCCCCGCCTTGCGACGGGTTTGCCCTTTTGCTGGGAGTGAGTCTTGATCAGTAGTTTCCGCAGTTCAATCAGCTTCGCGCGCATTCGCGACACGTTTCACATTCAGATGCTGTGGGCAGGCTCTGCAGGTAGGACCGTGTGCGACGCGCTTCACATCTCATTGAGCGCGCAGTGAACGCGTGCTGCAGTGACGCGTCGCGGGTCGTTACTGGATAGCGGTTACTGCCGGATACGGATGGGTGCGGGATGCGTCCCGGTACCCGAGCTGCTCAGTCCTTGAACTCTTCCGGTCGCAACTCATGACGCGTCAGCAGCTTGTAGAAGTCGGTGCGATTGCGCTTGGCGAGCCGCGCCGCCTGGCTGACGTTGCCTCGCGTGATCTGCAGTAATTGCACGAGATAACTGCGAGTGAACTCATCGCGGGCTTCATCGAAACTCGGCAACTGCGTCGCTTGCCCGTGCGCTTCCTGTACCTGCTCGCGCGAGATCACGGGACCGCCGCTGGTCGTGGCAACCTGTCGCACCACCATGCGCAGTTGTCGCACGTTGCCGGGCCAGCGCGCAGTGGCAAGGGCTTCCATGGCTTCAGGTGAAAAGGTGCGCCGTGCGTGTGGTGCTTCGGTGCTGAGGTCATCGAGACAGCGGGCCACGATCAGCGGGATGTCCTCGCGCCGTCGAGCCAGTGGGGGGAGATCGATATGTACGGCTCCGAGGCGATCCAGCAATTCATTAGAGAAGCGGCCGTCGGTGGGCAGTTCCTCTAGCCGCCGGTCGCTGCTGGCAATGATGCGCACATCAGGCGATGGCAGTCGCTCCGCCAATGCCAGCTGCGCAGTGGAGGGAAGATCATTGACGTGTCGCAGCAGCAGCGTGCCGCCTGCAGCCGACGAAAACGCCGCCGTCAGCGCGCCGTTAACTCTTGCCGCATCGCCCTCGAGGGCACTGCAATCGAGTGCTACAAAGGGGCCGCTGCTGCGACCGCTCGCGCGGTGGATCGCGCGTGCCAGCAGTTCACGGCCAGTTCCGGGTTCGCCCGAAATGAGCACTGTCGAATCCGTACCTGCCAGCAGGTTTGCCTTGGCCAGACGATCTTCCATGAGCGGGCTGCGGGTGGAGAAATCGGCTCGCAGATCCTCGCCGCTGTCATCGAAGCCCGAGGTACGCAGTGCCCGTTGCACTTCCTCCAGCAGTTGTTCTTTCTCAACCGGCTTGGTCAGAAAAGAGAAGGCGCCCGACTGGGTGGCCCGTACGGCGTCTGGGATCGTACCGTGCGCGGTGAGCATGATGACGTTGAGGCTGGGCCAGCGCCGCTGCAACTCACGCAGGAGCCCGATGCCATCCATCTCCGGCATGCGCAGGTCAGTGATTACCAGGTCGGGTCTGAATCGGCTGATGGCAGCGAGTGCCTTGACGGCGTTGTCCGCGGGCTCGACCTCGTATTTTTGCGCACGTAACCGTATCGTCAACAGGCGCAGCAATCCGGGATCGTCGTCGACGACCAAAATGCGGGGTGTACGTCGCGGTGTACGGGTCACGGCCTGCGTCTGTGCGGCAGCGGCTCAGGGCCGCGGCGCGGTGCGATCGCCATTCAGCGCCCGTTCCATGTCGGCGACTGCTTCGAGTTTGCGTTGCGCCTCGGCAAGCGCGCGCTTGAGTCGGGTGTTCTCGCTGGTGAGGCTGGCGTTACGCCGCTCCAGATCGGTCGTCACCGTCTGGCTGCGCCTCGCGAGTTCATCGTGTTGGCGGGCGAGTTCGTCTTGCAAGGCGATGCGGGCATTGAGTTCGGTCAGGCTGGCCTGCGCCAGTGCGAGTTCATCCGACCGCAGCTCCCCCGGGCTCGTCAGCAGGCCTTGTAGTCTGCCGCGGGCCTCTCGCCAGTTGTCCGCGGATTGTCCGGGCGATCCCAACGCCAATGCGTACAGCAAGCGGTGGCTGGCGGACGGCGCCTGCTCGGACAACGCGCGAGTCTCCGTCAATGTGGTCGTCTGTGCCGCGGCGTCGGTCATGGCCATGCGATTGAGAAGCTTGAAATACGGCTCGAGGCTCACCGCCGGTTTGGCTGCGGGCGAGGCTTGCGTGACGACTGGCGGTGGGTGTGTGGTCAGGCCGGCACAGCCCGCCAAGGTGAATGCCGCAATGCAGCCAGACAACGACCGCAGGCTTCGATCCATGCAATAGATCATGACGGGTTGAAATATCTCGATTGATGTACGAGGTCGCTTGGAAGTATGGCCTGGCCCGCGACCGATCGGTGGGATCAGGGCAGCGCAAGACTGTCTGACATACTAACCAAAAACGGATTCGATCGCCCTCCGCCAACAGATGAGGCGTGCCGCAGGGGCCTCATTCTTGAGGGCGTATACCGAGGGCTGGGGGCTCGCTCGGCACGAAGGGCAGCCGTACCTGAAAGTGGGCTCCCGGAAACTCACCATCGACCAGTGCCACGGTTCCGCCATGGGCGTGCACGAATTCCTGCACGACCGACAGGCCGATCCCGGTGCCTCGCACGAGGCCGCCCTGGGGAGTCGCCCCTTGGTAGAAGGCCTCGAAAATCCGCTCGCGTTCGTCCAACGGGATGCCGCTGCCGCTGTCGGCGACATCGATCACCACCGCCTGCCCGTCGTCACTCGAGCGCGCACGCAAGGTCAGCGTGCCGCCGTCGGGCGTGAACTTGACCGCATTCGAGATCAGGTTGTCGAGCACCAGTTTGAGCTTCGCCCGGTCGGCCTGCAGTGCGATATCTTCGACTTGCAGGTCGAGACGCAGGCGTCGGACGTTGATCGGCAGCTGGTAGACCTCGATGGCGGATTTGAACAGTGGCTGCAGGCGGACTTCGCCGAGATCCAGGCCTACCCGCTTGGCCTGCCATTCGCTGTAAGACAGGAGGTTCTCGATCAGTCGCTGCAGGCGCAGACTGTTTTCCCGGAGGATGCCTGCAACCTCGCGCTGCTCGGAATTCAACGCACCCACCGCGCCTTCCATCAGCAGCTCAGAGCCCTCCCGAATGTTGGCGAGCGGCGTCTTCAATTCATGGGACATGTGTCGCAGGAATCGATTGCGCTCGGCCGAGATCTCACCGAGACGGACCCTCAGCCATTCGAGTTGTCCGCCCAGCGCCTCGAGGTCTTTGGGGCCACGGACTACGACCGGCTCATTCAGTCGGCCGTGGCCGATGTCGGCAATCGCCTGATCGATGCGCCGGATCGGTCGTGCGAGGAGATAGGCGAACAGCCCGATCAACGCGAGCGTGACGGGCACCAGAGCGGCTGCCTGCCAGAAGAGGCGCTGGCGGGTGTGCTCGGTCTCCGTCTTGAGCTCGTGCAACTCCCGATCGGTTTGCCGCGTGGCAAGCGAGGCCAACTCGCCGGCATCGCGCGCCAGCGCGGTGAATCGCTGCAGTGAGGCATTCACGCGCCCCTCATTGCTCGAGCGCAGGCCTTGCGTGATCTCATCGAGCGATTTGCGCATGCGCTCAATCACCGCAGCGCGGGCAGGATCACCCGGCAATTTGTCGAAGTCGTCCAGCGTGCGCACGAGCAGCCGTCGATTGCGCAAGTAGGTGTCAAGCAAGGCAGGTCTGCGCAGGATCTGATAGAGCCGCGCGGTTCGTTCGAGCGAGGACGTTTGTCGAACGATGGACTGCGTGTACTGGGTTGCGGTCACGCCGTTCACGACCAGTTGCTCGCTGGCATTGGAGATGCGACGCATCTCGAGCGCAGCACTCAGCGTGCCGAGCAACAATGGCAGGGCAATGACGGCGCAGCCGAGCAGGATCAATCCACCGAGCGAACGCGGCTTGAGCAGCGACAGCCCGCGCAGTTGGCGGGCTGATCCGCCTGAGAGCGGTTCGGCGGGGGTGAGGTTGGTCACCGGCGGATTTTATCGCAATGGCCGGCTCGCAACCGGCGCTAAAATGCACTTACCAAAACGATCGCCTACGCCGGGCACTCGCCTGAGCGTAGTTCGTCCACCGGAGTCTCACGCAATGCCGTCGGCCCACCCGTACTCCACATTGACGCCTGACGTGGTGGTGCGGGCCGTGGAGTCCGTGGGATATCTCAGCGACGGTCGCGTGCTGGCACTGAACAGTTATGAGAACCGGGTCTATCAGGTGGGTCGTGAGGACGGTGCACCCGTGGTGCTCAAGTTCTACCGCCCAGCCCGCTGGAGCAATGCCGCGATCCTGGAAGAGCACGATTTCGCTCGCGCGCTCGCGGCTGCGGAGATTCCGGTGGTGGCGCCGCAGGTGCACCAAGGACGCACGCTGCTCGAGATCGACGGCTTTCGCTACGCGATCTATCCAAGGCAGGGCGGGCGGTGGCCCGAGTTTGCCGATCACGACGAGCGGGCCTGGATGGGACGGTTTCTGGCACGCCTCCACGGTGTTGGTCGCACGCGTGTATTTCAGCATCGGCCGCGACTCGATTGGCGGATGCTCGGCGCGGAAACGGCCGAGTTTCTCCTGGCCGAGGGCTGGATCCCGTCACACATCGAGGCGGCCTACGACTCGCTGGCGGGCGACGTGCTCGATCTGATCGAGCAGCGCTTCGATGAGGCAACCCCCTATCGGACGCTGCGGCTGCACGGTGACTGTCATCCGGGTAACGTGCTGTGGACCGATGCCGGACCCCATTTCGTCGATCTCGACGACTGCATGATGGGCCCAGCCGTGCAGGACCTCTGGATGTTGCTGTCGGGCAACCGCGACGAGCAGACGCGGCAGCTCGCGGACCTGCTGCAGGGCTATGCGGAATTTGCTGATTTCGACTACCACGAACTGGCGCTGGTCGAGCCCTTGCGGACGTTGCGCATCATGCACTATGCGGGCTGGCTTGCGCGTCGCTACGACGACCCGGCCTTTACGCGCGCATTTCCCTGGTTCCGCGAGCCCAAGTACTGGGAGCAGCATGTGCTCGATCTGCGTGAGCAACTGGCGGCCATGGAGGAACCGCCGCTGAGTCCCTGAGGGGCTGCGGAAAACGCGAGCGGATTGCGACATCCATCGCAAACCGGGCGGCGGTGGCTTGCTAGCATCCGCACATGTCAAATTCGATCCTAGTCACCGGCGGTGCCGGATACATCGGTAGCCACGTCGTCCGTCAGCTGCGCGAGCGCGGTGAGCGGGTCGTGGTTCTGGATAATCTTTCGACCGGCTTCCCGAGTGCCGTGCTGGATGCGACGCTGGTCGTGGGCGATACCGGCGACAGTGCCCTCGTGGCCCGCGTCTTGCGCGAGCATGCAGTCGACACGGTAATGCACTTTGCGGCGCATACCATCGTGCCCGAATCGGTGGCGCTGCCGCTCAAGTATTACGGCAACAACACCTGCGCGACGCGCAGCCTGCTCGAGCAGTGTCATCTCGCGGGCGTCGGGCAATTCGTTTTCTCATCCACGGCGGCCGTGTACGGCATTCCGGAAGGCGGGGTGGCCCACGAAGGTACGCCCACTCAGCCGATCAATCCGTACGGCTTTTCCAAGCTCATGACGGAGTGGATGCTGCGCGATCTTGCGGCTGCCTCCAGCCTGCGCTACGTGGCGCTGCGCTATTTCAACGTGGCGGGCAGCGATCCGGGGGGGCGGTTGGGCCATACGGCGCCCAACGCGACTTTGCTCGTGAAAGTTGCCTGCCAGCATGCCGTGGGTGTGCGCCCGCAGCTGTCGATATTCGGCACGGACTATCCCACACCGGACGGGACTGGCGTGCGCGACTACATCCACGTCGAGGATCTGGCCAGTGCCCACCTCTGCGCGCTCGATTACCTGCGTCGCAACGGGGTATCGACCACGCTCAACTGTGGGTATGGCCATGGTTTCAGTGTCCGTGAGGTGCTGAACATGGTCGCGCAGGTGAAGGGCGGTGCGCCGCTCGATGTGGTGGAGGGTCCGCGCCGGGCGGGTGATCCGCCCTCACTGATTGCCGATGCCCGTCGCATTAGGGAGGTCATCGGGTGGCAGCCGCGTTTCGACCATCTCGAGACCATCGTGCGCAACCAGATGGATTGGGAGCGTCGACTGTTGCGTGAACCCCAATTACAGGCCAAATAGGCCTGTTTCCGTTGTAATAAAGCAACAAAATCGGTCATGCAAACCATGGATCCCGTGCTAATCTGCCACCCGTCAATGGGTTTACCACAGCATCGTGACCACAACTGACCACGGACGGCTCAGCTTCCTCGCGCGTCTCCGCTGGCTTGCCGGGTGGCTGGCGGCGGCAGTTGCTTTGGCCGGCTGCGGCGGGGGCGGCGGGGGCGGAAGTTCTGGCGGGGGCGTAGTGACGCCGCCGCTGACAGCGGTGACCATCAGCGGTCGGGTCACCTACGAGCGAGTACCGTTTTCGACCACCAGCGGGCGCGGGCTGGACTACGGCAGGACCGTCGAGAAACCAGCCCGCGGTATCGTCGTCGAGTTGCTGCGCGCCGATCAGTCGCTGCTCGCGACCACAGTGACCTCCGCCAACGGCGACTATGCCTTCAGCAGTGTGGCGGCCAGCACCAACGTGATGGTGCGGGCCAAAGCCCAACTGCTGGCCAGCGGGCCACCTGGATGGAACATCCAGATCAAGAACAATGCGAACTCAAACGCGCTGTACGTCATGGACAGTGCGGTATTCAGCACAGGTACGGCGAACGTGACGCGCAACCTGCTGGCCGACTCCGGCTGGCCCAGTGGTGGCAGTTCATACACCTCCACGCGCGTGGCTGCGCCTTTTGCAATTCTCGACACGTTGTACTCTGCGGTGCAGCGCGTGACGGGGCAGGGGGATCCGACGTTGGTGCTGGCACCGCTCGACGTGTTCTGGAGCACGCAGAACAAGTCGTCCGATCTGTGGAATCCTGCGGTCGGTGATATTCAGACCACGTTGTTCCGTCCCGTCGCCGAGGCCGGTTTCCCACCCGGCATTTATGTGCTCGGCGACCAGAACGTCGACACGGATGAATACGACGCGCACGTCATCGCGCATGAGTTCCATCACTTCCTGCAGGCCTCGGTGAGTCGCGACGACACTTTGGGCGGCTCGCATTCCTTCTCCGAGAAACTCGATTCGCGCGTCGCCTTCAGCGAGGGGATGGCGAATGCATTCTCGGGCATGGTGCTGGACGACCCTGCCTACCGGGACTCCTACGGTGCCGCGCAGGGCAGCGACTTCGGCAACAACCTCGAGAACAATCCTGTCCTCGGCAGCGACCAGACAGGTTGGTTCAACGAGCGGTCCGTGGGCTCCATACTCTGGGACCTCTACGATTCCGCCGCAGACAGCGGTGATACGGTTGCGCTCGGCTACGGCCCGATTTTCAGTGCCGTGAAGTCGATCGGCGGCGGCGTACCCGTCACCAGCATCTTTCCGTTCATCGTTGCACTCAAGGCAGCGGCGCCGGCGGCCACCGCGGGTATCGATACGCTGGTCGCAAATCAAGCGATCGTGGCATCCAACATGGACAGCTATGCCTCGACCGAGACGAACGACGGCGGGCTTGCCGACGTGCTGCCCATGTACACCACGCTGCTGCCCAACGTGCCGGTCACGGTGTGTGGCAACACGACGGCGGGGACCGAAAACAAGATCGGTAACCGACGTCTGCTGCGCCTGTCGGTGGATGCGACGCGCAGTTTCACCCTGACGGCCACCTACACGGCGAACGGCTCGAGTCTCACCACCGGCAGCACGCCGGACCCTGACCTGCTCGTCTATCAGGGTGGCTTGCTTGCGGCAGGCGAGAGCGGCGACCCGAATGTCGAAACCGTGGTTCGCACGCTTGATTCGGGAGACTACGTACTCGAGGTGTATGAATACAGTCACGTTGATCCCGCAACTACTGCCATTCGGCGTGGTCGAACGTGCCTGGTGGTGACGGCGTCAGGATGAGCCTCAGCCGTGCAGGCTTCCGCTGGGAAGGCAGGGTTGGACAGCTGTGTGCAAGGAGCATGAACATGACTAACGGAAATGCTGAGCTGCAAATGGAGCGCGCCATGCGGCGCGTCGCCGCGGGCGCGACCATCTGCACGGTCTTGATCGCATTGTCGACCCTGAGTGGCTGCAGCCGCGATAACGAGTCGACGGCGCCGGTCGGTCAGCCCCTGCCACTGCTGGCGGCCAAGCCGGCGGCAACTCCGGCACGCAGTCCAGCGGCGATCCCGCAATCCACCCTCGTCAAGGCGGTCAGTGCGGACAAGTCGGCTGCGGCCGTCGACCTGCATTTCGAATTGCCGGCCAAGCCGGCAGTCGGTGTGCCCTTCATGGTCGAGCTCGTACTCACGCCGCGCCTTGCCGCCGAAAATCTGGATATCGAGATTGCCGGTATGGACGGGTTGACGCTGCAAGGTCAGAACCGTTTCCAGTTCGGCAATGTGCACGCCGGTCAGCCGTACAGGGCAAAAGTTGCGGTGCAATCGACTGTGGCGGGCATGTATTACGTCAGCGTGGTGGCGCGGGCCACCAGCCAGGCGACGACCGAAGCGCGAACCTTCGCGGTACCCGTGGTGATCGGGCCGGTGGCTCCATTGGCGCAGAAGCCGGCGCCGCAGCGTGATTCGCGGGGTCAGGCGGTCGAGCGGATGGAAGCCAAGGAGCCGAACACTTGATGGCAAAGTTCGTCCCGACGGCTTATGGTCATATCAACTTGAATGGAATTGGGTTGAACCAAAGCCGCTGCTTGCTTTCCAATGGTGACCATAAATCTAAGCACGCCGGCGCGTGGTCATCGCTGCATAGGCCGGTATCATCATCACGCGGTAAACCCCTGCCGATCAAGGGATTCCAACCAGGAGTGACTGAACATGGGTGTTAGCTTTTCAACTGCTGATCGTGGCGCGGCCCCCGCGGGCCTGCGAAATTGGGCGCGTTGGGTGCTCATCAGCCTGTTCAGCGTCATGCTGGCTGCCTGCGGCGGCGGTGGCGGCGGTGGCAGTGGTGGCGGCAGCGTCGCGCCCACCGGGTTTTTCACGGCGACCCCACAGTCGGGCTCCGCGCCGCTCGCGGTTTCCTTCGACGCCACGAGTTCGACCGCCGGGTCGGGCACCCTCACCCAATACAACTGGAATTTCGGGGACAACAGTTCAGGGACCGGTGTGACGGTATCGCATACCTACACCGCGGCCGGGACCTACACCGCATCGCTGACGGTCAAGAACAGCAAAGGCGCGACCTCCACGGCGGTCACGCGCACCATCACGGTGGCAGCACCCACCGGTACGGTGGCCGTGACGGTGACGGACGCATTCAGTACGCCGGTGCCCAACGTGGCGATCCAGGTATCGATCGGCGGCAGCAACTACACCGGCACCACCGGTGCCAATGGTGTGGCGACCATCACGGGCGTACCGACCGGTTCGGCTACGGTGAACGCCACGCTGGCTGGCTTCGTCACGCCGACCGCCAAGACCGTGACCGTGGCGGCCAACACCACTGCATCGACCAGTTTTCAACTGGTGCGCGTCACCGAAGCTGCGGGCGGTTTCATCACCGCGCAGGCGGCGCCGGGCGGCGTCGTCTCGCCCAACACCGCGCTGACCTTTGATCTCACGGTCATCGTCATCGACAAGAACGGTGTGCCGATCCCGGATCTCACCGGCAGCGCATTCTCCTTGAAGCCGTGCGCCTATACAGCCGCAACACCCAGCGCTGCTGCTGTCGAGTGCGTGCGCGGCACCACCGCCAGCTACAACCAGGGCTCGTTGGTCGGCAGCGTATTGGCGATTCCGGGCGGTACGCGTCAATCGTTCTACGCCACGCTGCTCATCGACCAAAGCGGCAGCATCAAGACCTCCGACCCAAACAATGCACGTATTTTCGCTACCAAGGAGTTCCTCAATACCGTGACTTCAAACGGTGCATTCCCAGACGAAGCCGAACTGGCGGCATTTGCGGCTAGCGTGCAGGGCGCACCTGCTTTGATCCCGTCAGAGCCGGTGTCCTATTTCGGCAAGACAACGAATGGCTCGACTTTGTTCGGAGCGCTGGATTCTCTTGCCGGCAAGGAATCTGGCAATTCACCGATCTACCGCGCCTTGGATCAGGTCATAGATCGAATGAGAGACCCGGTGACAGGAGCTACCAACGCCGCGGGACGTGCCATAGTCTTATTCACCGACGGCCAGGATCAGGACACCTTCTGCACCAACGGGGAGGCAGCTTGCCGGGCGGCAATTATCGCGAAGGCCAATCAATTGCCCAAGGTGGACATCTTCACCGTCGGTCTGTCCAACCAGATCAACGCCGAGGCGCTGGCGGCGCTGTCAGAGGGTGGCAACGGCTACTTTCTGTTCGCCGAGAACGCCGCGCAGCTGATCCCGATCTACCAGTCGCTCGGCGCCTTGCTTAGCAAGAGCCAGCCGACCTACAAGATGCGCTGGACCATCAACAGCGCCAGCACGGGGTTGTTCGTGACCAACTCCACCGTGCTCGGGACGCTGCAGATCACCTTGCCTTCGAGCACCGTGACGTTGCCGTTCGCCATCCGACTCTAAACTGATCCCGGGTCGACGCCCGGCGTCAGGGCCAGTTCAGGGCTCCATCGCAGTCACACTGCGGTGGAGCCCTTTGCATTGCGCCTGTATACTTCGCGCCCTTTTGATCGCTTGCGGACGTGCCCGTGTCTTCGAACCCCACCCAGAACCTTCGCAACATCGCGATCATCGCCCATGTCGACCATGGCAAGACGACGCTCGTCGACCAGCTGCTGAAGCAGTCCGGTACCTTCGATGCCCGTGCCGTGGTGCCGGACCGCGTGATGGACTCCAACGCCCTCGAGCGGGAGCGCGGCATCACCATTCTTGCCAAGAACACCGCGATCCGCTGGAACGACTACCGGATCAACATCGTCGACACCCCGGGCCACGCCGACTTCGGTGGTGAGGTCGAACGCGTGCTGTCGATGGTCGATTCCGTGCTGCTGCTGGTCGATGCCGTCGACGGTCCGATGCCCCAGACCCGCTTTGTCACCCAGAAAGCCTTCGCTCATGGACTGCGGCCGATCGTAGTCATCAACAAGATCGACCGCCACGAAGCACGGCCCAACTGGGTGCTGGACCAGACGTTCGATCTGTTCGATCGATTGGGGGCCACCGAGGAGCAGCTCGACTTTCCAGTCGTGTACGCGTCTGCGATCCAGGGTTTTGCCACGCTCGACCCGGGCCACCGCGGCGGTGACATGAACACGCTGTTCGAGACCATCGTGCAGCATTGTCCGCCGCCCGATGTGGACTTGGCGGGCCCGCTGCAACTGCAGGTCTCTCAACTCGATTACTCCAACTACGTGGGTGCGATCGGCATCGGCCGTATCAAGCGCGGCACGATCCGCAAGGGCATGACCGTCACGGTCGTGGACCGCGAGGGCAAGAGCCGCAACGAGAAGATCGTGCAGGTGCTCGGCTTTCATGGCCTGAACCGGGTCGAGGTCGATCAGGCGGGTGCGGGCGATATCGTTGCCTTTGCTGGCATCGAACACCCGGCGATCTCCGATACGCTATGCGACATCGCGCAGCCCGAAGCGTTGCCAGCGCTGGTCGTCGACGAACCCACCATCGGCATGACCTTCGAGGTAAACAACTCACCGTTCGCGGGTCGTGAGGGCAAGTATCTCACCAGCCGCCAGATCCGGGACCGTTTGCTGCGTGAGGCGTTGACCAACGTCGCGCTGCGGGTCGAGGAGACGGACGATCCCGACAAGTTTCAGGTCTATGGCCGCGGCGAGATGCACCTCGGCGTGCTGCTCGAGAACATGCGCCGCGAGGGCTATGAAATCGCGGTGTCGCGCCCGCGTGTGGTGATCAAGGATATTGATGGGGTCCGGCAGGAGCCCTACGAAATTCTGGCTGTCGATATCGAGGATTCCAGTCAAGGCGCGGTGATGACGGCGCTCGGTTCGCGCGGCGGATTGTTGCAGGCGATGCATCCGGACGGCAAAGGTCGCGTGAGGCTCGACTACGTCATCCCGGCGCGCGGGCTGATCGGCTTCCAGACCGAGTTCCGCACGCTCACCTCGGGCATGGGTCTGTTGTTCCACGTCTTCGATCACTACGCGCCGGTCTCCGAGCGCGAAATCGCCTCGCGCCAGAATGGCGTGATGATCTCGAACGCGCAGGGAACCGTGCTTGCTTACGCGCTGTTCAACTTGCAGGAGCGCGGCAAACTCATGGTCGCGCACGGTGACGAGGTTTACGAGGGTCAGATCGTCGGCATCCACAGCCGCGATAACGATCTCGTGGTCAATCCGCTCAAAGCCAAGAAACTTACCAACGTGCGCGCCTCGGGGCGCGACGAAAACATCATTCTCACGACGCCCATCCGCTACACGCTCGAACAGGCGATGGAGTTCATCGAAGACGATGAGTTGGTCGAGATCACGCCAGCTTCCATCCGCATTCGCAAGCGGGCGCTGAAGGAGCAGGATCGCAAGCGCAGCGGCCGCGCGGCGGCGGCGGACGACGAATAGTCGGTTTGCCGTGGGGCGCAGCGTAGATACGGTCCCGGCACTCGCCCACAGTCGGCGCAGACTGGATCGGCGGCTCTGCGTCGCGCCGATGATGGACTACACCGATCGGCATTGCCGCTATCTGCTGCGACTGCTGAGCCCGAACGCGCTGCTCTATACCGAGATGGTGACCGCGCAGGCGCTGCGCCACGGCGATGCCGAGCGATTACTTGCCTTCGACGGCTGTGAGCATCCGGTGGCGCTGCAGTTGGGGGGATCCGATCCCGAATTGCTGGCGCATGCGGCGCGCTTGGGCGAGCAGTATGGCTACGACGAGATCAACCTCAACGTGGGTTGTCCGAGTGACCGTGTCCAGAGCGGCCGGTTTGGCGCCTGCCTGATGGCGGAGCCCGTCCTGGTTGCCGAGTGCGTGCGTGCGATGCTGGAGGCTGTGCGGGTGCCGGTCACCGTGAAATGCCGCATTGGAATCGATGACCAGGATGATTACGGTTTTTTCGAGCGCTTCATCATGACTGTCGCTGAGGCCGGCGTCGACACCTTCATCGTGCACGCCCGCAAGGCGATCCTGCAGGGACTCAGTCCGCGGGAGAACCGGGAGATCCCACCGCTGCGGTATGAAGTCGCCGAACGCCTCAAGCGCGAACATCCGGCTTTGTGCGTCGTTCTCAACGGGGGGCTGCAGACGCTACAGCAGGTGCGTGACTGGCTGCCCCGATTCGACGGTGTGATGATCGGTCGGCAGGCCTATCAGGATCCCTACCTGCTGGCGATCATCGAACATGAATTGCTGGCCGACGCGTCCTGGGCGCCGCAGCGTGAGCAGGTGGTCGAGGCCTACGCAGACTACATCGCGCGGATGCTCGGCGCAGGTCATCGACTGTCGCAGATGGTGCGTCACCTGCAGGGCCTGTATAGCGGTCTGCCGAATGCCCGGGTCTGGCGGCGATACCTCGGCGAGCAGTCCAGACGGGCAGGAGCCGGTGCCGAAATGGTCCGCGAATCGTTACGGATGGTGCGCCCGCAGCCACGCTGAGGGTATGCTGTATCATCGCGCGGATCCTGCAGAGAGTCTGTGGGTCGCGTGGCAGGGGGCGTGAGTGTCCAGTCAGGAAACTGAAGTCGCCGTATTGTTTGCGGACGTGGTCGGCAGTACCCGGCTCTATGAGGTGCTGGGCGACAACGACGCACGCGAACTCATCGTGGTCTGCCTCGATGTGATGCGCACGGCTACCGAGCGCAATCGCGGCTCCGTGATCAAGACGATCGGCGACGAGATCCTGGCTATCTTCCCGACCGCCGACGATGCCATCAACGCGGCCTCCGAGATGCATCAGGACTTCGGCGGCAACCCGGCACTGGTGGTGGCCGGCAACCACGTCATGATCCGCGTCGGCTGCCACTTCGGTCCGGTCGTTCTGCAGAACAAGGATATCTTCGGTGCGGCGGTGGCCACCGCGAACCGCATGACCAGTCAGGCCAAGGCCGGACAGATCGTCATTACCGGCGATACCGTGCAGCGCCTGCATCGTGAATGGCAGGCGGTGACCCGCCGTATCGACGTCACATCGGTGCGTGGCATTGCCGAGGAACTCGAGTTGTTCGAGGTGCTGTGGCAGCAGGAAGATGCCACCAGCATGCTGCCCTCGATCGAGATCGATGCGCGCAAGGGACAGCGTGCGCGGCGGCTGCGGGTGCGCTATCTGGGTCGCGATTTCGTAGTCGACGACATCAAGCAGGAATTCACCATGGGCCGCGCCGAGGACAACGACGTCATCGCGCTCGGGCCGCTGGTGTCCCGTCTGCATGCCAAGATCGAAGTGTCGCGCGACAAATTCACGCTGATCGATCAGAGCACGAACGGCACCTTCGTCACGCGTGAGGGCAGCAAAGAGGCGTTCGTACGGCGCGATTCCACGGTGCTGCTCGGGCAAGGCTACATCGGGCTCGGCAAGATGCCCGATCCCAAAGCCCACGACGCCATCGCTTACCGGCTGGACGACTGATCCGGCTGACGCCAATCACTGTCTCGCGCTCAACCGAGCGCTTGTTTCACCCGCACTTGTTGGGCCCGCAGCTCTGCCGGTGTTCTCTCGCCATACTCGGCCAGATAGCGGCCGATGTCGTCGATTTCCGCGTGCCACGCAGCGCTGTCCACGTCGATCAACTGGTGCAGTACCGTCGCATCGATGCCGAGGTCAGCCAGGTTGAGGTCCTCCTGTCGCGGCAGGAAGCCGATGGGAGTTTCCTTGGCACCGGCGACGCCTTTGCACCGTTCAGTGATCCAGCTCAGCACGCGCAGATTGTCGCCGAAGCCCGGCCACAGGAACTTGCCACTCTTGTCCTGTCGGAACCAGTTGACGTGGAACACCCGCGGCGGCTGGGTGAGCTTGCGACCGACGGACAGCCAGTGACCCCAATAGTCGGCAAAGTTGTAGCCGCAAAACGGCTTCATGGCCATGGAGTCCCGACGGACCACACCGACCTGCCCGACGGCCGCTGCCGTCGTCTCTGAGGCCATGCCGGCACCGATCAGCACGCCGTGTTCCCAGTCGCGTGCCTCGTAAACGAGCGGGGCGACTTCACGACGCCGGCCGCCGAACAGGATGGCCGCGATCGGAACGCCCTCCGGGTCTTCGGTGAGCGGGGAGTACGACGAGTTCTGGCGTGCCGAAACCGTGAACCGTGCGTTCGGGTGCGCAGCGGGGCCATTCGCTTTGTCGTAGGGTCGGCCCTGCCAGTCAGTGACGGGCGTGCCTTCACTCAAGCCTTCCCACCACGGTTGCATGTCCGCGGTCACGGCGACGTTGGTGTAGATCGTGTCTCGCTGGATCATGTCATAGGCATTGCGGTTGGTCTTACGATTGGTTCCGGGGACCACACCAAAGAAACCGGCCTCTGGATTGATCGCGCGCAGCCTCCCGTCCCTGCCGACGTGCAGCCACGCGATATCCTCGCCCACCGTCCAGACTTTCCAGCCCGGCATATTGGCCGGTGGGATGAGCATGGCCAGATTGGTTTTGCCGCAGGCCGAAGGGAATGCCGCTGCGACGTAGTGGGTCTCGCCCTGCGGGTTCTCGATCCCCACGATCAGCATGTGTTCGGCGAGCCAGCCCTCGGTGCGAGCCTGATAGCTCGCAATGCGCAGCGCGTGGCACTTCTTGCCGAGCAGCGCGTTGCCGCCGTAGCCCGAGCCGATGCTCTGGATCGAGAGTTCCTCTGGGTAATGCATGATGAAACGACGATCAGGGCTGAGGTCGCCAGTCGAGTGCAGCCCCTTGACGAAAATCTGATCACGCTCGATGCGCGCCAGTGCGGCACTGCCCATGCGCGTCATCAGTCCCATGTTGAGCACCACGTACGGGCTGTCGGTGATCTCGACGCCGCAGCGTGCATAGGGTGATCCGATCGGGCCCATGCAGTAAGGCACCACGTACATGGTCCGGCCCGCCATCGCGCCATCGAACAGCGCGTCCATCTTGCGGTGTGCCTCGACGGGATCCAGCCAGTTATTGTTCGGGCCAGCATCGGCCGGATCCCGCGTGCAGACGAAGGTCAGGTGCTCGACTCGCGCCACGTCCGACGGGTTCGAGCGATGTAAGTAGCAATTGGGGTGCGTCTGCTGGTTGAGTTCGATCAGGTCTCCGGTGCCGAGCATCAGATTCGTGAGCGCTCGGCGTTCGTCCTCGCTGCCGGTACACCAGTGTATCCGTGCCGGTCGCGTGAGCTTGGCGGTCTCCGCAACCCAGTTGCGGAGCTCGTCATTTGTCGTCGTCATCACCCTGATTTCCTTGTGTTTTTCATCGGCGACAGCAGGGCCGTCCACGATGTATTCGTAGTCACCAGCGGGCCATTATAACGTCCGGCTTGGCAGGGGTCGTTAAACACGTCACGGAAAAACCGAGTTGCCGCAGGCGCAGGTTATGACTGCTTCGAGAGTCCAGCGCACCGATTCCGGGGAATCGCAGCTTGCACAGGTTTGCAGGAAACTCCCCGGCCTGATTCGGATTTTGCAACGCAGCATCGCGGATCTGAAGATAAAGGGCGGCTCGGTCAGTGTCAATTTGCCTGACTGTCTCGGGCTCGCTCTTGGGCTGGCTGTCGGGCGACGGCGCCACCTGCCTGAACCCGCACTCCGAGTGTGTCCAGCGGACCCGCCCGCCGAGCATTCCTCTGGAATCGGGCAGTAATCGGTCTTGCCTAAGGCCAGGGCCTCCCGCACAGTCCGCGGTCGATGTTTCAACAGACACACTTCAGGCGTAAGCGAGTGCGGCGGATGGTCGTCGGAGCGTTAGCCTGCCTCGGCGTCGGCGCGGCGTGTGCTGCCTTCGCTGCCGGGCCGACACCCGCTGGGTCTATGGCTGGTAATGACCCAGATGCGCCGATCGCGTCCGGCTCGGGACCCGTCGCCGTATCGATTCGGGCCGAGACCCTGTCGATCGAGGGCCGGTCCGGACAGCAGCAGCGCTCGTGGCGTCCGGCCGGAAGGCTAGATGTCGATCAGCAGGTGTTCTACACGGTGCGGGTGCACAATCCGGGCAGTCAGCCCGTCGTCGATGTGGTCGTCACCAAACGATTGCCATTCGGGGTTCGCTATGCGGTCGGCTCGGCGGTGGGACCCGATTGTGCGGTACAGGTCTCGACGGACGGCGGGGCAACCTTCAAGTCTGCCGATGTCACGGCAGCAACCCCCTCTGCCGCAGCGCCGGTCGGGGCTGCTGATTACACCCATCTGCGCTGGCTGCTGCGGCGTCCGTTGGCGCCGGGTGCCACTGCATTGCTGCGCTTTCGCGCCGTGTTCAATTGAGTACAGGATAACGTTTTGTCGCAGACCATCGACGCGGTGTTTGGCGAGGGCGGGCTGCTCGCCGAACGGTTGCCCGGCTATTCGAGCCGACCCCAGCAGTTGGCAATGGCCGAGCACGTTGCGGCCGCCATGGTGGGACGGGAGCAACTGATCGTCGAGGCGGGCACGGGTACCGGCAAGACCTTCGCCTATCTCGTGCCGGCGCTGCTTTCCGGTCGTCGCGTGATCGTTTCCACTGGCACGCGTGCGCTGCAGGATCAGCTGTTCCATCGGGATTTGCCGGCCATCTGCTCGGTCCTGGGCCGGCCGGTACGTATTGCTTTGCTGAAGGGGCGTGCCAACTACTTGTGTCGACACCGTCTCGAGATCACAGAGCAGCAGGCCTATGCCCGCGGATTGCGGCGCGAGGTGGCGATGTCGCTGCCGAAAGTGCGGGCGTGGTCGCACGTGACCCGTGGGGGTGATATCGCTGAACTGCCAGGCCTCGGCGAACAGGATCCGGTATGGCCGTGGGTGACCTCGACGCGTGAGAACTGCGTGGGCGCGGAATGCTCGCAGTTCGAGGATTGTTTCGTTCTGGCGGCGCGGCGCGATGCCCAGGCGGCCGATATCGTGGTGGTCAATCATTACCTGCTGATGGCTGATCTGGTCTTGAAAGAGGAGGGTTTCGGCGACTTGCTGCCCGGTGTGGATGCCATCATCATCGACGAGGCGCATCAGTTGCCGGATGTGGCGGCGCAGTTTCTCGGTTACAGCGTAAGCACGCGGCAACTGGCCACATTGGCCAAGGACATCACGGGCGAGTTATTGCTGGCCCAGCAGATGGCCGGCAAGGTAGATGCTGCCATCGGCGCGCTGGACCAGCAGGTCGCGGCTGTTCTGAGCGCCACGGCAGGCATCGAGCCTCGCATCGAGCACGCGCAGTGGCCCGACCGTCTGCTGGAATCACTGCACGGGCTGGCTGGACGGGCGGGCGAACTTGCACAGGCGCTCGGGCCGGTGGCGGCGGGCGATGGCCAAGCCGGCTTCGCTCGTCTCGCGGAACGGCTCACCGAGGCGTCGACGCAACTGACTGCACTGACCGCGGAGGAATTGCCGGGCGGTGTGCGCTGGGCAGAAGTCTCGCCACGCAACGTCAGTTGTCACTTCGCCCCGGTGGATGTCGCCGGGCAGTTGTCGACCTTGCTGCAGTCACAGCCCTGTGCCTGGGTGCTCACCTCCGCGACTCTGGCGGTCGGAGATGATTTCACGCATTTCAAGCGCCGCAGTGGCCTCGGTCAGGCGCGCACCGTGCGGTTCGAGAGTCCCTTCGATTTTCCGAACCAATCGCTGCTGTACCTGCCAAAGGGGCTGACTGATCCCGGTGCGCCGGACCATACGCGCAATGTCATCCGGGTGGCGTTACCCGTGCTGCAGGCAAGTGGGGGGCGCGCCTTCCTGTTGTTCACGAGCCATCGTGGACTGCGCGAGGGGGCCGAGGAGTTGCAACGTCACTGGGGCGACTCGCCTCCTTATCCCGTCCTGTTGCAAGGCAATGCCTCTCGCGATCAATTGCTGCGCGCCTTTCGTGAGGCGGGCAACGGCGTATTGCTGGGCACCGGTAGTTTCTGGGAAGGTGTCGACGTCAAAGGTACCGCCTTGTCGGTGGTCATCATCGATAAATTGCCTTTTGCTGCGCCGGATGATCCCCTGCTGAAAGCGCGGCTGAGCGCGATTCGGGAGCAGGGGGGCAACCCGTTCTTCGATGAGCAGGTACCCCAGGCAGTGATTGCCCTCAAACAGGGGGTGGGTCGGTTGATTCGCGACGAACAGGATTTCGGGGTCGTCATGGTCTGCGACCCGCGCCTGGTCACGAAGGGTTATGGGCGTACCTTTCTCGCGAGCCTGCCCGCCATGAAGCGCACCCGATCGGAAGAAGAGGTCACGCACTTTCTTCGCGAGCGTCTCGCCGCACCAACCTGCTAGGTCGTGCTCACTGCATAGGTTAGATTGACCGCCTGATGCGCATTCTTGCCCTCGACACGTCCACCGAAGCCTGTTCCGCCGCATTGTGGGTGGGTGAGGATCAGGTGCGGTTGCGTTTTGAACTAACCGAGCGCAGCCACGCCGATCTGATCCTGCCGATGATCGATTCGCTGCTGGTCGAGGCAGGCCTGACCCTGCCCCAGTTGGACGGTCTGGCTTTCGGCCGTGGACCCGGCGGTTTTACGGGCCTGCGTATTGCCGCGGGGGTGGTCCAGGGACTCGCCTTCGCCGCAGACCTGCCGGTGGCACCGATTTCCAGCCTGTTGGCAGTGGCGGCGCAAGTGCCGTGTCACGGAAACGACACAGCCATTCTGGTCTGCAATGACGCGCGGATGGGTGAGGTCTACTGGTCGGCGTACCAGTCCGGTGTTGGCGATGCGATACCGACGGAGATTTTCCCGGAAGCCGTGTCCTCTCCGGACCAGGTCGGCTTCCCGGTGCATCTGGCGCATGCTGCAGGTAACGGCATTGCCCGACATCCGACGCTTCAGACCCGACTCCAGTCTGCGCAGGTGCGCTGGCATCCGGGGCTTTACCCGAGGGCGGATGTGATTGCGCGATTGGGAGCGGCAGTCTTGTTGCGGGGGGAGGGCGTACCGGCAGAACAGGCGCTGCCCACCTATATTCGCGACGACGTCGCACGAGTTTCTCCGGTGAATGTCGCGGGAATGTCATAATTGACGTCTGTAATGCTCCTGCAATTTTTTTTGGTCACGGGGCAGGCCACCGTCATGAACGGCAAGCAGATTCTGATCGTCGAGGATGAGAAGCCGATTCGCGACATGATCGCATTCGGCCTCAGACGGGCGGGTTTCGATGTTCGCGAGGCAGAGGATTGCGCTGCAGCGCGTGCCAGCATCGCCGATGCGCGACCGGATTTGTTGCTGGTCGACTGGATGCTGCCAGATCAGAGTGGTCTCGAATTGACTCGTGCACTCAAGCGCAACAAGGATACACAGGACATGCCCGTCATCATGTTGACCGCCCGTGCGGAGGAGCATGACAAAGTGGCAGGTCTCGAGGGTGGAGCCGACGATTACGTCACCAAGCCGTTCAGTCCCCGCGAATTGCTCGCGCGTATTCAGGCGGTCATGCGTCGGTCCGCGCCCAGCGGTCCGGATGAGGTCGTCGAAACGGGCGGTCTGCGGCTCGATGCCGCTGGTCACCGCGTCACGCACGGCGAGCAGACGGTGGCACTCGGCCCGACCGAGTACCGGATGCTGCAGTTTTTCATGGAGCACCCCGAACGCGTCTATACCCGCAGCCAGTTGCTGGATCGCGTCTGGGGCGGCAACGTCTATGTCGAGGAGCGAACCGTGGATGTCCACATCCGGCGGCTGCGCAAGGCGCTGGAACCGTTTGCCTGCGACGGCCTGATCCAGACGGTGCGCGGTTCGGGATACCGCTTCTCCACGCGGCCGGAATAGGCCGGCTCAGCTGCTGCCAATCGTGCTCTCCAAATCGGCCTCCCGCTACGCGCTTCAACTTGCATCGGTACTCCTGATCGCTGCAGGCGTCGGGGCTTTACTCGACCACTCGCTGGTCGCGATTGCGTTGGCAGCTGCGGTGATGCTGGCGAAGCAGGTCTACAACCTGATTCGTCTCGACAAGTGGCTCAAGTTTCGCAGCTCGGAACGACCGCCGGATCTGCCGGGTCTGTGGTCGGACGTGCTCGATTCCACCTTGCGCCTGTATCGGCGCAAGCTGTTCCACAAGCGGCGGGTGCAGGAGCTGCTGCGCGAATTTCGGCGGATGAGTTCGGCCATGCCGGACGGCGCGATCCTGCTTGGAGAGTCGCGTGAGATCCTGTGGTTCAACAAAACAGCAGGCGAGTGGCTGAGCCTGCGACGTAAAGTCGATCAAGGCATACGGATCGAGAACCTGGTCCGTGTACCCGCCTTCCTCGATTATCTCGAGACCGGCGGCATGGGCTCGACGCCTCGTGTGCAGTTGCCACAGCGGGGTGATCGCTGGTTCGTCTTCAATCTGGTCAAGTCCACTCCGCCGGGTTTGCAATTGCTGATCGTGCGCGATGTGACCTCGGAGGCGCGCCTCGAGAGCATGCGCAAGGATTTCGTGGCCAACGCTTCGCACGAACTCAGATCCCCACTCACCGTGATCAGCGGCTATCTGGATTCGCTCGCAGACGAGAACCGGCTGGACCCAGCCTGGCAGGAGCCAGTGGCGGAGATGCGCCGTCAGGCGGAGCGCATGCGTCGCATCGTGCAGGATCTGCTCGAGTTGTCACGCATGGAAGCCTCCGGCAATGATGCCGGGCGGGAGTCGGTGAACGTCGCTGGCATGCTGTCACTAATGCGTAAAGAAGTCCTGTCACGGCCTGACCGTCCCGCGGCATTTAATTTGCATCTTGAAAGTGACGCTCATCTGCTGGCTAATGAAAGCGAACTGCATTCCATATTCAGCAATCTGATCAACAATGCCGTGAAGTACACCCCGGCGGACGGAGCGGTCGACATCCGTTGGTGGACGGACGAGCAGGGTGGACATGTGTCGGTTGCCGACACTGGCATTGGCATCCCTGCGGAACATCTTCCCCGCCTGACAGAGCGCTTCTACCGGGTGGATTCAGGCCGCTCGCGCAAGCTCGGTGGGTCGGGGTTGGGTCTGGCGATCGTGAAACATGCGTTGCAAAGACACGGCGGCCGACTCGAGATCCAGAGCGTCGAAGGGCGAGGCAGCACATTCACTTGTCACTTTCCTGTCGAACGATTGCAATCTGTTTGTCATACAGAGGCCTTAACCTCGGCCAACGGTTGAAACTGGCGTCGGCAACCCATTCGTTCCGGTGTCACTGACACCGCAGTGTAATCATTACCGAGGAAACCCATTGTGGTGACAAAGTCAGTTCTTGCCACGGTCGTGACGGCCGTATTGGTCTCATCCGCTGCCACCGCCGAGGCGGCCTCCAAGGCTGCGCCGGTCAAAAAAGCATCCACCACGCGCACGGCTACGGCGACCCGCGCCGAAGTGCAGGATGTGCAGGCGCAGTTGCAAACCCTGGCAGATCGCTTGAACAAGTTGGAGGCAGCCAACAGCGCGCTGCAGTCTGAAAACTCTGACCTGAAGGCGCTGGTGGAGCGTCGGGATGCCGAAACCGATTACCTGAAGGCGCAGACCAAAGAACTGCGGCAGGAGTCGGCAGTCGCCGCCAACGAGATCAGCAAGGTCAAGGGCGCCGACTGGGCCACCAAGGTGAAGGCGCGTGGCGACTTGCGCTACCGTCATGAATACATCGGTACCGAGCGCGTCGTGGGCAGTGGTGCCACGGCCACCGTCGAGGATGCGGCCGACCGCGATCGTCAGCGTATCCGCGCCCGCCTCGGTTTCGATGCCACGATCACGGATCATGTGAAAGGGACGTTGTTGTTCGCCACGGGCGCCGATGATCCCCGGTCCTCGAACCAGACACTCGGTACGCAGGGCAGCCGTAAGTCGATCGGCCTTGATCTTGCCTTCGTCGACTGGAACGTCAAGCCGGGTATCAATATCGTGCTTGGCAAGCAGACTTGGCCGAACTGGCGTCCGGGCAATAGCCTGTTTTACGACGCGGATTACAACCCCGAAGGCGGCTCGGTCCGTTTCGACCGTGGCATGTTCTTCGGTTCGGTCTACGGTTGGTGGTTGTCCGAGCAGTACAACAGCAACCCGCTGGGTGAGAACAGCGACGGTAACGTGATCGGTGCCCAGGTCGGCGTCAAGTTCCCGCTGTTCGGTAACGAGGCCCGTGTGGCCGCCAACTACTACGAGTGCGGCGCCTGCAAAGACCAGACTTCGATCCTGTTCGGCAATGCTGCCACCGCGGCAAACACCGTGGGCAACGGCAACACGGTTTATCGCCCCAACAACACCGTGCCGTGGTCGCTCAAGTACGGCTACGACGTCCTCGAGATCGGCGCCGAGGTCAACGCGACCGTGTTCAAGCTGCCGTTTCAGGTCTGGGCGAACTGGGCGCAGAACACCGCATCAGATGTCGACTTGAATACTGCAATCGCGGCGGGTGTGTCGCTTGGCAAGGCGAGCAATCCCAAGACCTGGCAGGCAGCGCTGTGGTACCAGGACATCGAGAAGGATGCGCTCTTCGGTCAGTTCGTCGACTCCGACTTCGGCGACGGCAGGACGGATTCCGACGGCTGGGTGCTGCGCGGTGCCTACGCGCCGGTCCGCAACATCACGATTCAGGCCACGTATTTCATGAACAAGCTGAACAAAGACGTCGCTCCGGTGTCCGGGCCCACCTACAACATCGGTCGCGATTTGGATTATGACCGTCTGCAGCTGGACCTGAACTACAAGTTCTGATTCAGCGGGCAGCCATGCCACGACCCCCGCTTGGCCTAGCGCGAAGCGGGGGTTCGTTTTTTCCGTATTTGTTATATGGTACGGAGACTGTGCAATGGGCATGCCGGCAATCCCGGCACCCTCAGGAGCAAGCAACGTGGAAACCGTCGAGCTATCGCACCACATCATGAGCCGCTTCAACCAGGACCTCGAGCGCGTGCACGCTGCGGTCCTGCAGATGGGCGGACTCGTCGAGCAGCAGTTGAGCAATGGCCTCAAGTCCATTGTCAATGGCGACGTCCGCTTGGGCGATGAGGTCGCCAACCAGGATACCCGGGTCAACGCCATGGAGGTTGCGATCGACGAGGACTGTGCGCGTATTCTCGCTACCCGCAGCCCAACGGCATCCGATCTGCGCTTGATCATCGCCATCATCAAGACCATCACCGACCTCGAGCGTATCGGCGATGAGAGCCAGAAATTGGGTCAGGCGGCGGCCAATATGACTTCACCGGACCGTCTGCCGGAGCGTTACCGGGAGGTCCGGCATCTGGGTGAGATGGTCTCTGACATGCTGCACCGCTCGTTGGACGCCTTTGCCCGTCTGGATGCCGATGCGGCATTGAAGATCACCCGTCAGGATCTCGAAGTCGATCAGGAATACGAGGCACTGCAGCGCCAATGCATCACCTTCATGATGGAAGACCCCCGTACGATTCGGCGCTCCCTCGACCTACTCTGGATTGCACGCGCTCTGGAACGGGTCGGCGATCACTCGAAAAACATCTGTGAGTATGTGGTCTTCATGGTGCTCGGTAAGGACATCCGGCATCTCCCGGAAGTCGAGGTGGAGCGTGAGGTAGCCTCTGCCCGAGCAGCGTCCGGCTCCTGAGAGGCCGATCTGAACCATGAATGGGGTCATTGCGCCTTCAAGATGGAGCGGAGGTTTCAGCAGGCGGGCGGGTAACCTGCTGGGTGCGGCAGCCTGTGTCGCCCTGATGGGCTATGCCCTGTTTGCGCAATATGTGCTGCGTCTGGAACCGTGTCCGCTCTGCATTCTGCAGCGGGTGGCGGTGATGGCGGTCGGAGGGTTTTTCCTGCTCGCGTTTCTGCATGACCCTGCGCGTTTTGGAGCCCGGGTTTATGGCGCGCTGATTGTTGTATGCGCGGCTCTGGGAGGGCTGGTCGCCGCTCGTCAGTTGTGGATCATCGCCCAGCCGCCTGGCACCGTCGCCGAATGTGGCGCCAGCCTCCAATACATGATGGATGTCTTGCCGTGGCGAGAGGTGCTCGACAAGGTACTGCGCGGGTCCGGCGAGTGCGCCAAGGTCGATTGGCATTTTCTGGGCCTCAACATGCCGACGTGGGTCCTGATCGCGCTCGTCGCGCTGGCACTCTGGGGTGTGATCGTGAACTGGCGTTTCCTCAAGCGGGGTACGTGACGCGATGGCGCTGCGCAAGAGCCGAAAGCCCAGTGAGAGGGCAGACAGCGCGCTCTTGAAGTCGGCCTGGTTCGATCGCGACCTCGGCTGGTTGGCATTCAACCATCGGGTGCTGTCGGAAGCACTCGACGAGCGTACTCCGCTGCTCGAGCGGCTCAAGTTCTTGGCGATTTTTACGTCCAATCTCGACGAATTCTTCATGAAACGCGTCGGGGCGATGCGCACACGCGCGTATGCCAGCGGCAATCCCGCCATCGTCGAGCAGTTCAACGCTCACATTCAGCGGCTGCGTGATGCGCTCTACCCGATGCTCATGCAGCAAGCCGACTGTTTTGCGAGCCTGCGCCCGGCGCTGGCTGCGCAGGGTGTTCGGCTCTGTACTTGGGACGACTTGACTCAAGCGCAGCGCGCAGAGGCTGCGGTTTATTTTGATGACCATGTCTCGCCGGCGCTGACGCCCCTGAGTCTCGACCCGAGTCATCCCTTTCCGTTCATGTCCAATTTGTCGACGTCGTGGGGTTTCGTGCTGCGCGATCCGGAGGCGCCCGAGCCGGTGCAAGTCCGGGTGAAGGTGCCCACCACCATCGCCCAGTGGCGGGCGTTGCGTGCTGACGTTCCCCAGGGCGAGCGCTGGTTCGTGCTGCTCCACGACATCATCCGGCACAACGCCTACAAAATGTTCCCGGGCGTCGAGATCGAGGACGCCACGTTGTTCCGGGTCTCCCGCAACGCCGATATCGCCATCGAGGAAGACAGCGAAAACGGCATCCGGGAACTGGTCGAGGAGCAACTGCGGCAGCGTCGTTTTGAGCCCGTCGTGCGACTCGAGTTCGGCGAGTCTGCGCGGCCTGAGATCCGTGACGGGCTGGTGCAGCACTTCGGTTTGCGCTCGAGCGACGTCTACGAACTGCCTGGACTGTTGGACTACACGGCGTTGTTCCAGATCGCATCGTTGCCGATCGCGAACCTGCGCGATGCGCCGTGGACGCCCATGGTGCCCCACGGCATGGAGGAGGAGAGCGACCTCTTTGCGAGCATCCGCGCCGGGGATGTGCTGGTCCATCATCCGTATGAGAGTTTCGATGCGACGGTCGAGCGTTTCATACGCGATGCAGCCAACGACCCCAATACGACCACGATCAAAATGACGGTGTACAGGCTGGGCGACGATACGCCGTTCGTCCGATCGCTCATCAAGGCGGCCGAGAACGGCAAGCAAGTCGCCTGCCTGGTCGAGCTCAAGGCCCGTTTCGACGAGGAACGCAATCTGCACTGGGCAAACGAACTTCAGAAGGCCGGCGACCACGTGATCTACGGCATGCGCGGCCTGAAAACTCATACCAAATTGGCCTTGGTGGTTCGGCGCGAGGGCGACGGATTGCGCACATATGCCCATATCGGCACCGGCAATTATCACGTCAAGACTGCGCGTCTATACACCGACTTTGGCTTGTTCACTTGTGATCCGGTCATCACCCGCGATGTCGTGAATCTGTTCCATCATCTAACGGGATACTCCCGCGCGCCGCGCTTCGAGAAGATGTTGGTCGCTCCCATCAACATGCGGGAGCGCTTCATCGAATTGATAGAACGCGAGATCGGGCACGCGAAGGCGGGCCGCCCGGCAAGGATCATCGCCAAGGTCAACCAGTTGGAAGATCTGCCAATGGGTGAGGCGTTGTCACGTGCCTCGCAGGCGGGTGTATCGATCGACCTCATCGTGCGGGGCTTCTGTTGTCTGCTGCCGGGCATCAGTGGTCTCACGGAGAACGTTCGAGTACGCTCCATCATCGGTCGATTTCTCGAGCATGGTCGGGTGTTCTATTTCCGCAACGGACAGGACGACCTGATCGACGGCGATTTTTTCATCGGGTCGGCAGACTGGATGGATCGCAACCTATCGCGGCGAGTGGAGGCGGTCGTGCCGGTAGCACAGCGTCCGCTGCGGGAGCGGCTCTGGGAATCGCTCGACGTGCAATTGGCCGACCGGCGCAATGCGTGGGAAATGCGCCCGGACGGCAGCTACCAGCGGCTGCGTGCCGACCGCTCGCATGCCGCAGTGGCGCGCGAGGGAACGCACGCGACTTTCATGAAGCGCACCCGCGCGCGTCTGCGCCGCTGACCGGTCCTGACCGGCAGGCTGACTCGGCGGCCTGAATTGGCGGCCTGACTCGGACAGTCAGGTGCGGGCTCGCCGCCGCTCAAGCCAGCAAGACCTCCATTATGCGCTCGTAAATGCGGCTCAATTCATCGATATCGGTGACCCTCACATTCTCGTTGACCTTGTGGATCGTCGGGTTGGGTACGCCGACTTCCACCACTTGCGCGCCCGTGGGGGCGATGAATCTGCCGTCCGAGGTGCCACCCGTAGTCGAGCGGACCGGCGTTTGTCCGGTCACGTCCCTGACCGCGCGCTCGACCGCATCCGTCAGGATGCCCGGCGGGGTCAGGAAGGGGAGGCCGGAGATGAACCATTCCAAGCTGTATTTGACGCCGTGCCGATCCAATATCTCGCAGACTCGGCGCTGCAGTGTCTCGACGGTCTGCTCGGTGGAGAAACGCAGGTTGAAACGAACCTTCATCTCACCCGGGATGACGTTCGGAGCGCCGGTGCCGGCCGCAATGTTGGATATCTGGAAACTGGTCGGCTGGAAAAACGCATTGCCTGAGTCCCAGTGCGTGCCAACCAGTTCCGCCATCGCCGGGGCAAACCCGTGGACGGGGTTGTCAGCCAATTGGTGATACGCAATGTGGCCCTGCACGCCGTGCACGGTCAGTCGGCCGGATAGTGAGCCGCGCCGACCGACCTTGATCGTATCGCCCACCCGCGTGTCGCTGGTGGGCTCGCCGACCACGCACCAGTCGATTTTTTCGCCCCGGGCCTCCAGCACCTCCATGACTCGGCGAGTGCCATCGACCGAAGGACCTTCCTCGTCGCTGGTGAACAGCACGGCCAGCGAGCCGCGGTGAGTCGGATGGGCTTGGACGAATCGCTCGAAGGCCGTGACCATCGCCGCCAGACCGCTTTTCATGTCGGCCGCACCGCGACCGTACAGCACGCCGTCTCGAATCACCGGTTCGAAGGGGTCACTGTTCCAGTCCTCCCGAGGGCCGGTGGGTACCACGTCTGTATGACCTGCGAAGCACAGCACGGGGGTGCCCGAGCCGTGCCGGGCCCAAAGATTCTGGACCGGACCGAATGGCATGGGCTCTAAGCGGAACCCCAAAGCCTGAAGGCGTTCACCGATGACTGCGAGGCATCCCTGGTCGTCGGGACTGACCGAGGGGCGACGCAGCAGGTCGGTTGTCAGATCGAGGGCGGTTGTCATAATTTTGTAATACTCGTGTTCTTCACTTCGCAGCCAGGATGAGCGCAAAAAAAATGTTAGGACGCACGCCTTGTATACCGGCAGGCGTTGGTAGGTCCAGTGTGCGGAGACCATTTTCTCCTGTCATCGGATTGTAATTTGATCTGTGCAAACTTTCGGCTCTGGCGCGTTGGCGCCTTCCGGTCACTCAAAACCTCCTGAGGAATGATTCCATGACGAAGTGGCAGATGACGATGATTCCCGCGTTGGTGGTGGGCCTGTTCGCCGCCGCCGCGCCGCAGTCGGCCCGCGCTCAGACCGCCATCAAGATCGATGGGTCCAGCACGGTGTTCCCGATCTCGGAGGCCTTGGCCGAGGAATTCCAGATCCAGAAGCGCGGCAAGGTGCGCGTGACGGTCGGCGTGTCCGGCACCGGCGGCGGCTTCAAGAAGTTCTGCCGAGGCGAGACGGACATGTCGAACGCCTCGCGTCCGATCAGCAAGGAAGAAATGGAGATCTGCCGCAAGGCGGGTATCAAGTACGTCGAATTGCCCATCGCCTTTGACGCGCTGACGGTCGTGGTCAACCCGAAGAACACTTGGGTGAAGACCATGACCATTGCCGACCTGCGCAAGATGTGGGAGCCGGCTGCGCAGGGTCGCGTGACCACTTGGAAGCAGGTGCGTAGCGAGTATCCGGCGGAGAAGCTGATGCTGTTCGGACCGGGCGCCGACTCGGGTACCTTCGACTATTTCACCGAGGCAGTGAACGGCAAGGCCAAGTCCAGCCGCGGCGATTACACCGCGAGCGAAGACGACAATACGTTGGTGCAGGGCGTCGAGAACAACAAGTCCGCGATCGGCTATTTCGGTTATGCATACTACGCAGCGCACAAGGACAAGATGCGCGCCGTCGCGATCGATGGCGGCAAGGGCCCGGTGTCGCCGAGCGTGGACAACGTGATCAACGGCACTTACAGCCCCTTGTCACGTCCGCTGTTCGTCTATGTGAAAGAGTCTGCCATGGATCGGCCCGAGATCAAGGAGTTCGTTCAGTTCGTGATGAACAACGGTGCGGATCTGGTCTCCGAGGTCGGATACGTGCCACTGCCCAAGAACGCCTACAGCATGGCACTCAAGCACTATAATGACCGAAAGCTCGGTTCGGTCTTCGGCGGTACGCCCATGGTCGGCGTGACCATCGACAAACTGCTGAGCATGGAAGCCAAACTGTAAAGGCTGGCAGCAGTCACGGTTCAAGGTAGCGGGGGCGGCGAGTCATCACTTGCCGCCCCTGTGAGTTTGGTGGGCCCAGCGATTACGGGCTCGTGGGCGATTTCTCGGCGGGTACTCATGACCAGCACGACAGGGCTCCGATCCAGAGGCGGTTTTGCTTCCCTCCGTTACCGCAAGACACGTGACCGAATCGTGGAGCTCGGGTTGCTCTCTGCTGCGCTGGTGGCTGTATTCACGACGATTGCCATCGTAGTCATCCTGGTTTACGAGTCGTCGTTCTTCTTCAAGCACGTCTCGCTCAAAGACTTCCTGACGGACACGATGTGGACGCCGCTGTTCGAGGACGCTCATTACGGCATCATGCCGCTGGTGTCCGGCACGTTGACCGTCACCGGCGTCGCGCTGCTGGTGGCCATCCCGCTCGGCACTATCGTTGCGATTTATCTGTCCGAATTCGCTGCGCACAAGGTCCGCGAGGCGGTCAAACCGGTGCTGGAACTGCTGGGTGCCGTGCCTACCGTTGTCTACGGCTATTTCGCACTCTTGATGGTCACGCCGCTGCTGCAGAAGATCATGCCCGAACTGCCTGGGTTCAACATGCTCAGCGCGGGCTTGGTGATCGGACTCATGATCGTGCCCTACGTCGCCTCGGTCAGCGAAGATGCAATGCGCTCCGTGCCGAAATACATGCGCGAGGGCTCCTACGCCATGGGTGCGACCAAGTTGCAGACGGCACTCAGGGTGGTCATGCCGGGGGCATTCTCAGGTCTCGCCGCCGCCTACATCCTTGGGATCTCTCGGGCGATCGGTGAGACCATGGTGGTTGCCATTGCCGCAGGCATGCAGCCGACACTCACCTTCAATCCCACACAGCCGGCGGCCACCATCACCGCTTTCATCGTGCAGGTCAGTCTCGGTGACTTGCCCCACGGCAGCACCGGCTATCAGAGCATCTTCGCCGCTGGTTTCGTTCTGATGCTGATTACACTGGTTTTCAACATTGCCGGGTTCATGCTGACCCGCAAGTTCCGGGAGGCCTACTGATGGTCGGTACGCCGCAGTTCACGCTGGAGGAGATCCGTCGGGGTCTCGGCTGGCGTAAGCAACTCGACAAATTGTTCGTGCTGCTCGGTTTGCTGGTGCTGGCGCTTTGCCTTGGCACTTTGCTGATCCTGTTCCTCGATCTCGTGCGCGATGGCGCAGCCCGCTTTGGATGGGACTTCCTCACGTCCTTCCCGTCACGCAAGGCGGAGCGGGCGGGCATCCTGTCCGCAGCCGTCGGGACCTCCCTAATCATGTTGGTGACGGCAGTCGTGGCATTGCCGGTCGGTGTGGCGGCGGCGATCTACCTCGAGGAATACGCCCCAAAGAACTGGTTCACCAACATCATCGAGGTGAACGTCACCAACCTGGCGGGTGTGCCCTCGATCGTTTACGGATTGTTGGCGCTGGGTTTGTTCGTTTACGCATTGGGTCTGGGTCAAAGCATCCTGACGGCTGGCCTGACCCTCGCCCTGCTGATTCTCCCAATCGTCATCGTGGCCACGCGAGAGTCCCTGCGCGCGGTACCCAAGGCAATACGCGAGGCCGCCTACGGACTCGGTGCGACGCGCTGGGAGGTCACCAAGGATCATGTGCTCCCGTATTCGACCGGCGGTATCCTGACCGGCCTGATACTTGGGTTGTCGCGCGCGATCGGTGAGACGGCGCCTCTCATCACCATTGGGGCGCTGAGTTTCATCGCCTTCCTCCCGGACTCGCCCGTAAAAAGCGAGTTTCCGTTCCTGAGTTTCAACTGGCTGTCGAGTGAATTCACCGCCATGCCCATCCAGATGTTCAACTGGGTCTCGCGGCCGGATCAGGCATTCCAGGCGAATGCCGCCGCTGCGGGTGCCATCTTGCTCGCCATGACACTCTTGATGAACGCAATTGCAATCTACATCCGTTATCGTTTCCGCAAGAAGATCAATTGGTGATTTGTTGCAGGCCTGACAGGGTGCGCGGAATTGGCGCACCGGCGTCGGGTCTGCCAGCCAAACGGTAGAAACTGGGACATTCCATGCAACCTACAGATACCTCAGCCGCTTACACGCCAGCGATCAGCGTGGTCATGGACGACCGGAGAACCGTACGTGCCAATCCGCCCAAAGCAACTGCAGAGGGCCTGAACTTCTGGTACGGCCAGAATCAGGCACTCAAGAACATCAACCTGACGATCCCTGAAAACCAGGTCACGGCGTTGATCGGTCCATCAGGGTGCGGCAAGAGTACGTTTCTGCGTTGCTTCAACCGCATGCATGATCTGCAACCCGCAACGCGCTATGAGGGCGTCATCAATCTGCGGCCGGACAATGTCAACCTGGTGGGGCCCGACGTCGATCCCATCGAGGTCAGGATGCGGATCGGGATGGTGTTCCAGAAGCCGAATCCGTTTCCAAAATCCATTTTCGAAAACGTTGCCTATGGCCTGCGGCTGCGCGGCGTGAAGAGTGCGACAGAGCTTGGCGAGCGCGTCGAGCGTGCCTTGCGTGGCGCAGCGATCTGGGACGAGGTCAAAGGTCGCCTGACTGAGTCGGCGCTGGCGTTGTCCGGCGGTCAGATGCAGCGCCTTTGCATTGCGCGTGCCTTGGCAACTGAGCCGGAGATTCTGTTGTTTGACGAACCAACGTCGGCGCTCGATCCGATTGCGACGGCCAAAATCGAGGAACTCATCACAGAATTGCGCAAGAACGTCACGATTTTGATCGTCACGCACAACATGCAGCAAGCGGCCCGCGTGTCTGATTTCACAGCCTTCATGTACCTCGGCGAGCTCATCGAGGTTGACGCCACTTCAAAGATCTTCACCAATCCGGCGAAGAAGGCAACTGAGGACTACATCACAGGCCGCTACGGCTGACGCCTCCCATCGCGTCGGCAATTCTTACAGCGCGCGCATCCGGCCGAATTGACAGAACGCCCGGAATTCTTTCAAAGCGCTTAAAACAAGGGCCGTGCCGCTGACTGGCACGGCGCTTGCTTTTATTCCCAGCAGACCGATCCAACGGAAGGACTACCGAAGGAAGGTCTGGACATAAGACGCGCCAGAAGCGCTGATCGAAAGCAGTCGAAAAAGGAGTTTTGACCATGATATCCCCCGTCAAGAGAACGGCACTTAGTTTGTCCGCAGCAATAGCCGGGCTGCTGTTGAACTGCAACGCCTCAGCTGCAGTCGTCGTCCTTGATTTCGAGGGATTGAGCAACCTGCAATCGGTGGGTGACTATTACAACGGCGGAAGTGGCGGCAATCTCGGCGTCTCCTTCTCCGATAACGCGCTGGCGGTCGTCGACTTCGATGTCACCGGCATGGTCAGCCCCTCGTCCGGGACCATGATCGGCAACTTCGCCAATGCTCCGACGCCTGACACTGTCCTGTTCTGGTACGACGGTCCGGAGATCATCCTGAACATGGCCGCCGGCTTCGATACCGGTTTTTCCTTCTACTACAGCTCCGCCATTCGCGGCACGGTCACGGTATTCGACGGGTTGGATGGCACCGGCAACGTGTTGGCGCAGTGGAATTTACACAGCCAGTACAACGCTGCCTGCACCGGTGACCCGACCGGCGATTACTGTAACTGGACGGCCGACGGTAAGGGGTTCCGCGGTACCGCCTACTCTGTCAGTCTGGCCGGCACGGGCAGCTATGTGAGCTTCGACAACATCACCTTCGGATCCAAGGTGCCGGATGACAGGAGTTCGCCGACCAGTCGCAATCTGAACCCACCTCCGTCGACACCGCCGCCGCCGTCGGGACCGAATCCCGGTCCAATGACCACTCCTGCACCGACCGCGGTGCCCGAACCGGGTTCTGCCGCTTTGTTCGGTTTGGGGCTGCTGGGCTTGGGTCTGGGGCGACGGCGCCGGGTTTAACCCTCGGTTGGCTGTCAGCGTTCATTGCATGCTTAGAGGCCCGGCCTGTGCCGGGCCTTTTTCTTTAGGGTGGAGTCGAAAATCTTTACAAAGTGGACGTCACGCCACGCGTACCAAACTTACGGCAGACCAATCGATCGGCAGAATGCGCGGCTTTTCACGGATTGGCATGTGAATTGCTTCACGATGATTAAGCCGATCGGTGACCACAGGGTCCGTGGTTGGTCTGAACATAACAACAATAACAATAAGGAAGTTCATCATGAGATCGCATGCTCATAAGGCCGCCGGCATTCTTGCCGCTGCCGTTGCCGCCGTGTTCGTCAGCGGAACCGCGTCTGCCGCAGCCGTTGTCGTCCTCGACTTTGAAGGGATCGACAATCTCTCGCAGGTCGGTAGCTACTACGATGGCGGCGCCGGTGGCAGTTACGGAATCACGTTCTCCGATAACTCGTTGGCGGTGGTGGACTACGATGTCACGGGCTTGCTCAACTCCTCGGGGAACATGGTCGGCAATTTCGCCAATGCGCCATCACCCGACACGGTGCTGTTCTGGTACGACGGAACTGAAAGCATCCTGAATATGGCAGGCGGTTTTGACACGGGCTTTTCCTTCTACTACAGCTCTGCAGTTGGCGGTACCGTCACCCTCTGGGACGGCCTGAACGGCACGGGCAACATTTTGGGCGAGTTGCAGCTCAAGGCCAAATTCGACGAGGCCTGCACCGGCGATCCGACTGGCCAGTACTGCAACTGGACGCCGGAGGGCATCGCTTTTGATGGAGTCGCCTATTCCATCAGCTTTGCCGGTGTCGCCAATTACGTCGGCTTCGATAACATCACGTTCGGCGCGAAAGTACCGGACAACAGCTCTTCGCAGAGCAGTCGGAATCAGACCCCGCCGACTGACCCGATGTACACCACCAACGTACCGCCCGTCGACCCGATGTATACCACCAACACGCCAAACGCCGTGCCCGAGCCCGGCTCACTGGCGCTCTTGGGTCTGGGTCTCTTGGGTCTCGGTGCAGCCCGCCGGCGGCGTGCCTGAGCAAAAAGCCCGGTCACCTGCGTAAATGCAAAGACCCGGCCGAGCGCCGGGTCTTTCATTTCAGACGTCGGCAGCCGCGCGCAATAGCTCGTTGATGCCGACTTTCGCCCGCGTCTGCGCATCGACGCGCTTGACGATGATGGCGGCACTGAGCGCATAGCGGCCGTTGGCGGCTGGCAGCGTGCCAGGTACCACCACCGCACCCGCCGGAACACGACCGTACAACACCTCATCGCGTTCACGGTCATAGATGCGCGTGCTCTGGCCGATGAACACGCCCATCGACAAGACTGCGCCCGTCTCGACGATCACGCCCTCGACGACCTCCGAGCGTGCCCCAATGAAGCAATCGTCTTCGATGATCGTGGGGTTGGCCTGCAGGGGTTCGAGTACCCCGCCGATGCCGACACCGCCGGAGAGATGCACGTTGCGTCCGATCTGCGCGCAGGAGCCCACAGTGGCCCAGGTGTCCACCATGGTCCCCTCGCCGACATAGGCGCCAATATTGACGTAGCTCGGCATCAGCACCGCATTGCGTGCTACGTAGGCTCCCCGTCGCACGACGGCCGGGGGTACCACCCGCACGCCCTCAGTCCGGAAACGATCCGCGTCGTGGTCTGCATATTTGAGCGGCACCTTGTCGAAGAACTGGGTGTAGCCCGCCGCTAGTGGTTTATTTTCAAACAACCGGAAGGAGAGCAGTACGGCTTTCTTGAGCCATTGGTGAGTGAGCCAACTCCCATCGATTTTTTCCGCGACTCGCACCGCGCCGCTATCGAGGAGGCTGATGCTCTGTTCGACGGCTGCAACTATGTCGGCGGGTGCGTTGCTGGGTGAGAGCGACCCGCGCTCTTCAAAGGCCGTATTGATCTGAGTGGCCAGGGCGATGAGGGTGGCGTGGTCAGTCATGTGTGTGGTCTCGGTCGCTGAAATTTTTCAAAGTGTTTGGGTCAACAGCAGGCGGCGGATCCGCTCGGCCGCAGCCACGCAATCCTCGACGCTGGCGACCAGCGAGATGCGCACCCGGTCGCGTCCCGGATTGATGCCGCGGGCTGATGCACGCGCCAAATACGCACCCGGCAGGACGGTGACATGTTGCTCGGCGAACAGCCGGCGAGTGAAGGTTTCACCGTCGCTCACGTGCGGCCAGAGGTAGAAGCCGCCATCCGGTATCTCGATCGTCATCACCTCGCGCAGGATGGGAGCAACCTTGTCGAACTTCTCACGATAAAGCAGGCGGTTCGCACGCACATGGTCCTCGTCCTGCCAGGCAGCGATACTTGCCAGCTGCGTGTGCATCGGCATCGCCGAACCATGGTAGGTGCGATAGAGCAGGAATGCGGCCATCGCTCGTGCTTCACCCGCGACGAAGCCCGAGCGCAGCCCTGGCACACTCGAGCGCTTGGAGAGGCTGTGGAAAACTGCGCAGTGTTCGAACCGCTCGTTGCCCATGGCCATGGCTGCCTGCAACAGACCTAGCGGAGGATCACGCTCATCGCGATAGATCTCCGAGTAGCATTCATCGGCAACGACGATGAACCCGTATCGTTCGGCAAGTCGAAGCGCGTGCTGCAGGTAGTCGATCGACAGCACCGTTCCAGTAGGGTTGCCAGGATTGCAAAGGAATAAAATCCTGCAGCGCTTCCAGAGAGCCACCTCGACCGCATCGAGATCCGGAATAAATCCATTGGCAGCATTGCAATCGAGAAACACGGGTTCGGCACCGGCCAGCAACGCCGCCCCTTCATAGATCTGATAGAAGGGGTTCGGCATCAGGACGGCGGGTCGTCCGGCGGAAGACTGCGTGTCATCGACGATGGTCTGCACGAAGGCGAACAAGGCTTCGCGGGTCCCATTGACCGGCAGAACCATGGTCTCGGGATCGATGCTGCCGCCCGGCAGCCTGAAACGCGATGCCAGCCAGCCCGCGATGGTCGATCGCAACAGCGGCAAGCCGATCGTCTGCGGATAGCGTCCCAGTGTGTCCAGGGCGTCAATCAGCGCGTTGCGGATGAAGGCCGGCGGCGTGTGCTGCGGCTCGCCGATCGATAGCGGAATGTGATGCAGTCCGCTCGGCGAACCGACATCCGCGAGCAGCCTGCGCAGACGCTCGAACGGATAGGGTTGCAGCAACGCGAGCCGCTGATTCACGGGGTCGTCTGGCTCACGCGATCCGGCCGACCGGCTCGTCACGCCGACCCAGCGTCTGCATCAGCTGCTCCGTCAGTCGAGCCTTGAGCGTTGCGCTCAGCGTGCGACCCGACTCGTCCGTCACGTAAAACACATCCTCTGCGCGCTCGCCAATGGTCATGATCTTGGCGGTCACCACATCGATACGCTCGCCGAGGAACACCTTGCCCACCTCCGACAGCAGGCCCGGCCGGTCGCCGGCGATGATCTCGACGATGGTACGTTGCTGGGCGTTGTCATCGGTCATCGTGATCTGAGGTGCGGTTGCGAACATGCGCGCCTGCCGCGGTACACGTCGCGATACCACCGGTGGCTCGGTCCCACCGCTTTGCAGCACTTGACGGAGATGCTGCTCGATACGCTCTGCGCGGGTGCGGTCGGCCAGCACGCCGCCGGACTCCTCGAGCACCAGATAGGTGTCGAGTCCGAAACCGCCATCCAGCGGTGTGATTCGCGCGTCGACGATGTTGAGACCCATTTGATCGAGTGCTGCCGTGGTGCGCGAGAAATTCTGCTGGCGGTGCTCGCCGTAAGTCACAACCGCATTACCGCCCCGTTCGGGGGCTGGATTCACCGCAACCAGCAGAGATCTGTCATCGGCGGCGCGCCGCGCGAGCAGACGGGTATGCCAGGCGACTTCGGCCGGGGTATGGCGCAGGAAGTAGATGACATTGAAGCGCGACCACACCGCCGCCGCACCGTCCGCCGAAATGCGGTCATTCGTCAGCATTTCCAGCGCGGCAGCCTTGGTCTCCGCGACCAGTTCCTCGGGGTCGATCGGCGACTCGAGTCCGCGGCGCAGGGCGCGCCGGACCCGCTCATAGAAATCGTTGAACAACGAAGACTTCCAGGAATTCCAGAGCTTCGGATTGGTGCCGCGGATGTCGGCGACGGTCAGCAGGTAGAGGTAATCGAGGTGAATCTGATCGCCCACCGTGCGGGCGAATTCCTGAATCACCTGCGGGTCGGAAATGTCTTTCTTCTGCGCGGTCACCGAGAAATCCAGATGGTGTCGCACCAGCCACGCAACCAGTCGGGCATCGTAGCGCGAGAGGCCTTGTTCCAGGCAGAAGGCCTCGGCGTCCACGGACCCGAGGTCGGAATGGTCACCGCCCCGTCCTTTGGCGATGTCATGGAACAGCGCGGCCAGATACAACACGTCGGGTTTGGCCACGGTGGTCATCAGTCGCGACATTTCCGGCAACTCATGCTCAAACCGAGGCACGGCCAGACGGCGCAGATTGCGCAGTACGAACAGGATATGGGCATCGACCGTATACGCGTGAAAGAGGTCGTACTGCATGCGGCCCACCACTCGACCGAAGGCGGGTACGTAACGCCCCAGTACACCGTAGAGATTCATGCGTCTGAACTCATGGGTGACGCCGGCCGGCGCACGCAGCAATTCCAGAAACAGCCGGTGATGCCGCGGGTTCTGCCTGAACTCCTCGTCGATCAGCCACAGATGACGACCAAGTGCACGGATCGTGGTCGCGCGCACACCCCGCAACTCAGGGTGGTCCTGCATGAGGCGGAATAATTCCAGAATGGCTGACGGGTTGCGTGCGAACGTCTCCTCCGCGGTGATTTCGAGGTAGTCGTTGCGTATCTGGAAGCGCGGGTTGATAGGTAGGATCACCGCCGGGCCATCGGCGAGGATCGCCTCGCGAAACAGTTGCAGCAGCATTTCGTTGAGCAGGCTGACATCCATGACCGTTCGGTAGTACCGCTGCATGAACTGCTCGACCGCGAGCGTGTAGCTGGCATCCTCGTAGCCGAACATCTTCGCGATGCGGATCTGGTGGTCGAACAGCAGCCGGTCCTCACGACGTCCGGTGATCGAGTGCAGAGCGAACCGCACTTTCCACAAAAACGCCTGCGCCTGTAGCAGCTTGCGCAACTCGGCCACCGTGAGGAAGCCGTGTGCGACGAGTTCGTCCAGCGTCTCGGCTCCGAAGTGCCGCTTGGCAACCCAGCCAATGGTCTGGATGTCGCGCAAGCCACCCGGGCTGCCCTTCACGTTGGGCTCGAGGTTGTAGCCCGTGTCATGGTAGCGGTGGTGGCGCGCCTGCTGCTCGGCCACCTTGGCCTCGAAGAACTGTCGCGAGGTCCAGATGTTCTCCTGTCCCAGCGCGCGGCGCATGGCCTGAAACAGCAGTTCCGGACCGTTCAGCAGTCGCGCCTCGATGAAAGTGGTCGCAACGCTGATGTCGGCTGCGCTCTCACGCTGGCAGTCATCGATGGTGCGAACGCTGTGCCCGACCTCCAGGCCAATGTCCCAGAGAAAGGTCAGGAAACGCTCGATCCCTTCGGCCCCTTCGCCAAGGTCGCTCTTCGGCAGCAGGATGAGCACGTCGATGTCCGAACTCGGGTGGAGTTCCCCGCGTCCGTAGCCCCCAACTGCGATGAGCGCCACGTCTTTCTCGCGCGCGCCGACGTGCAATCTCCATGCTGCCCGCAGCACTTCATCGACCATGCGCGCCCGGTCACGCACCAGTGCTTCGACGGTCTCATCGTCTGCGAAGCGGGCTGCGAGCCGCGCACCCCCGTCGGCCAACGCCGTGCGAAAGGCCGCCACCCGGTCACTGCCCGCGGCCAGTTCGGCGGGCAGAGTGTCGAGATAGTTCCAATGGGTCTGGTCCAGACGTCCTGTGCCCGGCTCGAAATCGGCGTTGGGTGTCGATGGCATGCGTCAGACCGGCAGTCGTTCGGCGGCGCCGAGCGTCAGCACATCGTAACCTGAATCGGTGACCAGAATGGTGTGTTCCCATTGCGCGGACAGGGACCGGTCACGCGTGATGACAGTCCAGCCGTCGGGCAGCAGTTTCACGTCGCGACGGCCCGCGTTGACCATGGGTTCTATCGTGAAAGTCATGCCCGGACGCAGTTCCATTCCGGTGCCGGGCACACCGTAGTGCAGTACCTGAGGGTCCTCGTGGAAACCCCGCCCAATACCGTGACCGCAGTACTCGCGAACGACCGAGCAGTGATTAGATTCTACGAATCGCTGTATCGCAGCGCCGATATCGCCGAGTTTGGCGCCGGGCCGGACCAAGCGGATGCCAACCCACATGGCTTCGTGAGTCAGTTCAGTGAGTCGTTGCGCGTGGGGTAGGGGGCGTCCGACATGAAACATTCGGCTGCTGTCGCCGTGAAATCCGTCTTTGATGACGGTAATGTCGACGTTGATGATATCGCCCTGCTTGAGGCGTTTGTCCGATGGGATCCCGTGGCAAACCACGTGATTGACCGAGGTGCAGATCGACTTCGGGAAACCGCGGTAACCGAGCGGGGCAGGGATCGCCTGCTGCGTGTTGACGATGTACTCGTGGCAGATCCGATCGAGTTCGTCGGTGGCGATGCCGGGGACTACGTGCTGACCGATCATATCGAGCACGTCGGCGGCCAGCCGACCCGCCACACGCATTGCCTGCTGTTCCGCGGCGTCCTTGATCGTGACGCGCCCGGCGCTGTCGGAGAGGCCGGGGGTCGAAGCCGGGTCGGGATGCTGCATGGGCTGAAAATCCTAGGGGTGACGCGGTGCGAGAACACGCAAGTATTTGAACTGCGGGAAACTTATGGTATAAAGCGCGCCCGTTTTTGACAACGTAAACCGCACACGCACCGACACATGCGGTCGGGTGCCCGGCGAGTCCTCGGACGACCTGGGTTTCCGCATGGGGTGCGTGGAGGCCCAACCCTACAAGGAGACTTTGTATGACCAGCGTGTCTATGCGACAGATGCTGGAAGCGGGTGTTCATTTCGGACACCAAACCCGCTTCTGGAACCCGAAGATGGCCCCCTATATCTTCGGTGAAAGAAACCGTATTCATATCATCAACCTCGAGACGTCACTGCCGCTTTTCATCGAGGCGTCAGCCTTCGTGAAGAACGTCGTGGCCGACGGTGGCAAGGTCCTGTTCGTGGGAACCAAGCGCTCCGCGCGTCAGCCCATCGCCGAAGAGGCTGCCCGATGCGGCATGCCCTACGTCAGTCACCGCTGGCTCGGCGGCATGCTGACCAATTTCAAGACCATCCGGGGTTCGATCCGTAAGCTCGCCGAAATCGACGAGATGATCGCCAACGGAACCATCGATCAGCGCAACAAGCGCGAGGCACAGATGATGCGTCGCGAGCGCGATAAGCTCGAGCGCAGTCTCGGTGGTATCAAGGACATGGAAGGTCTGCCGGACGTCATGTTCGTCGTCGACGTCGGTCACGAGAAAATCGCGATCCACGAGGCGGCCACGCTCGGTATCCCGGTCGTCGCGGTGGTCGACACCAACTGCTCGCCGGACGGCATCAGCTATGTGATCCCTGGCAACGACGACGCCATGCGCGCGATCCAGCTCTACGCGGCGGGCATCGCCGATGCCGTGCTCGAGGGCCGGTCGTCGCTGCCGGAAGTCCCGGTGGGCGAGGACGAGTTCGTTGAACTCGACGAGGAAGGCAAGCCGCGGCCGAAGTCGGGCCCGAAGCGTCGCGCCCCCGCACCGAAAAAGAAGGCAACCGTGGTGCGTAAGGCAGGCGCCGCTCCGGAGATTTCTGCGGACGCCCGCGCTGAGGAACTGGTCGAGGCCGACCCGGAGGAGAGCGCCGAGGCGTTCATGGCCCGCCGCGAGGCTGCCCGCAACCGTAAGCCGGCTGGCTCTGACGGCACGGGGTCCTGATCATGGCCGTCACAGCAGAAGCGGTGAAGCTGCTCCGCGAGCGCACTGGCGCGGGCATGATGGAGTGCAAGAAGGCGCTGGTCGAGACCAATGGCGATCTCGAGGCTGCGGCTGAGATCATGCGCAAGAGCGGGCTCGCCAAGGCGGACAAGAAGGCCGGCCGCGTCGCGGCCGAGGGCGTGATCGCCGTCGAACGGTCGGCTGACGGGCGTCGGGTGGCGTTGGTCGAGGTCAATTCCGAGACCGACTTCGTGGCGCGCGAGAAAGACTTCCAAGCCTTCGCTGCGGGCGTTGCCAAAGCCGTTCTGGCAGCCAATCCGCGTGACCTCGAGGCACTGGGCTCCGCCCAACTTGCCGGCGGGGAAAGTGTCGAGCAGTCTCGCCGCGCCCTGATCGCTCGCATCGGCGAGAACATCGGCGTGCGGCGTTTCGAGGTCATCGAGTCGGCCGCACCCATTGCGGTCTACCTGCACGGCAGCCGCATCGGTGCGGTCGTGGCGCTGGAGGGCGGCAACGAGCAACTCGGTCATGAGCTGGCCATGCATGTGGCGGCCATCAACCCGCAGTTCCTGTCTGCCGAAGACGTGCCTGCGGAGCAGGTGGCCAAGGAGCGGGAAATTTTTGTCGCCCAGGTGGCAGCCGATCCCAAGGCGCAGGGCAAGCCTGCCGACATCGTCGCCAAGATGGTCGACGGCAAGGTGCGCAAGTTCCTCGGCGAGATCACCCTGCTCGGGCAGCCGTTCGTCAAGGATGACAAGCAAATGGTGGCTGACGTCTTGAAGCGGGCCAACGCCAAGGTGGTGCGATTCGTGCGCTACGAGGTTGGCGCCGGAATCGAGAAAAAGCAGGAAAACTTCGCTGAGGAAGTCATGGCTCAGGTGCGAGGCTCCTGAGCCTCGCCCCCTGACCTCGATCCCAAAGCAATAGAACCCCGCGCAAGCGGGGTTCTTTATAATGGCCGTCAGCCTTCCTGGGAGCTGCGATGAACGGAAACGATAAAACCAAGCCGCCGTACCGCCGTATTCTCATCAAACTGTCGGGCGAGGCCCTGATGGGCGAGGGCCAGTTCGGCATCGACCCGGAATTCCTGCGCCGTCTCGCGACCGAGATCAAGGCGGTCCAGGAGATGGGTATCGAGCCCGGCGTGGTCATCGGGGGCGGCAACCTGTTTCGCGGCGCGGGTCTGGCGCGGGCGGGCATGGACCGCGTCACCGGCGACCACATGGGCATGCTGGCGACGGTCATGAATTCTCTGGCTTTGCAGGATGCCCTCGAATCGATCGGCGTCTTCGCGCGCGTGATGTCCGCCATCAGAATCAACGAGATCTGTGAGGACTACATTCGGCGACGGGCGGTCAGGCACCTGGAAAAGGGGCGGGTGACCATTTTTGCGGCGGGTACCGGCAACCCGTTCTTCACCACTGATACCGCTGCCAGTCTGCGCGCCATCGAGATCGAGGCGGATCTGTTGCTCAAAGCGACCAAGGTCGACGGCATCTTCGATGCCGATCCGGTCGCCAATCCCGCCGCGAAGCGCTATGACCGATTGACCTATGATCAGGTCCTCGACCAGCGGCTCAACGTGATGGACCAGACAGCCATTGTGCTTTGTCGCGATCATCGCTTGCCCTTGCGGGTTTTCAACCTCAACGAGCCCGGTGCGCTGGTGCGTGTCGCGCGCGGTGAGGAAATCGGTACCTTGGTGATGAACTGAGACGGTGTAGCCCGTCTCCCCTGCGGAGGAAACATGCTGGAAGACGTCAAGAAAGATGCAGCCGAGCGCATGTCGAAGTGTGTGGCGGCCTACCGCAACGAGTTGAAGCGACTGCGCACGGGACGCGCCAGCACGGCGCTGCTGGATCACATCCGCGTGGATTACTACGGCAACGAGTCACCGCTCAATCAGGTGGCCAACGTGGCCGTCGAGGACGCCCGCACGATTACGATCGTCCCGTGGGAGAAGGCGCTGGTGCCGATCATCGAGAAGGCCATCATGAAGTCCGACCTCGGCCTCACGCCGAACTCGGCCGGTACCGTGATCCGAGTACCGCTGCCCGCTCTGACCGAACAGCGTCGCCGCGACCTGACCAAGGTGGTCAACAAGGAAGCCGAGGCTGCGCGTGTGGCGATCCGCAACGTACGTCGCGACGTCATGCATGAGCTGAAGGAGATGCTCAAGGAAAAGCTGGTCTCCGAAGATGACGATCGGCGAGCGCAGGAGGACGTGCAGAAGCTCACGGACAAATACGTCGCCGAGGTCGACCAGATCGTCGTTGAGAAGGAAAAGGAATTGATGCAGGTCTGATCCCGTGGATTCACGCCAAAGCCGCCCCCCGGGGATTCCCCGACACGTCGCCGTCATCATGGACGGCAACGGCCGCTGGGCGGCGCGCCGGGCTCTGCCGCGACACCTCGGCCACCGGGCCGGCGTCAAGGCAGTGCGAGCCACCATCGAGGGCTGTGCGCAACGCGGCGTCGAGTACCTCACACTGTTTGCGTTCTCCAGCGAGAACTGGCGCCGTCCCCCCGAAGAAGTCACGCGTCTGATGGAATTGTTCGTCGAACTGCTCGACAAGGAAGTAGACGAACTCGATCGCAGGAACATCCGTTTGCGGTTCATCGGGGACTTCTCCACGCTGCGCCCGGAGGTCTACCGACGGCTGCAGCACGGCCAGGTGCGGACCGCAGCCAACACGCGCATGACCGTGAACATTGCGCTGTCATACGGCGGTCGCTGGGATATCGTGCATGCCGCGCGTGCGCTGCTGGGCCGTGTGCAGGCCGGTTTCCTGTCACCCGATGCCATCGATGAAGAGGCCTTTGCTGCTGAGCTGCAACTCGGCGCTGCGCCCGACCCTGACCTCTTCATACGGACGGGCGGGGAGCGCCGAATCAGCAATTTCCTGCTCTGGAACCTGGCTTACACGGAACTCTATTTCTGCGACACACTGTGGCCTGAGTTTGATGAGGAAGAACTCGATCGGGCCATTCGGCATTTTGCCGGGCGCGAGCGGCGTTTCGGTCTCACCGGTGCGCAGGTCAAACAGGATGTCTAACTCGTTGCGGTCGCGCATCGGTACCGCACTCGTATTGGCGGTCGTGATTCTCAGCGTGCTGCTGCTGCTGCCAGCGGTGGTTGCGGTGGCCATCATCCTGCTGATGTTTCTTGCCGGTGCATGGGAGTGGGCTGGACTCGCCGGCCGCGGCGACGGGGCCGCACGGTTGCCATACGTCCTCGCGATTGCCGGAGCCGTGGGCCTCGCCTGGATGGCAGCGGGCAGTAATGAGAATCTCCGCCTGCTGTTGTTGCTGGCAGCGGCCTGGTGGACGGTAGCCACCGTGCTGCTCCTGAGCCATTCCCGCCAAGGCGGTTGGCCGCTGGCGTTCATCGCAGGTTTTTTCGTGCTGGTACCGGCGGCAGTGGGGCTGTGTCGGCTGGTCCAGATCGAACCCGCCGGACGTCAGCTTCTGCTGTATTTGATCGTGCTGGTGGCGGCGGCAGACGTCGGCGCCTATTTTGGCGGCCGGGCTTTTGGGCGACACAAACTCGCGCCCATGGTCAGTCCGGGTAAAACTTGGGAGGGTTTTGCGGCGGGTATGCTGGCCGCTGTCGCCGCTGCGTGGGGTGGGGCACGGTATTTCGATGTGCCGGTGGCTCCGTGGCTGGCCCTGTCCATGGTCGTGGCAGTGGCTTCGGTCGTCGGCGATCTGATCGAGAGTCTTTTCAAGCGCCGCGCTGGCCTGAAAGACAGCGGCAGCATGCTGCCCGGGCACGGCGGCATGCTGGACCGCATCGACAGCATCACCGCGGCAGGGCCGCTGTTTCTGCTGGGACTGCTTATGCTGGACCTCTATCCATGATGCGCGTTGCGGTGCTCGGCAGCACTGGCAGCATCGGCGTCAGCACGCTCGATGTGCTTGCCCGGCATCCCGAGCGTTTCGAGATCACTGCGCTGGCGGCCAGCAGCAGTCATGCCAAGCTGCGCGAACAGTGTCTGGCGCATCGCCCGCGAGTTGCCGTGCTGCAGGAACCCAGTGCTGCCCAGGTGCTGGCCGCAGAACTCAAGGCGGCGGGGTGCCCAACCGAGGTGCTGACCGGAACGACGGCGCTCGAGGCCATTGCTTCGGATGCCGGTGTGGATGCCGTGATGGCGGCCATCGTCGGGGCGGCTGGCTTGCCGTCCACACTCGCGGCGGCGCGGGCCGGCAAGCGAGTCTTGATCGCGAACAAGGAGTCGCTGGTCATCGCAGGCCGCCTGCTGGTCGACGCGGCCCGCGCGAGTGGCGCTACGCTGGTGCCGATCGACAGCGAGCACAACGCCATTTTTCAGTGCATGCCCCCACAGTTGGAGACGGGACGTCCTGCACCCGGGGTGCGCCGCATCCTGCTGACCGCCTCGGGCGGCCCATTCTTGCGCATGGACCGTGCGCAGATGGCGGATGTCACCCCCGAACAGGCCTGCGCTCATCCGAAATGGCGCATGGGCCGCAAGATTTCTGTGGATTCGGCCACCCTCATGAACAAGGGTCTCGAACTGATCGAGGCCTGTGTACTCTTCGGGATGGAACCGCGCGATGTGCAGGTTGTCGTACATCCGCAGAGCATCGTGCATTCGTTGGTGGAATACGTGGACGGATCGATTCTGGCCCAACTCGGTAACCCGGACATGCGTACCCCAATCGCGCACGCGCTGGGTTGGCCCGAGCGCATCGCATCGGGTGTAGAATTTCTGGATCTCGTGGCAGCCGCGCGACTCGATTTCGAGCCACCGGACGTGGAGCGCTTTCCGGCCCTGCGGCTGGCTCAGCAGGCCGCAGCCGCGAGCGGGACCGTTCCCGCCGCCCTGAACGCCGCCAATGAAGTGGCGGTGGCCGGGTTTCTCGATCGCCGGCTTGATTTCCTCGAGGTCGCAGAGGTCATCGATGCGGTCGTGCAGCGCCATGACAATCGGGGCTCGGTCGCACTGGATGAATTGCTTGCAACCGACCAGTGGGCGCGTGAACAGGCGAGGTCGTTGCTTAGGCAGGCGGCAGGAGCGTAACGAAGGATGACCCTAATCACCTACCTGTTGGCGTTCATCGTCGCGATCGGCATCTTGGTGGCGGTGCACGAATACGGCCATTTCTGGATGGCCCGGCGCATGGGTATCCGCGTGCTGCGTTTCTCCATCGGCTTTGGCAAGGTCTTGTGGTCCAAGACAGGCCGCGACGGCACGGAATACGCCTTGTCGGCGATTCCGCTCGGCGGCTACGTCAAATTGCTGGATGAGCGCGAGGCACCCGTTCCGGCAACCCATGCGCACGAGGCCTACAACCGCAAACCTGTCTGGCAGCGCATACTGGTGCTGCTCGCGGGTCCCTTGGCCAATTTCGTATTCGCCGTTGCGGCCTACTGGGTGCTCTTTGCCATTGGCGTGCCAGGGTTGAAGCCCGTTCTGGGCGATATCGAACCGCAGTCGGTGGCAGCCCGTGCAGGACTGCACAGCGGTGAGCAAATCGTGGCAGTCGGTAATCGCGAAGTCGCAACCCGCGAGGCGGTCGTACTCGCCATCCTCGATGAGGTCATGGGTGGCGGTGCAATCGACCTTCGCTTGCGGGAGCCGACGACGGGCGTCGAGCGGGCCGCGCGGCTCGATGTGTCAGGCCGCCAGCATGCGCTCACCGAACCCGGTGCACTCATGCCGGGCCTTGGTTTCGATTTTTGGTACCCGGTCATACCAGCCAGAGTCGGTGTGGTCGTTGCTGGTGGCGCGGCTGAGCGTGCGGGTCTCAAGGTCGATGACCGGATTCTGGCAGTGGACGGCCGGCCTGTGGCGGACTTTCCGGCGCTCGTGAAAGAAGTACACCCGAACCCGGGCAAACGGCTCACGTTCAGCGTCGAGCGGGGTGGTGTCGCCCTGCAGGTGCCTATCGAGGTCGGCAGCGAGCGCGAGGGCGATCGACTGGTTGGGCGTATCGGAGTTCAGCCCGCCGGCCAATTGGCGATTCCGGAGGACATGCGCTCGCGTGAGCGATATGGGCCGGTGTCAGCCGTTGCCAAGGCCGTCGGCAAGACCTGGGAAATGTCCACCCTGACGCTACGCATGATCTGGAATGTGGTGTCGGGTGACGTGTCGGCCCGCAATATCAGTGGGCCGCTGAATATTGCAGAATATGCCGGATTCTCCGCGCGACAGGGCATACTGTCGTTCTTGTCGTTTCTGGCCGTGGTGAGTGTGAGTCTATTCGTTCTGAATCTGTTGCCCATTCCCATCCTTGACGGCGGCCAGATCATTTATCAGGCGGCCGAGTGGGTGAAGGGTAGTCCGGTTTCCGAACGTGCCCAGGCCGTGGGTCAGCAGGTCGGCATTTTGCTGATGCTGGTGCTCATGAGTTTTGCTTTTTACAACGACCTGTCACGGTTGTTCAGCTGAGCTGTCCCACATGCGATTGAAGTACGCGGCCGTATTGCCGGCCATATTTGCTGTACCTGCGGTGCTTGCGCAGTCCGCGCCGGGCGAATTCACAGTCGGCGACATCCGTATCGAGGGCCTGCAACGCATCACGGAGGGCACGGTATACAACTACCTGCCGGTCAATATCGGCGACCGTATGGATCAGCGGCGCGTCGAGGAATCGATGCGGGCGTTGTACGCCACCGGGTTTTTCCGCGACGTGGAGATCCGCCGTGACGGAGGCACGCTGGTGGTTGCCGTCGCCGAGCGCCCTTCCATCGAAAGTTTCACGCTCGCGGGCAACAAGGACATCAAAACCGAGGACCTCGAGAAATCGTTGCGCAACGTCGGGCTGGCCCGTGGCAAAACCTATAACCAGTCGACTCTGGACGAGGTCAAGCGCTTCCTCACCGACCAGTATTACTCCCGCGGCAAGTACGGGGTGAAGGTCGATACCAAGGTCGAGGAAGTGGCGGGCAACCGCGTCAAGGTCGCGGTGAACATCACCGAAGGCAAGCGCTCGAAGATCCAGCAAATCAACGTGGTCGGCAACGAAGCTTTCACCGACAAAGAACTGCTGGAAGGGTTCAAGCTGCGGACACCCAACTGGATGTCCTGGTACAAGCAGAACGATCGCTATTCCCGCGAAGAACTCTCCGGTGACATCGAGAAACTCCGCTCGTATTACCTCGATCGCGGCTACGCGAACATGGATATCGAGAGTTCCCAGGTTGCAATCTCACCCGACAAGAACGACATCTTCATCACGCTCAACGTCAAGGAAGGCGAGGTGTTCCGCGTCTCGGACGTCAAGGTCGCGGGCAACATGGTCGTGCCCGAGGAAGACCTCAAGAGTCTGGTCCAGGTGCGGCGGGGCGATATTTTCTCGCGCAAGCTGATCACGCAGACCACGGAATTCATGGCGCTGCGGCTCGGACAGGACGGCTACGCTTTCGCGAAAATCGATCCGGTCTACAAGACCAACGAGCAGACCAAGGAAATCGACGTCACGTTTCTGGTCGATCCCGGCAATCGCGCCTATGTGCGCAATATCAATTTCACCGGTTCAACCGGTATCAACGACGACGTGTTGCGCCGTGAGATGCGGCAGATGGAGGGCGGCTACCTCTCCAATGCGGCGGTCGAGCGCTCCAAACAGCGTCTGCAGCGTCTGCCGTTCATCGAGAAGGTCGAGGTCGAGACCAACCCCGTGCCCGGTACGCCCGATCTGGTGGACGTCGACTACAAGATCAAGGAAGGCCTGCCGGGCCAGTTCAGCGGCGGCATCGGTTACTCAGAATCGCAGTCGGTGCTGCTGAACGGTAGTTTCGTGCACAGCAACTTCATGGGCACCGGCAATCGCGTGGCGGCTGAGGTCAATGCCGGCCGCTACAGCAAGGTAGCCAGCCTCTCGCACACCAATCCCTACACGACGGTCAACGGCGTGTCTCGTACCGTCTCGGCGGTCTGGCGCAGTTACAACCAGTTCACGTCGTCCTCGTCGGACTTCAAGACCGAGACCGGCACCCTGGCCATCGACTACGGCTGGCCGATTTCCGAATTCCAGTCGGTACGTGTGGGCCTCGCTGCGCAGCGCTCCGACCTGTTCACCGATCCGAACAACAGTGCCAAGGAGTCATTGACCTGGGTGCAGCAGAACGGTAACCCGTATACCAAGCGGGGCACGGGTGGCGTTCCGCCGATCAGCACCACCTACTACGGTACGAAGTTCAACACCTACGAACTGTCGATTGGCTGGGGCTTTGATTCCCGAAATCGTTCGATCTTTGCCGACCGGGGTGCACGCCACCGGCTGAACCTCAGTTATACGATTCCGGGCAGCGACGTCGAGTACTACACGATCAACTACGATTACCTGCAGTTCATCCCGCTGGGTCGTCGCTTTACCCTCATGCTGAACTCCGAAGTCGGACTCGGCATGGACATCGGTGACACCACCGCGATGCCGCCGTACCGTCAGTTCTTCGCAGGTGGGCCGGAGTCCGTGCGCGGATTTCGTGAGAGCCGGTTGGGTCCCAAGGACTCCTTTGGCAACCCGTATGGCGGAAACCTGAAGGTCACCAGCCAGATCGAGGTGCTGATGCCGATGCCTGAGAAGTGGCGAAATTCTGCTAGATTCAGTGCCTTCTTTGATATTGGTAACGTATTTTCGACCGGCCACGTCGACTTCGTCGGCAAGGATGGTGTGACGCCGGTGGATTACGAGTTCGCGTTTGATAAACTGCGGTACTCGACGGGCGTGGCGGTCCAGTGGATGGCCCCCCTCGGCGTCTTCCGGTTCAGCTACGCCGTGCCCCTCAACAAGTTCAAGGGTAACGCCGTGGAATACGGCGACGAGACTGAAGGCTTTCAATTCTCAATCGGCCAGGCATTCTGAGGTATCACGTTTCATGCGCACCAAGTCCGCTTTGTTTGCAGTGCTGGCACTCGCTGCCGGCGTCATGCCGTTTTCCGCGGCCAATGCTCAGGCCAAGATTGGCGTGGTGAACGTGGCGCGACTGCTGCAGGAGGCGCCGCAGGCGCAGGCCGCTTCAAGTGCGCTCGAGAACGAATTTGCCGGTCGCCGTCGTGAACTCGAAGCGATGCAGCGCGACCTCAAAGCCCGCGAGGACCGCCTGCAGAAAGACGGTGCGACCATGGCGGACGCCGAACGGCGCAATCTCGAGAAGGCGCTGCGGGATGGCCAGCGCGAGGGCGCCCGCAAGCAGAACGAATTTCTCGAAGACCTGAACGTGCGCCGCAATGAGGCGCTCGGGCAGTTGCAGCGTACGGTGTTGCAGGAAGTCCAGATTTACGCCCAAAAAGCTGGGCTGGACATCGTCATCGGCGACGCCTTGTATGCTGCGCCCAGTGTCGACATCACGGCTCAAGTTTTGTCCGCGCTGCAAGCCAAGGGCCGGGCCCCGGCCAAACCCTGAGCCGAGCCCGGCGTAGGCGCCGATGGCGTTGCGCCTCGCGCAGATCGCAGTTCGCTTCGGCTGTGAGCTGCGGGGCGACCCGGACGTGCTCATCGATGGCGTCGCTTCGTTGGACGGCGCCGGTCGGGGCCAGATCGCGTTTCTGGCCAACGCCCGCTACCTCAGGCATCTGGCTTCGACCCGCGCCGCGGCGGTGATTCTGGACGCGAAGTCCGCGCCGCAATGCCCGACCGCGGCTCTGGTCGTCGCCAATCCCTATGCGACCTATGCGCGCATCGCACAGGAACTCCACCCGGCACCTGCGTTCGAGGCCGGGTGCCACCCGAGCGCGGTCATTGCCGCCGATGCGCAGATCGACCCAACCTCCCACGTTGCTGCCGGCTGTTTCATTGGTGCTGGCGTGGTCATCGGACCGGCCTGCTATCTGGGCCCCGGGACGGTCGTCTTGGAGGGTGTCAGTATGGGAGCGGGCAGTCGCTGTGTGGCCCGGGTCACGCTCTGCGCTGGCGTGCGGATCGGTCGCCGGGTGTTGCTGGCCCCGGGTGTGGTGATCGGTGCCGACGGTTTCGGTCATGCCCCGGACGTCGACGGGTATGTGAAGATCCCTCAGTTGGGGTCGGTGGTCGTTGGGGACGACGTCGAGGTCGGTGCCAATAGCACAATCGACCGCGGTACCATCGGCGATACTGAGATCGGTGCTGGCGTCAAGATCGACAATCTGGTGCAGATCGGCCACAACGTTCGGATTGGTGAACACACCGTGCTCGCGGCAGGCGTCGGCATCTCAGGCAGCGTCACCATCGGGCGGCGGTGTGTATTTGCCGGTCACTCTGGCGCCGTCGGTCACATCGAGATCTGCGATGGGGTGGTGGTGACCGGCAAGGGGATGGTGACCGCGTCTATCCACACGCCGGGGGTTTACTCTGGCCAATTGCATGCAGACCAGGACCGACGCTTCAAACGCAACAGCGCTCATTTTGGCAAACTGGACGACTTGGTGAGGCGGTTGCGCAAACTGGAACAGGCCGCGGGTCGGGGTGCAGGGGAAGATCAACATGACTGAGGTCAACAGCGGTTTTGGCATCGATGAGGTGATGCGGCGCCTGCCGCACCGCTACCCGATGTTGCTCGTCGACCGCGTGCTCGAGTGTGTGCCCGCAGAGCGGCTGACCGCCATCAAGAATGTAACGGCCAATGAGGAATTTTTTTCGGGCCATTTTCCAGGGCGGCCGGTGATGCCCGGCGTATTGATCCTCGAGGCGCTGGCCCAGTCCGCCGGCATCCTTTGTTTCGTCACCGCGGGCATCTACCCGGACGAGTCGGTAAAGTTCTACTTCGCCGGCATCGATAAAGCGAGATTCAGACGGCCGGTCATACCGGGGGATCAGATTCTGCTCAAAGTGACTCTGGAGCGGCGTATCCGTACGATCTGGAAATTCGCGACCGTCGCCGAGGTGGCCGGTGAAGAGGTCTGTTCGGCCGAAATGATGGTCATGCCGGGCTGATTGGTGTCCCGGGCGGCGGCAAACTAGAGGGCATCATGGCGGGCGTCATCCATCCCACGGCAATCATCGCATCCGACGCGTCTCTCGCCGCTGACGTCGAGGTAGGTCCGTACGCCGTCATCGGCAGCGGAGTCGAGATCGGCGCCGGGACCCGTATCGGTGCACATGCGGTGATCGAGGGCCCGACTCGGATCGGCGCCGACAACCAGATCTTCCAGTTCGCGTCCGTGGGCAGCGCCCCCCAAGACAAAAAATACAAGGGCGAGCCCACGCGGCTGCACATCGGTGACCGCAATGTGATCCGCGAATTCGTGACGTTGAATCGCGGCACGACCAAGGACAAGGGCGTCACCGTCATCGGCAATGACAACCTTTTCATGTCCTACTCACACGTCGCGCACGACTGCGTGGTCGGCGATCAGTGCGTGCTCGCGAATTCAGCGACGCTTGGCGGCCATGTGGTGCTCGGCGACTGGGTGATCATGGCAGGGTTTGCCGCCATCCATCAGTTCTGCAAGGTCGGCGCCCACGCCTTTCTGGCGAACAATGCGGCCGTGACGCGCGACGTTCCACCTTACGTCATGGCGGTTGGCCAACCGGCCGCAGCGCACAGCGTGAACGCCGAGGGACTCAAGCGTCGCGGGTTCACGCCCGAACAGATCCGCAACATCCGCAACGCGTTCCGTATCCTGTATCGGTCCGGGCTCAAACTGGTCGACGCCGAGACCCAGTTGCAGGCCATGGCGTTAGAGATGCCAGAGTTGCAGCCTCTCGTCGACTTCCTGCCGCAATCGACGCGCAGCATCGTGCGTTGAGCGCGGTACAGTGGCGGTGTCCACGTCCGTGACCGATCTGCGTTCCGTTGCGCTGGTGGCGGGGGAAGCCTCCGGGGACAACCTCGGCGCAGGTCTCCTGCGTGAGTTGCACGGCCGGCTTCCAAAAGTGCGATGTTACGGAGTGGCCGGGCCGCGTATGGTCGATGCGGGTTGCGAGCTCTGGCTGCCAGCTGAGGAGTTGGCAGTCATGGGTCTTGCGGAGATCCTGCGCCATCTGCCGCGGCTGCTAAAACTCAGACGTGAACTGCTGGCTCGACTGCTCGTCGAGCGGCCCGATGTATACGTCGGTATCGACTCGCCTGAATTCAATCTGCGCGTCGCGGCGAAACTGAAGGAACAGGGCATACCGACGGTCCAGTACGTCAGCCCGCAGGTCTGGGCATGGCGACAGGGTCGCGTTCGGACCATCGGCAACGCCGTCGACCTCGTGTTGTGTGTCCTGCCGTTCGAAACGGACTTCTATGCCCAGCATCGAGTTCGGGCGGTGTTTGTCGGACACCCGCTGGCCGACCGGATCCCGTGGCAGTCGGATCCGTTGCCCGCCCGTGAGGCGCTGGGGTTGCAGCCGAATGCGCCGTGTGTGGCGGTGCTGCCGGGCAGCCGTGGCGGCGAGGTCAGTCGTCTGGGCGCGCCGTTCGCTGCGACGATCGCGTGGCTCAGGGCACGTCGGCCGGACTTGCAATTCGTTGCGCCCATGGCTAACCCGCGGGTGCGTGCCTTGTTCGAACAGGCCTTGTCGGCGCACGCTCCCGGTTGCGAGGTGATGCTGCTCGACGGACAGGCGACTCAGGCCCTGACGGCGGCGGACGTGGTGCTGGTGGCTTCCGGCACGGCCACCCTAGAGACCGCGCTGGTGAAGCGACCGATGGTCGTGGCCTATCGTCTCGCACCGTTGACCGCTTGGATGCTGCGTGAATTGAAGTTGATGAAGTCGGATTATTTCGCCCAGCCCAACCTGTTGGCAGGTCGGCGTCTGGTCCCGGAATTCGCGCAGGAGGAGGTCCAGCCCGATGTGCTAGGTCCAGCCATTCTGGAGCAGTTCGAGCGCGCAGATCGCGCGGAGCTCATTGCGGAGTTCGGTCGGATACACGAGCGGCTGCGCTGCAACGCGAGCGCTCGTGCTGCCGATGCAGTGCTGGATCTCGCGGCCACCCGCCGCACGAACACATGAGCCGAACTGCGCCCGGCCAGATCGACCTTGACTGGCGTGCATCGGGTCTGACCGCGGGGGTCGATGAAGCGGGACGCGGACCCTTGGCAGGGCCGGTGGTCGCCGCGGCCGTCATTCTGGACGAAGCACGGCCGATCGCTGGGATCGCTGACTCGAAGACGCTGAAGCACGAGCGCCGGGTGGAACTTGCGGGTCAGATCCGGGCGACCAGCGTGGCCTACGGCATCGGTTGGGCTGATGCGCGCGAGATCGACTCGGTCAACATCCTGCAGGCCACGTTTCTGGCCATGCGTCGTGCGTTGCTGGCGTTGTCTCGGGCCCCCGCCCACGTCGTGATCGATGGCAATCGCTGTCCGCCGCTGCATGATCTGCCTTTCATCTGCACCAGCGAGGCCGTGGTCAAGGGCGATGCCAAGATTGCTTGCATCGGCGCTGCCTCCATCCTCGCCAAGGTGGCGCGGGACGAGTACATGCTGGTCCTGGATGAGCAGTATCCTGGTTATGGCCTTGGGATCCACAAGGGTTATCCGACTGCCATGCATTTGGCCGCCCTGCGGCAACTGGGACCCTCGCCGGTGCACCGGCGGAGCTTCGGGCCGGTACAATCTTGTCTCCCCGGCTGAGTCGCAATCCAATGGCGAGATTCGTCCACCTCAACGTGCACACCGACTACTCGCTGGTCGATGGCGTGGTGCGTATCGAAAGCGAAAAGGGGTCTGACGGCAAACTGGTGCGTGAGGGACTCATCGATGCCGTCGCGCGGCTCGATATGCCGGCGGTTGCGCTGACCGACCGTGCCAACTTGTTCGCCCTGGTCAAGTTCTACAAGACAGCGCAGGCCAAGGGTGTCAAGCCGTTGGTTGGTGTCGACGTGCGGATTCAGGAGTCGGGTGAGCGCGCAGAGCCGAGCCGGCTCCTGCTCTTGTGCCAGAACGAGCGGGGATACGCGAACCTCACGCGACTGGTCACGCGCAGCTACCTCGAAGGGCAGGGTCGGCATGGACCTGTGATTGCTCGGTCGTGGCTGGATAGCGAGTCCACCGCAGGGCTCGTGGCGCTGTCAGGCGCGCGCGACGGCGATGTCGGTCGCGCACTGCTGGCGGGTCGCGATGCGGAGGCTGGCCAGGCACTGCTGACGTGGCTGGCGCTGTTCGGCGACCGGTATTACCTTGAATTACAGCGGACAGGTCGCCCAGGTGAGGAGGAGTGCATCGCTGGATCGCTGGCACTCGCCATTGCACATGGCACGCCGGTGGTTGCTACGAATGACGTGCGCTTTCTGGTGCGCAATGATTTTGAGTCGCATGAAGCCCGCGTCTGCATACATGAGGGCGCCCTGCTTGCGGATGCTGCGCGACCGCGCCGCTACAGCGAGGAGCAATACCTGCGTTCACCGCAAGAGATGTCTGAGGTGTTCGCTGACATTCCCGAGGCACTCGACAACACGGTCGAACTTGCCCGACGGCTCAACCTGGAGATCCGGCTTGGGAAACCCTCGCTGCCAGCCTATCCAGTACCCAAGGGCAGCAGCACGGATGATCATCTGCGGCAGGAGGCGCGCGACGGCCTCGAGCGACGCATGCCGGCACTGCGTCTGGTTGGGTCCGGTGCGGATTTCAACCGCGCGCCTTACGACCAACGTCTGAACACAGAACTCGACGTGATCTGTCAGATGGGATTTGCTGGGTATTTTTTGATCGTGGCAGATTTCATACGGTGGGCTCGCGAGAATGGAGTCCCGGTGGGGCCCGGGCGCGGCTCGGGTGCCGGCTCGCTGGTGGCCTACGCCCTTGGCATCACCGATCTCGACCCGTTGCGCTACGACCTGCTGTTTGAGCGCTTCCTGAATCCCGAACGCGTGTCGATGCCCGATTTCGATGTCGATTTCTGCATGGAAGGACGCGATCGCGTGATCGAGTACGTCGGTCAGCGTTACGGGCGCGAGCGGGTATCGCAGATCATCACGTACGGCACCATGGCAGCCAAGGCCGTGGTGCGTGACGTGGCCAGAGTGCTCGGATTGAGCTACGGACTCGCGGACGGGATTGCCAAACTGATCCCGTTCGAAATCGGCATCACGCTGGACGATGCGCTCGCCAAAGAGGAGGAATTGCGCCGTCGCTACAAAGCCGAGGACGAGGTGCGGGAGATCATCGATCTTGCGCGCTCGCTCGAGGGATTGGTGCGCAACGCGGGTACCCACGCCGGCGGTGTGGTCATCGCCCCATCCGTATTGACCGATTTCGCTCCGCTGTATTGCGAAGAAGGCAGTAGCAGTGCCGTCACGCAGTTCGACAAGGACGACGTCGAGGCGGCCGGACTGGTCAAATTCGATTTCCTTGGGCTGCGAACCCTTACGATCATCGATTGGGCTGTGCGCACCATCGATGCAGTGCGGCGTGAGCGCGGGGAATCCCCGCTGGATCTCGCCACGATGCCCATGGATGACCCGGCTACCTACGCGCTCCTGAAGCGTGCCGAAACAACCGCGGTATTCCAACTGGAATCCCGCGGCATGAAAGACCTCATCAAACGACTGCAGCCGGATTGCTTCGAGGATATCGTTGCGCTAGTCGCGCTGTTTCGCCCGGGTCCGCTGCAATCCGGTATGGTCGATGACTTCATCGCCCGCAAGCATGGCCGTACGTCGGGTCCGATCGACTACCTGCACCCAGATCTGACTCAGGTATTGCAGCCGACTTACGGCGTGATCCTGTATCAGGAGCAGGTCATGCAGATCGCACAGGTGCTGGCGGGCTACACGCTCGGCGGCGCGGATCTGCTCCGTCGTGCGATGGGCAAGAAAAAACCCGAGGAAATGGCCCAGCAGCGCTCCGTCTTCATCGAGGGTGCAACCGGCCGCGGTGTCGAGCAGCGAGTCGCGGCGCACATCTTCGATCTGATGGAGAAATTTGCCGGATACGGTTTCAACAAGTCGCATTCGGCAGCCTATGCCGTGCTGTCTTACCAGACCGCCTGGCTCAAGGCCCACCACCCGGCAGCATTCATGGCAGCCGTACTGTCCTCGGATATGGACAAGACGGACAAAGTCGTCACGTTCATCGACGAATGCAACAGGATGGGCCTGACCGTCGAACCGCCCGACGTCAACGCGTCGCAGTATATGTTCACCGTCTCGGGTGAGACCGCGATCCGGTACGGGCTTGGTGCGGTCAAGGGGGTGGGTCAGGCGGCCGTCGACAATATCATCGCCGTACGCGAGTCCACCGGTCCGTACGCGGACATCCGCGACCTCTGCAGGCGTATCGATCTCAATCGCGTGAATCGCAAAGTCCTCGAGGCCTTGATACGCGCCGGTGCGCTGGACTGTCTGGGTGTGAACCGCGCCACCCTCATGCAGCGTCTGCCGGCTGCGATGCAGGCAGCCGACCAGTCGTCGCGGGCGGCTCAGGCGGGACAGACCGATTTGTTCGGCATCGCCTCACCAGCCCCCACCGTCGACATGGTCACCGCTGAAAATGCAACAGGTTTCACTGCAAACAGCCAGCACGAGGCGACGCTGCCGGAGTGGAGCGAGGCGGTACGGCTGGCCGGTGAGCGGGAGACGCTGGGGTTGTTTCTGACCGGGCATCCCATCACGGAGTATCAGCGCGAAATCACGCCCGTCACCAGTGGTCGTATCGCCGAGGTGGGTGGAGCCAAGCCGGTCGGCGCGGGCGAGGGTAACCCGTGGCGGACCCCGGGTCGCAGCGTCACCGTAGCGGGATTGGTGCTCGAAGTGCGCAAGCGGGGTGGCCGGACGAGTTTCATCCTTGACGACCGCAGTGGTCGGCTCGAGGTGACGATGTTCGAGGATGTCTACCAGCAATTCCGCCATCTGGTGACTCGGGATGCCATCCTCGTGGTCGAGGGCGCGCTGCGCTGGGATGATTTCATCGACGATTGGCGGCTCGCCGCCAAGAAGATCACCCATATCGATCAGGTGCGCGAACAGTATGCCCGGAGACTGGTTCTGCGCTGGCCTGCCACGGCTCGCAATGGCGATGGCCGCAAGCTCGTCAAGGCACTCGAGCAGGCTCTGAAACCGAGTCAGGGCGGTAAATGTGCTGTCGCGGTCCGCTATTCAGGTCAGGCTGCGGCCGCCATCGTTCAGTTCGGCGAAGCATGGAATGTCCGACCCTCGAGGGAACTCATCGACCGTCTCGGTGCCATCGTCGGCCGCGACGGGGTCGAACTGATGTACGCGCCGCGGGTCGAGAACTGACCCCGGAAGACGGTGGACTGTCGGCGTTTACGGGGTGATTTGCACGAAGTCCACCCGTCCGGCATGCTTTGCGCCATGCCACAGAGTTTTCTTGAATTCGAACAGCCGATCGCCGAGCTCGAGGCGAAGATCGACGAGCTGCGCTACGTGTCCAAAGACGCGGAGGTCAACGTCGCCGACGAGATTGCGCGTCTGAGCGCCAAGAGTCGCTCCCTGACGAACAGCATTTTCGCGAACCTTTCGCCATGGCAGGTCGCTCAGCTCGCACGTCATCCGCAGCGACCCTACACGCTCGACTATGCCGCCATGATCTGCGACGAATTCGAGGAGCTGCACGGCGACCGTATGTATGCAGACGATCAGGCCATCGTCGCCGGTTTGGCGCGCCTCGACGGACGACCGATCATGCTGATCGGACATCAGAAGGGTCGTGACACCAAAGAGCGCGTGCGGCGCAATTACGGTATGCCGAAGCCGGAGGGCTACCGCAAGGCCCTGCGGCTGATGAAGATGGCAGAGCGTTTCGGTGTGCCGATCATCACCCTGATCGACACGCCCGGCGCCTACCCGGGCATCGGTTCCGAGGAGCGGAATCAGAGCGAGGCCATCGCGCGCAACCTCTTTGAGATGGCGTCGTTGCGCGTGCCGGTCATTACCGCCGTGATCGGCGAGGGCGGGTCGGGCGGAGCGCTTGCCATCGGCGTCTGCGATCGATTGCTGATGCTGCAGTACAGCGTCTACTCCGTGATCTCGCCCGAGGGCTGCGCGTCGATTCTCTGGAAGAGCTCTGACAAGAAGGAAATCGCCGCGGAGGCCATGGGCATCACAGCGACGCGCATCGACAGTCTCGGGATCGTCGATCAGATCGTGCGCGAGCCTCTCGGCGGGGCGCATCGTGACCCGGAGGCGATGGCTGCCGCACTCAAGGCTGCCCTGATCAAGCACCTGACCGACATCGCGGCGTTGACGCCTGACGAGATCGTCGAGCGACGATACGCCCGGTTGCGCGGGCAGGGTGTATTCCGGGCCAGTTGAGCGGCGGGTGTCCGCACTGCATTTCACGCCCGAACGTCTGCTGACTGCGGTGCAGGATTGCACCCGTGAGTTGTCGGGCCCCTGTCGTGGTTTGTTGGTCGCGCTGAGCGGTGGATTGGACTCGACCGTGCTGCTGACGGCCTTGGTCGCACTGCGTGACACCGGACAACTCGATCTGCCGTTGCGGGCAATGCACATCGATCATTCGCTCCACGCGGATTCGCCGGGGTGGGCCGATTCCAGTCTGGCCTTGTCGGAACGGCTCGAAGTTGACTACGTTCAAGTCCGTGTCAACGGTCGGCCCGCGCCAGGCGAGAGTCCTGAGGCCGCGGCGCGTGCGGCACGCTATTCAGCTTTGCTTGCTCAGTTGCGGCCCGATGAGGCGCTGCTGACGGCGCACCATGCGGACGACCAGATCGAGACGATACTGCTGCAGTGGCTGCGAGGCGGTGGCCTCAGTGCGATTGCGGGTATGTCGACTGCAGCCCCCTTTGGTGAAGGCTGGCATCTGCGGCCATTGCTGGGCTTCACTCGTGACTCTCTGCTGCAGTGGGCCCGCAACCTCGGGCTGGTTTGGCGCGAGGATCCGTCCAACAACGATCTGAGGCTTGACCGCAACTACCTTCGGCATGAGGTCCTGCCATTGGTTCAGCGACGCTGGCCTGGTAGCGCAGCTACGGTGACTCGCGTCGCCGGCTTTGCCCGGGAGGCGCTCGAACTCGAGGCGGCAGTTGCTACTGCCGACCTCACGGCCGTGGCCTCAGGAGCCGCCCTGTCGCTGGCTGGGCTTAGTCAGTTGCCGCAAGCGCGGCAACGCGCCGTGATCCGCGCCTGGCTGCGGTGCGCTGGATTGCCGCTGCCCTCGGCGCGCACCCTCGAGGCGTTGCTGCTTGATATGCGGCGTGCGGCGGCGGATCGCAATCCGCGCGTCGTCTGGCCGGGAGCGGTCGTGCATCGCTACCGTGGCCATTTGTATGCTGCTGCCGCCTTGGCCGAACCGCCGGCCGCCGGGGAGTGGCTGACCGCTGAGACCTCGACTTACGCATTATCCGCAACGCAATCATTGGAGCTTGTGGCAGACGTTGGGCAGGGCTTCAGTCGAACTCGCCTGCCGCGTTCCTTGCAGGTGCTCAGGCGGCCGCTCGGCGCGGATTTCATCCCCGCCGGATCACAACACCGTCGGCCGCTGCGTAAGTGGTTGCAGGAGTGGGGTGTGTTGCCGTGGGCGCGGATGGCCGTGCCGTGCCTTGCCCATGCGGGCGAATTGGTTGCTGTGGCAGATCTTGCAGTGGCGGCTTCGCTTGCGGCGCGCCACGATGAACCTTCGTGGCGGATCGTGTGGCATGGCCGATGGCCGATCACGGAGCAGGAAATGTTGCATGCTAACTGGTCAGGACACCCCCGCGTACAGTAGACTGCGTTCCCGTCGTGCAGTCTCTGCGACGGTGATCCCCATGACCAAATTTATCTGTGTGACCGGCGGCGTTGTTTCCTCGCTGGGCAAGGGGATTGCGGCCGCTTCCCTGGGTGCGATCCTAGAGGCCCGCGGCCTCAAGATCGCCATGGTCAAACTCGACCCCTACATCAATGTGGACCCGGGCACCATGAGCCCGTTTCAGCATGGTGAGGTGTTCGTTACCGACGATGGCACTGAAACCGATCTGGACCTCGGGCATTACGAGCGCTTTGTCCGTACTACCACTGGCCGCAACAGCAACTTCACCACCGGGCGGATCTACGAGCGGGTGATAGCCAAGGAACGCCGAGGCGACTATCTCGGCGCGACCGTGCAGGTGATTCCGCACATCACGGATGAGATCAAACAGTGCATCCGCATGGGAGCCGGGGATGCCGATATCTGCATGGTCGAGATCGGTGGCACGGTAGGTGACATCGAATCATTGCCATTCCTCGAGGCGATCCGTCAGCTCGGGGTGGAAATGGGCCGTAACAATGTGCTCTACATGCATCTGACACTGGTGCCGTACATCCCCACCTCCGGGGAAATCAAGACCAAACCTACGCAGCACTCGGTAAAAGAATTGCGCTCCATTGGTATCCAGCCGGACGTGCTGCTGTGCCGCTGCAAGGATCCGCTGCCAGCGCCCGAGCGACGCAAGATCGCGCTGTTTACCAACGTCGAGGAGCGCGCAGTGTTTTCCGCGGTCGATGCGGACGACATCTACAAGATTCCCGGGCTGCTGCACGAACAACATCTGGACGAAATCGTCTGCGAACGTCTCGGTCTGCAGGCGCCGCCGGCTGATTTGAGCGAATGGCAGTATGTGGTGGCGGCGAAGACCAATCCGGACCTCACCATCGACCTGGCCATGGTGGGTAAGTATGTCAATCTCAAGGATGCATACATTTCCCTCAATGAGGCGCTGAACCATGCGGGCTTGCGTACTCGCACCCGGGTCAAGGTGCATTTCGTCGAGGCCACCGACATCGAACGGGACGGAACTGGCGTGCTGTCCGGCATGGATGCAATTCTCGTCCCCGGCGGATTCGGCGAACGTGGCATCGAGGGCAAGATTGCAGCGATCCGCTATGCGCGCGAGAGCGGTATCCCGTACCTCGGCATCTGCCTCGGCATGCAGTTGGCAATCATCGAGTACGCGCGCAACGTGGCCGGCCTCGCGGGCGCGCACAGCACCGAGTTCAATCGTGCGACCGGCCATCCTGTGGTCGCGCTGATCACGGAATGGCAGGATCAGAAAGGGACCGTGGAGGCCCGCACCGAGGGTTCGAATCTCGGGGGAACGATGCGGCTCGGTGCGCAGGAAGTGCGTATTTCCCATGGGTCAGTTGCGCACGGGGTCTACGGTGCCGGCACGATTCGTGAGCGGCATCGTCATCGCTATGAGTTCAACAACAACTACCTGCAGAAGTTGATGAACGCTGGATTGCGCTTTTCCGGATTTTCACGCGACGGTCTGGTCGAGATCGTTGAGCTGCCGGATCACCCCTTCTTCGTCGCGAGCCAATACCATCCCGAGTTTCGCTCGACGCCGCGTGATGGGCATCCGCTCTTCAGTGGCTTCATTCGTGCGGCGCGCCTCCGGCGTGCAGCCCAGTTGCCCGCGGCGTCCGGCGCATGAAACTGTGCGGTTTTGAAGTCGGCATAGACCGACCCTTCTTCCTGATCGCCGGACCGTGTGTGGTCGAGAGTGAGTCGCTGGTCATCGACATTGCCGGCCGTATGAAGGAGATTACGGCGGGCCTTGGCATTCCCTATATTTTCAAGGCCTCGTACGACAAAGCCAACCGCTCCTCAGGCAAGAGCTTTCGCGGACCGGGCATCGAGGCGGGCCTGCGCATCCTCGGCGAAGTCAGGCGGCAGTTGGACCTGCCGGTGCTTACGGACGTGCACGAGGACACGCCGATGCAGGAAGTCGCTGCCGTGGTCGACGTGCTGCAGACGCCGGCGTTTCTGTGCCGACAGACCAACTTCATTCTCAGTGCCGCGAGTCAGGGGAAACCTGTCAACATCAAGAAGGGGCAGTTTCTCTCGCCCTGGGAGATGCGTAATGTCGTGGAGAAGGCACGCTCCACCGGCAACGATCAGATCATGGTCTGCGAGCGTGGCTTTTCGTTCGGTTACAACAACCTTGTTTCCGACATGCGCTCACTTGCCGTGATGCGCGAGACTGGCGCGCCGGTCGTGTTTGATGCGACCCATTCAGTGCAACTGCCCGGCGGGCAGGGCAGCGCCTCAGGCGGTCAGCGTGAATTCGTCCCGGTGCTGGCCCGCGCCGCGGTCGCAGCCGGTGTCGCGGGTGTGTTCATGGAAACCCATCCGAACCCGGCTCAGGCGCTGTCGGATGGACCCAATGCATGGCCTCTTGAACGGATGGCTGCGTTGCTGCAAGTGCTTAAGGAATTGGATACCGCCGTCAAGCAGCGGCCGTTTGAGGAATCGACATTATGAGCAAGATCATCGACGTCCGTGCCCGCGAAATCATGGACTCCCGTGGCAATCCGACCGTGGAAGCGGATGTCCTACTCGAAGGCGGCGCGATGGGGCGGGCCGCGGTGCCGTCTGGCGCATCGACCGGCACGCGCGAGGCCGTTGAACTGCGGGATGGCGACAAACAGCGCTACTTTGGCAAGGGCGTCCAAAAGGCCGTTGCCAATGCCAACGGCGAACTGCGCAAGGCATTGCTCGGCCGCGACGTCCGCGATCAGGCTGGCATTGACCGTTTGATGATCGAGATCGATGGCACGGAGACCAAATCGCGCCTGGGTGCCAATGCGCTGCTCGCGGTCTCGCTGGCCGCAGCGCATGCCGCAGCCCGTCACTCGGGGCTGGGCCTCTACCGACTGATCGGTGGCAGCGGGCCCAAGAGCATGCCGGTGCCGATGATGAACATCATCAATGGCGGCGCACATGCCGATAACAGCGTCGACATCCAGGAATTCATGGTGTTGCCGGTGGGCGCCCCCAACTTTCGGGAAGCATTGCGCTATGGCGCGGAGATCTTCCACACACTGAAGAAGGTGCTGCACGAGCGGGGGCTAGCCACGGCGGTTGGTGACGAGGGCGGTTTCGCACCGAATCTGCCATCGAATGAGGCGGCGCTCGAGACCATCCTCGAGGCCGTGGAGCGTGCCGGCTTCAAAGCCGGGCGAGACGTCTATCTTGGACTGGACGTGGCCAGCTCAGAGTTCTTTGCCAACGGGACCTACACGTTGGAATCCGAGCATCGGCAGTTCACATCTGCCCAGTTCGTGGATTACCTCGAAGGCCTGGTCAATCGCTACCCCATCATCACAGTCGAAGACGGGATGGCCGAGGGAGACTGGGACGGATGGAGTCTGCTGACCCAGCGCCTCGGCAAGCGCATACAACTGGTCGGTGATGATCTGTTTGTCACCAATACCCGGATTCTGCGCGAGGGGATTGCCAAGGGCATTGCCAACTCCATACTCATCAAGCCCAACCAGATCGGCACGCTCACCGAGACGCTGGCCGCCATCGAGATGGCCTGCGACGTGGGGTATAGCGCAGTCGTGTCGCACCGCTCGGGTGAGACAGAGGACAGCACCATTGCCGATATCGCAGTGGCCACCCGTGCCACGCAGATCAAGACGGGCTCGCTTTGCCGCTCGGACCGTATCGCCAAGTACAACCAGCTGCTGCGTATCGAGGCCGAACTCGGCTCCGGTGCTGGCTACGCCGGCCGCGATGCCTTCCCCGTGCCGTTGACGGTCAGCTGCGCCTGAGGCGGGTTTTCTGCTAACCTGAAGCGCAAATGATGCTACGCATAGTCGCCGCTCTGTTGGCTGCCGTGGTACTTGCGATGCAGTACCGCTTATGGCTGTCGCCGAACGGAATGCGCGACGTGTGGCGCTTGGAAAAAGCGGTTGCAGCCCAGCAGGCGGAAAACCAGCGGCTGCAGGAGCGCAATCGCACGCTCGCCGCGGAAGTCGCGGATCTCAAGGAAGGCCGCGCTGCAATCGAGGAGCGCGCACGCACTGACCTCGGCATGGTCGGCGGCAACGAGACTTTCTTCCAAGTCGTTCCCCCTGCATCGACTGCCAACGCGCCATCCGCTACTGCGGCTCCCGCCGCCCCGGCCGTGGCGCCACCTTCATCTGCGACTTCGGGCGGGACGCCCGTCGGTTCTGCACCTCAGGCGCAAAGGACAGCGCAGGCTGCTCGCCGATGAGCCGGTCGCCTCGCCGCTGGGCCATTGTCCCAGCGGCTGGTCGGGGCGATCGCTTTGGTGCGGCCGTGCCAAAACAATACGTCCGGCTGCTGGGTCGGCCGATGCTCTCATGGACCCTCCAGGCATTGTTGTCTGAGCGCACGCTTGCCGGGGTCGTGGTCGCCTTGGCGCCCAACGACCGTCGTTGGGCCCGGTTGCCCGAGAGTCGCGAAGCAAGGGTCCGAACCTGCGTCGGTGGTGCTCGTCGCGAGGTCTCGGTGGCGGCTGGGCTCGAGGCGCTGGTGGGCATTGCCGACGAGGCAGACTGGATACTGGTGCACGATGCGGCTCGACCGTGCCTCGCTCGGGATGATCTGCGACGTTTGCTGAATGCGCTCGCGCGGGACCCGGTTGGAGGATTGCTCGCCACGCCTGTCAGCGACACGCTCAAACGCGCCGACGACAAAGGGTGCGTGAGGAACACCGTCGATCGTGAAGGACTGTGGCGTGCGGGCACACCGCAGATGTTTCGCTTTGGTGTCCTGCGTCGGGGTCTTGCCTTTTGCCGCGACCGTAAGCGGCCCGTCACAGATGAAGCTTCTGCCGTCGAGGCCCTGGGGCTACGGCCTCGACTGGTGACAGGTCGCAGTGACAATCTGAAAGTCACCACCGCCGCTGATGCCAAATTGGCCGCCGTGATTCTGGCTGCCCAAATGAGGAAATCGCGATGAGGGTGGGATCGGGCTACGACGTGCATGCCTTCGGGCCGGGCGACCATGTCATGTTGGGTGGAGCACGGATCCCCTTCGACAAGGGAATTCGTGCCCATTCAGACGGCGATGTGTTGCTGCATGCGTTGTGCGATGCGCTATTGGGTGCCATGGGGCTTGGAGACATCGGTCAGCATTTTCCGGACTCGGATCCGCGCTGGAAGGGTGCCGACAGCCGAGTTTTTCTGCGCCACTGCACGCAACTGATGCGTCAGCGGGGGTGGCGGTTCGTGAACGCCGATATCACGGTCATTGCTGAGGCGCCGCGACTGGGAGCCTATCGTGACCAGATGCGAACCCATATCGCCAGCGACATGGGTACGACCGTGGATCGCATCAACGTCAAGGCCACCACCAGCGAAGGACTTGGCGCGCTGGGCCGCGGCGAGGGAATCGCGTGTCAGGCGGTCGTGCTCATCGCCTATGCCCGCACCGGCTCGCACGGCACTTGAGCGGAGAATTCCTGGCAGCGCTGCCCGTGGCGCATGGCTCACCGTCTGCGCGTGGACGCCTGCGTGCGACTCCCGAGGATTTTCAAGTCACCGAAGTGCTGGGCTTTCCAATTGACGGTTCCGGAGGGCATTGGCTGCTCACGGTTGAGAAGCGCGAAACCAATTCCGGCTGGGTCGCGGCACAGTTGGCACGCACGGCCGGGGTTTCGACACGTGACGTTGGTTTCTCGGGCCACAAGGATCGTCATGCCGTCACGGTGCAGGCCTACAGCGTTCCAGTCACCGCCGCGCTTACTCTCGACGATTGGCGCGCGCACGAGCACCCCGGATATCGAGTGATTGCCGTTGACCGGCATTCACGCAAGCTACGTCCTGGTTCGCATCGTGCGAATCGGTTTTTGCTGCGCATCCGGGATGTCGAGGGGGATCGTACGGCGATTGGATCGTGCCTTGATGCGATTGCGCGTGACGGCGTTCCCAATTACTTCGGTCCCCAGCGATTCGGACGACAGGGCGGCAACCTGTTGCGGGTCAAAGAGTGGGCCGTTGGTGGGCCAGCCCCGCGCGATCGAGCCCTGCGCGGATTCCTGCTGTCCGCTGCGCGCAGTCACGTGTTCAACCTTGCGCTCGCCGCGAGGGTACAGCACGGCAGTTGGAATCAATTACTGCCCGGCGAATCCGTACTGCTGGACGGCCGTCGCAGTTTTTTTCATGCCGCGGAGATCGACAGCGTTCTCGAGGAGCGTTGCAGGGTAATGGATGTGCACCCGAGCGGGCCGCTGGCGGGGCGGGGCACCGCCCCCGCCACTGCTCAAGCCGCCGAAGTTGAGCAGGCGGCCATTGCCGCGGAATCTCATCTAGCTGAGTGGCTTGCAACCCAGGGCCTCGATCACGAGCGACGCAGTCTGCGCCTGCCGGTCCGGGAATTCAGTTGGTCTTTCGATGCAAACGACTTGCTCTTGGATTTCTTGCTGCCGAAGGGCACGTTTGCCACCGCCGTGTTGCACGAACTGTTATTGGACGCCTGGGACGTCGGCGAGGGCGGCGAGGAGTGAACTCAACGAAACTTGGGGCTGACGTTGTCCGGACGCGTGGCGAGCAGCACGTAAACCGCGCCCGTTCCGCCATCGGCCGGCCGTGCCGACGTGAAGGCGCGCACTGCCTCGAGGCGTGTCAGCCAATGAATGACGACTTCCTTGAGCACGGGGCCGCCCGGCCCACTGCGCAGCCCCTTGCCGTGGATCACCCGCACGCATTGCATCCCCTCGGACACGGCCGCAGCAAGGAAGCGTGGCAGGGCTTCAAAGGCTGCGTGGCGGGTCAGGCCGTGCAGGTCACAGTCCGCCTCGACTGGGCACTGGCCGCGCTGCAGGCGGCGCAGCACCTCGTCACGCACGCCGGGACGCTTGAAAGCCAGCGTCTCCCGGGCTGCCAGTCCGTGCGTGTCGAGCGGCGGGCGCAGACTCTCGCGCAGTCCCTCGGGGCCGGCGCGTCTTGCATTGCGCGCGATCGGTCGGGGTTTTGGGCGCGGTGGGGGCAGTCGTCCGCCAACCAGTGGCTTGACTCCGGCCATGGCTGCACGAAAGTGCGCTTTGTCGTCGCTGGAATTGCTCATGGCGAGCCCATGTTCGTTGCCTGCTCAGGGGTTCATTCCAGTATAATTCAGGCTCAAAAGCGGCTCTTCCCGCATTCGCGGGCACCCCAGACCGGCGCGCATCCAAATTGAGAATTCTGGTCAGTAACGACGATGGCTATCGCGCCGAGGGGCTACAAAGTCTCGCACAGGCGCTGGGGTCGTTGGGCGCGGTCACTGTCGTCGCGCCGGATCGCAACCGCAGCGGTGCCAGCAACTCGCTGACCCTTGACGTGCCGTTGCGGGTCAACGGCTTCGGCGAGCGCTGTTATTACGTCAATGGTACGCCCACGGATTGCGTGCACCTGGCGATCTCCGGCTTGTTTGATTTCGAGCACGACATGGTCGTCTCCGGCGTCAATGATGGTCCCAACCTCGGTGATGACTGCCTGTATTCGGGTACCGTCGCTGCAGCAGTTGAAGGGCGTTTTTTAGGGCTACCCGCCATTGCAGTGTCGCTGTGCGTCGGTACGGGGCGCCATTTTGGTACGGCCGCGCGTGTCGTGGCCGAACTGGTGGCGGGGCTGCAGCGCAGGCCGCTCGATCCATCCACCATCCTAAACGTCAACGTGCCGGACGTGCCCTATGAGCAGTTGCGTGGCCTGAGGGCCACCCGGCTGGGTTACCGGCATCGTGCTGAACCTGTCATCCGCTCCCATGACCCGCGTGGTCGCGCGGTGTATTGGGTGGGGCCCGCCGGGGCGGGTGCCGACGTGGCCGAGGGTACGGATTTCCATGCCGTCGCAGCCGGGTACGTTTCAGTCACCCCGCTGCAGGTCGATCTGACGCGGCATGCGGCAGTGGCTGATCTGGATGAATGGCTGCAGCGTTGCGGTCGGTGAGGCAGCCATCCCGTGATTGAGAAAGGCAACCTCGCGGGTATCGGCATGACTTCGGCACGGACTCGGGACCGGCTGATCGCGCGCTTGCGGGAGCAGGGGATTGCCAACGAGGCCGTCCTCGAGCGAATTCGCAGCGTGCCGCGGCATGTGTTCGTCGATGAGGCGTTGGCCAGTCGGGCGTACGAGGACACTGCTCTGCCGATCGGTCATGGGCAGACGATTTCGCAGCCCTACATCGTGGCGCGCATGACCGAGGCGCTGCTGGAAGGCGGCGAAGTGCGCAAGGTATTGGAAATCGGAACCGGCTGCGGTTACCAGAGTGCCGTGCTGGCGCCGTTGGTGGCAACGCTTTATTCGGTTGAGCGAATTGCGGCGCTGCAGTCACGGGCCCGTCGCATCATTCGTGAACTGCGCCTCGGCAACGTCCACATGAAACACGGGGATGGTTTCGAGGGTTGGGCTGCATTTGCCCCGTTTGATGGCATCGTCTGCGCGGCGGCGGCTTACACGGTGCCGAAGGCTCTGGTGGATCAACTGGGAGACGGCGGCCGTCTCATCATTCCAGTGGGTCCGGATCGGGAGCAGGAACTGTTGCGCATTACCCGACGCGGCGAGCGTGTCGAGCGCGAAGTGTTGGGGCCGGCCACTTTCGTGCCGCTGTTGCAGGGCTTGCGCTAGACCATCAGCGCTGCGGCGATGGCGCGCCCTTCGCCGATCAGCACGTTGTAAGTACGGCAGGCTGCGCCGGTGTCCATGATCTCAAATCCGATGCGCGCGGCGTAGAGATCGGCCAGCACTGAGCGTTCCGGGAACTGTTGGCGCAGACCGGAGCCAAACAACAGCACTTCGGGTCGCAGTGCCAGCAACGGGGCGAGGTCTGACGCTTGCAGTTCGAGCATGCTGCCGGGACGCCAAGACCGCGGCGGCATGGAAGGCGCGATGATGACGCTTTCCTGCCAGACTCCGTCGCCGATGCGCAGTTGGCCGGGTGTATAGGCACGCACCAGCTGGTTTTTGGCATCTGATTCGAGGTTCAGTTTCATGCGGATAACATACCGGATGATGGTCGGATGGTCATCGGATACGGCGATCGGAGAGACAGTCGTTGGCTAAGTGGCAGAGCACCGGGACACGCGTCATTGCATTGCCATGGTGGGAGGAGGCGCTTGAGGATGCCCGCGCCGGCGGAGCGCTGCCGCCCCTTCCCCATCTGCGGTGGATCTGTGCGCGCGCCGGCCGGCATTACGGCGCTGCCGCAGACTGGCGTCAGCGCGTGTTGCATCAGGCGGGAGCACCGAGCGAGTTGCTAAGCAACTGTCCGGCAGGATTTGCTGTGCGCGGTTTGCTGGCTGACGTCGCCGATTCCTCTCACCCGGCATTGCCGGCCTCAGGGACTTTTGCCGTGGCGCAGCCAGTACATCTTGTGGCTGCGATAGATCATTTGCGACTGGCTCCTCCTGAGCAGTTGAAACTCGACGAGGACGAGGCAGATCAACTGCTGGCCTCCCTGCGTTTCTGGCTGGCCGATGCCGCTTGCAGTCTGTGGCGAGTTCGACCGGATGTATGGCTGCTGCACAGTGCGACTCCCCTCGAATGCTCGGCGCCGGAACCGACGCAAGCGGTCGGGCGTAATGTGCGTGAATTCCAGTTGAGCGGCCCGTCGTCGGCGCGGCTGCAGGGCCTGATCGCCGAGTTGCAAATGGAATTGCATGGCCACCCGGTCAATCAGGCGCGGGTCCGCGCGCGCCAGCCGGTCGTCAATTCGCTCTGGCTGTGGGGCTTTGGAATCGCGACGGATGATTTGGCAAGCCGCGCTGCCCGCTCGTCGCCGCTGCAACTGCCCGCCCTCACGACAGATGATCCATGGCTGGCCGGACTTTGGCAGTTGCACGGGCAGCCCGCCAGATCGATGGATGCTGTCGCCGGGACGATTGGGCCGGCGGAGGGGTTGCATGTGTCTTTACGTCCCCCGCTGGCGGGCGGCAGCGCATCCATGCAGCGCATCGACCAGGAGTGGTTCGCACCGCTGCGACAGGCCATCCTGCTCGGTCAGGTGCGTTCAGTGCATCTGCAACTCGGGAGGCAGGATTTGACGCTCGATCGCGGCGATCGATGGCGGTTCTGGCGACGTGGCACTGCGCTGACCGGGGTCTGCGAATGACGGCGCGCCGAATCATTCGGCGGCCCGCCCAGCCTCAGCTCGCGGCTTCTTTGCCGCAGATGCTGCATCCCGTGTTGCGCCGCGTTTATGCCGCGCGCGGAATCGGGGACGCGCACGACCTCGAACTCTCGCTCGATCGTCTGCTACCCGTCCGTTCGCTCGGCGGTGTCGAGGCAGCCTGCGACTTGCTGCTCGATCAGCACCGTCGCGATCGGCGCGTTCTGGTCGTCGGAGATTTCGATGCCGATGGCGCGACCAGTACGGCGGTGATGATCCGTCAGATGCGCAGACTGGGCTTCGCCCACGCCGACTTTCTGGTGCCTGACCGGTTTCGCTACGGCTATGGTTTGACACCCGGGATCGTAAAAGTAGCAGCTGAGCGCAAGCCGGACCTGATCGTCACGGTCGACAACGGCATTGCGTCATTTGAGGGTGTGCGCGATGCACGGCAACTTGGGATCGAGGTACTCGTTACAGACCACCACTTGCCGGGCCAGGCCTTGCCTGAGGCCAGTTGCATCGTGAATCCCAATGCGCCCGGCGAATCGTTCGTTTCCAAATCGCTGGCCGGCGTTGGTGTTGCGTTCTATGTGATGGCGGCCCTGACACGGCGCATGATCGAACTCGGAATGATTCGCGATCAGAAGTCAGTGAGTCCGGCGCATTTGCTCGATCTCGTTGCGCTCGGCACCGTTGCTGACGTCGTCCCCCTCGATTTCAACAATCGCATCCTGGTGTCGCAGGGTCTGCGGCGCATCCGGGCGGGGCAGTGCGTCGCCGGGCTGCAGGCCTTGCTCACGGCGGGTGGGCGCGCCGTCCCGTCCGTGGTGGCGCAGGACCTTGGATTTCAGGCAGGTCCCCGGCTCAATGCGGCCGGTCGGCTCGATGACATGACACGGGGTATCGAATGCCTGCTGAGCGACGATCCTCGAGAGGCCCAGTCCATGGCGCAGGCGCTCTCGCGCCTGAACGCGGACCGCCGCGAGCTCGAGGCCAAGATGCAGGTCGAGGCTTTCGACCAACTGGAGACGCGATTGGCCGCCATCGATCAGGCGCAGCTGCCCGCCGGTATTTGTGTCTTTGACTCGGGTTGGCATCAGGGCGTGGTTGGTCTGGTGGCCTCCCGGGTCAAGGAGCGACTGCACAGACCGGTCATCGCTTTCGCTCCGACCGATGAGACAGGCTGGCTCAAGGGCTCTGCTCGCTCGGTACCGGGCGTGCACGTACGCGATGTGCTGGAGGGGGTCGCCACGCGTAACCCGGGTCTGCTCGAGAGGTTTGGCGGTCACGCGATGGCCGCGGGTCTGTCGCTCCGTGAAGTTGATTTGCAAGACTTTGAGTTGGCATTTGCAGATGAAGTGGCGAGGCGAGTCGATGGCGACACACTGGCCGGCCATCTGCACAGCGACGGAGAGTTGTTGCCCGGCGAATTCACGCTCGAGACTGCCTCCGCATTGCGGGCGGGTGGACCCTGGGGCTCGGCATTCCCTGAACCTGTTTTCGACGGACATTTTTCGGTACTGGAGTCGCGAGTGGTCGCCGAGCGTCATCTCAAGGTCAATCTGCGTGCCGACTCGGGCGAAGTGGTCGGTGCGATGGCGTTTCGACATCTCGATGATCCGGCCGCGCCTGCCGTACGGGTCGGTGACCGCATCGAACTGGTCTATCGCACAGCGGTTGATGAATTTCGCGGGCCGCCGCGCCTGCAACTGATCGCCGAATGGCTGGCCCCGGTGTCCCGCCAATGACCCCGCCGCCGCAGCCGGCACCGCAATATCCGTAGGACATGCGGCGTGTCATGGCTCGAGCCGGCAGGGTGGCAGCTGAGCCATGCTAGAATCACCGGCTGACATTCACAGTCCGGCTGGCACTGCAGACCATGGAAACCGCCCCAATCCGACGCACCCTGGATGACCTCTCGCAGCGCATCGCCGCGCTCAGGGGGTACCTTTGACTACGATGGCCGCAGCGAACGACTGACCGAAGTCCTGCGCGAGTTGGAGGATCCCGCCGTCTGGCAAAACCCCGAGCGTGCCCAGGAACTCGGCCGTGAGCGCACCAAGCTCGATGCCGTGGTGAGCACGCTGGATCGTCTGGGCGGCAATGTCGACGATGCCCTCGAACTGCTTGGTCTGGCCGAGGCCGAGGCCGATGCGGGGACCGCTCAGTCCGTGGAGCAGGATGCTGCCCGTATCGAGGCCGAAGTTGCGCGGCTCGAGTTCAAGCGGATGTTCCCAGGCGAGATGGACTCCCATAACTGCTTTCTCGATATCCAGGCCGGTGCTGGTGGCACGGAGGCGCAGGATTGGGCGCAGATGCTCATGCGCATGTACCTGCGCTGGGGGGACAAGAACGGTTTCAAGACCGAGGTCATCGACAGCAGTGACGGTGAAGTCGCCGGCATCAAGAGCTGTACGATCCGGTTCGAGGGCGAGTACGCCTACGGCTGGCTGCGCACGGAGACCGGTGTGCATCGACTGGTGCGCAAGAGTCCCTTCGACTCCAATGCCCGGCGGCATACCTCCTTCGCCTCGGTGTTTCTCTCCCCGGAAATCGATGACGACATCAATATCGACATCAACCCGGCAGACCTAGAGATGGACGTTTATCGCTCCAGCGGCGCGGGCGGTCAGCACGTCAACAAGACCGAATCTGCAGTGCGTATCCGTCACTTGCCGAGTGGTATCGTCGTTGCGTGCCAGAGCGAGCGGAGCCAGCACAAGAACCGTTCGACGGCAATGAAGATGCTCAAGGCCAAGCTGTACGAACTCGAAGTGAACAAGCGTAATGCTGCGGCGAAGGTCCTCGAGGACGCCAAGTCGGATGTGAGTTGGGGTCATCAGATCCGCTCGTACGTACTGGATCAGTCGCGCATCAAGGATCTGCGCACCGACCTCGAGATCGGCAACACGGGCGCGGTACTGGATGGCGACCTGCAGCCCTTTCTTGAAGCCAGCCTGAAACAAGGCCTGTGACGCACCGGGAAGCCAGATGAGCGAGTCGAATACGGGTTCCGAGGACACCAACCACCTGATTGCAGAGCGGGCTGCCAAGCTTGCCCGGCTGCGTGAGCAGGGCAATGCATTTCCGAACGACTTCCGGCGTGATGCAAGCGCCGCCGAGTTGCATGCGGCACACGACCAGCGAACGGCAGAGTGGTTCGAGGCAAACCCGACCCGTGTCGCGGTGGCGGGCCGCATGATGCTGAAGCGGGTGATGGGCAAGGCCAGCTTCGCGAAGCTGCAGGATCCTAGCGGCAGCATCCAACTCTTTCTCCAGGGAGAAGCACTCGGCGGCGTCTATGACGAGTTCAAGGGCTGGGACGTCGGTGACATCCTCGCCGCCGAGGGCATCTTGTTCAAGACCAGGACCGGAGAGCTGTCAGTCAAGGTGCAAGTCCTGCGCCTGATGGTCAAGTCGCTGCGTCCGCTGCCTGACAAATGGCACGGGCTGGCCGACGTGGAGCAGCGCTACCGGCAACGCTACGTCGATCTGATGGTCAGCGAGGACAGCCGTCAGGTTTTCAGGGACCGGACCCGCATCGTGCAGTTCCTGCGCGGATATCTCGACTCTCTGGGCTTCATGGAAGTCGAGACGCCGATGCTGCAGGTCATCCCCGGCGGTGCGGTGGCCAAGCCGTTCGTCACCCATCACAACGCCCTCGGCGTCGACATGTACCTGCGTATCGCGCCGGAGCTCTATCTGAAGCGACTGCTGGTGGGTGGATTCGAGCGGGTGTATGAGATCAATCGAAATTTCCGCAATGAGGGATTGAGTACGCGCCACAATCCCGAGTTCACCATGCTCGAGGTGTATCAGGCCTACGCCGACTACCGTGACTTCATGGATCTCGTGGAACGGATGATTCAGGGTGTCGCCGAACTTCTGCACGGTGGTCGAACAGTCGACTATCAGGGAGCGACCTATGATTTCAGCGCGCCGTTCCGTCGCGTCACGATCGAGGATTTGGTGGTGCAGCACACGCCCGGTATAGAACGGGCGCGACTGCGCGAGGTTGAATATCTGCGCGAGGTCTGCAGCAGGCTCGGCATCGGCGGTATCAAGCAGGGTGACGGGGCTGGCAAGTTGCAGACCGAGATCTTCGAAAAGACCGCGGAGCATTTGCTGATGCAGCCTACTTTCGTGCACGCCTACCCAGCCGAGGTCTCTCCTTTGGCCCGTCGCAATGATGCAGATCCTTTCATCACCGACCGGTTCGAATTCTTCGTGGGCGGGCGTGAACTGGCGAACGGCTTTTCAGAGCTCAACGATGCCCAGGATCAGGCCGCCCGCTTTCGCGAGCAGGTAGCCCGCAAGAGCGACGGCGATGAGGAAGCCATGTATTACGATGCCGATTACGTTCGCGCCCTCGAGTACGGCATGCCGCCAGCTGCGGGGCTCGGAATCGGCATCGACCGTATGGTCATGCTGTTCACGAATCAACCCTCGATCCGCGACGTACTGCTGTTTCCACACATGAAGCCGGAATAGGGCGTGAACGATCACTCGCCGGTCGTGGTCGGCACGATGGAGTAGGGCAGTGCGGCTGGCTGCGCGGTCCGACCATCCTGCATCCGTAGTGGTAGATCCCGCGACTCGAGGTTGGCGACTGCCAGCAATTCGACGCCGTCGCTGACGCGAGCAGCCGTCAGAACATCAGCGACCTTGACACCTTCGCGCAGCATGGGCTCCAGCGGTTTGGGTAGCGTATCCCCCGTCAGGCGGTAGCGCAGCGTGCGGCGCTTGATGCGACCCAGATGCTGGGTGCGTACGATGATTTCCTGTCCGGTATAACAGCCCTTGTTGAAGCTGATGCCATCGAGCAGGTCGAGGTTGAGCATCTGTGCGACGAATTCGCCGCTGGTCGCTGCCTCGATCTGGGGTAGTCCAGCGCGAATGTCTTCCGCCCGCCAGAGCTGCACCGACGCTTCATCGGCGACGATCGCAGGACGCTCTGCGAGCGACGTGCCGGGGGATGGTTCGGGCATGGCGACCACGTAACGTGCCGCCGCATGGTGGAAGGTGATCGCTCCGGCTGCTGCCAAATCACGCTCGATCATGTCCCACTCATCACCCGCTGCCATGGTCATGCCGTAGAGCGAGAGTTCGTCCGCTCGTTCTATGGAGACCTTGGCGCGGAGCACGTATTTGCGCAGGTGTGTCAACACTGAATCGCCTAGATCGGCAGGTAGCCAGGCGTGAATCACGTCCCCCGATTTACGCAAACGCAGCAGGGCGATGACGCGACCCTGCGGGGTATTGCACGACGCCAACAAGGTCCGTCCCTGCTCAAGCAGACGGGTGTCATGGCTGAGTTGACCCTGCAGGAAAACACCGGCGTCCGGTCCGATGAACCGAATAGCGCACAATTGCGGCAGGCGGATCAATTTCACGGCATCCTGAGTCGCGGCTAGTTCGCGAATGGTCGTGTGAAGTCCCAGTATACGTTGTACAGCATATTCTGCGCTGTACAGTGTGGTGTACCCGCAACGGTTCTGGCAGACTTCAAAAACATGAATCCGTCCAACGAGCACACCACCGGCGCCGCTTCCGCGCCGGCATTGGAAGACCGCACTGAATCCTCGGTGCAAGCAACCCAAGCGGCCTCCCTTCCGCGTGAAATCGGCGGCCGGGACGGTCCCGAACCAACACGCTACGGTGACTGGGAAAAGGCCGGTCGCTGCATCGATTTCTAGCGGTATCCGGAGGCTAAACAAGCATGGCGAACCCGCAGCGACCGCTGTCCCCGTTCCTGCATTACCGGTGGCAGTACACCAATACTCTGTCCATCCTGCATCGAGTCACCGGCTTGCTGCTGAGTGCGTCGTTCATCATGTTCGTCTATTGGCTCGCGGCCGCCGCAAACGGTGGCGAGAGCTACGCGGGCGCTCTGCGCTGCTTTGGTTCGCCCATCACCCAGTTGGTGTTGTTTGGCTCGTTGTTGTCATTCTGTTATCACCTGCTGAATGGCATTCGCCACCTCTTTTTTGATGCGGGGCTGGGCTTCGATCGCAGCACTGCGCGACTCAGTGGCCGTGCGGTGGCGATCGGTGCGGTCCTGCTTGCTTTGTTGGCGTGGTGGCTGCTCAGTCGTGGTCTGGGGGGAGTGGCATGAGTTTGCGCAGTCCACTCGGGCGCGTGCTCGGCCACGGTTCGGCCAAGGGAGGATCCTCCCACTGGTACCTGCAGCGGCTGAGCGCGGTGGCGTTGGTACTGCTCGGTTTGTGGCTGATGGGCGCATTGTCGCGGATCGGCCCTGCCAGTCTCGAGAATGTGGTTGCGTGGCTGCGCTCACCGCTCAGTTCGGCGCTGACCATCCTGTTCATCGCCGTCGCCGCCTATCACGCCCAGTTGGGGGTGCAGGTCATCCTTGAGGACTATGTGGCTGCCAAGGGCACGCGCGCCCTCTTGCTGATTGCAGTCAAATTCGCGTTCACCGTCGCTGCCCTCATCGGTGTGCTGTCGGTGCTGCGCATAGCGTTCGGAGTTCAGGCATGAGTTCGGCCTATCAGTTCACGGATCACACCTATGACGTCGTCGTGGTCGGCGCCGGGGGATCTGGCCTGCGCGCCACGTTCGGATTGGCGGAGCAGGGCCTGAGTACAGCCTGCCTGACAAAAGTCTTCCCCACCCGCAGCCACACGGTGGCCGCTCAGGGCGGTATCAGCGCCGCGCTCGGCAACATGGGTGAGGACGACTGGCGGTTTCACTTCTACGACACCATCAAGGGATCCGACTGGCTGGGTGATCAGGACGCCATCGAATTCATGTGCAAGGAGGCGCCTGCCGCCATTCTTGAGCTAGAACACTATGGGCTGCCGTTCTCGCGTACAGAGGACGGCAAGATCTACCAAAGACCGTTCGGTGGAATGACCACTCATTACGGTAAAGGCATTGCCCAGCGGACTTGCGCTGCCGCAGACCGTACGGGTCACGCGATGCTGCACACGCTTTACCAGCAGTCGCTCAAGCACGAAGCGCGCTTCTTCATCGAGTACTTTGCCATTGACCTCATCATGGAGGATGGCGCCTGCCGGGGTGTGGTCGCGCTCAACATGGCGGACGGCACGCTGCACCGCTTTCGCGCGCACATGGTGATTCTCGCCACGGGTGGCTACGGTCGAGCCTACTTCTCCTGCACCTCGGCACATACCTGCACGGGCGATGGGGGTGGCATGGCGCTGCGTGCCGGGCTGCCATTGCAGGACATGGAGTTCGTGCAGTTCCATCCGACCGGCATCTATGGGGCCGGGTGCCTGATCACCGAAGGTTCGCGCGGCGAGGGCGGTTATCTGACCAACGCCTCGGGTGAGCGCTTCATGGAGCGGTACGCACCCAACGCCAAGGATCTGGCTTCGCGGGACGTGGTCAGTCGTTCCATGACCATCGAGATCCGCGAAGGCCGCGGCGTTGGTGAGCAGCGGGACCACATCCACCTGCACCTCGAGCACTTGGGCGCCGCCGTGATTCATGAACGGCTGCCCGGCATCGCCGAGACAGCCCGCATTTTCGCGGGTGTCGATGTCACCCGTGAGCCCATTCCGGTGCTGCCAACCGTGCACTACAACATGGGTGGGATTCCCTGCAACGTGCATGGCGAAGTCGTCACGCTCAAGAACGGCAATGCGGACACCGTGGTGCCAGGCCTCATGGCGGTTGGTGAGGCAGCGTGCGTGTCCGTGCATGGGGCCAATCGGCTGGGTTCGAACTCCCTGCTGGATCTGGTGGTTTTCGGCCGCGAGGCCGCGCGCCATTGCGGCGAGGTGGTCAAGCCAGGTGCGACCCACAGGACCCTGCCGCGCGATGCGGCTGAGCTTGCGGTGTCTCGTTTAGACCGTTTCCGCCACGCCCGGGGCAGCCGCAGAACGGCTGAGATCCGTCTGGAAATGCAGCGTGTGATGCAAAACCACGCAGCCGTGTTCCGGTCCGGCGAGTCTCTGGCTGAAGGTGTGAACAAGCTTGATGCGGTATTCCATTCCTTCGGTGACGTGCAGGTATCGGACCGCTCGCTGGTCTGGAATACCGATCTGATCGAGACGATGGAACTCGATAATCTGCTCGGTCAGGCGCTGGTCACCATGCGCTCAGCCGCCAACCGCGAGGAAAGTCGGGGCGCACATGCGCGTGAGGATTTCACGGCGCGCGATGATGTGAACTGGCTCAAGCACACGCTGGCGTGGGCCGATTCTTCCGGCCGGGTCTGCATCGACTACCGCGGCGTGCATCTCAATACACTCACCGCCGACGTCGAACCCATACCGCCCAAAGCCCGTACTTACTGATCGCACCGCACCTGACCCAGATAGCCGCAAGACCGCCAGTAAGACCGCCAAATTCAAACCACAGCTGCAACACGACCACCATGCCGCAATTCCGCCTGCCAGAGAACTCCAAGGTCCAAGCCGGTCGCAAGCATGCCGCCCCGGCCGCTGCCAAAAACGTCCGGACCTTCCGTATCTATCGTTTTGATCCCGAGTCTGGCGAGAAGCCCCGCATCGATACCTACGAGGTCGATATGGGCAGCTGCGGCCCGATGGTTCTGGATGCGCTGATCAAGATCAAGAATGAGACAGATGCCAGCCTGACGTTCAGGCGTTCCTGCCGCGAAGGCATCTGCGGCTCGTGCGCGATGAACATCGACGGCGTCAACACCCTTGCCTGCACCAAGGCAACGGCCGAAATCCGCGGCGACGTGAAGATCTATCCGTTACCGCACATGCCTGTGATCAAGGATCTTGTTCCGGACCTGACCAACTTCTATGCCCAGTACGCCTCCGTGAAGCCTTGGCTGCAGACACGCACGCCAGCGCCGCCTGACCGCGAGCGTCTGCAGTCCAAGGAAGATCAGGAAAAGATCGATCGGCCCTCAGCCTGCATTCTCTGTGCCTGCTGCTCGACCAGTTGTCCGTCGTACTGGTGGAACAGCGACCGATATCTGGGCCCGGCCGCGCTGCTGGCGGCCTATCGTTGGATCATCGATACGCGTGATGAGGCTACCGGCGAGCGACTCGACGAGCTCGAGGACCCGTTCCGCCTGTATCGTTGTCACACGATCATGAACTGCACCGAGGCCTGTCCCAAGGATCTCAATCCCGCCAAAGCCATTGCCGAGATCAAGCGGCTGATCGCGGACCGGCAGCACTGACCGGTCTGGTTGACTCCTGGCCATGACCGCTGAGCAGCAGCAACGCGACATGGCCCGACTGCGTTGGCGGTGTCGCCGAGGGATGCGAGAACTCGACGAATTGCTGACGCGATATCTGGAACGGGATTATCTCCAGGCGTCACCTGCAGAACGCAGCGCATTTGGGCAATTGCTAGAGCTGCAGGACCCGGACATTTTCAGCTACCTTGTCGGGCGAAATGATCCGCCTCCGGGGCCACTCAGTGACGTCATCATGCGATTGCGGCACGGTCACCACCGTGCTGCCGGGTCGGACCCGGTCAGACCGCCTGGCTGATCTGCTGATCTGCGTGGCGGTGCTGGCCGCGTCGATGTTCGCCCTCGAGCGGACCGGGCCGGGGTTGCCGTGTTCGCCGATGGTCCAGTGCATCATGCTCGGTGCAGCCATGGTGGTGGCCCTGGCCGTTTGGTCGATCAGACGGGTCCGGCCCACGGCCACCGCGCGACCAAGTAGATCCGCGAGGGCAGTTGTGCTGCGGATCAGCAGCGGCGGGGCAATCGAACTGCTGGCGCCCGACGGGGGGAGTCGCCTGTGTCGCCTCGGTCCCGGAACCCGGGTGCTCGGTCCGAGCCTGGTGCTGGACTTGATCGATGAGCCGCCGATACGCGGCGTGCGTCGCCGCCGACTGCTTTGGCTCAGCCACGCCGATCTGCCATGCGGTATCCTGCGGCGCATGGTCATCACCCTAACAACATCCCTCTCGGGGGGACGGCCGTAACGGTCGGCCGTTGCGGTACGTGTCGCGCATCCAGATGCCGAACTTTCCCCCGCCGGACGGGTCTACTGATCCGCACGACCTTGAGGCCGTCAGTGAGCGCCCTGCATCGGGGGTGGAGCAGACCGACCTCGAGCTCGTCAGGCGGGCCCAGCGGGGTGAGCGCGGAGCGTTCGACCTGCTGGTGCTCAGGTACCAGCATAAAGTTGTCAAGCTGGTGGCGCGACTGTTACGGGACCCGGCAGAAGCCGAGGATGTCGCCCAGGAGGCTTTCGTCAAGGCTTACCGGGCCCTCGGCACCTTTCGCGGTGACAGCCAGTTCTATACTTGGCTTTATCGCATCGCCGTCAACACGGCCCGGAACTCGATCGCATCACGGCAGCGGCGGCCGGTCGATTACGAGGCTGACTTGAGCGAGAACGAACAAACGGCAGTCGAAACGCGGATGCGTCACGACGACACGCCCGAGGCCGCTGCCCTGTCGGAAGAGATCCGACTGACCGTCGGTCGTGCGGTCGAAGCCCTGCCTGAGGACCTGCGAACCGCCATCATGCTGCGGGAAATCGAAGGTCTCAGTTACGAGGAGATTGCCACTGCGATGGACTGTCCGGTCGGGACGGTACGGTCGCGGATTTTCCGGGCCCGTGAGGCCATTGACCGTCAACTCAAGCCGTTGCTCGACTGAGTCACCGTTATGACAGAACAGATCCGTGAACAGGTTTCCGCATTTCTCGATGGCGAACTCGCCGCTGATGAATTGAGTCTGCTGGTCCGTCGCATGGAACGCGATCCGGAACTGCGGCGCAGTTACGCCAGCTATTCGCTGATCGGTGAAAGCCTGCGTGCGCCGGGCTCGCGACTGGCAAGTCCCGGGTTTGCGCAGCGCGTGAGCACGTCGATCGGCTCGGATTCGCAGGCCAGCGACCGCAAGATACCGCCCGCCGCCCAGCCCGCCCAGGTGGGGCGACCTCCGCGCCGGTGGCAGCGACCCGCCCTTGCGGCGGGTATGGCAGCCGGTGCGGCGCTACTCGCCGTGCTCGCCCTGCAGCCTGATTTCAGAATCGCGACCTACGCGGCGCGGCCTGTCGGCACACCCGGCGGTGGCGGCGCACCGTTAGCCCTCATGGCAACGCCGACTCCAGCCTATAACCAGCGTCTGGCTCATTACATGGTGGCGCACAGCGAGTTTTCCTCCCCGATCGTGCGCAACAACGTCCTGACGGGTTTGTTGGCTTCCGACCCTCGCATCACCCGCGTCTCGCTCACGCAGGACGAGGTGCCCTGATGCGTCCATGGACGGGCTTGGCCCTCGGTACAGTGCTTGCGTTGACGACGCAAAGCGCTCTGGCATCGCCGGAGGAGGCCCGGCGGTGGCTGGCACGTATGACCGAGGCGCTGGCCACCCGAAATTACGACGGGCTGTTCACCCACTCCACTGCAGCTCAGTCGGAGACGATGCGAATCGTCCATCGGATGGAGAACGGACGCAGTCTCGAGCGTTTGGTTTCTCTGGATGGCAGCGGCCGCGAGATCATTCGGACCCGCGAGGAAGTGCACGCCTACCTGCCGGATCGTCGCGTGGTGTTGGTCGAACCGCGCACCGATAAGGGGTCGCTGGTGAAGGCATTACCTGCACCAGGCGCCCGTCTGGACACGTTTTACGACGTGGCCATCCAGAAAGGACAGCGGCTGCTCGGCCGTGACGTACAGGTGGTCGATATCCGGCCCAAGGACTCCTTCCGCTACGGATATCGTCTGTGGCTGGATCGCGAGACCGCCATGCCCCTGCGCTCGGTCGTCGGGGATGGCAGGGGACGACCAGTCGAGCAGATCATCTTCTCCCGCCTTGAAATCAAAGACCGCATCGCCGCGGCCGATACGCAGCCTGCCGTGGATGCGACCGGGTTTCGCTGGATTCGCAACGAGCCGGGCCAGGCCCGTTACGCGCGGGCCGTCCCCCCCGGTTGGAGACCGACCCGGGTGCCGCCCGGGTTCAGTCTGGTCACCAGTCGATTGCAGGCCATGCCGGGGTCGCCCATGCCCGCGCAGCATCTGATTTTTTCCGACGGCGTGGCGGCGATCTCGATCTTCATCGAGCCTGGCGCTGGTCCCGCGCCGGCCGGCGCCGCCGCAATGGGTTCGGCCAACATGTTCACCACCCGCGTCGAGGGGCACGCCGTGACCGCGGTAGGCGAGGTCCCGGCCGACACCGTCCGACAGATCGCGACCTCTATCGTGCCCGTGACCACGACTCCGGCCCCAGCTGAGTCTCCCGTCGGGCGCTGACCGGCTCGCCCACAGTGTCGTAACACCGTGCTGAACCTCTACACGCGCGAGGGGTGCCACCTGTGCGAGCAGTTTCTGCTCGAGTTGGCGCTGGATGGTCATGGACCGGAGTCCGGTTTGCAGATCTTCGACGTGGATGCCAATGCCGATTTGGCCGCCCGCTATGGTTTGCGGGTCCCGGTGCTGGAACGCGATGGTCAGGTGATCTGCGAGGGCGGCTACGAGCGGCAGAGGGTCTTGACTGCCTTACGGGTATAATCGCCCGCTTCGACCAACGTACCGCTGACGCACCCAGCCGCCCTCGGCCGACGTGCCGAACCGCAGGCATCATCTCGATGAAACTGATCCGCAACTTTTCGATCATTGCGCACGTCGACCACGGCAAGTCGACTCTCGCTGACCGGTTCATCCAGGTCTGCGGTGGGCTTGAAGCCCGTGAGATGCAGGCGCAGGTGCTCGATTCCATGGATCTGGAGCGCGAGCGCGGCATCACGATCAAGGCTCAGAGCGTCACGCTGCGCTATAAGGCGGCTGACGGTCAAACCTATCAACTGAACATGATCGATACGCCGGGACACGTGGACTTCTCCTATGAAGTCTCACGTTCACTGGCGGCGTGTGAGGGCGCCTTGCTGGTGGTCGATGCGGCGCAGGGCGTCGAGGCGCAGAGCGTCGCCAACTGCTACACCGCGATCGAACAGGGGCTGGAAGTGGTGCCGGTCCTCAACAAGATCGATCTGCCATCAGCCGACCCGGGCCGAGTCATCAAGGAGATCGAGGAGATCATCGGCATCGAAGCGGAGGATGCGGTCCGCGTCAGTGCCAAGACCGGCGAGAACGTAGAAGAACTGCTCGAGACTCTGATTGCTCGAGTGCCAGCGCCGCAGGGCGATCCGGACGGTCCCCTGCAGGCCCTGATCATCGACTCGTGGTACGACAGCTACGTAGGCGTCGTCTCGCTGGTGCGAGTCGTCAACGGCGCCCTGCGAACCGGCCAGAAGATCCGGGTCTGGACCACGGGCCGTGCCCATCAGGTGGACAAACTCGGACGCTTCACGCCCAAATCGTTGGTCACGGACGCCTTGTTGACCGGTGAGGTCGGCTTTGTCGTGGCGGGTGTCAAGGAGATCGACGGCGCTCCGGTCGGTGACACGATCACCACCGACAGTCGTCCCTGCGAAGCGCCGCTGCCCGGCTTCAAGGCGATCAAGCCTCGGGTCTTCGCTGGCCTGTTTCCAGTCAGTTCAGATGATTACGATGCGTTCCGCGACGCATTGCAGAAGTTGAAGCTCAACGATTCAGCACTACACTTCGAGCCTGAAGTCTCGACAGCACTTGGTTTCGGTTTCCGCTGCGGCTTCCTCGGCCTGCTGCACATGGACATCGTTCAGGAGCGGCTTGAGCGCGAGTACCATCTGGACCTCGTGACCAGCGCGCCAACCGTTGTTTACGAGGTTCTCACCACGGACGGCCAGGTGGTCAATGTGGATAACCCGGCCAAGCTGCCCCCGACCGACCGCATCGACGAACTGCGCGAACCAATCATCGTGGCCAACATTCTGCTGCCACCCGATTACGTGGGCCCGGTGATGAAGCTGTGTCTGGAGAAACGGGGTGTCCAGAAGAAGCTCCTCTATCTCGGCAGCCAGGTGTCGATGCAATGGGAACTGCCCATGGCGGAAGTCGTGCTGGATTTCTTTGACCGCCTCAAGAGTGTGAGTCGGGGTTATGCCTCGTTCGATTACGAGTTCGACCGCTTCCAGGCAGCCCCGCTGGTCAAGCTCGACATCCTGATCAATGGCGACAAGGTCGATGCGCTGTCCATCATCGCTCACCGTGACAGCGCGTATCACCGTGGACGCGAACTGGTCGATAAGATGCAGGAGCTGATACCACGACAGATGTTCGAGGTGGCAATTCAGGCAGCGATCGGCGCACATGTCATCGCGCGCTCGAGCGTGAAGGCGCTGCGCAAGAACGTGCTCGCCAAATGCTACGGCGGCGACCTCAGCCGCAAGCGCAAACTGCTGGAGAAGCAGAAAGAGGGCAAGCGGCGTATGAAGCAGCTCGGCCAGGTCGAGATTCCGCAGGAGGCATTCCTCGCCGTGTTGCAGGTCGGGCGGAAGGACTAATGGCCCAGTGGCCTAGTGGTCCCGCGTTGCCCCCGAGATTTCACGGCACCCACACCGATTTATTGTGTTTAAGCAATGATCCGTATACGATTCGAAACATAGATTCAGGGGCTGCTTGTCCCTAGAGTCCCGCTTCCCGATGAGGTGATGCTTTGGTCATCGATTTTTCTTTCTGGCTCGCGCTCGCTGCCCTGGTCACCGGACTGATCTGGGCGATCGACCATTGGCTGTTTCGTCCGGGTCGGGTTGCCCGCGCCAAGGGTGGCGTGGTCGATGAACCCGTGCTCGTCGACTATGCGCGCTCCTTTTTCCCGATCATTCTGGCCGTCCTGTTGATACGGGCCTTTCTCTTCGAGCCCTTTCGGATTCCCTCCGATTCCATGATGCCGACGCTGTTGGACGGTGACTTCATCTTCGTCAACAAGTACATCTACGGGCTGCGACTGCCGGTGGTGAACCACAAGATCGTCAGCATCAGTGAACCCAAGCGCGGCGATGTCGTGGTGTTCCGCAAACCCACCGATCCGTCCACCAACTACATCAAGCGGCTGGTCGGCCTGCCGGGTGACCACATCGTCGTCAGCGAGAAGCGGGTGTACGTCAACGGCGTGGAGCAGCCCGTACGGCTGGAGGGAACTTTCGGACCCATGAACGCGACCCCGCTGGCACGCGTCGGTTTCGAAAAACTCGGTGAGGTCGAACACCGCACCTTGTACATCGACGATAGGCCGTCGGCGGATTGGGACGGTGTGGTCCCCGAGGGGCATTATTTTTTCATGGGCGACAACCGCGATAACAGCGCGGATAGCCGCTTTCCCGACGTCGGATATGTGCCAAGCGCTAATATCGTCGGCAAGGCAGTGCGGATCTGGCTCAATTGGAACCTGCCTCATGCGCCCATCCTGAACCGCATCGGGCAGGCCATACACTGACGGCAGGGAGAACGGCATGAAGCATCGGCAACGCGGCGCAACCTTTCTGGGCATCCTGACGATATTGCTGATCCTCGGTACAGCGGGGTATGCCGCGCTGCGTCTGGTGCCGACCTACCTAGATTTCATGAAGGTCTCGCGCGCCCTCGAACAAGTGCGCGATGAGCACGGCGCGATCGATACCAACGCGCAGATGATCCGCGATTCGCTGGCGCGGCGCTGGCTGATCGAGGACATCAAGGGTGTGTCATGGAAAGATGTGGAAATTGCCCGGGAGGGCAATGGCTACACCGTCCGTGCGGCCTACAATGTCGAACAGCAGTTCATCGCCAACGTCTATCTGCTGACCAAGTTCGACAAGTCCGTCACAGTCCAACAATAGCGGCGGGCGCACTTGCTCACCGCGCAGGAATGGGTCTCCTCCAGGCTCGGTTACCGTTTCAACGACGCGGCACTGCTGGAGGCTGCCCTCACGCATCGTAGTGCGGGGCCGGTCAATTACGAGCGTCTGGAGTTCCTCGGTGACTCGGTCCTGAATTTCGTCGTTGCCGGACTGATTTTCCGTGAGTTCGCGACGGCGGCGGAGGGTGAACTCAGCCGCTATCGGGCTGCGTTGGTGAGTACCCAAACCTTGGCGGGCATCGCGGCTGAACTCCACTTGGGCGACCAGTTGCATCTGGGCAGCGGCGAGTTGAAAACCGGCGGGTTCCGGCGGGAGTCCATACTCGCCGATTCGCTGGAGGCGCTGTTCGGGGCTGTCTACCTCGATGGCGGCGTCGAGGCGGCCTCGCGTGTCATTGCGACCCTGCTCCGGGTTCGTTTGGCCGCGCTGCCCAACGCGGACTCCCTGAAAGACCCGAAGACTCGCCTCCAGGAAGTACTGCAGGCACGCGGTCTGCCGCGGCCTGATTACCAGTTGGAATCCTCATCGGGGGAGCCACATGACCAGTGGTTCGTGGCAAGCTGCAGGGTTGCTGCTCTCGGGCTGGTGGAGGTGGGCGAGGGGACCAGCCGGCGTCGGGCCGAGCAGTCCGCAGCACAGCGAGTGCTCGGTGCATTGATCAAGTCAGGGGAACCAGCAGATGGGTGATTCAAAGGCGCCGGCAGCGGCCGAGACAGGGACGGTCCTGCAGGCTGGCGAGGGCAACGTACGTGCGGGATTCGCGGCGCTGGTCGGGAGGCCCAATGTCGGCAAATCCACTCTGCTGAACGCGCTGCTCGGCCAAAAGGTCAGCATCGTCAGCCCGAAGCCGCAGACCACCCGGACGCGCATCCATGGGGTGTTGACCCGTCCTGACCTGCAGATCGTGTTCGTCGATCTCCCTGGCATTCACGCCCGGCAGACGCGAGCCATGAACCGCTACATGAACCGCACCGCGCTCGCATCGCTCGCCGACTCCGACGTCAATCTGTTCGTTGTCGAGGCGCTGCGCTGGACCGAGGAGGATGCCAGGGCCCTGGACGAACTGAAGGCGGCAGGACGTCCCATTCTGCTACTGATCAACAAGGTGGATCGGGCGCAACCCCGGGAACGCTTGCTGCCCTTCATCAAAGACATGAGCTCACGGGCGGAGTTTGCGGAGGTCGTGCCAATCTCAGCGACCAAAGGTTCGAACATCGCGCAGTTGCCGGAAATCATCGCGCGCTATCTGCCCGAATCCCCATTGCTCTATCCCGCCGATCAAGTTACCGACGCCTCAGAGCGGTTCATGGCGGCCGAGATCGTGCGTGAGAAACTGATGGTCCGTCTGCAGGACGAACTGCCCTATGGCCTGATGGTCGAGATCGAGGGTATGGGCGAGTCGGAAGACGAGCCGGGGAAGCTGATGATTCAGGCGGTCATCTGGGTTGAACGGACCGGCCAGAAAGCCATCGTCATCGGCAAGGGCGGTGATTTGCTGAAGGAAGTCGGACGCAATGCGCGGCTCGATCTGAAGCGGCATTTCGGTCGACCCGTTCACCTCGAACTTTGGGTCAAGGTCAAGGAGGATTGGTCCAACGACGAGCGTGCACTGCGTAATTTCGGTCTGGAATCGTGAGCGGTACCGCGCGCCGCATCCAATTGGAATCTGCCTTCCTGTTGCACCATTACCCATGGCGCGACAGCAGCCGCATCCTGGAGTTATTCAGCCGAAGCTACGGTCGCGTGTCGGTGTTCAGTCGTGCTGCCCGGCGTTCCGGCGCAACCGCGGCGCAGCCATTTTGTGAGTTGCTGGTCTCATGGACGGAACGGGGCGAGGCCGGTCACCTGAATTCGCTCGAGCTGGTCAGGGCAGCGGCCCCGTTGACAGGCGATCGGCTGATGAGCGGCTTCTATGCCAACGAGCTGCTGATCAAACTGCTGCAGCGTCACGATCCGCATCCGCAACTTTTCGATGCCTATGGACAGCTCATGTTGCGCTTGCGGGAGCGGGATTGTGCTGCTGCCCGTGCGTTGCGACTGTTTGAGAAACGACTTCTCGATGAACTCGGCTGGGGGCTCAATCTTGAACACGAGGCGGGATCCGGGCGACCGCTCGATGCTGCTGGTAGCTACCGCTACAGCATCGATGGTGGTGCAGAACCGATCGATGGAGTAGCGGAGGGAACCCTGATATTTTGCGGCGCGTCGCTGCTCTCGCTGGCCCGCGAGCAGCTCGATGACCCGATCAGCCTTGCCGATGCTCGGCGGCTGCTGCGCGCAGCGCTCGATCAGTGCCTGGACGGACGGCAACTGCGCACGCGGGATGTGATGGTTGAGATGCGCGCCTATGGCGCCAAGGCAGACGGAGGCTGATTCGACATGCTCATGCAACCCATCAAACTGGGCGTCAACATAGACCACGTCGCGACCTTGCGACAGGCGCGCCGCGTCGGTTATCCAGATCCGTTGTTTGCAGCGCTGATCGCTGAACAGGCGGGCGCGGACAGTATCACGTTACATTTGCGCGAGGACCGTCGGCATATCCAAGATCATGACGTTCGTCGCATGCGCACCGCACTGCAGACGAGGATGAACCTCGAGATGGCGGCGACTGATGAAATGCTTGCGATTGCCTGCGAGCTTCGGCCTCACGACGTCTGCCTGGTGCCAGAGAAGCGCACTGAGGTCACTACAGAAGGGGGGCTTGACGTTGCCGGTCAGCGCGGTCGCCTGACGGATTACTGCACCGTGCTGCGCGAGCACGGCATCCGCGTGTCGCTGTTCATCGATCCGGAAGCCGCTCAACTCGAAGCCTCGCTGGAAGCCGGTGCGCCGGTCGTGGAATTGCACACCGGCGCCTATGCAGAGGCGACCGCTGGGCAGCGGGACCAGGAGTTGGTGCGATTGGTGGAGGCTGCGCGCTTTGGGTCCAGAATCGGATTGACGGTCCACGCCGGGCACGGGCTGCATTATCACAACGTTCGGCCGGTGGCTGCGATTCCCGAGATCGTCGAACTCAATATCGGCCACAGTATCGTTGCCCGAGCCGTCATCGATGGCTTTGCGGCGGCAGTCCGTGAGATGCGGGCCGTGATGAGTGAGGCCCGCAACGGCCGACCCACCCTCGGTTGAGATCGCGGGGATGATATTCGGCATTGGCACTGACGTGGTCAGTCTCGATCGGGTCGAGGGGGTCTACGCTCGTCACGGCGAGCATTTCGTCAAGCGCCTGCTGATGCCTGAGGAGGAAGTCGGGTTTCGTCTGTACAAGCGCCCGGTGCGATTTCTTGCCATGCGTTTTGCCGCCAAGGAAGCGATCGTCAAAGCGCTCGGAACCGGATTCGCGCATGGCGTCTGGATCCGTGACGTGGGAATTCAGCCCAACGAATGGGGTCGACCGGAGGTGATCTGGTCCGCGCGCGGACGGCAGGTCCGCGATCAACTGGGCGCCGGTGAAGGTCATGTCACGCTCACGGACGAAGCCGGTCTGGTGGTGGCCGTAGCAGTGCTGATGAGACGTGAGGGGAACAATTCATGACCATCAGTCATGTGCTCGCCTTCGACATAGAAACCGTCCCGGACGTTGAATTCGGCAGACGCGTGCTGGGGCTGGAGGGATTGTCCGACAAGCAGGTCGGCTATGTCATGCAGGCGCGTCAGCGCGAGCAGACGGGATCGGAATTTCTCTCGCTGGAGCAGCAGCAGGTCGTTGCCATCTCCGTGGCCATGCGCTCGCGCGAGGGTTTCAAGGTCTGGAGTCTCGGTGAGCCGGAATCCCACGAGGCTGAGCTGGTGCGGAGGTTCTACGACGGAATCGACCGCTATACGCCGACTCTGGTCAGCTGGAATGGCGCCGGTTTCGACTTGCCGGTACTCCATTATCGGGCGATGCGGCATCGCGTGCAGGCGCCCCGCTACTGGGAGTCGGGTGACGGAGATCAGTCGTTCCGTTGGAACAACTACATCAGCCGTTTCCATTGGCGACACATCGACCTGATGGATGTCCTGTCCGGGTTTCAGGGGCGCGGACGCGTCGGCCTCGATCGCATGGCGCAATTGCTCGGGTTTCCCGGCAAACTCGGCATGGCGGGCGATGGAGTCTGGGATGCCCATCTGGCGGGTGATTCGATCGGAATCCGAAATTATTGCGAGACGGATGTGGTGAATACGTTCCTCATCTATCTGCGCTTCGAGTTGATGCGCGGTCACCTATCGCAGGCGGAGTATGATCGCGAATGCGCGCTGGTGCGTGACTCGCTGCAGGGATCGGGAAAGCAGCACCTGCGGGAATTCCTTGCGGCGTGGCCACTCAACTGAATCGCGGTTTGGCGTCCTGCCACCCTCTCCAATTGGCCAATCCATGCGCATGAAGCGATTGAATCTCCCGGCTGAGACGGCCGATATCGTGGACCTCTCGCATGAAGGCAAGGGGGTGGCCCGTATCGACGGCAAGACGGTATTCGTCGCCGATGCCTTGCCGGGCGAAAGGGTTAGGTTGCGGCGGATTCAACGGCACCGCAGTTATGACGATGCCGTATGCGAGGAAGTGCTGCTGCCGAGTCCGGACCGGGTGTCGCCGGCATGCGATCATTTCGGGACCTGTGGCGGCTGCACGTTGCAGCATCTATCGAGCGCCGCCCAGATTGCCTTCAAGCAGTCGCAACTTACAGAGAACCTCGCACGCATCGGTGGTGTTTCTCCCGCGCAGTGGTTGCCACCCCTGACTGGTTCCGTGTGGGGCTATCGGCGTCGGGCGCGGCTCGGTATCAAGGATGTGACACGCAAAGGGCGCGTACTGGTTGGCTTCCGGGAACGAGCTGCACCCTACATCGCGGAGCTTCGTCAATGCCCCGTGCTGGCGCCTCCGGTGGATCGATTGCTGGAGTCGCTGGGTGCACTGGTGCAGTCGCTGTCGATACCCAACCGCATCCCTCAGGCGGAGGTCGCGGTCGGCGAGGGCGCCTGCGTGGTGGTGTTGCGCAACCTAGACCCATTGACGGCAGCGGATCATCAGCGGCTCGTCGATTACGAACAGGTCCACGGGGTACGCATGTATCTGCAGCCTGGTGGACCCGGCACGGTCGTGCCTGTCGCTGGCAGTGCGGCGCAGTTGCATTACACCTTGCCTCAGTTCGATATCACGGTGCAGTTTGAACCCACCGACTTTGTTCAGATCAATGGCGAATTGAACAGGAAGATGGTGACTCGCGCGATCGAATTGCTCGCGTGCCAGTCTGGCGACCAAGTGCTCGATCTGTTCTGTGGGCTTGGCAACTTTTCCTTGCCGCTGGCGCGGACGGCTGCCTCGGTCACCGGTGTGGAGGGGGACACCGGGTTGGTGCAGCGTGCGCGGGAAAACGCCGAGCGCAATGGGTTGACCAATGTGGCCTTTCACGCCGCCGACTTGTTTGGCGATGTCTCGGGCGCGCCGTGGGCTTCCCGTGCCTACGATCGCGTCCTGATCGATCCGCCCCGCGCAGGTGCGCGTGAGGTACTGCCGCTGGTCGCACGTTCCGGTGCTCGCCGGGTGCTGTATATTTCCTGTCACCCCGGCAGTCTGGCTCGCGATGCCGGACTCTTGGTCAACGAGCATGGATTTGCGCTGACCGCTGCTGGCGTGATGGACATGTTTCCGCACACGGCCCACGTGGAGGCCATCGCGGTTTTCGATCGGTGACGCAATGGGTATTGAAATCGAACGCAAGTTTCTGGTGATCGGCGACAGCTGGCGGCAAAGGGTCGCGCGGCGTGAATTTTTCCGGCAGGGCTACCTTGCCAATGAAGGTGGTTGTTCCGTACGGGTGCGCATCGCCGGTGAGCAGGCGTGGATCAATCTCAAGGGACGCGTGCAGGGCGCACGACGGCTCGAATTCGAGTACGAGATCCCATCGGCAGAGGCGACTGAGATCCTTGACCAACTTGCCTGCGAAGGCACTGTCGAAAAATACAGGCATTGGATCGATGTCGGTGGCCATGAGTGGGAGGTCGATGAGTTTCTCGGTGCCAACGCCGGCTTGATCGTGGCCGAACTCGAACTCGATGATGAAAATGAAACATTCGAGCGCCCGCCCTGGCTGGGCGCTGAGGTGACCGACGACGTGCGTTACTACAATTCCAGCCTGGCCAAGACGCCTTGGCCCACCTGGCCTGCGGTGGAGCAGCGACCATGACGCTCGGTCCGGTCATGGTGGACGTCGCCGGAACCACGCTGACGGCTGAGGATAGGCACGTGCTGCGACATCAGCTGGTGGGTGCCGTCATTCTGTTCACGCGCAATTTCGACTCATTGGCGCAACTGGAAGCCTTGGTTCAGGAGATACGTGCGGTACGCCAGCCACCGCTGTTGGTTACGGTCGACCACGAGGGTGGCCGGGTGCAGCGCTTTCGGGAGGGATTCACCGTCATGCCCTCCCAGCGGGCCATTGGACGTGTCTATGACGTCGATCCACGAGAAGGGCTGCAACTGGCAGAGCAGTGTGGGTGGCTGCTTGCGGCTGAACTGCGCTCGGTAGGCATCGATATGAGTTTTACGCCCTGCGTCGACCTGGATCTCGGGGTCAGCGAGGTGATTGGTGATCGCGCCTATCATTCCGATCCCGATGTGGTGGCCCGCCTCGCGGTTGCCTGCATGCAGGGGATGCGAGCGGCGGGGATGGCAGCCACCGCCAAACATTTTCCGGGCCACGGCGCAGTGGTCGCTGACTCCCATAAGGCCTTGCCAGTCGATCGGCGACCGCTCGAAGCGCTGACCGGTGAACTGTTGCCCTATGCTCGCTTGATTGCCAACGGTCTGTCGTCGATCATGGTTTCGCACGTGCTGTTTCCCGAGGTGGATGACGTGCCTGCCAGTATTTCCAAGCGCTGGCTGCGCAATGAATTGCGTTGGAAACTCGGCTTCACCGGGGCGATCTTCTCCGACGATCTCGGCATGGAGGGTCTGGCGGTTGCGGGATCGGTTCCGGAACGGGCGCTACGTGCGCTGGCCGCCGGGTGTGACATTCTGTCCGTCTGCAATGACAGGCCGGCGGCACTCGCAACGTTGGAATTGCTTGCAGATGAGTGGGACCCCTTGAGTCAGGTGCGCCTCGCCCGACTGCATGGTCGATTGCCCACCTCGCGCGCCGCGCTGCAGCAGTCCCCGCGCTATGTGCAATGCCGGGCAGCAGTGGACCGCTGTCTGGCCGCCCCCTCTCTGACGCTCGATGCCTGACTCCATGCAAGGCGGTATCCAACGATGAGTGCTGCACTCGACGTGCCCGTGCTGGTGGCCGCTTTGGGTTCGGTTGAGGATCGGTTGGTCATCGTGAGTCGCACCGGCGCCCGCGACGAAATCATCTTTGCCAACGACAGTTTCGCCGAAATGGTCCATCGATCCGCGTCGACCCTTGCGGGTATGTCATTGGCGGAGGTCGATACGACTTCACTACCGGCAGCCGTGGGTAGTGCGGCTGCTGCGCTCGATGTCGCGAAATTGTATCGCCGCGACGGACGCACCATCGATTGCGAGCGGCGCATCGTCGGTTTGCCCGGTGGGATGCTGGCACTGACCTACCGCCCGCGCGGTGAATCCGCTGCCTCGACCGGACTGGCTCGCGACAACGGCCTCAGTTCCATGGAGCATTTGCTGGAGACGCTCCGTCGGGACTGGTCCATCGCTCAGCGAGATCATCGCACCGTGACTGTGATGCGGATCGATGTGGATGCGTGGCGCGAGTATCAAGATGTGTTCGGCCGTGGTGCCAGCGACAGCATCTTACGGCAGGTAACTCGTGCGGTGGCTGCCGCCAACCGACGGGCCAGCGATCTCGTCAGCCGCAAAGGTGATGCCGGATTCCTGATACTGTGTGCGATGACTGATGCTGACCATGCGCACGAATTCGCCGCACAGATCGTCGCACGAGTTCGCTCACTCGCGATTCACCATCCGCGCTCGACGACTGGGAGGTACCTTACCGTCAGTGCGGGTGTTGCGTCGCTCGAACCCCCACGTGACCACGGCTGCGAGGCCATACTCGCAGCGGCTGCTCACGCATTGCGCGAGGCGCAGTTGTCGGGCGGAAATCGATCGATGCTGGGCGGGATCGATCACTACTGAGCGGCCGGCAGACACTTAACCAGTCCGTCCAGCAGCCGCTGGGCTGTGGCAAAGCGTTCCTCGATCTCGCTAGCAACTGCCGTGAACCGGAGTTTTTTCGGTCCGTCAAACCGCATGTTCTTACCGTGTCGCTGTACGAATAGAATCAACGCGCCTGTATCGACTGGCGGGTCGTCGACAAACGTGACCGAACCGCCGCTGGCGGCTACATCGATACGCTGGGCACCCACGCGCGCGGCTGTCACGCGCAGTCGGGCGATACGGAAGAGGTGGCGGGCGGGTTCCGGCAAGGGGCCGAAACGGTCTGTCGTTTCGGCCATCAGGTCATCCAGTTCCGTGGCGGACTCGACGCCCGAGATCCGCTTGTACAGGACCAGCCGCGCATGGACGTCAGGCAGGTACTGCTCGGGGAGCAGGGACGGGACGTGCAGGTCCAGTTCCGGGCCATGATGCAGGGGGCGTTCCAGTTCGGGTGACTTGCCGGCGCGCATGGCAGAGACCGCCCGCTCCAGCAGTTCCATGTACAACGCAAAACCAATTTCCTGGATTTGCCCGCTTTGCTCATCACCCAGCAGTTCGCCCGCACCGCGAATCTCCAGATCGTGGGTTGCGAGCACGAAGCCCGCGCCCAGGTCTTCTAGTGATTCGATCGCCTCGAGCCGTTTGCGTGCATCGGCGGTCATGGCGTTGCGAGGCGGTGTGACCAGATAAGCATAGGCTTGGTGATGCGACCGACCGACCCGTCCGCGCAACTGATGTAACTGGGCGAGCCCGAAGCGGTCGGCACGATCGATGATGATCGTGTTGGCGGTGGGTACGTCGATGCCGCTTTCGATGATGGTCGTGCACAACAGCAGGTTGGCGCGCTTGTGATAGAAATCGAGCATCACTTGTTCGAGATCGCGTTCGCGCATCTGGCCGTGTCCGATCGCGATGCGCGCTTCGGGTACCAGTTCCTGGAGTTTCTGCGCAGTATCTTCAATCGTCTCGACACTGTTGTGAACGAAGTACACTTGGCCGCCCCGACGCAGTTCGCGGATGCATGCTTCGCGTATCGTCGGCGGATTCCACTCTGAGATGAACGTCTTGATCGCGAGGCGGGCCGCTGGCGGCGTCGTAATGAGTGACAAGTCGCGCAGGCCGCCAAGCGCCATGTTCAAGGTCCGCGGAATGGGGGTTGCGGTCAGAGTCAGAACATCGACCTCTGCCCGCAGGGCTTTGAGCTTTTCCTTGTCACGCACGCCGAATCGGTGTTCTTCATCCACGATCACCAGGCCGAGATCGGCAAAGCGGATGCCCGGTTGCAACAGGCGGTGCGTACCAATCACGATATCCACTTTGCCGCTGGCGAGCCCGTCGAAGGCTGCTTTCGACTGCGCCTCGCCACGAAAGCGCGACAACAGTTCGATCTTGACCGGCCAGTCTGCGAAGCGGTCAACGAACGTCTGATAGTGCTGCTGAGCCAGCAGGGTCGTCGGCACGAGCACGGCCACCTGGCGACCACCGTTTACCGCGGCAAACGCGGCGCGCAGCGCCACCTCGGTCTTACCAAAGCCGACGTCGCCGCAAACCACTCGGTCCATTGGTCGGGCGGCCTGCATGTCACTCATGACAGCAGCGATCGCACTGGTTTGGTCAGCCGTTTCCTCGAACGGGAATCCACTCGCGAAAGCCCGCATTTGTTGTTCGTCGAGGTTGACGGCTTGGCCGACACGCGCAGCGCGACGGGCGTAGACGTCGAGCAATTCCGCTGCGGCATCCCGGATGCGAGCGGCGGCCTTGGCGCGCGCCTTCGTCCATTGGTCGCCACCGAGCTTGTGCAACGGCGCTGATTCGGCGGGTGCCCCCGTGTAGCGACTGATGCGCTCGAGTGCCTGCACGGGGACGTACAGTTTGTCGCCTCCCGCATACTCGAGGACCAGGAACTCCGCGGGCATGCCTGCGGCTTCCATGGTCGTCAGTCCCAGGTATCGTCCAACCCCGTAGTCCTCGTGCACCACGGGGGCTCCAATGCGCAGATCCGCCAGTTGCTGGATGATGCGGGCTGGATCGCGGTCACTGCGCCGTCTGCGGCGCTCCTGCCGCGCACGCTCACCAAATAGTTGCTGCTCCGCGTAAATAGTCACCGAGGGCGTGGCCAAGGCCACACCGGAGGCGAGCGGTGCGACGGCAACGACCAGCGGTGCGGATTCACAGAGGAACTCATCCCAGTCGCCGACAACTTTGGGTTCGACACCGAGTGGACGTAACAGATCCAGCAGCAGTTCACGACGTCCAGCCGACTCTGCGGCGAGCAAAACTCGACCCTCGGCCGCCCCCACCGTGGCCGCGAAACGGGCGATGGTCTCGGGACGTCGCTGATCGATACGGGCCGCTGGTGGCTCGCGTGCACCCAGATCAACGCTGTCTCCCTCTGCCGCGCCGCCGAGCAGCAGCCGAGGCCAATTCGCGGCCCTCGCCAACCATTCCTCGGGCGGGATCGCAATCTCGCTCGGATTCAGGACCGGGTGCTCGATGTCGTAGCGCCGCTCCTCATGACGCTCCTCGATGGTGTGCCATGCAGCCAGCGCAACGCTTGCGTAGTTGCCGGGCAGACTCACGGTGGCGTTGGCCGGGAGGTAATCGAAGAGCGTGGTCATTTCCTCGAAAAACAAGGGCAGGTAGTACTCGATGCCTGCAGGTGCCAGACCCTCACCCACATCGCGATACAGGGGCATGCGGGTCAGGTCCCCCTCGAATCGCAGCCGGAAGCGGCGGCGGAAATCGCGGATGGATTCCGGTGCCAGGCTGAATTCCCGGGCAGGCAACAGGTCGAGCCGGGTCAGTTTCTCGGTCGAGCGCTGCGAGTCCGGATCGAAGCAGCGGATGCTGTCGATCTGTCGGTCGAACAAGTCAATCCGTAACGGGGTATCCATGCCCATTGGAAAGATGTCGAACAGCGAACCGCGCATCGCGAATTCGCCCGCTTCGCCGACCTGAGGCATGTTCGCGTAACCGGCTGCGATCAGACGCTGACGGAACGCCTCGAGATCCAACTCGCTTCCCACTTGCAGGCTCAGTGCATGACCATCGACGAAAGTCCTGGGTGGCAGGCGCTGCAGGGCGGTGGCGAGGTCGGCCACGATCAGGCCACGGTGCAGGCTGGGCAGTTGGGCCATGGCCCTCAGTCGCTGGGAGATGATGTCCGGGTGGGGAGAAAACTGGTCGTAAGGCAAGGTCTCGTAGCCCGGGAATGCCACGATGGGCAGTCCCGGCCCGGCAAAGAACCGAGCCTCGGCTTCGAACTGGGTGGCCGTACCCGCGTCCTCAGTCAGCACCAGCAGGGGGCCGTCCGCTTGGCTGGCGGCGCGACTCAGGTAGAGCGCAGACGCGGCTCCGGTCAGTCCCGTCCAGCGCACGGTCGGCCGTGATTTCGTCGGTAGATTCAGAGTAGGAAACATTTTTAATACAATAGCTTACATCCGGATCTTCAAATCCGGTCTGAGATTGATGTCGACGCAGATTGTAGCCCGCTATCGGCCGTCGGGTGTGGCGACCGTGTGCACGACGTGGTCGTACTCGAAGTAGACAATGAAGGTCGGGTAGACCCAGCTGCTGATCGGGGGATGGCCCACCGGCTCGATCCGTTGGCTGGGCGCCCCATAGCGCGTTTCGACTTCTGCCTTGCTCAGGCCGCGGGCGGGACGAGGCACGCTCACCCCGGACGAGTCCCGCATCTGCAAGGTTTGGGCGGCAACAGTCCCGGCGGCCGTCAGGGCAATCACGGTGCAGATAGCCAGCATCATCCTGAGCATGGCGACTTCCTCTCCTCGGCGTGTCCCGAGCCGCATTTTACCACCGACTTGTCACTCCCAGCGCAAGGCCTCGGTTTATCCCTGCGTCACTGCAGCGCAGCGCAACCCGGCGTGCCGTTGCGCTGCGTGCAAAGCGGGCAGCGGGCAGGTAGCCTTGCGCCTCCCGCCAAGGACCATGATGTTTCACCCGCTGCCAGTTTTCGTCGGCCTGCGCTACGTCCGAACCCGTCGTCAGGGATTTTTCGTTTCGTTCATCTCGTGGGTCTCGATGCTCGGCGTGTGTCTGGGGGTCGCCGCGCTGATCACCATCATCTCGGTGATGAACGGCTTCGAGGGCGAATTGCGCAGTCGCCTTGTCGCATTGACCGCCCATGCCACCGTCGAGGGGACGGCAGGCCGCGCGCTCGATTGGCGGGCAATTTCCCGCCGCGCATTGCAGGTCCCGGGCGCCGTGGGCGCGGCCCCCTTCGTCGATGTGCAGGCCATGCTGGGCCGGGTCGGCCAACTGCGCCCCGCCATGCTGCATGGCCTCGATCCCTCGCAGGAGGCGGCTGTGTCCTCAGTCGAACGGCACCTGCTGGTCGGGCGGCTCGGCGATCTCAAGCCCGGATCGCGCAACATGGTCGTCGGCCGTGTACTGGCCTGGCAGCTTGGAGCCGATGTCGGCGACACCCTGACCGTCATGGTGCCGGGACGTGATCTGCTTGGGGCCGGCGGGCGCCCCGTGCTGCAGACGTTCACGATCACTGGGGTCTTCGAGGTTGGCCTGCAGGATCAAGACGGCACGCTGGCGCTGGTCAACATCGAGGATGCGACCGATCTGGCCGGCGGTACGGCCGCGCCGCGGGGACTGCGCGTGCGGTATGACGACGTGCTTGCCGCGCCCAAGCACACCGCTGACCTCACCGCAGCGGTCGGCCCCGGATTGACCGTACGCGACTGGAGTCAGGAGCACTCGGCTTATTTCCGAGCGATCCGCATCGAGAAAACGATGATGAGCCTCATCCTCATGCTGGTGGTCGCGGTGGCGGCCTTCAACATCGTTGCCGCGCTCGTGATGGTGGTCAACGAGAAACGGTCGGACATCGCCATTTTGCGCACCCTAGGACTGCCGCCGCGCGACGTGGTCACTGTTTTCTTCACTCAGGGCCTGATCATCGGCCTCGTCGGCACGCTGTTTGGTGTATTGCTGGGCGTGCTGATCGCCTTCAATGTGGACGTCATCGTGCCCGTCCTAGAGCGTCTATTCGGCTTCCATGTCATGGACCCGAGCGTCTACTACATCACCGCGATCCCCTCCGAACCGCGCTGGGGCCAGATCTTGGTCATTGCAACGCTGGCCTTCTTGCTCACCGTGCTCGCGACCATTTACCCGGCCATGCGCGGTGCCGCCACGGAACCCGCAGAAGCGTTGCGGTACGAATGATGGCGCGCTCGATTCCCTACGAACTGGCGATTGGTCGACGCTACCTGCGCTCCAGCGGTAATTGGTTCCTGTCCTTCATTTCTGCGATGTCCATGGTCGGCGTGGCCATCGGTGTAGCCGTTCTGATCGTGGTGTTGTCGGTAATGAACGGTTTTGAGCGCGAGCTGCGCAGTCGCATTTTGGCGGTGACTTCTCACGCAACGGTGACAGCCTTCGGCGCTGGCCTTTCGCAGTGGCGAACGCTGCAGGAGACGGCGCGGGCAGATCCAAACGTGCTGGCGGTAGCGCCATTCATCGAGGGTGAGGCCCTGCTGGCCGGAGATGTGGCGGGTGGTCAGGCACGCGCTGCGATGGTTCAGGGCATCGACCCGACGGTCGAGGCCACTGTATCCGCGCTCGGCAGTCGGGTGACCAGTGGCACGATCGCAGCCTTGCAACCCGGCGCATTCCAAGTGCTGCTGGGGCGGGAATTGGCGGCCAAACTGGGTGTGCAAGTGGGTGATCCGGTGGTGCTCGCCGTGGCGGAGGGCAACGTCACGCCGGCGGGTGTGGTGCCACGTATGCGTCGGTTCACGGTGGCCGGTATTTTCTTCTCAGGTATGTATGAGATCGATTCGACCCTGGCTGTCGTGCATCTGCACGACGCGGGGAAGTTGTTCCGGCTGGGTGACAACGTCAGCGGCTTGCGTCTGAAAGTGCGTGATCCGTTCATGGCGCCGACGGTCGTCAGAGATGTGGCACGGGCCCTCGGTGGGGGTCTGTATGTCGAGGATTGGACGCGGCGCAACGCGAATTTCTTCCGCTCGATCGAGCTCACCAAGCGCATGATGTTTTTCATCCTGCTGCTGGTGGTTGCAGTCGCCGCCTTCAATATCGTCTCGACTTTGGTGATGGCCGTGAAGGACAAGCAACCGGATATTGCCATCCTGCGGACCATCGGCGCTCGGCCCTCGAGCATTCTGGCAATCTTCGCGACGCAGGGAACGGTGATCGGATTGCTCGGGACGCTGGCCGGCGTCGGGCTCGGCGTGCTGCTTGCGCTGAATCTGGAGGCGATCGTGCACGGCGTCGAGCGTCTGTTCGGCACCCGATTCATGGATGCCAGCGTGTACCTGATGAGCGACCTGCCTGCCTATGTCGAGGTCGGAGATGTGGCGGTGATCGCCGGCACGGCGTTCCTGCTCTGCTGTCTCTCGACGGTTTACCCGGCTTGGCGAGCTGCGACGACTGATCCGGCGAGGGCTTTGCGACATGACTGACGAGATTCTTGGCTGTGTCGATGTCTGTAAGCATTTCGAGGAAGCCGGTCACCGGCTCGAGGTGCTGAGGGGCGTCAATCTGCGTGTGGGCCGCGGTGAGACGCTCGCCATTGTCGGCGCTTCGGGTTCTGGTAAGACCACGCTGCTGCAGATCCTGGGGGGACTGGACCTGCCATCGAGTGGCACGGTGCGGCTGGTGGGTGAGTCCTTCGCCAGCCTGTCCGATGCCGGACGGGGATCGCTGCGCAACCGGTCCCTCGGTTTCGTCTATCAGTTCCACCACCTGTTACCGGAATTCAACGCGCTCGAGAACGTGGCAATGCCCCTCATGGTGCGCCGCACGCCGGTGGCGGAAGCGGAGCGGGAAGCGCGATGGTTTCTGGAGCGGGTTGGTCTTGGCGAGCGGTTGACACATCGTCCTGCACAGTTGTCGGGCGGTGAGCGGCAGCGAGCGGCCGTAGCGCGCGCGTTGGTCACTCGACCGCAGCTCGTGCTTGCCGACGAGCCGACCGGCAACCTGGATGGGCGCAATGCCCGCGGTGTGCTGGAATTGATGCTCGAACTCAACCGCGAGCTGGGTACGAGTCTGGTGTTGGTGACCCACGCAGGCGAGATCGCAGCGCGTATGCAGCGGGTGATGACGTTGCAAGACGGGCAGCTCGTGGCGGGCTGAGTTACTGCATCAATCCAACTGATACGCGACTAGCGGGCCGCAGGTCCCGCGGTCAGTCTGCCCCCGTGAGGCAAGCGGGAGTGCACAGTGTGGAGGCCAGCTGCTGGGTTCGTGGCGGGGTGCGGTGGCGTACTGCTGTTGCCGCAGCTGCCCTCCATCTGGGTTCTGGTTGCAGTTGCAATCACCGCCGTCCTGATCGTGCGCACGTCACTCGGCGCGGTGCCTCTGGCGGCGGTGGTGGGTGCAGTCTATTGCTGTCTGTCTGCGCAGGCGCGGCTCGCGGACCGGCTCCATCCTGACCTCGATGGTGAATTGGCGTATCTGGTCGGGACAGTCGTCTCCGTTCCGCAGGCTACCCAGGGCAACATCCGCTTTCGTTTCAGGCCGGACGATCGTCAGCGCTATCCTGCGCTGCTCGAGTTGACTTGGTACGAGGCGCAGTGGCGGCCTCGCAGTGCCGAGCGACTTCGCATCGAAGCCAAGCTGCGCCGGCCGCGCGGTTTCGCGAATCCAGGCGGGTCGGACAACGACGGCCGCATGCTGCGCGACGGTGTCGGTGGCACCGGCTATGTGCGCTCCCTCGGGCGGTTACCAGATCGGCCACGTGACCACTGGTGGTATCCGGTTCTGCTCGCTCGTGATCACGTCGCGATCACCCTTCGGCGGATTTTGGGTGACCGTCCCGCCACGGGGATCGTGGCAGGACTGTCGGTTGGCCTGCAGGATGCGCTCTCACGCGAGCAGTGGCTTGCGCTGGCGCGCAGTGGCACCAGTCACCTGATGGCCATCTCCGGGCTGCATATCGCCATGGTGGCGGCAGTGGCGGGCTGGCTCACGGGCCTGCTGCAGACCTGGCGGCAACGCAGAGGATCCCAAAGTACACGCCGCGATGCGGTGACACTGGTGGCCATGCTGACCGCTGCTGGCTACAGCGCGTTGGCGGGATGGTCAGTGCCGACTCAGCGCACCATGGTCATGATCATGGTCGCGTTCCTGGCGATGCGCAGTCGGCGACAGCCGGGCATGGCGGACAGTTTCGCCCTGTGCGCCGTTGCGGTGGCGCTGTTCGATCCGCTGGCGTTGTTGGCCGCGGGATTCTGGCTCTCCTTCGGCGCGGTGGCCGCAATCCTGTATGCCACTGCTGGTGCCGTCCGCCGACCGACACTCATGCGCAGCTACCTCCATGTGCAACTGGCGGTGACGCTGGGTCTGACACCTGTTTTGATCGGTTGCTTCGGTTCGCTGTCGCTGATTGCCGCGCTGGTGAATCTGGTGGCGATTCCACTGTACACGTTGCTCATCGTACCGGCCGTGCTCCTCAGTACCGCGGTAGCACTCTGCGCTGACGCGCCTGGGAAGGTGCTGCTGGAGGCGACCGCGGCGTTGATAGAGACCACATGGCCGCTGATTGCGGTCCCGGCATCCTGGCCACTTGCAACGTGGTCGGTGGCGAGCCCATCCCCATGGGGGTGGATCCTCTTGCTGCTCGGCACGGTCGGCGCGCTATCACCCCTCCCAGTGCGTGGGCGTCTTGCCGGCGCGGTGCTCGTGCTGATCGGCTGCTGCTGGCGGCCGCCCCCGCTGCCGCAGGGCGCATTGCGCTTGTCCGTGCTGGATGTCGGTCAAGGGCTGGCGGTTGTGGCCCAGACGCGCAGTCATGTGCTCGTGTATGACGCAGGGCCGTCATTCAGAAGTGGCACGGATACCGGGATGCTCGTGGTGCTTCCCTTTTTGGTTGCCCGCGGCATTCGAGCCATCGATCGCCTGGTCGTTACTCACGACGATGACGATCACAAGGGTGGCGCGCAGAGCGTGCTGCAGTCCATGCCCGTCCGGACCCTGACCGTTGGTCCGAGCGTGCGCAGGCTCGCTGTACCGCCACGTCATCCAGCAACACGGGTCATCAACTGCCATCGAGGGGGTCGCTGGCGCTGGGACGGCGTCGAATTCGCATGGCTGCACCCCGGTGCGACGCGGCTCGAGGGAGATAACGATACTTCATGCGTGCTCAGGGTCAGCGTAGGAGAGCACTCGTTCCTGCTCACGGGCGATATCGAGGCTGCTGCCGAGGCGCAACTGGTGCAAGCTGGGTTGGATTCGGTCGACGTGGTGGTGGCGCCGCATCACGGCAGCAAGACCTCCTCGAGCGCAGCATTTGTCGAGGCAACATCACCTCGATGGATCATCTACACAGTCGGGTATCGCAACCGGTGGGGGTTCCCCCGACCGCAGGTGGTGTCGCGCTGGGAACAGGCGGGGGCGCAGGGTCTGCTGACCAGTACCAGCGGAACCATAGAATTTCTGGTCCGGCCCAAGGCGGCACTGGCGCCGCCCGCCGAATGGCGGCTTGCACAGCACCGGTTCTGGCAGGACCCCTAGCTGTTTCGGGGTAGGGTCGGGTCGCCGTTCCGCAGCCCATGCAGTATCATCGGCCTGCGTTTACACACTCGCAGGGACTGCAGGCGCGGCAATGTTCGAAATCGTCAAGGCCGGTGGCATCGTCATGGTGCCGATCATCCTGTGTTCCATTCTGGCGCTCGCAATCACGCTCGAGCGGCTGTGGACTCTGCGCGGCGCGAAGGTGGTTCCAGAGGAATTGACCGACAAGGTCTGGCGTTGGGTAGAGAATCGAACTCTCTCTGACAAGCAGATTGGTGCGCTGCAACTCCATTCGCCGCTCGGAAGGGTCCTAGCTGCTGGCCTGTCCAATCGTCACCGCGACCGCACACTCATGATGGAGGCCATCGATGACGCCGGGCGTCATGTGCTGCACGACCTCGAGCGCTATCTGAACACCCTCGGCACCATCGCCTCGGTATCGCCGCTGCTCGGTCTGCTCGGAACGGTGACCGGCATGATACGGACCTTCAAGAGCATCACCATCGCCGGGGTGGGCACACCATCGGCGATGGCGGGTGGCATCGCCGAAGCGCTGATCACCACGGCTGCAGGCCTCATCGTGGCGATCCCGGCGTTGGTGGCCTATCGGTACCTGCGTGGTCGGGTCGAAGGGCTGGTGATCGAGATGGAAAAGGAAGCGCTGAAACTCGTTCAGGCAATCGATCGCACCCATGGCACGCTGCCAGCCGCTGCGGGACAGGCTGCGGTCGCGGGTGAAGATGGGGCTGCGGCAGCGTGAGGTTTCAGTCGCGTCGACGTGAGGAGCCGGAACTGAACATGACGTCGCTGATTGACGTCGTGTTGTTGCTGCTGATTTTTTTCATGTTTTCCACCCGGTTCATCGATGAGAGTCGGCTGCGGGTCAAATTGCCGGAGGCAGGCGCTGCACCCAATGAGACCGCTGCCGCCGACAACGTCGAGATCGAGGTGACCGCGGAGGGTGCGTACCGTGTTGCCGGTCAACTGCTGGTCAATAACAGCCCGGACACCTTGGCCACGGCGTTGAGTCGCGTGTCGAACGCCGACAAATCCATGCCGGTCACCATCAGGGCCGACGCGCGCGCGACGCATCAGGCCGTCGTCACGGCCATGGATGTGGTCGGCCGTCTTGGCTACCGTCAGATCAATATTGCGACGGTCAACGATGGGTCGTAAGGCCGAGCGTCGCGCCGAGGTGCGCATGCCAGATGGCGCGATGCAGACCTACCGCAGGCTGCTCGGCTACCTGCGTCCCCACAAGGCCATGTTCGCGCTCGGCGTCGTCGGAATGGCCATTTTTGCAGCCACCGACGCGGCTTGGGCCGCCTTCGTCAAGTTCTTTCTGGACGGTACGTTCACGCAGAAAGACCCGCGCATGGTGTGGCTGGTTCCGCTCTTGCTGGTTGCGCTTTTCCTGCTGCGTGGCGTTGGCGATTACATGCAGACGTACTGTCCGGGCTTTGTAGGACGATGGATCGTCAAGACCCTGCGTGGCCAGATTTTTGATCGTTATGTGCACCTGCCGGTAACCTATTTTGACCGCAACGCCTCGGGCGTGTTGCTCTCCAAGCTGACCTACAACACCGAGCAGGTGGCCACTGCCACCACGGATTCGGTGACGGTGTTCATTCGCGACACTTTGACCATCCTCGGTTTGATCGGCTATCTGTTGTACCTCAATCCCAAGTTGACGCTGTTCAGTCTAGTGGTGGGTCCGCTGATCGCATTCCTGATCCGTCGCATCAACGTCATGTTCCGGCGCTACAGCAAGCGTATTCAGGCTTCGATGGGAGATGTTACGCGGGTTGCCAAGGAGGCCATCGAGGCGCCACGGGTCATCCGGGTTTTCAATGCCCAGCGATACGAGCAATCGATGTTCGAATCGGTGATCGAGCACAACCGCTCGTCGCATATGAAGCTGATGCGGACCAAGGGCGCCAGTAATCCGATCGTTCAGACCATTGCCTCGATCGGTCTTGCCGGCGTGCTCTATCTCGCTACGCTTGATGCGATCAACGGCAAGATGACAGTGGGCGAGTTTACGTCGTTCATTGCTGCGTTGATGCTGATTACGGCGCCGCTGCGCCGTCTGGTCAATGTGGCGGGGCCGCTGCAACAGGGTATTGCTGCCGCGCAGAGCATTTTTGAGGTCCTCGACGCGCCGCTCGAGCCGGCGGGTGGGGATCGTCCCATATCCCGTGCGCACGGTGATGTCGAGTATCGCGACGTCCGCTTCCGTTACCCGTCTGCTGCTGACGATGTATTGCACGGTGTCAGTTTCAAGGCGTCGAGTGGGCAACGTATTGCCGTTGTCGGCCGCTCTGGCAGCGGCAAGTCGACCATCGTCAGCCTGCTCCCGAGATTCTATGACGCAACCGCGGGCGTCATCCTGCTGGATGGTCACGATATACGTGAGTACCCACTTGATCAGTTGCGAGCGCAGATGAGCCTGGTCAGTCAGGACGTGGTGTTGTTCAACGATACCATCCGCAGCAACATTGCGTTTGGGTACCCCGCCAGCGATGCGCAGATCGAGCAGGCTGCTGCCGCCGCACGTGTGCTCGAGTTTGCTGAGCAGATGCCCCTTGGGCTCGACACGCAGGTCGGTGACCGGGGGGCGCTGCTTTCGGGCGGACAACGCCAGCGCATTGCCATTGCCCGGGCTCTGCTGCGCGATACGCCCATTCTCATTCTGGACGAAGCCACGTCGGCGCTCGATACGGAATTGGAGCGGCAGATTCAGGATCAGTTGGAGGAGCTGATGCGTAACCGGACGACGCTGGTGATCGCGCACCGACTGTCAACCATCGAGAGTGCGGACTGCATACTCGTCATGGACTCAGGGCGTGTAGTCGAGTCCGGAACTCATGGGCAGTTGATCGAACGTAATGGGCATTACGCCGTGCTGCATCGGATGCAATTCAACGAATGAGTCTGGATGCGCTGCTGCAGCGGCTGTGGTACGGGCCGGCATGGCGCGGTCTTCTGCTCTGGCCGCTCGCGCTGCTATATCGACTGGCGATCGCATTGCGTCGTGCGGCTTACGGCGCAGGCTGGTTGCGCCGCATCGAAGTGGGTGTGCCCGTGATCGTGGTAGGAAATCTGACGGTAGGCGGTACCGGCAAGACGCCGGTGGCGGCCTGGTTGGCCGCGGCGTTGTCGCGTCGCGGACGGCGCGTGGGTGTGGTGCTGCGAGGGTATGGTGGCGCTCACGCCGGATTGCCGCGCATCGTCAAGGCAAACGATGATTGCCTGCAGACCGGGGATGAAGCAGTCGTGCACGCTGGGCGCGAACCTCATGTAGTGGTGATCGGCATCGATCGCGTTGCAGCAGCCAGACTGGCCGTGCGGCAGGGTGCTGACGTGATCGTTAGCGACGATGGTTTGCAACACCTGCGCTTGTCGCGGGATTTTGAGATCGTGGTGGTCGATGCTGTGCGCGGTTTCGGTAATGGCTGGACCCTGCCCGCGGGCCCGCTGCGTGAACCCATCCGGCGCATGGAAACGGTCGATGCCGTGGTCCGCGTGATACGGAACCGGCAGACCGGCATCAGTGAGCGCGCTATGCAGGTGCGGCATCCCCAAGCGGTCAACGCCTCTTTTGTGATGGGTGCAGCTGTCAATCTGCGCACCGGAGAGAGGCGGCCGATCAGCGCTTTCGGGTCGGAATCGCTGCACGCGGTGGCAGGAATCGGTCACCCAGAGGCATTCTTCACTGCCCTGCGTGCGCTGGGAGTCGATCCCATCCTGCACCGACTGCCGGACCATGGCGCTCTCGATCCCGCTGATTTACCGTTCCCACGCGGGGCTACGGTACTGATGACAGAGAAAGATGCCGTAAAATGCCGGTCCTTCGCCACCGAGAACTGGTGGTGGGTCGAATTGGAAGTCCAAGTCGCGCCTGAAGAGGAACAGGCGCTGCTAAGGGCTATCATGGTACGTATCGGCGGCAAACCTTCGCATGCCTAGGGCCTAGGAGCAGATATTGGATAATAAATTGCTGGATATTCTTGCCTGCCCGGTGTGTAAGGGGCCTTTGCGCTGGAAGCGCGAGGTCGACTCGCTGATCTGTCGAGCCGATCGGTTGGCCTACCCCGTGCGCGATGGAATTCCGGTCATGCTTCCCGACGAGGCCAGACCGTTGGCTGCAGACGATCCGCTGCTGAAGGATTGAGCTCTCGGTGACGTTCAAGGTCGTGATACCGGCGCGCATGGCTTCCCAGAGATTGCCTGGCAAGCCTCTGCTCGATATTGCAGGCAAGCCGATGATCCAGCGGGTGGTCGAGCAGGCGGCGGCAAGCGGCGCCGCTGAGGTATGGGTGGCCACAGATGACGAGCGCGTCGTGGCCGTGGTTCGTAATCCGCGCTATCCGGCCTGTGGAATAGCCGTGATGACTGATCCCGCGCTGCCCTCGGGCACCGATCGAGTTGCAGCCGTGGCGCGTTTGCGGGGCTGGAGTGATGCGACGATCGTCGTCAACGTGCAGGGTGATGAGCCGTTTTTGCCGCCATCTCTCATCGACCAGGTCGCAGCGGCTTTGGTGTCTGACCCTCGCGCGGCGATCGCCACTCTTGCCACTCCGGTCGCGTGCCTGGATGAATTTTTAGATCCGAATATCGTCAAGGTCGCTCGGTCCGACGATGGTTCGGGAATTTACTTCAGCCGGGCGCCCATTCCCTGGTCGCGGGACGGCGCATCAGACGGCATTTCATCGCAGCGTCGGTTCGAGCATGCACTGCGACATCTGGGGATCTATGCCTACCGAGTCGGTGCGTTACAGCATCTGACCGCCTTATCACCCTCGCCATTGGAGCGTTGCGAGAAGCTTGAACAACTCCGTGCCCTCGAGGCCGGTATGCGCATCACCGTTGCCGTCAGTGTCGTCACGCCCCCGCCGGGCGTCGATACTGAAGACGACTTGCTCAGGGCCCGTGCTTGGGCGACACGCAGGCAGGGAGAGTCCGTATGAGTCAGACGATGAATCAGCTTCTGTTCTCCACCATGGGTGTGACCGTCACGCCTTGGAAATTGGTGGGCTATCTCGGCGTTGCATTGTTCGCCGGTCGTTGGTTCGTGCAGCTCTATTACTCACGCAAGCTGCGTCGACCTGTGGTACCAACGGCGTTCTGGATCATGAGCATCACGGGCAGCGCCTTGCTATTGTCTTATTTTGTTTTTGGCAAGAACGACTCGGTTGGTATTCTCTCGAATCTGTTCCCGGCGTTCGTTGCCGGGTACAACCTGATTCTCGACATGCGTCGCAAGCGTGAACGCGAGTCTGGCGTGACTAGCGACGGCGAGTCGTCTTCCGTTCGATAGTGACCGCTCCGCGTGGCTCGCCCCCCGTGCGCAGTCGTAGGGTGGTTGCGGGTCGCGGCAGCAAGTCTGCGATCTCTTCGGGCGTCAGCGTGCGCCACTGGCCCGTTGCCAAATCCCCAAGCGTGATGTGCATGATCCGTACGCGCTGCAGGCGCCGGACGGTGTAACCGAAGTGTTCGCACATGCGTCGTATCTGTCGGTTAAGACCCTGAGTGAGAACGATCCGGAAGGTGTTACGTCCAATCTGTGCAATCCGGCAGGGATTCGTGACTGTGTCCAGAATTGGAACGCCACGCGCCATCCCATTCAGGAATTCGGGTGTCAGGGGTCGGTCGACCGCGACGACGTATTCTTTCTCATGTTGATTCTCAGCCCGCAGAATGACATTGACGATGTCCCCATCATTGGTCAGGAGGATGAGCCCCTCGGAATCCTTATCCAGACGACCGATGGGGAAAATACGTTCCGGAAATCCAACAAAGTCGACGATGTTGTCCGGAGTGTCACGGTCTGTGGTGCACTCGATACCGATCGGTTTATTGAGCGCCAGATAAACGCGTTGCGGCTTCTGCCGCAGTTCGCGACCGTCGACCAGCACCCGGTCGCCGTCTTTGATCTGGGTTCCGAGTTCGGCGGTTACGCCGTTTACTGAGATTCGACCGGCCTCGATCCAGGCGTCTGCTTCGCGCCTTGAACATACGCCGGTTTCTGCGAGGTACTTGTTGATCCGCATGAGGTGACACGTCAGCCGCCGGAGCGGCGCACCGTGTATCCGAGCTTGGTCAGTTCGGCTACCAAGGTATCGCGGTGGTCGCCTTGTATTTCGATGCTGCCCTGCGGCGTGAGTGTGCCGCCGCAACCGCAGCGCTTTTTCAGCCGGCTCGCCATCTCTTCGAGCTGCGGGCCGGTCAGCGGTACGCCCGTGATCACCGTAACGCCCTTGCCGTTACGTCCTTTGGTTTCCCGTCCGACCCGCACGATGCCATCGGTAGGCGCCTTTGCCGGACTTGCCGCCGGCTGGGCCGGTTTGCTGCGTTTGCACCGACAGTCGCTGATCGGGCGTGCGCACTCAGGGCAGAGGCGTCCCTGACCAGTCGAATACACTAGGCGCGGATTTGCCATCGGGCGCGAGCTCAGGCATTAGAGGATGTGATAGTTTCGCATTGCCTTGCCCGACAGGTCCAATGTCGGACGGCAAACCCGTCGGTCGTGTTGAGGAATGCCACTAATGAGAGTCATCCTTCGTCGAATTTTGCCGGTTCTGCTCCTGTGTGCACTGCCCGTGCCGGTCTTCGCTGCGTGCAGCAAAGTCGAACCCAATTGGCTCTGGAATTACGAGGGAACGATAGGCAACGCCACACGAATACGGATGACGTTGGTCTTCGGTCAGCCCTCGGTCACGGGTGTCTATTTCTATGCCAAGTACCTTCAGGATATCCGGTTGCGCGGCAGGATCCTCGATGGCAGCAAGCTGGTGCTCGAGGAGCTGAACTCCAGCGGCGAAGTGACCGCGCGCTTCGATGGCAGCTTCCCGACGCGCGATCCCAAAGGCCGTTACGGCGACAGCGAGCTCAGTTGCGAGGTCTTCACCGGGACCTGGCGGAACGCCAAGGGCGGTGACGGACTACCGTTCTATCTCGCCATGGACGGAGGTACGTCCGGCTCGCTTGCGCATCGCTATGCCGCTGTGGGAACCCGTGACGATGAGGTCGTGCATCGCAACGCGCGCCGATTCTGGGAAGCGGTGGCGCGTAATGACGCCGCCGCCGTCGCCAGTACCATACGTTACCCGATCAAGGTGACCGTCTCGGGCAAGGTGGTGACCTTGCGTGGGCCCAAGGATCTCACCGCAAATTATGCGGCGATCTTCACGCCCGCCTATCGTGAGTCGATCGCACGTGCGTTGCCACGCAACATGTTCGTGCGTGATCAGGGCATCATGCTGGGTAGCGGACAAGTATGGTTCGGTAACGACGGACGCGTGATTGGACTGAACTGATGCCTGTCAACGGATTCAGTCATTACAACCTGCGGGGCGACAGGGCGACGGTGGAACGGCTCCGTGAATTCTATGTCGACGTGATTGGTCTCGAGGTGGGTGAGCGACCGCCTATCACCAGTTTCGGTTATTGGTTGTATGCCGGGGGTGCTGCCGTGCTGCACCTGAGCGAGGCGCGGAGTTCCGATCCGCCCATTGCGGGCGCCGGATCGTTCGACCACGCCGCCTTCGCCTGTGCCGATTTGGCTGGATTTGAGGAGCGGCTCCGACGCCGTGCAGTGGCGTTCCGTAAGATGCAGGTCGCCGGCACGGGGGTCATTCAGTTGTTCTGCAAGGATCCGGCTGGTAACGGAGTGGAATTGAGTTTCGCCACGGAAGGAGCGTGAGGCGGTGTCGTCAGCCCCCTCGACCAATGTGCGACCAGCGCAGGAGGGCGACCTCGACACGGTCGCCGCATTGTTTGATTCGTATCGACAGTTCTACGGCCAATCCGCCGATCCCGCGGTTGCCCGGCGGTTCATCGCCGATCGAATGCAGCGGCACGACTCGTTTATTTTTCTGGCGTCGACGCAGGCCGACGAGGGTGCAGGGTTTTGCCAGTTGTATCCAACGTGGTGTTCGGTTGCTGCAGCGCCCGTACTGGTGCTCTACGACCTCTTTGTGGCTGCCTCAGCGCGGCGGCAGGGCGTGGCGCGCGCGTTGATGCTCGCGGCGCAGGCGCACGCGCTGCGTCTCGGTGTAGCGCGCATGGAATTGCAAACCGCTCGGAGTAATGTTGCCGCTCAGGCGCTGTACGACAGCCTGGGTTGGCGAGCCGACACGCAGTTCCTCACATATCAGTGGCACTGGCAAAGCGCCCCTGTGCCAAACTGACTGGCGGCGCATGGCCTGTGCGCTTAGACTCGTGGGGCCCGGGTGCCGACTGTCAGGAGTGCCGCGATGAGAAGGATGCTGTTCGTTTTGCTGACCACGCTCGCCGCAGTGCCGGTGCTCGCTGGCGCTGCGGATGATGGCCCGCGTGCCGCCGTCCAGCGCTTCTATGACTGGCGCATGAACAGCGGCTCCATGGGCGCGCCTCGGCCGGCGGATATCGAGGCCATGCGTCCCATGTTGACGCCTGAACTGATCTGTCTTCTCGAATCCACCAGTCGCTATCGCGACGCATACGCAAAAGCATTCCCGGGCGACAAGCCTCCCTTTGCCGACGGCGAGCTGTATTCGAGTCTGTTTGAGGGGCCGAACCGCATGGCCATCGACAAGGTCAGCAAGGATCCTCAGGCCGCTCGGGTGCGGGTCAATCTTTACCACGATCAGCCGGGCGCCAAGGATCGCAAAGGCTGGAAGGACGTCGTGGTGCTCGATCGCCGAGGGGACCGGTGGTTGATTTCCGACATCGAATTCAAGGGTGGTTTCCAATTTGGGAATGGCGGCAGCCTGCGCAAGAGCCTGACCGCTGAGATGGCCAAGGATGAGCCATCCTTCGGCTGGACGGGTGCACAGGCAGCGGAATGTGCCAAACGTTGAAGCGGCGTGAAACCGATCCCCGAGACGGAGGCGAGTACCGCCGTCATCCGTACTGATTTTTCGGATGATTTGGTCTGGTACGGCGTAGTGAGGTCGGCGACCCGTATGGTCGACGGTTGCAAGGCCAATCTAGAGTTCATCTCCGACATGGAATTTGCCGGGCTGACGCAGGATGACGTCCTGCAGCGCCTCCCGAGCGATTACTACCATCAGCTGATCATCCTTGCGGATTCCGTCACCATGCGAGAAGCTGGCTGTCCGCTGCTGGTCGTTGAAGTGCCCGTCGGCCAAGCGTTCAGGGCGGTGGCCGAACAGATGGCGGTGGTCGAGAACAATCTGGCCATCGGCGAAATGGAGTTCGGCGATTTCATCTACAGTCTGGCAGAGGATGGGATATTCCGCGGCTTCCCGCGCAGGGGATAGGCGCGCAGCGCGGCTATGCCGACTGATTGCCGCAACCCGTGACAGGCTGCTGCCGGCGAAATAGACTGCTACCGAATGAGTAAGCTGCCACATCTGTTCGCGCAAAACCGTGCGTGGTCTGAGCGTATCCGGCACCAAGACCCTGAGTTCTTCAGCGAGCTGGCGCGCCAGCAGTCGCCGCGCTACCTCTGGATCGGGTGTTCAGACAGTCGCGTCCCTGCCAATGAAATCGTGGGTCTGCTGCCAGGAGAGTTATTCGTCCATAGAAACATCGCCAATCTCGTGGTGCACACCGATCTCAATTGCCTCTCGGTCATGCAGTTTGCCGTCGATATTCTCAAAGTCGAGCACATCATCGTTTGCGGTCACTATGGCTGCAGCGGTGTCGTTGCGGCTCTGCGCGGTGACCGGATCGGGCTCAGCGATAACTGGCTGCGTCATGTTCAGGACGTCAGGTACAAGCACGAACATCGGCTGGTCGCTGCCAAGAGCGCCGGACCCATCGCTGACCGCTTGTGCGAATTGAACGTGATCGAGCAAGTGGTCAATGTCTGCCAGACCACCATCGTTCAGGACGCGTGGTTGCGCGGACAGTCGGTCTCGGTGCATGGTTGGATCTACGGCCTGCAGAATGGGCTGCTGCGAGACTTGGAGGTCACCGCGACGTCTGCGGCCGAGGCGGCGGAGGTGGGTCGCGCCGCGGTAGACAATCTGGCCTGATGCGTGGGACTCTGTTCTTGAATAGGCCGACCGGCGGGCCGCGCAGTACGGGGCGGATGAATGGATGGGAGCACGATGACGCTATCTGAAGACGGCAATCTCGAGCTTGCGTTGCACGATGCCTATGTGCTGATCCGCGCTCATCGTTTCATTGACACGGGCAGCGGCTTGGCATTGCTGCAGCAGGCGGCGAATATGGCCATTCGGAGCGGCAGACGGGGGTTGTTGATCGACCTGCTGCCCGTCAGTTCGCAAACTGCATCGACCGCATTGCGCTATGAATTCGGCGAGCAGCTGGCGGCACTGCCGAGACTGAGATCTGGCAGTCTGCGAGTCGCGTTGGTCGGCAAGAGTCCGCTCTTCAGTCAGGAGGGCATGGCCATGCTGACCGCGCGCAATCGGGGTGCCGACGTCAGCATGTTCGCCGAGTTGGAACCGGCGATCGAGTGGCTGTCGGATGACTGACCGGCGACCATTTCGCGACGCCGGTCGATGAAGGTACTGGCGACTCAACGGTTATGGCTTCGCCAACTCTCTGCAAGTGACGCCCCGTTCATTCTCGATCTGCTCAATCAGCCCTCGTTCATCGAGAATATCGGTGACCGTCAGGTACGTACCGAAGCAGCGGCGGTCCGTTACATCGTCGACGGGCCAGTCGCCAGTTATTCACGCAACGGTTTTGGGCTGAATCTGGTTGAACTCAAAGACCGCGGCATTCCCATCGGGATCAGTGGTCTGGTTCAGCGGGACTTCCTCCCCGAGCCAGATATAGGCTTTGCGTTTCTGCCGGCGTATTGGGGTCAAGGTTACGCTCTGGAAGCGGCCGCTGCAGTCATGCAGGATGCACGCGAGGCGCTAGGTCTGCGGCGGGTGGTCGCCATTGCCTCGATGCACAACTCACCGTCGATCCGATTACTCGGAAAACTTGGGTTGCACTACGAGCGCATGATTGATGCGCCGGACCCGGCGAACCGGTGTGGACTGTTCACTGCCCCCGATATGCAACCCGATAGATGACGCCAGCGTAATCGTCCGAGATGAAGATACTGCCATCGGTCGCCTGTTCGACCCCGACCGGTCGACCGATCACGCCGTGCTCGTTGAGAAATCCAGTGAGAAAATCGCGCTCTACGATACTGCCGTCCGGCTGCCAGTGCAGCGCCACCACCTTGTAGCCATCGGGCGTCCGGCGGTTCCAGGAGCCATGTAGTGCGACGAGCGCCGTGCGCTGGTACTGTGCCGGTAACCGGTTGGGGTCAAGAAACTTGAGGCCCAGCGGTGCGTTGTGGGCACGGAAGGCATGGGCAGGCCGCGTCGTTGCCAGCAGTCGACCTTGCTCGCTTTTCCCCATGTCCGGATCGAGGATGTCGTTCCCGTGTACGTAAGGCCAGCCATAGAATTTGGCGGATTGGATGAGGTTCAGCTCATCCGGTGGTGAGTCATCGCCCAACAGGTCTCGTCCATTCTCGGTCGCATACAGGCCTCCATCCCATGGATTCCAATCGAGCCCCACGCTGTTGCGCAGGCCCGTGGCGTAGATCGATGCCTGCGAACCGTCTGGCTGCATACGCATGATAGTCGCGCGCCGGGGGTCTTTCTCGACGCAGACGTTGCAGGTCGATCCTTGAGCAAGATAGAGCCAGCCATCCGGTCCGAAACGGATCGACTTGGTCTGGTGAAATCCATCACTGGTCAGCCCCGAAAGGATCCGCTGGTATGGGCTGGTGACTCGTCCAGATGCGGGATCAAAGCGCGCTCGACCAATGCCATCTCGTTCGGCCACGTAAAGCCAGCCGTCATACAGTGCCAATCCAAAGGGACCGTTGAGGCGAGGCAGGAGGACCCGCTGTCCATCGGATTTGCCGTCGTTGTCAAGGTCCCGCTCCAACAGCACGACCTCATCTGCGCGCGTGCGGCTGACAATGAGGTCACCGCCTGAAGTACTCAATATGGTCCGTGCAAGCGGCACATCGCGGGCCCATGCGGACAGGGCGAATCCTTGCGGTACGACGAGCCGTGCATCGATGACGGCCGCAGTCGGTGACGCGATGCCACGGCCCAGCATGAAATCCAACAGGAGTTTTTTGCTGCCCACCGGCATGGGTAGGAACCAAGCCACAGCCAGCAGCGTTGCCAGCACCATGGTCAGCACGAGCAGCAGTGCAAAACCAACGCGTCGTCGGGCGTACGACATCGACATTGATACCTGCGTTATAGATCGGCGGTGAGAATGAACAAAGGCTGATCCGCGAAGGAATGGAATTCAGCCGCCACGCGCTGCATGGTGTCTGTCGCGAGTTCTTTGACGAGACCATCGAAATCATGCAGGCGCAGCACCTCGATGTACTGGTAGGGCGAATCGCCGCCGCCAAGCAGACCTTGTGTCTTGAGGATCTCGAACTTTTGAACCGAACCCAGGTTGTTGACGATCGGCAGATCCGTCTGCCGTGCCCACGCCTCATACGCATCGCGGTCCGCGTCCGGCTTGAGGTTGAAGAGCACGATGATGGCGGTCATTGGTATTCCTTGGGATCTCATTCGGTGCATCAGTCTATGGACCCGGCAAAATGACTGTCAAACCGCAGAACCCATGGGTGCAGAGGCGCGTTTGCTCGGCACCCACCCGGATCGCGCCAGTGGCACCGCCACTGTTACCATCCACCTACCTGCCGTGGAGCGTCTGCCGATGTCCGTGCCTTCACTCGAAATGACTCAATCGGGGAGCGACCGATATCCGCACCTATTTGCTCCCCTCCGCGCGGGCCGCCTGCGTCTGAAAAACAGAATACTGCATGCCTCGATGACCACGCGGCGCGTGGTCGATTCGCGTGTTACGGACGGGATGATCCGCTATTACGCCAACCGTGCGGCCGGCGGTGCGGCGCTAGTGGTCAGTGAACCACTGAACATGGCCAGGATCCAGAAGGCCGCCCATAAAGTCAGCGTCTGGAACGACGACAACCTGGCTGGGCTACAACGCTGGGCTGCGGCAGTCGAGGCGTACGATTGCCGCCTGTTGGGGCAAGTGCAGGACAGCGGGCGAGGCCGCCACGAGCGGGGTCGGAATCCTGCCGCCATTGGTGTTTCCGCGCTGCCCGATGATCTGTCGTGGACTGTCCCGCACGTCCTCAATGCCGGAGACTTGCGGCAGATGGTCGACGACTTCGCCGATTCTGCGGCGCGACTCGAGCGCTGCGGGTTCTCGGGTGTTGAAATATCGGCAGGCCACGGTCACCTTTTTCACCAGTTTCTCTCGCCCTGGAGCAATCTGCGCGAGGACGAGTACGGTGGGGACTTTGCAGGTCGCCTGCGTTTTCTTGCCCAGACCGTCGAGGCTATCCGGGCTGCAGTGGGCTCAGGATTCATCATTGGCCTCAAACTGCCTGGCGACGACGGCTTGCCCGGGGGCATCGGTCCGACGCTGGCCGCGCAGATCGCAGCGGCCCTGACCGCCACAGGCCACGCCGATTATGCGGCGTTCTGTCAGGGCACCCATGCCCGGACGCTCGACTGGCATATCCCGGATATGTACTGGCCGCGTTCCACCTGGATGCCGCTCATCGAGCAACTGCGACCTGCGGTCAATGGTCTACCGCTGGTCGGACTTGGTCTCATTACCGATCCTGCCGAGGCGGAAGGGCATTTGCAGAACGGTAGCGCGGATCTCATCGCACTGGGTCGCCCCTTGGTTACTGACCCGGCATGGCCACTCAAGGCCGCACAGGGCCGTGAGGCACAGATTCGCTATTGCGTGTCGTGCAATACCTGTTGGGGCCAGATCGTCGACGGTCAGCCACTGACCTGTGACAACAATCCGCGAGTGGCCGCCAGCGACGAGGTCGACTGGTGGCCAGCGCCCGTGGCCAAAGCAAGGCGGGTGGTCGTCGTCGGTGCGGGCGTTGCTGGGATGGAAGCCGCTTGGGTTGCGGCCGCCCGTGGTCATGCGGTGACGGTGTTCGGTGCATCGGCGCGAGTCGGCGGAAAAACGCGGTTGCACGTGGCACTGCCTGGGGGTGAGTCGCTGTCATCGATCTATGATTACCAATGGCTGGCCGCACGCCGTGCCGGTGTAAGATTCGAGCTCGGCACGCGAGTCGGTCTGGCTGAGATACTTGCGGTGCGGCCGGACGTGGTGGTGTTGGCCACCGGATCCCAGATGCTGTGGCCACGCTCGCTGCCGGTTGAATGGCGCGACGAGGGCCTGATCCCCGACGCCCGTCAACTCGCCGCAGACCTCAGCGTAATCACGCAGCCGCAGGGCGGGACGGCACTCGTGTTCGACATGGATCACACCGAAGGGATCTATTCGCTGCTGTCACGCTTGGTCCGTTTGTTCGACAAGGTGGTCATCGTGACACCGCGCGAGCGTGTGGCGGTCGACGTGCCGCTGGTTTCCTCTCTCGGCATCTACCGGCGGCTTGCCCAGACAGGCGTGCAAATCATCCCGCTCTCTGAACTCTCGCCCGAGTCGAGCCTGGAGGAGGGCACTGTACGCGTGCGCCATGTCTACACTGGAGCCATCACTGAGATCCACGGGGTCGGCGTGGTGACCTACGCGACGCCTCGGCAAGCGGACGACGGTCTTGCGTGCGCATTGCGCGCCGCGGGTGTCGAGGTGCATCTCATCGGCGATGCGCAGCAACCGCGTACTGTGCTGGCGGCCACCTCGGATGGACACCGGGTGGGCAATCTGCTCTGAATCGTACTTGCGCTCGGCCAACTCGGCGCCCAGCCAACGGGTTTGACCTCGAGTTGCGGATCTGGGTTATGCTTCAGCGACAATCTAACGGAGTACTTATACATGGTCGTCGAACTCCGACATGCAATGAAACCTGAGCTGCGCGCTGATGAAACGGCCCGACAGCGCTTTGTCAGCGGCTTGCGTGGTTTCATTCTCAACGACCTCGCGGGCGACATGCGTGCCGCCTACGATAAGCGGGTGGTGCCGTCGTTTCGCAGCAGCAAGGGTCGCGAGCCCGAGACTGGTGCCGAAGTGCATCAGGCGCTGCGCACGGATCCTGCCTTTCGGACCTACAGCGCATTGCGCGTGACGGCACAAAAAATGGTTTGGGATTCCGTCACCTCGGTCGTCGAGCGCGAGAGAGAGGCGCTCAATACCATGGCGGCAAACAGTGGAGCGGGGCGGGTCACGCTCGACCCGACCATGCCGATCCCCCGTAGTGTTTCAGCGATCGACGTGCACTTCATGCCGGGTTCCTACACCGGCGCGCAGACCACCGGCGATGCGAGTCCCGGCGCAATCTACGATCAGGGGCTCGCCGTTTTCTCGATGGGATTGATGGGTCAGAACCTCGACGACATCGGCTTGTCGATGGCTTGCTACATCAGCCGCAAGTATCCAGACTTCAAGCCCAAGCGAATCCTCGATGTCGGCTGCACCATCGGCCACAACGCCTTGCCGTGGAAACAGGCCTACCCCGACGCGCAAGTCATCGGTACGGATGTAGCCGGCGGCTGTCTTGCCTATGCGGCCGCGCGCGCCCAGTTGCAGGGTGTAGATGTCAGTTTTCAGCAAATGAATGCCGAGAAACTGGATTTTCCGGACGCATCTTTCGACATCGTCTTTTCGTCCATGTTCCTGCACGAACTATCGCTCAAGTCGATCGGCAAGGTTTTTGCCGAGATTCGGCGCGTGTTGAAGCCCGGCGGCCTGATGCTGCACATGGAACTGCCGCCGAACACGCAGATGGGGCCGTTCGAGGGTTTCTATCTGGATTGGGACAGCTACTACAACGTCGAGCCGTTCTACAAGGCATTCCGTGACCAGGAACCGAGTGAGCTCTGCGCCAAAGCCGGGTTCAAGCCGGATCACTATCTGCAGTTTGTGGTGCCCAGCATTGGCAGTTACGGCGCGCAGGCGGTGGACGAAGCGATCGCCGCTGAAAGCCATGAAGTCAACCGTGAGACCACGGGTCGTCTGGCGCACGGTATCCAATGGTTTGGTTTCGGTGCCTGGAAAGAGCGCGCGCAATGAGTGAGCCTGTGATCAGTGCGATGCCCGATGACGCGCCGCGCGGCTATTACGGTGCAGATGGGCAGCCTCAGTTCTTCAACGACGCCGGCATGGACCGTTTTGTGGCGGTCCTCATGAAATTGACACAGGAATTCTGGGTGCTCTCGGAACGGTTGGATTCGATCGAGAGGCTGCTGCAGGGCAAGCAGGTGGTTTCGACCGCCGAGATCAAAGCATTGCTTGCGGACCCGCAGGTCATGACTGAGCGCGACGCGGCGCTGGCTGAATTCATCGCCAGAACCCTCGGACCGTTGCGCGAACCGTGACGAACCGCGAGGGGTCGCTCGTGGCAGCCTTGTCGGGCAGCGCAGGGCGGCATGCGCTCACCGTCCTGCTGGTCATGCTGTTCGCGTGGATGGTGAGCAATCTCGACCAGTCGCTGTTCGGCTATGCGGTGCCGGGGATCGTAGCTGAGTTCAAGGTCGGGCTCGAGATCATCGGTGGCATCCTCTCGCTGTCGTTTGCCGTCGCTGCCGTGTTCGCTGTATTGAGCGGAGTGGCCGCTGATCGTTACGGGCGCCGTTACACCTTGGCCTTTCTGCTCGCCGCATCGGCGCTGTTCGTTGGACTGCATGGTTACGCGACGTCGATCGTTTCGCTCACGTGGTTGCGGACGCTGGCGTTTGGTCTTGCTGCCGGAATCGCACCGATCACCGCCGCGTACGTGGCCGAGGCCGCACCGGCGCGCCATCGGGGCCTGCTGATGGGTATCCTGCAGTGCGGCTATCCGCTCGGTTGGTTCGCAGCTTCGATGCTTGCTGCACCGTTGCTCGACACGCATGGCTGGCGCTCCATATTCCTGGTCGGTTTCGCCATGATTCCGGTGGCGTTGCTGATCGGCTGGCGGCTTCCCGAGAGTCGTCGTTTCGAAGAGGCGCGCAAGGTGCAGAGCGCCAGTTCGGGCGCTGACGCCGCGCAGAGAGCACACCCGTTGCGTGACTTGTTCTCAGGCGAATACCGTAGGCGTTCGATCGCCTGCATCGTGCTGTTCTTCACATTTGGCTGCGCCTACGCAGGGACGGCTTTCTATTTCCCCACCTTCTTCATGTCCGAACGCGGCTACTCCCAGTCGGAGGCGGCCACTTTGGTTGGTCTTTCAAACGGCATCGCCGTGATTGGTTATCTCGCCGCTGCCGCAGTCGGCGAGTATTTCTGGACGCGCCGCAACACCTACGCGGTGTGGTGTGTGCTCGGCGCATTAGCACTGCTTGCACTGATGTGGATGCCCCGCGAGCGTTGGCAGGATTTGCTCTGGTTTTCGCTGACCGCCGCATTCTTCTACGGCAGCAATGCGGTGGTGGGGACGCTGCTGGCCGACCTGTTTCCAACGCGTATGCGCGCCACGGCTTACGCCGTTTGCGGTTCGGCGCCTTTGAGTCTCGGGTTCGCAGCCTACCCCAGTGTCGTGCCGCTGGTGGTTGCCAAGGCTGGTTGGCCGATGGCTCTTTCGCTCGCCATCGTGCCGCTGCTTGTACTCTCTGCGCTGGCTGCGCTCTGGTTGCCCAACCTGCGGTCCGGTCAGGAGATCGCGGATGTCTAAAGATATGACCAAGGAAAACGGATGAAGTCGCTAGAGGGCAAAGTGGCATTGGTCACGGGTGCCGGACGCCGGCAAGGATTGGGTCGCGCAATCAGCGCACGGCTGGCAGCTGAGGGCTGTCATGTCGTCATCACTGATCTGGCGGAGCCGCAACCGCTGATGCAAGCAGGCAATATCGGCACGCGCACTGAAATGGAGGCTACGGCGGACGAATTGCGGGCGCTGGGCACCGACATTCTGGCATTACCGATGGACGTACGCGTCGAGGCGCAAGTCGAGCAGACCATAGAGACCGTGGTCGAACGCTTTGGGCACCTCGACATTCTCGTGAACAACGCGGGGATCGGTTACCTGTTCGGCGCTATCGTGGATACGCCCACCGATTTCTGGAAGACAGTGATGGACGTAAACCTGTTGGGTCCGTTCCTGTGCACGAAACACGCTGCCAGACACATGATCGGCCGGGGGCAGGGCGGGCGCATCATCAACATCGCGAGTCAGGCAGCAAAGTCAGGCCACCCTCATCTGGCCGCCTATATCGCCTCGAAACACGGCTTGGTCGGATTGACGCGTACGGCTGCGCTCGAACTTGGATCGCACGGCATCACGGTCAACGCGGTTTGTCCCAACCACGTCACCACGGGTCTCGGTGCGGTGCAGAACGAGTACTACGCCAAACTGGCGGGCCTGACGGTGGAACAGTATCTGCAGAATATGAAGCGGGGCATTCCCATGGGGCGGGTTGGCCTGCCTGACGACACCGCCAACGCTTGCGCCTTTCTTGCGTCCGATGCGGCCGCCTACATAACCGGGGAGGCCATGAACGTCAGTGGCGGCGCGGAAATGCATTGAGGCTGCCAAGAACTGCTGTTGTTTAAATAATACGAATTAGTTCTTTTTAGATGGAAAAGCAGCTTCAAATGTTGTTTATCCGCAAAGTTTGCCCCACCATAGGAATGCGCGACCCTCACGGTCGCTTTGTTTAAAAGGGGAAAACATGAATTACGCCTTGCGTGCTCACAGCACCGTCCTTGCTTCCGCAATCGCACTGGCCTTGTCAGCCGGCGGTGCCCACGCTCAGACCGCAGCGTCTGGCGGCCTCGAGGAGATCACCGTCACAGCCGAGCGCGTCAGCGAGAATCTGCAGGACGTGCCGCTGTCAGTGACGGCATTGAGCAGCACCGATCTCGAGAACCGTCAGATCGAATCCGGTCTCGACATCGTCCGTCAGGTGCCGAACCTGGTCGGCAGCAACAACGTTGGTCTCGGATCAGCGGCAAGCTTCTTCTTGCGCGGCGTAGGTCAGGACGAATCGATCTCGACTTCCGATCCGGCCGTGGGTGTTTACGTGGACGGCGTGTATATCTCGCGGCAGATCGCCAACAACGTGATGCTCTACGATCTCGAGCGTGTCGAGGTCCTGCGTGGGCCGCAGGGCACGCTCTATGGTCGCAACACCTCGGGCGGTGCCATCAAGTTCGAGACCCGCAAGCCTTCGCGGGACTTCGGTGGGTACGTCAACGCATCCTACGAATTCGATCACAACCGCTACACGGTCGATGGCTCGATCAATGTCCCGTTCGGCGAGAATTTCGCGGGCAAACTCACCGCGCTCGGCATGAAGCAGAGCGATGGTTTCCAGAAAAGCCGTACGACCGGTGACGAATTCTGGGCTCCCGAGGCGGTGGGCGCTCGCGGCCAGTTGCGCTGGATGCCGAGCGACGGGATCGATCTCGTGCTCACCGGCGAGTACATGAAGGACGAGGGTGAGGAGATCGTCGGTCAGGACCGACTGAACGACAACCCGGGCACCTATGCATCGGTGCTGAGTGGTCTGCGTGATCAGCAGCAAAAAGTGGAGACGACCGCCGTCTCCCTGAACGGCAGCTTTGATCTCGGTTGGGCGACGCTGCAGTCGATCACCGGCGTTCGCAAACTCAAGCAGACGTTCTACATCGACGTCTCCGATCAGGCCGTGCCGGCCTATGCCATCCCGAACGCCAGCACCCACGATCAGTGGAGCCAGGAATTCACCCTCAGTGGCAAGGGCAAGCGCCTCGACTGGCTGCTGGGCGCCTTTTACATGAACGAGGAAAACCGCTCATTCGTCGGTGATGAGTTGTTCCTGTTCGGCGGCTTCATCGCTGCCGATTTCATGCGTGACCTGCGTAACGATTCGGACAGCGCCGCCGTTTTTGCACACCTCACGTGGCACATTACGGATGCGTTCAGCATCACGACCGCCGGTCGGTACACCGAAGAAAAGAAAAAGGTCGATGTGCGCCAGTTCATCGTCATGCCGGGTGCCATTCCGGGTGTGACCATCGACGACTACGCGCCCAGTCGCTATCCGGGCAAGACCGGCCCGCTGCTGCCGTTTTGGGATACCAGTGCCGTCAAGGCTGCTGGCACCAAGACCCGACCGACCTTCAGCAACTTCGATCCCAAGCTGAGCTTCGAGTACAAGTTTGCTGAGAACGCGCTCGGATACGCCAGCTTCACCAAGGGGTTCAAGAGTGGTGGCTGGAATGCCCGCGTCACGAATCCAGATGACTTCGTGCTCTTCAAGCCGGAGTCGGTGAAGTCGTATGAACTCGGCGTGAAGACGACCTGGCTCGATAATCGTGTGCGCGCGAACCTGACCTACTTCTCGGCGCATTACGATGATTTCATCATCACGGCGATCAATCCGGATACCGGCAACTTCATCACCGTCAACGCGGCCAAGATGGCCAACGACGGCGTTGAAGGCGAGCTCGCGTGGAACGTGATCGATCCGATCACGCTTTATGCCAATTTTGGCACCAACAGCGCGCGCTACACGAAGTCGAACAGCCCGGATGTCTCCGTGGACAACTACGTCAAGCGTACGCCGGCAATGACGTTTGCTGTCGGCGCCGATGGCCGCTTCCCGGTGGGCCCGGGCAACCTGATTGCCAATATCTGGTTCAGCAGCCAGGGCAGCTATTACGCGGACCTCGCCAATTCCGAGTACGCCCACGTGCCGAAACTCGAGCTGCTGGATGCCTCGGTCGGCTACGAAACAGCCGGTGGTGATTGGCGTTTCGCGCTCAGTTGCAAGAACTGCACCGACGAGGAGAGCTTCCATTCGGCGCTCGTGTTCGAAGCGCTGGGCTTCGCGACGCAGTTCCCGATCACGCCGCGCCAGTACTTCCTGAGTGCCCGCTACTCGTTCGGTGGCCGTAACTGATGATGCGGTGGTCTGCATGGGGCGCAGTCGCGTCCCATGCGGACCGCTTCCCTGTGACGGCGATGTTTCGGTTGATGCCCAGAGTCAGTGGGATGCTGCACCCGGCTCCGCTATTGCTTCAAATCCAATGACCGAATCTCGAATGAGCCCGTCTGTTTTGTTTGTCTGCATGGGCAACATTTGCCGATCGCCCACGGCCGAGGGCGTTTTTCGTAAGCTGCTGAGCGAGCGTGCGCCGCAACTGCGGGTCGTTGTGGACTCGGCTGGGACCCATGGCTATCACGTGGGCAGACCACCGGATGGCCGCTCTGTTGCGGCAGCGGCGCGGCGGGGCGTCGACCTAAGTAATCTGCGGGCCCGAGAAGTGGTTGCTGAAGACTTCGAACGCTTCGATCTCATCCTTGCCATGGACCGGCTGAATCAGGCGACCTTGCTGGACCGTTGTCCGGCGGATTACCAGGCGCGGATCAGATTGTTTCTCGAATACGCGCGCACCGCAGAATCGTTGGACGTTCCTGATCCATACTACGGCGGCTCGCACGGGTTCGAGCACGTGCTCGATCTCGTAGAGGCTGCAGCGAATGGCTTACTGGATGATTTGCTGAGCGGACGACCGCGATCCGCTGTCGCGGACCGGTAGTAACGAGCGACGATGCAGTTCTATCGCACCCCAACCCTGCGGTGATGTTTCCGCAGGGCAGGGTGACCTATCCAGTCTGGTCAGCCGCCATCCGCAGCGGCGCGCTGACCTTTCCCGGGTCTCAGCTTTGGCCGTTGGGCGTCTGCCCATTTGTGTCGCTGCTCGCGACACTTGAACTGGATGCCGGGTTCCATTCCGTGCGAGGCACCTCTCTGGGCGGCACCGAGACAGGCGCAGGCACCGGAGCAGCCGTCGACGGTGCCGCAGGCGCAGCAGTCGGCGCCGACGTCATGGCAGCCGCGATGCGCCCGGCCGCCGGGTCGGTGGGCGGCGCGGAGGCTGGTGCCGGACTTTGCGTAATGGCGGGTGCGGGGGGGGTGCTTTGGAATGCGGGTGTCGAACCGCTTGCTGCCGGGGCGGGCCGACTCGGCGGTGCAGCGCCGCCGACGTCAAAATAGGCGCCTCGGTCGGCTGGGGCAGGAACCGCTGCGCGATCCACCGTCGGGCCTGTCCCTGCGGGCACGGGCGTCGCACTCTGAACGGGTTGGGTCGCCATGGGCGGCAGGTCTTGCACGGATGGACTGGCGCGATCGAAGGAGCGGGGCGCTGGCTGCTCGCCGTCATCGAATCCGAGCTGTTCGCCACCCTGATCCATGGCGCCGTCGGGACCTGACTGCGCGGTACCCGTGTAGCCGTCGCCACCGTCACGACGACGACGACGTCCGCCACGCCTCGAGCGGCGTCCGGTTCGCTCGCCATCGGGTCGTTCCGTGCGTTGACCCTGTTCGGACGAAGGCGCGGCCGCGCCAGCGGCGTTCATATCCGCGCTCGAGGTTGGATCAGCCATCTGGGGCGCGGCAGGTGCATGAGTCTGCTCGGTGCGCTGCAGGTCCTGGCGTTGCCCCTGAGCTTGTCGCGGTGTTTGCTGGTCGGGGCGGCGCTCGTTGCGCTGTTGCTGTCCCTGCTGGGGTTGGTCGCGACGGCCGCGCTGCGGCTCATCACGCCGCTCTGCGCGTTGCTGGTTGGCCTGGACGAGGGGCTCATTGCGCTTCTCATCCCGGCGCGGTTCATCGCGCCGTCCTTCACGCTTGCCATCCCGCCGCTCTTCGCGACGTGCATCGCGACGCGAATCACGATCACCGCGGTCGCGTTCACGCTCGCGGTCACCGCGCGGTTTGCGGTCGCGATCGAGTTCACGACGCGGCCGATCGATTGGCGCCGCACTCGGTGCCTCAGGCAACGGGGCTCGCTTGTCGCCGAACAGCCAATGCCACGCACGTACGAAGATACCGTCGCGCGGTCCATAGGGTTGGATCACTGCAACCGGTGCCGCAACGGGTGCGACTGCAACCGGCAGCGCAACCGCCACTGGTTCAGGTGCGGGCGGCGGTGCGGGCGTGCTCGGAACGATAGTGGTTACAGCGGGTTGCTGTGGGGGCGGTCCCTTGTCGTCCTCCGCCGCTGCGATCGCATCCATGTCGATCTTCGGTTCCACCGCCATCTGGTGACTGATCAGCGTGTTCTCCGGCATGTCCGTTTCATCGTCGCGGACCCGGCGAATCTCGTACGCGGGTGTTTCGAGATAACGGTTCGGGACCAGGATGACGTCCACCCGGCTGCGCTTCTCGATGTCGTTCAGCCAGTCGCGTTTCTCGTTCATGAGGTAGGTGGCAACGTCCACCGGCAATTGTGCGATGACCCGTGCGGTGCGGTCCTTGCGAGCTTCCTCGCCGATCAGACGCAGGACGGCCAATGCCAGCGATTCCACGCTGCGGATCACGCCCATGCCATTGCAACGTGGGCAGGTGATGTTGGTGGACTCACTGATGGAGGGCCGCAGGCGCTGCCGTGACATCTCCAGCAGTCCAAAGCGCGAGATCTTGCCAAGCTGGATACGCGCACGATCCTGCTTGACCGCATCACGCAGGCGGTCTTCCACTGCCCGCTGATTCTTGGTCGACTCCATGTCGATGAAGTCGATGACGATCAGACCGCCGACGTCGCGCAGACGCAATTGGCGGGCGATTTCCTCCGCCGCTTCGAGGTTGGTGTTGCAGGCGGTCGTTTCGATGTCCGAGCCCCGGGTACTGCGGGCCGAGTTGATATCGATCGACACGAGCGCTTCGGTGTGATCGATGACGATGCTGCCGCCGGACGGCAGCGTCACTTTGTGTGAAAAGGCAGATTCGATCTGACTCTCGATCTGATATCGAGTGAAGACCGGGACGTGATCATCGTAGAATTTGAGCTTACGCAGATTGCCCGGCATGAAGCGCTGCATGTACTCGCGCGCTTCCTCGTAAATCTCGCGTTTGTCGATCAGGATCTCGCCGATGTCATCGGAGAGGTAATCACGCATGGCGCGCAAGATGGCCTTGCTTTCCTGATAGACCAGAAACGGCGAGGGGCGGCTGTCGGTCGCCTGCTGGATGGCGTTCCAGACATCGACCAGATTGTTGAGGTCCCACTGCAGTTCTTCCGGAGTTCTGCCGACGCCTGCCGTGCGCACGATGGCACCCATGCCCTCCGGGATTTCCAGATTGTCCATGGCCTCGCGCAGTTGATCGCGGTCGTCACCCTCCACGCGGCGCGAAACCCCGCCGGCCCGAGGGTTGTTCGGCATCAGCACGAGGAATCGCCCGGCCAGGCTGATGAAGGTGGTCAGCGCAGCGCCCTTGTTGCCGCGCTCTTCCTTCTCGACCTGAACGATGATTTCCTGGCCTTCGCTGATCAGGTCGCGTATGCCCCGGTTGCCGCCGCCTTCGCCCGCCGGTTTGAAATAGGCCTTGGTGATCTCTTTGAGCGGCAGGAAGCCGTGGCGCTCGGCGCCATAATCCACGAAACAGGCTTCGAGGCTGGGTTCTACCCGGGTAATACGGCCCTTGTAGACGTTGGCTTTCTTGGTTTCCCGTGACGGGATCTCGATATCGAGGTCATAGATGCGCTGGCCATCGACCAAGGCGACCCGCAACTCTTCTTCCTGAGTTGCATTTACAAGCATTCTCTTCATCGGTCCTCACTAATTGACGGAGGTGTGGACCGTGAACGTTCGGACGGGGCAGGGTGCCGTGGACGTTGGGCGAGGTCTTTACTGCAGCGGCTTGTGTTTGAATCATGCGGCTTGCGCGATGACGGCGTCCCCGACGAACGGGCGCGCCATCAGACCGAATCCTTTGCTGTCGGGCATCGTTCCCGCCGATGTTCGCGACTGGCCCGTCACCCGCCCGGGTCACGGCACCTGCGCGTGTTCACGGCAGTTCGATGGTCTGATATCTCAGAACCAACTAAGATGCGCCGGATCAGAACCTTTGGCCCAACCTTTGGCCGAACCTTTGGGTTTGATTTGCGGCGCTCGCTATGCGCACATCCGCTTTCCCAAGACATATGCCTAGGGGTGTTTCGGACAGTGCTTCTGGCGCAAATGTAACAATTGACGTCCGGAAAATCAATGGCTTACGAAAAATCACCCCGCCCCGTGTCAAATCCCCCCGAAACTCCGACGAGCGGCGTGCAATACATCGAGGCAGGTGAAGGCGACGTCGGTCAGCGGCTCGACAACTTTTTGGTGCGACATCTCAAAGGGGTTCCCCGCACTCACGTCTACCGTTTGCTGCGCAAGGGTGAGGTTAGGGTCAACAGCAAGCGAGCCAAGCCGGACCAGCGGGTGGCCATGGGCGACAAGGTGCGCCTGCCGCCCATCCGTCGTGCAGAGTCGCCGGTCCCGGGAACGGTTCGACCCGCCAGTAACTCGCTGCAGAAACTGCTGACCGAGGCCATCGTCTACGAAGATGACGATCTGATCGTAATCAATAAACCGGCGGGCATCGCCGTTCATGGTGGCAGCGGCATGGCGCATGGGGTCATCGAAGCACTGCGCAGCGCGCGACCCGACCTGCCTGAGTTGGATCTCGTCCATCGCTTGGACCGGGACACCAGTGGCTGCCTCCTCGTCGCGAAGCGGCGCGCAGCCTTGCGCGATCTACATGCGCAGTTGCGGGAGGGCAGAACGGAGAAACGTTATCTTGCGCTGGTGTGTGGCAAGTGGAACCTGGGCACCAAGCGTATCGAACTGGCACTGGATACGGCGGAGCGGCGCAGCGGCGAGCGGCACGTCGCAGTGCGCGCGCACGGGATCGTGGCTGTCAGTACGTTTAGGCCCGTCACCTTTTTTGGCAACGTCGCCTCGCTCATGGAAGTGGAGATCGACACGGGCAAGACTCACCAGATCCGCGTGCACGCGGCGCATGTCGGTCACCCGGTTGCGGGCGACGACAAGTACGGTGATCGGGAGCAGAACGCCAAGCTGGAGAAGTACGGGTTACATCGGATGTTCCTGCACGCCGCCTCGATCGGCGTGACCCGACCCGGATCGCGCGAGCCCTTGGTGGTCAGTGCGCCGCTGGGTCCCGATCTGGGGGCCGTGCTCGACAATCTTACTAAGGTACCGAAAGCCCGGTCCGCCGCAGCGCGGCGCTCACCCAGATCAGGGGCAGCCCGGTAAGCGCAGACGGGTCACTGGACTCGATGCTGTCAAATAGCGCGATCCCCAGTGCCTCAGCCTTGAAGCCTCCCGCGCAATCGAGCGGCTGGTCGGCGGCGACATAGCGCGCGATTTCCTCGTCACTCAGGGAACGGAATTTGACGACGGTGCGGTCGAGATACGATTCATGCTGCCCCGTCGCGGTATCGATGATGGTGACTGCCGTGAGGAAGTCCACCTGCCGACCGGAGGAACGCTGCAACTGTTCGATGCACCGCGCAACGCTGCCCGGTTTGCCCAGAATCTCATGGCCACGGACGGCCGCCTGATCGGAACCGATCACGACGGCACGTTGATGGCGAGCTGCAACCGCAGCACATTTGAGTTGTGCCAGACGCGTGGTCAGGGCCGCGGCACTTTCCCCAGGCAGCGCCGTTTCGTCCGTGCCCGGTGCCTCGCAGGTAAAGGGAACCCCCAGCCTCGCCAGCAGCATGCGCCGGTAGGTTGAAGTCGACGCCAGAATCAGGTCCTTTGAAAACAACGGTTTAAGCCTGAATTTACTTTGACAGTCGGTGCCCGCGTGCCTATTATACGCGCCCCATGTCGGCTGCCCCCGCGAATCACGTCAACGCGAAGGAACTGGCCGCCAGAACTGCCGTGGTTGAACGCAGCCTGCAATTGAGCGAAATGCCTGGCTTGGCGGAGGCGGGGGCGCTGGAAGGGACGAACGTGCAGGCGGTACTGCGGTTCGGCAACTTCGAAGGCCAAACGGCGGTAGAACTGCGTGTGCAGGGCGTTTTGGTACTGGTGTGCCAGCGCTGTCTCAAGCCCTGCAGCTGTGCGCTGGATGAATCTGCGCAGCTGGCGGTGGTTGAGTCTGGAGACGAAGAGTTGCTCGGTAGCCATGAACCTTTGGTTGGCAACCCGGAGCGTCTGTCGCTGCAGGCGCTGATCGAGGAGCAGGTTTTACTCGGCATGCCGCTGGTGCCGATGCACGATGAATCGACCCCCTGCGGTGCTGCCGCAGGAGCGCGCGAGTTGACCGGTGAACCAGTCATGTCGCGCATGGAAGATAAAGATAAGCAGACGCCTTTCGCGAATCTGCGGTTATTGCTCGGCACGGACGGGCAAGATACCGCCTCAGGAGAGTAGACCATGCCAGTCCAGAAGAGCCGCAAGTCCCCGTCCAAGCGGGGTATGCACCGATCGCACGACCACCTCAGCACCCCTGCGTTGTCGGTTGATCGCACCAGCGGCGAAACCCATACCCGTCACCGCATCACCCCGGACGGGTTCTACCGCGGCAAAAAAGTCATAGACAAACCCGCGGCAGACGAAGGGCAGGGATAGCCGTTCCGGCCCTGCCCGCGCATGTCTGCCGGGCTGACGCTCGCCGTGGACGCCATGAGTGGCGACCACGGTGCCGAAGTGGCAGTGCCCGCAGCACTCGATGTGCTGGGGGCGACGCCCGATCTGCGGCTGATCATCGTTGGCCGCGGCGATATCGTTCGCCCGCTGTTGGGCGACGGGCCGCTGCAGGAGCGCTGTCGTCTCGTCGAAGCCACCGAAGTCGTTGGCATGGACGAGAAGCCGCAGGAAGCTCTGCGGCGCAAGAAAGACTCCTCCATGCGGGTTGCGATCAATCTCGTCAAAGCGGGCGACGCAGCGGCATGCGTATCGGCCGGTAACACCGGGGCGCTGCTCGCCACGGCGCGTTTCGTCCTCGGCCGCATCGAGGGAATCGATCGGCCGGCCATCGTTTCCGCGGTCCCTGCCGTTCATGGACAGACCGTGATGCTGGATCTCGGTGCGAACCCGGATTGCTCCGCAGACCATCTGGTCCAGTTTGCCGTCATGGGCGCCGTGATCGCTGCCGATCTTCACGCCATCATCAAGCCGCGTGTGGGTCTCCTCAACATCGGTGAGGAAGATATCAAAGGCACAGAGGAATTGCGTGAGGCACACCGGCGCTTGACCGGAAGCGTGCTCAATTACGTGGGCTTCGTCGAAGGCGACGATATCTTCGCCGGAGACGTCGATGTGGTCGTCACCGATGGTTTCACCGGCAACGTGGCGCTCAAGACCATGGAGGGCCTGGCGCGTTTCATCGGTGGCGCCATGCGCGAGGAGTTTACCCGCGGGCCGCTGCGCAAGGTTGGCGCGGTCGCTGCGGCACCCGCGCTGCAGGCCCTCAAATCGCGCCTAGATCCGCGTGCATACAATGGCGCGAGCATGGTCGGTCTCGACGGTGTCGTCATTAAAAGTCATGGCAGTGCGGACCGGGTTTCTTTCGCCAATGCGATACGGGTCGCAGTGACCGAAGCGCGCAACGGTGTGCCAGCCCAGATCGTAGATCTGCTGGGACGCGTGCTTTGCAAAGCCCCCTGACTGGTTCACACTTGTCGGGCGTTCAGCCCGAGGTGTCGTTCGCATGCCCGTAGCGTTTCCCTTCAGTGCAATCGTGGGCCAGGAAGACATGAAACTGGCATTGCTGGTTGCGGCGGTGGATCCATCCGTCGGCGGCGTGCTGGTCTTTGGCGATCGCGGCACCGGCAAGTCCACCGCCGTACGCGCACTTGCAGCCCTGCTGCCCAAGATGCGGGTCGTGAGCGGGTGTCGATACGGATGTAATCCGGCTGATACGGAAGCCTACTGCGCCGAGTGCCGGGCTCGGGGCGTCTCGCCGGATGGCAAATCTCAGCAAGTGGCGGTGCCGGTGGTTGATTTGCCGCTCGGTGCAACCGAGGACCGTGTGGTGGGTGCGCTCGATCTCGAACGCGCTCTCACCAAAGGTGAAAAGGCGTTCGAGCCGGGGCTGCTCGCCCGGGCCAACCGGGGCTTTCTCTACATCGACGAGGCGAATCTGCTCGAGGATCATCTGGTCGACCTGCTGCTTGACGTGGCGGCTTCGGGCGAGAATGTCGTGGAGCGTGAGGGTCTGAGTGTCCGCCATCCGGCGCGCTTCGTGCTGGTTGGGAGCGGTAACCCGGAAGAGGGTGAATTGCGGCCGCAATTGCTTGACCGCTTCGGCTTGTCGGTCGAAGTGAAGACGCCGACCGATCTGCCCACCCGCATCCAAGTCGTGCGGCGGCGCGATGAATTTGAACGCGATCAGCAGGCCTTCTGTTCGAAGTGGCAAAAACAGGAGAAGGCTGTGCGTGACCGGATCAGTGCCGCGCGTAAGCGAGTCGAGACGGTGGATGTGCCGGATTCGGCGCTCGAGCGTGCCGCTCAGCTTTGCATGAAACTGGGCACCGACGGTCTGCGTGGTGAGCTGACACTCATGCGCGCGGCGCGGGCTGTCGCCGCGCTGGAAAATTCTGCTTCAGTCAACGACGCACACCTCCGACGGATCGCTCCAGCGGTCCTGCGGCATCGCTTGCGTCGTGATCCGTTGGAGGAGTCGGGTTCGACCGTGCGTATCGAGCGGGCAATGCAGGAGTTGTTCGGCTTGTGAACTCGCCGACCGACGAGCAGGCGACTGGCGCATGGCGAGATGCTGCGCTGGCGGCTGGCTTGATTGCAGTCGATCCGTTCGGTATCGGTGGGGTCTCGTTGCGCGCTCAGCCCGGTCCGGTGCGCGATGCCTGGCTGTCCCTGCTCGCAAGTCTCCTGCCTGGCTCTGCGGCGCTGCGTCGGGTTCCGCTGAATATCACTGATGGGCGTCTGCTCGGGGGACTCGATCTGGCAGCCACTTTGCGTGCCGGTCGACCAATCGGAGAGCGCGGCGTGCTGGCTGATGCCGACGGTGGGCTGGTGGTGTTGCCCATGGCCGAACGTCTGACGTCGGGGACGGCGGCGCGTCTCGCGGCAGTGATGGATTCGGGTGAGGTAGTGGTTGAGCGGGATTCCGTCGCGACCCGAACACCGACCCGTTTCGGTGTCGTGGCTCTGGATGAGGGCATCGGTGCCGATGAGCAACCCCCGCAAGCGCTGCGCGAGCGGCTTGGGCTGCACCTCTATCTCGACGGCGTACGCGTGTGGGATACCCTCGAACCACTGATCGACGAAGAGCAGACGGCGAGCGCTCGGGTGCGCCTCACCTCCGTGACGATCGACGATGAGGCCGTCGCGGCGTTGTGTGCTGCGAGTCTTCTGTTCGGTGTCAATTCGGCGCGTTCGTGCCTCCTGGCATTGCGTGTGGCACGCGCTGCCGCAGCTTTGGCAGGACGCGATTCGGTCAGCTCAGAGGATGCCCAGTGTGCAGCCAGACTGGTGCTGGCACCGCGCGCCACACGGGTGCCGGCTGGTGAAGAACAATTGCATGAGCCGCACCCGCAACCACCTCAGGAAGGAAGTCCAAGCGACGAGACGGACAGCGCCGAGTTGCAGCCATCCGAAGCTCAACAGCTCGAGGATTCGGTCGCGCAGGCCGCCCGCGCTGCGATTCCTGCGGGACTGCTCGCGCAGATACAGTCTGGCATCCTGAGCAAATCAGGTGCCCAGAGTGCGGGCCGCGGGATTGAATCAGGGGCGACGCTGCGGCGTGGCCGTCCGGCAGGCACCCGGCGTGGTCCCTTGCGCTCTGGTGCTCGACTCAACGTCGTCGAGACATTACGCGCCGCGGCGCCTTGGCAACAGCTGCGGCATCGCAGCACCAAGGGTGATGCGCAACACACGGGCACGGGCGCCGTTCGGATTGAAGTTCGGCCGGACGATTTTCGTGTTTCCCGCTATAAACAGCGGGTCAGCACCACGACGGTATTCGTCGTGGATGCCTCTGGCTCGCAGGCACTCAATCGATTGGCGGAGGCCAAAGGAGCCGTTGAGTTGCTTCTTGCCGATTGTTACGTGCGTCGCGATCAGGTTGCCCTCATCGCCTTCCGCGGTACAGGTGCCGAGTTGGTGTTGCCGCCGACCCGCTCGCTGGTACGTGCCAAGCGCAGTCTTGCGGGGCTACCGGGCGGCGGTGGGACCCCGCTCGCCAGCGGACTAGACGCCGCGTTGTCCCTTGCGGATTCCGTCCGTCGACGCGGGGATACACCGGTGCTCGTGGTGTTGACGGATGGCCGTGCCAACGTGACGCGCGCTGGAACGCCCGGGCGCGCACAGGCTGCAGAAGATGCGCTTGCCTCAGCGCGCGCGCTGCGGGCCGGCTGCTATGAGTCGATGTTGATCGATACCGGTCCGCAACCTCAGGATGCGGCGAGGAAAATAGCTGAGCGCATGGGTGGCCGTTATTTGGCTTTGCCCTACGCGGATGCCAGCGGGCTGGCGCGTTCCGTCAGTATTGCGCTCGGTGATTTCAACGTGGGCAGTGCCCGCCTCTAGCGACAGCCATTACATGTCGGATGCTCCTGACTGGTGGCGCGACGCGATGGATTGGCCCAACCGGTCAGCTAGCCAGTTCGTCGAGTCCGCTGGATTGCGCTGGCATGTCCAGCGACTCGGAGTCGGTAAGCCTGTCCTGCTCGTGCATGGAACGGCATCATCCACGCATTCGTGGGCCGAGCTGATGCCGCTCCTCGCGAAGTCATGCGAGGTGATTGCGCTCGATTTGCCAGGCCATGGCTTCACTCAGTCCTTGCCAAGGGAGCGGATGTCATTGTCGAGCGTGGCAGCTGCAGTGGGTCAGCTCCTGCAGACGTTGTCCGTGTCTCCGGCGTGTGTGGTTGGGCATTCGGCGGGCGCGGCGATCTTGGCCCGCATGTGTCTCGACGGCCTCATTGCTCCTGCGCAGCTGGTCAGCGTGAACGGTGCACTATTGCCGCTATCTGGGATGTACAACCCGGCGCTCGCGCCATTGACCCGCTGGCTGACCTCTGGCTACCTGCTGCCGCGGTTGCTCGCCAGTCAGGCAGACCGTCCCGGTTCCATAGAGCGACTGTTGCACGGCTCAGGGTCCCGGCTGTCGCAGGTACAAATCGATCGTTATCGACGGCTGATCCGTCACCCGCGGCACATTGCGGCCGCACTGGACATGATGGCCATGTGGGACCTGCGCCCTCTCGAGCGGGAATTGCCGTCGCTGCGTACCGAACTCTTGCTGATCACGGGCGGAAACGATCGGATGATTCCTCCTGCCGAAGCAGGCAGGGCGTCCCGCTTGGTCCGCGGCAGTCGGATTTTGAACCTTCCCGACCTCGGGCATCTGGCTCATGAGGAACGTCCGGATCTGGTCGGTCAGATGATTCTGGAATTCATGCAGGGAGTTGCAGTCGTTCCATCCTGAGACACCACGGCTGCGTTTGTCACCCGCCGGATACATCTGTATCGTCGAGCGGATAGTGGGTGACCGTTACAGCCCAACAGTGGATGACGCATGGGGTTGGCATATTCGCCGGACAATTACGACGCTGCCAGCGTGGATGGCGAGCGCTTGTTGCCATCCGATCACCCGGCGCGCATCGAACTCAACGACGAGGTCCATGCGCGGCCGCCCGTGGCGCTGCATGGTCCGGCGCGTCTGACCTCGCTGGCGATCGTCGGCGATGATACGGTCCAGGACGCCCATTGGCAGGCCGTCTGTTCGCTTGCCGAATCGCGTGGCGTCGTATCTCCGCCGCCGGGCAGTAGCCACGTCGTGCTCGAATTCGGCAGTAGTCGACTGGTGTACGAGCGGCACTCCGAGTTCACGCGTTTCGTATTCATCGAGGACGGTCCGGGCGCCGATCCGTTTGCTGATCCGGCGATCCGTCAGGCGAACCCGGCATGGGTGTCCGCGTTGCCAGGGCAGGTTCTCGTCGCCACACACGTGGCGCTGTTGCCAGTGGTCGATCAGGAGCCACCCATCGAGGCCATCGCGTCGCGTTACTTTGCCGGTAACACGCTGGTCGGTGGGCGCATCGGCGGTGATGCCGCCACGGCTTTCACCGACTTTCGGATCCATCCAGACGGATTCAGTCGCATGTTGATTCTGGATCGTGGTCTGACCTCGCGTCAGGCCGGGCGTATGGCCCAGCGACTGTTCGAGATCGATTGTTACCGGATGCTTGCATTGCTGGCGCTGCCGACGGCGCGGCAACTCGCACCGGCGGTTCAGGCTTGGGAGAACGAACTCGCCGGCATCACCACGGCTCTCGAACAGGCGGACGAATCGATGGAGCCGGAGCTGTTGCTGCGCCTGACCAAGCTCGAGGCGGCGATTCAACGCAGCAAGGCGCAGAGTAATTACCGTTTTGGAGCCGCTGCCGCCTACTATGGTTTGGTGCAGCGCCGCATCGCCGAATTGCGCGAGGAACGTATCAAAGGCGTGCAGAACTTTGATGAGTTCACCGAGCGCAGGCTGGCGCCGGCCATGGCGAACTGCCGCAATGTAGCCGAGCGCCAGCGCTCGCTCTCCCAGCGCGTCTCACAAGTGACGCAGTTGCTGTCCACTCGGGTGGACCTCACGCGGGAGAAGCAAAATCAATCGCTGCTCGAATCAATGGATCGACGGGCGGCACTGCAATTGCGCCTGCAGAGCACCGTGGAAGGACTCTCTGTTGCAGCCGTTACCTATTACGTCGTTGGTCTCGTCGGCTATGTCGTTAAGGGCATCAAGGCGTTGGGTTTGCCGATCGACTCCACTGTCGCCACCGCAGCCAGCGTGCCCATCGTGGCTCTGCTCGCGGCGCTCGGTATCCGGCGCATCCGCCGTAAAGTTGAGGGTTCGCACCATTGAGTACACGTCCACACGCGATTGTGATCGGCAGCGGTTTCGGGGGGCTGGCTGCCGCCGTTCGACTCGGTGCCCGAGGGTACCGCGTCACTGTGCTCGAAAAACTGGATGCACCGGGAGGACGGGCGTACGTGTACCGTCAGGATGGGTTCACGTTTGATGCCGGACCGACGATCGTGACTGCACCGTACCTGTTCGAGGAACTCTGGCAGTTGTGTGGCAAACGCCTCGCAGACCATGTCGAACTGCGCAGTATCGACCCGTTTTACGAAGTTCGTTTCGACGATGGTGACGTGTTCCGTTATACCTCGGATATGGAGATGATGCGCGCGCAAATCGCGCGCATCGATGCGCGAGACGTGGATGGATTCGACCGTTTCCTGCGTGCCAGCAAGTCGATTTTCGAAGTGGCTTTCGCGGAGTTGGCCGACCAGCCGTTTCACGGAATCGGAACATTGCTTTCAGCCGCCCCGGACCTGCTCCGACTCGGCGGATTCCGGTCCGTGCATGCCGAGGTCTGTCGATACTTCAAAAGCGAAAAACTTCGGTTGCTGTTCAGTTTCCATCCGTTGCTCATCGGCGGAAATCCGTTTACCACGACTGCTTACTACTGTCTGATTGCACATCTCGAACGCACTTATGGCGTGCATTACGCCATGGGCGGCACGGGTTCGCTGGTCCGCGGCCTGACCGATCTGATAGCCGGGCAGGGCGGGGAACTTCGGTGTAATGCCGAGGTCACCGAGATTTTGGTCAAAGGCGGACGTGCCTGCGGTGTGAGGCTCGCAGATGGCAGTGTCCTGCAATCCGATATCGTCGTTTCCAACGCGGACGCCGCCTGGACGTACTCTAAGCTGTTGGCGCACCACCCGCGGCGGCGCTGGACGGACCGTCGACTAGCGCGTGCGCGCTATTCGATGAGTCTTTTCGTTTGGTATTTCGGAACAAACCGCCGCTACGACTCGGTCTACCACCACATGATGGTGCTTGGACCGCGCTACCGCGAGTTGCTCCGTGACATCTTCGATCGCAAAGTTCTGGCGGAGGACTTCAGTCTATACCTGCATCGCCCGTCGGCTACCGATCCATCCGTCGCACCCGCGGGTTGCGACTCGTTCTACGTGCTGGCTCCCGTGCCAAATCTGAAAAGCGGTACGGATTGGCAGTCGCAGGCGGAGTCCTATCGCGCCCGGATCGAGCGACGGCTCGAGGAGACAGTGTTACCCGGGCTCGGGCAAGCCATCGTCAGTTCGCGCTATCTGACTCCGCTTGATTTTCAAAACCGCCTGTCTTCGGTGAATGGCGCGGCGTTCGCCCTCGAGCCGCAGTTGTTCCAAAGCGCCTGGTTCCGCCCGCACAATCGCAGCGAGGAAGTGACGGGGCTTTACTTGGTCGGCGCCGGAACGCATCCGGGTGCCGGCCTGCCGGGGGTGCTGTCGTCCGCCCGCGTGCTGGATAAGATCGTGGTGTAACTGACGAAACGTGACCGGAATTCGCTCGGCGGTCAGCGTCCGCCCATATCCTCGAGCAGGCGGGCGGCGGCCAGTCGGCCTGACATGGTCGCCATGGGGATGCCGGGGCCCGGATGTACCGAACCACCGGCGAGGTATAGACCCTTGATGCGGCTGGCCGCGCCCGAACGCGAGAAAGAGCCGAGCGCTCCGTGTGCTGCGCGGCCGTACAGAGCGCCGCCGCTGCCCGGAAACAGCGCGGAGAAATCCTGGGGTCGCGTCACGACTGGCGGTGCGCCAGTGAGGTCAATGTTCAAGCCACACTGAGTGAGGAGCGCAAAGGCCGATGCTTCAACCTCACGCAGCTGCTGATCGTCGATGCCGCCTCGGTCGCCATCAGGCGGCGCATTCACCAGCAGCAGCATCCGTTCCGCCGCGCCGGCAGGCAGTGTGGGTGACGCTGCGCCACGGTCCTGCGCGCAGAGATAGACGGTGGGCGATGGCGTGATCGTGCGCCGTCCGAATAGGGCGGTGAATTCACTTGGATAATCCTCGGCGAAAAATACGTTGTGGTGCTCCAAAGGAAATCCGCTGGTGCGCGCTTGAACGCACCAAGTGATCGCCGACAGTGAGCGGTCTGCCGCAGCCGTTCCCTTGGCGGCGGTCGATACGCCGTTCCCCAGCATGCCTTGAGCCAGGGCGCTCACGTCACCGTTGAACACCACGGCATCTGCCTCGATATGCTCACCGGATTCCAGCAGAACTGCCGAGACACGATCCTTCGCGATGATCTCCGCTACCCGAGTGCCAAACCGGAACCGCGCGCCCTGCGATTCGGCCAGTGACTGGAGGGCGTCCGCAACACGGCGCATGCCTCCACGCACCAGCCATACGCCGTCTTGCTCCACATGTGCGACGAGCATGAGAGTCGCCGGAGCCGCCAGCGGCGAACAGCCGGTATACGTGGCATAACGACCAAACAACTGCCGCAATCGCGGATCCTGGAAATGGTCCGACAGCGCTGACCAAAGAGTGCGGTAAGGAACGGTACGCCAGAGACGATCGATGTGTCGCAGGCCGACGCGTCGAGTCAGTGTCAGGGGCGACGGCCGCTGGCTGGCGATGAATGTATCGCGCAGTGTGGCAAAGATGCCGGCGCTGCGTTTGCAAAAGTCGCGGTAACCCGCTGCATCACGCGATCCGGAAAATTCCGCGATGGCGTGCGTGCTGCGTTCGATGTCAGCAAACAAGTCGAGCTGACCGCCTGCTCGCCACGCGTGCCGGGCGAGGCATTCGGCAGGAACCAGATCGAGCTGATCCGTTAGTTCGCGACCGCAGGCCGAGAACAGGTCCTCGAACACCCAGCGCATCGTGAAAACCGTCGGACCGGCATCGATCCCGCGCCCACCCACACTGATTTCTCTCATCTTCCCGCCGGGCGCGCATGCTTGCTCGACCACGGTGGTATCGCAGCCGCGACGGGCAAGGTCGACGGCAGCGGCAAGACCAGCCATGCCGGCGCCGATAACAACGACTCTAGGGGTGCGCAGGGCCAGACTTCCTGATGAACCGGATCAACCGGCGGCAGCGCGCATGCGCGATGGCAGTCGCCGCACGACCTGACGCTGGTGGTAGACGATCAGGGTCAGACCGACCACCAGAGGTATGGCCCATAGCCCAGGATGCAGGGCCAGGGACGGAAAGGTCCGCACGGCACCGAATGCGAAAAATGCCGTGTACACGGAGATGCCTGCGCCGACCAGCGCCTTGATGTGCTCCTTGAGCCAGTCAAGCGGTGCGCGGTGCGGTTTGTATAGAAACCAAAGATTCGTGAAGCCGGCTCCCCAGCCTATTGCTGACATCCCGAGCATCAGCGGTTGATCGATACGCCAGCCCTGCCACGCGCAATTGGTGGCGGCCAGCAGTACAGCCGCCTGCAATGCAAGGTTTCGCCACTCCAGATTCGCCGCGTGATTGTTGCGATTCCGGATACACAGGTAGCCATACCAGGCGAGATTGACCGTGAGTATTGCGAGGCCAAGCATCATCCAGCCGAAAATTCCGCGGATCCAATCGATGCTTTGTGTGAGGTGGGGATGTGTCTGCTGTGGTGCCAGCAGAGTACAGGTGCTGATGCCGATCGCCGCCGAACCCGTGATCATCATCGAATAGAAGAACACCCGGCCCCAACGGCGGTGGTTCTCGCCCCCCTTGCGGCCGACCACGGGCACCCAGAAGCTGAGAAGACCGACGCTGCCACAGGTGATGTGGATCACGACAAAAATCTTGAATAGGATCGGAATGAAATGGGCCATGCGCCCAATCGTGCTCTGTGCATCCACGATTTGTAAAGCGCGTTTGCGTTGCGGTGTTCGGCCCATGACTCCTAGAATCGACCGTAGGCCAACGTTAGCCTGTCCCGGCGGGAAGCAATGAGCAGTTTTCGACCGCCCCGACCCAAGCCATTGCCAGCCGTCCTGTCGCTGCTGCGCGTGATCCGTCAGGGTGACGGTGATCTGCTCAGCTTGCTGCCGGCCAAGGCCTATCGTGTCAAGGCGGGATATCTTGGTTGGTCGCGGCGGTCAATCCTGATCATCAACGCTCCCGAGTTGGTGCGCGGCGTGTTGACCGATCCCACGGATATTTTCCCCAAAAATGACCTGATGGTCGGAGCGCTCGAGCCGTTGGTGGGCAACGCCGCTTTTGTCTCGAGCGGCGACACCTGGCGGCGGCAACGACGAATGATTGATCCTGCGTTCTCGCACATGCGTCTCAATCGAGCGTTTATCTCGATGGCAGCGGCGGTCGATGACTACGAGACGCGTCTCGATGGGTTAGCTCAGGACAGCGGACAGTTCTCGCTTGACCTCGCGATGAGTCACCTGACCGCTGACGTAATCTGCAGGACAGTTTTTTCGACCTCGCTGCAGTCGCAGACTGCGGTCGATGTCTTTGATGCATTTACGGTATTCGAGCGCACCTGCGCACAGGTCGAACTCAAACGCCTGATCCTCGATGCACCCTGGGCAAACATCCGTCAGCATGAGCATGTGCTGGAGGCGTGTCAGCGTATCCGTGAGCATCTCGGGCACTTGCTCGATACGCACTTGGGGGCAGGCCTCGGAAATCATGACGATATCGCGGCAGCGGTCATCGCCGCGCGGGATCACGAGACCGGGCGAGGTTTCACGAAGGAAGAGCTCATCGATCAGCTCGGCGTCATGTTTCTCGCGGGTCACGAGACGACGGCAAGTGCACTGACCTGGGCGTTCCTGATCATTGCCATGCAACCGTCGATCCTTGCGCGGATCCGCGCCGAGGTCGATGCGGTGGTGGGGAGTGGCGAGGTTGGTTTTGATCACGTAAAACGGTTGACCTATGTCCGCAATGTCTTTCGGGAATCACTGCGTTTGTTTCCTCCGCTGACATTCATCCCGCGGGTGGCGGCCGAGGCGGCAACCATCGGCGAGTATCGGGTCAAGAAAGGCGCGATGCTCATGATTGCGCCCTGGACCATCCACCGACACCAGGACTACTGGCGTGATCCGGATGCCTTCGATCCAGACCGCTTTTCAGCAGAGCGCGAGCATGAGCTCGTCCCCGGAACCTACCTGCCGTTTGGCCTCGGGCAGCGAGTCTGCGTGGGGGCCGGTTTTGCCACCACCGAGGCGACCTTGATCCTCGCGCGTCTGGCACGTCGCTATGACTGGCAGGTGGATGACGCGCAGAGCATCCGCCCGGTAGCCCGCCTGACCACCCGACCGGCTCAGCAGGTGATGTGCCGTGTTCGTCGCAGGGAGATGGCGTGAGCGCCACCGTCTTGCTGACGCTCGGTCGTCTGCCTAAAGCTTTGGAGTTGGCTCGCAGCCTCGCGGCCGCCGGATGCCGCGTGCTGGTCGCAGAGCCCTATAGTCGGCACCTGACCGGTGCCTCGCGTGTGGTTACCCGCAGCCACGTCGTCACAGCGCCTGCGGTCGATCGGGAGCGCTACCTCGCAGACCTGCTGCGGATCGTGACCGAGGAAGGGGTCGACCTCGTGGTGCCGGTGTCGGAGGAGATCGTCTACGCGTCGATGCTGGGTCCGTATCTGCCGTCGCATGTACGTCTACACTGCATGCCGCACGATGCCATCCTGCGTCTGCACCACAAACAACGGTTTGCAGCGGCTGCGCAGGAATTCGGCCTCGACGTGCCCGAGACCGCGCGGCTTGGCGAGCCGGCCGCAGAGCAGATCGCGGCGCAGACTGCCTACGTGATCAAGCCGATCCTGTCCTGCTCCGGTCGGGGTGTACGTTTTTTGTCGCGTGGTTCGGCGCTGCCGAACCCGGCCGACACCGAACCGCTGCTCGTGCAGCGCCGGATTGAAGGTCAGGTGCTCACCAGTTTTTCCATCACAGACAGGGGTCGCGTGCGCGCCACCGTGGTCTATCGAGGAGCGGTCATGTCCGGGACTGTGGCCGTGTGCTTCGAGCGGCTTGGCCGCCATGCGGCCATTGAAAGTTGGGTAGAGCGCTTTGTTGCAAAGGCTGGCTGGAATGGATTCATCTCCTTCGATTTCGTAGTCGACCCCGACGGTCGCGCCTATGCGATCGAATGTAATCCCCGTGCCACCAGCGGCATTCATTTCATGGAGCCGGGCAGTCTCGCAGAGGCGGTGCTGCGGCCGACGGGTGATCAGGCGCTGCAAATGCGTGATGAGACGCTGATGCAGCAACTCTACCCCTGTCTCACCGAGACGCAGCGGACTATGTTCGGTCGCGGTCCATTTCGTACCAATCTGCGCTATCTGTTTTCCGCTCGAGATGTGACTTGGCAGCGCAACGATCCGTGGCCCTTGCTTTCGATGCCCTATACGTCATGGCCAATCATCGCGAGCGCGATGCGGCGTGGCGTCACCTTCGGGGAGGTCGCCACGTTGGATGTGGGGTGGTACGAGGAGTCGCCGTCGGTTGCCGCTGTCCGCGACGGTGGCGTAAGCTGAACTCGAATCGGGCGGATGTGTTGGTCCGTCGCCGCACGGGAGATGGTGCATTGTTGGTTGAGGGCGGTGATTTCGCGATGATTGCGTCCCCGGCGGATTTCGCCGCGTGCGAGGCCGCAATCCGCACCGGCTCCAGAACGTTTCATGCCGCTTCCCTGCTGCTGCCAGCACGCGTCCGGCTTCCTGCGCTGGCGCTCTATGCGTTCTGCCGTATGGCGGATGATGCGATCGATGGTTCAGGCCAGCCACGCAGCGCTCTGACGGAGCTTGAACGGCGACTCTCTCTGGCGTACCAGGGCACACCCGTCGATGCATTCGAAGATCGTGCGCTGGCCAGTGTGGTTGCGCAGTTCGGCATCCCGATGGAAATCCCGGCCGCGCTACTCGAAGGTTTTGCCTGGGATGCGGAGGGCAGACGGTACGAGGATCTCTCCGGTATCACTGCCTACGCGGTACGCGTTGCCGGCGCTGTCGGTGTGATGATGTCGCTGTTGATGGGTGTGCGCAGTCCCCATGCACTGGCCCGCGCTGCCGATCTGGGCGTGGCAATGCAGTTTTCAAACATCGCACGGGACGTCGGCGAAGATGCGCGGGCTGGGCGGCTCTACCTGCCGTTGGAGTGGCTGAGGGAGGCGGGACTGGACGCGCGGGCTCTGCTTGAACGACCCGAATTCGATGCCCGTCTGGGCAGTGTGGTCGATCGTCTGCTTGAATCTGCCGAGCGCTTGTATGCCAGAGCCGCCGCAGGCGTTGCCGAACTGCCTGCTGCGTGCAGACCCGCCATTCATGCGGCCCGGTTGATGTACGCCGAAATTGGTCATGAGGTCGCGCGTAGCGGTGGTGACTCAATTTCCCGGCGCGCAGTCGTGCCGGGCCGACGCAAGGCTGTGCTGATGGCTCGTGCGTTGACTGCCGCAGCCGGTGGCCGACCGTTCGAGTCCCTGGGTGCGGCGTTGCCTGAGGCGCAATACCTCATCGATGCAGTGCAGTCGGCGGATGCGCAGGGCTGGGCCGCGCCTGACGGGCTGCCGGACGGTCGGTTTGCCCGTGACCTGATTTGGGTCATCGAGTTGTTCGCGCGTCTCGAGCGGCGCGAACACATGACGCCCGAACCGCCCTGAAACGGTTTGGCACGTCGCTAAGAGCGGCGCCGCGGCATCCGGAACGGTAATAGCGACTGGACCCAGCGCGCCGAAAACCGATCCAGCGACAGACTCTCATGCATGGCCTTGATGGGCCTGCCGGCCAGTTGCGTCTGCACCAGAGAGCGCGCATAGAAGGGGCCGTCCTCCAGCGTTTGCAGCACCTGTGCGGCAGCCGGGGGATCACTGCGCGTTTCCCGCTCGAGCCTCCACAGGGTCTGCAGCAGCTTCGCCCGGTCCGGTGCGGCAGTCGGCACCGGACTCGGGTCCGCGCCGAATCGCAGCGCAATACTGCGTTCCGAGCCATCGCTTCCCAGAACGTCGTAGAACACCACGGTGGAGTCGACATCGCTGCCGCGTGACCAGTTCCATTTCCGAAATCGCGATTCCAGCGGCTCGTCGCCGTCATTGGCGTCAAGGTAGCCGTGCCCCTGCCACTCAAGATGCGGCTGTTCCAGTTGAACGTCCAGATGCGCCCGCGGCGCCAACGGGCGCCACCGGTGCCGGCCCTCAGCATCGAGGTTCCAGTTCGCGTCGAAGATGCGCTCGGGTGTCAGACGGATACGGCCACGAATGCGGCGGGGCAGAGGTACTGCAATCTCGTCGATCTCCACGAGCAGCGACGCCCCATCCCAATGCAACGCGCTCGGTCCGATCTTCAAGACGCTGGCTGAGCGCTGCAATGCGCCTCGGTCGCGTTCAGTCATGGCCCAGCGCTTGCCGGTGATTCCGTAGAGCGACACGTTGAGTGCGCAGTACTGTTGAGGGTCTGCTGCAGCACGACGACGCGCAGCTGCGTAATAGGGTGAGAAGACATTCCCCAGCATCGCGATCAGTGCGACGCCGTGACGCCCGTCGTCGCTCCACCCGTCCGCATACCACCACGCATATCCGTTGGGAGGGATGGCTCGATCAAAGGGTGAGGGCAGCGGATTGATGGAGCGGCCCTCCGATCGTGGGACGTGACGAGCCAATTTGAGCGATTACGAACCTGCCAGACCTGACTCTACACGCAGGGACGTATTTGACCGACCGGGAAAGGGTGTCTATATTCGTGTACAGTTTGGAGTGACAATAAAACATTACACAGTCGAGGGCCGCGATGGAAGACTCGACCCGGATAGAAACCAGCCTGAGCCGCGCCCTGACCCAGGTCGTTGGCGGGGCACCCCCACGCTTGATTGCGGCAGTTCGAGACGCCGTGTTTCCAGCGGGCTCGCGAGTCCGGCCGCGCTTGTGTCTCGCCGTGGCTCGCGCCTGCGGTGATGATGAGCCCGGTCTAACGGACGCAGCGGCTGCGGCAATTGAATTCATGCACTGTGCCTCTTTGGTGCACGACGACCTGCCTTGTTTCGACGACGCTGCGACCAGGCGCGGCCGACCCTCGGTGCATGCCGCTCATGGACAACCGCTTGCAGTCCTGACGGGCGATGCGCTCATCGTGCTGGCCTTTCAGACGCTGGCGAGTGCCGGCGCACGGCGCCCGGAGCGGTTGCCGACGCTGCTTGCGACGGTAGCTGGATCCGTCGGTTTGCCGAGCGGGATCACCGCTGGGCAGGCTTGGGAATGTGAGCAAAACGTCGTGCTCAGTGACTACCAGCGGGCCAAGACGGGCGCATTGTTTTCAGCCGCGACGGCGGCAGGAGCCGCGGCGGCTGGTGCCGATTCAACTGGTTGGCGCGCTCTCGGTGAGTGGTTGGGCGAGGCCTATCAGGTGGCGGATGACATTCGCGACGTCGTGGGTAAGCCCGAGGAACTCGGCAAGCCCGCAGGCCGGGATCTGGCGCTGGGTCGACCCAGCGCGGTCCGTGAATACGGTGTTTCGGGAGCGGTGCAGCGCCTGCGTCATCTGCTGGCTGAGGCGGGGCGGTCGATCCCACCGTGCGCGGGCGCCGCTGCTTTGCAGGAATTGATTGAATCGGAAGCACGACGACTGGTTCCGGCGGAACTTGCCCGGCGCGTGGCGTGAATGTCCACCACATGCCTGAGCTAGCAGACGGGCGGAGCCTGCCCCCCGGTCCGGCTCGCTCGCTGGTCGACCGCTGGAAATCCTGGCGGGATCGCAAGTTGATGGATCCGCGCTTCCAGCGGTGGGCTGCACGCTTTCCGCTGACCCGCACCATTGCCGCGCGGCGCGCGTCGCAGCTGTTCGACCTCTGTGCCGGTTTCGTCTACTCACAGGTGTTGTTCGCTTGCGTGCGTCTGCAGTTGTTCGACTTGCTTAAGTCGGAACCGCTCGATGCCGCCACGATCGCTAGACGCATCAACCTCGAAGGGGACGCAACGCTGCGTCTGCTCGAGGCTGCAACGGCGCTGGAGTTATTGGAGCGCCGCGGCGGGGATCGGTTCGGCTTGGGTGAGTTGGGAGCCGCGTTGCTCGGTAATCCAGGGGTTACCGCGATGATTCGTCACCATGAACTGCTCTACGCAGACCTTGCCGATCCAGTGGCGCTGCTGAGCGGCGAGCGTAAGGGCACGCGTCTTGCGGACTATTGGGCTTACGCCACCGCGGCGCGGCCGGAGTCATTGAGTCGCGAGGCAGTGAGCGACTACACCGACCTGATGTCAGCGTCTCAGCCGCTCGTCGCGCAGGACGTGCTGGATGCCTATGACTTCAGTCGGCACGTCTGTCTGCTCGATGTCGGCGGCGGTAACGGCACGTTTCTTTCGGCGGTAGCCGAGCGCGTTCCATCCCTGCGCCTGCAGTTGTTCGATCTCCCCGGGGTGGTCGAACACGCTCGAACCTATCTCGCGAAACACGGCATCGCCGAACGGGTCTCCTGCGTTGGCGGCAGCTTCCGCAGCGATGCGCTCCCAGTCGGCGCAGATGCGGTCAGCCTGATCCGCATTCTCCACGACCACGACGATGACGTCGTGATGGACCTGCTCGCCAAAGTCCGTCGCTGCCTCGCACCCGGCGGGACTGTGGTGATCGGTGAGCCGCTGAGCGGGACCTCGGGGGCCGAATCCATGGGGGACGCCTACTTTGGGATGTACCTCCATGCCATGGGGTCGGGGCGCCCGCGCACGGCCGCACGACTGACCGAAATGCTCGGTGCGGCTGGTTTCGAGGGAATCCGGCAGATCCCAACGGCCCGTCCTCTGTTGGTAGCCGTCCTGACGGCTCGTCGGATTGGGTGATACGGAGTGTCAGGTATCGCTGTACGTAATACTTGACATTGACAACTGTAAATCTACACTGACACATGAACCCTATGGACACCTCCCAGCAAACTGCGTCCTATGCCGGCCACCGCGATGTGAGCGGGGCGGTGGGTGACGCGCTGGCGGTGGTGCTGGAAGAGCCGGGCAGGCTCTCCCTGAGCCGGCTCGAACTCACCGCTGCCTCAGATACAGACATCGTCGTTGATATCCACTGGACGGGCATCAGTGCAGGCACCGAGCGGCTGCTTTGGTCGGGGCACATGCCGTCGTTCCCGGGTCTCGGGTATCCATTGGTTCCCGGCTATGAGTCGGTCGGTTGCGTGGTGGAGGCCGGGGTCAACTCCGGGCACCGCCGCGGCAGCACGGTATTCGTTCCGGGAGCCAATTGCTTCGGTGGCGTTCGCGGCCTCTTTGGCGGTGCTGCCAGTCGTCTGGTCGTGCCGGGACGGCGTGCGCACGCTGTCAGTGAGCACCTGGGCGAGCAAGGCGTACTGCTTGCATTGTCCGCCACGGCGCTGCACGCCATGTCCGCTGCGGGCGCTCGGGCACCCGACCTGATCGTGGGTCACGGCGTGCTCGGTCGATTGCTTGCGCGCATCACGATATTGCTCGGCAATTCGGCCCCCACCGTCTGGGAGCGCGACGCAAGGCGCTGCGATGGTGCGATGGGCTACGAAGTCATAGACCCCCGTGATGACACGCGGCGCGACTACGAATCGATTTACGACGTCAGTGGCGATTCGAGCCTGTTGGATCGACTGATCGCCCGCCTAGCGCCGGGCGGAGAGGTGGTGCTCGCCGGTTTCTACAGCGAACCCCTCGCATTTGCGTTTCCCGCCGCATTCATCCGTGAGGCCCGCGTGCGCGTGGCCTCAGAGTGGCGCGAAGCTGACCTGCTCAAAGTCCGCGACTTGGCCAACTCGGGCGAGCTCGGGCTGGACGGGCTGATCACGCACCGACGTTCGTTCGCGGAAGCAGACGAAGCCTACCGGATCGCATTCGGCGATCCGAACTGCCTGAAAATGGTCCTCGACTGGAGATCCTGTTCATGAGCCTCAAACCGGCCGGTGGTGAAGTGATCGTCCAGTTCAGCATGAAGGACCGCTTGCGCGCCGAGGCGGCGGTCGAGCCTGATCCGGTCGTCACGGCCGCACCGAGCAAGCAAACGCAGATCATTGCCATCTATGGCAAGGGCGGCATTGGCAAGAGCTTCACGCTGGCCAACCTGAGCTACATGATGGCCCAGCAGGGCAAGAAAGTGCTCCTGATCGGCTGCGATCCAAAGAGCGACACCACCTCACTGCTGTTTGGCGGTCGGGCGTGCCCCACGATCATCGAGACATCCTCCCGCAAGAAACTTGCGGGCGAGGCTGTGTCGATCGGAGATGTATGTTTCAAGCGTGACGGTGTGTTCGCCATGGAACTCGGCGGACCGGAAGTGGGTCGTGGCTGCGGTGGTCGCGGCATCATCCACGGTTTCGAAACCCTCGAGAAACTCGGGTTCCATGACTGGGGATTCGACTACGTCCTGCTCGACTTCCTCGGCGACGTGGTCTGCGGTGGCTTCGGACTGCCGATCGCCCGCGATATGTGCCAGAAGGTGATCGTGGTTGGCTCGAACGATCTGCAATCGCTGTATGTCGCCAACAATGTCTGCTCAGCGGTCGAGTACTTCCGCAAGCTCGGCGGCAACGTCGGCGTCGCCGGCATGGTGATCAACAAGGACGATGGCACGGGTGAAGCGGCTGCATTTGCCGAGCGAGCCGGTATTCCCGTGCTGTCGGCGATCCCGGCCCACGAGGACATCCGCCGCAAGAGCGCCAATTATCAAATCATCGGTATGCCGGGCGGCGAGTGGGGGCCGCTCTTCGAAACGCTGGCACGCAATGTTGCCGATGCTCCGCCTCAGCGGCCCAAGCCGCTGACTCAGGACGAACTGCTGGGCTTGTTCAAAGCTGAGAGCGTGGGGCGGGGCGTCACGCTGCAACCGGCCACCTATGAAGATATGTGCGGCGTCTCGGCGATCAACCGTCCATCACTCGAAGTCATCTACGACGCAGTCTGAGTCACATACTCCCTGAGAATCTAAATCCCGTGAGCGACACCTTGCTGAAACCGCTGCCAAGTCCGAACGACAGTTCGGCACCCGCGGTTGCGCAGGTGTCAAAGCAGGTCGATGGTTTGGGTTGTCACTCCGGCAGGGATGAAATGCGTCGGGCGGCGGGGGTTGCAGGCAAGGGTGAGACGTTGGAGCGCTATGCGGCCGACTATCCGGTTGGACCGCACGACCAGCCGCAGAGTATGTGTCCGGCGTTTGGCTCGCTGCGTGTGGGCTTGCGGATGCGGCGCACGGCGACCGTCCTCTCCGGATCCGCTTGCTGCGTCTACGGCCTCAGTTTCACGTCGCATTTCTATGGCGCGCGGCGCACGGTCGGCTACGTACCGTTCAACTCCGAGACGCTGGTCACCGGCAAACTGTTTGAGGACATTCGGGAGGCGGTGTTTGCGCTCGCCGACCCGGAGAAGTACGACACGGTCGTGATCACCAACCTGTGCGTGCCAACGGCGTCCGGCGTGCCACTGCAACTGCTGCCGAAGTCGATCAACGGTGTGCGCATCATCGGTATCGACGTGCCTGGTTTTGGGGTGCCAACCCATGCCGAGGCCAAGGACGTGTTGGCCGGCGCGATGCTGCGTTATGCCCGCAACGAAGCGGAGCAGGGGCCGGTGGCGGCGCCCCGCGGCGGACGCTCCGCTCGACCGACGATCACGCTCGTCGGTGAAATGTTCCCCGCCGATCCGGTCGGCATTGGCATGTTGCTCGAGCCGCTGGGTCTCGCAGCAGGGCCGGTGGTGCCGACGCGCGAATGGCGTGAGTTGTACGCTGCGCTCGATGGCGCTGCGGTTGCAGCAATACACCCGTTTTATACCGCATCGTTCCGCGAGTTTGAGGCGGCCGGACGACCCTTGGTGGGTTCGGCGCCTGTCGGCCACGACGGCACTGCCGAATGGCTCCGGGCCATCGGCAATGCCTGTGGGGTGGAGCCAGAGCGTATTGGTGCAGCGCAGAACCGCTGGCTGCCGGTGATCAAAACCGCTCTCGAGCGGACGCCCGTCAAGGGACGCATCACGCTCTCTGGTTATGAGGGCTCGGAACTGTTGGTCGCCCGTTTGCTTGTCGAGAGCGGTGCCGATCTGCGTTACGTCGGCACGGCTTGTCCCAAGACACCGTGGTCCGCGGCCGATCGCGAGTGGCTGGAAGCACGCGGGGTCAAAGTTCAGTACCGCGCGTCCCTGGAGCAGGACCTGGCGGCCCTGCAGGAATTCCAGCCGGATCTTGCGATCGGCACGACGCCAGTAGTGCAGAAAGCAAAAGAGCGGGCGATCCCCGCCCTGTATTTCACCAATCTGATCTCGGCGCGTCCCCTGATGGGACCCGCCGGCGCAGGCTCGTTGGCGCAGGTCGTCAATGCTGCGATGGCAGGCAAAGAGCGATTCGACACCATGCGGGAGTTTTTTGAGGGCGTCGGTACCGGCCATGCCGCCGGCGTCTGGGAAGACACACCGCGTGACCGGCCGGAGTACCGCGAGCAATACCAACGCAAGCTCGCTCGGGCAGCCAAGGCCCGGAAAGCGGATGAGATGATCTGATGCTGGTAATAGATCATGACCGCGCGGGTGGGTACTGGGGCTCCGTGTACGTCTTTACGGCGATCAAGGGGCTGCAGGTGATCATCGACGGGCCGGTCGGCTGTGAAAATCTCCCGGTCACCTCCGTATTGCATTACACCGACGCACTGCCACCACACGAATTACCGATCGTGGTGACCGGACTGGCTGAGGAGGAACTCGGGCAGAAGGGCACCGAGGGCGCCATGCGTCGGGCGCACAAGATTTTGGATCCGCTGCAACCGGCAGTGGTCGTCACGGGTTCCATCGCCGAGATGATCGGTGGGGGTGTGACACCCGAAGGCACCAACATCCAGCGCTTCCTGCCGCGCACCATCGATGAGGATCAGTGGCAGAGCGCGAACCGCGCCATGTACTGGCTTTGGACGGAATACGGTCCAAAAAAAGTGCCGCCACGGCGCGAACGCAAAGAGGGTGAGAAGCCGCGAGTCAACATCATTGGTCCGGCGTACGGGACCTTCAACATGCCGTCCGACCTCGCCGAGATCCGTCGGCTGATCGAAGGCATAGGCGCTGAAATCAACATGGTGTTTCCGCTCGGCAGTCACCTTGCTGATATCGCCAAGCTCGCCGACGCCGACGTCAACGTCTGCATGTATCGCGAGTTTGGACGCATGCTGTGCGAGGCGTTGGAGCGCCCCTATTTGCAGGCCCCAATCGGGCTTCATAGCACGACGCGTTTCCTGCGCACGCTGGGTGAGATGACGGGGTTGGACCCGGAACCATTCATCGAGCGCGAGAAGCACACGACGATCAAGCCGCTGTGGGATCTGTGGCGATCGGTGACACAGGACTTCTTCGGAACGGCGAGTTTCGCAATCGTTGCCAACGAGACCTACGCGCGAGGTGTACGCAATTTCCTCGAGACGGAACTTGGGTTGCCATGTTCATTCGCCATGTCGCGCCGAGCGGGTGTCAAGCCGGACAACGAGGCTGTTCGTGCTGCGCTGACTGAGAAGCCGCCCCTGATCGTCTTTGGCAGCTACAACGAGCGCATGTATCTCGCCGAGGCAGGTTCACGCGCGGTCTACATACCGGCCTCGTTTCCGGGAGCGGTCATCCGGCGCCATACCGGTACGCCATTCATGGGCTATTCCGGTGCGACCTACCTGGTGCAGGAGGTTTGCAACGCATTGTTCGACGCGCTGTTTCACATCCTCCCGCTCGGTACGGAACTGGATCGCGTCGATCCGACGCCGGCCCGCTTGCACGTCGAATTGCCTTGGAGCGACGCAGCCAAGGCGGTGCTTGACGCCATCGTCGAGGCGGAGCCCGTGCTGGTCCGCATCTCAGCTGCGAAAAGGTTACGTGATGCTGCCGAGCGTTACGCACGCCGCGAAGGCGGGGAGATCGTCAGCGTCGCGCATATGACGGCGGTACGCAATTCGGTCGCCCGCGGAGAGCCGGCGTGAACAGGTGCATGAATACGAATTTCCATCCGGACCAGACGGCAGCGGCGCCGTTGCCCTTGGTCCGGGCGGGGATCCGTCCGGGCAACCGGACGGTCTTTTCCGCCGTGGGTTACGCCGCGGTGGACCCAAACGCGCGGGTGAAGCGCGATTCCGGCCGCAAGGCCAACTAGGAGGTACCTCTAATGGCTGATGACAAGAGGAGTGGCACTGGTCTGACCGCCGATGAAGCGAAAGCGTTTCATCGCGCGTTCATGAACAGTACGTTGGCGTTCATCGCTGTGTCGTTGATCGCCCACATTCTGATCTGGAACTGGCGTCCGTGGTTCTGACCCTCAACAACTGAACGAGGAGTAACTCGACATGTGGAGAATCTGGATGATGTTGGACCCACGTCGAACGCTGATCGCTGTGGGCATCTTTGCGTTCACGATGGTGATGCTGAACCACTTCGTGCAGTTGAGCACGGATCGGTACGGCAGCTGGCTTAACGAGCCTGTGTCGGCCGCCGCCGTGGCGGCTGCCGCAGCGAAGTAAGCGGCACGAGACGGTGGTGGCGAACGGGCTGAAGGTGTCTGAATCTGCACCCGTTCGCCACCAGAATCTGGTTTTGATGTCGCAGGCACGAGGGGTGCCTGCAACTTTGGGAGGGCTCGAACATGTCCATGCTGAGCTTTGAACAAAAGTACCGTGTGCGCGGAGGGACGCTGCTCGGCGGCGATCTGTTCGATTTTTGGGTGGGCCCGTTTTACGTCGGATTTTTCGGCGTAACGGGCATCTTCTTTGCGCTGCTCGGCACGCTGCTTATTTTGTGGGGTGCGGCGCTCGGGCCGACCTGGAATCTCTGGCAGATCAGCATCGCGCCGCCGGATCTCAAGTACGGGCTCGGTCTTGCGCCCTTGCGCGAAGGCGGCCTCTGGCAGGTGATCACGTTCTGCGCGCTCGGGGCGTTCGTCTCCTGGGCGCTGCGTGAGGTTGAGATCTGTCGAAAACTGGGTCTGGGCTACCACGTCCCGTTCGCCTTCGGTTTCGCGATCGCCGCCTACTTCACCCTCGAGGTGTTGCGGCCGATCCTGATGGGCGGTTGGGGACACGCCTTTCCTTACGGCATCTACAGTCACTTGGACTGGGTGTCGAACGTTGGCTACCAGCACCTACACTTTCACTACAACCCGGCACACATGATTGCGGTCACCTTCTTCTTCACGACCGTACTGGCGTTGGCGATGCATGGTGGAGCGATCCTGTCGGTTGCCAATCCCAAGAAGGGTGAAACGGTCAAGACCGCCGAACACGAGAATACCTTCTTCCGTGACACGATCGGCTACTCGATCGGTGCACTCGGCATCCACCGGCTGGGCTTGTTCCTGGCGGTCAGTTCAGTTTTTTGGGCCATCATCTGCATCGTCATCAGCGGTCCGTTCTGGACGCGCGGCTGGCCGGAATGGTGGAACTGGTGGTTGGATCTGCCGGTCTGGCGTTAACGACGACATACGAGATCAGGGGAGAGGCATATGGCCGAATACCAGAATATTTTCACGCGCGTTCAGGTGCGCTCGCCGGTGTATCCCGGCGTGCCCCTGCCGCGTGGTACGTGGGTGAGGCAGCGCGCCTCATCTTTCAGCCACCTGCTAGGGCGCTTTGGTGATGCCCAGCTTGGGCCGACGTATCTCGGCACCACGGGAATCGCAGCGCTGCTGTTCGGGATCATCGCGTTCGAGATCATCGGCCTGAACATGTGGGCATCGGTGAACTGGGACCCTGTCCAGTTCATTCGGCAGTTGCCGTGGTTGGCGCTCGAGCCGCCGGATGCCAAGTACGGTCTGCATTTCCCGCCGCTCAACCAGGGGGGCTGGTGGCTGGTGGCAGGCTTTTTCCTGACCGCATCGATTCTGTTGTGGTGGGTTCGGATGTACCGGCGCGCGCGGGCGCTCGGCATGGGTACCCATGTGGCCTGGGCCTTCGCGGCAGCCATCTGGCTCTACCTTGTGGTCGGCTTTATCCGTCCGGTACTCATGGGCAGCTGGTCAGAGGCGGTACCGTTTGGGATCTTCCCGCACCTCGACTGGACCGCGGCCCTGTCGATCCGCTACGGCAACCTGTTCTACAACCCGTTCCACGCGCTCTCGATCGTGTTCCTGTATGGCTCGGTCCTGCTGTTTGCCATGCACGCCGGCACCGTGATGTCGGCGACGCGCTTCGGCGGCGACCGGGAGCTCGAGCAGATCGTCGATCGCGGCACGGCAGGTGAGCGCATGGCGCTGTTCTGGCGCTGGACCATGGGGTTCAACGCTACGACCGAGTCCATCCATCGTTGGGCCTGGTGGTTCGCCGTGCTGTGCCCGCTGGTCGGTGGTATCGGAATCCTGCTGACTGGCACGGTGGTGGACAATTGGTACCTGTGGTCGGTCAAGCACCACGTGGTGCCGATGTACCCCCAGATCATCCCGCCGGTAGTCGATCCGGCTTCGCTTCCGGGAGCGCCGCAATGAATCATTGCATCCGCATTTCCTCGCTGCTGGTCGCCGGCGCAGCTCTGTTGCTGTCCGCGTGCGAACAACCACCAGTACAGTCGACGCAGACCGGCTATCGCGGCACGTCGATGATCGACCTCAAGCATCCGGCCACCGTCAAGAAATTGAAGGCGGCCAATGCGATTCCGGATGTCGTGCCCGCTGCTCCGGCAGACGGTCCACGTGCCAACGAGGTCTTCCAGAACATCCAGGTTCTGGGCGATCTCAGCGCCGCCGAGATGAGCCGTCTGATGGTGGCCATGACCAATTGGGTCGCTCCCAAGGAAGGGTGCACTTACTGTCATGCCGCCGACAACATGGCCACTGATACCTATCGGAAGGTGGTGGCGCGTCGCATGATCCAGATGACCCGCCACGTCAACACCGACTGGAAGGCGCATGTCGGCCAGACCGGCGTTACCTGCTACACCTGCCACCGGGGTAACGGTATTCCGCAGAACATCTGGTTCAACGATCCCGCACCCCAGAAGTTTGGCTGGGCCGGAAACGACGCAGGTCAAAACCGGCCTGCGAAGAGCGTCGGTCGCACTTCATTACCGTATGACCCGTTCTCGAAGTATCTGGCTGGGGACGCGTCCGGCATTCGGGTGGAAAGCACCACGGCGCTGCCGTCAGGCAACAAGACCACGATCAAGCAGACGGAGGCAACGTATGCGCTGATGGTGCACATGTCCGAGAGTCTCGGCGTGAACTGCACCTACTGCCATAACTCGCGTCAGTTCGCTTCGTGGGAGGAGAGCCGACCGCCGCGAGGAACGGCTTGGTATGGCCTGCGTATGGCTGGTCAGTTGAATAAGGATTATCTCACCCCGCTCACCTCGACGTTCCCCAAGGAGCGTTTGGGACCGCATGAGGATGTTGCCAAGATCAACTGTCAGACCTGCCATCAGGGTGTCAACAAGCCGCTGTACGGCGTGAGCATGGCCAAGGACTATCCTGAGATTCAGGGTATACGCGCCATGCCCACCGTGGCTGCGGCCGCCAATGCAGGCGCTGTGGTCGGCGGCGCGGCGGCGGGCTCCGTGGGAGCGGCGGCTGCAGCAGTTGACGCAGCTGCCAGCGCGGTCTCGGGCGATCGCTGATGGAATTGGTGCTCGCGCGGCCACGTGGCTTCTGCGCGGGCGTGACGCGCGCGATCGATATCGTCGATCGCGCGCTCGCCATCCACGGTGCCCCAGTCTTCGTCTATCACGAGATCGTGCATAACGGACACGTTGTGCGCGATCTCGAGACGCGGGGAGCAGTTTTCGTCGACGACCTGGCCCTCATTCCCGAAGGGGCGGTCACTGTGTTCAGCGCTCACGGGGTTCCCTTGTCCGTCGAGCGCGAAGCTCAGGAGCGAAAGCTGCGCGTCATCGATGCAACCTGCCCATTGGTCGCCAAGGTGCATGTTCAGGTCCGACGATACGTGCGGCAGGGTTATGCAGTCGTGTTGATCGGCCATGCGGGTCACGACGAGGTCACGGGAACCGTTGGTTCAGTGGCCACTGGCGTCCATGTTGTTGCGAGCGTTGAGGACATTGCCAGTCTCCCGCTCGCCCGGGATGCAAAGGTCGCCTACGTGACGCAGACAACACTCAGTGTCGATGACACACGCGAGTTGATCGCCGAGTTGGAGCGTCGATTCGATGACCTGCAGGGCCCGGCCACCGACGATATCTGCTACGCAACTCAGAACCGACAGGTCGCTGCCAAACAACTGGCAGCCGAGGTCGATCTGGTATTGGTGGTTGGCGCCGCCAACAGTTCCAACTCAGCGCGTCTGCGCGAAGTGGTAGTACAGCAGGGAATTCCCGCCTATTTGATCCCAGATGCCGACGCGATCGATCCTGCTTGGTTAGCAGGAGTCGGGCGGGTGGGTATTACATCGGGAGCTTCTGCGCCCGAGTATCTCGTGGATGGGGTGCGCTCCCGCCTGATTGGGCTGGGCGCCGCCGTCGAGCGCGAGATCGGTGAGCAGTTGGAGAACGTCACCTTTCGATTGCCGGCCGCCGTCTTGGGATCCGGCCCCGCGCGTCGTTTGTCGGCCACAGTACCCATCGATCGGCTGGCGCTTACGCTCTAAAGCGATACGAGAGAGCCATACGGGCGCCCTTGGGGCGGTCGGACGCCAATTGACCGGGCGGCTAGCCGACAGCGGTCTCTCACCAGCAAATCCAGCTCTGAGATCCAGAGCCCGAAGCTAAAGCCAGTTGGCAGCGGGGGCGCCCGAGCGACGGCTGCTGCTCTGTGTCTTGCGCCTTGAGAGCTTCCCGTGCAGCACTGCCGTCGGTAAGTCGGCTTGTCGTGCCAAAATAGCCGAGCGGATGGTATCGCGATCGAGTCCGGCGTCCCTCATGACTTCATCTCGGGTTCCGTGATCGATGAATCGGTCGGGGAGTCCGATATTGAGTGTGGGAACAGTCACTCGGTTGGCAGCCAGGCACTCGTTGACGGCACACCCGGCGCCGCCCGCAATTGCGTTCTCCTCGAGCGTCACGATCAGGTCGTGCTGCCGCGCGATTTCAAGGACCATGCGCTCGTCAAGTGGTTTGACAAACCGCATGTTGACGACCGTCGCGTCCAATTCGTCGCCCAATTCAGTTGCGGTGGCGAGCATGGTGCCGAAGGCCAGCAGGGCGATCCGCCCAGTGCCGACGCGGCGCAGTTCCGCCGTGCCTATCGGCAGCAATTGGGGGTCACGCTTCGCCACTGTAGTTGGTACTGCTCCGCGTGGGTACCGCACGGCAACGGGGCCGCGGTGGGCGAGGCCGGTCTGCAGCATGTCGCGCAACTCCTGACCGTTGCTCGGCGTCATGATCACCATACCGGGCACGCATCGCAGAAAGCTCACATCCAGTGCGCCGTTATGGGTCGCGCCGTCGGGTCCCACCAGTCCGGCACGGTCGATCGCGAACAATACCGGGAGCGATTGTAGTGCGACATCGTGGATCAATTGATCGTAGGCCCGTTGCAGGAAGCTAGAGTAAATGGCCACAACGGGATGTAATCCCTGTGTAGCGAGTCCGGCCGCAAAGGTGACGCTGTGCTGTTCGGCGATACCCACGTCGAAATAGCGCTCCGGGTGTCTTTTGGCATAGCCGACCAACCCGGAGCCTTCGCGCATAGCGGGTGTGATGGCCACCACCTCCCGGTGGCTGTCAGCCGCCTCGCACAGCCATTCACCAAACACGTCGGTGTATGTTTCGGCAGGTCGCTGAGATGGCGGCTGTATTCCGGACATCGGATCAAACGGGGTGACGCCGTGATATTTGATCGGATCGGCCTCTGCTGCCGCATAGCCGCGCCCCTTTTGTGTCTTGACGTGCACGACACGCGGGCCGGTCACGGTTTTCACTTTGCGCAGTGTATGCACCAAGCCCTGAACGTCGTGACCGTCACAGGGGCCGAAGTACTGAAATCCCAGTTCCTCGAACAGCCGGCCGGCGCCCTGTTCCTTGCTTTCCTCCATTTCAGTTCGACCGAACGACAGTGACAGACTTCCGACATTGGGTGAGATGGACATGCCGTTGTCGTTGACGATGATGATGAGGTCCAGATTGGGTAGGGCGCCAGCCTGCTGCAGGGCTTCATAGGCCATACCTGCAGTCAGTGAGCCGTCGCCGATGATGGCCACGGTTTTACGTTCTACACCCATTTGACGGCTACCTACGGCGATGCCGAGCGCTGCGCTGATCGACGTGCTCGAGTGTCCCGCCCCAAATGAGTCATGCGGGCTCTCGTCTCGGCGCAGGAAACCAGAAAGGCCGTTGCGCTTGCGGATGCTGGCCATCCTGTCGCGTCGCCCGGTCAGTACCTTGTGGGGGTAACACTGGTGACCGACATCCCACACCAATGCATCGTGGGGGGTTTCGAATACATAGTGGAGTGCAATCGTCAGCTCAACCGTCCCGAGCCCCGCGGAGAGGTGTCCGCCGCCGCGGGCGACGCTATGCAGAAGAAAGTCCCGCATCTCCTCTGCAACGTATCCCAACTCACAGCTGTCGAGTTGGCGCAGATCTGCCGGGTCGTCGATGCCGTCAAGCAGGTTGGGCCGGCGGGCGATATCCATCAGGTAACTCCCTCTGCGGCGCGACGCGCCTCGAGCGTGCGCCGGTGCGACGTCAGTCCCGGCCCCCACAGGGCAATGGCTGGAATCGGCAGCATCAGCAACAGATGCTCCAGCAAACCCAGCAGGGTCACGGCGGCAAGCAGCGCGATCGCTGTTTCTTCGAAGAGTGACGCTTCTGCAGTCAATGCCCGTTTGCACAGCACCCATGCCACTGCCGTCAAGGCAGCAATGGAGAAGGGAAAAAGTGCGTTCATTCGGCGCTGCCGGAAAAAGCCGTTCAGGTAGGCCATGTGAGCCGGCAGGAATTCGCTGCCGAGATTACGAACTCCCAAAAAGAGATTCAGCTTTGCGCTTTGGCGCATACCCCACAACAGAAGGTAGGTCCACAGGGCCACCTTGTTGGGTGCATTCCAATGAATAATCATCAGAAGGACGGCCCCCGCGATCAGCGCAAGCTCATGGTGCAGTACCGCCTGAACGCCGTGAGTGAAGTGCTGCCATCCCCGGCAGTCGTCCGCGCAGGCGTGGCGGCGCGGTCCCGTGATGGTGCCGGTCAGGAAAAAGATTTCCTGCCAGCCCCAGACCGCGAGCGCAGCGGCGAAAGACAGGTACGCTGCAGGTACGGTAGTTTGACTGCGCAGCATGACCAACCCAACCAAGGCGCCGATCAGCAGGGCGGTTGCACCGATCTTTGTCCAAGGGTAGGTGCTGTGCTCCATGCCGTCCAGGAACATCACCAACGCGGTAGTGCTCCACCACAGAATGATCGAGAACAGCAGAGGTACCACGAGTTCCACTGGGTGTGGTTACCAGGCCGGCGCGAGGCGGACGTTTTCCGGGAGTTCGTGCCGGTGCACGGGCAGGCAGTACAGCCGGGCGAATACCAGACCGGCCTGCACCGATAATCCAACCCGTTTGACCCAGCCTGCGATGCCGCCCGCGGCTGTCGCTGCATCGATCCGCGCAGAGATCTCCCGAATTCGTTCCAGGCCCTGGCGGAATTTCGGAGACTCGAGGTCAAGACTGAGCGGGAAGATCTGCTTCGAGATTTCCGTCGTGATCCGGAAAACCGTGTAGTCGTATTCCGTGGGGTCGAGGCCGAGAGCTGCATGCAACTGCGGACGGTTGTGGTCCCGGACGTACATCGTGGCGAACACAGCAAGCAGAAAAAACCGGATCCACAGCTTATTAGCGCCGCGCAGCAACTTCGGATTGGCGCGCATCAGCAGGGCGAATGCCTCGCCATGTCGAAACTCATCGTTGCACCATTCCTCGAACCACCGGAATATGGGATGGAAACGACGCTCCGGATGTTTCTCCAGTTGGCGGAAGATCGAGATGTAACGCGCGTAGCCAATCTTCTCTGAAAGGTATGTGGCGTAGAAGATGAACTTTGGTTGGAAGTAGGTGTACTTCTTGGTGTGCGTGATCTGACCGAGATCGACACCCAGCCCAAAGTCCTTTAGCGATTTGTTGATGAAGCCGGCGTGGCGACTTTCATCCCGAGCCATGTAGCCCATGAGTGCGCGGATATCGGGGTTGCTGATATTTTTCTTGATTTCGCTGTACAAGACGCAGCCCGAGAATTCCGCGGTAACCGAGCTCACGAGGAAATCCAGAAATTCCTGGCGCAGTTCCTCGGGCAGTTCCCGGACTTCCGCGGCGAATTCGGCATCGCGCTCGAAGTGGTGACGGTTGACGTCCCGTTTGAATTCCGCGATCAAGGCATCCCATTCGGCTCGCACCGGAGAGACGTCCATACGATCCATTGCCGGGTAATCCGTTCGATAAAAACGCGGACTCAGCAACGTATTGGCTTCCGCCTGACGGGTTGCGTCCTCTGCCGTTGCGATCAACACGTCGGTGGTCATGAGTGGCTCCAGTAATTCAGTGCTTGGTTTGATCGTCGAGAACGGCAGCAAAGGCCGCTTGGTTGGTCGGGCCGAATGCATTGAGGTAGATGCTGCGCCCGGTGGCGGGGTCTTCAATCGAAAGGCGACCATCGCTCCAGCGTGTCAGACGAAAGGGCGGTCCGGCATCGACGTCCCGTCGTTTACGCTCTTGGGCGAGTCCGCGCATGACGCCGCGCAGAAACCCGTTGGTCCCAGGTTCAATCACCGTGGTCCGGTCGGTTTCGCTGCTGGTGACGACGACGGCGCCGTCGGCTCGATCATCGAAGTGCAAGTTGCGCGTCAACACCGGAGTGGCCTCCGGAGGCGCTGACACGCCTTGTCCAGCAAGTCGGCCGAAGCCTGCGGCTGCGATTGAGATCAGTATCAATGCAGCGGCGCCCGCCAGTGCTCCACGCGGTACACCAGCACTGTTGAAAGGATCGCTCAAGCGGGTAATCCTCCAACCGTCACCGGGGGATGCAGCGTTGGCTGCGCCGGAAGCTGCGGACGCAGGTACTCCGGGCCTGCTTCAGGTGTGGCCGCAGCCAACGCCGCGGCCAGCGTCCGGGCAGCCTGTTCGCCCCCGGCGATACAACGCAGCATGGGTTGTACGCGAAACACGCGCAGCGGTCGTACATGCGGCCATGTCACGAAGTAACCAATACGCTGATCGGGCGAGGTCGTGATCGGGATATCCGCGGTCCCATCAGGATACGCCTTCATGCCGGCCGACTCGATCACCTTGAAGGGCAGGTTGACAGCCATGGGCATGGCCACGCCAAACCGCATCACCACGCGTTCATTGGTTATGGTGTGCAAGGTCGTCCGAGCCATCGCCCGCGCCAACAGCGTCAAGAGGCCAATGGCGGTGACCCCCAATAGCGCGAGCCAGGCTGCCCCCTGCAACGCGGTCACCCAATCGCTGCCGCTCACGCGTGAGTCCGCCACGTGCCAGAGCACCAGAATCAGGAAATAGACAGCCACCTTGCGAACGTGCAGCGCACGAACGGCAAGGGCGCGCCACGAGGGCGAACCCTGCCAGAGGATGCGCTCACCCTCCGGCAGTCGTTCCGGCAAGCCGGCAACCGGTTCGAACTCGTACTCGCTCACAGCACGGGTCCGAGTCGTGACGGTGTCCCGTACAGCGTGCCACCTGCGTAATAGGCCGAGATGCGGTCCTCTTCTCGGAGCGTGACCTGATCAGCGTTGGCAAGACCCGGTACACCAGCGAACTGATGCGACATGATCGAGTTGACCCACACTGCACGGCCCGCGTCGTCGACGATGGCGAATGCGATCGGCAAGAGCACCCGACGGCCGCTGCCACTGACCGCAACTTCGAGGTAGCGTACTTGCGGCTCTGATCGGTCGACCCAGACGTCGCTCACCACGCCACCGACCTTGCCGTCACCACCCACCACGGGCACGCCGCGCGGATCAGGATCCTTGCTGGATACGCTGAAGTCGTGAGCCACCCGCAACGGCACGATCTTGGGAGTGCCCTCGAGGGTGAGGTCCGGCGTGTCGGTGCGTTCGGCGTAAGACGCTGGACCCACAGCATCCAACATCGGATTGCCGGTTGGCTCAAGTGGTGCACCGGGCCAAGGGGCGACAGGACGTGCCTTGATTTCGCGCTTGTCCACCTCGCGTGACGGCTTTTGCACCGAGCCGCCGTGCGGCAGCAGGAACGTCTTCGGACTCGGCATGGCCGGGAAGCCCTGAACGACGATGTGGTCCGAGCGATCCGACTTGAGCGGATAGCCCTCGCGTTTGTCTTCCCGGCGGATGTAATAAATCACACCCGCAAAGAAAATCCAGAATGCGTAGAGCAGGATCTGCGCGACATCGATGTAACTGGTAAATGCGCCCTTATGCATGACAATAACCTCCCCTGACAAAAGCGATCAGCCCGGAAACTCAGCCAGGCCAAATTGCCGGACCGGCCGGCGGTTCGTAACGCCTGCGCTCTTCACCAATGGTCCGATGGCGACCATGGCTGCGAACAACAGGAAGATTTCGATGTGATAGACGAATGTGTAGCCAGTGGCTGGCGAGGACAGTGCAGATCCGAGCGCACCGTGCATGGCAAGACCGGAAACGATGTCCTTGCCGAACCCACCGCAGGCGACGCCGAGACCAGCTGCAGTTGCTTGCACGGCGCCCCACGCGCCGAGTGCCAAACCGGTGATGCCGGAGTGATCAACATCCATGGCTGCTGTCAGGGTCGAGACGGCAAACATTCCACCGCCAAAACCGATCAACAAGGTGCCCAAGCGAAACAATGCGGGTGAGTGCAGGGCAGAGGCGAAGATGACGGCACTGAACGCTGCGACGCCTGCAAGACAGCCGAATGCCGCGAGGCGGTAGGGGTCCGAGCCGCGGCCGAGGCGCCGCGCAGCCAACGTCAGTGCCACCAGTGTGCCGAGCGCCTGGAAAGCAGTCAGTTGCGTTGTCGCTGCGACCGGCAAGCCGAGGATTTCGGCGCCATATGGTTCGAGGAGAATGTCCTGCATCGTGAAGGCAGCGGTTCCGAGCCCAACGGCAGTCAGGAAGCGTTCGCGTGATCCGTCAGCATTCAGGGTGGCCCAGCGGCTGCGCAGGCTGTCGTCCCGGTCGACCGGTCGTTCGGTCAGCTTCGTATCTCGTGCCTCTTGTTTCCAGAGGGCGACGATGTTGAGAAACATGGTCAGCGCAGCCGCGCCCTGGACCACCTGCACCAGCCGGGTGGGAGTGAAATTCTGCAGCAGTGCGCCGCATACCAAAGCGCTCACCAGCGTGCCCGCCAGCAGCATCACGTACAACAATGAAACGACGCGCGGTCGGGATTTTTCGGGGGCCAGATCGGCGGCAAGTGCGAGCCCCGCAGTTTGGGTCACATGCATTCCGGCTCCCACCAGCAGGAAGGCCAGCGATGCGGCCACCGGCCCCAACCATGGTGGCGCCGGCTGCTTCGAGATTCCCGACAGGACGAGCAGGGCAAACGGCATGATGGCCAGACCGCCGTACTGGAGAACCGTACCCATCCAGATGTAGGGCACACGCCGCCAACCGAGTGCCGAACGGTGTACGTCAGACTTGAAGCCAACCAGCGCTCTAAAGGGCGCAAACAGCAATGGGATGGCCACCATCGCTGCCACCAGCCACGCGGGCACGTGCAGTTCGATGATCATGACGCGGTTCAGCGTGCCGGTCAGCAGAACGCCTGCCATCGCGACCGAAATCTGGAACAGGGACAGCCGCAGGAGTCGTGACAGCGGGAATTCAGCCGTCGCCGCATCGGCGAATGGCAGGTACCGTTCGCCGAGACGTTGCCACCAGACCATGGCCCGTGCGGGATTGGCTGCCATCAGCGCGACAACTCCATGGCCTGAGATTTGTAGAAGCCGCTGTTGACCCGCAAGGTCCGGCTCGGGGCCCAATCGCGCAGGCGGGGGTGGGCGGCAAGGTTCTTGCGCAACTGCTTTTCACAGACCGGCACGATGGACGGCGCGCGATTGCCTTGCGGCAGCAGGCGGCCCACGGCCCGCATGGCCACCAGAGCGTTGGTCCGCGGGGCGAAAGTGAACAGCATGGATTGGCGCGTGCGTGCGGCCAACCCCGAGAGTACGCGTACCACGTCGTCCGGCTGATAATGAATCAGGGAATCCATGGCGACCACGTGGTCGAATTCCCCGTGCTCCTCATCCAGCATGTCACCGACGCGAAACTCGACGTGGCCGGCACCGAAATCAGCGGCACTGCGTTCGTGAGCGAGATTGACCAGATTGGGGGACAGATCGACGGCGATCACGTAGGCACCGCGACGGGCTGCCTCCAACGCCAGCGCGCCTGTGCCACACCCTGCGTCCAGCAGGCGTTTGCCGGTGAGGTCTCGGGGTAACCAGTCGAGCAGGGTAGCCCTCATGCTGTCGCGTCCCGCACGTACGGTAGCGCGAATACGGCTGACAGGGGCGTCGGAGGTCAGACGTTTCCACGCCTCGACGGCCGTCCGATCGAAGTAGGTTTCGATTTCGCTGCGGCGTTCCTGATAGGTAACGTTTGGCATCAGTCGAACCCCAGCAGATCGAAGATCTCACGGTCTTTCAGCGCTTCGGCTTTCATCGGCGGTTGTCCATCCCAGAGCGACTGGGCGAGACGCAGATACTCGGTGCGCACTGCCTCGACCTCGGGGGAGTCCTCCATTTCAAAGAGCGTCGCCTTCTTCAGTCGGCTGCGGCGGATTGCGTCGAGGTCGGGGAATCGCGCCAGAGTACGCAGCCCGACACGGTCATTGAATTTGTCGATTTGGTCCGTACCGGCACTACGATTTGCGATGACACCGCCGAGTCGGACGTTGTAATTCTTTGACTTCGCACCAATCGCCTGCACGATCCGGTTCATCGCAAAAATGGAGTCGAAATCATTTGCGGCAACGATCAGGGCGCGGTCTGCATGCTGTAGCGGTGCGGCAAAACCACCGCAAACGACGTCCCCGAGTACGTCAAAAATGACCACGTCGGTGTCTTCCAGCAGGTGATGCTCCTTGAGCAGCTTGACTGTCTGTCCAACGACGTAGCCACCGCAGCCCGTCCCTGCGGGCGGACCGCCGGCCTCGACGCACATCACGCCGTTGTAACCTTCATAAACGAAGTCTTCCGGACGCAGTTCCTCGGGATGGAAGTCAACCGACTCGAGCACGTCGATTACGGTGGGCATCAACCGCTTGGTCAGGGTGAAGGTTGAATCGTGTTTGGGATCGCAACCGATCTGCAGTACTCGCTTGCCGAGCTTGCTGAAAGCCACCGAGAGGTTGGATGAGGTGGTGCTCTTGCCAATGCCGCCCTTGCCGTAAACGGCGAAGACTTTGGCATTGTCGATCTTGAGGGTCGGGTCCAGTGACACCTGGACGCTGCCTTCGCCATCGGGACGGTGCACTTTCACCCCACCGCGACGCAGATCGGTGAGGGGAACAGTTGCGGTCTCCATCATGCTGCAGCTCCTTCAAAAACGCCTTCAAGTCGATCTTCGAGTTCTTCGCCGGCGCGACGCAGCGCTTCCAGCGTCTCGGCATCCGGCTGCCAGTACTGGCGCTCGGAGGCCTCAATCAAACGACTGGCCACCTTGGCGGAGGCCGTCGGGTTCAGTTTCGACAATCGCTCGCGCATGGCGGGATCGAGTACGAAGGTTTCCGTCAGCTGCTGGTAGACCCAGGGCTGCACGTGACCGGTCGTCGCGGACCAGCCGATGGTGTTCGTCAGGTGGAGTTCGATTTGCCGCACGCCCTCGTAACCATGCTTGAGCACCCCTTCATACCACTTGGGGTTCAGCATACGAGTGCGTGTCTCCAGCGCGACCTGTTCTGACAGCGTGCGGATGGTGCCATTGCCGCCGGTTTGGTCGCCGATGTATACCGGAAGCTCAACGCCTTCTTTCGCGCGACGGACTGCCCGCGTGATGCCACCGAGAGTGTCGAAATAGGTATCGATGGTCGTCACGCCGAGCTCGACCGAGTCGAGGTTCTGGCAGGCCAGTGATACGTCGGCCAGAACGCTCTTCAGCAACGCGCCCTGTTGTTCCGGTTTACCGTTGCGCCCGTAAGCAAATCCCTTGCGGCGCGTATACGTTTCTGCGAGCTCGTTTTCGTCTTCCCATCGCCCGTTGTCGATCAGCATGTTCACATTCGCGCCATAGGCACCATCGGCATTACCGAACACCCGCAGCGCTGCAGTCTCGAGATCGCAACCGTGCTCGCGCTGATAGGCTAGCGCGTGCTTACGTACGAAGTTGAATTCCTCAGGCTCGTCGGCGCTGGCCGCCAGGAAGGCCGCCTCGGCGAGTAGTTTGATCTGCAGCGGCATCAGATCGCGGAAGATGCCGGATAGGGTCACAACCACGTCGATCCGTGGGCGATCGAGCTCACTCAACGGCCGCAAAGTGGCGCCGGCGAGCCGACCGTAACTGTCGAAGCGGGGCAGGGCGCCCAACAGTGCAAGGGCCTGCCCGATGGGGCTGCCCTCGGTCTTGAGGTTGTCGGTTCCCCACAAAACCAGCGCCACCGTTTCCGGTAAGGGGTGACCGTCTGTAGCGTGCCGCTGCAGGAGCATGTCAGCAAGACGTGATCCCTCTCGCATCGCATAAGCGCTCGGTATGCGAAATGGATCGAATCCGTGCAGGTTGCGGCCGGTCGGCAGGATCTCCGGGGTACGCAGCAGGTCACCGCCCGGTGCCGGTCGCACGTAGCGCCCGTCCAAGGCCCGCAGGATACCGTCGATTTCACTGTCCACCGCCAGGAGCTGATTGGCCCGGATCAATGACTGTAGAGCGGCGGTTCGCTGCGGCGAATCGTCGCTGCGATGCAGCGAGTCAAACGTGGCGCCATCGACGATGGCTGTTACGGTGGCAGCATCGATCGCCGGCTGCTCGTGCGACTCCGTCATCGCTTTCAGCAGGTCGTAACGCTCTTGTGGGCCATGCCCGCGCCCCACGACGTGCAGGCCGTGCGGTATGAGCGTGTGCTCGATTTCGAAAATCTGCTCGCTCAGCTGGCTGACTCGTTGGGCGAGATCGCCAGACCAGCGAGGATCGACGCTCGCCAGATCCATCGTTGCTGCCTGCGTCTGAATGAGCTCTGCCAGCGATGAACGCTCCTCGGCTGCCTCAGGGGATAGTCCGCGCCACCGCTCGATCGACATCTTCAGTTCGGCGAGACCACGATAAACGCCGGCCTCCGTCACGGGTGGCGTCAGATAGCTGATGAGCGTGGCGGCTGCGCGTCGCTTGGCGACCGCCCCTTCGGACGGGTTGTTGGCTGCATACAGGTAAAGGTTCGGCAAATCACCGATGAGCCGGTCCGGCCAGCACGCGCCCGACAACCCTGTCTGTTTGCCCGGCATGAACTCGAGTGCGCCATGAGTGCCGAAATGCAGTACGGCATGCGCGCCGAAATCCTCGCGCAGATAACGATAGAAGGCCGAGAATGCGTGGGTGGGCGCAAAGCCGCGCTCGAACAACAGGCGCATCGGGTCGCCTTCGTAACCCAAGCCCGGTTGCACGCCAACCAGCACGTTGCCATAGCGCGCACCCAACACGAAAATCGAGCGACCGTCGCTCAGCTGCCTGCCTGGAGCGGGTCCCCACTGGCTCTCGATTTCCCGCAGCCACGGTTCGCGCCGCACGTGATCATCCACGGCAATGCGCTCGACGACATTGGCATCGGCGCCGAAGCTGGCCGCATTGCCCTTGAGAATCTGCTCGCGCAACTCATCTACGCTGGCAGGAAGATCCACCGTGTAGCCGTCCCGGTGCATCGCCTGCAGCGTTGCGAAGATGCTCTCGAATACAGACAGGAAGGCCGCAGTGCCTGTGTTGCCGGCATTCGGCGGGAAGTTGAACAGAACGATGGCTACTTTGCGCTGCGCGCGCCTTGCACGACGCAACTCGACCAATCTCGCAACGCGGGCCGCAAGTGTTTCGGCTCGCTCCGGACAGGAGAACATGTCCTGCGAACGATGGCTGGCGTCGAAGCTGCAATTGCGGTGGCAACCGGTGCACGTCGTGCCGGGAGCGCCGGGACGTCCGCCGAACACCATCGGGGCCATCGCGCCGTCGAGCTCGGGGATTGCCACCATGATGGTGCTCTCCACCGGCATCAGGCCGCGCTCGGATTGACCCCATTGCTCTATGGTCTGAAATTCCACCGGATGAGCGGCAACGTAAGGTACGTCTAGTGCCGCGAGAATCTCCTCTGCAGCGCGTGCGTCGTTGTAGGCCGGCCCGCCGACCAGTGAAAAACCGGAAAGAGATACGACCGCGTCCACTGTCGGGTGGCCGTCGCGCAGAAAATAGCGTTCAATGGCCGGCCGCGCATCAAGCCCGGATGCGAAGGCGGGTATGACCCGCAAACCGCGCGCTTCCAGAGCTGCAATTGCCCCGTCGTAATGGGCGCTGTTGCCGGCCAGCAGGTAAGAGCGAAGCACCAATAGACCGACTGTCCCGACCGGATCGGCATTGATCGGCGGTGCAGGCAGTGCCGCCGCGTTTTCACTTATTCGTGACGGCATGCGCGGGTGATAGACGCCGACCTCGGGGTACTGGACCGGTGCGCTGACCTTCATGGTCCCACGCAGGTTCGCCCGAGGACCGCCGGCATAGCGATCGATCAGGAAGCGAATCATGTGGCGGATATTGTCCTCCGAGCCACCGAGCCAATACTGGAGGGTGAGAAAGTAGGCGCGTACGTCTTGCGCCGTTCCGGGTATGAAACGCAGCAACTGCGGCAAACATCGCAGCATTTTCATCTGCTGTGCGCCGCCTGCAGCCGCTTTTTCTTTATTACCGCGCAGCCGCTTCAGAATCGCCATCGGTCCACTGGCGGGTCGATCGATCTCGAAGCGACCCATTCTGGTCAGCTTGACGACCTCGCTGGCGGACATCGCGCAGATCATGGCGTCACAGTCATCCCGCCGGGCTCGCAGAGCAGGCATCAGCGGCAGGAAATGGTCCTCCATGAACAGCATGGTGACGATGATGATGTCACCGTTGGCGATGTCTTCCTTGCACCGTTCCAATTTGTCCGGATGGGTGCCCCATTCCGAAGCCGAGTGCATGGAGAAGCGAAGGTTGGGCAGTTCAGCAAGGAGCTTTACTCGCGCACGCTCGGCTGCCGTGGTCAGATGGGTGTCCATCGTCACCAGAACCACGTTCATTGCGGCTGAGCGTTCAGCGGGCATAGTGGGCCTTGGCGTCATACAGCGTGTCGATGGTGATGGTCACAACGCCCTGTTCGCTGGCGTAACGCTCCGTGTTACGACGCGCCTTGCCCCGGACGAAGAAGGGAATCTTGCCGAGTTCTTTCTCTGCGTCTGCCGACCAAGCGGGCGCATACGACTGCGCTGCGACCGGGCTGGGCGGGACGCTGGTCGAAACCGCGATGGCCTCTGAAATCTGCAGGTCGGCCGTCGTGCTGGTGGCTGTGCCTTCCTGGGCCGTAGCGGTGACGTCGGTGTCGCTGAGCTCTGACGCTGTTTTTTGGACAGCTGTGCCATGCCCGCCACCGAGATGAGAGGGGCTGGCGTCTCCGTGGAACTCGAAGTCCTCACGGAACATACCGATCAAGTGTTCCTCTAGCCCCATCATCAGGGGGTGAACCCAAGTGTCGAACAGGACGTTGGCCCCCTCAAAACCCATCTGAGGGGAGTAGCGAGCTGGAAAATCTTGAACGTGCACCGGTGCTGAGATGACCGCGCACGGTACCCCCAGCCGCTTGGCGATGTGCCGTTCCATCTGTGTGCCGAGCACGAGATCAGGGTGCAATTCCATGACCGCTGATTCAATCGCGAGATAGTCATCGGTGATCAGCGGTTCGATGCCGTGATCAGCCGCCGCTGCGCGTATCTCCCGCGCAAACTCACGGCTGTAGGTGCCGAGACCCACGACGACGAAGCCCAATTCATCACGCGCGACGCGTGCTGCTGCGATCGCGTGTGTTGCATCGCCGAAAATGAACACGCGCTTGCCTGTCAGGTAGGTCGAGTCCACCGAACGTGAATACCAGGGCAAGCGGGCGCCGTGACGGGCCAGCGTGGGCGCCGGATCGACGCCCGCCAACCGAGCCACTTCGATGATGAAGTCGCGGGTCGCACCGTAGCCTATGGGTACGACGGTCGTATAAGGCTGCCCGCAGTTGCGCTCCAGCCAGCGCGCCGCGGTGACGCCTGTCTCTGGATACAACAGCACGTTGAAGTCGGCGTCACCCAGGCGTCCGAGATCTGCAGGCGTTGCGCCGAGCGGCGCGATCACGTTGATCTCGATGCCGAGGTCAGCCAAAAGTCGGCTGACTTCGGTGATGTCATCGCGGTTGCGGAACCCGAGTGCCGTGGGTCCGAGCAGATTGCAGCGGGGTACTGCGCTGGCATCGCGGGTCGGGCGCTTGGTGCCCGGCGGCAAGGCGGATTTTGCGGCCAGGGTCCGGACCAGCTGGTAGAAGGTTTCGGCCGCGCCCCAGTTTTCCTTGCGCTGGTATGAGGGCAGTTCAAGCGGGACCACCGGTATCGGTAGGGCCAGTGCCCGTGCGAGACCGCCCGGATCGTCCTGAATCAACTCGGCGGTGCACGAGGCACCGACGATCATTGCCTCTGGTTGAAAGCGCTCATAGGCATCGCGGGCTGCGGTCTTGAACAACTCCGCGGTGTCTCCGCCGAGGTCGCGCGCCTGGAACGTCGTGTAGGTTACCGGCGGTCGCGAGTTGCGTCGCTCGATCATGGTGAACAACAGATCGGCGTAGGTGTCACCCTGCGGCGCGTGCAGCACGTAATGCAACCCTCGCATGGCGCTCGCCACCCGCATGGCACCGACATGGGTGGGTCCTTCGTATGTCCAAAGGGTCAGCTGCATGGTCAGACCGCCAACCGTGTTCGCCGCACGAGCGGTCGGGAGAAGAGTTCCGCGAGGTCACCTGCCTGCTCGTAGCCCTGTATGGGCGTGAACACGAGCTCGATAGACCATTTCGTGGTCATGCCCTCGGCTTCCAGCGGATTGGCGAGTCCCAGCCCGCACACGACCATGTCGGGATGCTCTGCACGGCAGCGGTCGAGTTGCCGATCGACATCTTGTCCTTCGCTCAACTGCGTGTCGGCGGGGAGCAACTCCAGTTCAAGGGCCATGTGGCGCTTGTGAAGATACGGGGTGCCCACCTCGACGGGAGTCATACCGAGTTCGCGGGCCAGAAAACGCGCGAGCGGCACTTCGAGTTGCGAGTCCGGGAAAAAGAAGATGCGCTTGCCCGCCAGAGTCAATCGGTGACGGGCTACTGCATGTCTGGCGCGCTCTACCGCGGGTTGGGTGACGGCACGAAAACGATCTTCGCTCACGCCAAAGGCGCGGGCAGCTGCCTGCAGCCAGAGGGTGGTGCCTTCCACCCCGAGCGGAAAGGGGGCCGGCAGCCATTGGGCACCGCGTCGTTCCAACGCCAGCGAGGTTTCCGACAGGAATGGCTGGGCGAGCATGAAACGCGTATTGGGGCCAACGGTCGGCAGATCATGAGCCCGTCGCGGGGGCAGGAAATACACCGGGCCGATACCGAGCGCTTCGAAAGTCCGTCGCCATTGGTCTTCGACGACGTCTGCCAGCGTGCCAACGATGAGCAATGACTGGGGCGCCTCGGCTTCGGCGCTGCCACATTCGGCGACCAAAGCCGCCAAACAGGCGTCCTCGCCCTGGGTGAACGTCGTTTCGATGCCGCTGCCGGAGTAGCTCAATACACGCACTTTTGGCGAGTGCTTGACCGAAAGTCGAGCTGCAGCCCGCGAAAGATCTAGTTTGATGACTTCGGAGGGGCAGGAGCCCACTAAAAAGAGCAGCTTGATGTCGGGACGTCGCTCGAGCAGTCGACCGACCACGCGGTCCAACTCGTCATTGGCGTCGGCGATGCCAGACAGGTCGCGGTCTTCGATGATGGCCGTGGCAAAACGCGGTTCGGCAAAGATCATGACGCCTGCCGCGGACTGGATCAGATGGGCGCAGGTCCGGGAGCCTACGACCAGAAAGAATGCGTCCTGAATTTTGCGGTGCAGCCAAACGATGCCCGTCAGACCGCAGAAAACCTCGCGCTGGCCGCGTTGGCGCAGGATCGGTGTTTCTGCGCACCCGCTTCGCGGCAGTGGGATGACTGTGGCTTCGCTCATCCAGCCGTCCCGATCGGTTCGTTCTGCAAGGACATGTTGCGGTGCGGAAATTCAAGTCGCGCGGTCCGTAACTTCAGGACGAACTGCGTTGCGTTTACGAGGTACGAGGCATAGGCTGCAAGGGCCAGATACATCTGCTGTTGTGTGGTGAGTTTCCCAGTGACCAGCGCCAGCAGGTAGGCCGTGTGCAGCGCCAGCACGAGCATGCTGACGACGTCCTCCCAGAAGAAGGGTCGAGCGAACAGGTAGCGGCCAAAAACATCATGTTCCCAAATCGCGCCGGTGATCATGATCAGGTACAGGACCAACGTCTTGATGACGATGGAGACCGTGGCCGCCGTCGCACCAGATCCCGTGCCCAAGTAGCGCAGCACCAGCACCAGACTGACCAAAAACACCAGAAATTGCAGTGGCGCGAGCACGCCCTGCACCATTGTCCATTTCGAAGCATCACGACGCGAGCGCTGTTCTGCCGTATAGAGGGCAGGGCGTGGGCGCTGCTGGGAACTGGCCGGGTGTTTCGTTTTTCCGAACATCGCCTCGGTCCTGACGGTCGTGGATGCAACCGTAGACCGAGGCGGCGAAAGTGTCAACTAAACTTGACGTAAATAGAACTTGACTAGTCAATACGTACAACATACACATTAGGGGCTCGGCAGTTTCGCCTCAGCGCCATAGGCGTTGGGCGAAGAGGATCGCAGCGCGGACGCCGAAGTCGCGCGAGGTCCATTCCCTTGCTGCCGGAGATGAAGGGGGTATCGAGCGATGACGAACTGGCATGAGGCAAAGGGATCCGAGGACGGTGCCGGCGGCGGTGCTGAAGCGGTCGGTCGCGGTTCGGACCCTTCGCGGCGAAGGTCCCGCCGCAAGGCAGATGAGGCTGGGCAATCCTCCGGTCAGGAAAAGTCGGCCCGGGTCGGCCAATTGGTGTCGACGCTGGAAGGGGAGGTCATTCCCCGGTTGGTCTTGCTGCGGCGTGCCCGGGCCTACCAGAGCAGCGGCGAGGTCGGTTGGTCCCCTCAATCCGGGGGGGTCGAATGTATCGACGAATTTGCCCGCCTGTTACTCGCCAGCGATGTCGAGGTTGCTTACAGCTACATCGATGCGATCCGCTCGCGCGGGGTCGTGATGGAAGCGATCTATCTCGAATTGCTCGCCCCAACGGCGCGGCGACTGGGCGAGATGTGGGAGCAGGACCTCTGCGGATTTGCCGACGTCACCGTCGCGCTGTGCCGCCTGCACGAGGTCTTGCGCGGGCTGAGTCCGGTGTTTCGCGCGGACGCCGATACCGCGCCCCTCAGCCGTCGAATCTTGCTCGCTCCAGTGCCTGGGGATCAGCACACATTCGGATTACTGATGGTGGCCGACTTTTTCCGCCGCGAGGGATGGGACGTGTGGTCGGAGCCGGTGGAGTCGCGGGTGGACCTGATCGAACTCGTTCAGCGGCAATGGTTCTCGGTCGTCGGTTTGTCGGTGGGGGGCGATACGGGTTTGGTTTCCATCAGTGCAATCATTCACGAGTTGCGCAAGGCGTCGCGAAACCGCTCGGTCGGGATCATGGTCGGTGGACCGCTGTTCATCAAAGAACCGGAGCTTGCAGTGCAGGTCGGTGCAGATGCAACCGCAATGGACGGCCGACATGCGACAGTGCAGGCGGAACAGGTCGTCAGTCTGCTGACCGGCCGCTGGTGAAAGGGATGCTGCATTACAATGGCTGGTTAATGTCCACGATTGCGCGGGACGCGCCCGAAAGTGAAAAAATTCAAAAGTCCTAAAAAAACTCTGGGCGATGTAGACACCGACACAGCGGCAGCGATCGTGGCGGCTGCGGCGGATATCGCTCTGGTTCTCGACCGGGATGGCACGATACGTGACGTGGCTTTCGGTAATCCAGAAATTGAGTCCATCTTCGACCGCGACTGGACGGGGCAGAAATGGTCCGCCACCGTCACTGTCGAATGCCGTGCGAAGGTCGAGGATTTGCTGAAGGACGTTGAGTCCGGAGTGCCGACCCGTTGGCGTGAACTCAATCATCCGGTCCGCGGTCAGGCTGATGCGGCATTCACTTATTCGCTGATACCTTTGGGCGGCAAGGGCCGCAGCATCGCAATTGGACGCGACTTGCGTGTGATTTCCGGCCTGCAGCGGCGTCTGGTTGATGCCCAGCAGTCCGTGGAACGTGAATATGCCCGGTTGCGTAATGCCGAAACGCGTTACCGACTGCTGTTTCAGCTGGCAGCGGAATCGGTGTTGGTGCTGGACGCCAACACACTGCGCGTGGTGGAGGCCAACCCGGCGGCGGCCCTGCTGTTCGGCCTTGGCAACAAGCGCACTGTGGGGCGGGTCTTCCCGGAAGGGTTCGACGCCCGCAGCACGGCGGCTTTGCAGGCGATGTTGGCAACGGTGCGCGCCGGTGGCAGGTCTTCGGACGTCAAGGCACGCCTCGAGGCCGATTCGCGTGACTTGATCGTCTCCGCCGCAGTGTTCCGCGAGGATCGCCACGGGTTCTTGCTGGTGCGAGCGATCGATGCTGGTTCCTCCGCGGGTCGTACGGCGGCTGAGAGCCTGCAGGCCCGCGTTTCTGAAGTGATCGATGCATCCGTGGACGGTTTTGTCATGACGGACAAGGACGGGCGCATCTTGGCGGTCAACGGCGCGTTTCTGGATCTCGGCCAAATTCCCAATGCAGAGCAGGCTCGTGGCGAATCACTGGAGCGGTGGCTCGGGCGGCCAGGGGTCGATCTGAATGTGCTGATTGCACAGTTGCGAGAGCATGGTTCGGTGCGCTTTTTTGCCACGACGGTACGCGGCGTGAGCGGGGCCAGCACCGACGTCGAGGTGTCCTGCGTCGCGGTGCCGGATGCAGATCCACCTTGTTACGGCTTCAGCATCCGTGATGTCGGTTCGCGGCGCGTTGCGGGTCAACGTCAGCCGCCGGAACTGTCGCGTTCAGTACAGCAGTTGACGGAGTTGGTGGGGCGGGTTCCGCTCAAGGATCTGGTGCGAGAGACCACGGACATGATCGAGCGCCTGTGCATCGAAGCGGCGCTCGAATTGACGCAGGACAACCGTGCGTCAGCGGCAGAGATGCTGGGACTCAGTCGCCAGAGTCTCTATGTCAAATTGCGTCGGCACGGGCTCGGCGATCTGGTCAGTTCGGACGAGGAATACTGACCGGTCCGCCCGCCAGGGCGGATGGTTTCAGGGGCATCATGTCAACTATGCTTGACACTAAGTAGTGTCACGTATAGCTTCCGATCATGTCTCGTCATGCCACCCTCGGTGTATCTGCGCCTTCGCCTGCGCTACCGGCGGTGATCGAACTGCTGAAGCCGATTACCTGGTTCCCGCCGATGTGGGCGCTGGCCTGCGGCGTGGTCTCGAGCGGGTTGCCGCTGGCCTCGAGGTGGGGGCTGATCTGCACCGGAATCCTCATCGCAGGTCCGCTGGTCTGTGGCACCAGTCAGGCGGTCAATGACTGGTTCGACCGCCATGTCGATGCGATCAACCAGCCCGATCGACCGATACCCTCGGGCCGATTGCCGGGCAGGACAGGACTTTACGTCGCGCTGGCGTGGACGGTGATCTCGCTGTTGGTCGCCACCCGACTGGGGAAAGCAGGGTTTCTTGCATCTTTTGCCGGTATGGCGCTGGCCTGGGCCTACAGCGCGCCACCGTTGCGACTCAAACTCAACGGCTGGTGGGGCAACGCTGCGGTCGCCGCATGCTACGAAGGCTTGCCTTGGGTCACGGGCGCCGCGCTGATGGTAAGCGCACTGCCTGAACCGCGCATCCTGATTGCCGCGGCTCTATACAGCATTGGTGCGCACGGGATCATGACCCTCAATGACTTCAAGTCGATCGAGGGCGATCAGCAACTGGGGATCCAGTCACTTCCCGTGCAACTGGGCGTTCAGGGTGCGGCTCGTTCAGCTTGTCTATTCATGCTGCTGCCGCAACTGGTTGTGGTGGCACTGCTGCTCGGTTGGGACCGCCCACTGCATGCCCTGGCCGTGCTCCTGTTGATGGTGGCGCAAGCTCGAATGATGCTGCGTTTCCTCTCTGACCCGCGCCGCTACGCACTGTGGTTCAGTGGCTTCGGCGTCCCGTTGTACGTGACCGGCATGATGGTCACTGCATTCGCGCTGCGCGGGTTGCATGCACCATGAGGTACTTGCCGGAGCACATCGGCTGGGATGGAATTTTCCGGCTCGGTCTGGTGCAGACCGCGTTGGGTGCCATCATCGTCTTGACCACCTCGATGCTCAATCGGGTCATGGTCGTCGAAATGGCGTTGCCCGCGATCGTGCCGGGAATTCTGGTGGGACTTCATCACGTCGTGCAGTTGCTGCGGCCGCGGCTCGGCCACGGATCGGACGGTGGCGGCCGGCGAACGCCCTGGATCATCGGTGGCATGGCAACGCTGGCACTCGGAGGCTTGCTGGCCGCGCTCGCCACCGCCCTCATGGTTCGGCATCCGGCGTTGGGTATTGCCCTCGGAGTGGTCGCGTTCATTGCGATTGGTATCGGTGTCGGCGCGGCCGGCACGTCACTGCTGGTTTTGCTCGCCAAGCGCGTGCATCCCGCACGCAGGGCAGCAGCGGCCACCATCGCATGGGTCATGATGATTGCGGGTTTCATACTCACATCGGCAATCGCTGGTCATTTTCTGGATCCATTCTCGCCGACGCGCATGGTGGGCGTGGTCGCCACGGCGTGCGTGATCGCGTTTCTGCTAGCTTGTGTCGCGGTACATGGAGTGGAGGGCGGCAGCCCCAGTGGCCGCGATGCCGCTGCTGGGACACCTGATCGCTCTGAAAAATACATGCCGTTTCGCGTCGCATTGAATCAGGTATGGCGCGATACGAGCGCTCGACGCTTCACGGTTTTCGTCTTCGTCTCCATGCTGGCCTACAGCATGCAGGATCTGATTCTCGAACCGTTTGCGGGGCTGGTTTTCGGCTATACGCCGGGCGAGTCAACCAGACTCGCGGGATTTCAGAACGGCGGCGTTCTGCTCGGCATGCTGTTGGTGGGTTGTGCAGGTACCGTGCTCGGCCGCCGTGGCAAGGATCTCTTGTCGAGCATGATCGTCACCGGTTGTATCGCATCGGCCGTTGCCTTGCTCGGTCTGGTTGCTGGAGCTCTGCTTCCGCACATATGGCCCTTGCGTCCCACTGTGTTTCTGCTGGGTCTCGCCAATGGCGCTTTTGCCGTCTCCGCCATTGGCTCGATGATGGCGCTGGCAGGTGCGGGAAAAGACTCGCGCGAAGGCGTGCGCATGGGGCTCTGGGGTGCGGCACAAGCCATCGCATTCGCCGTGGGCGGTTTGGTCGGAACTGCCAGCGTCGATGCGCTGCGGTGGCTGTTCGGCGCACCGGCAGTGGCCTATGCGGCCGTATTCGCATTGGAAGCCGGCTTGTTCGTGATGGCTACCTGGCTTGCGGTGCGGGTCTCGGCGCCGGAGGCGGTGGAGAGTGATGAGATTGAGTGGGGTGACCCGATGACCTACGCGGCAAAGGCATTCGAACCATGATCGAAACTCATTCTGACGCGGGCTATGACGTGGTGGTGATCGGCGGGGGGCCAGCGGGCGCCACGGCTGCCAACGACCTTGCTGCGGCTGGACGCTCCGTCTTGTTGCTGGACCGTGCTGGTCGCATCAAGCCATGCGGCGGTGCCGTTCCTCCCCGACTGGTGCAGGAGTTTGGCATTCCCGAGTCACTGCTGGTCGCCCGAATCACATCGGCACGCATGATTTCACCTGCGGCGCGTCGTGTGGACATGCCAATCGATGGTGGATATGTCGGCATGGTCGATCGAGAAACCTTCGACGAATGGTTGCGCGAGCGGGCTGGGCATAACGGCGCTGTTCGCGAGAGCGGCACCTTCCTCATGATCGACCGCGACCGCGACGGCACCGCGGTGGTTCGCTATCGAGCTCGGGAAACCCGCCGCGAAGTGGCTGTCCGGGCCCGCTGTGTCATCGGTGCCGACGGTGCCAACTCTGCCGTGGCAGCGCAATGCATTCCCTGCGCCTCTGAGGTTGAATACGTGGCGGCATACCATGAGATCGTGCGGGCGCCACGTGGAGTGACAGCCGACTACGATGCGTCACGTTGCGACGTTTACTATCAGGGCCAACTCTCGCCAGACTTCTACGCGTGGGTCTTTCCACACGGTGATACGTTGAGTGTCGGGGTCGGCAGCGCGCGCAAGGGCTTTTCGTTGCGCTCGGCGGTCAGCGCACTGCGTGCCTCGACGCTGCTGGGCGACCTCGAGACGGTTCGGCGTGAGGGCGCGCCGATTCCACTCAAGCCACTGCGACGGTGGGACAATGGCCATGACGTGCTGTTGGCCGGTGATGCTGCGGGCGTCGTGGCGCCAGCCTCGGGCGAGGGCATTTTTTATGCAATGACCGGTGGTCGGCTTGCTGCCCAAGCGGTTGATGCCTATCTCGCAACGGGCGATGTGCGCCAACTCGCAACAGCACGGACCCGTTTCATGCGAGCACACGGTCGTGTGTTCTGGATCCTCGGATTGTTGCAGCGGTTCTGGTACTCAAACGACAAGCGACGGGAGCAATTCGTCAAGATCTGTCGCGATCGGGATGTCCAGCAACTGACCTGGCAATCCTACATGCACAAGGAACTGGTGCGTTCGCGGCCCATGGCTCACGCCCGCATCCTGTTCAAGGATCTCGCCCATCTGATGGGTCTCGCACGTACATGAGAAGTTTCGATGGCAACGGTCCGGCCCCCTGGTATGTCGCCTCGGCGATTGCGCTGGTCGTCGCCGCCACGGGCGGTTGGCTGACGAAACTCGGTCCGTGGTACCGCCAACTCGTCAAGCCGGTCTGGCAGCCGCCGGATTGGCTCTTCGCACCGGCTTGGACGGTCATTTTCATTTGCGCGACCGTTGCCGCAGTGAAGGGTTGGCGGGGTCTGGCCGATGGCGGCCGAGAGACGTTTGTCATCGCGTTCGCAATCAATGCCGTTCTCAACATGCTCTGGAGCCTGTTGTTCTTCCGTATGCAGCGCCCCGACTGGGCGTTGATCGAGGTTGGACTGCTGTGGCTCTCGATCATCGTTCTGATCGCGATGCTGTGGAACCGCGTCCATGAGGCGGCGCTCTGGCTGCTGCCGTATCTGGCCTGGGTCAGCTTCGCGGCGTTCCTGAATTTCACGATCGTCAAGTTGAATCGACCTTTTACGGCCGCCTACTGATTTTGCAGAGATGTGCCGACGTTTGCTGAAGATGATGCCAATAACAGAATTTCCTTACCGGAACAGGGGATAAGACATGCAGGCAACCATCACCCGGACTTCATCGGGCTCCGCCCATGGCGAAGCGCATGAGGGCTTTGCGGTTCAACATGGCCACGCGACGCGCGAGACTGAAATGACCGCCGACACGGCCAGTACCGGTTGGTTCGAACGCGTACGTACGTTCGTCGACCGCACGCTGGATGTGGCGCTCGGCCGTTTCGATCACTGACTGGCGCCGTAGACCCGCCTGAGGACTGACCGGGTCAACACCGGTCGGAAAACGCCGTGCCCACAGACAGTCGCGTTGTTGACGGCATTCTGCTGCTGCTGCTGTTCGAGGCGGTCGTTCTTGGCGGTCTGTACGCTTGGCGTCGCATCGGTGTCGCCCCCGCACGCTTCCTGCCGAACTTCATCGCCGGTGCTGGTCTGCTGCTGGCCTTGCGTGGCGCACTGACAGACGGCAGCAGGGTATCGATCGCATTGTGGCTGCTGCTGGGCTTTGCGGGGCATCTGGTCGACCTTGCCGGGCGTTGGAACCGCCGCCGGCCCCTGTTCAAATAATCGACCACTCCGACACGCGGCCAAGCAGCGGTGGTGTCTGCCTACGGGGGCTGCACCGTGCCGAGGTCAAGCCTGCGGTGTTTTCTATACGGAGCGGTCGAATTTCGACCACTCCCGCACATACTTCACCTGCGCCTCCGTTTGCGGTGATTGGGGATAACGGTCGCATTTGGCCACCGTTTGCCAGTGCTGGGCAATGATCGCCAGCGCCTGCTCGCCAGTGTGTCCCTGCCGTACCAGCCAGCAGCCGGCAATCAAGCCCGTGCGGCCGATGCCGCCCCAGCAGTGCAGATAGACCGGCGTGCTCGCGGCATGGAGCGCGTCCAGCCGGTCTAGGATCTGTCGCGTACGTTCATGAGAGGGCGGAATCGACATGTCGGGCAAACCCCAGGGCTCGTGATGCACGGACTCGCCTGCAGGAACGGTCAACGTGGGCAACACGTGCGCGTAGGGCGCAAGCCCATCCCTTTCCTGGGTGAGATCGATGAAATGCCTGACCCCGCTGTCGACGATGCCCTGCAAACGCGTACGGATGTTGGCCACCGATAGCGTGCCGGGGTATTCGCCGGCCAGCAGGCGGTCTGGCACCAGCCAGTAGCAGTTATCGTGGGGGCGCGTGGATGACATCGCGAGTCTCCTCCGTGCTGTATGAATCCGAAGTGTAAACCGAGTCCAGATACCTGCTGCCTAGACCGAATATTTCTCCCACAGTCGCTGCGTGTTCTCGGCGGTGGCCTGATCTTCGCCGAGCAGGCGGCCCAGACGACGCGCTTAACAGGAGATCTGTTTCACGCCGCCACAGCCTGCTCTGCAGCGGCTCAAACGGCATGCCGCACATGGTTCCGCCAGTACTTCTGAATTCCATTGAGAAAAATATCGTAATATTCTGTTTAATAAGATTATTACACTCGTTTCTTGTGCCCATCGAATTGGAATGTTTTCCCAGACGGCCACTCGTCGGTCAGGCCTAAAATGAGGGACGGGAAGGGATGACAACACATGAAATCAATCGCAATGCGGCGCCCGTTAGGTGCGCTCGCCGTGCTGTCGGCACTGGTCTTGCTCTGCTCGGGTACGGTTGCCTGTGCCCAGGGGGCGCGGTACATCCTGCCGACCAAAGGGGACTCGGTCGTCGGTACCGTATTGACCGTCACCGCCGAGCATGAGGACACCTTGCTCGACATCGGCCGCCGCTATGGGGTCGGCTACGAAGAGATCATTTCAGCGAACCCCGGCGTCGATCCCTGGCTGCCGGGTGCGGGGACCGAGGTACTGATTCCAACGCGCTATGTGCTGCCGGACGCGCCCCGTGATGGGATCGTGGTCAATCTGCCGGAGCATCGCCTCTATTACTACCCGCCAGTCAAGGCGGGCGAGCAGCCGATCGTCATTACCTATGCGATCAGCACTGGCAAGATGGATTGGAAGACGCCGCTCGGCATTACCAAGGTTGCATCAAAGCAGGCGATGCCCAACTGGCATCCGCCGGCGTCGGTGCGTAAGGAACACATCGAGAAGGGCGATCCACTGCCGGCCGTGGTGCCACCGGGGCCAGATAATCCCTTGGGGGAGTATGCGATGCGGCTCGGTATACCCGGGGGCGCTTATATGATTCATGGCACCAACCGGCCGGCGGGTGTGGGCATGCAGGTCACGCACGGCTGCATTCGAATGTTCCCGGAAGACATCGAGGAGTTTTTCAAGCTCATTCCGGTGAATACCAAGGTCAACCTGATTGATCAGACCACCAAGGTCGGTTGGAACCGGGGACGGCTCGTCGTTGAGCGTCATCCACCGCTCGAGGGTTCAACGGACCCTCTGCACAGCAATCCAGCAGAGTTGAAACGCAGACTGGAGGCGGCGATGGCCGGCCGCAATGTGGATCTCGATTGGACCGTTGCCCAGCGCGTTTTCGAAATGGCCAATGGCGTACCCGCGCCAGTTGGTCGTGAGACGGTCGCATCGGCCGCGAGGGCGTCACTGTAAGCGCTGATTTCCTTACGCATCACTGTGTGCTGCGCAGTGACGCGTGACTGTCGGATCGGGCACGCAAAGCTGATAAAAACGCATCTGCAGCACAAAAGAAAACGCCGCGGTTACCGCGGCGTTTTCGTGATCCACTTGAAGTGGACTGAGTCGTAAAGGCTCTATTACTTGCCCATCGACTTCTTGAACGCGCGATCGATCTTCTCGTTCGTCGCGTCGCAGCAGGCCTGCGAGGCCTGGGCAGCCGACAGCGCCTGATTGGCGGTGCTCTGCGCGCTCGAGGCGGTGTTGGCAGCGCTCGAAGCGGCCGAGGCGGCAGCGTCAGCAGCTGAACGGGCAGCAGCGGCGTCCGCAGCAGCAGCCTTGGCGGCGGCATTGGCGGCGTCGATGCGGGCCAGCAGGTCCTTGTTGCTGCAGCCCGAGGCGGCGGCGAGCATCACGGCTGCGGTGGCGACGGTCAGCGTCTTCACGATCGCGTTCTTCATTGTCTATTTCCCTCTCACTATTTGTTGAGACTCAACTAACAACCCAGGCGGACTGACTGCAAGCCCGGGCTCGTTCCCCCTATGCGGCACACAGTCATTACCGAATCGGATGCTACCTGTTCCTGTCGTGCAGGGCAAAGTTTGATGTTCACTTTGCAATGGTGCGCGTGCCGCGGGACGCGGATGTGCAGCGCTCCTGCTGACTTTTACTCACTACTTTGCTGTGGGGGCCGGTCGATCTGATACGGCCAATCGCCATCAGCCCCGCGGGGTGGTTGAGGCAGGATAGAGAAGGCGGGCTTGCCTTGAGCTCAACTACTGTATATAACAACAGTTACTGTACAGACATACAGGATTCTGCCATGGACAACCTGACCCCCCGCCAGCGCCAGGTGCTGCGATTCATTCAGGACGCGCTCGACGCACACGGTCTGCCCCCGACGCGAGCTGAAATTGCCGATGCACTGGGTTTCAAGTCGGCCAATGCCGCTGAGGAACACCTGCGTGCCCTGCAGCGCAAGGGGGTGCTTGAATTATTGCCGGGTGCCTCACGCGGTATCCAACTCAAGGACTCGCTGCGTGAGCAGTTCGGTCTGCCATTGATCGGTCGGGTTGCCGCCGGTCGGCCAATTCTGGCCGAGGAAAATATCGAGGCGCGATATCAGATCGATCCCGAACTGTTCCAGCCGCGTCCCCATTATCTGCTCAAGGTACGCGGCATGAGCATGCGCAATGCTGGCATCCTCGATGGCGATCTCGTCGCAGTGCATCGTACGCCCGACGTGAGAAATCGGCAGATCGTGGTTGCACGTCTGGAGAACGAAGTCACCGTGAAGCGCTATCGACAGGAGGGCTCCATCGCGTGGTTGTTGCCTGAAAACGAGGAATTCGACCCGATACGTGTCGACCTGCGTGAGGAATCCATGACCATTGAAGGTGTCGTGGTGGGCGTACTCCGTCAGGAGTTCGGCCGCGCCTGACGGGGGTGTGTCGTGTCGATTGATGAACTGCTGCAATTGCACCCCACGCTGTGGCGTGCTCGTGGCGCGAGGTCCGCGGCTGACGGTGACGGCCTGTCAACGGGCTGCAGCGCTCTGGATCAGAGTCTACCCGGAGGTGGCTGGCCGAAGCAGGGTTTGGTCGAAATACTGACTGACCGTCACGGTATTGGTGAACTCAGCCTGCTGATGCCCGCACTGACCACGCTTTGTGGCAACCCTCCGTCACAGGCGGTGGAGCATGGCGGCTGGATCGTCTTTGTGTCGCCACCGTACCAACCATATGCGCCAGCGTTGGCGGCGAGAGGACTCGACTTGCGGCGCGTGCTCGTGGTGCAGGGTGCAACCTCGACGGCGTGGGTGATGGAGCAGACCCTGCGGTCCAGGGCCTGCAGCGCAATCCTGGGTTGGGTCGATCCGCGTGATCTGCAGATACTGCGTCGTCTGCAGCTTGCCGCCGATCAGGTGCGCTGCCTGACGGTGCTGTTGCGGCCGCTGCGCGCCGCGCAACAGCCATCACCTGCGGTCCTGCGTATTGCGCTGCAGACGAGTCATGATGGGCTTTACGCGCAAATCCTGAAGAGCCGCGGCGGTGCGCCGGCGCGGATACTGCTCGGTCATCCTGACCTGGCGTGGCGGTGCGCCGCACAGGCACAGGAAGCGTCTGCGCCCCCATCGTTGTCGCACTGATCATGGCCAGGCTTTCCAGACGCCGGGCCATGCCCTTGGTCCGCCCGTCGCTTTCCGAAACGGTGTCACCCGCCGGGCGGACGGCTGCACGTGCCGCAACGGGTCCCACTGCGCGCGAACTCTGGTTCGCCGTGCATTTGCGTTGTTTCATGCTGGATGCGCTACGCACTGATGCAGGCGGCATCGGTGCGGGGCCGATCATGCCCGATGACACGACGCCCGTCGCCGTGATCGATACGGGACGTGATGGTCGCATCGTTTGTGCCTGCGATGCGCTAGCAGGGGAGGCGGGAGTCACCCCCGGCATGGCAATCAATTCAGCGCTGGCACTGCTGCCTGCATTACATGCAGTACCTCGTAATGAGTCCCGCGAGTGGGCATTGCTCACTGGCATTGCACGGCTTGGCTTGTCGTTCACGCCACGCGTCAGTCTCGAACCGCCCGATGGGGTGCTACTCGAGTTGCGGGGTAGTCTGCGACTGTTCGGAGGAGCACGCGCCATACAGCGCCAGTGGCAAACCCAACTGCGCAAACTGGGCGTCAGTGCCGCTGTCGCACTGGCTCCTACGCCTCTGGCTGCATTGTGGCTCGCGCGCGCGCAGCAACAGGTCGCAGTACCTCGGGTCAGCATGCTTCCTGGTTGCCTCGGTCCCTTGCCTTTGGCTGTGACGCGCTGGCCGTCACGCAGTTTGCAGTTGCTCGGAACGATGGGAGTACACACGCTTGCCGATTGCATGAGGTTGCCGCGCGACGGTTTGTCACGCCGTTTTGATCCCACTTTGCTGTTGACGCTGGATCGTGCACTTGGTCGACTCCCCGAGCCGAGAATCCCGTTTCGGCTGACTGAACGTTGCAGCCTGCGCTGTGATCTCGAGCCCGAGTTGGAGGATGCGGCACGTATCGAACGTGCGGTAGAGCCGTTGATTGCAGAACTCTGTCGCCTCCTGCGGGGTCGTGGCCATGCCGTGCAGTCGCTCGAACTCAAGTGTATGCACCGTGACGATTCGCCTACACGTGTGCACTTGGGCTTCACCGAGCCAGTGGCCGATGCGGCACGTATCGGCGAGATGCTGCATGAGCGTCTGGCAAGCATCTGCTTGCCATCACCGGTGCGCGGTCTGCGACTGACGGGTGGTTTGCCGATTGCGGCCACGGTAACGGCCGGCGAGTTGTTCGTGGACGAGCAGAGCCCGGCAGCATCAGGCAAAGCGGTGGCGCAACTGATCGAGCGTCTGCGTGCGCGGTTGGGAAACGATGCTGTGCACGGCCTCGGTCTGGTGGCGGAACATCGCCCGGAAGCAGCCTGGTGTCGCATCGAAGCAGGTGCACGCGCTGCTCCCTATACAGTTCACACGAGCGTACCGAGGCCCCTCTGGCTGGTCGATCCACCGCAACCGCTGACGGGTACGGATCGGCCCTGTTATCAGGGCGTGCTGCAACTGGAAGAGGGTCCTGAGCGCATCGAGTCCGGCTGGTGGGACGGTCGTGACATTACGCGCGACTATTACGTGGCGCACAACGGCAAGGGTTTGCGTGTGTGGTTGTTCCGCGAGTGCAGGGTGCGTGACGACGCCCATACGGGTTGGTTTCTACACGGCATCTTCGGTTGAGCCGGTGGATGGTGGGCGCATATGCCGGGTTACGCTGAACTGCATTGCCTCTCCAATTTCAGTTTTCTGCGTGGCGCATCGACTGCCGAGGAACTGGTCGTGCGTGCGTCTCAGCTCGGTTATGCGGCGCTGGCCATCACCGACGAGTGTTCAGTCGCGGGTGTCGTGCGTGCACATGTCGCAGCGAAGGAGCACGGTCTAAAACTCATCATTGGCAGTGAACTGCGCCTTGCAGATGGCTTGCGCTGTGTCTTGCTGGTTACCGACCGTGCATCGTACGGCCGACTGTGCCGGCTGATCACCCGCGCCAGGCGTGCCGCGACCAAAGGCAGCTATCGCCTGACCCGGGCGGATTTCGAAGCGGCGGACGCACTCCACGGCTGTCTGTGTCTGTGGCTGCCCGGTACGCAACCACAGATTGAGCAGGCCCGCTGGTTGTCAGGTGTTTTTCCCGGCCGGTTGTGGATTGCTGTGGAATTGCTTACCACTGGATACGAGCGGCGCCGACTCCTGATGCTGCAGGGGCTCGGCGAAGACCTCGATTTGCCGCTCGTGGCGACCGGTGACGTCCACATGCATGCGCGCGGTCGCCGCGCGCTGCAGGATGTACTGACCGCGATTCGGGTTGGCACCACCGTTGAGCGTGCGGGCTTTGCGCTGTTTTCCAACGGTGAACGACACTTGCGCCCGATCGGGCGGATTGCCGCGCTGCATCCCCGCCCGCTGCTTGAGGCTACGTTGCAGATCGCCGCGCAATGCAAATTTTCCCTCGATGAGCTGCGTTATGAGTATCCGCGGGAGATCGTCCCGCAGGGATATACACCCGCCAGCTGGTTGCGGGAACTCACGCTGAAGGGTGCCAGCCGACGCTGGCCGCAGGGTGTGCCTGCCAACGTGGCACCACTGATCGAGCATGAACTCACGCTGATCGAGGAGCTCAACTACGAAGCCTATTTCCTAACGGTGCATGACATCGTGAGTCATGCGCGCACGCTCGGCATACTCTGTCAGGGGCGGGGTTCAGCCGCCAATTCCGCAGTGTGTTTTTGCCTCGGGATCACGGAGGTTGATCCCGCCCGCATGTCGCTGCTTTTCGAGCGCTTCATCTCCAGGGAACGCAACGAGCCACCCGATATCGATGTCGATTTCGAGCACGAACGGCGCGAGGAGATCATCCAGTACCTCTATGCGAAATATGGGCGACACCGGGCAGCGCTGACGGCGACGGTGATCAGCTACCGGCCCCGCAGTGCGCTGCGTGATGTCGCCAGAGCGCTCGGTCTAGATACACTGCAGGTTGAGTCACTTGCTCGCTCGATGCAATGGTGGGACGGTTCGCGCATCCTCGATGAACGGGTGCGCGAGGCGGGCCTCGATCCCGCAAGTCCGGTATTGGTTCGCATACTTACGCTGGCACGGACGCTGCTTGGTTTTCCGCGCCATCTTTCTCAACATGTGGGTGGCTTCGTTATCGCACGAGACCTGCTCGAGGAACTGGTGCCGATCGAGAACGCCACCATGCCGGAGCGTACTGTCATTCAGTGGGACAAGGACGACCTCGATGCCCTCGGCCTGCTCAAGGTCGACGTGCTGGGTCTTGGCATGCTGAGTGCGATCCGGCGTGCATTCGCGCTGGTCGAGTCCTGCCGCGGTCGTCATTGGACGCTGGCAACGGTGCCCGCCGAGGATCCCGCCGTCTACGCGATGATCAGTCGTGCGGATACCGTGGGTGTATTCCAGATCGAATCGAGGGCGCAAATGGCGATGTTGCCGCGCCTGCGCCCGCGCAATTACTACGATCTGGTGATCGAAGTCGCCATCATACGGCCGGGCCCGATACAGGGTGACATGGTGCATCCTTATCTGCGCCGTCGCAGCGGTGTCGAACCGGTCACTTATCCGAGTCTCGCGGTTCGGGACGTACTCAAGCGTACGCTCGGGGTCCCGATATTCCAGGAGCAGGTCATGCAACTGGCCATCGTGGCTGCCGGATTCACGCCCGGTGAGGCCGATCAGCTGCGTCGTGCCATGGCGGCTTGGAAACGCAAGGGTGGGCTCGGTCACTTCGAGGAACGTCTCGTCAGCGGCATGCGTTCCCGCGGCTATGAGGAAGGATTCGCAAGACAGATCTTCCAGCAGATCCTGGGTTTCGGTGAATATGGATTTCCGGAATCGCACGCTGCGAGCTTTGCGCTGCTGGTCTACGTCTCAGCTTGGCTCAAGTGCCATGAGCCCGCTGCTTTTACCGCGGCCCTGCTCAATAGCCAGCCAATGGGCTTTTATGCGCCCTCGCAATTGGTGCAGGACGCGCAGCGACACGGCGTTGAAGTGCGCGGCGTCGACGTCTTGCACAGCGACTGGGACTGCACCCTCGAACGCAGCGCTGAAGATGGCGAACCCGCACTCAGGCTCGGCCTGCGGCTGGTGAAGGGTTTGTCATCTGCCGCTGCACAACAGTTGTCACAGGCACGACGCCAGACGACGTTCAGCAACGTGCAGGATCTCGCCGAGCGTGCCGGCCTCGACCGTCATGCGCTCGGTTGTCTGGCCGCTGCTGGCGCGCTGGCCGAGCTTGCGGGACATCGTCACCGGGCTGCCTGGAGTGTTGCAGGGGTCGAGGCGGCGCTGCCGGTACTGCCGCAGGTACGTATCGCAGAGGGAGTGCCGTTGCTGCGCACCCCGGGTGAGGGCGAGGATATCGTCGCTGACTACGCCCACACGGGACTCACTCTGCGCCGGCATCCTCTGGCACTGTTGCGAACGAGATTACAGGGGCGGGGTCTGGTCGCGGCCGATGAGTTGCGCGGGCTGCCGCATGGTTCCAGTCTGCGCACGGCAGGGCTGGTGATTTCCCGCCAGCGTCCGGGCAGCGCGGCGGGCGTAACGTTCGTCACGCTGGAAGATGAAACCGGTCAGGTAAACCTCATCGTCTGGCGCCACGTGGCAGAGCGGCAGAGGCGGGCGCTCCTTGGTTCACGCCTGCTGGGTGTCGCCGGAGAACTGCAGGTGCAGGGGGAAGTGCGTCACCTGATCGCACACCGTCTGGTGGATTTGAGCAATTGGTTGGGAGAGTTGGTGTTCGCCAGCCGGGATTTTCATTGACGGCAGACGATCGGAACCCTGTCATTCCGCGGGCATGACGCTGCGGGCGCGCACCGCCCCGCGTTCAGCGTTTTCGACGCTGAACGTCCCGACACGTTGGCAGAACGGACCCTAGCCAGGGCTCGATTCGTCGCCGAGGTCGTAGTCCTCGAAATCGCTCAGCAGTGCGGATGTGCGCTTTTGTTCAGCCATCCGCTCGAGCCTGCGCCATGCCGGTTCCGGTCCCCGTGCCACGTTGCGCTTGCGCTTGTCCATGTCCTGCATGATGCGATCGACTTCGAACTCCTCGGTGCCACCCTCGATGCTCTGGTCGTCCTCGTCCTCGAACTCATCTGACTCTGGTTTCTCGCCCATCGAAAACCCAATTCAGTATCAGCAGTGGTCCGTTGATCCGAGTATGCGCGTTTTATACTGCGCTCCGATCGTATCGGCAAGGTGGGGGTGCGATATCGGTCCGGGTCAGTTCAAGGCAGCTGCCAATTTGCGCCGGTAGGCTGCAACCAGCGGGTCCTCGGCCCCCAAGACGTCAAAGGCCATCAGCATGCTGCGTCTGGCTACGCCATCCGCATGATTGCGGTCACGCCGTATCAACTCCAGCCACTCCGAGAGCGCCGATGCGTAGTCGCCTGCCAAGGCATAGTGGCACGCCAAGGCATGGCGCGACGCCGAGTCGGATGGCATGGTCTCGACTGCGGCGCGCAGTGCTCCGGCGTCTGGTTGCGCATTGGCGGTTTCCAGAAATGTCAGTCGTGCCCGAAGCGATGGCAGCAGCGGATGGTCTGCCTTGTCAGCGGCCAATGCGTCGATGGCATCAGCAGCGGCTTTTGCATCGCGTCTGGCGAGTTGCCGCTCCGCCATGGCCTCTGGCTGTGCCGGGTCCGGTTCGGACTCCGTGACGGCCTCCGGTACCACCTCCTTCACGTAGCGGTCCAGCGTGCTGCGTAAACTCTGCTCCGATTGGCCCCCGACCAGCGACTCGACCACTTCCCGCTGGTTGACCAGCATCAGGGTCGGAATGCTTCTGATCTGGAAGTGACCGGCGATCTCCGGTTGCTCATCGACATTGACCTTGGCCAGCGTGAATCGTCCACCATAGTCCTCCGCGAGCCGATCGAGGGTCGGCATCAGAGCCAGGCACGGGGCGCACCAAGGGGCCCAGAAGTCGACCAATATCGGTCGGTCCACCGACGCCTCCACGACGTCCGACATGAAGTTCTGCATGGTGGCTGTGATCTTGTGGGGTGATTCGGACACGGCCATGTGCCTCCCATTGGCAATCGGTCTGTCCCCCGATTGTTGGCTGATGCCGCAGCCACCGCAAGCGGTCGGGTAGCAGGGGCTGAACGAGGCGGGCAACTTCTCTATAATCGCGCCCCCGCATTCACGGACCCTCGGCCGGCCTGCCACGCAGGTCGACAGGGGGTTTTGCGTCTATTTTCCTGCGTTTTCACTTCATTCAATCCTGAGGAGAGTCATGATGTCACCCGTTCGGACCTGTGCCGCCGCTGGCGCCGTGTTGTTGATTGCGATGTCGCCTGCCCGCGCCGATTGGACCGGAAAGGGCAACCTTGGAGCGTCGTTCGCGACTGGCAATAGCGAAAACCAGTCCGTCAGTGGTGCCGTCGAACTCAAGAACAAAGTCGACAAGTGGGCTCACACGGTCGGTTTTGCCGTGAACTACGGTAACGACGGCGATCGCAACACTGCCGAGCGTTGGGAATTGCGCGGTCAGACCCAGTACGATTACTCCAAGAAGGCCTATTTCTTTGGCGCGGCCCGTTACGAGGATGATCGTTTCAGTGCCTTCGATTATCAGGCTTCCCTGTCCGCGGGTGCCGGCTACAAGATCATCGACAACGAGCGTACCAAGTTCTGGGTGCAGGGCGGTCCGGGCTACCGTTTTGCCGAATTACAGCAGGGTGGCAAGGAGGATGGCGTGATTTTCCGGGGTGACCTCGGTCTCGATCACCGCCTGACGGAGACCACCAAGATCGTCGAGCGGTTCATGATCGAGACCGGCTCCGACAATACCTACATGCAAAATGACATCGGCCTCGAGGTGACCATCACCGGCGCTCTGGGGCTTCGGGTCGGCTATCAGGTGCGTCACAACACGGATGTATTGCCGGGCGTCAAGAAGACCGACACGCTGAGTACGGTCGGGTTGCTGTACGAGACCAAGTAGGGGTGTTTCGCTAGAATCCCGGCATCGACTTCCGGAGTCAGTCGCCCATGTTCCTGTTTGCGGATAGCGGTGATTTCCTCACCCCAGTCGGCAGAGCGATCAACGGCGATTTTCTTGCCGATGAAGAGCGATGTATCCGGCGTCTGGCCGACCACGCCCGATTTGATTCGGCACTCGATGACAGCGTCCAGGGGACCGCTGCCCGCCTTGTGCGGGGGGTGAGAGAAACCCCGGCGAGCAAGTCGGGGCTCGATGCCTTCCTGCGGCAGTACGATCTCTCGTCGCAGGAAGGCGTCATTCTGATGTGCCTCGCCGAGGCGCTCCTGCGCATCCCGGATGATGAGACCGCCGATCGGTTGATCGCCGACAAGATGAAGGCGGGAGACTGGGCCAGCCATCTGGGCGACAGCCAGTCGCTGTTCGTCAATGCATCAACCTGGGGCTTGATGCTGACCGGTCGAATGGTGCGGTTGGACGCGGCTGACGTTGCCCAGCCTGCCGGTGCGATCAGCCGCGTCGTCGGACGCATGGGCGAGTCGATGGTGCGCGGGGCGATGCGTCAGGCGATGCGCATCATGGGTCACCAGTTCGTCATGGGCCGCAGCATCCAAGAGGCTCTCGCCAACTCGGTCAAGGGTGACAACGCACGATATCGCTATACCTTCGATATGTTGGGTGAAGCGGCGCTCACGGCAGCCGATGCCGATCGTTATCAGCAGTCCTATCGTCTGGCGATCGAGGCACTGGCAGGCCAAGCCGGCGGTTATCCCCGTTTCGAAGATCGACCCAGCATCTCCGTCAAGTTATCCGCCCTGCATCCTCGCTTTGAACGGGCGCAACGCCAAAGGGTGCTGGCGGAGTTGGTGCCGCGGCTGATCGATCTGTGCGAGCGTGCCAGGACATCGGGCATTGCCTTGACTCTGGACGCGGAGGAATCCGAGAGACTCGAGATCTCTCTGGAACTGGTGGAGGCCGTCTGTCAGACGCCGGAACTGAGCGGCTGGGATGGGCTTGGACTCGCAGTACAGGCCTATCAGAAGCGCGCGCCGGCCGTTCTGCGATACCTGATCGACCTTGCGCGGGCGAACCAACGTCGCCTGCACGTGCGATTGGTGAAGGGCGCCTACTGGGACAGCGAGATCAAGCGAGCTCAGGAACGGGGGTTGCCGGACTACCCGGTGTACACCCGAAAGCTCAATACGGACGTCTCTTATCTCGCCTGCGCCCGGATCCTTCTGGAAGAGGGCGACTGCATCGAGCCGCAGTTTGCCACTCATAACGCGCACACCGTGGCTGCCGTTTGGCACCTGGCACAACGCCATGGTCGTCGATTTGAGTTTCAGCGTCTGCACGGCATGGGTGAAGAACTGCACGGGCAGACGATCAGTCCTGAGGGCCTCAACGTGCCCTGTCGGGTCTATGCACCCGTCGGCGAGCACGAGGATCTGCTGCCCTACCTGGTACGACGCCTGCTCGAAAACGGGGCCAACACCTCGTTCGTCAACCGTATCGTCAACGAGGGAGAGTCTGCGGAGGCGATCGTGGCCGATCCGGTCCGCAGTCTGGATGGCTGCCCCGAGGCCCGCCATCCACGGATACCGCTACCGGGCGCGATATACGCACCCGAGCGGATGAATTCACGTGGTGCGCAACTCGTCGACGGCGACTTGCTGCTCGAGTGGTCGCGCCGCATGACGGACGTATCGAGCCGGCAGTGGGTGGCTGGGCCGCTCATTGCCGGTCGCGAACTCGAGGGTCCGACCGATTCAGTGCGTAATCCGGCGAACACAGCCGAGGTGGTGGGGACGGTGATGAGTGCGTCCCGCGAGCAGGTGCGTTCCGCCATCGACATCGCAGTTCGGGGGCAACCGGAGTGGGATGCAAGCGGCGCAGATCGTCGGGCCGCTGCGCTCGAGAGCGCGGCGGATCTGTTCGAGAACAATCTGCCCGAGTTAGTCGCGATGTGCGTGCGGGAGGCGGGCAAGACCGTGCCTGACGGGGTTGCCGAGGTGCGGGAAGCCGTCGATTTCCTGCGTTACTACGCCGCGCGGGCACGCTCGGATTTCAGCGAACCGCTGCGCCTGCCCGGGCCCACGGGGGAGAGCAACGAACTGGCGCTGCATGGCCGCGGTGTGTTCACCTGCATCAGTCCATGGAATTTCCCGCTGGCGATCTTCACCGGGCAGGTTGCAGCTGCGCTGGCCGCTGGCAATGCCGTCATCGCCAAGCCCGCCGAGCAGACGCCGTTGGTGGCAGCTCAGGCGGTGCGTCTGCTATTGCAGGGCGGGGTTCCTGCTGACGTCCTTCACTTTCTTCCGGGCGACGGAGCGGTGGTCGGTGCTGCTGCCGTGGCTGATGAACGAGTCGCTGGGGTCGCATTCACCGGTTCGACCGAGACCGCGAGAATCATCAACCGGACGCAGGCTGGGCGTGACGGCTCGATCGGGGTGCTCATCGCGGAAACCGGTGGGCAGAACGCGATGATCGCTGACAGTTCCGCCTTGCCCGAACAGGTTGTGCTCGACGCGGTCCAGTCCGCTTTCAATAGCGCCGGCCAGCGTTGCTCAGCTTTGCGCGTTCTGTGTGTGCAAGAAGATATCGCACCCAAAGTGCTCCGCCTGCTGTCGGGATACATGGAGGAATTGGTCATAGGCAACCCAGCCCTCCTATCGACCGACATTGGCCCGGTCATCGATGCGCAGTCGCGAGACCTGCTGGAGGCGCACGCACGGGATGTCCTGCGTGGGGCCCGCTGGCATCATCGGCTCAAAGTCGGACAGGGCCTGCAGCACGGTACCTTCGTTGCGCCACTCGCCGTGCAGATCGATTCGATGTCGGTATTGGAACGGGAATGGTTTGGACCCATCCTTCATGTACTCACCTATCGGGCGCGTGACCTCGAAGCGATGGTGGACGCCGTCAATTCCACGGGATTTGGCCTGACCTTCGGTATCCACAGCCGGATCGACAGCACCATCAAACGCGTGGCTGCGCGCATCGCGGCGGGGAACGTGTATGTCAATCGCAACATGATCGGAGCAGTCGTGGGGACGCAGCCATTCGGCGGCTGCGGTCTGTCCGGTACCGGTCCTAAGGCGGGCGGACCATACTACTTGCACCGCTTTGCCCATGAGCGCACGCTCACTACCAACACATCGGCGGTCGGAGGCAACGCGTCCTTGCTGGCAATGGAATGAACCTCAGCGTTCTCGACATATTCAAGATTGGCGTCGGGCCTTCAAGTTCCCACACCATGGGACCGATGAATGCGGCCTGTGCGTTCGTGCGTGATCTCGATGGTTCCGGTCTGCTCGAGCGGACGGCCAAGGTTGCCGTGCAAGTCTATGGTTCGCTTGCTTTGACCGGTCACGGCCATTGCACGGACCGGGCGCTCCTGCTCGGGTTGGAGGGGCACCGCCCGGACACCATCGATCCAGCGGCGATCGAGCCTACCCTCGAACGGATCCGGTCGGCAGGGCGGCTACGCCTGCGCGGTCAACACGACATCGCGTTCGATGAAGCGCTCGACCTGTTGTTTCATCGCGACCAACTGCTGCCAATGCACCCCAATGGCATGCGTTTTACGGCGCTGGACGCAGACGACAATGTCCTGCACCGAGACGAATACTACTCGACCGGCGGCGGGTTCATCGTGCGCGCGGCCGAGTTCGGCAAGCCGAGCGCGGGCGAGTCCAATGCGCCGCTGCCGTATCCATTTGAATCCGCCGCTGAGCTATTGCAGATGGCGCGTGGCAATGGCTTGGAATTGTATGAATTGGTTTTAGCCAACGAGCGCAGTTTTCGTGATGAATCCAGCACGCGCACTGCGCTGCTGAGGATCTGGTCGGTGATGGATGACTGCATAGAGCGCGGCTTTCGTAGTACCGGCCTGCTGCC